>Ga0209346_1000055_pt1 | contig 193397 bp, 172 predicted proteins | sample AutmiccommunBRH9_FD_187381 | JGI IMG/M metagenome (GOLD analysis project Ga0209346, IMG submission 187381) | Deep subsurface microbial communities from Mt. Terri, Switzerland - Autotrophic microbial communities BRH/9 (SPAdes) (version 2) | ecosystem: Environmental > Aquatic > Deep subsurface >...
GGGGCTCTGCCCCCCGATGCGCCTGCGGCGCATTCCCCCCGGAGTATTTTCGCCAAGATGAAGGAAAGGCGTCCCCGTTTCATCTTGGCCCAAATACTCCCGCCGGAGGCGTCCGGCCTCGCCCCAAGCGCCGGAGCCGGGCATGAGCGCGCCGGACGACGACGCGCCGGACCCCGTGGGCCGCGCCGTGTCGCGCCCGGCGCCGTTGCTGGCGCGCGCCGCCGCGGCCTCGGGCACGGCGGTGTTCGTGCGCCGCCCGGTGCTGGCGCTGGTGGTCAACGCGCTGATCATCATCGCGGGGCTGGCCGCGCTGCTGGCTGTCGAGGTGCGCGAACTGCCCGACGTCGACCGGCCCGTCGTGACCGTCTCGACCAGTTTCTCCGGCGCCGCCCCCGAAACCATCGACCGCGAGATCACCGCCGCCATCGAGGGCGCGGTCGGCCGGGTTTCCGGGGTCAAGGAAATCTCGTCCTCGTCGCGCTTCGGTTCGAGCCGGGTGACGGTGGAATTCAACGACGACGTCGATCTCGACATCGCCGCCACCGACATGCGCGACGCGGTGGCGCGGATCGCCAATTCGCTGCCCGACGACGCGGACGATCCACGCATCGTCAAGGCCGACGCCGACGCCAGCGCGGTGATGCGGCTTGCCGTCACCTCGTCGCGGCGCAGCCCGCAGGAACTGACGCAGCTTTTCGGCGACGTGGTCGAGGACAGGCTGATCTCGGCCCCCGGGGTGGCCGACGTGCAGATCTTCGGCGACCGGGACGAGATTTTCCGCGTCGACATCGACATGATGGCGCTCGCCAGCCGCGGCCTGACGCTGGCCGACGTGCGCGCGGCGCTGCGCAACGTCTCGTTCGACGCGCCCGCCGGGGCGCTCAGTTCCGAGGCCTCGTCGATCGTCGTGCGCACCACCGCCGCGATCTCGACCCCGGCGGCGTTCGAGGCGCTGACCCTGCGCGGCGACGTGCGGCTGGGCGATGTCGCGCAGGTCACGCTCGGGCCCGCGCCGGGCGACAGCGTGCTGCGCGCCAACGGCCAGACCGGCATCGGCATGGGCATCGTGCGCCAGGCCCAGAGCAACACCCTCGAGATCTCGCGCAACGTGCGCGCCATCCTCGACGAGGTCCGCCCGATCCTGCCCGACGACGTGTCGATCTTCATCACCGGCGACGATGCCACCTTCATCGCCGGCGCCATCGACGAGGTGGTGCGCACCATCTTCATCGCGGTCGCGATCGTGGTCGCGGTGATCTATCTGTTCCTGCGCGACGCCCGCGCCACGCTGATTCCCGCGCTGACCCTGCCGGTGGCGCTGGTGGGCACCATCGCGGCGATCTGGATCGCGGGCTTCTCGATCAACATCCTCACGCTGCTGGCGCTGGTGCTGGCCACCGGCATGGTCGTCGACGACGCCATCGTGGTGCTGGAGAACATCGTGCGCCGGCGCGGGCAGGGGGTGGGCGCGCGCGCCGCCGCGGTGCTGGGCACGCAGCAGGTGTTCTTCGCGGTGATCACCACCACCGCGACGCTGGCGGCGGTGTTCGTGCCGATCTCGTTCCTGCCCGGCCAGACCGGCGGGCTGTTCCGCGAGTTCGGCTTCACGCTGGCGATCGCGGTCACGCTGTCGTCGATGGTCGCGCTCACGCTGTGCCCGATGCTGTCGAGCCGCATCCTGCGCGAGGGCGGCGAGCGCGGCGGCGGGCGCGGCCCGGTGGCGCTGGCGGGGGCGGGGTTTGCCGCGCTCTACCGGCTCAGTCTGCGGGCGGCGCTGGCCAACCCCTGGGTGGTGGTGGCGGCGGCGGTGCTGTTCGGACTGACGGCGGTGTTCGCCTCCGGCAGCCTCGACCAGGAGATCACCCCGCGCGAGGATCGCGCCACGGCGATCCTGTCGGTGTCGGCGCCGCAGGGCGTCTCGATCGACTACACCAACCGCAAGATGCGCGAGATCGAGGCGCTGATCGAGCCGCTGCGCGCCTCCGGCGAGGTGAGAAGCGTGTTCGCGATCTCGGGCATTGGCGGGTCGGACAACCGCGGCTTCATGGTGATGACGCTGGCTGACTGGGACGAACGCGCCCGCAGCCAGGACGAGATCGTGGGCGAGCTGAACGGACGGCTGCGCAGCGTCATCGGGGTGCGCGCCTTCGCCATCCAGCCCAATTCGCTGGGCATCCGCGGCGCCGGGCAGGGGCTGCGGGTGGCGCTGCTGGGCTCGGACTACACCGAGCTTGGCACCGCCGCGCAGGCGCTGGTCGACCGGCTGCAGGCGCGGCCCGAGTTCGGGCAGGTGCGGCTGTCGTTCGAGCGCACGCAACCGCAGCTTTTCATCGAGGTCGACCGCACCCGCGCCGCCGATCTCGGGGTCGACATCGACGGCCTGGGCGAGGCGTTGCAGGCGGTGCTCGACGGGCGCAGCGTCGGCACCGCCTTCGTGGGCGACCGCAGCTACGACATCAAGATGGTCGCCACCGCCGACCCGGTGAACGACCCCGGCGATCTCGAGCGCGTGTTCATCCGCACCGCCCGCGGCGACATCGTGCCGCTGTCGAGCTTCGTGACCCTCGAGGAACGCGCGGTCGCCCCGACCCTCGGGCGCGAGGCGCAGATGCGCGCGGTCGAGGTCACCGCCGGGCTGACCCCCGACTTGCCGCTGGGCGAGGCGCTGGCCGAATTGCGCGCCGAGGCCGCCCCCCTGCTGCCCCCCGGCGTGCGGATCCAGCCGCTGGCCGAGGCCGCGACGCTGGGCGAAACCTCGGGCGGGCTGGCGATCACCTTCGGTTTCGCGGTGGCGGTGGTGTTCCTGGTGCTCGCGGCGCAGTTCGAAAGCTTCGTCGCGGCGCTGATCGTGATGACGACGGTGCCGCTGGGGCTGGCCTGCGCGGTGTTCGCGCTGCTGGCCACCGGCGGCAGCCTCAACGTCTATTCCCAGATCGGGCTGGTGCTGCTGGTGGGCATCATGGCCAAGAACGGCATCCTGATCGTGGAATTCGCCAACCAGATGCGCGACATCGGCCACGACGTGCGCACCGCGATCGCCGAGGCCACCGAGATCCGCCTGCGCCCGGTGATGATGACGATGGTCTCGACGGTGCTGGGGGGCGTGCCGCTGATCCTGTCCTCGGGCGCCGGCGCCGAGGCGCGCGAGGCGCTGGGCTGGGTGATCGTCGGCGGGCTGGGGCTGGCGACGCTGGCAACGCTCTACCTCACGCCGGTGGCCTACCTGCTGCTTGCCGGCTTCTCGACCCCGCGCGCCACCGAAGAGGCCCGCCTCACCGCCGAACTCGACCGTGCCGAGGGGGGCGCCGGCGCCGCCGTCTGAGCGGGGCACCCGGCCCCCCCTTCACCTTGGTCCAAATACTCACGTCGCGCCGCCGCGACACGCGCGCGCCGCTCCGGCAGGGCCGCGGCCCCTTCATTCTGGCCCTACGCCCTTAGAGCGGATCGCGTTCATTCGCATTCACGCGACCCACTCCAACCTTTTGATTTCGCATGTCCGAGAAGCGCAAAACCGGTTCCCACTTTTGCGCGACATGCTCTAGCCCGCGCGCGGCCAGGCCCCAGGGCCCGGCGCGCGCGGCCGGCGCGCCCTCACAGCCCCTTGGCCAGCGCGTCGAAGGCCCTCAGCCGCGCGATCAGCGCGCCCATCTCGTCCACCGGCACCATGTTCGGCCCGTCCGAGGGGGCGTTGTCGGGATCCTGGTGGGTCTCGATGAACAGCGCCGCCACCCCCACCGCGCAGGCCGCCCGCGCCAGCACCGGCGCGAATTCGCGCTGCCCGCCCGAGCGGCCGCCCAGCCCGCCGGGCTGCTGCACCGAATGGGTGGCGTCGAACACCACCGGCCAGCCGGTCGCGGCCATCACCGGCAGGGCGCGGAAATCGCTCACCAGGGTGTTGTAGCCGAACGAGGTGCCGCGCTCGCACAACAGGATGCGGCGGTTGCCGGTGCTGGCCACCTTGGCGGCGACATTGGCCATGTCCCACGGCGCCAGGAACTGGCCCTTCTTGACGTTGACGGCGCGGCCGGTTTCGCCGGCGGCCAGCAGCAGGTCGGTCTGGCGGCACAGGAAGGCCGGGATCTGGAGCACGTCCACCGCCTGCGCGGCCACCGCGCAATGGCCGGGCTCGTGCACGTCGGTCAGCACCGGGCAGCCGAACTCGTCGCGGATGCGCGCGAGGATCTCGAGGCCCCGCTCCATCCCCAGCCCGCGCTCGGTGCCCAGGCTCGAGCGGTTGGCCTTGTCGTAGCTGGCCTTGAATATGAAACGCGTGGCGGTCGGCGCGCAGGCGTCGGCGATGCGGCCAGCCATCATGCGGGCATGTTCGAGGCTTTCAAGCTGGCACGGCCCGGTGATCAGCGCGATCGGTTTGGCGCCGCCGATGGCGATGTCGCCGACGGTCACGATCTGTGGCTCCATGGCCGTGCCTCCCTGGCTGCGCGGCCGCCATAACGCGCCGCCGCCGCAGGCACAACGGGGCAGGGTGGCAACCCGCCGCCACCGCCGAACCCGCGCAACTGCTACCCTCGCGGCGGGCCGCCGCGATGGCCTTAGCCCGGCCGGGTGATCCTTGCAACCACAACGACCGCCTGCCCGCCGCCGCCCGCCCCGCGGGGGTGTGCCGCACCGCCCGCCGCCCGCGCCGGACGGGCTCCATCGCCCATCCCGCCCGGCCTCACTCCGCCGCCTTCATCCGGAAGCCGCGGTCGATCATGTCGGCCGGGCGCACCGGATAGTCGCCCGAGAAACAGGCGTCGCAATAGGCCGGCCGGGCGGGATCGCGCCCGGCGGCCTCGCCGGCGGCGCGGTAAAGCCCGTCGAGCGAGATGAAGCGCAGGCTGTCGACCCCGATATGGTCGCGCATCTCGTCCTCGGTCATCCGCGCGGCCAGCAACTTGTCGCGGTCCGGCGTGTCGACGCCGTAGAAGCACGGCCACGCCGTGGGCGGGGAAGCGATGCGGAAATGCACCTCGGCGGCGCCGGCATCGAGGATCATGTCCTTGATCTTCATCGAGGTGGTGCCGCGCACCACGCTGTCGTCCACCAGCACGATGCGCTTGCCCGCGATCAGCGCACGGTTGACGTTGAGCTTGAGGCGCACCCCCATGTCGCGGATGCTTTCGGTGGGCTCGATGAAGGTGCGGCCCATGTACTGGTTGCGGATGATCCCCATCGCGTAGGGAATGCCCGATTGCTGGCTGAAGCCGATCGCCGCCGGCGTGCCGCTGTCGGGCACCGGGCACACGAGATCGGCCTCGACCGGCGCCTCGCGCGCCAGCTCCACCCCGATTGCGTGCCGCGTCTCGTAGACCGAACGGCCGCCGAGGATCGAATCGGGGCGCGAGAAATAGACATGCTCGAAGATGCAGAACCGCGCCCGGCGCGGCTCGAACGGGCGGTGCGAGACCGGCGCGCCGCCGGCCTCGATCACCACCATCTCGCCCGGCTCGATCTCGCGCACGAACTCGGCCCCGATGATGTCGAGCGCGCAGGTCTCCGACGCCAACGCCCAGCCGCCGCCGACGCGGCCCAGCACCAGCGGCCGCACCCCCAGCGCGTCGCGCACCCCGATCAGCTTGGTGCGCGTCATCGCCACCACCGAGAACGCCCCCTCGACCCGGCGCAGCGCGTCCTTCATCCGCTCGGGGATGGTGCGCTGGATCGAGCGCGCCATCAGGTGGATGATGCATTCGCTGTCCGAGGACGACTGGAAGATCGAGCCGCGCTCGATCAGTTCGCGCCGCAGCGCCTCGGCGTTGGTGATGTTGCCGTTGTGCGCCAGCGCCGCGCCGCCCATCGCGAACTCGCCGAAGAAGGGCTGGACGTCGCGGATCGCGGTCGCGCCCTTCGAGCCGGCGGTGGAATAGCGCACATGGCCGATGCCGAGGCTGCCGGGCAGGGTTTCCATCAGGCTCGCGCGGGTGAAATTGTCGCGCACGAGGCCGAAGCGGTGGGCCGACTGGAACCCCTTCTCGGGCGAATAGGTGACGATGCCGCCCGCCTCCTGCCCGCGATGCTGGAGCGCGTGCAGCCCGAGGGCGATGAAATTGGCCGCGTCGGCCACGCCCACGACGCCGAAGACGCCGCATTCCTCGTGCAGGCGGTCGTCGTCGAAGGGATGGGCGGGTGGCAGGGCGGGCAGGGGCATGGGGCGGCGGCTCCGAATCCGGCGGGCTGCTTTCGGCCGGGTCATAGCCCGGGGGGGCGGCCTTGTCACGGGCGCGTCACATCGGGCGCGTCATCACCTGCCGCGCCTCGGCGCGGGCGCGGTAATGGGCCAGCACGAACAGCCGGATCGCGGTGGCAAGCCCGGTGCCGAGGTCGCGCCCGGCGTCGATCTCGGCCGCAAGCGCGTTCAGCGGCTGGCCGCGCTCGGCCGCGATGGCGCGGAAGGCGCGCCAGAAATCATCCTCGAGCGAGACCGAGGTGCGATGCCCGCGCAAGGTGAGCGAGCGCTTGATTGGCCGCGCGCTCATCCCCGCCCCCTGCGCGCGCGGCACGTGCGGACGCCTCCGGCGGGAGTATTTGGACCAAGATGAAAGCGCGGGGCTTTCCCTTCATCTTGGCGAAAATACTCCGGGGGGAATGCGCCGCAGGCGCATCGGGGGGCAGAGCCCCCCGCCTTGGGGGAAGTGGCGGCGCTCATTCCCCGTCCTTCCGGTGGCCGTCGAGGTCGCGCGCGGCCTTCTCGGCGCGGGCGCGGGCCAGTTCGCGCTCGGCCTTCGGGCGGCCGAACTTCGCGGCATTGGCGTCGCCCTCGGCGCGGCGGGCGGCGCGGGCGCGGTCCTTGCGGGCCTGGCGCAGGTTGACGACACCGGCCATCTCAGTCCTTCGGGCCGATCATGTCCTCGGGCCGCACGATGCGGTCGAAGGTCTCGCCGTCGACGAAGCCGAGCACGATCGCCTCTTCGCGCAGGGTGGTGCCGTTGCGATGGGCGGTCTTGGCGACCTTGGTGGCGTTGTCGTAGCCGATGGTGGGCGCCAGCGCCGTCACCAGCATCAGGCTTTCCTTCATCAGCCGCTCGATTCGGGGCCGGTTGGCCTTGATCCCCACCACCATGCTGTCGGTGAAGCTGCCCGCCGCGTCGCCCAGAAGCTGCATGGATTGCAGCACGTTGTAGGCCATCATCGGGTTGTAGACGTTGAGCTCGAAATGCCCCTGCGAGCCGGCGAAGCCGACCGCGGCGTCATTGCCCATGACATGGGCGCAGACCTGGGTCAGCGCCTCGGCCTGGGTGGGGTTGACCTTGCCGGGCATGATCGACGAGCCCGGCTCGTTCTCCGGCAGGATCAGCTCGCCCAGCCCCGAGCGCGGGCCCGAGCCCAGCAGCCGGATGTCGCTGGCGATCTTGTAGAGGCTGGCCGCCACCGTCTTGAGCGCGCCCGAGAACATCACCATCGCGTCGTGCGCGGCCAGCGCCTCGAACTTGTTGGGCGCGGTGACGAAGGGCAGGCCGGTGATCCCGGCGATCTTCGCGGCCACCCGTTCGTCCCAGCCCTTGCGGGTGTTGAGCCCGGTGCCCACCGCGGTGCCACCCTGCGCCAGTTCGTGGATGTGCGGCAGGCACATCGAGACGCGCTGGATGCCCATCGCCACCTGGTGCGCGTAGCCCGAGAATTCCTGCCCCAGCGTCAGCGGCGTGGCGTCCTGGGTGTGGGTGCGGCCGATCTTGATGATGTCGGCGAATTCCTCGGACTTGGCCGCCAGCGCCGCGTGCAGCTTGCGCAGGCCCGGCAGCAGCCCGTCGCGCGCGCGCATCGCGATGGCGACATGCATCGCGGTGGGGAAGGTGTCGTTCGAGGACTGGCCCATGTTGACGTGGTCGTTGGGGTGCACCGGCGTCTTGGAGCCGATGACCCCGCCCAGCATCTCGATGGCGCGGTTGGCGATCACCTCGTTGGCGTTCATGTTCGACTGGGTGCCGGAGCCCGTCTGCCACACCACCAGCGGGAAATTGTCGTCGAAGCGGCCCTCGATCACCTCCTGCGCGGCGGCGGCGATGGCGTTGCCGATCTCGGGGTCGATGTCGCCCTGGTCGATGTTGACCAGCGCGCAGGCGCGCTTGATCACCCCCAGCGCGCGCACGATCGCCACCGGCTGGCGTTCCCAGCCGATGGGGAAGTTCTGCAGGCTGCGCTGGGTCTGGGCGCCCCAGTACTTGTCGGCGGGAACCTCGAGCGGGCCGAAGCTGTCGGATTCGGTGCGGGTCTGGGTCATGCGGGGATCTCCGGGAACACGATCCCCCGCTTCTTACGGCTGCCGGGCCGGCTTGGCAAACCTCACTCGGCGGCGGTGGCCAGGGCGCGGGCGGCGCGGGTGAAGCGGAACACCTGCGCCGGCGGCAGGTTGCCCCACACGGTGCCGAGATGTTCGACCGCAAGCCCCAGTTCGGCGCGCACCGCGCGGCCCACCGGCGGCAGCGGCGAATAGGTGATCTGCGTGAGGAACCCCTCAGGCGCGAGCAGCCGGAACGCCTGCCCGAGGATGTCGCGCTGGATCGTCGGTCGCGCGAGCACCGGCACCCCCGAGATCACCGCGCCGACCTGCGCGAGGCCCAGCGCGTGCATCGCCTGCGCCGGGCGGTTGATCACATGCACCCCGGGAAAGGCGCGCGCCAGTTCGGCGCAGAAGCGTGCGTTGGTCTCGAGCAGCACCAGCCGCTCGGGCGCCACGCCGCGGGCCAGGATCGCGCGGGTGAACACGCCGGTGCCGGGGCCGATCTCGATCACCGTGCCGGCCACCCGTTCCAGCCCCGCCGTCATCCGCCGCGCCGTCGCCGCCGAGGACGGGGCGAGCGCCACCACCTCGGCCGGATTGCGCAACGCCTCGCCCAGAAACACCGCCATGTCGCGCATGCCTGCCCCCTTGCCGCCCGATGCGGACCACCCGATGCGGACAGGGGGCGCAGAGGCCGGTTGCGGTGGCGTGACGTTTGCGTGACGGCGCGATGAAATCGGGCGGTGCGGCGGCGCTACTTGCGCCACTTGTCGAGGCTGACGACCTCGGCATCGGGGCGCGCGCCGTCGTCGCCGGGCGCGCCGTCGTCGTCCTCGATGCCGTCATCCTCGTCGTCGCTGTCGTCGTCCTCGTCGTCGTGGGTCTCGAAGCGCAGCCCGAACTCGACCGAGGGATCGACGAAGGTGCGGATCGCGTCATAGGGGATGTAGAGCGATTCGGGGCTGTCGCCGAAGTTGAGCGTGATGCCGAATCCGTCCTCGCCGACCTCGAGATTGTCGAACCAGTGTTGCAGCACGATCGTCATTTCCTGCGGATAGCGGTCGTGCAGCCACGGCGCGAGGGCGGCGTCGGGGTGATTGGTGTCGAAGGTGATGAAGAAGTGATGCGCGCCGGGCAGGCCGCGGTCGGCCACGTCGGCCAGAACCTCGGCGATCAGGCCACGCATGGCCCGGTGCATCAGGTTTCCGTAGTCGATCGTCCGCGCCATTCCCCACCCCTTTGACGGGCCGTGGCCAGCATAGGGGATTCGGAATGGAAGGAAAGGGGCGGCACTCAGCTTTCGGTCTCGGCCCCGTGCCGTGCGGGCGCCGGCTGTGCGGGCACTGGCTGCGCGGCGCAGAACATCTCGTACAGCGTGCCGATCAGCGTCGCGATGCGCGGGTCGCGCAGGGAATAGTGGATCGTGCGCCCGTCGCGGCGGGCCGACACCAGCCGGTCGGCGCGCAGGCGGGCGAGGTTCTGGCTGACGGCGGCCTGGCGCGCGCCGAGCAGCGCCTCCAGTTCGCCGACCGTGCGTTCGCCCTCGACCAGGTGGCACAGGATCATCAGCCGCCCCTCGTGCGCGAGCGCCTTGAGAAACTCGGACGCCGCGGCGGCGTTCCGGGCCATCTCGCCGGTGAGTTCGGCCGGCAGATCGTCCCGCATGGCAAGTGTGCTCACCTCAGCCTCCGAAAAAACATTCGCATGTGAAGACATATACAGCATCTGAAACGGCTTTTCCAGCGATCGCATGCAAGGGTTGACATGGATCAAGGTGCCCGGCCCGGGCAGCGCGTATCAGGATCGCAACGGGCCGTCTTACCCGGACCTGGTTCCGTTTCCCTGTTCCTGCACGCCTCCCCGTGCAGAACCCCTTCAGCGCCGCGGCTTGCCGCGGCGCCTTTTTCTTTGCCGCCCCGCCCGTTGCCGCCTCTGGCAAGGATGCGGCGGCTGCGCCATACTCGGCCCCATACCCGAGCCGCGGGGGAGGCGCGCATGGACCGGCACGACGACATTCCCGAGATCGCGCTGGGCTGGCACCGCGACGGCCGCGGCGCGGCGCTGGCGACCGTGGTCGAGACCTGGGGCAGCGCCCCGCGCCCGGCCGGCAGCCAGCTTGCCATCTCGGGCGCGGGCGAGATCATGGGCTCGGTCTCGGGCGGCTGCGTCGAGGGCGCGGTGGTGGCCGAGGCGCTCGACGCGCTGGACGACGGCGCCCCGCGGTTGCTGAGCTACGGTGTCAGCGACGACGATGCCTTCGCGGTGGGGCTGGCCTGCGGCGGCACCATCCGCGTGCTGGTCGAGCCGGTGGGCGGCGGCGCGGGCGGCCTGCCCGCAACGCTGCTGGCCGATCTGGTGGCCGCGCGCGCGGCCCGCCGGGCGGTGGCGCTGGTGGTTAACCTTGCCACCTGGGAACGGCGGCTGACCGCCGGCCCGGGCGACCCGCTGGAGCGCGCGATCGCGGCGCGGATGCGTGCCGACCGCTCGGGCACCGAGCCGGATTCGGGCACCGAGCCGGATTCGGGGGCCGAGGGGGCGTTGTTCGTGGCCGTCCACAACCCGCCCCTGCGGATGGCCATCGTCGGCGCGGTGCACATTGCGCAGACGCTGGTGGGCATGGCACGGGCCTGCGGCTACGACCCGGTGGTGATCGACCCGCGCGAGGCGTTCGGCTCGGCCGCGCGGTTTCCCGAAACCCGCCTTCTGAACGACTGGCCCGACGAGGCGCTGGGAACCGTCGGCCTCGACGCGCGCACCGCGGTGGTCACGCTTACCCACGACCCCAAGCTTGACGATCCGGCGATTCGCGCCGCGCTGGCGGCGCCGGTGTTCTACCTTGGCTGCCTCGGTTCCACCCGCACCCATGCCAAACGCGTCGCGCGGCTGCGGGAGGCGGGCGTGGACGCGGCCGCCATCGGGCGCATCCACGCGCCGGTGGGGCTCGACATCGGCGCCCGCTCGCCGGCCGAGATCGCGGTGGCGATCATGGCCGAGGTGACGCAGGCGCTGCGGCAGGCGGGCTGATGCGCTTCGGCCCGGTGCCGGTGGCCGAGGCCGCGGGCGGGGTGCTGGCGCATGCGCTCGGCGCCGGCGGGCGGCGGCTGCGCAAGGGCGCGGTGCTGGGGCCGGCCGAGGTTGCCGCGCTGGCCGCCGACGGCGTGGCCGAGGTGACGGTGGCGCGGCTCGATCCCGGCGACGTGGCCGAGGGCGCGGCCGCAGCACGGCTTGCCGCGGCGCTGGCCGAGGGCGCGGGGCTGGTGCCCGGGCGCGCCTTCACCGGGCGCGCGAACCTGGCCGCGACGGCGGCCGGCGTGGTCGCGGTCGACGCGGCGCGGGTGGCGGCGATCAACCGCAACGACGCCGGCATCACGCTCGCCACGGTGGCGCCGTGGGCGCGGGTGGCGGCCGGCGGGCTGGCGGCGACGGTCAAGATCCTGCCCTACGCGGTGCCCGGCGCGGCGCTGGCGCGCGCCGTCGACGCCGCCGCCGGGGCGCTGCGGCTGCACCGGGTGGTGCTGCGCGATGCCGGGCTGATCCTGACCGAGGTGCCGGGGCAGGGCGCGCGGCTGGCCGAGAAGGCCGAACGCGCGACCGCGGCGCGCCTCGCCCGGCTGGGGATGGGCCTTTGCCGCGTGGTGCGGGTGGCCCACCGCACCGAGGCGATCGCCGCCGCGCTGGCGACGCTGCCGGGCGACATGGCGCTGATCCTGACAGGCTCGGCCACCTCGGACGCGCGCGACGCGGGCCCGGCGGCGCTGGTGGCCGCGGGCGGGCGGCTGGAGCGATTCGGGCTGCCGGTCGATCCCGGCAACCTCACGTTCTGGGGCACGCTGGGCGGCCGGCCGGTGCTGGGGATGCCGGGCTCGGCGCGCTCGCCGGTGGCGTCGGGGGTCGACCTGGTGCTCGACCGGCTGGCCTGCGGCGTCACCATCGACGCCGAGGCGGTGGCGGCGATGGGCGTCGGCGGGCTGGGGCGCGAACTGCCCGTCCGCGGCCACCCGCGCGAGCCGCGCTCACCGTCCCGTGAAAGGATGGGAGATTGACACCCGGCGCAATTTCGGCGGTTCTCGAATCCGGAAACCCGTGCTTAACTCGCTCCGCTACCCTAGGGAGGACTTGATGACCAAGGTCAGCATGACCGTTAACGGAAAGCCGGTTTCCGGCGACGTCGAGGGGCGCACGCTGCTGGTGCAGTTCCTGCGCGAGGGGCTGGGGATGACCGGCACCCATGTCGGCTGCGACACCTCGCAATGCGGCGCGTGCGTCGTGCACGTGAACGGCGCGGCGGTGAAATCGTGCACCATGTTCGCGCTCGAGGCCGAAGGCGCCGAGGTGACGACGATCGAGGGCATGGCCGCCCCGGACGGCACGTTGTCGACGCTGCAACAGGCGTTCCAGGACCACCACGGGCTTCAGTGCGGCTTCTGCACGCCCGGCATGGTGATGTCGGCCGCCGCCCTGCTGAAGGAAAACCCCAAGCCCACCGAGGCCGAGGTGCGTGCGTATCTCGAAGGCAACATCTGCCGCTGCACCGGCTACCACAACATCGTCAAGGCGATCCTCGCGGCCTCGGGCCAGCAGATGGCCGTCGCCGCCGAATAGCGCGGGCGATATACGGGCCGGCGCGGCGCATCGCCCCCGGCCCGGCCGGCCCCGTCGGGAGGAGGGGGCCGGCCGCCGCCCGGCACCGTCGCAAGCGGGGGCCGGGCGGCTGGACAGCAGGGGCGCGCGCGCCCCGTTCAGGGAGGCCATCGACATGCCCAAGGATCACGGTATCGGCGCCAGCGAGAAGCGGCGCGAGGATATCCGGTTCCTCACCGGAACCGGCAATTACACCGACGACATCAACCTGCGCGGCCAGGCCCATGTGGCCTTCGTGCGCAGCCAGGTGGCGCACGGGCGGCTGAACAAGGTCGACACCGCCGACGCGGCCGCGATGCCCGGCGTGGTGCGCATCTTCACCGCCGCCGATTTCGAGGGCGTGGGCGGCATTCCCTGCGGCTGGCAGGTGACCGACCGCCACGGCAACGCGATGCTCGAACCCAAGCACCCGGTGCTGGCCGACGGCAAGGTGCGCCATGTCGGCGAACCGATCGCCGCGGTGGTGGCCGAAACCTACGAGCAGGCCCGCGACGCCGCCGAGGCGGTGGTGATCGACATCGACGAACTGCCGGCGGTGATCGACATGAAGGCGGCGGTGGCCGGGGGCGCGCCGCTGGTTCATGACGACATCGGCTCGAACCTTTGCTTCGATTGGGGCTTCGTCGAGGAAAACAAGGCGGCGGTGGACGAGGCTTTCGCCACGGCCGACCATGTGACCACGCTGGAACTGGTCAACAACCGCCTGATCCCCAACGCGATGGAGCCGCGGGTGGCGGTGGGCGACTATGCCCGCGCCACCGGCGATCACACGCTTTACACCACCTCGCAGAACCCGCATGTGATCCGGCTGCTGATGGGCGCCTTCGTGCTGGGCATCCCCGAGCACAAGCTGCGGGTGGTGGCGCCCGATGTGGGCGGCGGCTTCGGCTCGAAGATCTTCCACTACGCCGAGGAGGCTTTTGTCACTTTCGCCGCCAAGGCGCTGAACCGCCCGGTGAAATGGACCTGCCAGCGGTCGGAAAGTTTCGTCAGCGATGCCCATGGCCGCGACCATGTCACCAAGATCCAACTGGCGCTGGACAAGGACGGGCATTTCCAGGCCCTCCGCACCGAAACCTTCGCCAACATGGGGGCGTATCTGAGCACCTTCGCGCCCTCGGTGCCGACGTGGCTGCATGGCACGCTGATGGCGGGGAATTACCGCACGCCGCTGATCTATGTGAACGTCAAGGCGGTGTTCACCAATACCGTGCCGGTGGACGCCTATCGCGGCGCCGGCCGCCCCGAGGCGACCTATCAGCTCGAGCGCGTGATCGACAAGGCGGCGCGCGAGATGGGGATCGACCCGTTGGAGATCCGGCGGCGCAACTTCGTCACCGAATTTCCCTATCAGACCCCGGTCGCGGTGGTCTACGACACCGGCGATTACAACGCCACGATGGACAAGATGGTCGAGATCGCCGATCTGGCCGGATTCGAGGCGCGCCGGGCGGAAAGCGCGAAGAAGGGCCTGCTGCGGGGCCTTGGCGTGAACTGCTATATCGAGGCCTGCGGCATCGCGCCGTCGCATCTGGTCGGGCAACTGGGCGCGCGCGCGGGGCTTTACGAATCCGCCACGGTGCGGGTGAACGCCACCGGCGGGCTGGTGGTGATGACCGGCAGCCACAGCCACGGGCAGGGGCACGAAACCTCGTTCGCGCAGGTGGTGGCCGACATGATCGGCATCGATTCGAACATGGTCGAGATCGTGCACGGCGACACCGCCAACACCCCGATGGGGATGGGCACCTACGGCTCGCGCAGCCTTGCGGTGGGCGGCTCGGCGATGGTGCGCGCGACCGAGAAGATCATCGCCAAGGCGCGCAAGATCGCGGCGCACCTGCTGGAAGCCTCGGATGCGGATGTCGAACTGAAGGACGGCAAGTTCACCGTCGCCGGCACCGACAAGTCGGTCGACTGGGGGGCGGTGACGCTGGCGGCCTATGTGCCGCACAACTACCCGCTGGAGGATCTCGAGCCGGGGCTGGAGGAAACCGCCTTCTATGACCCGTCGAACTTCACCTATCCCGCCGGCGCCTATGCCTGCGAGGTCGAGGTCGATCCCGAGACCGGCCGCGTGCGCATCGACCGCTTCGCCGCCGCCGACGATTTCGGCAACATCGTCAACCCGATGATCGTGACCGGCCAGGTTCACGGCGGGATCGGGCAAGGCGTTGGCCAGGCGCTGCTGGAAGGCGCCGTCTATGACGAGACCGGCCAGCTTCTGTCGGGCAGCTACATGGATTACGCCATGCCGCGCGCCGACGACCTGCCGGCGTTCGTGGTCGACCATTCCTGCGCCACGCCGTGCACCCACAACCCGCTGGGGGTGAAGGGCTGCGGCGAGGCCGGGGCGATCGGCTCGCCGCCCGCCGTTGTCAACGCGGTGATCGACGCGCTGAACCGCGGCGGCCACGACGTGGCGCATATCGACATGCCGCTGAGCCCGGCGCGGGTGTGGGCGGCGATCCACGGCTGACAGCCTCCGGCCGCGGCGCAGGCGGCGCGGCCGGAATTTCGAGTATTTGGGCCAAGATGAAGGGGCAAGACCTTCGCGAGGCCCCGACGGGAGAGACGACATGTATGCATTCGATTTCGTGCGGCCCTCGACGATCGACGAGGCGGTGGAGGCGCTGGCCGCCGAAGAGGCGCAGGCGCTGGGCGGCGGGCAGACGCTGATCCCGACGCTCAAGCAGCGGCTGGCGGCGCCGGCGGTGCTGGTCAGCCTGTCGGGCATCGACGCGCTGAAAGGCGTGCGCGCCGAAGGCGGCGTGGTGCATGTGGGCGGCGGCGCCACCCATGCCGAGGTCGCGGCCGGGGCGGCGGCGGCCTATCCGGCGCTGGCGGCGCTGGCCGGCCACATCGGCGATCCGGCGGTGCGCGCGCGCGGCACCATCGGCGGCAGCCTGGCCAACAACGATCCCTCGGCGTGCTATCCGGCGGCGGTGCTGGCTTCGGGCGCGACGATCGTCACCAACACCCGCGAGATCGCGGCCGACGATTACTTCGCGGGGATGTTCACCACCGCGCTCGAGCCCGGCGAGATCGTGACCGCGGTGCGCTTTCCGGTGCCGCAGGCGGCGAACTACCAGAAATTCGCGCAGCCGGCCTCGCGTTTCGCGCTGGTCGGGGTGTTCGTGGCGCGGTTCGCCGACGGCGTGCGCGTCGCGGTCACCGGCGCCTCGGAGGACGGGGTGTTCCGCTGGGCCGAGGCCGAGGCGGCGCTGGCGTCGAATTTCACGCCCGAGGCGGTGCGCGGCCTGAAACCCGGGGCCGAGGGGATGATCGAGGACATGCACGGCAGCGCCGCCTACCGCGCGCATCTGGTGGGTGTGCTGACCGGCCGGGCCGTGGCCGCGGCGGGCTGAGGCGCGCGGCCCCGGCCGGACATTCCGGGCCCGCGCCGGGCCGGTTGACGGTGGCGGGGCCCCGCGGCAAGGCCGCGGCGGTATCGGAAACGGGGAGGCCGCGCGATGGCCCTGCTGCGCGATCTGTGGACGAGTTTTCAGGCCCTGCCGCTGTGGGTGCGGCTGTGGCTGGTGGTGGTGCTGGCGCCGGTGAACATGGCCAGCCTGGCCTTCGCGGGCGAGGTGGGCGGCGCCACGGTGACGGTGATGGCCTGGGCCGGTATGGTGCTGAACCTGCCGGTGATGGTGCGCGAGCGCGGCTTTTCGCGGGCGATGGCGTTTCCGCACCTGGTGGGCTGGGTGCCGCTGGTGGCGGTGATCGCGGTGCTGCTGTGGGCCGGGGTTCCCGGTGGCTCGCCTGCCTTCGCGGCCTATCTGTGGCTGTTGCTGGCGGTCGACCTGATCTCGATCGGGTTCGATGCGCGCGACGCGGTGCTGTGGTGGCGGGGCGACCGCGCCGTGCCCGGCCGTCAGGACAGCCCGGCCGTTTCGAGGCAGTGACGGCGGAACGCCTTCTTGAGCATGTCAAGCTCGGCGCGCAGCAGCGCCACCTCGGCGCGCAGGTCGTCTTCCAGCGCCTCGCCCGCGATCAGGGTCAGCGTGCCGATGCGCGCGCCGGTCGCGGGGTTCGACAGCACCAGCGTCTGCACCCCCTCGGCGATCAGCGAGGGCGGCAGGGCGGCGCGCATCTGCCACCGCCCGCTGGCCACCTGGCGCAGTTCCAGCCCGTCGAGCGGCTGGCCGAGGTGGGTGATCTCGAGCGCGGGCAGTTCGTCGGTGCCGTCGGGCGAGGCGATCTCGCCCTCCCACACGCCGGCGCGCAGGGTGGCGGCGGTCAGGATCGGCTCGGGGCCGGGGCGGGGGTGGCTGGTCATGGGCCCTCCGGTCAGATTTCGGCGCGCGGGCGGCGGCTGAAGGTGACGTCGTGCAGCGTGATCTGGTTCATCTCGGGGCCCTCGAAGATCAGGTCGACCCAGGCGCGCTCGATCCGCTTTTCGTTGATGCGGGAATAGGCGAGGTCGAATTCGACCATCCGTTCTTCCGCGCCGCGGACCGGAAACTCGCGCACGATCTGGTCGGTGTTGGGGCCATGGCGGACGTTGAGCCGGGCGAAGATCTCGAGCGGCTTTTCCAGCGTCAGCGACAGGTCGACCCGCACCAGGTGGCGCTTGCGCAGCGATTGCGTCATCTCGTCGGGCATCTCGACCACCAGCGACAGGAAGCTGCCGTCGAAGCGGAAGACGTCGAGGCGCAGGCCGAAGGGCGCAAGATCGCTTTCGCGCAGGTTGCGCACCTGGCGCAGGGTGATCTCGGAGGTCATGCAATCGTGAAACAGGGTCGTGCCGGGGCCGAAGGCGGTGCCGGTTTCGACCGCCGCAAGCCCCGGCGGGTGCAGCGGGCCGCGCCACAGCGGCGGGCGCCACACCCAGTCCGACAGCGGCGGGCGGACGATGGCGTTGGAGCCGATCAGCGGCAGCGCCAGCCGCCCCTCGGCGACGTGGAGCACCCGGTCGATCTGGCGGCGCAGCGCGCGCGCCCGCGACCGCAGCCGGCGCAGGGTGTCGAGATCGGCGGTTTCGGCCTCGGCCGCGGCCTCGCGCCACAGCGACAGGGCGCGCCGCTGTGTCAGGCGTCCGAACAGGCTTGCGATGTCCATGCCCATGTGCGGCCCCGGAATTTGCGCCCCGCCCGATGCAAGGGCGGCTGCGGCCCGACCCTGCCTGCAACCGGGATCGCAGGCAAGCGTTTCCGTCCGGTAAACGAAGGTGCGGCGCCGTTGCCGCGGGGGCGACAGTTGCGGGTCAGCGCGGGTTGGCCGCATGCACCCGGTCGATGAATGCGTCGAGCAGCCCAAGCCCCGCCTCGGGGGCCAGCGGCTGCGCCCGGGGGGCCAGCACCGACAGCGTTACCAGACGGTCGCCGGCGTCGATCAGCGCCCGCCAGTAGCGCGGCGCGACGCGGGGGCCGTCGAAGGCGCCGCGGTCCTCGAGGTCGAGCAGCACCGCGCCGGGGACGGTGCGCACCGCGTGCACCGCCAGGCTGCCGGCATCGCCCGATCGGCTGAGCGCCGCGCGCCCGGCCGGGGTTTGCACCAACGCGGCGAAGGCGGCCTCGTTGCCGGCGATCGGGGCCTCGCCCGGCCGGCGCGGCGGCGCGACGGTGGCGGCCAGCACCGCGGGCTGCGACGGCCGCCCCGAGAACGGGCCGGGGGCCAGCGCGGCGCAGCTTCCGAACAGCACGAAGGCGCCCGTGGGGCGGTCGCGCAGCGCCGTGCGGTCGACGCAGAAGCCCGGCGGCGCGGCCAGCGTCACCGCCCCGCCGGCGACGTCGAGGCGCCGCACCGCGGGCGCCGGCGTGACGCCGGGCACGCAGCCCGAAACGCTTAGTGCCAGCGCCAGAATTCCGGCGCTACTGGTCCATGTAGACATGCCGCTCGGCCCCGGCGCCCGGGTGCGTCACCGCGCCCTGCCGCGCCCCGCCCACGAGCTGCGCGTATTTCCACAGCGCGCCCGAGGCGTATTCGGTCTCGCGCGGGCCGGGCCAGGCGGCCTTGCGCGCGGCCAGTTCCTCGTCCGACAGCGCCACCGAGATCTCGCCCCGGATCGCGTCGATGGTGATCGTGTCGCCGTTCTTCAGCAGCGCGATCGGCCCGCCGTGCGCGGCCTCGGGGCCGACGTGGCCGACGCAGAAGCCGCGGGTGGCGCCGGAAAAGCGCCCGTCGGTGATCAGCGCCACCTTCTTGCCCATGCCCTGCCCCGACAGCGCGGCGGTGGTGGCCAGCATCTCGCGCATGCCGGGGCCGCCGGCGGGGCCCTCGTTGCGGATGACGATCACCTCGCCTTCCTTGTAGGCGCGCGCGCGGACGGCCTCGAACGCCTCTTCTTCGCTGTCGAAGACGCGTGCGGGGCCGGTGAATACCTGATCCTCGGGCGCGATGCCCGCGACCTTGACGATGGCGCCATCGGGGGCAAGGTTGCCCTTCAGGCCCACCACGCCGCCGGTCTTGGTGATCGGGTTGGAAATGGGGTGGATGACGCGGCCGTCGGCCTCGCGGTCGATCAGGTCAAGCTCCTCGCCGATGGACCGGCCCGAGGCGGTGATGCAATCCTCGTGGATGAGGCCCGCCTTGCGCAATTCCTTCATCACCACCGGGATGCCGCCGGCATCGAACAGATCCTTGGCCACGAATTGCCCGCCGGGCTTGAGATCGACGAAATAAGGCGTGTCGCGGAAAATCTCGCACACGTCGAAAAGGTCGAAGTCGATGCCGGCCTCATGCGCGATGGCGGGCAGGTGCAGGCCCGCATTGGTGGACCCGCCGGTGCAGGCCACCACGCGCGCGGCGTTTTCCAGCGATTTGCGGGTGACGACATCGCGGGCGCGGATGTTCTGCTCGATCAGGTTCATCACCGCGCGGCCCGACGCCTCGCCATATTGATCGCGGGATTCGTAAGGGGCGGGCATCCCCGACGAATTCAGCAGCGCCAGCCCGATCGCCTCGGAGACGCAGGCCATGGTGTTGGCGGTGAACTGCCCGCCGCAGGCCCCCGCCGAGGGGCAGGCGACGCGTTCGAGCATGTCGAGCGCCGCGTCCGACATGGTGCCGTTCTGGTGGCGGCCGACCGCCTCGAACATGTCCTGCACGGTCAGGTCGCGGGTGCGGAAATCTTCGGGTATCTCGGCGCTTTGCGGCGCCTTGCCCGGCAGGATCGAGCCGCCATAGATGAACACCGACGGCACATTCAGCCGCACCATCGCCATCATCATCCCCGGCAGCGACTTGTCGCAGCCCGCCAGCCCCACCAGCGCGTCGTAGCAATGGCCGCGCATGGTCAGTTCGACCGAATCCGCGATCGCCTCGCGCGAGGCGAGGCTTGACCGCATCCCCTCATGCCCCATGGCGATGCCATCGGTCACGGTGATGGTGGTGAATTCGCGCGGGGTGCCGCCGGCCTGCTTGACGCCCATCTTCGCCGCCTGCGCCTGCCGGCTGAGCGCGATGTTGCACGGCGCAGCCTCGTTCCAGCAGGTGGCGACGCCGACCCAGGGCTGGTGGATCTCTTCCTCCGAGATGCCCATGGCGTAGAAGTAGCTGCGGTGCGGCGCGCGGGCGGGGCCCTCGGTCACGTGGCGGCTGGGCAGTCTGGACTTGTCGAACCTGTCGTTGCGCATGGCACCCTCCCGGAAAGCGTCGCCCCTGATTAGGCGGTCGCGCCGGGCGGGGCAAGCGGGCGCTGAGGCCCACGCAGGGCCATCGCATTTGCCCCCGGCGCCTTTGGCTTGTTCCGGGCGACATGGTGCGCCCTGGGCAGATGTCCGCTTCGTCTGCGAAACGCTGTTTCACGACGATCTTCGGGTCAAAATGCGATTGCCCTGGAGGCCCACGGGATCGGCACTTTTGCCCATCCATGCCCACGGGTTCGGCCATCGGGCCGGGCGGGGCGCGACATCGCCCCGCACGCGGGGCCGCCACCGTGGCGCTTGCGGGCCGGGCGCGCTTGCGCCACGCTGGTGCCCATGTCCGAGGATGCCACCCCCCCGCCGCCGCGCGTCGTGACCGATGCGATGGACCCCGCCCGCGCCGCGGCGCTGGCCGCCGTGCTTGGCCGGCCGTTCGCGCCCGACGCGCCGCTGCCCCCCTTCGCCCACCAGGTGTATTTCTGGGAGCCGCTGCCCGAGGCCGCGCTCGGCCGCGACGGCCACCCCCGCGTGGGCGGCCTGATCCCCGACCTCGGCCTGCCACGGCGGATGTGGGCCGGCGGGCGGCTCGAATTCCACGCCCCGCTGCGGCCCGGCCGCCCGGCCACCCGCACCACCACCCGCGAGGCGGTGGCGCTGAAACAGGGCCGCAGCGGCCCGCTGGGCTTCGTCACCCTGCGCCACGAGATCGCCCAGGACGGCCGGCCCTGCGTGTCCGAGTGGCAAGACCTCGTCTACCGCCCCGACCCGGTGCCGGACGCGGCCGCCGCGCCCGCCCCGCCCGTGCCGCCTGCACCGGCGGGGGGCACGCCGGTGCTGCGGCGGGCGTTCGGCGAGGTTGCGCTGTTTCGCTACTCGGCGCTCACCTTCAACGGCCACCGCATCCACTACGACCGCGAGTATGCCCGCACGGTCGAGGGCCATGCCGGCCTCGTGGTCCACGGGCCGCTGCTGGCGCAGGTGCTGATGCTGATCGCCCATGACGCGCTGCCCGGCGGGCTGCGCCGGTTCGCGTTCCGCGCCACCGCCCCGGCCGTCGACGGCGAGGAGCTGGCCTTCGTGCGCGACGGGGCGCGGCTGTGGGTGGCCGGGCCCGACGGGCGGCTGTGCCTGAGCGCCGAGGCCGGCTGAGCCTATCCCGCCGCGCGCAGGTTGTGCTTGCGCGCCACCAGCGCCCTTGCCGTCTCGACCGCCACCGCGGCGTCGCGGCAATAGGCGTCGGCGCCGATGGCGCGGCCGAATTCCTCGTTCAGCGGCGCGCCGCCGACCATCACGATGTAATCGTCGCGGATGCCCTGGGCCTTCATCGTGTCGATGACCACCTTCATGTAGGGCATCGTCGTGGTCAGCAGCGCCGACATGCCGAGGATGTCGGCCTCTTCGCGCGCCAGCGCCTCGAGATATTTCTCGACCGCGTTGTTGATGCCGAGGTCGACCACCTCGAAGCCCGCGCCCTCCATCATCATCGACACCAGGTTCTTGCCGATGTCGTGGATGTCGCCCTTCACGGTGCCGATCACCATCTTGCCCTGCTTGGGGGCGCCGGTCTCGGCCAGCAGCGGCTTGAGGATGCCCATGCCCGCCTTCATCGCGTTGGCGGCCAGCAGCACCTCGGGCACGAACAGGATGCCGTCGCGAAAATCGTCGCCGACCACCTGCATCCCCGCCACCAGCGCCTCGGTCAGCACCCGGTAGGGTTCCCAGCCGCGGCCGAGCAGGATGTTCACGCCCTCCACGATCTCGTCCTTCATGCCGTCGTAGAGGTCGTCTTGCATCTGCAACACCAGCTCGTCGTCGGCAAGCTCGGACAGGATGATCTCGTCGTCGTCTTCGGCCATGGCCCGTTTCCCCATCGGCGCGCCCGGCGCCTGTTCCGTGCCCCCCGGCGGGGGGCGAAGATTTTGCCGATCAATGCGCCCGGCACCGGCGCATGTATCGCCTGGATGCGACCCACGGGCCGCGGGATGCGACGCCGCGCCGCGCCGTCACTCGCGCCGCCGGCGGCCGCGGCCGGCCATCGCGCGCCCCACGGTCGCGCCCTCGCCGGTGCCGTCCGAGGCCGAGGAGAAACCGCCCAGCCGCGCCGCGATCTCGTCCAGCGTCGGGCGCGGCCCCCGCGGGCGGGTTTCGAGCGCCTCGCGCATGGCGCGCAGATGCTCGGGCGTGGTGCCGCAGCAGCCGCCGACGATCGCCGCGCCGGCGTCGCGCGCAAGCACCGCGTAATCGGCCATCAGCGCCGGGGTGCCGTCGTAGTGGATGTGCCCGTCGTGGAATTTCGGGATGCCGGCGTTGCCCTTGGCGATCAGCGGCAGGTCGGGCCCGGCGGCGGCGAAGCCCAGCACCGTGCGCAGCAGGTCGGACGCGCCGACGCCGCAATTGGCACCGAAGGCCAGCGGCTTGTGGTCGAGCCGGTCGACCAGCGCCACCATCGCCGCCGAGGTGACGCCCATCATCGTGCGCCCGGCGGTGTCGAAGCTCATGGTGCCGCACCACGGCATGCCGGCCAGCGCCGCCGCCTCGGCCGCGGCGCGGTATTCCTCGGCCGCCGAGATCGTCTCGACCCACAGCACGTCGACGCCGCCGGCCTTCAGCCCCTCTGCCTGTTCGTGGAAGATCTCGACCGCGAGTTCGTGGGTCAGCGCGCCCATCGGCGCCATGATCTCGCCGGTGGGGCCCATCGAGCCGGCGACGATGACCGCGCGCCCGGCGCGGTCGGCCTCGTCGCGGCCAAGCTCGGCGGCGGCGCGGTTCAACTCGCCCACCCGCCGCTCGGCCCCGTGCAGTTTCAGCCGGCTGGCGTTGGCGCCGAAGGTGTTGGTCAGGAACAGGTCGCTGCCGGCCTCGATCGCGCCGCGGTAAAGCGCGCGGATCCTGCCCTGCTCGGTCACGTTCCACAATTCCGGCGCGTCGCCCGAGGCCAGCCCCATGTTGAACAGGTTGGTGCCGGTGGCGCCGTCGGCCAGCAGCCAGCCGCGGCGGGCGAGAAGATCGGACAGCGGATCGGCCATGGCGGCTCCTTCAGCAACTCGGGCGGCGACGACGGGGGCCGGCACCGGGCGCGGTGGCGCCGCGGTGCCACGGATCGACGCCGCGCACAATTCCATTTTCGCCATGATCATCATGCGCCGGGGCGCATGGTGGCCGTGGCGCCGGCGTCATTTTTCGGAGGCGAGTTGCACCTTGGCCTCGCGCAGGCATTCGTCCATGCGCGCGCGGATCGTGGCCTCGTCCACCCGGTCGCCGAGGTCGGCCACCAGCTTGCGCACCACGTCCTCGTGGCCGGCCTCCTCGAAGTCGGCCTTGACCACCGACAGGGCGTAGGCGGTGGCCTCTTCGCCGGTCTTGCCAAGGATGTCGGCGGCCCACAGGCCCACCAGCTTGTTGCGCCGCGCCTCGGCCTTGAACTGCATCTCGGCGTCGTGGGCGAACCTGGCCTCGAAGGCGTTTTCGCGGTCGTCGAAGGTGGTCATGTCAGGGGCCTCTTGAAGCGGTGCGGATGGGTCTGCATATGCCCTTCCGGGCGCCGCATCGCAAGCCCCGGCCGGGCCGCGCTTGCGGCCCTCCGGGGGTTGGCCTATAGGGGGCGGGCCCGCCTGCGCGACCGCTCCGGCCGCGCCATCCATCCGGAGTCTCCATGGCACGTCGCAAGAAGGTTTACGAAGGCAAGGCGAAGATCCTTTACGAGGGCCCCGAGCCCGGCACCCTGGTGCAGTATTTCAAGGACGACGCCACCGCCAACAACGCCCAGAAGAAGGGCGTGATCGACGGCAAGGGGGTTCTCAACAACCGGCTGTCGGAATTCTTCATGACCGGGCTGAGCGCGGTCGGCGTGCCGACGCACTTCATCCGCCGCATCAACATGCGCGAGCAACTGGTGCACATGGTCGAGATCATCCCGCTCGAGGTGGTGGTGCGCAACATCGCCGCGGGCTCGATCTCGAAGCGCCTCGGCATCCCCGAGGGCACCGCGCTGCCGCGCCCGATCGTGGAGTTCTACTACAAGGACGACGCGCTGGGCGATCCGATGGTGTCCGAGGAACACATCACCGCCTTCGGCTGGGCCAGCCAGCAGGATCTCGACGACATGGTGTCGCTTGCGCTGCGGGTGAACGACTTCCTGTCGGGCGTGATGATGGGCGTCGGCATCCGGCTGGTCGATTTCAAGATCGAGATCGGCCGGATCTGGGAGAACGATTATCCCCGCCTCATCGTCGCCGACGAGATCAGCCCGGATTCGTGCCGGCTGTGGGACGCCAAGTCGGGCCAGAAGCTGGACAAGGACGTGTTCCGCCACGACCTTGGCGATCTTGCCGAGGCCTATACCGAGGTGGCGCGCCGGCTGGGGGTGCTGCCCTCGAACGTCACCCATGTGGCGAAATCCTCGCTGATCAACTGAAGGGGGCGGGGATGGTGTTCCGCGCGCGGGTCGAGGTGATGCTGAAGGACGGGGTGCTCGACCCCCAGGGCGAGGCGGTGCGCCACGCGCTGGGCACGCTGGGCTTCGGCGGTGTCGCCGGGGTGCGCCAGGGCAAGCTGATCGAGATCGACCTCGAGGCCGCCGACGCCGCCGCCGCCGAGGCCGAGGTGCGCGCGATGTGCGAGCGTCTGCTTGCCAACACCGTGATCGAGAAATTCGCCGTCAGCATCGGCTGAGGCGCACTCCGGGGGGGGGCCATGCGGGTCGCTGTCGTCACTTATCCCGGCTCGAACTGCGACCGCGATCTTGCGGTGGCGTTCGAGCGTGTGGGCGCCGCCGCCCCGGCGCGGGTCTGGCACAAGGACGCGGCGCTGCCCGCCGGCACCGACCTGGTGGCGCTGCCGGGCGGGTTTTCCTTCGGCGATCACCTGCGCTGCGGCGCCATCGCCGCGCGCGCCCCGATCGCCGCCGCCATCGCCGCCCATGCCGCCCGCGGCGGCTATGTGCTGGGCATCTGCAACGGCTTTCAGGTGCTGTGCGAGATGGGGCTGCTGCCCGGCGCGCTGATGCGCAACGCCGGGCTGCGGTTCGTCTGCCGCCCGGTGGCGCTGCGGGTCGAGACCGCCGAAAGCGCCTTCACCGCGGGCTACGCGGCGGGGCAGGAGGTGGTTCTGCCCGTCGCCCACCACGACGGCAATTACCGCGCCGACCCCGAGGCGCTGGCGCGCCTCGAGGGCGAGGGGCGCGTGGCCTTCCGCTACCGCGACAATCCCAACGGGTCCGTCGCCGACATCGCCGGCATCTTTTCGGAAAACCGCCGGGTGCTGGGGATGATGCCCCACCCCGAACGCGCCTGCGAGGCGGCGCACGGCGCCACCGACGGGGCGGCGATGTTCCGCGCACTCGCCGGCGCGCTGGCCGCTGCGTGAACCGGCGCGCTTGAGCGGCCCCCACCGCGCGCGTAGTCTGGCCGGCATGACCGCGCCCCCGCCCGAACCGCCCCCCGCCGCCCGTCCCGGCCAACCGCCCGCGACGCGGGCGGGCGCGGACGACGGCGGCGCGCGCGGCTTCGCGGCGGCGCCGCTGTCGCTGCGGCTGATGGTGGGCGCGCTGGTGGTGTTCGCGGTGGCGGCGGTCTGGGTCAGCAACCTGCTGCTGACCGACCGCTTCACCGAGACCACCCGCAACCGCGCCGAACTGCGGCTGGTGCTTTACGCCGGCAACGTGCTGAGCGAGGTGCAGCGCAACGCCGCGGTGCCGCTGCTGCTGGCCCGCGACCCCGAGATGATCCGCGCGCTGCAGGGCGGCGAATACATGACCACCTCGCACCGGCTGATCTCGTTCCAGTCCGAGATCGCGGCCGCCGCGATCCAGCTTCTGGATGCCGACGGCCGGGTGGTGGGCGCCACCGACCGCAACCGCCTGGGCGAAACCCTGCGCAGCGCGCCGTTCTTCGTCGAGGCCACGCGCCAGAACGAAACCGTGTTCACCGCCACCCAGCGCGACAGCGGCGGCTACGATTTCGTGTTCTCGCGCGCGGTGCGGGCCGAGGGCACGATGCTGGGCGTGGTCGCGGTGGCGGTCGACCTGTCGAAGTTCGAACGCTCGTGGGCGGGGTTTCTCGACGCGGTGCTGGTGACCGACAGTTCCGGCCAGATCATCCTGTCGACCGAACCGCGCTGGCGCGGGCGCACCGTGGCCGAGGCGCTGGCGGTGCGCGCGCCCACCTCGGCGATCCGGCGCGCGATCGAGGTCACCGCCGACTGGGCGCAGCCCCCCCCCGACGCGCGTCTGCGCGGCGAGGCGGTGATGCGCACCGAGGCGCGCATTCCCTTCCGCGGCTGGCGCATCGTGTCGTTCACCCGCTACGATTCGGTGCGCGAGCGGGTGTGGGGCGTGCTCGCGCTCGAGATCATGGGCTTCGCGATCCTGCTGGCGCTGACCTTCTATCTGGTGTCGCGGCGGGCGTGGTCGCGCAGCGCGCTGTTCCAGGCCGAATCCGAGGAATTGCGCGCGCTCAACCGCCGCCTCCAGCGCGAGATCGCCGAGCGCGAGCGGGCGCAGGAAAGCCTTGCGGTGGCCGAACAGACGTTGGTGCAAAGCTCCAAGCTGGCGGTGCTGGGCGAGATGTCGGCCGCCGTCAGCCACGAACTGAACCAGCCGCTGGCGGCGATGAAAACCTACCTTGCCGGCGCCCGCCTGCTGCTGCGCCGTCGCCGCCCGGAAGAGGCGCTGAGCGCGTTCCAGCGCATCGACGACCTGATCGACCGGATGGGCGCGATCACCCGCCAGCTCAAAAGCTATGCCCGCAAGGGCGGCGAGGCGTTCGCGCCGCTCGATCTGCGCTCGGCGGTGTCCGAGGCGCTGGCGATGATGGAGCCGCAGCTCAAGACCCTGCACATCGGCGTCAGCCGCACCCTCCCGCGCGAGCCGGTGCGCGTGCTGGGCGACCGCATCCGCATCGAGCAGGTGATCGTGAACCTGTTGCGCAACGCCGTCGACGCCACCCGCGGCACGCCCGAGCCGCAGATCGAGATCGTGCTGACCGCCGACACCGAGGCGACGCTGGCGGTGCGCGACAACGGCCACGGGATCGGCGATCTCGACAGCCTGTTCGAGCCGTTCTACACCACCAAGAAGGCCGGCGACGGCGTCGGCCTCGGGCTGGCGATCTCGTCCGGCATCGTCTCGGAACACGGCGGCCGGCTGACGGCGCGCAACGCCCCCGCCGGCGGCGCGGTGTTCGTGATGCAATTGCCGCTGATGGCGGACGCGCCCGCCCGGGCGGCCGAATAGACGCGCCCGACCGGCGCGAACGGAGGTTCCAATGGCCCGCGAGATGAAGGTTGCCATCGTCGACGACGAGCAGGACATGCGCGAGTCGATCAGCCAGTGGCTGACGCTTTCGGGCTTCGACGCCGAGGCCCACGCCAGCGCCGAGGACGCGCTGCGCGTGCTCGGCCCCGATTTTCCCGGCGTGGTGGTGTGCGACATCCGCATGCCCGGCATGGACGGCATGGCGCTGCTGCGCCGGCTGATGAGCGCCGATTCGACGCTGCCGGTGATCATGATCACCGGCCACGGCGACGTGCCGATGGCGGTCGAGGCGATGCGCCTCGGGGCCTACGACTTCCTCGAGAAACCCTTCAACCCCGAGCGCATGACCGACCTCGTGAAACGCGCCGGCCAGATGCGCCGCACCGCGCTCGAGAACCGCGCGCTGCGGCGGGAGTTGTCCGACGGCACGGTGCTGATGAAGAAGCTCATCGGCACCTCCGAGGCGATGGAGCGGCTGCGCGAGGACATCCTCGATCTCGGGCAGGCCGACGGCCACGTGCTGATCGACGGCGAGACCGGCACCGGCAAGACGCTGACCGCGCACGCGCTGCACGCGGTCGGGCCGCGCGCCGGGCGCCGCTTCGTCACCATCTCCTGCGCCGCGCTGTCGGAAGACGCGCTGGCCGCGCGCCTGTTCGGCCCCACCGAAGACGGCATCGGCCTGCCGCTGGTCGAGGAAACCCGCGGCGGGACGCTTTGCCTCGAGGATGTCGAGGCGCTGAGCCCGGCGCTTCAGGCCCGCCTTATGACCTTTCTCAACGATCAGGGCACCCCGCCCGAAACCCGCATCATCGCCATCTGCAACGACCATGAGCAGGGCCGCACGCTGGCCGACATCCTGCGCCCCGACCTGTTCTTCCGCCTCTCGGCGCTGACGATCGCCCTGCCGCCCCTGCGCAGCCGCGGCGAGGATGTGCTGACGCTGTTCACCCGCCTGTCCGAGCAGTTCGCCGAGGAATACGGCTGCGACGCCCCCGAGATCACCGCGCAGGAGGCGGCGCAGCTTCTCCAGGCGCCGTGGCCGGGCAACGTGCGCCAGTTGATCAACGTGGCCGAGCGGGCGGTGCTGCAGAACCGCCGCGGCTCGGGCTCGATCGCGTCGCTGCTGATGGCCGACAACGACACCTCCGGCCACGCGATGACCACCGAGGGCAAGCCGCTCAAGGAATACGTCGAGGCGTTCGAGCGGATGCTGATCGACAACACCATGCGCCGCCACCGCGGCTCGGTCGCGGCGGTGATGGAAGAGCTGTGCCTGCCGCGCCGCACCCTCAACGAGAAGATGGCCAAATACGGGCTGAGCCGCGGCGACTATCTCTGAAGCCCGGCGAAGGGCGCGGCGCGCCCCCGCCACCTGGCCCCCTCGGCCGGCGCATGCCGCGGTCGTCGTCCGGGATCATCGCGGCCCCTTCCGCCCGGACGGCCCGTGACCGGCGGCCGCGGGGCAGGGGATCGGGCGCGGCTCAGCCGGCCGCGCGGCTTTGCCGCTTGCGCTCGTGCGGATCGAGAAAGCGCTTGCGCAGGCGGATCGCCTTCGGCGTCACCTCGACCAGTTCGTCGTCGTCGACATAGGCGATCGCCTGTTCCAGCGACATGCGCACCGGCGGCGTCAGGCGCACCGCCTCGTCGGTGCCCGAGGCGCGGATGTTGGTCAGCTTCTTGCCCTTGAGCGGGTTGACCTCGAGATCGTTTTCGCGCGAATGCTCGCCGATGATCATGCCCTCGTAGACATCCTCCTGCGGGCCGATGAAGAGGCGCCCGCGCTCTTCGAGGTTCCACAGCGCGTAGGGCACCGAGGTGCCGTTCTCGATCGAGATCAGCACCCCGGCGCGGCGGCCGATGATCTCGCCCTTCCACGGCGTCCAGCCGTGGAACACCCGGTTCAGCACCCCGGTGCCGCGGGTGTCGGTCAGGAACTCGCCATGATAGCCGATCAGCCCGCGCGAGGGGACGTGGGCGATGATCCGGGTCTTGCCGGCGCCGGCGGGGCGCATCTCGACCAGATCGCCGCGGCGCGGGCCGGTGATCTTCTCGATCACCGCGCCGGCATACTCGTCGTCGACGTCGATGGTAACCTCTTCGACCGGCTCCAGCCGCTGGCCGCCGTCGTCGCGCGTCAGCACCCGCGGGCGCGAGACCGACAGCTCGAACCCCTCGCGGCGCATGTTCTCGATCAGCACGCCCATCTGCAACTCGCCCCGCCCGGCGACCTCGAACGCCTCGCCGCCGGGCGTGTCGGTGACGCGGATCGCGACGTTGGTCTCGGCCTCCTTCAGCAGCCGCTCGCGGATCACCCGGCTTTGCACCTTGCGCCCGTCGCGGCCCGCAAGCGGGCTGTCGTTGATCCCGAAGGTGACGCTGATCGTCGGCGGGTCGATCGGCTGGGCGGGCAGCGGGATCTCGACCGCCAGCGCGCAGATCGTGTCGGCCACCGTCGCCTTCGACATCCCCGACAGGGTGACGATGTCGCCGGCCACGCCCTCGTCGATCTCCTGGGGCGAGAGGCCGCGGAACGCCTGCACCTTGGTCACGCGGAACTGCTCGATCTTCTGGCCGATGCGCGACAGCGCCTGCACCGTCTGGCCGGTGCGCACCCGGCCCGATTCGATGCGCCCGGTCAGGATGCGGCCGAGATAGGGATCGGCGCTCAGCGTGGTGGCGAGCATGCGGAAATCCTCGTCCGCGCGCTTTTGCTGGCGCGGCGCGGGAACGTGGTTCACCACCAGCCGGAACAGCGCGTCCAGGCCCCGCCGCGGCCCGTCGAGTTCCGCATCCGCCCAGCCCGCCCGGCCCGAGGCGTAGAGATGCGGAAAGTCGAGCTGATCCTCGTTCGCGCCGAGGTTCACGAACAGGTCGAACACCTCGTTCAGCGCGCGGTCGGGCTCGGCATCGGGCTTGTCGACCTTGTTCAGCACCACGATCGGGCGCAGGCCCAGCGCCAGCGCCTTGGCGGTGACGAACTTGGTCTGCGGCATCGGCCCCTCGGCGGCATCGACCAGCAGCACCACCCCGTCGACCATCGACAGGATGCGCTCGACCTCGCCGCCGAAATCGGCGTGGCCCGGGGTGTCGACGATGTTGATGCGGGTGCCCTTCCATTCGAGCGAGGTGCACTTGGCCAGAATCGTGATCCCGCGCTCGCGTTCGATGTCGTTGCTGTCCATCGCCCGCTCGGCCACCGCCTGCCCCTCGCGAAAGGCGCCGGACTGCTTGAGAAGTTCGTCCACCAGCGTGGTCTTGCCGTGGTCGACGTGGGCGATGATCGCGATGTTGCGAAGGTCCATGGGACATGCCTTTTATGCTGCGCCGCCGCATTACCCGAAACCCGGCCGGCTGGCCAGTGCCGATGCGCGCGCCGTCCGCCACCGCCCGCCGGGCCCGTGGATTTCACCGTTCCCGAAATACTCCGGGGGGGGGCGCCGCAGGCGCGGGGGGCAGCGCCCCCCCCTTGCCGCCGCCCGCGCGATACGGCAACCCTGGCACCGGGAGGAGCCTTCATGAAGGTCGGGATCGCCTGCCTCGTGGCCGGCTACGTGCTGAGCCAGTTCTACCGCGCGTTCCTGGCGGTGCTCGCGCCGGCGCTGACGGCCGAGCTTGGCGCCAGCGCGGCCGATCTCGCGCGCGCCTCGGCGTGGTGGTTCCTGGCCTTCGCGGCGATGCAGGTGCCGGTGGGCTGGGCGCTCGACCGGATCGGGCCGCGACGGCTGGCGGCGGGGCTGCTGGGCGTCGCCGGCACGGCGGGGGCGGGCCTGGTCGCGGCGGCGCAGGGGCCGGGGGCGGTGACGCTGGGCATGGCGCTGATCGGCATCGGCTGTTCGCCGGTGCTGATGGCGGGCTATTACATCTTCGCGCGGGCGTTCCCGGCGGCCATGTTCGGCACGCTCGCCGGCGCGATGCTTGGCGCCGGCACGCTGGGCAACCTTGCCGCCTCGCTGCCGCTGGCGCTGGCGGCCGAGGCCTGGGGCTGGCGCGGCACGGTGGCGGTGCTGGCGGTGGCGACGGCGGCGGTGGCGGGGCTGGTGTGGCGCTTCGTGATCGACCCGCCGCCGCCGCCCGCCGCCCCCGCCGGCGCGGGCGGCATCGGGCAATTGCTGCGGATGCCGGCGCTGTGGGTGCTGATCCCGCTTGCGCTGGTCAACTACGCCCCCTCGGCGGGGCTGCGCGGCCTCTGGGTCGGGCCCTATTTCGCGCAAGCCTTCGCGCTCGATACCGCGGGGATCGGGCGGATGACGCTGGTGATGGGGCTGGCGATGGTGGCGGGCAATTTTGCCTATGGCCCGCTCGACCGGCTGCTTGGAACCCGCAAGTGGCTGGTGCTGGGCGGCAACCTTGCCGCCGCGGCCTGCCTTCTGGCGCTGTGGGCGGGCCCGGGCAGCGCGTGGGGCGCGGCCGCGCTCTTGGCCGGCGTGGGGCTGTTCGGCGCCTCGTTCCCGATGCTCGTGGCGCATGGGCGGGCATTCTTTCCGCCGCATCTGGTGGGCCGCGGGGTGACGCTGCTCAACCTGTGCTCGATCGGCGGGGTGGGGGTGGCGCAGAGCGTCTCGGCCCCGGTGCAGGCGGCCACGGGTTTTGCCGGCCTTTTCCTTTTCTTCGCGCTGGCGCTGGTGGCGGGCTGCGCGATCTACCTGCTGGCCGCCGACCGCACCGACTGAGTGCGCCCCTTCCACCCCGGCCCGCGATGCGGTATGCCCCGCGGGTCTGACCGAAGGAGACAATGATGGGTTACCGGATCGTCGTCGCGGGTGCCACGGGCAACGTCGGCCGCGAAATGCTCAACATCCTCGCCGAGCGGGAGTTTCCCGTCGACGAGATCGCCGCGCTGGCCTCGCGCCGGTCGCTGGGCACCGAGGTGAGCTTCGGCGACCGGACGCTGAAGACCCAGGATCTCGACACCTTCGATTTCACCGGCTGGGACATCGCGCTGTTCGCCATCGGCTCGGACGCGACGAAAACCTACGCCCCGCGCGCCGCGAAGGCCGGCTGCGTCGTGATCGACAATTCCTCGCTCTACCGCTACGACGCCGAGGTGCCGCTGGTGGTGCCCGAGGTCAACCCCGAGGCGGTGCTGGGCTACGCGAAGAAGAACATCATCGCCAACCCCAACTGCTCGACCGCGCAGATGGTGGTGGCGCTCAAGCCCCTGCACGACCGCGCCCGCATCAGGCGGGTGGTGGTCTCGACCTACCAGTCGGTTTCGGGCGCCGGCAAGGACGCCATGGACGAGCTGTGGGACCAGACCAAGGGCAAATACGTGCCCGGCCAGGAAGTGGCGCCCTCCAAGTTCCCCAAGCAGATCGCCTTCAACGTCATTCCCCACATCGACGTCTTCATGGAAGACGGCCAGACCAAGGAGGAATGGAAGATGGTGGTCGAAACCAAGAAGATCGTCGATCCGAAGATCAGGGTCACCGCCACCTGCGTGCGGGTGCCGGTGTTCGTCGGCCATGCCGAGGCGATCAACATCGAGTTCGAGGATCACCTCGACGAGGACGAGGCGCGCGACATCCTGCGCGAGGCGCCGGGCGTGATGGTGATCGACAAGCGCGAGGCCGGCGGCTACATGACGCCGGTGGAATGCGTGGGCGATTATGCCACCTTCGTCAGCCGCATCCGCCAGGATCCCACCATCGACAACGGGCTCAACATCTGGGTGGTGTCGGATAACCTGCGCAAGGGCGCGGCGCTGAACGCGGTCCAGATCGCCGAGACGCTGGGCAACCGGGTGCTCAAGAAGGGCTGACCGGGCAGGCCCGCTCTGCCCCCCCGCCGGAACGCGCCGCGCCGGGCGGGGGGGCCCTATTCCACGATCGCGACGGGCTGGTAGTCGGGCTGTTCGCCGCGGGCCATCGTCACCCGGTAGGGGATGCCCATGTAGGCGTTCTCGGCGAAGAACACGAGGGTGTCGCCCTCCATCCGCGGTGGCGTGATCGCGGCGAAGTCGGGCAGGCCGAAATCGTGCAGCCGAGTCACGCCCTGCTGCGGTTCCTCGTCGGGATCCTCGGCCTCGTAGCGGGCGACATAGGCGGCCCTGAATTCGTCGGGATCGTAGATCGGCTCGAACCGGGCGCCCTGCGCGAGGTGGTTGACCAGCCCCGCATAGGCCAGCAGCCATTCCGGGCGGGTCAGGTCGGGGGCGAGCGCCCGCAGGCCGGCCGGGTCGGTTAGGGTGGTTTCCCCGATCACCACGACCGGCGCGCCGTCGGGGGCGAAGTCCATCTCGATCGGGGGAAGTTCGTCAGCCATGGGGATGTCCTCTCGTCGGGGATCGCGCGGGGCAGGAGGTGTCTGGCGTCATTCGTGGGTGGTATCCCATTTCGCGTTCGCCCAGTTGTCGCCGGCGGGTGTCAGCTTGCCGGTGAAGGCATCCTTGCGGTAGAGGCCAAGCTCGCCGCTGGTCGCGTCGGGGATGACCACGAAAAGCACCTGATCCTCGGCCCCGCCCCAGTTGGTGTCGGCCACCACGGCTTCGGGCGGGCGCATCTCCTCGGTCAGCGCGAGGCTCAGGTTCTTGCCGATCCATTCTTCGGTGCGGCCCTTCAGTGCCTGGCGGATGAGTTCGACACGGTCGGGGGCGGCGCCCGGCTCGCGGTCGGCGACGTATTTCTTCGTCCGGGTCTCGGTCACCGCATCGAGGATCGCGGTCTTGATCTCGGCCGGCGACAGGGCCTCCGTGGGCAGCGACTCGAGCGCCGCCATGACCGTCTCGCGGTCGTCGGGGTGGACCTTTTCCATAATCGTGCGCACGGTTTTCTCGAAGATCGCGGCGCCCTGCTCGGCCGGCAGCTTGGTGTTGGCGATCTTGCGCCCCGGTTCGATCAGCTTCGCGTCGATCTTGGCGCCGATGTCGGGCGGCTGAAGGTCGGCGACGGAGGGGTGGTTGGGCAGGGTGTTGAAGGCGTGGTTGGCGTTGGTGCCGGTGGTGCCCATCAATGCCATGTCGCCGGGCCGGCCCTGCTGCGCGGTCACGATGTTCTCGAGCAGCGCCTTGGTGCGGGCCCCCATCGGGACCGCCGGGGCGGTCGGGTCGGGCCTGGGCATGACGTCCCGGTAGCGCGGATTGCCGCCGTTCACCACCTGCGCCGCCTCGGTCTCGAGGCCGCCGCCGCCAAGGTTCCACGGCGCGGCGCGCCTGGCGGCCGGGTCGGCGGGCGGCGGGCCGTAGGCGGCGAGGATCTCGTCGATGAAGGGCTGCGAGTTGACCAGATCGACGATGTCCTTGCCGCGCTCGCTGTCGGGCTTTTCCTTCGCCGCTTCCAGCGCCAGCGTGGCAAGCTCCCGCTTGAAGGCGGCCTCGGAATCGAGCGGCACGTCGCCCACGAAGATCTGGTAGACGCCGTTGGTCGAACTGCCGTCGCCGCCGCCGCCGGTCGCGTCGAGCCCGGCGTTGTATTCGAACCGCATCTTCTGCTGGATCGCCTTCCGAAGGCGCAGCTTCACGCCCTCGTCCGGCTTCTGGAACGGCAGGAACTTCTTCTTGCCGTCCCAGTCGCCCTTGACGACGTCCTTGATCCGGTCGAGGCCCTTGGCCGGGTCGGTGCCGGGCATCAGGGCGGTGGTCAGTTGCCGCCGCTTGCGGCCCTGCGCGCGTTCCTGGGTGGCGGTGGCGACCGAGTATTCCCAGCTTCGCATCAGGACGTTCTCGTTCTGCGGCACGCGGCGGTTGGCCGGGATCGCGAAGCCGTCGGCGGCGACGAACTGGCCGGTGCGGGCGATCTTGGAATATTCGTCCATCGCGCGCAGCGGATCGGTCTCGCGGATCGCGCGCACCGGCGCGGTCGAGAAGCACGAGCCGACCGGGCCCTGGCTGAGCGGCGTCATCATCGCCGCGAGCACCGCGCCCTTGGCGTCGTTGTCGGTGACGGTGAATTCCGGCTTGCCCATGGTGCGCGCCACGATGTCGAGCGACGCCTTGCGGCCCGGCTTGTCGGGGGCGGGCAGGCTGGTCTTGTCGATGGTGCGCTGGGCGATGGGGCCCTTGGTGGGGTCGGCGAAAAGCGCCTTCGTCTCGGCCATCTTCCGGTTCATGTTCGGCGTGAACACCGTCAGCGAACCGGGATGGAACAGCATGTGGTCCATCGCCGCCTTCGCGCCGGGACTGGCGAAATCGACCTTGCCGGATTCGTCCAGCGCCGCGGCGCCCATCGTCTGGGTGCGCGCGACCGCGACCTGCTTGCGCCGCGCCGCTTCCTGCTTGCGATCGGCAAGCGGCTCGGCCATGCCGCCGGTCGGGTCGGGGTCGTGCTGCTTGCCCGATTTCAGGTAGGCGTCGAAGCCCTTGAAGTAATCCTCGCCCTGAAGGCTGCCCATGCGCAGCGCGTTCAGGCCCATGTCGCGCAACTGCTCGGCGGGCAGGTCGAGCTTCCTGCCGCTGTCGTCGGCGAACCCGTCGGCGACCTTGCCGCTGACCATGCCGACATTGCGCGCGATCAGCGACGGGTCGGGCGCGGCCACCGCCAGCCCCAGCGCCCGCTGCGCCATCACGCCGTCGTTGCCGAAAGCGGCGATGAAGGCGTTCTTGTCCTCGTCCGACAGCGGCGGCTTGCCGCCCGGCGACAGCGGCCCGAAGGCCAGCGCGTCGACCAGCGCGCGCTTGGCGTCGCGGGCCTCGACATCCTTGCGCGCCGCGTCGGCAGCGGCTTTCGAGGTCGCGACCCTGGCGGTCGCGTCGTCGACGGCGGTGCGCGCTGCGGCCTCCATCTCGGCCTTGGCCTTCTGCGCGGCCGCCTGCGCCTCCTTGGCGAGGCGGTCGAGGCGCTGGCCCTCGATCATCGCGTCCTGGCGCTGCTTTTCGGTCATCGAGGCGGGGTCGGGCAGGCCGGCGGTGAAATCGCGGAACGCCTTCAGCGCCGCCCCGGCGGCCTGATGCGCGGTCTCCCATGGCGAGCCTGGCACCGGCACGTCGCCCGCGAACACCGCAAGATCGTCCTGCGCCTTCTTCAGCGCGGCCAGATCGACGCGGTGGGCCTTGCGCGCGGTCTCGGCCGTGTCCAGCGCCTTCCGCCGCGCCTCGGGCGAGATCTCGACGACACCGTTCCTGTCCATCGCCTCGAGCGCGCCCTGCGCGGCGGCGAAGCCGGCGGGGTTGGTCCTGGCCAGATCGAGCAGCGCGGCGCGCTCCTTGACGCTGAGTTGCCCGTGCTCGGCGATCATCGCCTCGGGGTTGGTGTGCGAGGGGCCCTCGTCGGGCAGGCCGGCGGTCTCGGCCAGCTTCGCCAGTTCCGAGGTGACGAACTGGCCCAGCAGCTTCAGCGCGTTGGCGGCCTTGGTCAGGTCGCCCTGGTCGAGCAGGCTCTGGAACAGCGCGGCGACCTGGCCGGCCTTGGCGGCAACCTCCTTGCTGGCGGCGGTGCGCAGGGTTCGCAGCTTGTCGGCAAGGTCGGTGAACTCGTTCTGAAGCTTGCGGCGCAGCGCCTCCTGGTTCACCTCGGGCGTGGCCGGGGTTTCCGGCGGGGTGGCGCCGTTGCCGGTTCCCGGCGTCGGGCCGGCGCCCTGCGGCCCGGCTTTCGTCAGGTCCGACAACGCCCGGGCCACCGCCGCGATCAGCGTTTGCGCGCGTTCGAGGTTGCCGGCCTTCAGTTCGGCCGCCGCCGCCTGCAGGCCCTTGCCCAGCCGTTCGGCCACCGGCGCGCCCCGCGCGGCGGCGGCGCGCACCTGCGGCACGAGCTGGCGAAGCCTGTCGGCCAGTTCGTCGCGCGCGGCGGTGTCGGGCACGGTGGTGTCGGGCGCGGTGGTGTCGGGCGCGGTGGTGTCGGGCACGGCGGTGTCGGGCGCGGCCTCGCCGTCGTCCGCCACGGTGTCGGGGGCGCCGTCGTCGGGCGCGCCGACCGCCGCGTCCTCGTCGTCGTCATCGCCGTCGGTCAGCGTCTCGCCCCCGGGCAGGATCATCGCGACCTTGAACGCCAGCCCGCGCTCTTTCATGTGGCGCTTGAAGGCCTTGGGCAGGCTCGAGGGGAAATCGTCGCTTTCGCAGGTGAATTCGATCACCTTGCCCGAGACGTTCATCACCCCCTGGGTGCCACGGGTGCCGCCCGCCGCCGCCTTGGCCTGCCGGAACATGACGTCGGCGCCCTTGGTCGGATGCGCCTCGAGCGCGCAGCCGTCCTTGCCCATGATCAGCGCGAAGTTGAGCGCCTTCTTGCGGCCCTGCGCGATCACGTCGTTGAGGGCAGCGGCTTCCTGCTTGAGCTCCGCGGCGGATTTTCTGGCCATCGAAATGCTCCCCGTTCCATCGCTGGATCCGCCAGGCGCCTGACCGGGGCGCTGCCGGCCTTCGGTTCCGAAATCACTTTGCGCTCAACCACACGTCCCGCACGTATCGCCGCGCGAGGCCGCTGCACGCGAAAAGTCTAGCGCCTCGCGGTGCCACGATGCAACGATTTGTGCCCGCCGCCCGCGCGCCCGTGTCGGCCGATCCCCGTGCCCTCCGAGGCCGGCGACCGCGCCGGGATATCGCCTGCCATGGCCGAGGACGACGGCCGCGTCGGCGGGATGCAGCATCTGGGCTTTCTGCCCGGCCCGTTGCGCGCGCGCAACGGTGCCCCGACGCTGCCCCGCGGCACACGTGGTCGTGACTTGCGCGCCGAGTCGCCGCGGCGCGGCGGGGAATGTTCTTGGCGAAGGTTCGAAAGCCCTGCGACCTATTGTTGCACGCAAGGTGACGGCCTGCCCCGCGCGGGATCTCACGGTAGCCGGATTCCCGATCGCGCGCGCACAGGCCGACCGCCCCCGAAAGGGCATGGGAGGATGTCGCGATGAAGCATTACGGGCCTTACGACCCGGCCATGGACTATCCGTCCGGGCCGGCGATCAAGGAAATCGGGCCGGAAGGGCGCCACATACCGCTCTGGAAGCCGCTCAACATGTCGCGCCGGAATTTTCTGCGCGGGGTTGTGTGCTCGGGCACCATCATCGGCGGATCGGCCTATATCTTCACCGCGCCGTCGCCGGCCCGCGCCGATACCCGCGCGGTCGAGCGGCTGATCTCGATCACCGTGAACGGCCGCGCCCACCGCCTCGAGGTGCCGCCGAACGAGACGCTGGCGACCACGCTGCGCTACCGGCTGGGGCTGACCGGCACCAAGATCGGCTGCAACCACGCCGAATGCGGCGCCTGCACCGTGATCGCCGACGGCACCACGATCTATTCGTGCTCCGAGCTGACCCACCGGGTGCGCGACCGCGCGATCACCACGGTCGAGGGCGTCGCCGGCGCGGACGGCGGGCTGCACCCGGTGCAGCAGGCGTTCATAGACGAGCTTGCGCCGCAATGCGGTTTCTGCACGCCGGGGCAGGTGGTGAGCGCCGTCGCGCTGCTGGCGAAGAACCCCAGGCCCACCGTCGACGAGGCGCGCCTTGCGATGTCGGGCAACCTGTGCCGCTGCGGCGCCTACGACCATTATCTGCGCGGCGTCATGAAAGCCGCGGAAAGGGTTTGATCCATGGCCTATTCCCTCATCGGCAAGAACTTCGTTCCCCCCGACCTCGAAGCCAAGGTGACCGGCTCGGCCCGCTATGCCGAGGATTTCCGGGCCGAAGGCATGGCCCACATCAAGATCTACGGCTCGCCCATGCCGCACGGCCGGGTGAAAGGGATCGACACCAGCGCGGCCGAGCGGGTGCCGGGCTTTCTGGGCGTGCTGCTGCCTGAAGAGGTCAAGCAGCCCGATGCCACCGGCCAGCCGATCCTGTCGGCCGAGCCGGCCTACTACGGCCAGCCCATCGTCGCGGTGGTGGCCGAAACCGAACAGGCGGCGGCCGATGCGGTGGCCGCGCTGCGCGTCGACATGGAGCTTCTGCCCTTCGTGGTCGACCCGCTCGAAAGCCTGCGTCCGGGCAGCGCCAACGCGCTGACGGGGGGCAACGTCTCGGGGCGCGGGGTGGATTTCCAGGAGGTCAAGTGGTCGGGGCGCGACTTCGCGCTGGCCGGCGAGGCGGCGGTGCCGCAGGGCCCGACGCCGATCGACTGGAGCTTCGGCGACGTCGAGGCCGGCTTTGCCGAATCCGCGGTGGTGATCGAGGAAAGCGTCGTGCACGCCTCGGTGTCGCACCACGCGATGGAGCCGCGTTCGGCCGCGGCGTGGTGGGAGGGCGACAAGGTGCACGTCTGGGGCTCGACCCAGTCGACCGCCTTCGCGCAGCCCGGCCTCGCCTCGCTGATCGGGGTCGAGCTGAAGGATCTGGTGTTCGTGGCCGAGTTCTGCGGCGGCGGCTTCGGCGGCAAGGCGGGCGGCTATCCGCTGATGGCGCTGCCGGCGCTGATGTCGAAGAAGCTGGGCGGCCGGCCGTGCCTGCTGCGCGTCAGCCGCGAGGAGGAATACTACAACGGCTATGCCCGCGCCGGCTTTCAGGGCCATGCGAAACTTGGCTTCCGTGCCGACGGGCGGCTGCTGGCCGCCGATGTGCTGATGGTCCAGGATCTCGGCACCACCGCCGGCTTCCCCGACTTCAACAACGTCGGCTCGTCGATCACCATGGTGTTCCAGCCGCTCAGCATGCGCTACCGCGCGATCCCGGTGCTGACCAACACCGTGCCCAAGACCGCGCAACGCGGCCCGGGCGAGAACCAGGCCTCGAACATGTTCGAGCCGCTGCTGGACAAGGCCGCGCGCGAACTGGGCATCGACCGGCTGGCGCTGCGGCTGGCCAATGCGCCGGGCGACGCCGGGCGCAACGCCAAATACGATCACGATCAGGGCCCGGTCACCTCGGCCTACCTCAAGGAGGCGCTGGAGAAGGGGGCCGAACGCTTCCGCTGGGCCGAGCGCAGCAAGGCCTCGGGGCAGCGCAACGGCTCGAAGGTGCGCGGCTACGGCATCGGGCAGGCGTATCATACCGCCGGCTCGAACGGTTTCGACGGGCTGGTGCGGATCACGCCCGACGGCATCCTGCACGTGCACACCGGGGTCGGGAACCTCGGCACCTTTTCCTATGCCTCGACCTCGCGCGTCGCGGCCGAGGTGCTGGGCTATGACTGGGACCGCGTGATCATCGAGCGTGGCGGCACCGCGCGCCACATCCCGTGGAACCTTGGCCAGTTCGGCTCGAACACCAACTACACGATGACGCGCACCAACTTCGTCGCCGCCACCGACGCGGCCGACAAGCTGCGCGCCATCGCCGCGGCGAAGCTGGGCGGCGCGCCGGAGGACTACGAACTGAAGTCCGAACGCGTGGTGCGCACCGCCGACCCGGCGGTGTCGATGTCCTTCGCCGAGGCGGCGCAGGCGGCGATCGAGATGGGCGGCGCCTATGCCGGCCACGAACTGCCCGACGACCTGCACGAGATGACCGCGCGCGCCGCGGCCGCGCTGGCCGGCACCGGGCTGATCGGGGTGTCCAAGGACAAGCTGCCCAAGGACGCCACCGTGCCCGCGCTGGCGGCGGGCTTCATCGAGGTCGATGTCGACCTGGAAACCGGCCGCTTCGAGATCCTCGATTATCTCGGCGTCGCCGATTGCGGCACGGTGATCCACCCGCAGGGGCTGTCCGCGCAGGTCCGCTCGGCGGCGGTGATGGGCTTCGGCCTCGCCACCAAGGAGCGGCACGTCTACGATCCCGCCTACGGCCGGCCCAACCTCAAGGGCATGCACGACGCGCGGCTCGAAACCTACCTCGACGTGCCGGCCGAGCTTGGCTGGGACGCGGTCGACCTGCCGGACCTTCAGAACCCGGTCGGCGCGAAGGGCATCGGCGAGCCGCTGGAAGGGGCCGCCGCGTCGGCGCTGATCAACGCCATCTCCGACGCGCTGGGCGGGCACCTGTTCAACCGCACGCCGGTGGTGACCGACATGATCCTCAACGCGGCGGAAGGTCTGCCGCAGTCCACCAGGCCGCTCGCGACCAATACGGTCTGAGCGTGGCAGGGGAGAGAGACGCACATGCCTGACGTGATGCACAACTTCGAGCTTTACCAGCCCGCCACCATCGAGGACGCGCTGGAAATCCTCGACGACAACCGCGACGCCTGGATCATCGCCGGCGGCAAGGACAGCCTCGACTGGTTCAAGACGCGGGTGAAGCAGCCGCCCGCGCTGGTCGACATCGCCGGCATTCCCGAACTGCACGGGATCGCCGAGGCCGACGACGGCGGCCTGCGCATCGGCGCCACCACGACGCTGACCGAGGTTGCCGAAAGCGCCCTGGTGCGCGAGCGGTTCCCGGCGCTGGCCGAGGCGGCGGTGCACGTCGCCTCGCCGCAGATCCGCAACGCCGGCACCATCGGCGGCAATGTCAGCCAGGATACCCGCTGCCTCTACTACCGCGACGGGTTCCCCTGCTACCGCGCCGGCGGCAACACCTGCTACGCCAACACGCCGACCGCGATGAACCGCGAGCATGCGCTTTACGGCGTCAGCCGCTGCGTGGCGGTGACGCCCTCGGACACCGGGGTGGCGCTGGTGGCGCTCGAGGCGGTGATGGAGGTGCGGCGCGGCCGGCGCACCATCGAGATCCCCGCGGCCGAGTTCTTCATCGGCCCCGACGTGGATATCGAGCGGATGACCCGGCTTGAGCCCGGCGACATCCTGCTGGCGATCCACGTTCCCGGCACCTGGGCCGGCGCACGCCAGTATTTCGAGAAGGCGGCCGACCGCAAGACCTGGGATTTCGCGCTGACCTCGGTGGCGATGGCCGCCAGGGTCGAGGGCGGCACCATCACCGCGATCTCGCTGGTGTGCGGCGGGGTGGAATGCGTGCCGCGCCGCCTGGGCAACGTCGAGGATCTGGTGACGGGGTCGCCGGTCGACGACCCCGAGTTGGACACCCTGATCAAGCGGATCGCGGCGCAGGGGGCAGAGCCGCTGAACTTCAACCACTTCAAGATGCCGCTGATGCGCAACCTCGCGGCCCGCGCGGTGCGGTCGCTGGCCTGAGCGATGCGGTTTCTGACCTACAATCAGGATGCCTTCGGGCGCAACATGCTGGTCGGGATCAACTGGGAAGGGTGGCTGTGGCTGCCGGTGGCGGCCGCAGCCGCGGTGATCGTGCTGCACCTGGCGCAGGCGCTGGTTCGGCGTGGCCGCCGGTAGGATGGGCAATATCGCCCATCCTGCGCCACCCCCGCCACGCGACGACGGGAAAGACAGAACCACCCGCGCAGGGTGGCAGGAAGGACGGACGAGGGAACCGATGGGGCAGGACGACGCGCCGCCGCAAGTGCGGCACCGGCTGGCTGACCGGCTGTATCACTGGAGCATGGCCGCAAGCGTCATCGCCTTGGGCGCGACCGCGTTCCTGCCGATGGTCGGGCTGCGCTTCGATTGGGTGCCGATCCACTGGATCGCCGGCGTGGTGCTGGTGGCGGCGGTGCTGTTCCACCTGTGGCGGGTGTTCGGCGTGCACGGCCTGCGGGCGATGAACCCCGGCCCCGACGACGCCCGCGAGGTGCTGCGCCGGGCCGCGGGCCGCCCGCTCGACGGCCTCGCCCCGGCCAAGTACGACGCGCTGCAGAAGGGCATGCACCTGGCCGCTGCGCTGGCGGTGCTGGCGGCGTCGGGCACCGGGCTGGTGATGCTGGCCAAGATCGACACAACCTTCTGGCGCCGCAACCCCGCGATCCTTGCCGACCAGACCTGGGGTGTGATCTATGTCGTGCACGGGGCCGCGGCGATGGCGCTGCTGTTCCTGGTGCTGGTCCACGTCTATTTCGCGCTGATCCCGGGCCACCGCGCCTATCTGCGCGCGATGCTGACCGGGCGCGGCCCCGAACTTGCAAGAAAGGCACAGGAATGAGCGTTACCGGGATCGAGCAGGCGGCGCGGCTGCGCGCCGCCTTCGACACGATCGAGGAGGCTTACGAGTTCATGCTTGCCTATGCCGCGCAGGGCCGCAAGACCGAAGCGGGCGCGGGCGGCGGCGAAAGCCAGATCCGCAACTTCCTGCAACGCTTCGCCGCCGCCTGCGACGACGTCCTCGACGCCACTTCGGAAGGGCTGGGCGGCACCGCCGGCGCCGCCTTCGCCGAGCGTTTCCGCACCGATACCGCGGTCGCGCGGTCGGTGCTTGCGCTGCTGCTCGAGCGGCCCAACGTCACCTCGGCGATGGTCGACAATTCCAACGGGCTGATCGCGATGCGCGGTTTCCTGACCGACATCTTCTTCACCGACCAGGTGGTCCTGCCGCCGCGCTGAGCGGCGGACCGCATCGCGTCACTGCAGCGTGGCGTCGACCTCGACGATGTTCCTGTCGCCGTCGGTGACCGGGGCGACGACGATCTTGGCGTTGACGATCCCGGGCCCCGAGAACTCGATCGCCGAGTCGAGGATGTCGCCTTGCGCCTGCACGATCGCGTAACCGCCCTCGCTCAGCGCGGTTTCCCATTCGGCCAGCAGCGCGTCGCCGTCGCGGGCGGTGGCGAACGAGAACATCCGGATGGTCGAGCCGATGGCGCGGTCGGACAGCACCTCCATGTCGGCGGGAAACGACAGCACCTCGGGCACCCAGCCCTGCGGCGCCTCGCCCGCGTGCAGGATCATCGCGGCGGGCAGTGTCAGCACGGCGGCGAAGAGCGCCTCGCGCCAGGATCGGCGCAGACCCGCAAGCGCAGGCCGGGCGGCATCCACAAGGGCGTCATGGCGCGGCAGATCCGCGCCGGCGGGGGCGGTGCAGGGCAAGCATGTCATCCGGGCAGGCTAGTTGTTCCGGCGCTTGCGGGCAACCCGGACCGGCAGGCGGTGCGGCCATCTGCAACATGCGCCCGCCGGCGCTGCCGCGCCCCGTGCCCCCGCGCCGCGCCGTCGTGGCCTCAGCCGGCCAGCCGACGCCGCGGCCGACCGCCACCTCGCGGCCGGTGCGCCGGCTTTCGACGGCCGCGAAGGTCAGCGCCGGCGCGCGCAGGTTCTCGCGCGCGCCGTTGGCGGGCTCGTGCCCGTCCTCGATCGCGCACAGCAGAGCGCCCATGGTGCCGCGAAAGCCGTCGTTGAACCATTGCCCCTCCAGCACCGGCGCGCGATGTCCGCGGGCGTGGCCAGCGTCACCTGCTGGCGGAGAAGGTCGGGGCCCTCGGCCATCACGCTGCCCGCGGTGCCGGCCACGAAGCCGGTATCTCGCGCGCCGTGCGTCACGGCGCCGTCGAACACCAGGCTTGCCGGCCCGCAGCGCCGCCTCGATCACCGGCGCGCGGTGTTCGGGGGGAAGCGCGATGTCGATCACGTCGATACCGGGATCGGCCAGCAGCGCGCGCCGGTCGTCCACGATCCGCGTGCGCCCCACCGCCTCGCCAAAGCGGAACGCCGCCCGTTCGTCCGAGCCGGTGGCGTAGATCGACAGCCCGAGGCGCGAGCGGCGGATCGGCCACCACACCGCCGCGATCAGCGCCGCCATCACCGCCAGCGCCAGCGGCACCGGGCCGATGGCGCCGCGGGTGGCGCCGCGCAGCCAGTCGGCCACCGCACCGCCCGGGGTTTCGAGGATCGGCAGCGCCACCCCCTCCCACACGAACAGCATCGCCAGTGTCACGACGATGTCGGGCCCCCGGGTCAGCACGATCAGCGCGCCGTTGACCAGCCCCATAGCCAGCCCCAGGGCCAGCACGATCAGCAGCGCCGGCACGCCCGCGATCCGCTTCATCAGCACCGCCGCCGTCACCGCCTTACCTTTCTTCTGCGCTTCGGCGTCTGCCGTTCCGGGGCTATGTTCCGAGGATGGCAGGGAAGCGGGGATGGGTATCATGCTGGCTGCCCGGCACGGCCCCGATCAGCCGCGCGATCCATCGCTCCGTAAGGCGACGACGGCGAGGGCGGGGTGCCGTGGAGGCAGACAGCGACGGAGGGAGGAATGGATGTCTTCATCGGGATCGACGTGGCCAAGGAGGTCCACCGGGCCTGCGCCATCGACCGCGATGCGCGGGTGCCTTTCAGCCATGCGGTGGATAACGATCCGGGCGCCATCGGGGCCTTGATCGACCGGATCGAGGCGCTGGAGGCCCGCGCCACGCGGACCGCCGTCGACATGCTCGGCGGCGCGGCGAGCCTCGTCTGCGCGATGTTCGCCGAGGCCGGGCTGCCGTTGGTCCACACGCCGGGGCTGGCGGTGAACCGGGCGCGCCAGGGCATCCGGGGCGGCGAGCGCAAGTCCGATCCGAAGGACGCTGCCGTCATCGCCGAACTGGCCCGCACGCGGCCCGATCTGCGCGCGGTGGAGCCGCCCGGCCCGCGCGACCGCAAGATGCGCGTCGGTCGGCGCCCGCACGGCGCCGAAGCTCTTGACGACGTCGCTGGCGTCCAGAAGGGGCGTGTCGGTCATGGCCGGTGCCGGTCTCACTGCCCGATTGGGGCCGGACCCCGATGTGCCCCGGGGGCCGGCGGATGCGCGATCAGCCTTCGCCCGGCCCGTCGCAGGCGATGATCTGGTCCATCGAATGGTCGGTCCAGCCCGGGATCGACACCGAAACCGGCCACTCTGGGTCGAGGTTGGGGTTCTGCGCCGCCTCGATGGTCTTGCGGCCGTCCTCGGTGGTGTTCTCCCTCAGCACCGGGTCGACCGGCACGGTGGTGCCGTCGGGCGCCGCGCCGTTGAGAATGTCGACCGCCATCGCGATGCCCGCGCCGCCGACCGAGCCGGGGTTGGTCACCGCCGCGCCCTGAAGGCCGTCGACGGTCAGCAGGTCTTCGACGAAGCCGGCGTTGTCGGCGCCCACGATCGGCACCAGCGGCGCGCCGGATTCGAGGAATGCGTCCACGATCACGTTGTGGCTGCCCGAGGTCCGGACGGCGCGGTAAAGCTCGGAAAGGAAGCCGGGCCAGTCGACATCGCCCGGCCCGCACAGCCGCGGCACCTGCCAGCCCATGCCGGCCGACATCACCCCGTTCTCGTATAGAGCACGCCGCGCAAAAGTGGGAACCGGTTTTGCGCGACATGCTCTAATTCGCGAATGAAGCGGCCCTGGTCGATCATCTGCCACACCAGGTGGCTGGGATCGAAGTTCATCCCCACCGCGTCGCCCCATTCCCCGAAGATGCGGCGCCGGATCTTCGGGGAATAGGCGATGTTGTGCCCGCCCGGCCATTCGTCGCGGCTGAAGATCATCGGGCAGTTCTCGAAGCACAGCGTGACGCCGCTGTCTGCGGCGTCGCGCACGATCGGCGCGAAGATCTCCTGCGCGCGGCGCCAGTTGTCGTCGAGCGGCAGCGTCCGGTCGCCGCCGAGGAAGGTGTTGACCACCTTCACCCTTATCGCGCCCGCGGCCGCGATCACCTTGCGCAGGTGCCCGATCACCTCGGCGCGGTGGCCGGCGTCGGCGTGCAGCGGGTTGGGGAAATAGCCAAGCCCCGATATCTCGATCCCCCGCGCCGCAAGGCGGCCCGCGATCTCGTCGCCCTGCGTGCGGGTCAGCCCGTCGACGTCGATGTGCGCGGTGCCGGCATGGCGCCGCGCCTCGCCGCCCGAGGCCGGCCAGCACGCCACCTCGAGCGCCGAAAACCCGTTCGCCGCCGCCAGTCGGCCACGCCCGCAAGCGGCGTGTCGGGGAGCGGCGCGGTCAAGAGCCCGAGTTTCATTGCAAGACCTCCCTCAATCCTCGGCCAGATCGACCCAGCGCCCCTCGCGGGCCGAACGCAGCACCGCGTCGCATAGCTGCATCTCGTAATGGCCGTCCTCGAAACTGGCCCAGGTCGCGCCGGGGCTGCGCCCGCCCGCTGCAACATCGGCGTATATGGCGCGGAAAAGGTTGAAGAACGTGTCGGCAAAGCCTTCGACGTGGCCGGGCGGCAGGCTGGCGGCGGCAACGCCGGTGGGGTTCATCAGGGCAAAGTCGCGCATCAGCGTCTGGTTCGGCGCGTCGCGGTGGCCGATGAACAGATGGTCCGGCGTCTCGCTGTTCCAGCCGGCCGAGGCGGCGGCGCCGGCGATGTCCCAGCACAGCGAATTCTTGCGCCCGAGGTTGATCTGGCTGGTGCTCATCACCCCGCGCGCGCCGCCCTCGTAGCGCAGCACGATCATCGCCGCGTCGTCGGTGGCGATGGGCACCGTTTCGGTTTCGCCGGCGGCGCGCGCGAACGTCTCGACCGGGCCGCCGGTGGGGCGTTGGCGGGCGGGAATGAAGGTGGCGAGTTCGGCCATCACCGCCCGCGCCTTCAGCCCGGTGATGAAGCTGGTAAGGTCGATCCAGTGGGTGCCGATGTCGCCGACCGAGCGCAGCGCGCCGCCCTGTTCCGCCTCCAGCCGCCAGTTCCAGTCCGAGGGCGTCGCCAGCCAGTCCTGGTGGTAATGGCCGGTGACGAGGCGGATATCGCCCAGTTGGCCGGCCGCGACCATGCCGCGCGCGTGCTGGTTGAGGGGGTAGAAGCGGATGTTGTAGCACACCGCCGCAACCTTGCCCGAGGCCCGCGCCAGCGCCACCATCTCGGCGCTTTCGGCCGAGGTCATGGCCAGCGGTTTTTCGCAGATCACGTGCTTGCCGGCGGCCAGGATCGCCTTGACCTGCGGATAATGCGCATGGTTGGGCGAGGTGACGTGAACGACGTCGATGCCATCGTCGGCCAGCAGATCGTCGAGCGTGGCATAGGCGTGGTCGAGCCCGATCAGCGCCGCCCGCGCCTGCCCGCGTTCGGGCGACGAGCCCAGAACCCCGCGCACCCGCACCCCCAGCCGGCGCAGCGCCTGCGCGTGCACCGTGCCGATGAAGCCGGTGCCGATCACCGCCGCGCCGATGCTGGCGAAATCCGTCATGCGTTCCTCCCCCCGGACAACCGGCCCCCAGACAACCGGCCCCCAGACAACCGGCCCTCAGACAACCGAATACCCTCCGTCCACCGGCAGGCACGCGCCGGTCATGAACCCCGCCGCGCCGGAGGCCAGGAACAGCGCCGCCGCGCCGATGCCGCCGCGGATGGCCCCGATCACCACCACGCCGGCGCCGGCAAAGTCGAACGCCGCCTGTGCGATCATGCGCCGGCCCTCCCGGTTCCTCGGTGCATCGCAACCGCCCCCCGTGCGCCGGGCAATGCCCTTGCAATCGATTACATGGACGGGATTTGGCCTTCCGCGAGCATGAAAACGATTACACGCTCGGCATTGCAACAGATTCGAGTCAAGCGGAGAAACGCGGGGTGTGCGCGGATGCCCCGGCCCATGAACCCCAGGTCCGACCGCAAGAGCGCCACCATCCAGGACGTCGCCCGCGCCGCGCGGGTGTCGACGGCGACGGTCAGCCGCGCGCTGTCGAACCCCGCCGTGGTGTCGGAGCGCGCGCGCGAGGCGGTGCACGACGCCATCCGCGACACCGGCTATCGCGTCAACCGGGCGGCGCGCAACCTGCGGATGCGGCGGGCGGGGGCGGTGCTGATCCTGGTGCCCAACCTCGGCAAGCCGTTCTACTCCGGCATCCTCGCCGGGATATCCGAGGGCTTCGCGGGTTCCGACCATGCCGTGCTGATCACCCACACCGAGCGCACCCCACCCGAAGAGGGCGCGCTGGCGGGCTATTTCCACGATGGCCGCATCGACGGCGCGATCTCGCTCGATGGCGGGCTGGCGCGCGCGGCGCTGGCGCAATGCCTCGACGCGGGGGTGGGCGGGCGCATCGTGTTCCTGTGCGAATGGGTCGAGGGCACGCGCTTTCCGGTGATCGCGTCGGACAATTCCGGTGGCGCGCGGCTGGCCGTGCGCCACCTGCACGCGCTTGGCCACCGCAAGATTGCCCATGTCACCGGGCCGGCCGGCAACGTGCTGACCGCCGCCCGCCGCGAGGGGATGCTGGCCGAACGCGCCCGCCTCGGGCTGCCGGTGCGCGAGGAATGGATCCTGCGCGGCGATTTCTCGGTCGAGGCGGGGCACGCGGCGGCGGGGCGGCTGCTGGCGATGGACGAGCGCCCGACCGCCGTCTTCTGCTCGGCCGACATGACAGCCTTCGGGCTGATCGCGGGGCTTCGGGCCGGCGGGCCGCGGGTGCCGCAGGACATCTCGGTGGTCGGCTTCGACGATATCGAGATGTCGGAATACTACGTCCCCGCGCTGACCACGATCCGCCAGGACCGCCGCCGCCTCGGGCTGCGCGCGGCCGAGGTGCTGCTGGCCCGGCTGACCGGCGCGAACCCGCCCGGGCCCGAGCCGCTGATCCCGGTGGAACTGGTGGTCCGCGCCTCGACCGCGCCACCGCCCTAGCGCATGTCGGCAAGCGCGCCGGCCATCAGCAGGAACGGCGCGCGCGCGTTCACCGCCATCCGCCGGTCCCACAGCGCCGCGTCGGCGTCGGCGAAACCGCCGCGGGTGGTCAGCCCGGCGGCGTTCATCCACGCGCTGCGGAAGGCGGTGCAATGGCCGCATTCGTGCCAGCGCGAATCGCACGCCGAGCCGTAGAGAACCCCGTAGACCAGCCACAACGGCACCGCCCGCCAGCTTCCCCGCAGCGCGATCCCGCCTCCGGCGCATGGGGCCGCAATCCCGGCCGGCCCGTCAACGCCCGGCGGCAAGGAATCGCCCCGCCGTTCCCTTTCATCGTTCCCCAAATACTCTCGGGGGGTCCGGGGGGCAGACGGCCCCCCGGCCTCGCCGCAAGATGCCGCCGCTGGCCGTGCGCAAGACGCCGTCGCGCCCGAGGTGCGGCGGTCACGCCCCGATCTCGGCGGTGCCGTGCCCGTGCGCCCCGAGGCACAGCGAATGGTCGCCCAGCGTCTCGATCACCCGGCAATCGGCCACCTTGCCCTGGGCGCAATGGTTGATCATCCGCTCAAGCTCGCGCTTCAGCGCCACCAGCCGGGCGATGCGCGCCTCCACCGCCGCAAGCTGGCGCCGGGCGATGCGGTCGGCGCTGGCGCAGGATTGCTCGGGGTCGTCGGCCAGGCCCAGAAGCTCGCGGATGGCACCGAGCGGAAAGCCCAGTTCGCGGGCATGGCGGATGAAGGCCAGCCGCTCCAGCGCCTGCCGGTCGTAGAGGCGCTGGTTGCCGGCGCTGCGCCCGGGTTCCGGCAGCAGGCCGATCTGCTCGTAATAGCGGATCGTCGGCACCTTCACGCCGGCCGCCTGCGCGAGTTTTCCGATGGTCAGCATCGAACACCCCCTTGAAGCTATAGCCACTGTAGAGATTATGTTTGCCCCATCGACGTTGCAATCCCGCCGGCCGGGCGGGATCGGGGGCCGGGCATGACGACGAACCACGCCGCAAGCTGTGAATGGACCGTCACCGGGATGGACTGCGCCTCGTGCGCGGGCAAGGTCCGCGGCGCGGTCGAGCGTCTGCCCGGCGTCAGCGACGTCGAGGTGGCGCTGATCGGCGAGCGTCTGCGCCTGACCCTCGACGAAGGCCGCACCGGGCGCGCGCAGGTCGAGGCGCTGGTCCGCGGGCTTGGCTACGGCATCGCCCCCGGGGGCACGCGGCCCGAGGGCAAGCGCTTCGTGCTGCCCGCGGGCGCGGGCCCCGCACCCGGCGACGGCGATGGCGGCGGGGGGGATGCGGCCGGCCCCGGCCCGGCGCCCGAACCGCGCTGGCACAAGACCGCGAAGGGCCGGCTGGTGATCGCCACCGGGCTGCTGCTGGCCGCCGCCTGGGCGGTCAGGCTGGTCGCCGCACCCGAGGTCGCGGGCTGGGCCTTCGTGCTGGCCACGCTTCTCGGCCTCGCCCCGATCGCCCGGCGCGCGTGGGCCTCGGCGCGCGCCGGCATGCCGTTCACCATCGAGATGCTGATGAGCATCGCGGCCACCGGCGCGCTGGTCATCGACGCGGCGCAGGAGGCGGCGCTGGTGGTGTTCCTGTTCGCCGTCGGCGAGGTTCTGGAGGGCGTTGCCGCAAGCCGCGCCCGCGACGGCATCCGCGCGCTGTCGCGCCTCGTGCCCCGGACCGCGCTGCTGGAGAAGGACGGCAGGCTGCGAACCGTCGCCGCCGAACGGTTGCGGCCGGGCGAGATCGTGCTGGTGCGCCCCGGCGACCGGGTTCCGGCCGACGGCACCGTGATCGAGGGCACCTCGGGCGTCGACGAAAGCGCGGTCACCGGCGAAAGCGTGCCCCGGCCCAGGGCGCCCGGCGACGCGGTGTTCGCCGGCTCGATCAACGCCGAGGCGGCGTTGCGGGTGCGCGTTACCCGCACGGCCGAGGACAACACCATCGCCCGCATCATCCGCCTGGTCGAAGAGGCCGAATCCGCCCGCGCGCCGACCGAGCGTTTCATCGACCGCTTCAGCCGGGTCTACATGCCCGCCGTGGTGGGGGCGGCGGTGCTGGTGGCCATCGTGCCGCCGCTGGGCTTCGCCCAGCCGTGGGAGACCTGGGTCTACCGCGCGCTGGCGCTTCTGCTGATCGGCTGTCCCTGCGCGCTGGTGATCTCGGTGCCGGCCGCGATCGCCTCGGCGCTGTCGTCGGGCGCCCGGCGCGGGTTGCTCATGAAGGGCGGCGCGGTGGTCGAGAATGCGGCGAAGGTCACCGATGTGGCGTTCGACAAGACCGGCACGCTCACCCACGGGCGGCCGCGGGTGACCGACGTGGTGGCGGTGTCGGACACCGCGGAGGCGGTTCTGGCGCTGGCCGCGGCGGTCGAGGCGGGGTCGAGCCATCCGCTTGCGGCGGCGATCGCGGCCCATGCCGAGGCGGAAGGCGTGCGCGTGCCGGCGGCGCAGGGCGCGCGCGCGCTGCCGGGCAGGGGGGCCGAGGCCATCGTCGGCGGCGCGCCTGCCTGGGTCGCCTCGCCCGAGTTCGCGGCGGAGCGCGGGTTGCTGACCGCCGAGGCCCGCCGCCTTGCCACGGCGCTGGAGACCGCGGGCAAGAGCGTTGTCGCGATCCTGCGCCCCGACGCGCTGGCCGGCCTCGTCGCGCTGCGCGACGAACCGCGCGAGGATGCCGCCGAGGGCTTGCGGCGGCTCGCTGCGCTGGGCGTCGGGGCGGTGATGCTGAGCGGCGACAACGAACGCACCGCGGCGGCGATCGCGGACACGCTCGGGATCGCGCACCGCGCCGGGCTGATGCCGGCGGACAAGGCCGAGGCAATGCGCACGATGGCGGCGCGGGGCACGGTGATGATGGTGGGCGACGGCATCAACGACGCGCCGGCGCTGGCGGCGGCCTCGGTCGGGGTGGCGATGGGCTCGGGCACCGATGTCGCGCTCGAGACCGCCGACGCGGCGATCCTGCGCAACCGCGTCGGCGATGTCGCCGCCACCATCCGGCTTGCGCGCGCGGCGATGGCCAACATCCGCCAGAACGTCGCCATCGCGCTGGGCCTCAAGGCGGTGTTCGTGGTCACCACCATGCTGGGCGTCACCGGCCTGTGGATGGCGATCCTCGCCGATACCGGCGCGACCGTGCTGGTGACGCTCAACGCGCTGCGGCTTCTGCGCTTCGACCCCGACCGGGCCTGAGGCCCCGCGCCGGGCGGTTTCCCCCCGGCCGGGGCCCGGAACCCGACCGACGGCCGCCCCGGACAGCCCTGCGCCACCGAAAGCGGCGTCCCGCCGCAGGTGCTGGCCAACCTCGAGGCCAGATACGGCCCCGACCGGCCGCTGCTGGAACGGATGGGCATCTACATCTGGAACATCGTCACGCAGTTCGATTTCGCGCCAAGCATCAAGTTCACCGACCGCACCGTGAACGACCTGATCGCGCAGGGCTTTCCGGTGACGCTGACCTACGGGTTCCTGTCGTTCGTGGTGGCGCTGTCGGTGGGCGGCACGCCGGGCGCGCTGATCTCGGTGGTGGTGGGCACCGCGTGGGGCGCGGTGGCGGGCTATGTCGGCGGGCGCACCGGCCAGGTGATGATGCGTATCGTCGATCTGATGATGTCGATCCCCTACATGTTCGTGCTGATCCTGCTGCTGGTGGTGTTCGACCGCTCGATGATCATGCTGTTCGTGGGCATCGGGCTGATCTCATGGCTCGACATGGCGCGGATCGTGCGGGGCCAGACGCTCAGCCTCAAGAACCGCGAGTTCGTCGAGGCCGCCATCGCCACCGGCGTGCGCACGCACAGATCATCGCGCGCCACATCGTGCCCAACCTGCTGGGCGTGGTGATCATCTATGCCACGCTGCTGGTGCCCGACATGATCATCTTCGAAAGTTTCATCAGCGTCCTCGGCCTCGGGGTGCAGGAACCCTCGACCTCGTGGGGGGCGCTGATCAACGGCGGCGCCGACCAGATGCGCAACGGCACGCCGTGGATGCTGGCGTTTCCGCTGGCCTTCTTCGTGGTGTCGCTGTTCGCGCTGATCTTCATCGCCCACGACCTGAGCGTGGTCAGACACATCTCGGACCGGACGCTGGTGATGTATCTCGGCCGACAGATGGAGCAGGCGCCGGCGCGCGAGCTGGTGCGCGCGCCCCGCCATCCCTACACCCAGGCGCTGGTGGCCTCGGTGCCGATCCCCGACCCGGTGCGCGAACGCGCCCGCCGCCGCCCGGTGCTGGAGGGCGAACTGCCGTCGCCGTTCGATCCGCCCTCGGGCTGCGTGTTCCGCACCCGCTGCCCCAGGGCCCGGCCCGATTGCGCCGACGCCCGCCCGCCCCTGGCCGAGGTGGTGCCCGGCCATTTCGTGGCCTGCCCGTATCAGGAGGCGGTCTCGCCGCCCGAACGGACGGGCTGAGGGGAGGGCGCGGCGCTCAGCGCGCCGCCAGCGCCGCCTCGGCCGCGGCGGCCAGCCGCAGCAACGCGCCCCCGCCCCCCGGCCGGCCCATCAGCATGACGCCGGCCGAGGGCTCGCCGGTGGGCAGGGTGGCGGCGGGCAGGCCGAACAGGTTGCCGATGCGGGTGTTGCGCAGGGTCAGCAGGTTCTCGGTGACGTAGTAATCGGGCTCCGACATCAGCCGGGCGATGTCGGGCGGGGCGTTGGGGGTGGTGGCAAGCACCACCGCGTCGAAGCCCGCCACCGCCGCCGCCCATTCGGCCCGCAGCCCGTCGAGGCGGCGCCACGCGGCGACGAAATCGGGCGCGGAATGGTGCGCGCCGGCGCGGAAGCGGTCGAGGATCGGGGGGAACATGCGTTCCGGCGCGGCCTCGATCGTGTCCTTCCAGACGCCGTAGGCCTCGGGGGTGTAGAGGATCGCGGCCAGGTCCAGCGCCTCGGCCACCGCCGGGGGGGCCAGGTCGTGCAGCGTCGCGCCGGCGGCGGCGAAGCCGGCCAGCGCGCGCTCGAGCCCGCGCGCCGGGCCCGCGCGCAGCCCCGCGGCCGCCGGCCCGCCCAGCACCGCAAGGCGCGCGCCCCTCAGCGTCGCGCCGGCAAGGTCGGGGGCGGGCGCGCCGGCCATCGCCGCCAGCACCAGGGCCGCGTCCTCGACGCTGCGCACCAGCGGCCCGAGGGTGTCGAACGACGGGCAGAGCGGCACGATGCCCTCCATCGGCAGCGCGCCCGGCGTGGTCTTGACGCCGACAAGGTCGTTCCACGCCGCCGGCACCCGCACCGAGCCGCCGGTGTCGCTGCCGGCGGCGCCGGGCGCCAGCCCGAAGGCCACCGACGCCGCCGCCCCCGACGACGAGCCGCCCGCCACCGCGTCCGCGTCGTGCACGCACGGCGCGGTGGCGGTGATCGGGTTCAGCCCCAGCCCCGAGAACGCCAGTTCCGACATGTGGGTCTTGCCCAGGCACACGAGGCCGGCGGCGGTGGCGTTGGCCAGCACCGCGGCGTCGGCCCCGGGCACCCGGCCGGCAAGCAGCGCCGAGCCCGCCTCGGTTCCGGTGCCGGCGGTGTCGTAGAGGTCTTTCCACGACAGCGGCACCCCGTCGAGCGGGCCGCGCCGCCGGCCGGCGCGGGCACGGGCCGCCGCCGCCCCGGCCTCGGCGCGGGCGCGTCCGGGCGTGAGGCGGGCGTAGATGCGGGGGGCGAGCGGGTGGGCGGCGGCGGCGTCGAGAAACGCCTCGGTCAGGGCCAGCGGGTCGATCCGGCCGGCGGCGATGCCGCGCCCGAGGTCCGCCGCCGTCATGTTCTGCCAGTCGTCCATGGTGCCCCCGCTGCCGCCGGCGGGCAGGGTAGGCGTGCGGGCGCGGAATGCAAGCCGCCACCCCTGCGGGCGCTTGCCGTCCCCCCGGAGGGGGGCTCTGCCCCCGCGCGCGTGCCGCGCGCCCCCCCGGAGTATTTGCGGAACGATGAAACCGGGGGTCAGGCGCGGGCGAGCAGGCGGTCGAGCAGCCGGTCGGGCAGGGCGCGGCGGGCCAGTGCGGCAAGCTTCGTGGGGGTGGTGACGCGGTAGCGCGGGCGCGGGTTGGCGGCGTCGAGCGCGCGCGCCAGCGTGGCGGTGACGGCGGCGGGGGGCAGTTCGAACCGGTCGGGCCCGCGATCCTCGTAGAGGCGGCGCAGCAGCGTTTCGCGGTAGTGCGCCGCGCGGGCCGACGCGCGCCAGTCGATCCAGCGCTCGAAATGGGGGATCGAGTTGGCGCGGATGCGCGAGGTGATCGGACCCGGCTCGATCAGGATCACGCGCACCGGCGTGTCGGCCATCTCGAGGCGCAGGGCGTCGGTCAGCCCCTCGAGCGCGAACTTGGTCGCGACATAGGCGCCGCGCCATTTCAGCGCCACGAGGCCCAGCACCGACGAACAGGTGACGATCCGCCCGCGGCCCTGGGCGCGCATCACCGGGATCACCCGGCGGGTCAGGTCGTGGGTGCCGAAAAGGTTGGTCTCGAAGATCGCGGCCAGGCCGGCGCGCGGCAGGTCTTCCAGCGCGCCGGGCAGCGCGAAGGCGGCGTTGTTGAAAAGCGCGTCAAGCGTGCCGCCGGTGGCCGCGAGCACCTCGGCCAGCGCCGCCCCGATCGAGGCGGGATCGTCGAGGTCGAGGCGCACGGCCTCCAGCCCCTCGGCCCGCAGGCGGGCGCAGTCGGCGGGCTTGCGGCAGGCGGCGAAGACGCGCCAGCCGCGCGCCGCCAGCCCGTGCGCGGCGTCGTATCCGATGCCCGAGGAACAGCCGGTGATCAGGATACTGCGGGGGTGCGCCATCTTGCTGCCTTTCGCCTCTGGACCGTTCCCTGGCCGGGGATTACACCGGCGCCATGACGGATGCCACCGATACGCCGGCGCGGCCCGAGGGCGGGGTGCAGGCCGAGCCGCTTGCCCGCGCGCTGGGCGAGCGCTACCTGCAATATGCGCTGTCCACGATCATGAACCGCGCCCTGCCCGACGCGCGCGACGGGCTCAAGCCGGTGCACCGGCGCATACTTTACGCGATGCGCGAACTGCGGCTGTCCTCAAGCGGGGGGTTCCGCAAGTCGGCCAAGATCTCGGGCGACGTGATGGGCAACTACCACCCCCACGGCGACGCCGCGATCTACGACGCGATGGCGCGGCTGGCGCAGGATTTCGCGGTGCGCTACCCGCTGGTCGACGGGCAGGGCAACTTCGGCAACATCGACGGCGACAACCCCGCCGCCGCGCGCTATACCGAGGCCCGCCTGACCGCCGCCGCCGAGGCGCTGATGGAGGGCCTCGACGAGGACGCGGTCGATTTCCGCCCCAACTACGACGGCACGTTGCGCGAGCCGGTGGTGCTGCCCGCCGCCTTCCCCAACCTGCTGGCCAACGGCGCGAGCGGGATCGCGGTGGGCATGGCAACCTCGATCCCGCCGCACAACCTGGGCGAGCTGGTGGCCGCCTGCCGGCTGCTGATCGCGCAGCCCGAGGCCGACGACGCGGCGCTGCTGGCCTGCGTGCCGGGCCCCGATTTCCCCACCGGCGGGGTGATCGTGGAGCCGGCCGACAGCATCCTCGAGGCCTACCGCACCGGGCGCGGCGGGTTCCGGCTGCGGGCACGCTGGCGGATCGAGGACCTTGGCCGCGGCACCTGGCAGATCGTCGTCACCGAGATCCCGTGGCAGGTGCAGAAGTCGAAGCTGATCGAGCGGCTGGCCGACCTGATCCAGACCCGCAAGGTGCCGATCCTGGCCGACGTGCGCGACGAAAGCGCCGACGACGTGCGCATCGTGCTCGAACCCCGCGCGCGCACGGTCGATGCCGAGGTGCTGATGGGCACGCTGTTCCGCACCTCGGACCTCGAGGTGCGGGTGCCGCTCAACATGAACGTGCTGATCGACGGGCGCACGCCGAAGGTGTGCGGGCTGCGCGAGGTGCTGCGCGCCTTCCTCGATCACCGCCGCGAGGTGCTGGGGCGGCGCGCGCGCCATCGGCTGGGCAGGATCGACGCCCGGCTGGAGGTGCTCGAAGGGTTCATCGTCGCGTTCCTCAACCTCGACCGGGTGATCGAGATCATCCGCACCGAGGACGAGCCGAAGCCGGTGATGATGGACGAGTTCACGCTGAGCGACGTGCAGGCCGAGGCGATCCTGAACATGCGCCTGCGCAGCCTGCGCCGACTGGAAGAGATGGCACTCAAGCGCGAGCGCGACGAGTTGATGCGCGAACGCGCGGAACTCGACGATCTGCTGGCCTCGGAGAAGCGGCAATGGGCGCGGATCGCGGCCGATCTGGGCGCGATCGACGCTTCGTTCGGGCGGCAGGCGCCCGGCGGCGCGCGCCGCAGCGACATCGCCACCGCCGCCGAGGTGCCCGACGTGCCGCTCGAGGCGATGGTCGAGCGCGAGCCGGTGACGGTGGTCTGCTCGAAGATGGGGTGGATCCGGGCGATGAAGGGCCATATCGGCCCCGAGCAGCCGCTGAAGTTCAAGGACGGCGACGAGGGGCGCTTCGTGCTGCACGCCGAGACCACCGACAAGATCGTGATCTTCGGCACCAACGGGCGGTTCTACACCGTGCTGGCCGCCAACCTGCCCGGCGGGCGCGGGATGGGCGAGCCGGTGCGCCTGATCGTCGACCTGCCCAACGAGGCCGGGATCGTCGATCTGTTCGTGCACCGCCCCGAGGCCCGGCTGCTGGTCGCCTCGTCGGCGGGCGACGGCTTCGTGGTGCCGGCGGCCGAGGTGCTGGCGCAGACCCGCGCCGGCAAGCAGGTGCTGAACGTGCGCGCGCCGGCGCGCGCGGCGGTGTGCCGGCCGGTGACGGGCGATCATGTCGCGGTGGTGGGCGAGAACCGCAAGATGCTGGTGTTCGCGCTCGAGGAACTGCCCGAGATGGCGCGCGGCAAGGGCGTGCGGCTGCAGAAATACAAGGACGGCGGGTTGTCGGACGTGACCACCTTCACGCTGGCCGACGGGCTTGCGTGGAAGGATCCGGCCGGGCGCACCCGCACCGAAAGCCGGCTGGACGACTGGCTGGGCAAGCGGGCCGGAACCGGGCGGATGGCGCCGCGCGGCTTTCCGCGCGACAACCGCTTCACCTGAGCCGCGGTGCCCGGCGGCGCGGGCGGGACGTGAGTATTTTCGCCAAGGTGAAGAGGGGGCGTGCCGTTCCGGGGGCCGGGCGCGCGTGGACCGGGCGGGAAGGGCGTATTTGTGCCAGGATGAAGGGGCGCGCGCGGTTCAGATCGCCGGGGTGGCCGGTGTCACCAGGCGGCCGCGGGCGAGGACGGTTTCGTGCCCCGGTTCGGGGTGGCGCGGGATCAGCAGCGCCAGGCCCAGCGAGGTGGCCGCCAGCGTGGTGGCCAGCGCGAACACCGCCGCCGGCGAGGTGATCCAGAGATAGCCGAGGACCGCGGGCAGGAACACCGCCGCGATGTGGTTGATGGTGAAGGCGACGGCGGCGGTGGGGGCGAAATCGGCCGGGTCGGCGATCTTCTGGAAATAGGTCTTGATCGCGAAGGCGAGCGCGAAGAACAGGTGGTCGAGCACGTAGAGCGTGGCCGCCACCGCCACCCCCCAGCCGAACCAGTAGATCCCGCCATAGGCGAGGAAGATGGCCGCGAGGCCGCTGTATTCGAACACCAGCGCCCGCCGCTCGCCCCAGCGGGCGACGGCGCGTCCCATCGCCGGCGCGAACAGCATGTTGGCGAGGAAGTTGATCAGAAAGAGCGCGGTGACCTCGTGCACCTCGAAGCCGAAGCGCTCGACCATCATGAAGGCGGCGAAGACGGTGAAGATCTGGCGCCGGGCGCCGGACATGAACTGCAGCGCGTAGTAAAGCCAGTAGCGCCGGCGCAGTATCAGCCGCCTGTGCTGCGGGTTGGGCGCCTCGAACCGCGGGAAGGCGATGGCGCAGTAAAGCGCGATTGCGGCGCAGCCGCCGCCGGCCAGCCCGTAGACGAGCCCGTAGGAAAGATCGAACGTCTTCCACGACAGCACCAGCAGCCCGTAGGCCACCAGCGAGGCGCCGGCGCCGATGCCGACGATGCGGCCCAGCACCTGCGGCGCGCGCTCCTTCGCGATCCATTGCAGTTGCAGCGACTGGTTGACGGTTTCGAAGTAGTGGAACCCGATCGACGACAGCAGCGTGATGAACAGGATGCCGCCGAACCACGGAAATGCCGCGGTCAGCGCCGTCGCCACCCCCAGCAGGGCGAGCGAGAGCAGCGCCAGCGTCTGCTCGCGCAGCACCAGCAGCACCGCGATCACGCCGATGGCCAGAAAGCCGGGGATCTCGCGCACGGTATGCAGCCAGCCGATCTCGACCCCGGTGAAGCCCGCCGCCTCGACCACGAAATTGTTGAGCAGCGCCGACCAGGTGGCGAAGGCGATCGGCACCGCCGCGGCCATCAGGTAGAGCAGGAACACCGGCCGGCGGTGGAACGCCAGGCCCTCGGCCTCGGCCAGCGGCAGGGGGCGGCGGCGCGCGAACATGCCGCGCCATAGCGCGGAATCGCGGGTTTGGCGAGTGCCAACCGCGCCCGCCTCAGAAGAAGCTTTGCGGGTCGATGTCGAGCTGCACGCGGATGCCGGCGGGCGGCGGATGGGCGGCGAGCCAGCGCGCGAGCGCGTCCTGCAGCGGCGCCCCGCGCTCGGCGCGGGCCAGCATCCGCATCCGGTGGCGGCCGCGGATGCGCGCCACCGGCGCGGTGGCCGGCCCGTAAAGCGCCGCCCCCGCCGCCGCCAGCGGCGCAAGGTCGCGCGCCAGCGCGCGGGCGTAGGCATCGAGGCGGGCAAGGTCGGGCCCCGAGACGATCACCGCCGCCAGCCGGCCGTAGGGGGGCATGCCGGCGGCGCGCCGCTCGGCCGCTTCGGCGCGCCAGAAGCCCTCGTCGTCGCCGGCCAGGATCGCGCGGATCACCGGATGCTCGGGCTGGGCGGTCTGGATCAGCGCCGCCCCCGGCCGCTCGGCCCGGCCCGCCCGCCCCGCCACCTGGGCGATGACCTGGAAGGTGCGCTCGGCCGCGCGCAGGTCCGAGCCGTGCAGCCCGAGGTCGGCGTCGATCACGCCGACCAGCGTGAGGGCGGGAAAGTTGTGCCCCTTGGCCACGATCTGGGTGCCGATGATGATGTCGGCCGCCCCCGCCGCGATCGCCGCGATCTGCTCGCGCAGGGCGCGGGCGCTGGCGAACAGGTCGGACGACAGCACCGCGAGGCGGGCATCGGGAAAGCGCGCCGCGACCTCTTCGGCCAGCCGCTCGACCCCGGGGCCGATCGGGGCAAGGCGGCCCTCGGCGCCGCAGGCGGGGCAGGCGGCGGGCATCGGCCGTGTGGCGCCGCAGCGGTGGCACACGAGGCGGCCGAGGAAGCGGTGCTCGACCATGCGCGCATCGCAATCGTCGCAGCCGATCTGGTGGCCGCAGGCGCGGCACACGGTCAGCGGCGCATAGCCGCGGCGGTTGAGGAACAGCAGCGCCTGTTCGCCCGCGGCGATCCGCGCCGCCACCGCACGCGCCAGCGGCGGCGCGATCCAGCGGCCGGGTTCGGGCGGGTGCGCGCGCAGGTCGATCGCGGTCATCGCCGGCAGCGTCGCCGCCCCCACCCGCGCCGGCAGCGCGAGGCGGGCGTAGCGGCCGGTGTCGGCGTTCACCCAGGTTTCCAGGCTGGGGGTGGCCGAGGCCAGCACCGCCTGCGCGCCGGCCAGGCTTGCGCGCAGCACCGCCATGTCGCGGGCGTTGTAGAAGGCGCCGTCCTCCTGCTTGTAGGAGGTGTCGTGTTCCTCGTCGACGACGATCAGGCCAAGGTCGCGGAACGGCAGGAACAGCGCCGAGCGCGCGCCGACCACCAGCGGCGCCGCGCCCTCGGCCGCCATCCGCCACGCCCGCCGCCGCTCGGCCGGGGTGAGGCCCGAGTGCCATTCGGCGGGCCGCGCGCCGAAGCGCGCCTCGACCCGGGTCAGGAACTCGGCGGTCAGCGCGATCTCGGGCATCAGCACCAGCGCCTGGCGGCCGCGGCGCAGGGCCTCGGCCACCGCCTCGAGGTAGACCTCGGTCTTGCCCGAGCCGGTGACGCCCTTGAGCAGCGTCGCCGAAAAGCCGCCCGCGGCGGTGGCGCGCAACGCGGCGGCGGCGGCGGCCTGGTCGGGCGACAGCGGCAGGCCCGGCAGGTCGGGGTCGAGGCGGGGATAGGGCAGGTCGCGCGGGGCCGCGTGTTCGACCAGCGCGCCCGCGCGCACCAGCCCGTGCACCACCCCGGCGCCGACCCCGGCGGCCGCGGTCAGCTCGGCCAGCGTCAGCCGCGCGCCGCCGTGTTCGGCCAGCGCCGCCAGCACCCGCGCGCGCGCCGCCGTCAACCGCTCGGGCGCCTCGGGGCCGGGGGCGTAGAGGCGGCGGGTGGCGGCGGGCTCGCCGATGCCCGGGGCGCGGGTTGCCAGCCGCAGCATCGCCGGCAGCGGGGTGAGCGTGTAGTCGGCGGCGCGGGCGAGGAAGGCGCGCATCTCGCCCTGCATCGGCGGCAGGTCGAGCGCGCGGGCGACCGGGCGCAGGCGGGCGGCGTCGATGTCGCCGGTGCCGGGGCCCCAGACCACGCCCAGCACCCGACGCGGGCCCAGCGGCACCTCGACGAAGGCCCCGGGCACGCAGCCGCCCTCGGGCGCGCGGTAATCCAGCACCCGCCCCAGCGGCTGGGTGGTAAGCACGCCGACGCGGGCACCGGCGGGAAAGGGGGCGGGGCTGTCCATCCCCCTTGGTTAGCCGAGCCGGCGCCGGCGCGACAGGGGGCAGGTGGGATGGGCGATTTTGCCCCGGCTTCTTCCTTGCGGAACCGTGTCGAGCGTCGATAATTTGTCGCATGCGGCCCTTGCGATGCATATGTTCGCTTCGGCCGGTTCGCGGTATATGCGCTTTCAGCCCGGCGCGGGATGCGCCAGCCGCAGGGGGCCCCCGGATGCGCGTTCCGAATTCCGTCTGCCGTGCCGGCCGTCTGGCGCTGGCGCTGGCATGGCTGGCGCTGGCGGCGTCGCCGGTGGCAGCGCAATCCGATCCGCCGCTGCTGGGCGAGTTTCTCGCCCGCGTGCCCGCGCCCGACCTGGTGGACGGGGCCGAAGCCTACGGGCCGATGCGCGACGACATCGCCGCCGCGCCGCTGCTGCGGGGCGGCGAGACCATCGGTTATGCCTTCCTGAACTCCGACATCGTCGGCGCGACCGGCTATTCCGGCCGGCCGATCCACATCCTTGCCGCGATCTCGCCCGAGGCGGTGCTGATGGGCGCGACGATGCAGCAGCAATCCGAGCCGCTGCTGCAAGGCGGCAGCCGGCTGCGCGACGTGCGCGAGCTGGTGGCAAGCTACGCCGGGCGCGACCTGAAGCCCGAGGCGGTGGCCGGCGGATCGGGGCGCGAGCGGCCGCATGTCTCGGGGGTGTCGGTGTCGGTGCGGGTGGTCGAGGATTCGCTGGTGCGCGCCGGGCTGCGGGTGGCGTTCACCCTCGGCCTCGGCGGGCTCGAGATGCCCGAGCGGCAGGAAGGCACCTATCCCGTGGTCAACCCCGAAGCCGAGGCGCCGGCGGGCTGGGAGGCGCTGCTCGAGGCCGGCATCGTGCGGCGGCTGGAACTGACCAACGCCACCGTCGACCGGGCCTTCGCGCAGCCCGGCCAGCACCCCAAGGCCGTCGACCACCCCACCCGCGGCGCGCCCGAGGATCATTTCCTCGACCTCTACGTCACCGCCGTCTCGGTGCCCGGGATCGCCGCGCAGGTGCTGCGCCCGGCCGAGGCCGACACGCTGCAAAGGTTGCTGGAAGAGGGCGGCCACGCGATCCTGATCGCGGCGCGGGGCGATTATTCGTGGCGCGGGCAGGCCTACCGCTACGACGGCGTGTTCAACCGCGTCGAACTGGTGCAGGGCGACAAGACGATCCGCTTCAGCCTGCGCGACCAGAGCCCGCTGGTGCGGATCTCGGCCGAGGGGGCGCCGCTGCTGACCGAGAATTCCATCCTTGCGATCCCCGCCTTCGCCGGGTTCGATCCGACCGCGCCGTGGCAGTTGCAGGTGCTGGTGCAGCGCAACATCGGCGCGATCGAGCGCGCCTACCTGACCTACACCATCGACTATGCCCTGCCCGACAGCTTCATCACCCCGCCGTGGGTGACGCCCGAGATGCTGGCCGCGCAGGCCCGCGCCGAGGAACGCGCGGCACAGGTGGCGATGCGCGCCGACATCTGGCGCGCCAAGAAGGTCGAGGTCGCGGGGCTGGTGACGATGCTGGCGGTGCTGACGGCGGCGTTCTTCTTCCAGGGCTTCCTCACCCGTTCGGCGCGGGTGACGTTCTGGTTCCGCATCGCCTTCCTGTCGACGACGCTGGTGTTTCTGGGCTGGTATGCCAACGCGCAGCTTTCGGTCGTCAACCTCATGACGCTGGTGATGACGCTGCGCAGCGGGTTCGACTGGGAAACCTTCCTGATGGACCCGCTGACGTTCATCCTGTGGTTCTCGGTGGCGGCGGCGCTGATCTTCTGGGGGCGCGGCGCCTATTGCGGCTGGCTGTGCCCGTTCGGGGCGTTGCAGGAGCTGACCAACCGCGTCGCGCGCTGGCTGAAGGTGCCGCAATGGACCCTGCCGTGGGGCCTGCACGAGCGGCTGTGGGCGGTGAAATACATGATCTTCCTGGGGTTGTTCGGGGTCACGCTGGCGTCGCTCGATACCGCGATCCGGCTGGCCGAGGTGGAACCCTTCCGCACCGCGATCACGCTCAAGTTCGCGCGGGCGTGGCCGTTCACGCTGTATCTGTCGGTGCTGCTGTTCATCGGCCTGTTCGTCGAGCGGTTCTTCTGCCGCTATCTCTGCCCGCTGGGCGCGGCGCTGGCGATCCCCGCCCGCGTCCGGATGTTCGACTGGCTCAAGCGTTATCGCGACTGCGGCAGCCCGTGCCAGACCTGCGCCAACGACTGCATGGTGCAGGCGATCCACCCGACCGGCGAGATCAACCCCAACGAATGCCTGAGTTGCCTGCATTGTCAGGTGCAATACCAGTCGGGGGCGGTCTGCCCGGTGATCATCCGCCAGTCGCGGCGGCGCGAAAAGGTCGCGCAAGGCGCGCAGGCGCTGGAAGCCGCGCTCGACCGCGGGCTGAAGCCGGCGCATGCGCATTCCATGAGGGCCGCGGAATGACCGCCCGTCGCATCGAAGACCACGCCATGCCCGCCCCCCGAAGCGCCCGCCATGGCGCCCGCCGCCTCGGCCGCCGCCGTTTCCTGACGCTTTCGGCCGCCGCCGCCGGTGTCGTCGGCGCCGGGGCGCTGGCCGGGCGGCGGGCCGGCGCGGTGCCGGTGATCCGCTGGGACGGGGTTGCCATGGGAACCGCCGCCTCGATCACGCTCGCCCACCCCGAGGCGGCGCGCCTGATCGCCCGCGCGCGGGCCGAGATCGACCGGCTTGAAGACGTGTTCAGCCTTTACCGCGCCGGCTCGGCGCTGTCGCGGCTGAACACCGAGGGCGCGCTTGCCCGGCCGCCGTTCGAACTGCTGGACTGCCTGACGCTGTGCGGCGCGGTGCACGGCGCGACGGCGGGGCTGTTCGATCCGACGGTGCAACCGCTGTGGCGGCTGCATGCCGACAGCCACGCCGCCGGCGCCGCGCCCTCGGCCGCGGCCGTGGCGGCGGCGCGCGCGCTGACCGGCTGGGACGGGGTGCGCCTTGACGCCGCCCGCGTCACGCTTGCCCGCCCGGGCATGGCGCTGACGTTGAACGGCGTCGCGCAGGGCTACATCGCCGACCGCGTGGCGCGGTTGCTGGCCGCCGAGGGGCTGGGCGACATCCTGGTCGATACCGGCGAGATGCGGGCGCTGGGCGGGCACCCCAAGGGGGGCGCGTGGCCGGTTTCGCTGGCGGTCGAGGGCACGATCGTGCCCGACGCGGTGGCGCTGCGCGACAGGGCGCTGGCCTCGTCGGCGCCGCGCGGCACGACGTTCGACGCCGCCGGCACCCAGGGCCACATCCTCGATCCGCGCAGCGGCGCCCCGTCGGCGCTGCCGTGGCGCCTGGTCAGCGTGACCGCGCCCTCGGCGGCGCTGGCCGATGCGCTGAGTTCGGCGTTCTGCCTGATGGAGCGCCCGGCGATCGACGCCACGCTGGCGGCCTTTCCCGCGGCGCGGCTGGCGTGGATCGGCTGAAGCCGCGGCCTCAGCGGCCGGGCGCGGCCATCGTCGCGGTGAGATAGCCGGCGCAGCCGGTCAGCGCGGCGTAATCGTCGGCGACGACATGCACCGGGAAATTGGCCATGAAGCCGGTGAAGCGGCCCTTGTCGCGGTAGGCGGTGCCGAAGCCCAGCCGGTCGAGGTGCGGCGCGAAGGCGCGCGCCACCCCGCCGATCAGGTAGAGCCCGCCGAACGGCAGGTGGATCAGCGCGAGGTTGCCGGTGGTGGTGCCGAGGATGCGCGCGAACACCCGCCCGGCCTGTTCGGCCATGGCATCGTCGCCGGCGGCGATGGCGGCCATGATCTCGGCCGCGCCACGCTCGGCCGGGGCGCCGGCCTCGGCGGTCAGCCAGGCGTGGACCCGTTCGAGGCCGCGCCCCGACAGCACGTCCTCGACCGCCGGAAAGCCATGCGCGGTTTCCACGAAATGGCACAGCCGCAGGTCGGCCTCGGTGCGGATCGGCAGGTTGACGTGGCCGCATTCCGACGGCGGCACCACCCGCCCCGCGGGCGTCTCGTGCACCGGGGCGGCGTTGAAGCCGGTGCCCACCCCGATCACCAGCCGCGAGGCCGTGGCGGCGGGCGGGGCCACGGTATCGGCCCGCGGCAGGATGTCGATCAGGTTGTCGGTGGCGATGTGGCCCAGCGCGTGGCCCTGCGCCTGAAGGTCGTTCAGGATCGCGACGGTGCCCGCACCGCTTGGCCGCGTCAGCGTTCCCGCGTCGATGGTCCAGTCGAGGTTGGTCATGTGCGCCACCCCGTCGCGCACCGGCCCGGCGGCGGCCACGCACACCCCGTCGATGGCGCCGGTGCCGTCGGGCGCGTGATCGGCGAGGTAGGCGCGCAGCACCGTCTCGAGGCCGGGATGATCGGCGTTGCGGAACCGCGCGATGGTGTCGGTGCGCACCGCCGCCCCCTTGGCCAGCGCCACGCGCGTGTTGGTGCCGCCGATGTCGGCCAGAAGCAGGGTCGGGGCGGCGGCGGCGGCGGTGACGGCGGCGGCGCGGGGCATGGAACCTCTTTCAGCGGGCGAGGGCGCGGGCAAGCGCGTGATAGGACGCTTTCGGCGTCCGCTTCAAGGACGCGAAATCGACATGGACAAGGCCGAAGCGCTTGTCGTAGCCGAAGGCCCATTCGTAATTGTCCATCAGCGACCAGGTGAAATAGCCCGCCACCGGCACGCCTTCGTCCAGCGCCCGGCGCACCACCGCGAGGTGCGCGGCGATGTAGTCCTGCCGCCACGGGTCGTCCACGCGGCCCTCGCGCAGCACGTCGGGCCCGGCCATGCCGTTCTCGGTGACGTAGATCGGCAGGCCGCGGGCATAGGCCTCGTGGGTGGTGCGCAGGAAGTGGTGCAGGCCCTCGGGGAAGACCTCCCATCCCATCGCGGTTTTCGGCAGCGGGCCCTCGACCGCTTCGAAGGCAGGCCACGGCGCGGGGGCGCCGTCCACCGTGCCGGCCGGGGCGATCAGCTTGCGGGTGTAGTAGTTGATGCCCACCCAGTCGAGCGGCGCTGCGATGGTCGCCATGTCGTCGTGCCAGCCCGCCGGCATGTGGGGGCCCAGCCCCTCCAGCACGTCCTCGGGGTAGGTGCCGTTGAAGAAGGCCGAGCGGAACCAGGTGTTGTAGATGCCGTCGTAAAGCCGCGCGGCGCGGGCGGCCGCGGGGGTGTCGTCGGCCGGCGCCGCGTATTCGAGGTTGCACACCGCCCCGACATTGCCCGCCCCGGCCGCGCGCAGGGCGGCCACCGCGGTGCCATGCGCCAGCCCGACATGGTGCATCGCCCGCGCCGCGGCGCGGATGTCGCGCAGCCCCGGCGCGTGGTGGCCGAGGAAATGCGACAGCCACGCGACGCACCACGGCTCGTTGATCGGCGCGACCGACCACAGCCGGTCGCCCAGCCGCTCGGCCACCACGGCGGCATAATCGGCGAACCAGCCGGCGATGTCGCGGTTGCGCCAGCCGCCGAGGTCGGCCAGCGCCGCCGGCAGTTCCCAGTGGTAAAGCGTCAGCGCCGGCTTGATCCCGCGCGCCAGCAGCCCGTCCACGAGGCGGTCGTAGAAATCGAGCCCCTCGGCGTTGACCGTGCCGCGCCCCTCGGGCAGCACCCGCGCCCACGAGGTCGAAAAGCGGTAGACGTCGAAACCGGCGCCGGCCAGCAGGTCGAGATCCTCCTCCCAGCGGTTGAGGTGGTCGCACGCGCGCGCGCCGTTCTCGGCGCGCACGACGTTGCCGGGGGTGGCGGCGAAGGTGTCCCAGTGGGTCGGCCCGGCGCCGCCCTGCGCGTGGCCCTCGATCTGGTAGGCCGAGGTCGCGGCCCCGAACAGGAAACCTTCGGGAAAGTCGGCACGGGTCAGCATGGCGTCATGTCCTTGCGTTGCGGCGGTCGGGGGCGGGGCCGGTCGACAGCCCCATGATCAGGTCGGCCTCGAGCAGGCGCTGGCGCGGGGGGGTGTCGGGCGCGGCGATGATCTCGAGCAGCATCTCGGCCGCGAGCCTGCCCGCCAGCCGCACCGACGAGCGGGTGGCGGTGAACAGCGGCACCGCCTCGCCGTTGCGCAGGTAGGACAACTCGTCGTCGTGGGTGATCACCGACAGCTCGCGCCCGAGCGCAAGCCCGATGTCGGCCGCCGCCCGCCGCACCCCGATCGCGGGGATGATCGACGACACCAGCAGCGCGGTGGGCGGATCGGGCAGGGCAAGCATGGCGGTGGCGGCGCGGTGGCCGAGCCCCTCGGTCATCTCGCCGGCCGCCATCAGCGCCGGATCGGCCGCCACCCCGCGCGCGGCCAGCGCGTCGAGGTAGCCGGTGCGCCGGCGGATCGCGAAATCCATGTTCTCGATCCCGTTGATCAGCCCGATGCGGCGGTGCCCGAGGTCGAGCAGGAATTCGGTCGCGCGGCGAAAGGCGCGGCGGTTGTTGATGTCGAGCCACGAATAGGGCGTGGCGGCGCCGGTGGCGCGGCCGTGCACCACGAACGGCAGACCGATCTCGCCCAGCAGCGCGATGCGCGGGTCGTTCGCATTGGGCGCGTGCACGATCACCCCGTCCACCGTGCCCCGCGACCTGAGGTCGCGGTAGATGCGCGCCTCGTCGGCGTCCGAGACCACCGACAGCACCATGTCGTAGCCGGCGCGCGAATAGGTCTCGCCGGCGCCGGCGATGAAATCGGCGAAGATCGGGTTGACCATCTCGTGCTTGGTCGACATCGGAATGACATGCCCGATCGCCATCGCGCGGCCGGTGGCCAGGCTTTTCGCGCGCATGTTGGGGCGGTAGTTGTGCCGCGCGGCCGCTTCCTGCACCCGGCGGCGGGTGTCGGCGTTGACCTCGGGGTAGCCGTTCAGCGCCCGGCTGACCGTGGTCGGCGACAGCTCCAGCATCCGGGCCAGTTCCTTGAGGTTCATTCCGCGGCGATCCAAAGCGGTTTAAATCGCCTTGACCATAGCCCCGGCGCGGGGCGGCGTCAAAACCTTCGCACGCCGGCGCATATCAATGCGATTGACAGGCGCGGCCCCGGTGGGCAAGGTGCCGGGTATCCAAAGCGGTTTGAGGCGTGATTCCACCGCTTCGCTAGTGAAAGGCGCAGGCCACGCGCCAATCCCGGGAGGTTTACATGGCACAGACAACGATCAGAGGGGCGCTTTGCGGCGGGGTCGCGCTGGCATCGCTGGCCGCCGGCGGCGCGCTGGCGCAGGAACTGCTGTTCGCGCCGGGCGAGGACGCGCGCTTCAACTGGGCCAGCTACGAGGACTTCGCCGCCGCGCACGACCTTTCCGGCCAGACGCTGACCATCGCCGGCCCGTGGCTCGGCCCCGACCAGACCCTGGTCGAGAACATGCTGGCCTATTTCGAGGCCGCCACCGGCGCCGACGTGCGCTATGTCGGTTCGGACAGTTTCGAGACCCAGGTGCGCATCGACGCCGCGGCCGGCTCGGCCGCCAACATCTCGGTGTTCCCGCAGCCCGGCCTTGCCGCCGACCTGGCCGAGGCCGACCAGCTTGCCGCGCTGACCGAGGACGACGCCGCGTGGCTGCGCGAGAATTATGCCGCCGGCCAGTCGTGGGTCGACCTGGCCACCTTCGACGGGCCCGACGGCACCTCGGACCTTTACGGCCTGTTCTACAAGGTCGATGTCAAGTCGCTGGTCTGGTACATTCCCGAGAACTTCGAGGATGCCGGCTACGAAGTGCCCCGGACGATGGAAGAGCTGAAGGCGCTGACCGAGCAGATCGTCGCCGACGGCGAGACGCCGTGGTGCATCGGGCTGGGCTCGGGCGCGGCCACCGGCTGGCCGGCGACCGACTGGGTCGAGGACATGATGCTGCGCACCGCCACCCCCGAGCAATACGACGCCTGGGTGTCGAACGACCTCAAGTTCGACGATCCCGTGGTGATCAACGCGATCGAGGAATTCGGCTGGTTCGCCCGCAACGAGGCCTTCGTCGCCGGCGGTTCCGGGGCGGTGGCCACCACCGACTTCCGCGACAGCCCCAAGGGCATGTTCTCGTCGCCGCCGCAGTGCTACATGCACCGCCAGGCGTCGTTCATCCCCTCGTTCTTCCCCGAGGGCACCGAGGTCGGGGTCGACGTCGACTTCTTCTACTTCCCGGCCTACGAATCCGAGAACCTCGGCAATCCGGTGCTGGGCGCCGGCACGCTGTTCGGCATCACCAGAGACAGCGAGGCCGCGCGCGTCTTCATCGACTGGCTGAAGACCCCGATCGCGCACGAGGTGTGGATGGCGCAGTCGGGCTTCCTGACCCCGCACACCGGCGTCAACACCGAGGTCTACGGCGACCCGACGCTGCGCAAGATGGGCGACATCCTGCTGGGCGCCGACACCTTCCGCTTCGACGGCTCCGACCTGATGCCGGGCGGCGTGGGTGCCGGCAGCTTCTGGACCGGGATGGTGGATTATGTCGGCGGCAAGCCCGCCCCGGAGGTCGCGGCCGAGATCCAGGCGTCGTGGGACGGCCTGAACTGACCGGCATCTGAACACGGGGCCGGGCGCCGACGCGCCGCCCGGCCCGCCGCGCGGCCGCACCGGGGCGGGTGGGCCGTGGCGTCATCGGGGGAGGAGGCCGCCATGCACCCGGCATTGCAGGGGATTCTGACCATCATCATCGGCGTCGGCGGCTGCGTCGGCTATTTCTACTTCTCCAACATGGTGCTCGACCGGGTGATCTTTCCCGCCCGCGGGCCGAAGGCGGGCCGGAACATCAACCGCGCCAACATGGTGCGGCCGTGGCTGTTCCTCGCGCCGGCGTTCCTCGCGCTTTCGATCTACCTCGCCTATCCGGTGTTCGAGACGCTGCGCCTGTCGCTGACCCAGCGGGTGCCGGGCGGCGGCTCGCAATGGGTGGGGCTGCGCAACTATTCCGCGATGGCGAACGAGCCGAAGTTCTGGGAGGCGCTGCGCAACAACTTCCTGTGGCTGCTGATCGTGCCCGCCGCCTCGACCGCGTTCGGGCTGCTGGCGGCGCAGCTTACCGACCGCATCAAATGGGGCAACATCGCCAAGTCGCTGATCTTCATGCCGATGGCAATCTCGTTCGTCGGCGCCGCGGTGATCTGGAAACTGGTCTACGACGCCCGCCCCGAGGGGCAGGACCAGATCGGGCTGCTGAACGCGCTCTACCTCTTCTTCGGGGGGGATTCGCCGCAGACCTGGCTGACGATTCCGTTCTGGAACTCGATCTTCATGATGGTGGTGCTGATCTGGATCCAGACCGGGTTCGCGATGGTGATCCTGTCGGCCGCGCTGCGCGGCGTTCCCGAGGAAACCATCGAGGCGGCGATCGTCGACGGCGCCAACCCGTTCCAGATCTTCTTCAGGATCAAGGTGCCGCAGATCATGCCCACGATCGTGGTGGTGTGGACGACGATCACCATCGTGGTGCTCAAGATCTTCGACATCGTCTTCGCCATGACCAACGGCCAGTGGGAGACGCAGGTGCTGGCCAACTACATGTACGACAAGCTTTTCCGCGCCAACGACTGGGGCATCGGCTCGGCCAGCGCGATGGTCATCATGCTGCTGGTCACCCCGATCCTGGTCTGGAACGTTTGGAACGCGCGCAAGGAAATGCGCTGAGGGAGGGGCCGGGCCCATGGACAACATCGCCGGCCGCAAGGCCACGCTCACCTGGGCGGTTCACATCTCGGTCGCGGTGCTGGTGGTGATCTGGCTGTTGCCGACGCTGGGGCTGTTCGTGTCGTCGTTCCGCACCGCCGACCAGATCGCCACATCGGGCTGGTGGTCGGCGCTGTCGACGCAGAAGCGGATGGTGCCGCCGATCCGGGTCGAGGGCCAGGAGCGCGCCGAGGGCGACCGCTTCGTGATCGAGGGCGCGCTGTTTCCCGAGGGCGGCGCCACCGTCAGCGCCTGGGGCACCTCGTCGCGCGCGCCCGAAGCCCACGCCCCGGGCGACGTGGTCGAACTGGACGACGGCCAGACGCTGAGCGTCGACGCCACCGGCGCCTATGTGCTGTCGGGGCCGACAAGTTTCGAGGGCCAGCGGCTGCCGCGCATCTTCGCCACCGCCGCGACACCGCCACAATTCACCCTCGCCAACTACCGCTCGATGCTGTTCGATCCGCAGAACATCGACGGCATGTCGAAGGCGTTCTTCAATACCCTCACGGTCACGATCCCGGCCACGATCATTCCGATCCTGGTCGCGGCTTTCGCCGCCTACGCGCTGGCGTGGATGGATTTTCCGGGCCGCGCGCTGCTGATCGCGGCGGTGGTGGGCCTGCTGGTGGTGCCGCTGCAACTGGCGCTGATCCCGCTGCTGAAACTTCACCTCGGCATCGGCATCGGCAAGGGCTATCTCGGGGTGTGGCTGGCGCATACCGGCTTCGGGTTGCCGCTGGCGATCTATCTGTTGCGCAACTACATGGCGAGCCTGCCACGCGACATCATCGAATCGGCCAAGGTCGATGGCGCCACCGACTTCCAGATCTTCATGCGCATCATCCTGCCGCTGTCGTTCCCGGCGCTGGCCTCGTTCGCGATCTTCCAGTTCCTGTGGACGTGGAACGACCTGCTGGTGGCGCTGGTGTTCCTGATCGATTCCACCGGCGATACCACGGTGATGACCAAGCAGATCGTCGAACTGATGGGCACCCGCGGCGGCAACTGGGAGATCCTCGCCACCGCCGCCTTCGTCTCGATCGCGGTGCCGCTGCTGGTGTTCTTCACGATGCAGCGCTACCTCGTGCGCGGCCTGCTGGCCGGATCGGTCAAGTAGCCGCCGCCGCCCCCTCATCCCAAGACCGGAGCCCAAGCGTGACCACCCATTCCGTTGCCCCGACGCCGCCCAAGGACACCGAATGGTGGCGCGGGGCGGTGATCTACCAGATCTATCCGCGCTCGTATCAGGACAGCAACGGCGACGGCATCGGCGACCTGCTGGGCATCGTCGAGCGGTTGCCGCATATCGCCAGCCTCGGCGTCGATGCGGTCTGGATCTCGCCGTTCTTCACCTCGCCGATGAAGGATTTCGGCTACGACGTCAGCGATTACTGCGATGTCGACCCGATGTTCGGCAGCCTCGCCGATTTCGACGCGGTGGTGGCGACGGCGCATGCGCTGGGGCTCAAGGTGCTGATCGACCTGGTGCTGTCGCACACCTCCGACCAGCACCCGTGGTTTCGCGAAAGCCGCGCCAGCCGCGACAATCCGCGGGCGGACTGGTATGTCTGGGCCGATGCCAGACCCGACGGCACGCCGCCCAACAACTGGCTGTCGATCTTCGGCGGCTCGGCCTGGCAATGGGATTCCAACCGCTGCCAGTACTACCTGCACAACTTCCTCGTCTCGCAGCCCGACCTCAATTTCCATTGCGACGCGGTGCAGGACGCGCTGCTGGACGTCGCCCGCTTCTGGCTGCACCGCGGGGTCGACGGCTTTCGCCTCGATACGATCAATTTCTATATCGCCGACAAGCAGTTGCGCGACAATCCCGCACTTCCGCCCGAGGCCCGCAACGCGAATATCGCGCCGGCGGTGAACCCCTACAACTGGCAAGAACACGTCTACGACAAGAACCAGCCGGAAAACCTCGATTTCCTTGCGAAATTCCGTGAGGTGCTGGATCCGTTCGGGGCCGTCGCCGTGGGCGAGGTCGGCGACGCGCAGCGCGGGCTGGAGATCCTCGGGCAATACACCTCGGGCAACCGCGTGCAGATGTGCTACGCCTTCGAGATGCTCTCGCCCGAGGCGCCGACGGCGGCCTATGTGGCCGATGTGATGGAGCGCGTCGCGCAGGTCGCCGCCGAGGGCTGGGCGTGCTGGGCGTTCTCCAACCACGACGTCGCGCGCCATATCTCGCGCTGGCGGCTTGGCCCTGCCGCGGCAAGGGCTTACCTGACACTGTTGATGTGTCTGCGAGGCTCGGTGTGCCTCTATCAGGGCGAGGAACTGGGCCTGCCCGAGGCCGACATCGCCTTCGACGACCTGCAGGACCCCTACGGGCGCGAGTTCTGGCCCGAATACAAGGGCCGCGACGGTTGCCGCACGCCGATGGTGTGGGAAGCCGACAGCCTCAACGGCGGGTTCTCGTCGGCGCGGCCATGGCTGCCGATCTCGTCCGAGCATCTGGCGCTGGCGGTCGACGCGCAGGAACACGCGCCGGAGGCGATCGTGCACCATTACCGCCGCGCCATCGCCTTCCGTCGCGCCCATGCCGCGCTGCGCCGCGGCACCCTCGAGGGGCTGCGCACCGACGGCGAGGTGCTGTCGTTCCACCGCCACGAGGGCGACGAGCATCTGTTCTGCGCCTTCAACCTTTCCGACGATCCCGGCGAATTCACGATGCCCGAGGGGGAGTGGCTGCCGGTGGGATCGGAACTCAACAGCGCCGCACCCGTGGCCGCGGGGGAAACCGTGTATCTCGGGCCGTGGCAACCCTGCCTTGCCATCCGGCGGCACCAGTGATCCCAGGGGAGGATACCCGATGGCCAACCTCAAGCTGACCGATGTCGCCAAGTCCTACGGCAAGGTCGAGGTGCTCAAGCACATCAACCTGACGATCGAGACGGGCGAGCTGATCGTGTTCGTCGGCCCCTCGGGCTGCGGCAAGTCTACGCTCTTGCGGATGGTCGCGGGGCTCGAGCGGATCACCGCCGGCACGCTCGAGATCGACGGGATGGTGGTCAACGACGTGCCGCCGGCGCAGCGCGGCATCGCGATGGTGTTCCAGTCCTACGCGCTCTATCCCCACATGACGGTGAAGGACAACATGTCCTTCGCGCTCAAGATCGCCGGCAAGTCGAAGCCCGAGATCGAGGCGGCGGTGGCCAAGGCCGCGCATATCCTGCAACTCGACAAGCTGCTCGACCGGCTGCCGAAAGAGCTTTCGGGCGGCCAGCGCCAGCGGGTGGCGATCGGGCGCTCGATCGTGCGCGACCCGAAGGTGTATCTGTTCGACGAGCCGCTTTCCAACCTCGACGCGGCGCTGCGGGTGGCGACGCGGATCGAGATCGCGCAACTCAAGGAGGCGATGCCCGAGTCGACGATGATCTACGTTACCCACGACCAGGTGGAAGCGATGACGCTGGCGACGCGCATCGTGGTGCTGGCGGGGGGCGGGATCAGCCAGGTCGGCTCGCCGCTCGATCTTTACGAGCGGCCCGAGAACGAGTTCGTGGCCCAGTTCATCGGCAGCCCGGCGATGAACCTGCTGCCCGGCAGGATCGTCGCAACCGGCGCCGAAACCACGGTCGAGGTGCAGGGCGGCGCCCGCATCCGCGCCGCGATCGCCACCGGCGACGGCGACGCGGGCCGCAAAGTCAACCTTGGCGTGCGGCCCGAGGATCTGGTGCCCACCGACGCCGATGAATTCGTCTACGAGGGCGAGGTCGAGATCGTCGAGGCGCTGGGCGAGGTGACGCAGCTTTACTTCCGCAAGGATGCCGAGGGGCGGCAGATGCTGGCCAAGCTGCCCGGCATCCACAGCGGGCTGCGCTACAAGACGGTGCGCCTGGCCGCCGACCCGGCGAAGGTGCACCTGTTCGCCGACGGCCGCTCGCTGCTGTATCGCTGAGGGGCCCGGGCAATCGCGTTCGGCAACCACCCGTCGACGGTGACGCGAAGAGACGGCGACGCGAAGAAACGAGGGCAGCGCCCGGCTCGCGGGGGGGGGCGAGAAGCGCCCGCGCCGGCGCCTGTGCCATTCGCACATCCCGGTTGCGCGGGATCAGAGCGCTGATTTCCTTGCGGAAAACGGAGGAGATCATGGCCACGGGCTCGGGCGGTTTCGGGGATCGCGCCGGCCATTCCGGCAAACCCGGCCTCATCGTCATCCCGCGCGGCCGGACCGGGTTCCTGACCCTCAAACGCTGCGCAGCCCTCGGACAGGCCATGATCCAGAGGGGCAGTCAGGATGTGTGAATCTTATAGGCCAGCGGGCAGGCCATGGCCGGCGGACAGGCATTTGCACGGCAACGCTTGACATCGCCGCCCCGGTCTTGATCGGTGTCAACACGGAACGCGGGCCGCCGCATTAGACTGGCGGCGTGCCGAAGCAAGGGAAGGGCGCGACGATGTACAAGACGATTCTGGTGGCCATCGACATCGGCCACGGCGACCTCGGCAAGGAACTGCTCGACCGGGCGGTGCTGCTGCGCGACGAAGGCGGGCGTATCCGGCTGGTCTATGTCGTCGAGGACATTCCCGGATATGTCCTGGCCGAACTGCCGGCCGGCACCGTCGAGACGCGGCGCAAGGAGGGGCTCGAGCATCTCAAGGCCATCGGCAAGGCGGCGGGGGCCGAGGTCGAGGCCGAGGTGCGCGGCGGCCATGCCGCGAGCGGGATCATCGAGGCGGCCGAGGATTGCGGCGCCGAGTTGATCATGCTGGCCTCGCACCGGCCCGATTTCCGCGACTACTTCATCGGCTCGACCGCGGCGCGGGTGGTGCGCCACGCGCAATGCTCGGTGCTGGTGGCGCGCTGACCGCCGCCGCCGGCGCGCGCGGCATCGAATGGCTGGAGCGGGTCGGGTGAATGCGAATGAACCCGATCCGCGCCGGGTGCCCGGACAAGACCTCGGATAAGACGGCCCCGCCAGGGCAGATTTCCGAATGCGGTTGCCGCACGGCGGGCGGGATGGGCGCGATCGCCCATCCTACCCCGACGGCCGGACGAGTTCGCGAAACAGCTTGTCGCGGATCGCGCGGGCGTAGTCGATATGGCCCCGCGCGGTCAGCACGAAGCCGCCGCGGGTGATTGCCGCACGGCGAAAGAACTCGGTGATCGCCACCCCGATCCCCTCGATCGCGACCGCGTTGATCTCGATCCCCGCCCGCGCCGCGGCCTGGCGCGCGGCGCCGGTGGGCCGGCCGGCGTTCGCCGCGCCGTCGCCGGAAATGTCGATGACGTGGCGGCGGCAATCGGCCACCGGCCCGAAGCGACCGGCGGCGAAGGCGATGGCGTCGCCCACCGCGGTGTCGGAGGCGTAATAGACCCGCTCCATCCGCTGCACCTCGCCGGCCAGTCGCGCGGCGTCGTCGGGGCCGGCGATGCGCCGCCACGGCACCACCAGCGCCTGCTGTGCCACCCCCGACCATTGCATCACCGCCAGCGCCGCCCGCCCCTCGACCAGCACGTCGACGATCGCCGGGTCGGCCAGCGCGGCCGCCAGCCCGTCGGCCTGCATCCGGTATTCCCCGGCATCGACCGAGCCCGAGACATCCATCGTCAGCAGCAGCGCGATGTCGCAGCCCGCCGCCGGGCCCGTGGCCAGCCCCAGCGCCACGGCCGCGGCGGCCGCCGCCTTCATCCCGCGATCGCGGCGAGCACCCGCGCCCAGCTTCGCATCCCCTTGTGGAAGCTTTTCAGGTCGTATTTCTCGTTGGGCGAGTGCAACTGGTCGTCGTCGCGCCCGAAGCCGATCAGCATCGCATCGAGCCCGAGGTGTTCCTTGAACCAGCCGGCGATCGGGATCGAGCCGCCGGCGCCGATGAACGCCGCCGGGCGCGGCCATTCGTCCGACAGCGCCGCGCGGGCGGCCTCGAAGGCGGGGTGGCCGGTTTCCATCTCGACCGCGGGCGAGGCGCCGTGGCCCTCGAAGGTGGCGCGCACGTCGGGCGGCAGGGCGCCGGCGACATGGGCGCGGAACGCCTCGCGGATCGCCAGCGGATCCTGCCTGCCCACCAGCCGGAAGCTGACCTTGGCGTGGGCCTCGGCCGGCAGCACCGTCTTGAAGCCGGCGCCGGTGTAGCCGCCCCGGATGCCGTTGATCTCGCACGTCGGGCGCGCCCACAGCATCTCGAGCGCGCTGCGCCCGGCCTCGCCCGCCGGGTGCGACAGGCCGACCCGCCCGAGGAACTCGGCCGCGTCGAAGCCCAGCCCCTGCCATTGCGCCGCAAGCTCGGGCGGCAGGTCGGACACCCCGTCGTAGAAGCCCGGCAGGGTGACGCGGCCGGCCTCGTCGTGCAGCCCGGCCAGCACCCGCGCCAGCACCCGCAGCGGGTTGGCCGCCGGCCCGCCATAGCCGCCCGAGTGCAGGTCGCGGCTGGCGGCGTGCAGCGTCACCTCCTCGCCCAAGAGGCCGCGCAGGCGGGTGGTGATCGCCGGGGTGTCTTCGTCGAAGCGGCTGGTGTCGCAGACCAGCGCGAGATCGGCCTTGAGGATGGCGGCGTGTTCGCGAAGGAACGGCACCAGCGAGGGGGAGCCGGATTCCTCCTCGCCCTCGAACAGGAAGGTCAGGCGCACCGGCGGCGCGCCGTGTTCGGCGATCCAGGCGCGCACCGCCTCGACGAAGGTCATGAGCTGGCCCTTGTCGTCGTTGGCGCCGCGCCCGCGGATGACCTTGCCGGCCGGGGTTTCCTCGATCCGCGGGTCGAACGGATCGTGGTGCCAGAGATCGAGCGGATCGACCGGCTGCACGTCGTAATGGCCGTAGAACAGCAGGTGCGGCGCGCCCGGCGGCCCGTCGAGGTGGCCCACCACCATCGGGTGGCCGGTGGTCGGGAACACCCGCGCGGCAACCCCGAACGACGCCAGGTCGGCCACCAGATGCTCGGCGGCGCGGACGCAATCGCCGGCGTTGGCCGGGTCGGTCGAGATCGAGGGGATGCGCAGCAGCGCCATCAGCCGGTCGAGCGCGCCGTCGAGGCCGGCGTCGATGCGCCCCAATACCCGGTTCAGTGCATCCGTGTCGGTCATCGTGCCCTCCTTGATCCCGGCCCGCCGGGCAGAGTATCAGGCCCCAAGGCCCTGTCCAGACGCCCGCCGCACAAGGAGGACACGATGAGACCACCGAAAGCCGCCGCCCCGCTGTTCGCCGCGCTGGTCGCGCTCGCGCCGGGCGCGCTGGCGCAGGATGCGCCGCTCGATCCCGACACCGCCCGCGCCGCGTTGTTCCGCACCTCCCGGGTCGAGGTGACGTTGACCGGCGCGGGCTTCGTCACCGAGGCCGAGGCCCGCGCGCTGGTCGAGGTGGGCGCCGGGCAGCCCTATTACGGCGCGATCGCGGCGGCCCCGGACGAGGGCGTGCAATCGCCCGCGGTGATGCTGGCGGCCAACCACCACAGCGTCGCGGCGGCGGCGGCGGCGGCGCGCGCGGGCTGCGACGCCCGCCGGCAGGGCGGCGCGCCCTGTGTCGTGGTGGCCGAGATCCGCCCGCGCGGCTGGCAGGCGCGCGCGCTCAGCCTCAGCATGGCGGCCAGCGCGGTGGTGCGGGGCGATTTCCGCCGGCTCGCGCGGCCGCGGGCGCTGGCGATCGCGCCCGACACCGGCGCCTTCGCCTATCGCGGCGGCGAGGGCGCGGCCGAGGCGGCGCTGGCCGAGTGCCGCGAGGCCGCGCGCGGCGCGCCCTGCACGCTGGCGGTGGCCGATCCGGCGCGCTGAACCGCCCCGCCCGGGCCGTTGCCGCCCGTCACGGTTTTGTGGGGCGGCAATTTGTGCCCTTTCGCCTCCGCGATTTGATTTATATCACGGAGATGTGCCATCCCCGCTCCTAGGGTGCCCGCGACGCCAGACGAAGCCAGCAGAAAGCCAGACCCGTGGATTACAACGCCGCCATCGACTCCGCCCTGCAACGCCTGCACGATGAGGGGCGCTATCGCGTGTTCATCGACATCGAGCGGCGCAAGGGCCATTTCCCCCATGCGATCTGGCGCCGCCCCGACGGCTCGGAACAGGAGATCGTGGTGTGGTGCGGCAACGACTATCTCGGGATGGGCCAGCATCCGGCGGTGCTGTCGGCGATGCACGAGGCGCTGGACGCCGCCGGCGCCGGTTCGGGCGGCACGCGCAACATCTCGGGGACGACCGTGTGGCACAAGCGGCTCGAGGCCGAACTGGCCGACCTGCACGGCAAGGAGGCGGCGCTGGTCTTCACCTCGGCCTACATCGCCAACGATGCGACGCTGTCGACGCTGCCGCTGCTGTTTCCCGGCCTCGTCATCGTCTCGGACGAATTCAACCACGCCTCGATGATCCACGGCATCCGCCGAGGGGGCTGCGAAAAGCACGTCTTCCGCCACAACGACGTCGCGCATCTGCGTGAAATCCTTGAAAAGATCGAACCTGGCCGGCCGATCGTGATCGCCTTCGAATCGATCTATTCGATGGACGGCGATTTCGGCCCGATCCGCGAGATCTGCGACCTCGCCGATGAATTCGGCGCGCTGACCTACCTCGACGAGGTGCACGCGGTCGGCATGTATGGCCCGCGCGGCGCCGGCGTGGCCGAGCGCGACGGCGTGATGGACCGCGTCGACATCATCAACGGCACCCTGGGCAAGGCGTTCGGCGTGCTTGGCGGCTATATCGCGTCGAGCGCGAAGATGTGCGACGCGATAAGGTCTTACGCGCCGGGCTTCATCTTCACCACGTCGCTGCCGCCGGCGGTGGCGGCGGGCGGCGCGGCCTCGGTGCGCCACCTCAAGACCGACCAGCGCCTGCGCGACATGCAGCAGGAGAACGCCCGCATCCTCAAGCTGCGGCTCAAGGGGCTGGGTCTGCCGATCATCGACCACGGCAGCCACATCGTGCCCGTGCACGTCGGCAACCCGGTGCATTGCAAGCTGATTTCGGACATGCTGCTGCAAGACCACGGCATCTACGTGCAGCCGATCAACTTCCCCACCGTGCCCCGCGGGACCGAGCGTCTGCGCTTCACCCCGTCGCCGGTGCACGACCCCAGGATGATCGACGCGCTGGTGCGCGCGATGGACAAGCTGTGGTCGCATTGTGCGCTGAATCGCGCCGAGATCCCCGCCTGAACCCGTTTCTGCGGGTGCGCGGGTGCGGGGGCTGTGGTAACGTCCCGTCAACTGATCGTGTAGGGCGAGTCGGCGTCCGCACAGGTCCATGCAAGACACGACGACGGGGCAGTTTGCATGATCGGGCGGAAGGTTATCCCTTCGGCGGAAGTGGTTGAAAGGCCGAAGGGTTTCGACGACTTCGACCTTCGCCTCGGCGACATCATGCGCGGCGAGCGGGCGACGCTCGGCAAGTCGTTGCTCGATGTCCAGCGCGAGCTGAAGATCAAGGCCACCTACATCGCCGCCATCGAGAATTGCGACGTCGCGGCGTTCGAGACGCCGGGCTTCATTGCCGGCTACGTCCGCTCCTACGCGCGCTTCCTCGGGCTCGACCCCGACGAGACCTTCGCACGGTTCTGCGACGAATCGGGCTTCGTGCCGGCGCACGGGCTGGCGCAGCGCGCGGCGGCCATACGCCCGCGCGCGGGCGGCGGCGGCACGCGGCGCGCGGGGGTGGGCGGCGGCGTGCTTGACCCGCTGGCCAACCCCAACGCGCCCTTCGTGCCCAAGGGCCCCTCGGCGATGGCCGGGGTGGCGCCGCAGGCGGTGGGCTCGGTGCTGGTGCTGGGGATGCTGATCGCGGGCATCGGCTATGGCGGCTGGCTGGTGTTGCAGCAGGTGCAGCGGGTGCAGCTTGCCCCGGTCGACAGCGCGCCCAGCGTGATGGCCGAGCTCGATCCGCTGGGTTCGGCGATGCGGGTGCCCGACCCTGCCACGGTGCCGTCGGTGCCGGGCGCCTCGCTCGATCTCGATCCGCTGGCCTCGGCCGAGGCGGCGGGCGCGCCGCGCGACGACGCGCTGGCGCAGCTTTACCGCGCCAAGCCGCTGGAGGCGCCGGTGTTCGTGCCGCGCGACGGCCCGATCGCCGCCATCGACCCGGCCGACAGCGCCCCTGCCCAACCCGGGCCGGGCAACGCGCTGGCGCTTGCGCTGGCACAGGCGCAGGCCCGCGCCGCCGAGACGCCGGTGCAGGTGGTCGAGCCGCCCGCGCCGGGGGTGGAGCTGTTCGCGGTGCGTCCGGCCTGGGTGCGGGTGCGCGCGGCCGACGGCACGGTGCTGCTGGAAAAGACCATGGACGCCGGCGAGCGCTGGAAGGTGCCGCCCTCCGACGTGCCGCCGACGCTGCACGCCGGCAACTCGGGCGCGGTCTATTTCGGCGTCAACGGCGAAACCTACGGCCCCGCGGCGGGCGGCGCGCAGGTGGTGCGCAACGTCCCGCTGTCGGTCGAGGCGTTGAGCGGCCGCTACCAGCTTGCCGACCTCGACCGCGACCCGGAACTGGCGCGGATCGTTGCCGAGGCGACGCAGATCGCCCCCGCCACCGAATAGCCCGCGGTTGCCGCCGCCGGGTGCCGGCGCTATCTGGGCCGGTGCATGACACGCGCCCCGCAAGGCAGGAAACCGGACATGAGCCACAATCCCCTGCGCCCCTGGCGCAACATCGCCCGCCGCCGCTCGCGCCAGATCATGGTGGGCAGCGTGGCGGTGGGCGGCGACGCGCCGATCAGCGTGCAGACCATGACCAACACCGCCACCACCGATGTCGCCGCCACCGTGGCGCAGGTGCAGGCCGCGGCCGAGGCCGGCGCCGACATCGTCCGCGTCTCGACCCCCGACGAAGCCTCGACCCGCGCGCTGCGCGAGATCGTGCGCGAAAGCCCGGTGCCGATCGTGGCCGACATCCATTTCCACTACCGCCGCGCGATCGAGGCGGCCGAGGCGGGGGCGGCGTGCCTGCGCATCAACCCCGGCAACATCGGCAGCGCCGCGCGGGTGGCCGAGGTGGTGGCGGCGGCGCGCGACCACGGCTGCTCGATCCGCATCGGGGTGAACGCCGGCAGCCTCGAGAAGCACCTGCTCGACAAATACGCCGAGCCCTGCCCCGAGGCGATGGTGGACAGTGCGCTGGGCCACATCCGCCTGTTGCAGGACAACGATTTCCACGAATTCAAGATCAGCGTGAAGGCGTCGGACGTGTTCCTCGCGGCGGCCGCCTATCAGGCGCTGGCCGAGGCGACGGACGCGCCGCTGCATCTGGGCATCACCGAAGCCGGCGGGCTGATGACCGGCACCGTCAAGTCGGCCATCGGGCTGGGCAACCTGCTGTGGGCCGGGATCGGCGACACGATCCGCGTCAGCCTGTCGGCCGATCCGGTGGAAGAGGTGCGGGTGGGGTTCGAGATCCTCAAGGCGCTGGGGCTGCGCCATCGCGGCGTCAACATCATCTCGTGCCCGTCGTGCGCGCGCCAGGGCTTCGACGTGATCGCCACGGTGTCGGCGCTGGAGCAACGGCTGGCCCATATCCGCACCCCGATGAGCCTGTCGATCATCGGTTGCGTGGTGAACGGGCCGGGCGAGGCGCTGATGACCGACATCGGCTTCACCGGCGGCGGGGCCGGGGCGGGGATGGTCTATCTGGCGGGAAAGACCAGCCACAAGCTGTCGAATGCCGAGATGATCGACCACATCGTGGGCCTGGTCGAGGCCCGCGCGGCCGAGATCGAGGCGGCGGCCGAAGACGACGCCGCGTGATCGCCCGGGCCTACGGCCCTGCCACCCCGCGCACATAGGCGACCAGCGCGGCGGTGGAGCCGTCCTTGCCGGTTGCCGGGGCCTCGCCCGCGACCACCGGCGCAAGGCTCGAGGCCAGTTCCTTGCCCAGTTCCACCCCCCATTGGTCGAAGCTGTTGAGCCCCAGGATGACCCCCTCGACGAACACCCGGTGCTCGTAAAGCGCGATGATCTGGCCCAGCACGAACGGGGTCAGGCGCGGGTAGATCAGCGTCGTCGACGGCCGGTTGCCGGGGAACACGCGGTGGCGGGCCTGACGGTCGAGTTCCGCGCCCGCAAGCCCCCTGGCCGCCATCAGCGCACGCGCCTCGTCAAGGCTGCGGCCGCGCATCAGCGCCTCGGACTGGGCAAGGCAGTTTGCCACCAGCAGATTGTGGTGGTGGGCCAGCGCCGGCTCGTGCCCGCGGGCCGCCACCAGAAACTCGCACGGCACGACGCGGGTGCCCTGGTGGATGAGCTGGTAGAAGGCGTGCTGGCCGTTGGTGCCGGGCTCGCCCCACACCACCGGGCCGGAGTGGCGGGGCAGGTCGGAGCCGTCCATTGCCACGCGCTTGCCGTTACTCTCCATCTCGAGTTGCTGAAGGTAGGCCGGCAGGCGCGCCAGGCGCTGGTCGTAGGGCAGCACCGCGCGGGTGGCGTGGCCGCAGATCTGGTTGTGCCAGATGCCGACCAGCGCCAGCAGCACCGGCAGGTTCTCGGCCAAGGGGGCGGTGCGGAAATGCTCGTCCATCGCCCGGCCGCCGGCAAGGAAGGCGTCGAAGTCGTCGGGGCCCACCGCCAGCATCAGCCCCAGCCCGATCGGCCCCCACAGCGAATAGCGCCCGCCGACCCAATCCTCGAAGCCGAACACCCGCTCGGGCGGGATGCCGAAGGCCGAGGTGCGCGCAACCGCGCTCGATAGCGCCACGAACTGCGCCGCGGGGTCGGGCACGGCGGCGGCCATCCATGCCCGCGCGGTTTCGGCGTTGGTCATCGTCTCGATGGTGGTGAAGGTCTTGGAGGCCACGATCACCAGCGTGCGCGCCGGGTCGAGGCCGGCCAGCGTGTCGTGCACATGCGCCCCGTCGACGTTCGAGACGTAATGCACGCGCGGGCCGTCGTGGCAGGGCGCCAGCGCCAGCGTGGCCATGGCGGGGCCAAGGTCGGACCCGCCGATGCCGATGTTGACGACATCGGTGAAGGGCCCGCCGGCGCCGGCGAAGCTGCCGCTGCGCACCGCCCCGGCGAAGGCGCGCATCCGCGCCAGCGTCGCGTGCACGTCGGGGATCACGTCGTGCCCGGCCACGATCACCGGGCCCTTGGCGGCGCGCAGTGCGGTGTGCAGGACGGCGCGGCCCTCGGTCTCGTTGATCGCGGCGCCGGCGAACATCGCGTCGCGCTTGCCGGCCACGTCCGCCCCCTCGGCCAGCGCGAGCAGCGCGGCGCGGGTCTCGGGATCGAGGTTGGTCTTGGAATAGTCGAACAGCATGTCGCCGGCGCGGGCCGAGAAGGCGCGCGCGCGGTCGGGGGTGTCGAACAGCGACAGGACGGGGCGGTGTTGCGTGGCCGCGTGGCGGGCGGCGAGCGTTTCCCAGGGCGACATCGGGCTTTCCTTCGGGCGGGCGCGCGGGCGGGCGGGCGTCGGATCGAGTATTTGTGCCAAGATGAAAGCGGTTACGCGGCCCAGTGCACGGTGGCGTTGGCAAGCACCGCGCGCACCGGGGCCTCGTCGGGCGGCAGGTGCTGCGCGCGGTCGAGTGCGGCGCGCTTGGCCTCGCCGACGATCAGGATATGAATGTGCATCGCGCCTTGCAGCACCGGCGCGGTCAGGGTCACGCGGGGCTCGGCGGCGCCGGCGGCGCGCATCGCCAGAAGCGGCGGCGCGTCGGCGGCCAGCGCCTCGGCCAGGCGGTCGGCGCCGGGAAACAGGCTGGCGGTGTGCATGTCCTCGCCCATGCCCAGCAGCAGCACCGACAGCGGCAGGTGCGGCACCAGCCCGGCGGTCAGCGCATCAAGCGCCTCTTCGGGGGTGGCGGTGTCGGCGTGCAGGGGAATGAAGGTGGCCGCCGCCGCCTTGCCCGTCAGCAGCCGTTCGCGCACCAGGCGGGTGTTCGAGCGGGGGTGATCCTCACCCACCCAGCGTTCGTCGTTGAGCACCACCGCGACGCGGCCCCAGTCGAGATCGACGTCCGAGAGCACGTCGAACACCGGCCCCGGCGTGGTGCCGCCGGGCACCGAGAGCGTCGCGTGCCCGGTGCGGCGAACGATGTCGGCAAGCTGGCCGGCAAGCCGGTCGGCCAGCCCCAGCATCAGCATCTCGCGGTCGGGGTATTCGCGCAGGTCCATCAGCGTATCTCCCGCCAGCGCCGGCCGTCGCGGTGCAGCAGCATCAGCGCGTCCTCGGGCCCGGACGAGCCCGCGTCGTAGGGTTTGGGCCGGTCGCCGCGGCTTTCCCAGCCGGCGATGATCGGATCGGTCCAGGCCCAGGCGGCCTCGACCTCGTCGCCGCGCATGAACAGGGTCTGGTTGCCGCGGATCACGTCCATGATCAGGCGTTCGTAGGCGTCGGGGATGTCGGCGCCCTGTTCGCCCAGCGCCTCGGCGAAGGACATGTCGAGCGGCACCTCGGTCAGGCGCATGCCGCCCGGCCCCGGCTCCTTGATCATCACCCGCAGGTTCATGCCCTCGTCGGGTTGCAGGCGGATCACCAGCACGTTCTCGCGCCAGCCCTCTTCCTGGTCGAAGATCGAATGCGGCGGCTCCTTGAAGGTGATCGCGATCTCGGACACCCGCGCGCGCAGCCGCTTGCCGGTGCGCAGGTAGAAGGGCGTGCCCTTCCAGCGCCAGTTCGAGATGTTGACGCGCAGCGCGATGAAGCTTTCGGTGCGGCTGTCGGGGTTGCCGGCGTGCTCGACATAGCCCTGGCCGTCGCCGTTGGCGAGATACTGGCCGCGCACGATGTCGTCGGCGGCCACCGGGTCGAGGGCGCGGATCACCTTGAGCTTTTCGTCGCGCACCGCGTCGGGGTCGAAGCGGTAGGGCGGCTCCATCGCGATCAGGCACAAAAGCTGCATGAGGTGGTTCTGCACCATGTCGCGCATCGCGCCGGACTGGTCGTAATAGCCGCCGCGCCCCTCGACGCCCACGGTTTCGGCCACGGTGATCTGGACATGGTCGACGTATTGCGCGTTCCACAGCGGCTCGAACAGGATGTTGGCGAAGCGCACCGCCATCAGGTTCTGCACCGTTTCCTTGCCGAGGTAATGGTCGATGCGGTAGATCTGCGCCTCGGCGAAATGGCGCGCGAGGGTTTCGTTGAGCGCGCGGGCCGAAGCAAGGTCGCGCCCGAAGGGTTTTTCCACCACGATGCGGCTGCGGGCGTCGGCGATCCTGTGGCCGTGCAGCCGTTCCGCGATCTCGCCGAAAAGGGCGGGCGCGACCGAGAAGTAGAACGCCCGCACCACGCCCTTGCGCATCAGCGCGGCGAGGTCCTTCCAGCCGCCGGTGCCGGTGGCGTCGATGGCGACGTAATGCACGCAGGCCACGAAGCGGTCGATCGCCTCGGGCTCGTGCCGGGCGGGGGCGACGAATTCCTCGATCGCGGCGCGCACCTGGGCGCGGAAGGTGGCGTTGTCCATGGCCGAGCGGGCGGCGCCGACGATGCGGCTGCCCTCGGGGATCTGGCCGTCGACGAAGCGGCGGTAGAGGCCGGGCAGGATCTTGCGCCGCGCCAGATCGCCGGTGGCGCCGAAGATCACGAGGTCGAATTCCTCGACCGGGATGATGCGCGAAGCCATGGCCGAACCTCCGTCGCTGGGTCGCGTCAGGCGCTGTTAGCGCTAACGCGCGCTGCTTATCCCGAACCCCCGGGCAAGTCCAGCATCGCCGACAGAGGGTCAGATTCGGGCCGCCCTGTCAAAGCCCGAGCATCCGCCGCCCGCCCTCGGTGGCAACCAGAAAGCCCGCGTCCAGCAGCCCCTCGGGGGTGGGGCCCTGGCGCAGGCCGGGCACGTCGAAGCGCAGGCCGGGGTCGGCGGCGAGGGCGGCGACGCGCAGCGCCGTCTCGCCATGGGCGACGCGGCCCTCGGCCAGCAGCGCGCGCTCGCGCGCCACGAAATCGCCGCTGAACTTGTAGTGGCGGATAAGCGCGGTGACGTCGCTCACCGCAAGCCCGGTCGAGACATGGGGGTGGGGCAGGGGCACCACGCCCGGGCCGGGGCGGAACAGCGGATGCTTGGTCAGGCAGCAATCCTCGCCGAAGAGGGTGCGGCGGATGCCGCCGAACAGCACCCGCACCTGCGGCGTGCTCGGGCGATTTTGCCGCAGGAACCAGGCGAAGCCGATCGCCTCGTCGCCATAGTCGCGCGCGGTGATGTCGTCCAGGCTGTAGCCGCGGCAGGCTGCGCGCGCGGCGCGGTAGGAGGCCGCAAGATCGCCGGTCGCCGGGCCCGGCGGCACCATGTCGAGCATCTGCGCAACCATCGCGCCGTGCCCGCGCGCCTCCAGCCGCGCCACCAGGTCGGGCAGGGGCAGGCGGGCCGCGCCGGGATAGTCGAACATCTCGTCGGCATCGACCACCAGCCGCCAGCCGCCGGTGGCGAAGGCCTCGACCGCGGCACGGCGGATCAGCCCCTCGTGGCGGCGGAAATCGGCCGGCGTGGTGGCGACGACGCTGTCGGGGATGGCGGCGGCCAGCTCCACCGAACCGTCGGTCGAGCCGTTGTCGAGGTAGATCAGCCAGCCCGCCCCGAGCGCGCGGTGATGCGCCACCAGGTCGGGCAGGTGGAAGGCGGCGTTGCGCCCGACCACCACCAGCGCCACCTCGGTCGGCCCGAGGCGCAGGTGGCGCGGCCCGGCGACGTGGCGCAGCCCCGCGCGCACCCGCGCCCGCGCCGCGGCGTGCGCCAGCCGGCCGCGGGCGCGGCCGATCAGGCCCATGGCGCGGGCGGCGACAGGGGCCTAGGCCTCAAGCTCGGCGTCCCAGTAGAGGTAGTCGAGCCAGCTTTCGTGCAGGAAGTTGGGCGGGAACCGCCGGCCGGTGTTGCGCATCTCGTCCGCCGAGGGGCGGCTGGGCTTCCGGCGCAGCCGCATGCCCGCCGCGCGCAGCGTGCGCGCGCCCTTGCGCAGGTTGCACGGCGCGCAGGCGGCGACGACGTTCTCCCAGCAGGTGGTGCCGCCGCGGGCGCGGGGGATGACGTGATCGAAGGTCAGATCGCCCCGCGTGCCGCAATACTGGCAGGTGAATTCGTCGCGCAGGAACAGGTTGAAGCGGGTGAAGGCCACCCGCCGGCGGGGCTTCACGAACTCGCGCAGGACCACCACCGAGGGGATGCGGAAACTGGTCGAGGGGCTGCGCACCACCGCGTCGTATTCCGCGGCGATGGTCACCCGGTCGAGGAACACCGCCTTCACCGCCTCCTGCCACGGCCACAGCGACAGCGGGTAGTAGCTGAGCGGGCGGTAATCGGCGTTGAGCACCAGCGCGGGATGCTGGCGCAGCGCGGCCGGGTCGCGCACGAAACTGGTTCTGAAATCTCCGTCCATGACCCGTGGCCACCCCCCTTCCCGCGCGGACGCCGCCGCGCCCGAAGCGGGCGCACCCGCCCCGGCTGTTTCACTATATATGGCGTCGGAGCCGGTGCAAGCCGCGCGAGGCCCCGCGTCCGACTTCAATATCTAGTGTGCAAACCTGACACTGCCATGACGGCCCCGGGGCGGATTGCGCGTCAGTTTCCGCTTTCGCGTTCCCGCGACTGCGGGCAAGACTGCGCCCATGCGCCTGAGCTGGAACGAAATCCGCGCCCGTGCCGCCGCCTTCGTCCGAAAGTGGGCGGGCGAGGGCTACGAGAAGGGGCAGACACAGCTTTTCTATCGCGACCTGTTCGACGTCTTCGGCGTCGCGGTGCGCAAGGTCGCGACCTTCGAGGAGCCGGTGAAGAACCTTGGCGACCGGCGCGGCTATATCGACCTGTTCTGGAAGGGCGTGCTGCTGGTCGAGCAGAAAAGCATGGGCCGCGACCTGAAGAAGGCGAAAACCCAGGCGCTCGGCTATTTCCCCGGTCTGCGCGACAGCGATCTGCCGCGCTACATCCTGCTGTCGGACTTCCAGAGCTTCGAGCTTCACGACCTCGACACCGGCGAGCAGGCCGCCTTCGCGCTGGCCGATCTGCCCGCCAACATCGAGCGTTTCGGCTTCATCATGGGCGTGCAGCGGCGCGCCTTCGCCGATCAGGCGCCGGTCAACATCGAGGCCTCGGAGCGGGTGGGGCGGCTGCACGACGCGCTGAAGGGCGGCGGCTATACCGGGCACGATCTGGAACGCTTCCTCGTGCGCACGGTCTTTTGCCTTTTCGCCGACGATACCGGCATCTTCGAGCGTGACATCTTCTACGAACTGATCGCCCAGCGCACCCGCGACGACGGGTCGGATTGCGGCCCGTGGCTGGCCAAGCTGTTCGAGGTTCTGAACACGCCCGAGGATGCGCGCTCGGCCCGGCTCGACGCCGATCTGGCGCGCTTTCCCTACATCAACGGCGATCTTTTCGCGGGGCCGCTGCGGATCCCCGATTTCGACGCCGAACTGCGCCGCCGGCTGCTGGACGCCTGCGCCTTCGACTGGTCGGCGATCAGCCCGGCGATCTTCGGCGCGCTGTTCCAGTCGGTGATGAACCCCGACGAGCGGCGCGCGACCGGCGCGCATTACACCACCGAAAAGAACATCCTCAAGGTGATCGGGCCGCTGTTTCTCGACGATCTGCATGCCGAGTTCGAGCGCCTCAAACGCCGGCTCCGCGGCCGCCGCGCGGCGCTGGAACGCTTTCACGACCGGCTGGCGGCGCTGACCTTCTTCGACCCGGCCTGCGGCTGCGGCAACTTCCTTGTCATCGCCTACCGCGAGTTGCGGCAACTGGAAATCGAGGTGCTGAAGGAGATCCACGCGGACGATCTGCACCGCTTCAAGGGCGGGGCCACGGAACTGCCGGTGCAATCCTTCGTCAAGCTCGATGTCGATCGCTTCTACGGCATCGAGATCGGCGAGTTTGCCGCCCGCATCGCGGAAACCGCGCTGTGGATGATGGACCACCAGATGAACAACGAACTCAGCCTTGCCTTCGGCCAGGCGTTTGCGCGCATCCCGCTGCGCCGCGCGCCGCACATCCTGCACGCCGACGCGCTGGAGGAGGACTGGGCCGCCCTGCTGCCGCCCGAACGGTGCAGCTATCTGTTCGGCAACCCGCCGTTCGTCGGCGCGAAATACCAAAGCGTCGCGCAGCGCGAACAGGTGCGGCGCATCGCCGGGCTGGGCGGCTCGGGCGGCACGCTCGACTTCGTGGCGGCGTGGTTCATCCTTGGTGCCCGCTATGTGCGGGCGGGGGGCGCGCGGCTGGGCTTCGTCGCCACCAACTCGATCACCCAGGGCGAGCAGGTGGCGCAGCTCTGGCCCCTCCTGCTCGATCATTGCCGGATGGAGATCGCCTTCGCGCACCGCACCTTCGCGTGGGGGTCGGACGCGCGCGGCATGGCGCATGTGCATGTCGTCATCCTCGGGCTCGACCGCGCCGACAATGTGCCGCCCGGCCGGCGGCTGTTTTCCTACCCCGATGTCAAGGGCGATCCGGTGGAAAGCCGCCACGCCGCGCTGTCGCCCTATCTGTTCGACGCGGGCGCACTGGGCAACCCGCATCTGGTGGTGCGCGAGGCCCCGCGCCCGCTGAACGGCTGGCCGCGGATCATCATCGGCTCGAAACCCATCGACGGCGGCTATTTCATCCTCGACGCCGGGGAACGCGCCGCGTTGCTGGCGGCGGAACCGGGGGCCGCGCCCTTCGTGCGGCCCTTCATCGGCGCGCGCGAGTTCCTGCAAGGCGGCGAGCGCTGGATACTGGCGCTACAGGACGCCCCGCCGCAGGTGCTGCGCGGGCTGCCCCGTGTGCGCGAGATCATCCGCCAGGTGCGCGCCTTCCGGCTGGGAGAGATTCCGCCGAAGCGCAAGCCCGACGCCACGCCGAAGCCGCCCGGCATCTCGGCGCGCGCGCTGGCCGAGACGCCGACGCGCTATCATGTGAACGTCATCCCCGACGCGCCGTTCCTCGTCATCCCGGAGGTCAGTTCCGAGCGGCGCGAGTACATCCCGATTGCGTGGCTGGAGCCGCCGGTGATCCCCAGCAACAAGGTGCGGATACTGCCGAACGCTACGCACCCGATCTTTGCCTTGCTCACCTCGGCCATGCACATGGCCTGGGTGCGAAACATCGGTGGACGCCTGAAAAGCGATTTCCAGTATGGCATCGGGGTCAGCTACAACACCTTCCCGCCGCCGCCGCCCGGGGCCGATACCGACGTGCTGGCGCCATTGGCCGAGGCGGTGCTGGCCGCCCGCGCCGCCCACCCCGGCGCCAGCCTTGCCGATCTTTACGACCCCGACCTGATGCCCGCCGGCCTGCGCCGCGCCCATGCCGCGCTCGACCGTGCGGTGGACCGCCTCTACGCCCGCCGCGCGCTTGGCTCGGACCGCGAGCGCGCCGAGTTTCTGCTTGCCCGCTACGAGGCGATGACCGCGCCGCTGACCGCCGCGCCCAAACCCCGTCGCCGGCGGCGCTGACGTGGCATGCCGGCCACGCCCGGGGCCGCGCCCACGCGGCCTCTGGCGTCCGGGCGGCGGCGGCGATAACGTGCCGCCGCGTAACCGGAAGGGCCGTGCCGCGTGAGCTGGTATGACAACGTCTTCGAGCTGATCGACCTGCGGTCGTTCTCGAACCTGTGGTACTGGCTGGCGCTGGCCGTGATGTGGTCGACCGCCAGCCACTGGGTGCTGGGGGTGCCCTACGACATGGTGATGCGCGCCCAGCGCTACCCCGAGATGCAGCCCGACCTCGAGGCGCTGACGCGCATCAACGTCAACCGGCTGGTGCATATCGGCAGCGTTGCCGGGCTGTGGCTGGCGGCGCTGGCCGCGGCGGGGCTGACGGCGCTGGCGGTGCTGGGCTTCTGGTACGGGATCGAGTTCGCGCAGGCGCTGTTCCTGATGCTTGCGCCGCTGACGCTGGTCGGCGTGCTTGGCCTGCGCGCGGCGCGCATCATCCACGCCCGCGATCTGTCCGGCGCGGCGCTGCGCGGCCGGTTGCGCCGCCAGCGGCTGGCAACGCAGGTGATCGGCCTTCTGTCGATCCTCGTCACCTCGATGTGGGGGATGTGGCAGAACATGTCGATCGGGGTTCTGGGCGGTTGACACCGCGCCGCGCCGGGGGCACCTCCGCCGCCATGAACGACACCCGACGCATCCTTCTCGGCGGCGCGCCCGAGGGCTACGACGCAAGCCTGATCGTGCGCGAGATCGAGGCCCGCGGCGGCGCGCCCCTGATCCACGTCGCCCGCGACGACCGCCGCGCCGAGGCGCTGCGCGCGGCGCTGGCGTTCATGGCGCCGGGGCTGCCGGTGCTGGGCTTTCCCGCCTGGGATTGCCTGCCCTACGACCGCACCTCGCCCAGCCCCGGCATCTCGGCCGCGCGGATGGCGACGCTGGCGGCGCTGGCGCACGGGGTGCCGGGGCCGTTCGTGCTGCTCAGCACGCTCAACGCCGCGGCCCAGCGCGTGCCGGCACGCGAGGTGGTGGCGGCGGCCTCGTTCGCGGCAAGGGTCGGCAGCCGGGTGGACGAGGGCGCGCTGCGCGGCTTTCTGGTGCGCGCGGGCTTCGCGCAATGCCCGACGGTAACCGAGCCGGGCGATTTCGCGGTGCGCGGCGGCATCGTCGACGTCTGGCCGCCGGGGGCGTCGGGGCCGGTGCGGCTGGATTTCTTCGGCGACGTTCTGGACGGCGCGCGCCGCTTCGATCCCGCTACCCAGCGCACCGTCGCGCGGCTTGAGCGGGTGGAACTGGCGCCGGTCTCCGAGGTCATCCTCGACGAGGCCGCGATCACCCGGTTCCGCCAGAACTACCGCGCCGAATTCGGCGCCGCCGGCAGCGACGATCCGCTGTATGAGGCGGTCAGCGCCGGGCGCAAGCACGCCGGGCAGGAGCATTGGCTGCCCTATTTCCACGACCGCCTCGAGACCCTGTTCGACTACCTGCCCGACGCCAGCGTGACGCTCGACGACCAGACCGGCCCCGCGCGCATCGCCCGATGGGAGGGGATCGCCGATCAATACGACGCGCGCCGCACCGCGATGGCCGCGCGCGGGCGTGTCGACTCGGTCTACAAGCCGGTGCCGCCGGGGCTGCTCTACCTCGACGAGGCGGGATGGGAGGGGGCGCTGGCCGGCCGGCGGGTGCTGCAACTCTCGCCGCTGCCGCAGGCGCCGGGGCCGGGGGTGCTGGACGCCGGCGGCCGGATCGGGCGCAGCTTCGCGCCCGAGCGCCAGAACGAGGCGATCAGCCTGTTCGGCGCCGTCGCCGATCATGTCCGCGCCGCCCGCGCCACCGGCCAGGTGGTCATCGCGGCCTATTCCGACGGCGCGCGCGAGCGCCTCGGCCACCTGCTTGCCGACGAGGGGGTCGAGGGCGCCGCCAACGCCGCCGACATCCGCGACGTGGGCACCGGCAAGGGCGGCGTGTTCCTCGCGATCTGGCCGCTGGAACAGGGCTTCACCGCGCCCGGCCTGAGTGTGATCGCCGAACAGGACATCCTTGGCGACCGGCTGATCCGCGCGCCCAAGCGCCGGCGCAAGGCCGAGAACTTCCTGACCGAGGCGCAAAGCCTCTCGCCGGGCGATCTGGTGGTGCACGTCGATCACGGCGTCGGGCGCTATACCGGGCTCGAGACCATCACCGCGATGGGCGCGCCGCACGAATGCATCGCGCTCGAATACGCCGGCGGCGACCGCCTTTACCTGCCGGTCGAGAACATCGAGCTGCTGTCGCGCTTCGGCCACGAAGAGGGGCTGCTCGACAAGCTTGGCGGCGGCGCATGGCAGGCGCGCAAGGCCCGCCTCAAGGACCGGCTGCGCGAGATCGCCGACCGGCTGGTGCGCATCGCCGCCGAACGGCTGCTGCGCGCCGCCCCGGTGATCGAGCCGCCCGAGGGGCAGTGGGACGCCTTCTGCGCCCGCTTTCCGTTCCAGGAAACCGACGACCAGCTAGCCGCCATCGCCGACGTGCTGGAAGACCTTGCCGCCGGCCGGCCGATGGACCGGCTGGTGGTGGGCGACGTCGGCTTCGGCAAGACCGAGGTGGCGATGCGCGCCGCCTTCGTCGCCGCCATGGCCGGGCTTCAGGTGGCGGTGATCGCGCCCACCACGCTGCTCGCCCGCCAGCACTACCGCGGCTTCGCCGAACGCTTTCGCGGCTTTCCCCTCACGGTGCGGCCGCTGTCGCGGTTCGTCTCGGCGCGCGATGCCGCCGCCACCCGCGCCGGGCTGGCCGACGGCAGCGTCGACATCGTCGTCGGCACCCACGCGGTGCTGGCCAAGGGGGTGCGGTTCCAGCGCCTCGGGCTGCTGGTGGTGGACGAGGAACAGCACTTCGGCGTGACCCACAAGGAACGGCTGAAGGATTTGCGGTCCGAGATCCACGTCCTGACCCTGACCGCGACGCCGATCCCGCGCACGCTGCAGATGTCGCTTTCCGGGGTGCGCGACCTGTCGGTGATCGGCACCCCGCCGGTCGACCGGCTGGCGATCCGCACCTACGTGTCCGAGTTCGACGCGCTCACCATCCGCGAGGCGCTGCTGCGCGAGCATTACCGCGGCGGGCAATCCTTCATCGTCGCGCCCCGAATCGCCGATCTGCCCGAGATGGAGGCTTTCCTGCGCGACCAGGTGCCCGAGGTCAGCTTCGTCGTCGCCCACGGGCAGATGGCGGCGGGCACGCTGGACGAGCGCATGAACGCCTTCTACGACGGCAAGTTCGACGTGCTGCTGTCCACCTCGATCGTGGAATCCGGCCTCGACATTCCCACCGCCAACACCATGGTCGTCTGGCGCGCCGACATGTTCGGGCTGGCGCAGCTCTACCAGATCCGCGGCCGGGTGGGCCGGGCCAAGCTGCGCGCCTATTGCTTCCTGACCACCAGGCCGCGCACGCCGCTTACGCCGCCGGCCGAAAAGCGGCTGCGGCTGCTGGGCAGCCTCGACAGCCTCGGTGCCGGCTTCACCCTGGCGTCGCAGGATCTCGACCTGCGCGGCGCCGGCAACCTCGTGGGCGAGGAGCAATCGGGCCATATCCGCGAGGTCGGGTTCGAACTTTACCAGCAGATGCTGGAAGAGACGATCGCGCGCATCAAGGCCGGCGAGGTGCCGGGCCTCGACGCCGGCGACAGCCATTGGGCGCCGCAGCTCAACCTCGGGCTGCCGGTGCTGATCCCCGATGGCTACGTTCCCGACCTCGACGTGCGGCTGGGGCTGTACCGCCGCCTGTCGCACCTGACCACGAAGGTCGAGCTGGAGGGCTTCGCGGCCGAGCTGATCGACCGTTTCGGGCCCCTCCCGCGCGAGGTGAACACGCTTCTGACGGTGATCCGCATCAAGGCGATGTGCAAGCGCGCCGGCATCGCGCGCCTCGATGCCGGGCCCAAGGGGGCCACGATCCAGTTCCACAATGACCGCTTCGCCAATCCCGCCGGGCTGGTGGCCTTCATCCACGCCCAGAACGGGCTGGCGAAGATCCGCGACAACAAGCTGGTGGTGCGCCGCGACTGGTCGTCGGACAGGGACAAGGTGCGCGGCGCCTACGCCATCGCCCGCGACCTTGCCGAACACAACGAATCCGCTGCCCCGGCGCGCCCGCAAGGGTCTTGAAAAGACCCTTGGCAAAATTCCTTGAAGGAATTTTGGCACCCGGCCGCAGCGCGGTTGCCCGGCGCTGCCGATCGCGCTTCCGGAAGGCTCCACACCCGCATCGCCGCGCGCCGCAATCCGGGCACATCGCGGCCCCCTGGCGCGCAAGGGTCTTTCAAAGACCCTTGGCAAAATTCCTTGAAGGAATTTTGGCGCCCGACGGCGGTGGTCGGGCTCAGCCCCGCAGGATCGACGTGCCCGCGAAGGTAGCCGAGGTGCCCAGCATTTCCTCGATCCGGATCAACTGGTTGTATTTCGCCAGCCGGTCCGAACGGGCAAGGCTGCCGGTCTTGATCTGGCCGCAGTTGGTGGCCACCGCCAGATCGGCGATGGTGGCATCCTCGGTCTCGCCGGAGCGGTGGCTCATGATGCAGGTCATCCGCGCGCGGTGGGCCATGTCGACGGCGGCCAGCGTTTCGGTCAGCGTCCCGATCTGGTTGACCTTGACCAGCAGCGAATTGGCGCAGCCCCGCGCGATGCCCTCGGCCAGCCGCTCGGGGTTGGTCACGAACAGGTCGTCGCCGACCAGTTGCACCGTGCCGCCCAGCCGGTCGGTCAACAGCTTCCAGCCGTCCCAGTCGTCTTCCGAACAGCCGTCCTCGATCGAGAGGATCGGGTAATCCGCGACCAGCGCGGCAAGGTAGTCGACGTTCTCGGCCGCGCTCAGGGTTTTGCCTTCACCGGCAAGCACATACTTGCCGTCGTTGAAGTATTCCGTGGCCGCGCAATCGAGCGCGAGATAGATCTCCTCGCCCGGCCGGTAGCCGGCCTTCTCGATAGATTTCAGAATGAAATCAAGCGCGTCACGGGTGGAGCTGATGTTGGGGGCAAAGCCGCCCTCGTCGCCGATCCCGGTCGAGAGGCCGGCGGCCGAAAGCTCTGCCTTCAGGGTGTGGAACACCTCCGAGCCCATCCGCACCGCCTCGCGGATGTTTTCGGCCGCGACCGGCATGATCATGAATTCCTGGATGTCGATCGGGTTGTCGGCGTGTTCGCCGCCGTTGATGATGTTCATCATCGGCACCGGCAGCACCCGCGCCGAGGTGCCGCCGACGTAGCGATAGAGCGGCTGCGCGCTGGCGTCCGCCGCCGCCTTCGCCACCGCGAGGCTGACCCCGAGGATCGCGTTGGCGCCCAGCCGGCCCTTGTTGGCGGTGCCGTCAAGCTCGATCATCATCTCGTCGATCGACACCTGTTCGGTGGCATCCATGCCCACCAGCGCCTCGCCCAGTTCGCCGTTGACCGCGTCGACCGCGTCGAGCACGCCCTTGCCCTTGTAGCGCGCCGGGTCGCCGTCGCGCCGCTCGACCGCCTCGTGGGCGCCGGTCGAGGCGCCCGAGGGCACCGCCGCGCGGCCCATGGTGCCGTCCTCGAGGATGACGTCGACCTCGACGGTGGGATTGCCGCGGCTGTCGAGGATCTCGCGTCCGATCACGTCGATGATGGTGGTCATGCTGTGTCCTGTGGCTGGATGGCGAAGGGGATGGCTGGCGGTGACATGCGCGCCGCCCTTTTAGCGGCGCCGGTTGCGTCTGGAAAGGGCGCGTTCCCGGGCGACGGTGTAAAGCCCCGAGGCGATGATGACGCCGCCGCCGGCCAGCGTCCAGCCGTCCGGCACCTCGCGGAACACCGCCAGGCCCAGCGCCAGCGCGAAGATCAGGCGGACGTAGCGGAACGGCGTGACGACGCTCATCTCGCCCAGCCGCGAGGCTTCGGTCAGCGCGTAATAGCCGCCGACCCCGGCCGCCAGCGCGCCCGCCAGCACCGCGATGTCGGGCCCGGTCATCGCCACCGGCCCCGGGCCCAGCGCCAGCAGCACCGCCGAGACCGGCACCAGCACCGCGAAGCCCCACACCGACAATTGCAGCGAACTGACGTCGCGCGGGGTGGCGCGGGTGGCCAGATCGCGGGTCGCCAGCCCCAGCACGCCCACCAGCGCGAACAGCGATTCGGGCCGGAACCCCGCGAGGCCCGGGCGGATCACCATCAGCACGCCCAGGAAGCCGGCCACGATCGCGCTCCACCGCCGCCAGCCCACCCGCTCGCCCAGGAAGAGCGCCGCGCCCATCGTCACCACCAGCGGCAGCGCCTGCAGGATCGCTGCGGCCGAGGCCAGCGGCGTCAGCGCGATCGCGGTGACATAGCCCAGCGTGCCCACCACCTCGCCGCCGTTGCGCAGCAGCACCGGCCGGGTGAGCAGCGCGCGCGACCACGGCCGCTGCCCGCGCCGCATCGCCAGCGCCGCGAACACCGCCGCCCCCGCGGCGCCCAGCACCAGCAGGATCTGCGCCACCGGCAGCCGCGCCGAGACCGCCTTCACGAACATGTCCTCGACGGCGAAACCGGCCATCGCCGCGACCATCAGGATGATGCCCAGACGGTTTTCCATGCGCCGCACCCCCTGCCTGCGCCCCGCCATACCGGGGGAGGCGCTCGGGGGGAAGGCTCAGCGCGGCTTTTTCGCCGGCACCCCGTAAAGCTCCATCCGGTGGCCCTGCAACCGGTAGCCGAGGCGGGCGGCGATCCTTTCCTGCAGCGCCTCGATCTCGGGGTCGAAGAACTCGATCACGTCGCCGGTGGTCACGTCGATGAGGTGGTCGTGATGCTCGCGCTCGGCGTCCTCGTAGCGCGCGCGTCCGTCGCCGAACTCGCGCCGGTCGAGCAGCCCCTCCTCCTCGAACAGCTTGACGGTGCGATAGACCGTGGCCAGCGAGATGCGCGGATCGCGCGCGGTGGCGCGGGTGTAGAGCGCCTCGACGTCGGGATGGTCGGAGGCCTCGTCCAGCACCTTCGCGATGGTGCGGCGCTGGTCGGTCAGGCGCAGACCGCGGGCCTCGCAGCGGGCGATGATGGTTTCGGTCATGGGCGCGCCCCCGGGGGTTCGTGGTGCCCGGTTCTAGGGAAAAATTGCTGCCCGGGCCAGTGGAAAGCGCCGGTGCGGGCGAGGCACGGGCGCGCGGGGCGGGGCAGGGGCCGGGGCGGCGGCGGTGGCGGCGGTGGTTGGCGGCGGTGTTGTTGACATCGCCACGCACACGCGCGAACGCTGCGCCGGCAAGGCGCGGAGGGGGCAGGCATGGAACGCAGGGACAGGATCGACCCGGCCGGGGCGGCGATGCTGATCGGCTTCGCGGTGCTGTTCGGGCTCAACCAGGTGGCGATCAAGGTGGTGGGCGGGGGCATCCAGCCGGTGTTCGCCGCCGCGCTGCGCTCGGCCGGCGCGGTTCTGTGCGTGGCGGCGTGGATGCGCCTGCGCGGCCTGCCGCTGCGCCCCGAGCCGGGCACGGTGCCGGCGGGGCTGCTGATCGGGGCGCTGTTCGCGGTCGAGTTCCTGGCGCTGTTCATCGCGCTCGACCTCACCGGGGTGGTGCGCGCCTCGGTGCTGTTCTACTCGATGCCGGTGTGGCTGGCGATCGCGGCGCATTACGTGCTGCCGGGCGAGCGGATGCACCGGGCCAAGGCGGCGGGGCTGGCGCTGGCCTCGGCCGGCGTGGTGGTGGCGCTGGCCGACCGCGGCGGCGCCGGCGAGGGCAGCCTCGCGGGGGATCTGCTGGCGGTGGTGGCGGCGATGGGATGGGCCGGGCTGGCGCTGGTCGCGCGTGCCAGCGCGCTGGCGCGGGTGCGGCCCGAGAAACAGCTTCTGTGGCAGGTCGTGGTGTCGACGCCTTTGCTGCTGGCGCTGGCGCCGGCGTTCGGGCCGCTGTTGCGCGATCCGACGCCGCTGCACTGGGCGAGCCTGGGGTTCCAGACCGTGGTGGTGGTGTCGGGCGGGTTCATCCTGTGGTTGTGGCTGCTGGCGCGCTACCCGGCCTCGGGGGTGGCGAGTTTCTCGTTCCTGACGCCGGTGGTCGGCGTCGCGCTCGGCTGGGCGCTGCTGGGCGAGCCGGTGGGGCCGGGGGTGATCGTGTCGGCGGCGCTGGTGGCCGCGGGCATCGTGCTTGTCAACCGCCCGGTGGGCGGCGGCGGCGGGCTCGCGCGGGTCGACTAGCCGCCGGTCAGCCCGCCGCTCAGCCCGCGGGCCGGCAGCGCCGGCAGGCCCGGTATCCGGCCGCGACGGCTGCGCCGGGGGCGGCGAAAACCCGCACGTTGGCGCGCAGGGGCCGCCGCGCGGGGCAGCCGAAGCGGCAGAATATGCCAGTGCTCGCCACCGCATAGACCCCGCTGCGCGGCGCCCGCGCCACCAGTGCCGCCCACGCCGCCGCATCCGGCGGCGCCCCCTGCGCTTCCATCGCCCCCTCCCGCTCGCTTGCCCCGGCCAGGCCCCAGCCTGGCCGCGCGCAGACGCCCCGCCAACCCGAAACCTGCCCTTTCATCGTTCCCCAAATGCTCCCGGGGGGTGCGGGGGGCCGGAGGCCCCCCGCGTCCCTGACAACGCCGCCCTCCGGGCGGACGGGGCCGGAGGCCCCCCCGCGTTCCTGACAACGCCGCCCTCCGGGCGGACGGGGCCGGAGGCCCGCCGCGGCGTCAGGCGGTCGCCGCGGTCGCGGCGGACACGTCGGCGGGGGTGGAAATGGCGCGGGTGGCGGCCTCGGGCGCGATGCGCCGGATCATCCCCGACAGCGCCTTGCCGGCGCCGATCTCCCAGAACTCGGTGACGCCGGCGGCGGCCATGTTGGCCACCGATTCGCGCCAGCGCACCACGCCGGTCACCTGCGCCACCAGAAGCCGGCGGATCTCGGCCGGCTCGGACACCGGCGCGGCGGTGACATTGGCCACCAGCGGCACCGCCGGCGGCGCGATCACCACGCCCGCCAGCGCCTCGGCCATCGCCTCGGCCGCGGGCTGCATCAGCGCGCAATGGAACGGCGCCGAGACCGGCAGCAGCACCGCCCGCTTCGCGCCCCGCGCCCTGGCGATCCCGACCGCGCGCTCGACGGCGGCGCGATGGCCCGAGATCACCACCTGCGCCGGGTCGTTGTCGTTGGAGGCCTGGCACACGGCGTCGGCCCCGGTCTCGAGCGCGCCCTGTTCGGCGGCGCCGGCGGCGGCCTCGAAGTCGAGGCCGAGCAGCGCCGCCATCGCCCCTTCGCCGACCGGCACCGCCGCCTGCATCGCCTGCCCGCGCAGCCGCAGCAGCCGCGCGGTGTCGCCAAGGCTGATCGAGCCGGCGGCACAGAGCGCGGTGTATTCGCCCAGCGAATGGCCGGCCACGAAGGCCGCCTCGGCCACCCGCACCCCGGCCTCGTCCAGCGCGCGCAGCACCGCCATCGAGGTCGCCATCAGCGCCGGCTGGGCGTTCGCGGTCAGCATCAGCGCGTCCGCCGGCCCCTCCCAGATCAGCCGCGAAAGCCGCTCGCCCAGGGCCGCGTCGACCTCGTCGAAGACCGCGCGCGCGGCGGCCGAGGCGGCGGCAAGCTCGCGCCCCATGCCCACCACCTGCGCCCCCTGGCCCGGAAACACCAATGCCCGCATGGGCGATCCCCCCCTGTCCTGCACGTAGTCCTGCACCTTGTCCTGCACGTTTCGCCCCGGCATAGCGCCCCGCCCCGCGCCGCGCAATCGCCGCGGTGCCGCGAACCGCCCGCCGCCCGCCCGCCGCCTGCCCGCCGCGCCGGCCCCGGCCGGCCGCGCACAGCGCGTGTGCGCACGGCCGCGCCGGGCCGCGCTTGCGATGCCGCGGCGCGGCGGTATCCTTTCGCCGTTCGCCCGCCTGCCAGTTTCCCGGAGCCCGTCATGCCCCAGCCCCCCGCCGCCTACGACGCCACCGCCCGCGGGCTGCACTGGCTGACCGCGGCGATGATCGCGGCGCTGGTGCCGATGGGGCTGGTCGCCGCCGGCCTGCCCGAGGAAACCTCGGCCGAGATCCTCGCCAAGGCGCGGCTGCTGTCGCTGCACAAGACGCTCGGGGTGGCGCTGCTGGCGGTGGCGCTGGTGCGCCTCGGGCGGGCGCTGGCGGTGCCGCGCCCGCGCCCGCTGCACCCCGAGCGGCGGCTGGAAACCGCGCTTGCCGAGGGGGTGCACGGCGCGCTTTACCTCGCGCTGGTGCTGGTGCCGGTGTCGGGCTGGGTGCACCACGCCGCCACCGAGGGTTTCGCCCCGATCCTGTGGCCGCTGCCGCAGGGCCTGCCGCTGGTGCCGGTGTCGGACCGGCTGGCCGCGGCGGCCGGGGCGACGCATGCGGCCTTCACCCTGGTGCTCTACGCCACGCTTGCGCTGCATGTCGCCGGCGCGCTGAAACACGCGCTGATCGACCGCGACGGCACGCTGGCGCGGATGACGACCGGGCGCGCGGCCGGGGGGCCTGTCGGATCGGCGAGGGCGGGGCGCCCGTGGCTGGCGACGGCGCTGGCGGCGGGGCTGTGGGCCGGCACCTTCGCAACCGTCCTCGCCACCCTGCCGCCCGCCCCCGAAGCGGTCGCCACCGCGCAGCCGCCCGCGCGCGCCGCCGCCGAGGCCGCCGATGGCGCCGGCTGGATCGTCGAGGACGGCGAGATCGCCTTCACCGTGCGCCAGCTTGGCACCGAGGTCAGCGGCCGGTTCGGCGACTGGACCGCCGCCATCAGCTACACCGAATCCCCCGACGCCGACGGCCGCCACGGCCACGCCGAGGTGACGATCGCGACCGGCAGCGTCACCATCGGCTCGGTCACGGCGCAGGCACGGGGCCCGGATTTCTTCGCGGTCGAGCGCTTTCCCGAAGCGGTTTTCGCGGCCGATCTGGTCGCGCTGCCCGGCGGCGGGCACGAAGCGCGCGGCACCCTGACGCTGAAGGGGCAGGCGGTGCCGGTGACGCTGCCGTTCACGCTGGAGATCGCCGGCGGCACGGCGACGGCGGCGGGCAGCGTCACCCTCGACCGGCGCGCCTTCGGCATCGGCGCCGGCCAGACCTACCCGGCGACGCTGGGCTTCGAGGTCGAGGTGCTTGTGCGCCTGACCGCCCGCCGCCCGGAAACCTGAGCGGCCGGCGCGGGATGGGCACCGTTGCCCGTCCTACCGCAGCCACAGACCGGCCTTGCGCAACTGGTTGCGGATCATCGCCTCGCGCCGGGGCAGGGCGTCGCGGTCGAACAGGGCGCGGGCCTTCGCGCCCTGGTTGCGGTAGACCATCTGGCGCACCGGCGGATGGTCGCGCAGCAGCCGGCGCAGGGGCTTGTCGGTCGCCACCGCCTCGAGCATCGCCACCGCCGCGTCGCTTTCGCGTGCGTAAAGCAGCGGCAGGGTGCGGTAATGGCACGACACCGCGCCATCCAGCAGCCCCGCCGGCAGCGTCTCGCGTCCGCCGCCGAAGCCGTGGATGACCAGCGGCAGCGCGATCTGGTCGAGCCACGGGTAAAGCGGCTGGCAGACCAGTTCGGGCGGCGGGTCGTCGCGGATCGCGGTCGCGATCTCGGCGAAGCGGGCGCCGAAGGTGGGCGCGCAGCGATAGAAGAACCACCCGGCGTTGAAGTAGAGGTAGCGCCGCCAGTAGTCGTGCGGCTGCGTGCGGTCGAGCGACGACGCGAAATCGAGCCCGAAGCGGGCGTAGAGCGCGCCCCAGATCGTATCAAGGTCGGGGCCGTAAAGCTCGATCACCGGCCACGTGCCCTCGCGCCGCAGCGACGCGCTGGGGCGGTCGAAGTCGAACGGCACGCGCGAGATCGGCGCCAGCATCAGCGTGTCGGTGTCGAAGAACACGAATGGCCGGCCCGCCGGCAGCGCCGCCAGCGCCTCGATCTTGTTGCCGTTGGGATAGGCGGCGCCGAAATGGCGCGACTCGAACGGCACGATGGTGGCACCCAGGTCTTCCAGCGCCGCACGCACCGCGTCGGGCAGGCGCGGGTCGCGCGGCCACAGGGCCCCGGGCTGCGGCTCGGCCACCCACAGGGTGCCGGCAAAGCCCGGGTCGGCGCGCCGCAGCGAGGCCGCGAAGATCAGCGCCTCGTATTGCAGCCGGCCGGCTTGCGCCACGATCACGATGTCGGGCGTCGCCGTATCGCCCGTGCCCGCCCGCCGTACCATGCCTGCGCCCCGTGCGTTTTCCGGCTGTGCGCCGGCGCGGCGAGTGTAGCGGCGAGGGCGTCGGGGGAAAAGCGCCCTGTTTTGAAAATGGCTCGCAATTGCGTTGACTTTGAGAACCGTTCGCACATATAGCAGCGGGCAGGCATCAGGATGGAGCGGGCATGATCGGACGGCGCGGATTTCTCGGTCAGGGGGCGGCGATGGCCGCGCTTGCGCTGGCGCCGGGGGCGCGGGCGGCCACGCCGCTGGGCATCGTCGCCACCACCGGCATGGTCGCCGATCTGGCCCGCGTGCTGGGCGGGCCGGCGGTGGCGGTGCAGGGCCTGATGGGCACCGGGGTCGATCCCCACACCTGGCGCGCCACCCGCACCGACATCGCCGCGCTGGGCGGCGCCGATCTGGTGCTGTGGTCGGGCCTCGGGCTGGAACTGCAGTTGCGCGACCTGCTAGCGCGCCTGGCCGCGCGGGTCGAGGTGGTGGCGGTGGCCGAGGCGGTGCCCGCCGACCGCCTTCTGGCCGATCCCGCCTACCCCGCGCATCCCGACCCGCATGTGTGGATGGACCCGGCCCGCTGGGCCTTCGCCGCCGCGCGCACCGCCGAGGTGCTGGCCGCGCGCCTGCCCGCGGCCGCGCCCGCCATCGCCGCGGCGCACGATGCGTTCGCCGCCGAGGTCGCGGCGCTCGACACCTATGCGCGCGAGGTGCTGGCCACCGTCCCGCCCGAGGCGCGGGTGGTGGTGACGGCGCATGATGCGTTCTCCTATTTCGGGGACGCCTACGGCTTCGAGGTTCTGGGCATCCAGGGTATCTCGACCGACAGCGAGGCCGGGCTGGCGCGGATCGGCGAACTCGTCTCGGTGCTGGTCGCGCGGCGCATCGGCGCGGTGTTCGTGGAATCCTCGGTCTCGCCGCGCAACGTGCGCGCGCTGATCGAGGGCGCGGCGGCGCAGGGCCATGCGGTGCGCATCGGGGCCGAGCTCTACTCCGACGCCATGGGCCCGGAGGGCAGCTATGAGGGCACCTGGCTGGGGATGATCGACCACAACGTGACCGCCATCGCCCGCGCGCTGGGCGGGCACGCGCCCGAGCGCGGGCGGCTGGGCCGCCTCGCGGCACCGGAGGTTGCGGGATGAGGATTTCCGCGCCCCGCTCCACCCCCCGCCCGGCGCTTCGCCGCGCCCCCGATGGCGAACGCGGCACCGGCGCCGTTTTCGTCGCGCCGGCGCTGGCGATCGAGGGGCTGAGCGTCGCCTACGGCGCCACCCCGGCGATCGAGGGGGTTTCGGCCAGCTTCGCAAGCGGCGCGATGTCGGCCATCGTCGGGCCCAACGGCGCCGGCAAGTCGACCCTGCTGGCGGCAGCCCTGGGGCAGGTCGCGCCGCTGGCCGGGCGGGTGCGCTTCTTCGGCACCACGCTTGACCGGGCGCGCCGCCGCGTCGCCTATGTGCCGCAGCGCGCCGGCGTCGACTGGGATTTTCCCGCCCGCGTGCACGACGTGGTGGCGATGGGGCTTTATGCGGAACTGGGCCTTTTCCGCCGCTTCGGCCCCGCCCACCGCGCCCGCATCGCCGAGGCGCTGGAGCGGGTCGGCATGGCCGAGTTCGCCGGGCGCCAGATCGGGGCGCTGTCGGGCGGCCAGCAGCAGCGGGTGTTCCTGGCCCGGGCGCTGGTGCAGGGCGCCGACCTCTACCTGCTCGACGAGCCCTTCGCCGGCGTCGATGCCGCGACCGAGGCGGCCATCGTCGACGTGCTGCGCGGCCTGCGAAACGCCGGCGCGGCGGTGGTTGCGGTGCACCACGATCTTGCCACCGTGCCGGAATGGTTCGACGCGGTGCTGCTGCTCAATCGCCGGGTGATCGCCGCCGGGCCGGTGGCCGAGACCTTCACCCGCGCGAACCTGAGCGAAACCTACGGCGGCCGGCTGGCGATCGCGCCCGAGGCTTTGCGGGCCGCGGGGGAATGATGCTGATCGAGGCGCTCACGCTGCAACTGGGCTACAACGCGACGCTGGTGACGCTGGGTGCCGCGTGCCTCGGGGCGGCGGCGGGCATGGCCGGGGTGTTCCTGGTGCTGCGCCGCCGGGCGCTGGTGTCGGACGCGCTGGCGCATGCGACGCTGCCGGGGCTGGCGGCGGCGTTCCTGGCGATGTCGGCGCTGGGGCTGTCGGGGCGGTGGCTGCCGGGGCTGATGGCGGGCTCGGCGCTGGCGGCGCTGGCCGCGCTGTGGGCGATCCAGGCGCTGGCCGGGCGCACCCGCCTGCCCGAGGATGCCGCCATCGGCGCGGTGCTGTCGGTGTTCTTCGGCATGGGCGTGGTGCTGATGACCGTGGTCCAGACGATCCCCGGCGGCCAGCAGGCGGGGCTGGAAAGCTTTCTTCTGGGCGCCACCTCGGGGATGCTGCGGGCCGAGGCGCTGACCATCGCGGCCGGCGCGCTGGTGGTGCTGGGCGCGGTGCTGGCGCTGCGCCGGCCGATGAGTGCGGTGGCCTTCGACGCCCGCCACGCCGCCATCGCCGGGCTCAACCCGCGCGCGGCCGATGCCGCGATCACGCTGCTGGCGCTGGCGGTGACGGTGACGGGGCTCAAGATCGTGGGGCTGGTGCTGATCGTGGCGCTGCTGATCGTGCCGCCGGCGACGGCGCGGCTGTGGACCGGGCGGATCGACCGGCTGCTGCTGCTGGCCGCGGCCTTCGGCGCCGCGGCGGGCTGGATCGGCGCCGCGGCCTCGGCCGCGGCGGCCGACCTGCCGACCGGCCCGCTGGTGGTGCTGAGTGCAGCGGCGATGTTCGCGCTCTCGCTGCTGGTGGCGCCGGGGCGCGGGGTGATCGCCCGCGCGCTGGCCCGCGCCCGGCTGGTCCGCGGCCTGGCCGCAGGGGGCGCGCGATGAGGCCCGCCGCGCAATCTGCCGCGAAGCGAGGGGCGCTGCCCCTGTGCGCCTTCGCGCGTTCGGCGGTTCGAATGTCCACCGGACATTCGCCTGTTCCGCCTCACACCGCGGAGTATTTTCGCCAGGATGAATGGGAAGTCTCGCGCTTTCATCTTGGTCCAAATACTCCCGCCGGAGGCGTCCGACGTGGCCACGGGCGCGGGGGGCGGCGATGAGCGGCGGCGATTTCCTCATGCTCACGTTCGCGCCGCTGCTGGCCGGGGTGCTGGCGGCGCTGGCCTGCTCGTTGTCGGGCACGTTCCTGCTGCTGCGCCGCCAGGCGCTGCTGGGCGATGCGGTCAGCCATGTGGTGCTGCCCGGCATCGTCGCGGGGTTCCTGGTGTCGGGGCGGATCGCCACCGTGCCGATGCTGCTGGGCGCGGCCGGGGCGGCGGTGGTCGCGGTGGCGCTGATCGAGGTGGTGCGCCGCGCCGGGCGGGTCGAGCCGGGGGCGGCGATGGGGATCGTGTTCACCACGATGTTCGCGCTCGGGGTGCTGCTGCTCGAACAGACCGGGGCCTCCGGCGTGCATCTCGATGTCGAGCATGCGCTCTTCGGCAACCTCGAAAGCCTGATCTGGATCGAGGGCGGCGCCGGCTGGGGCGCGCTGGCCGATCCCGGCGCGCTGGCCGGCCTGCCGCCCGAGCTTGGCCGCATGGCGCTGGCGGTGGCGGTCGCGGGGGGCGCGGTGGCGCTGTTCTGGCGGCCGCTGGTGCTGGCCACCTTCGATCCCGGCCACGCCGCGGCGGTGGGGTTGCCGGTGGGCGCGATCTCGCTCGGGCTGACCGGGCTGGCGGCGCTGGCGGCGGTGACGGCGTTCCAGGCGGTGGGCGCGATCCTGGTGATCGCGATGTTCATCTGCCCGGCCGCGGCGGCGCGGCTGATGACCGACAGCCTGAAGGTGCAGGTGGCGCTGACGCTGGCGCTGGCCGCGGGCTCGGCCGCCGCGGGGTTCTGGGCCGCGGGGGCGCTGCCGCCGCTGCTGGGCCATGCGCAGGCGGTCAGCGCGGCGGGGATGATCGCGGTCGTCTCGGGCACCGCACTGGCGCTGGCCGCGGCCTTCGGGCCACGCCGGCACCGCGCCGCGGCCGGCTGAGCGCCGGCGGCCCTTTCCGCGCGCGCCCGCCCGGCCTATAAGCCGGGCGACAGCAGGGAGGGGCCGATGCGCCGCGCCGAGATCACCCGCAAGACCAACGAGACCGACATCGCCGTGACGCTGGCCCTCGACGGCACCGGCGCCGGGCGGCGGGCGACCGGGGTCGGCTTTCTCGACCACATGCTCGACCAGCTCGCGCGGCACGCGCTGCTGGACCTCGACGTGACCGCGACGGGCGACCTGCACATCGACGACCACCATACCGTCGAGGATTGCGGCATCGTGCTGGGGCAGGCTTTGGTGCGCGCGCTGGGCGACAAGCGCGGCATCCGCCGCTACGGCCATTTCGTGCTGGTGATGGACGAGGCACGGGTGTCAGCCGCGCTCGACCTGTCGGCGCGCCCGTTCCTGGTGTGGGACGTGGCCTTCCCGAGCCCCAGGATCGGCACCTTCGATACCGAACTGGTGCGCGAGTTCTTCCAGGCGCTGGCCACGCACGGCGGCATCACCCTGCATGTCACCGCCGAGGCCGGGGCCAATGCCCACCACATCGCCGAAGCCGCGTTCAAGGCGGTGGCACGCGCGCTGCGCATGGCACTCGAGCCCGACCCGCGCGCGGCCGACGCCATCCCCTCGACCAAGGGGGCATTGTAGCCGCGATGACGGTCGTTCTGGTCGATTACGAAAGCGGCAACCTGCATTCGGCGGAGAAGGCGTTCCAGAAGGTCGCGGCCGAGGTCGGCGCGGGGCCGGTGATCGTGACCGCGCGGGCCGACGATGTGGCACGCGCCAGCCGCATCGTGCTGCCGGGCGACGGCGCGTTTCCGGCCTGCCGCGCCGCGCTCGATGCCGTGCCGGGGATGGTCGAGGCGCTGGAAGAGGCGGTGATCGGGCGCGGGGTGCCATTCCTGGGCATCTGCGTGGGCATGCAGATGCTGGCCACCACCGGCCACGAATACCGCGAGACGCCGGGGCTGGGCTGGGTGCCGGGCAGCGTGCGCCGGATCGCGCCGGCCGATCCCGCGCTCAAGGTGCCGCACATGGGCTGGAACGACCTGGTGATCGACCGCCCGCACCCGGTGCTGGAGGGCATCGCCACCGGCGATCACGCCTATTTCGTGCACTCATGGGCGGTGCGCGTGGACGACCCCGCGCATCTGCTGGCCCATGCCGACTATGGCGGGCCGGTGGCGGCGGTGATCGGGCAGGGCAACATCCTCGGCACCCAGTTCCACCCCGAGAAAAGCCAGGCGGTGGGGCTGCGGCTGATCGCGGGATTCCTGCGCTGGAGGCCGTAAGCGGCGCGCGTTTTCGAATGCCCGCCAACGTCTTGCCGGGCGTCCCTCAGGTCCGGCAGGCGGCCAGGAAGGCCGCGATGTCGGCTTCGGTCGTGGACCACGAGCATACCAGCCGCGCCTGCGGCGCCGGGCCGTCGGCGTCGGCCCAGTCGTGGAACGCCGCCCCCGCGGCGCGGGCGGCGTCGCGCATCGCGCGCGGCAGGGCGGCGAAGATCATGTTGGCCTCGACCGGGTGGACCAGCCGCACCCCCGGCAGCGCACCGAGCCCCACGGCGAGGCGGGCGGCGGCGGCATTGGCGCGGTGCGCGAGGTCGAGCCACAGCCCGCCGTCGAGATAGGCCGCCATCTGCGCCGACAGGAAACGGTGCTTGGAGAACAGGTGCGCCCCGCGCTTGCGGCGCAACTCGAACTCCCACGCCTTCGCGGGATCGAACAGGATCACCGCCTCGACGCCCAGGCAGCCGTTCTTGGTGCCCCCGAACGACACAGCGTCGATGCCCGCCTTCCACGTCATCTCGGCCGGGGTGGCGCCGGTGGCCACCAGCGCGTTGGCGAAGCGCGCCCCGTCGAGGTGGCACGGCAGGCCGCGCGCGCGCGCCAGCGCGGTCAGCCGGGCGATCTCGTCGGGGGTGTAGACGCCGCCCAGTTCGGTGACGTTGGTCAGGCTCAGCGCGCCGGGCTGCGGGTGGTGCACCTCGGCCGGGGCCGCGCCGGCCAGCGTCTCGGCCAGCGCCTCGGGGTCGATCTTGCCGTGGGCGCCGTCGATCAGCGTCAGCTTGGCGCCGCCGGTGAAGAATTCGGGGGCGTTGCATTCGTCAAGCTCGACATGCGCCTCGCGGTGGCAGTAGATCGCCGACCACGGCGGGGCCAGCGTGGCCAGCGCCAGCGCGTTCGCGGCGGTGCCGGTGGCGACGAGGTAGATCGCTGCCTCGGGCGCCTCGAACACCTCGCGCAGCCGGGCGCGGACGTCGGCCATCAGCGTGTCGTTGCCGTAGGAGGTGGCATAGCCGTCGTTGGCGGCCACGATCGCGGCCAGGATCCCGGGGGCCGCGCCCGAGGTGTTGTCGGAGGCCAGGAACATCACGGATTCTCCTCGATGATGTGGTCTTCCCAATCGTCGATCTCGGGCACCTCGTATTCGGGGATCGTCCAGCCCTTCACCGAGGCGCCGGCGTCGTGCACGCTGCCCGGGTCGCCCGACACCAGCGGATGCCAGTCATACAGCCGCCGGCCCTCGTGCAGCAGCCGGTAGGCGCAGGTGCGCGGCAGCCAGTAGGCGACTTCGGGCAGGCTCTTGGGGCTGAGCACCACGCATTCGGGCACAAGCTGCTTGCGCAGCGGGTAATTGCCGCAGCGGCAGGTATCGCCGTCCAGCAGCCGGCAGGCGATGCGGGTGAAGGCGACCTCGCCGGTATCCTCGTCTTCCAGCTTGTTGAGGCAGCACTTGCCGCAACCGTCGCACAACGCCTCCCATTCGCCCGGGGTCATGCGGGCAAGCGGGATGCGCTCCCAGAACCGCGGGCGCAGGGGCGGCGCGCTCATGCCCGGCCCCGGTGCTCGGGGCGAGGACGGACGCCTCCGGCGGGAGTATTTGGACCAAGATGAAACGGGGATGCTTTCCCTTCATCTTGGCGAAAATACTCCGGGGGGAATGCGCCGCAGGCGCATCGGGGGGCAGAGCCCCCCGCCTGAGTGACGGGGACAGAGCCCCCCTTCGGGGGGACGGGGGCAGGGCCCCCCGCCGCGGGGCCGCGGAACGCAATCGCGGGTCTCATGCCCGGGCCAGCACGTCGCGGGCGCGGGCGCAATCGTCGTGCATCTGCGCCACCAGCGCCGGCAGCCCGTCGAAGCGCGCCTCGGGGCGCAGGAACTCGACCAGCGCCACCGACAGGTGCGCGCCGTAAAGATCGCCGTCGAAGTCGAACAGGCAGGTTTCGAGATTGGGCACATGCTCGTCGAAGGTCGGGCGCACGCCAAGGCTTGCGGCGCCGTCATAGCCGCCGGCGTGCGGGCCGGTCAGCACGTCGACCTTCACCGCATAGACGCCCAGGCGCGGCAGGTGCAGCCCGCTCACGTCCATGTTGGCGGTGGGAAAGCCGAGGCCGCGACCGCGCTTGGCGCCGTGCACCACCGGCCCCTCGATCCGGTGCCAGTGGCCAAGCATCGCGGCGGCGTCGCGCGGGCGCCCCTCGCTCAGCGCGGTGCGGATCGCGGTGGACGAGACGCGGGTGCCGTCCTGCGCCACCTCGGCCGCCAGCGTCACGCCGAAGCCGTGGCGCGCGCCCAGCGCCACCAGGTCGTCGGCGGCGCCGGCGCGGCCCTTGCCGAAGCGGAAGTCGCGCCCGACCACGACATGGACCAGGCCGAGGCCGCCGGCGATCACGTCGCGGGCGAATTCCTCGGCCGTCAGGCCGGCGAGCGCACCGTCGAACGGCAGTTCATAAAGCCGCTCGACCCCGATCCGCGCCAGCCGGTTGGCGCGCGCCTCGGCGTTCATCAGCCGGAACGGAGGCGCGTCGGGGGCGAAGAAGGCGCGCGGATGCGGCTCGAACGTGACCACGCCCAGCGGCGCGCCCAGCCGCGCGGCCTCGGCGCGGGCGGTGTCGATCACGGTGCGGTGGCCAAGGTGCACGCCGTCGAAATTGCCGATCGCGGCGGCCGCGCCGCGATCGACGGGCTCCAGCCCCTGCCAGCGGTTCACAATGCGCATCTTCCCCCGCGCCGGCCCGGGGTTGGCCCGGCCCCCTAGTCGAACTTGAGGTTTGGCGCCGGAACCAGCGCCTCGCCCTTCAGGACGGTGGTATCGCCCACGGTGCCGCGGGTTTCAAGGGTGACCCGCCGCCGCGACGGGTCTATCGCGACAACCGCCACCTCGGCGCGGACCGGGCCGCCCGTCGCGCGCCGCTTGCGCCGGGCCGCGGGGCGGGGCACGTAGGGGCATGGCACGACCGGCGGCAAGCTACATCTGCGGCGAGTGCGGCGCGGCCCATGCGAAATGGGCCGGGCGCTGCGACGCTTGCGGGGCATGGAACGCGCTGGTCGAGGAGGCCGCGCGCGGCGCCGGGCCGGGCCCCGGCGGCGCGGTGCGCGGCCGCGTGTTGCCGCTGGTCGAACTGTCGGGGCAGGAGGCGCCACCGCCGCGCGCCGCCACCGGCATGGCCGAGGTCGACCGGGTGCTGGGCGGCGGCCTCGTGCAGGGCTCGGCGGTGCTGGTGGGCGGCGATCCGGGGATCGGCAAGTCGACGCTGCTTCTGCAGGTCGCCGCGCGGCTGGCCGGCGCGCCCGGCGGCACGATCTACGTCTCGGGCGAGGAGGCCAGCGCGCAGGTGCGCCTGCGCGCCGTGCGCCTGGGGCTGGAACGGGCGCCGGTGAAGCTGCTGGCCGAAACCGCGCTGGCCGACATCCTCGCCACGCTCGAGGGCGCGCGCCCCGGCCTTGCCATCGTCGATTCGATCCAGACCATGTGGACCGACCGCGTCGACAGCGCCCCGGGCTCGGTGGCGCAGGTGCGCGCCTGCGCGCACGAGCTTGTGAACTTCGCCAAGCGCAGCGGCACCGCGGTGGTCCTGGTCGGCCATGTCACCAAGGACGGCCAGATCGCCGGGCCGCGGGTGGTCGAGCACCTGGTCGATTGCGTGCTCTATTTCGAGGGCGAGCGCGGGCACCAGTTCCGCATCCTGCGCAGCGTCAAGAACCGCTTCGGGCCGGCCGGCGAGATCGGGGTGTTCGAGATGACCGGCACCGGGCTGGCCGAGGTCGCCAACCCCTCGGGGCTGTTTCTGGCCAGCCACGGGCGCGGCGTGCCCGGCACCGCCGTGTTCGCCGGCATCGAGGGCACGCGCCCGCTGCTGGTCGAGATCGAGGCGCTGGTGGCGCCGGCGCCGCCGGGTTCCGCCCGCCGCTCGGTGGTGGGCTGGGACGCGGGGCGGCTGGCGATGATCCTCGCGGTGCTGGAATCGCGCTGCGCGATCAGCTTCCAGGGGCTCGACGTCTACCTTTCGGTGGCGGGCGGGCTGCGCATCGCCGAACCCGCGGCCGACCTGGCGGTGGCGGCCGCGCTGGTCTCGGCGCGCGAGGGGGTGGCGCTGCCCGAGGGGCTGGTGCTGTTCGGCGAGGTCGGGCTGTCGGGCGCGCTGCGCCCCGTGGCGCATGTCGAAAACAGGTTGAAAGAAGCCGGGAAACTTGGTTTCACACGGGCAGTCCTGCCGGCGCCGCAAAAACCCGGCCAGGGCACGGGCCTGCAAACGACCACGATGGACACGCTGGCGGCCTTCGTGGGAGAGATGTTCGGGGCGGGGTAGTGGCGGGCCGACCGGCCGCCGGCGGAGGGCGCATGGAAGGCTTCACGATCATCGACGCGGTGGTGGCCGCCGTCATCCTCGTTTCCGCGGTGCTGGCCTATTCGCGCGGACTGGTGCGCGAGACGATGGCGATCCTCGGCTGGATCGCGGCCGCCGTGGTGGCGTTCCTGTTCGCGCCGCAGGTCGAGCCGCTGGTCAAGGAAATCCCGGTGGTCGCCTCGATCCTCGGCGAGTCGTGCGAATTGTCGATCATCGCCGCCTTCGCCATCGTCTTCGCGGTGGCGCTGGTGGTGGCGGCGCTGTTCACGCCGCTGTTCTCGGGGATGGTGCAACGCTCGTTCCTGGGCGGGATCGACCACGGGCTCGGCTTCCTGTTCGGGGCGCTGCGCGGCATCGTGCTGGTGGCGGTGGCGCTGGTGGTCTACGACCGGGCGTTGGCCGGGCAGGGCATCGCGATGGTCGACGACAGCCGCTCGGTGCAGATCTTCGCCAGCGTCGAGGGGGCGATCGGCGAGCAGATCCCCGACGAGGCGCCGGCCTGGATCGTGGCCCGCTACGAAGAGCTTGTGGTCTCGTGCGGCGCCGGCGCCGCCCCGACCCCGACGGCGACCCCGACGGCGACCCCCACCGCGGCGCCCGGCCCGTCGATCTGATGGCCGCGCCGGCGCGCCCCGACGCCGCCGCCATCGCCGCAGCGCGGGCGGCGCTGGCCGGTCGGATCGTGGCGACACCCACCCTTTCGCTGCCCCACGATGCCCTGCGCGCGGCCCTGCCCGAGGGCGCCGGGGCGGTGCTGAAGCTCGAGCTGTTCCAGCACGCCGGTTCGTTCAAGTCGCGCGGCGTGCTGCTGGCGCTCGATGCGCTGGGCCCGGCGGCGCGGGCGGCGGGCGTGGTCGCGGTCAGCGCCGGCAACCACGCGCTGGCGGTGGCCTGGGCGGCACAGGCGCAGGGCGTGGCGGCGCGGGTGTTCATGCCCGCCGCCGCCGACCCGGTGCGCATCGAGGGCTGCCGCGCGCTGGGCGCCGAGGTGACGCTGGCCGAGAACGTCGGCGCCGCCTTCCGGCAGATGGCCGAGGTTGCCGAGGCCGAGGGGCGCACCGTGCTGCACCCGTTCGAAAGCCCGTTCATGGTGCTGGGCGCGGCCACGGTCGGCGCCGAACTGGCCGAGGCCGCGCCCGATATCGAGGTGGCGGTGGTGCCGGTGGGCGGTGGCGGGCTGATCGCGGGCATGGCGCTGGGGCTGCGTGCGGCGCTGCCCGGCGTGCGCATCTTCGGCGTCGAGCCCGAGGGCGCGGATGCGATGTCGCGCAGCCTCGCCGCCGGCGCGCCGGTCGCGCTCGACCGCGTGAACACCATCGCCGACAGCCTCGGCGCGCCGATGGCGCTGCCGATGACCTTCGCGATCGTGCGCGACCTGGTCGAGGGCATCGTGCGCCTGCCCGACGCCGCCTTCCCGCCCGCGATGCGGCTGATGAACCGCGCGCTCAAGCTGATGCCCGAGCCTGCCTGCGCGGCCGCGCTCGCCGCCGCCACCGGGCCGCTGGCCGGGGTCTGCCGCGGCCGGCGGGTGGGGCTGATCGCGTGCGGCGCCAACCTTTCGCCGCAACGCTTCTGCGATCTTGTTGCCTGAGGGGTTTGGCCGCCGGCCCTCGCGCCCCTATCTAGGCCGGGAGGAGACGCCATGACCATCCACCCGCAAACCTGCGCCCCCGCCGAAGCCGCCCCCCCCGAGACCACGCCCCCGGGGCTGGAGTTCGAGTTCACCTATGCCGACCTGCCCGAATGCCTTTTCACCCGCCAGCGCCCGCAGCCGGTGCCGGCGCCGCGCCTGCTGGCGCTGAACCACGACCTCGCGCGCGCCATCGGCCTCGATCCCGAGGCGCTGGCGGCCCCCGGGGGCGTTGCGCTGCTGGCCGGCAACCGCCTGCCGGGGCCCGACGGCACCGGGCTTGCGCTTGGCTACGGCGGGCACCAGTTCGGCGGCTGGGTGCCGCGCCTGGGCGACGGGCGCGCGGTGCTGCTGGGCGAGGTGGTGGGCCCCGACGGGCTGCGGCGCGACGTCCACCTCAAGGGCGCCGGCCGCACCCCCTGGGCGCGCGGCGGCGACGGGCGCGCCTGGCTTGGCCCGGTGCTGCGCGAATACCTCGTGGCCGAGGGGATGGCGGCGCTGGGCGTGCCGACGACGCGCGCGCTGGCGGCGCTGGCCACCGGCGCCGAGGTGCTGCGCGAGGAGGGCGCCGTGCCCGGCGCGATCCTGGTGCGCGTGGCCGCCAGCCACCTGCGCGTGGGCACCTTCCAGTTCGCCTATGCGCGCGGCGACCGCGCGGCGCTGGCCGCCCTGGCCGACCTTGCGATCCGCCGCCACTATCCGCAGGCCCGGGGCGCGCTCGACCTCTTGCGCGCGGTGGTTGCGGCGCAGGCCGAAACCCTCGCGGCGTGGATGGCGGTGGGCTTCGTGCACGGGGTCATGAACACCGACAACATGGCGATCTCGGGCGAGACGATCGACTATGGCCCCTGCGCCTTCCTCGACGCCTATCACCCGGACACGGTGTTCTCGTCGATCGACACGTTCGGGCGCTACGCCTACGCCAACCAGCCGCGGATCGCGCTGTGGAACCTGGCCCAGTTCGCCACCGCGTTGATGCCCCTGATCGGCGAGGACGCGGCCGCGATGGACGCCGCGACCGAGGGCCTGGGCGGCTTCGTCGACGCCTACCGCGCGGCCTGGCTGCGCCGCTTCGCCGCGAAACTGGGCATTACCCGGCCGGATGCGGGCGACGAGGTGCTGATCGACGATCTTCTCGCCGCGATGGCCGCGGCGCGGGCCGATTTCACCCGCACCTTCCGCGCGCTGGCGGAAGCGGGCGCCGCGCCGGCGGCGTTCCGCGATCCCGCCGAGGGCGCGGCCTGGCACGACCGCTGGCACGCCCGCCTGGCGCGCGAGGGGGCCAGCCCCGAGGCGCGCCGCGCTGCGATGAAGGCCGCCAACCCCGCGATCATCCCGCGCAACCACCGCATCGCCGAGGCGATCGCGTCGGCACTCGCCGGCGACCTCGCCCCGTTCCGGGCGCTGTCGGCGGCACTGTCCAGCCCCTACGATCCCGCCCCGGGCACCGAGCCCTTCCGCGCCGCGCCCGAACCCGCCGAAGAGGTGCGCACGACGTTCTGCGGCACCTGATGCGCCCGGTCTTCACCTTGGCTCAAATACTCACTGTCCCGGCGCCGCCCCGCGCGCGCCGCCGCCGGTGCGCGCCCACGCTTCCGCCGGCACCGTGCCGGCGACCTGAAGCGCGTCGTTGAAGCGGTTGAAGAACCCGCACAGCGCGATGCGCAACGTCAGCTCGACGATCTGCGCCTGGGTGAAATGCGCCCGCAGCCGGTCGAACATCGCATCCCGGATGCGTCCGGGCGTGTTCGTCACCGCGATCGCGTAGTCCACCACCATCAGCCGGGCTCCAGCCGGGCGGCGGCGTCCGGCAGCCGGTCGCTCACCGAACCGTGATCGCGGGGGCGCCGGGGCTGGCCGCCACCACCCGGCCGATGCGGGCGGCCTCCCCCGCGCCGGCGGCGTGCAGGCCCGCCAGCACCGCCGCCGCCTGCGCCTCGGGCACCGCCGCCAGCAGCCCGCCGCCGGTCTGGGGATCGAACAGCAGGCCCGCGCGGGGCCCCTCGGGCAGGGCCATGCGCGGGGCCGCGGCGGCGCGGTTCTCGGGGGTCACGAAGGCGCGGTGGCCGGAGGCGGCCAGCGCCGCGGCGCCGGCCAGCAGCGGCACCGCGTCCAGCGCGATCTCGGCCGCGACCCCGCCGGAGGCATCCAGCATCTCGAGCAGATGGCCCGCCAGCCCGAAGCCGGTGACATCGGTCAGCGCGTGGGCCACGTCGGCCAGCGCCGCGGCGCCGGGCTGGCCCGCGGCCATCGCGGCCCACGCGGCGAGCACGTCGGCGCCCTCGGCCGCCGCCTGCATCTCGGCCGCGAGCAACACCCCGGTGCCCAACGGCTTGGTCACGATCAGCGCGTCGCCCGGCCGCGCGCCGCCCTTGCCCACCACCCGCGCCGCCAGCCCGGTGACGGTGAAGCCCACCGCCAGTTCGGCGCCCAGCGCGGTATGCCCGCCCACGATCTCGGCCCCGGCGGCGTCGAACACGGCGCGGGCGGCGTGCATGATCTCGGCCAGCGTGCGGGCCTGAAGCGCGGGGCTCATCCGCGGCAGGGTGATCGCGGCCAGCGCCACCTGCGGCGCCGCCCCCATCGCGCGCACGTCGCCCAGCGCGTGCTCGGCCGCCACGCGCGCGAGCAGCCACGGGTCTTCGCAGAAGGCGCGCAGATGGTCGGTGGTGATCACCTGCACCCCGTCCGCGCCATGTGCCAGCACCGCGGCATCGTCGCCCGGCCCCGACAGCACGTCGGCCCGCCGCCCGGGCCGCCCCGACAGCCCGCCCAGCGCCGCCGTCAGCCCCGCCCGCGCCACCTTGGCGCCGCAGCCGCCGCACAGCGGCGGCGCACCCGCCAGCGCCTCGGCCACGCCCGCGGCCAGTTCGGACGGCAGCGCCGGGGCCGGCATCGCCGGCAGGTGGTGGAAACGGTCCATGAAGCGGCGGTCGATACGGTCCTTCAGCCGCCACAGCCACGCGCCGCCGGCGCGCATCCCGGCCTTGTCGGCCACCGCCGCGCGCCCGCCGGTGGTGATCAGCTTGAGATAGTCGCGCTGCGGCCGGTAGGGGCGCATCCGCCCGCCGCCCGCCAGCGCCGCGCGCAGGTTGGCCAGCAGCACCGGCGCCTGGCGCACCGCAAAGACCCCGGCCTTGGCACGGGGCGCGTGCGCCATGTGGGCGCAATCGCCGGTGGCGAAAACCTCCGGGTGGCCGGGCACCTGCAGGGTTTCGCCGATTGTAACATAGCCCTCGGTCAGCGGCAGGCCGGTGGCGGCCAGCCAGCCGTGCGGCCGCGCCCCGCCGGCGCCGACGACGAAGGCCGCCGGCACCATCCGCCCGTCGGCGAGGACGACGCCCGCTTCCGTCACCTCGGCGGCGGCGACGCCGGCGTGCAGCGCCACGCGTGCGCGGTCCAGCGCCGCCAGCAGCGCCGCCCGCGCGCCCGCCCCGAGGCCCGGCAGCGGCGTGCCCGCCTCGACCAGCGCCACCGCGCCCGGGGTGCCCTGCGCCGCCATCCGGTGGCCCATCGCCAGCGCCAGTTCCACCCCCGCGACGCCGGCGCCGATCACCGCCACCTGCGCCGGCGCGCTGCCGTCACGCAGGCGGGCGAGATATTGCTCCCATTCCGCGACATAGGCATCGAGCGGCTTGGCCCCCACCGCGTGCGCCGCGAAACCGGGCAAGGTGGGCATATCGGCGGTGATCCCGATGTCGATCGAGACCACGTCGTAGCCCACGGGCGCGCGCCCCGGCACGATCACCTGCCGCGCGCCGAGGTCGAGCCCCGTCGCCGCCCCGGCGATCAGCCGCGCCCCGGCGAAGCGTGCCAGCCGCACCAGGTCGATCTCGAGCGCGGCGCGCGGGTAGTGGCCGGCGATGTGGCCGGGCAGCATCCCCGAATAGGGCGCGGTGGGGGCGGGGTTGATCACGCTCACGCGCACCCCGGGCAGCGGGTTCATGCCCCACATCCGCAGTACCAGCGCATGGGCATGGCCGCCGCCCACCAGCACGAGGTCGCGGGTCAGCGGCAGGGGGGCGGGATGCATCGGTTTCTCCGGGCAGGGGGCGGGCCCTTATCCCGCGCCGCCCGGCTGGGTGCAACCGCGACAGCGCCGCGCGCCGGCGCGCGCAACCGCCCGAAGCGCGCGCCGGCGCGCTCAGGCGAAGCGGCGGGCGGCGGTCTTGGTGGCCTCGGAGAAGGCGGCATAGCGCGATTCGAAATCGCGCCGCACCTCGGGGCGCAGCGTTGCGCCCTCGGCCGCGACGGTGCGCCACTGCGCCTCGGCCTCGGCCTGGCGCGCGCGCAGGTCGGCGATCTGGAGCATGCCCTCGGCGCGCATTGCCGCGCCGGCATCGGCCATCCGCGCCTCGATGCGGGCGATCTCGCGGGCCCAGCGTTCGATCTCGGCCCTCATGCGTCTGGCGTAGACGGTGCCCTCGGCCATGGTGCATCCTCCCATCGGTTGCGGGCAGCATACACGCGGAAGATGAAATTCCCAAGTCACGCTTGGCGCCACGACAAGAAGTTGCTCAATCTTGAAAGAAAGTTGCGCAAGTTTCCGCCAACGCCTACATTCCGAAAAAATCGGGCCGCCGAGGGGGCTTGAAAACGGGGGAACGGCATGGCCGGCAACAAACTCGATCCGATCGACCGCATGATCCTGGCGGAATTGCAGGCCGACGGGCGCATGACCAACGTCGAGCTTGCCAGCCGGGTGGGCATTTCGGCGCCGCCGTGCCTGCGGCGGGTGCGCACGCTGGAAGAGGCCGGCTTCATCCGCGGCTACCACGCCGAGGTCGATTCGCGCCGGCTGGGGTTCGAGGTGCAGGTGTTCGCGATGGTCGGGCTGCATTCGCAGGCCGAGGCCGACCTGTCGGCCTTCGAGGCGCGCTGCCGGGCGTGGCCGCTGGTGCGAGAGTGCCACATGCTCAACGGCGAGATCGACTTCATCCTGAAATGCGTCGCGCCCGATCTTTCGACCTTCCAGAGCTTCCTGACCGAGCAGTTGACCGCCGCGCCCAACGTCGCCTCGGTGAAAACCTCGCTGGTGATCCGCTGCGCCAAGGACGAGCCCGGGGTGCCCTTCGACGTGCTGGAAGAGCGGATGGGCCGCAGCGCCTGAACCTGGCCGCGGGGCCGGTCCGCAAGGTCGCAGGGGCCAGGACGGACATGGGCCGTCGCGGTTTCCCGCGACGGGGGGCAAGACGAAATGGGCCGTCGCGGTTTCCCGCGACGGCCCGGCACCGTCCCTCGGATTCTGTTCTTGTCAGCTTGCCACGGCCGCGACGATGATGAGCGCGAGCAGCGGAACCAGGATCCCGCCGGCCGATGACGTGGCCTCTTCGACCTGCACGGGCGCCACCACAGGTTCGACCACAGGTTCGGACAGGCCGCCGGCAAGCGTGGCCGAAGCCATGATCGACAGGGCGGCAGCAAGCGCGATCTTCTTCATTGCCATCTCCTTTGCGCCGGCCCGTGTTCGATCGCGGGCGCGGCATCATTCGTGTTCCCGATACCGGATCTGAACCATGTTGCGGCGGATATGGCAACAGCCGGCGCGGCGCCGGAAGGAATCCGGCGCGAGATCGGTCAAATCAGCAACACCTGCGTGCCGACCTTCGCCATGGCGAACAACTCGGAGATCTGCTCGTTGTAGAGCCCGATGCAGCCGTTCGACGACCGCCGCCCGATCTTGCGCGTATCGTGGGTGCCGTGGATGCGGTAATACTGCCACGACAGGTAAAGCGCGTGGGTGCCCAGCGGGTTTTCCGGGCCGGGGGGCACGAAATCCGGCCATTCGGGATTGCGCCGCTTCATCGCCGGGGTGGGCGCCCACGACGGCCCCTCGACCTTCTGGATGACGCTGGTGCGGCCGCGGCGGGTGAGGTCTTCGGACAGCGGCACCGAGGTGGGGTAGAGCTTGTAGACGCTTTCGTCCTCGGACCAGAAGTGCAGCGCGCGGCTGTCGATGTCGACCAGGATCGCGCCGTTGCGCAGATTGTCGAAATAGGGCTGCCAGTCGCGGGTGACGAAGGCCGAGGCGTTGCGGCGCACCACCTGCGTCACGTCGCGTTCGACCTCCACCGTTCCGGGGCCGGTCTGCGCCAGCAGCGGGGTGGCGATCACGCCGGCCGCCGTGGCGGCGGTGGCGCCAAGGAAATGGCGTCGGCTCAGCGGGCCGGGGGCTCTGCTCATGTTTGTCTCCTGTTCTTCACGATCCCGTTTCCAGTTGTGAAGATAAGGCCGCGGCGGCCCCGGTTCAATTCAAACCCCCGTCAGTGGCGCGGATCCGCCGGTAGGGTTTGAACATGCCGCGCCAAGGCGCTAGAGGGGTATGTCCCTTGCCGGAGTGTCGATCCCGATATGGTGCGATCCCTTGTCCTGCCGCTGGCCCTTGCCACGCTTGTCGCCGCCTGCGCCGCGCCGGTGCCCGAGGTTCGCTTCGGCCCCGATGGCCGGCCGTTGCCGCGGGTCTACCGAATCGCCCCGTCGGACGAGGGGCGCATCCAGTTGCGCATGCTCGACTCGGTGAACGCGCTGCGCGCGGCCGACGGGCTCGCGGCGCTGAGGCTGAACTCCCAGCTCAACGCCGCCGCCGCGACCCATTCGCGCGACATGGCGCTGCAGAACCGGCCGTGGCACTTCGGTTCGGACGGCTCGTCGCCGATCGACCGGGTGCAGCGGACGGGCTACCCGGGCGAGCTGAAGGGCGAGCTGATCTCGGAAACCTTCGAGACCGAGCTTGAAACCCTCGCGGCGTGGATGGAAGACCCGGTGACCGCGGCGGTGATCCTCGACCCGGCGGCCCGCGACATGGGGTTCGCGCTGTTCCAGGAACCCAGCGGCAAGATCTGGTGGACGCTGGTCACCGGCGCGCCCGACGGCGGCGGCATCGATGGCAGCGGCTTCGGGGTCGACCTTCGGGCGCCGGCCGGCTGAGGCGCCCGACGTTCAGGCCCGCGCGGTTCAGGCCCTCCCGACGCTCAGGCCAGGATGTCGATCGGGGTGCCGAGGCGGACCATCGCGAAGATCTCCTCGATCTCGCGGTTGGTGACGGCGATGCAACCCCAGGTCCAGTCCGGCCCCTTCACCGGCTCATGCGGGTGGCCGTGCACGAAGATGTCGCCGCCGGGGCTGCGGCCGTGCGCGCGGGCATAGGCGATGTCGCGCGCGTTGGGATACGAGATCCCGAGCGAGAGGTGATACTGGCTTTCCGGGTTCTGGCGGTCGATGACATAGCGCCCCTCCGGGGTGCGCCCGTCGCCCTCGAAGCGCTTGTGCCCGCGCGGCTGAAACCCGAGGTCGATGCGGTAGCGGCGCAGTTCCTTGCGCCCGTGCACCAGCAGCAGGCGCCGCTTTTCCTTCTGCACCACCACGCGGGTCACCTCGGGCCCCGAGTAGGAGCGTGTCGACGGAACCTGCGCGCAGGCCGACAGCAGCGCCGCCGCCCCCGACGCCACCACGGCGCGTCTTGTGTGGATCATGTCTGCCCTCGGTCGTGCCTGCTTGTTTTGGCGCAAATCTAGCGCACTTCGCGGGCCCGGGGAATCCCCGATCACGGTGCGGGCGATCAACTTTGTGCGTCGTCCGGGGGCAGTTTCCGCTCGATCGCTTCCAGCCGGCGCAACACCTCGTCGCGGTAGGCGTCGGTGTTTTCCTTGTCGCCCTCGTGGTGGGCGTCCTGCATCGAGTTCACGATCAGGCCCACCAGCAGGTTCACCACCGCGAAGGTGGTGGCCAGGATGAACGGCACGAAGAACGCCCAGGCGTGGGGATAAACCTTCATCACCGGGCGCACGATGCCCATCGACCACGATTCCAGCGTCATGATCTGGAACAGCGAATAGGCCGACCTGCCGATGGTGCCGAACCATTCGTCGAAGTCGTCGCCGAACAGTTCGGTTGCCAGCACCGCGCCGATGTAGAAAAGCATCGACATCAGCAGCATCACGCTGCCCATGCCCGGCAGGGCGTTCAGGAATCCCTCGACCACCCGGCGCAGCGACGGCGCCGCCGAGACCACGCGCAGCACCCGCAGGATGCGCAGCCCGCGCAGCACCGACAGCGATTGCGCGCCCGGCACCAGCGCGATGGCGACCACCAGGAAGTCGAAGACGTTCCAGCCCGAGCGCACGAAGCGCGGCCCCGTCGCGAAGATCTTGAGGCCAAGTTCGACCACGAACACCGCCAGGCAGGCGGTATCGAGCGCGATGATCGCCGGGCCCGCCACCGCCATGATCCTGTCCGAGGTTTCCATCCCCAGCAGCACCGCGTTGAACACGATCACGCCGATCACGGTGCGGCGCACCCGTTCGCTTTCGACCCAGTCCTCGATGCGCGCGCGCAGATTCATGGTGCCCCCTGGCCCGGTTGCTGCGATGTATCGCCGCGCGTGAACAGCGCCGCAAGCTCGATGTGGGGCGACCAGCGGAACTGGTCGACAGGTTGCACGAAACGAAGGCCCAGCCCGCCCTCGGCCAGCAGCCGCGCGTCGCGCGCGAAGCTGACGGGGTTGCACGAGACCATCGCCACCCGGCGCACCGCGCTGGCGGCCAGCGCGCGGGCCTGCGCCTCGGCGCCGGCGCGCGGCGGATCAAGCACCACGGCGTCGAAGCGGTTCAGCTCGTCGGCGCGCAGCGGGTTGCGGAACAGGTCGCGCGCCTCGGTGGTGACGCGGCGCAGGCCGGGGGTGTGGCGCGCGCCCTCGGCCAGCGCGGCCAGCATCGCGGCCTCGGCCTCGACCGCGTGCACCTCGGCGTGCGCGGCCAGCGGCAGCGCGAAGGTGCCGCAGCCGGCGAAGAGGTCGGCCACCCGGGCGGCGCCGGCCAGCGCCCCGGCGACCACGCCGCGCAGCGCCGCCTCGCCCTCGGGGGTGGCCTGCAGGAACGCGCCGGGCGGCGGCGTGACCCGCGCCGGCCCGAAGGCCACGGTGGGCGGGGCGGCGTGCAGCAGCGTCTCGCCGCCCCAGGTGAGGCGCGCGAAACCGGCCTCGGCGGCGATCGCGGCAAGGCGCGCGGCGCGGGCCGGGTCGGGGGCTTTCGCCCCCGCTACTGCCGTGTGGGGGGCTTTCGCCCCCGCTACTGCCATGTCGGGGGTGGCGCCGCCGCTCACCACGGCGTCGATGCCGCCCGCCGTCGCGGTCAGCGTCACCGCCAGAACGCCCGCGCGCGAGGCGCCTTCGGCGGTCAGCGCGCCCACCGCCGGCAGCGCGGCCATCAGCGCCGGCGCCAGCAGCCGGCATTCGGGGATCGCCACGATGGTGTCCGAGGCGCGGGCGTGAAAGCCCACCAGCGTGCCGCCCCTGGTGCGCCGCGCCGCCAGCGTCGCGCGCCGCCGGGTGCCGGGCGGCGAGGTCAGGATCGGGCGCACCGGCGCGGCCAGCCCCTGCGCGGCGAGGGCGGCAGCGACCACGCCCTCCTTCCAGCGCGCGACGAAGCCGTCCTCGGCGTGCTGCAACGCGCAGCCGCCGCAGGTGCGGGCGTGGGGGCAGGGCGGGCGCACCCGCTCGGGCGCGGGGGTGAGGATGCGCAGCCCCTCCAGCCGGTCGCCCGCGCGCCGGCCCGCGACCACCTCGCCCGGCAGTGCGCCGGGGACGTAGAGCGGCCCCCCGGGGGTGGCGGCGATGCCGTGCCCGAGGTGGCCGAGGCGGTCGATGGTGACGGTGGTTTCCGTCATGGTGTCTGTGCGCCAACAGGGGCGATGCCGCGACATGGGCGCGTCACGGCCGCGAAACGCACCCGCCCGAGGTGGATGCGGCAAACGCGCCCGCATAGTGCCGGAGGCACGGCTTCAGCGCGACGGGGGCGGGCGGGCGCGGTCCGTCGCCGCGCCACGGAAGTGCCGCGTGCCGCCGACGCCACGGGAATGCCCCCCTCAGCCCAGCGCCGCGTCGCAGCGGGCGCAGGTGGCGGGGTGGGCGTGCTGGCCGACATCGGGCAGGATGCGCCAGCAGCGGCCGCACTTGGCGCCCTCGGCCGCCTCGAACACCACGCCCACGCCCTCGACCTCGGGCAGGCGGAACGCCTCGGGCGGGATCGGATCGCCGGTCAGCACCACGTCCGAGGTGATGCAGACATCGGCGAACTCCACCCCCCGCAGCGCCGCCAGCGTGGCCGCGTCGCGCACATGCACCACCGGCGCCGCCTCGAGGCTGGCGCCGATCGTCTTGGCGGCGCGCTGCACCTCGAGCGCGGCGGTCACCACCCGGCGCACGGCCCGCACCCCGGCCCACTTGGCGGCCAGCGCCTCGTCGCGCCAGGCGGCGGGGGTTTCGGGGATGTCGTGCAGATGCACGCTGTCGTCCCCGGAGGGGAAGCGCGCCAGCCACACGTCCTCCATCGTGAACACCAGCACCGGCGCCAGCCACGTCGTCAGCCGGTGGAACAGCAGGTCGAGCACGCTGCGCGCCGCGCGCCGGCGCAGGCTGTCGGCGCCGTCGCAATACAGCGCGTCCTTGCGGATGTCGAAGTAGAACGCCGACAGCTCGGAGGTGGCGAAGTTGAACAGCTTCTGGAACACCCCCTGGAAGTCGAACGCGGCATAGCCCGCGCGCACCGCCTCGTCGAGTTCGGCCAGCCGGTGCAGCACCCAGCGTTCCAGTTCGGGCATGTCTTCGGGCGCCACCCGCTCGGCCTCGGAGAAGCCGGCAAGGTTGCCCAGCAGGAAGCGCAGCGTGTTGCGCAGCCGGCGGTAGCTGTCGGCCACGCCCTTGAGGATCTCGGGGCCGATGCGCTGGTCGGCGGTGTAATCCGCCTGCGCCACCCACAGCCGCAGGATGTCGGCGCCGTTCTGGCGGATGATGTCGGCCGGCACGATGGTGTTGCCCAGCGACTTGGACATCTTCATGCCCTTCTCGTCGAGCGTGAAGCCGTGGGTGACGACGTTGCGGTAGGGCGCGCGCCCGATCGTGCCGCAGGCCTGCAGCAGCGAGGAATGGAACCAGCCGCGGTGCTGGTCGGTGCCTTCCAGGTAGACGTCGGCGATGCCGTCGGCAGTGCCGTCGGGCCGGTCGCGCAGCACGAAGGCGTGGGTGGAGCCGCTATCGAACCACACGTCGAGGATGTCGAACACCTGCTCGTAGGCGTCGGGGTCGTGCAGGCCGCCGAGGAAGCGCGCCTTCGCGCCCTCGGCATACCACGCATCCGCGCCCTCGGCCTCGAAGGCCGCGACGATGCGCGCGTTCACCTCAGGGTCGCGCAGCAGGAAGTCGGGATCGTCGGGCGCGGCGCCCTTCCTGGTGAAGCAGGTCAGCGGCACGCCCCAGGCGCGTTGCCGGCTCAGCACCCAGTCGGGGCGGGCAGCGATCATCGCGTGCAGCCGGTTGCGGCCCGAGGGCGGCGTCCATGTCACCAGCTCGTCGATCGAGCGCAGCGCGCGCTCGCGGATGGTGGTGCCGTAGGTGTCCTGCCCGTCGCCGACGGCGCGGTCGATGGCGGCGAACCATTGCGGGGTGTTGCGGTAGATCAGCGGCGCCTTGGAGCGCCACGAATGCGGGTAGGAATGGCGCAGCCGCCCGCGCGCCAGCAGCAGCCCGCCCTCGGCCAGCATCTCGATCACCGCGGCGTTGGCGTCGCCCTCCTTGCCCTCGGGGGTGACGATCACCTTGCCGCCGAAATACGGCAGGTCGGGGCGGAATCTGCCGTCCTCTAGCACGTTATGCGTCATCTTCAGGCCGTGCTTCAGGCCGATCTGGTAATCGTCGTCGCCGTGGCTGGGGGCGGTGTGCACGAACCCGGTGCCGGCCTCGTCGGTCACATGCTCGCCCGGCAGCATCGGCACCTCGTAATCCCACTCGCCGTTGTCGGCGAGCCCGGCGAACGGGTGCGCCATGACGATCGTCTCGAGCAGGCGCGCGGGCACGCTGCGCATCCGCGCGTAGCCGGTGACGCGGGCGGCGGCGAAGACCTGTTCGGCAAGGCTGTCGGCGACGATCAGCTTGTCGCCCTCGCGCGCCCAGTTGTCTTCCGGCGCCTCGGTGACGCGGTAGAGGCCATAGGCGATGGCGGGGTTGAAGCACACCGCGCGGTTCTGCGGAATCGTCCACGGCGTCGTCGTCCAGATCACCACCGACGTGTCGGCGAAATCCTCGCCGAAGGCGCCGATCTGGTCCTTCGTCGCCTCGCCGTTGCCGGTGATCTCGGCCATCGTCGGGGTCAGCCGCCGCACCGGGAACTTCACCCAGATGGTGGGCGAGGTGTGGTCGTGATACTCGACCTCGGCCTCGGCCAGCGCGGTCTTTTCCACCGGCGACCACATGACGGGCTTGGAGCCCTGGTAGAGCACCCCGTTCATCAGGAACTTGAGGAACTCGGCCGCGATCACCGCCTCGGCGTGGAAATCCATCGTCAGGTAGGGATCGGCCCAGTTGCCGGTGATCCCGAGGCGCTTGAACTCGTCGCGCTGGATGTCGACCCAGCCCTCGGCGAAGCGGCGGCATTCCTGGCGGAAATCGTTGATCGGCACCGCGTCCTTGTCGAGGCCCCTGGCGCGGTATTGCTCCTCGATCTTCCATTCGATCGGCAGGCCGTGGCAATCCCAGCCGGGAACGTAGCGCGCGTCATGGCCCATCATCTGGTGGCTGCGCACGATCATGTCCTTGATCGTCTTGTTCAGCGCGTGGCCGATGTGCAGGTGGCCGTTGGCGTAGGGCGGCCCGTCGTGCAGGGTGAACGGCGGCCGGCCCGCCGCCTTTTCGCGCAGCCGGTCATAGACGCCGATCCGCTCCCACCGCGCCAGCCATTCGGGCTCGCGCGTGGGCAGGCCGGCGCGCATCGGAAAGGGGGTATCGGGCAGGAACAGCGTTGCCTTGTAGTCGGGCGCGGCGGCGGCGGTGTCGGCGGGGGCGGGCGTGTCGGCGCACATGGGGCGTTCCTCGGATCGGCGGGCGGTGGCGGGCAGAGGTCGGGCGGCACCCGGCGGCCGGATCAGGCCGCCGGGCCGGTAATTCGCGAGGCAATTGCGCGCACCGGGCCCATGGCCGCGGCTTATAGGGGCAGGGGCCGGCAGGGTCCAGAGGGCGGGGGCGGTGCGCGAGGGCAATCGCATTCGGCATTCCTGCCTCACGACGGCGGCACGAACCCGCTCTGGCGCGCGGCCGGGCCCGAAAGCTGCGCGACCGTCTGCCGCACGATCAGCATCCGCGCGGCGTTGGGCGGGTGGGTGCCGAGAAAGCTGTTGCCGGGATCGGGGATGCGCCCGAAGAACTCGGCCCCGCGCAGCGGATCGTAGCCGCCGCGCAGCGCCAGCAGCGTGCCCAGCGCATCCGCCTCCAGCTCGAACTCCTGCGAGAAGGTGCGCGCGCCCACCGTCGCGCCCACCCGCTGCGCGGTGTCGACGCTGGCCTGCGAGCCGCCGCCAAGCGCGGTGAGCGTGCCCAGGATCAACGCCCCGGCGGTGGCGCTGGCGCGGGTGCGGGGCAGGTGGCCGGCGATATGATGCGCCGCCTCGTGGCCGAAGACGAAGGCGAGTTCGTCGTCGTTGCGGGCCTGCGCGATCAGCGCCGGGGTGAACACGATCCACGGGCGGCCGGCGGCATCCTCGGTCTGGAAGGCGTTGGCGGGCTGGCCGGGGCGGTCGTCGAGCGCGATGACGTAGTCGCACGGGCCGACCGGGGCGCGTTCGCGGCAGGCGGCCTCGGCCACCGGCTCCATCCGCGCGACGACGGCGGCAAAGCCGCGCGCCGCGGCCACCGGGTCGCGCAACCGGCCGGTCGCGGCCGGCGCGGCCGGCGGCGCGGGCACGACCGGCGCGCACCCCGCCAGCAGCAACGCCAGCACCAGCCCCGCCCCCGCAAACCTTCTCGCCCGCCGCCGCCGCATCCTGCCGCCCCTTGCACCCGGCCGCCACCGGCCTATCCTGCATCCCATGTTCACCATCGAACACACCTTCGACGCAACCGTCATCACCCTTGTCGACGAGGGCGACGCGCCGCTGGGCGAGGATGTGACCGTCTCGGCGTTCGAGGATTGCGTCACGCTGGCCCAGTACGACCCGCGCCGCGACGAGGCGGTGCGCATCACCCTGAGCATGGTGCAATTGCGCGATCTTGCCGCCGCGCTGCACCTGCCCGAGGGGATCTACCGCCTGCGCCCCGGCAAGGGCGATGCCGGCGACGGCACCCCGCCCTCCGCGCTCAGGGAATGATGCGGGTATACTTGATCCCGCCCAGCGTCGCGCCCGCCAGCAGCCCGGCCTGGCCGAACACGACGGCGATCACCGGCGCGCGCCCGGTGGTGGTGTCGACCCCGATGCTGCCGCCCTGGTCGGGCAGCGCATAGCGCACGTCCGCCCCCACCGCCCAGCCGTCCGAGGTGCGGAAGTCGGCCAGCGCCTCGGGGGTCATGAAGAACAGCGCATGGGCGAATTGCTGCGCCCCGATCTGCAGCCCGATGGTGGCGCGGGTGGCGGAATAATAATCGACCGTGGCGCCGTCGATCTGCAGCGCGCCACGCCCGTAGCTGCCGCCGACGCCCAGCCCCGCCTCGGTGACCAGCGGGATGAACAGGATGCCCTCGGCCTCGTCGGCCAGTTCGCGGGTGCCGGGGAAGTTGTCGAACAGGAAGGCGCGGGTGGCCTCGACGCGGGCGTCGATGACATCGGCGTTGGAATTGCCGACGCCGTTGCCGCAGGCGGCCAGCGCCAGGCTTGCGGCGATAGCGGCGACAAGCGCCCGGCGCGGGGTTCGGAAAAAGCTGTCGGTCATGCTCGGCCTCTCGGGTTGCGGCGCTTCACGGCGGCCGCTTGGCGCGCAGTATAGGACGCGCGCGCGCCGCTGTCACCCGTCAGGCGCCGCCGCCGCGGGCGATGCGCGCCGCTTCGCCGTCGCTGCCGTCCGGCCCGCCGGCGGCGCCATCCTCCGGCCCCGGCCCGTCGTCGTCCTCGCGGCCCGGGCGGCGGCCGGCGAGGCTGAAGGTGGTCTCGGTGTCGGTGTCCGGCAACCCCTCGCGCGAGAGCAGGATGGCGAACGGGCGCAGCGTCGGGATGTGCGAGCACACGATCATCAGCGCGACCATGATCGGCACCGACAGGAACATCCCCGGCACCCCCCACACCCCGCCCCAGAACGCCAGCGAGATGATGATCCCGAACGACGACAGCCGCAGCGCGCGGCCCATCAGCATCGGGTCGATGATGTTGCCGTTGATGAACTGGATCGCCCCCACCACGGCGAAGACGATGCCGGTGACGACCGGGTCGCCCAGCTCGACATAGGTCACCAGCGCGGCGACCGCGGTGGCGATGATCGAGCCGAGGTTGGGGATGAAGTTCAGCACGAAGCTCAGCACCCCCACCGCAGCGGCGAACTGCAACCCCGCCGCCAGCATCACCGCATAGACCATCGCCCCGGTGACCAGCGACACCAGCGCCTTGACCAGCAGGTAATGGTTCACCCGCCGCACGATCGAGGCGATGATGCGGCCGACCCGCCACGCCCGCTCCTCGTCGTGCATGAGGTTCACGAGCTTGGTGTGGAACCACACCCGCTCGGCGAACAGGAACCCCATGAACAGCGAGATCAGCACCGTGGCCGACAGCAGGTCGCCCGCCTGCCCCGCGGCGGTGCGCAGATAGGCCGAGACGTCGATGCTGCGCACCGCCGTCAGCACCGCCGCCTCGACATCCTCGCCCATCCAGCCGAACAGGTCGGCGATCGCCTGTTGCGCCTGCGCGGTGTAGCTCAGCGTCGTGCCGAGGATGGCGTTGACCTGCGAAAGCACGATCCCGCTTGTCACCAGCAGCCCCGACGAGATCAGCAGCACCGCCGCCGCCGAGGCCAGCCAGTTGGTCACCCGCCACTTGCCGATCCTGAGTTGCGCGATGGTGTTGATCGCCTGCGTCGTCAGCGAGAACAGGATGATTGCCACCACCAGCGAGATCAGGATGAACTGCGCCTGCACCAGCAGGAACAGCAGGATGCCGAAGGCGATGATGCCCAGAAACCACGTCTGCGGGCGCAGGTGGTCGGGCGCCTCGCGCGGCGGCGGAACGAATTGCGGCATGCGGTCGGCCATGGGCGGGCTCCGTGGGGATGGCCAACCCTAGGCGGCCCGGTCCCGGCCCGCAAGCGCAGGCGCGCCCCGCCGCGCCCCGCCGCGCAGGGCCGGCACGGCTGCGCGGGGGCCCGCGGGCCGGATCCCGGCCGCCATGTCGGCGCGCGGGAGGGGGCGCGCGGCCGGCATGCAGCCGGTTCCCGATCCCGGCCGCGGCGATCCGGCCCCCCCGGTCCCGCCGCGCGCGTTCCGCCCCCGCGGTTCTGCCGCAGGCGCGCGGGCGCCGCCCGGGGTGTGGACCCCCGACATCGACGCGGCTAACATCCCCCCGGTGGCGGTGCCGGTGGCGGGCGTCGTGCGCGGCGTTGCCGTCCCGGCGGCGGTGCCCCGGTTCCAGCGCTGCCGGCCCCATGGCCGACCGGCGGCGGCAGGGGCGCGGCGCACGCAGGGCGGCTGCGCGCCGGGGGGCAGGCCGTGGGGAAGATGCAGGCGGGGGCGGAAGCGATGCCACAGACGGGCCGGCGCGGCAGCGCGGCAGAGGTGTTCGTGGCCTTCCTGCGGCTGGGGCTGACCTCTTTCGGCGGGCCGATCGCCCATCTGGGCTATTTTCGCGAGGAATTCGTCACCCGCCGCCAATGGCTCGACGATGCGGCCTATGCCGATCTGGTGGCGCTGGCGCAGTTCCTGCCGGGCCCCGCGTCCAGCCAGGTGGGCTTCGCGCTGGGGCTGATGCGGGCAGGGGCGGCGGGCGGGGTCGCGGCGTTTGTCGGCTTCACCCTGCCGTCGGCGCTGGCGATGCTGGCCGCCGCGCTCGGGGCGGGGGCGCTGGGCGGGCCTGTCGCCGCCGGGGCGGTCGCGGGGTTGAAGGTGGTGGCCGTCGCCATCGTCGCGCAGGCGGTCTGGGGCATGGCGCGCAGCCTCTGCCCCGACCTGCCGCGCGCCTCCATCGCGGTGGCGGGCGCGGTGGCGGTGTCGCTGGTGCCGGGGGCCTTCGGGCAGGTCGGAGCCATTGCCGCGGGGCTCGCCGCGGGGCTGATCTGGTGCCGCGCGCCAGAGGCGGGCAGGGCACCCGGCGCGGCCCCGCGCCTGGGCGTGCCGCGGCCGGTGGCGCTGGCCTGCCTGGCGGCCGTGGCGGCGCTGCTGGCGGTGCCGCCGTTCCTTTCCCCCACCGGGACGGCGGCGTTTCTCGACGCCGTATTCCGGTCCGGGGCGCTGGTGTTCGGCGGCGGCCACGTGGTGCTGCCGCTTCTGCAGGCGGGCGTCGTCGCGCCCGGCTGGGTCGCGCCCGATGCCTTCCTGGCGGGCTACGGCATCGTGCAGGCGATGCCCGGGCCGCTCTTTACCTTCGCCGGCTATCTTGGCGCGGTGTCCTCGGCCGGGCCGGGCGGGGCGGCGGGGGCGGCGCTGGCGCTGGGCGCGATCTTTCTGCCCGGGATGCTGCTGGTCCTCGGGGCCGCGCCGTTCTGGGACCGGCTGTCGGCGCGCGGCGACGCGCGGGCGGCATTGCGCGGGGCCAATGCCGCCGTGGTCGGCATCCTCGGCGCGGCGCTTCATGACCCGGTGTTCACCGCGGGCGTGACCGGGCGGGCAGAGTTCGCGCTGGCCCTTCTCTGCCTCGCCGGGCTGGCGCTGTGGCGGCTGCCGGTGTGGTCGGTGGTGGGGCTCGGGGCGCTGGGCGGCATCGTGATCGCGCTGTCCTGAGCTTCCGGGGCGGCGTTCGGAAGGGCTTGGCACCGCCCCGGCCATCGGTTATGGCGGGCGCATGAAACCGAATGGCATCATCTGTATCGGGTGCATTATCCGCTGACGTCGCAAGGCGGGTTTCGGCGCTTTTCCCACAGGACAGTCGTTGATACACCCGCCGCGGGCCTGCCTGCGAGCGAGAGAACACGATGAACATCCGCCTTCACAACACCGCCACGCGGCAGAAGGAACCCTTCCGCCCGCTCGATCCATCGAATGTGCGGATGTATGTCTGCGGGCCGACCGTCTACGACCGCGCGCACCTGGGCAACGCGCGCCCGGTGGTGGTGTTCGACGTGCTCTACCGGCTGCTGCGCCACGTCTACGGCGAAGGCCATGTGACCTATGTGCGCAACCTCACCGACGTCGACGACAAGATCAACGCTCGCGCGCGCGAGATGCAGGCGGCCGGCGACACCCGCCCGCTCAACGCCATCGTCCGCGCGCTGACCGACGAGACCATCGCCTGGTATCACGCCGACATGGACGCGCTGGGCGCCCTGCGCCCGACGCACGAGCCGCGCGCGACCGACTACATCGCGCCGATGGTGGCGATGATCGCGGCGCTGGAGGGCGACGGCTTCGCCTATGCGCGCGACGGCCACGTCCTGTTCCGGGTGCGGAAATACGCCGGTTACGGCAGGCTTTCCGGCCGGTCGCTGGACGACATGATCGCCGGCGCGCGGGTCGAGGTGGCGCCCTACAAGGAAGACCCGATGGACTTCGTGCTGTGGAAGCCCTCGGGCCCGGACGAGCCCGGCTGGGAAAGCCCCTGGGGCCGCGGCCGGCCGGGCTGGCACATCGAATGCTCGGCGATGGCGAGGGAATTGCTGGGCCCGGCCTTCGACATCCACGGCGGCGGCATCGACCTGCAATTCCCCCACCACGAGAACGAGATCGCCCAATCGTGCTGCGCCGACCCGGACGCGGGCTTCGCGCGGGTGTGGATGCACAACGAGATGGTGCAGGTGGAGGGCAAGAAGATGTCCAAGAGCCTGGGCAACTTCTTCACGGTGCGGGATTTGCTGGACAAGGGTTACGACCCGTCGGCAATCAGGTTGATGTTCTTGGAAACACACTACAGAAAACCGATGGACTTCACGGAAGAGCGGTATCGAGCGAGTCGAAACCAGTTGGTCCGTTGGGATTTGGCAACAATTCAAGCCGTGCCCGCCGAAGTTCCGCCTGCTGTTCTCACCGCGCTAGCCGATGATCTGAACACCCCCGAAGCGATTACAGTGCTGCGCAAACTGAGAAGTGACGGCGATCTCGGCGGTTTATTGGCGGGGATACGTTTTCTCGGCCTAAAACCAATTGCAATGCAATCGCTGTTTTCGACTCACGAGGGCGTTAGACATGCGATAGAGCAATTGTTGGAAGAACGTGCTGAAGCGAAGAAATCGCGGGATTTCGCGCGTGCCGATGCTCTTAGGGATAGCCTGATCTCGGCCGGTATATCTGTCAAAGATACACCCCAGGGTATCGAATGGGAACTTGGCCCAGACTTCGACCCCGCCAAACTGGAGGCGATGAAATGACGCCAACCCTGGCACATCGCCCGGGGGCCGCGCGGCGCCCGACCGCGGGGGGGCGCCGCAACCTTTCCGGGGGGCACTTTATGGCACCACGCGCTTCGACATTCGCGCGGAACTGCGACGTTGCGAAAGCGCCCGCCCGGGGGGCGGTCGGGCGCTGCGCGGCGGCGCGCAAGGCGCGCCTTGTTCCCGCGCAAGGGGGCCAGGAGGCAAGGGAATCGCGCCATGACTAAGGAACGCCTCACCCTCTACGACACCACCCTGCGCGACGGGCAGCAGACGCAGGGCGTGCAGTTCTCGGTCGCCGACAAGCGGCGGATCGCGGCCATGCTCGACGATCTCGGCGTCGACTACATCGAGGGCGGCTGGCCCGGCGCCAACCCCACCGACAGCGAGTTCTTCGCCGCCCCGCCCGCCACCCGTGCCACCTTCACCGCCTTCGGGATGACCCGGCGCACCGGCCGCTCGGCCGAGAACGACGACGTGCTCGCCGCGGTGGTGAACGCCGGCACCCCGGCCGTGTGCCTCGTCGGCAAGGCCCATGCCTACCACGTCACCGAAGCCCTCGGGATCACCCGCGAGGAGAACGTCGAGGCCATCGCCGCGTCGGTGCGCCACCTCGTCGCGTCGGGGCGCGAGGCGCTGTTCGACGCCGAGCATTTCTTCGACGGCTACCGCGCCGACCCGGGCTACGCGCTGGCCTGCCTGCGCGCCGCCCACGCCGCCGGCGCCCGCTGGGTGGTGCTGTGCGACACCAACGGCGGCACGCTTCCGTCCGAGATCGGCCGCGTGGTGGCCGCGGTGATCGCCGCCGGCATCCCCGGCGCGCGGCTGGGCATCCACACCCACGACGACACCGGCACCGCCGTGGCCGGCGCGCTGGCCGCGATCGAGGCCGGGGCGCGGCAGGTGCAGGGCACGCTGAACGGGCTGGGCGAGCGCTGCGGCAACGCCTCGCTGACCGCGCTGATCCCGACGCTGCTGCTCAAGCCCGCCTACGCCGACCGCTTCGAGACCGGCGTCACCGCGCAGGCGCTGGCCCGCCTCACCCGCATCTCGCGCAAGCTCGACGACATCCTGAACCGCGTGCCGCTGCGCAGCGCGCCCTATGTCGGCGCCTCGGCCTTCGCGCACAAGGCCGGGCTGCACGCCTCGGCGATCCTGAAAGACCCCACCACCTACGAGCATGTCCCCCCCGAGGCGGTCGGCAACGCCCGCGTCATCCCGATGTCGAACCAGGCCGGCCAGTCGAACCTGCGCGCGCGGCTGGCCGAGGCGGGGATCGAGGTCGACCGGGCCGATCCGGCGCTGGGCCGCATCCTTCAGGCGGTCAAGGAGCGCGAGGACCAGGGCTACGCCTACGATGGCGCGCAGGCGAGCTTCGAGATGCTGGCCCGGCGCGAACTGGGCCTCGTGCCCGATTACTTCGACGTCACCCGCTACCGCGTGACGGTCGAGCGGCGACGGGTGGCCCCGGGGCGGATGGTGACGCTGTCCGAGGCCGTGGTGGTGGTGCGCATCGGCGAGGCGCGGGTGCTGTCGGTGTCGGAATCGCTCGACCCGGCGGGCGGCGACCGCGGCCCGGTCAACGCGCTGTCCAAGGCGCTGGCCAAGGACCTCGGGCCCTACCAGGCGGCGATCGACGACATGAAGCTGGTCGACTTCAAGGTGCGCATCACGCAGGGCGGCACCGAGGCGGTGACCCGCGTGATCATCGACAGCGAGGACGGCGCCGGCAACCGCTGGTCGACCGTGGGGGTCAGCCCCAACATCGTCGACGCGAGCTTCGAGGCGCTGATCGACGCGATCGTCTGGAAGCTTGTGCGCGATCGCGTGGCGCCGGCATGAACGGCGCGCGGGCGGCCGGCCGGGCGGGAGGGGCGCTGCCCCTCTGCGCCTGCGGCGCATTCACCCCGGAGTATTTGAGCCAAGGTGAATGGGGAAAGTCCTTTCATCTTCACCTTGGTCCAAATACTCCCGCCGGAGGCGTCCGACGCGATCGTGCGCGCCAACGCCGGGGGCCGGGCGCGGTGGCCGGCCGCCTGGTGCCGGGCACGCTCTGGCTGGGACCCGCCGCCTGGGGCGCCTGTTCCGAGCCGCTGGCCGCACGCGCCGCCGCGCCTGGCCCCGGCGCCACCGGCGCGCTGGCCGAGGTCGCGCCGTGGTGCGCCCATGGCGCTGCGTGGGATTATCTTGTGGTGGTGGCCGAACCGACATGACCCTTGCCGCCTGCGCCGAACGGGTCCGCCGGGGCGACCCCGACCGCTTCCTGGCCGCGATGGCCGCCCCGCCGGAGGCGCGCGCGGTGCTGTTCGCGCTTTACGCCTTCAACCTCGAGGTGGCGCGCGCGCCCTGGGTCACGGCCGAGCCGCTGATTGCCGCCATGCGCCTGCAATGGTGGCGCGACGCGCTGGACGAGATCGCCGCCGGCGGCGCGGTGCGCGCGCACGAGGTGACCGGCCCGCTGGCCGAGGCGGTGCGCGCGCGCGGCGTGCCGCTGGCACCGCTGGAGGGGTTGGTCGCGGCACGGCATCGCGACATCGACGGCGCGCCGTTCGCGGACGAGGCCGCGCTCTGGGTCCATCTCGACGCAACCGCGGGGGGGCTGATGTGGGCCGGCGCCGCGGGCCTTGGCGCGCCTCGGGCGGCCGAGGTGGCGGTGCGCGGCCTGGCCGCGGCCGACGGGCTGGCGCGGTGGTTCCTGGCGGTGCCGGCGCTGGAGGCGCACGGGCACGCCCCCCTGCCAGACCCCTCCGCCGACGCGGTGGCGGCGCTGGCCCGCGCGGGGCTTGCCCGGCTGACGGCGGCGCGGGGGCGGCGCGCGCTTGTGCCGGCGGCGGCCCGCCCGGCGCTGCTGGCCGGCTGGCGCGCGGGGCCGATCCTGGCACGCGCGGCGGCCGAACCCGGTCTTGTTGCGGCCGGCGGGCTGGAAGGGTCGGACTTCGCCCGGCGGGGCGGGCTCGTGTGGCGGGCGCTCACCGGGCGGTGGTAGCGGGCCGGCAGGCGCACCGTCTCGCCGTTGGCGTCCGGGATCACGGGGCTTTCGATCACCGAGATCCCATAGCCGTTTCCGTCCGCTTGTCGCGCGTCATGCATGCGAACATCGCACACGTCCCCCTTCCCGAGCTGTCGTTGATCGTTCGCGCCGTTGTGACGCGGCGTCACCCCTGCACGGGCGGGGGCGATCCCGGCGGGACTTGCCGCATCGCGGATGGGCTGTTCGGCGCCGACACCGGGCGAGGCTATCGTGCCGGCGCGCCCGTCTCCACCCGCACCTCCTGGCGCAACTCCCCCGTCCCGGCGTCGTAGACCAGCAACCGCCCGTCCTCGGTCACCACCCCCAGCCAGCCGCGGCCGCGGGTGAACACCTCGGGCACCGCGCCGTCGGGCAGCACGATGCTTTCAGGCAGCGGCGGCAGGGCGGTGCGCGGCGGCAGGCGGGTGACAAGCAGCCCGATCAGGATTACAAGCCCCGCGATCATCGTCGCGGCCAGCGTGATCACCAGCCCCTTGAGCCAGCGCAGGCCGGGCGGCAGCCGGTCGTCGGGAGCGTCGTTCATGAACCCAGATTCCTCGCGCATCCTTCGGGTGGTGATCGGCGACGATCCGCCGCCCCGCCTTGATAGGGCGCTTGCCCGCGACGTGCCAGAGGCGGCGGCGCTGTCACGCTCGCGCCTTGCCCGGCTGATCGCCGAGGGCGCGGTGCGGCGCGGCGGCGCGGTGCTGACCAGCCCCACCGCCCGGGTCGCGGCGGGCGAGGCGATCGAGATCGCGCTGGCCCCCGCCACCGAGGCCGACATCGCGCCCGAGGCCATCCCGCTTGCCGTGGTGCACGAGGATGCGGCGCTGATCGTGATCGACAAGCCGGCGGGCATGGTGGTGCACCCGGCGCCGGGCGCGCCCTCGGGCACGCTGGTGAACGCGCTTTTGCACCATTGCGCCGGCTCGCTTTCCGGGATCGGGGGCGAGGCGCGGCCGGGGATCGTGCACCGCATCGACAAGGACACCTCGGGCCTTCTGGTGGTGGCCAAGACCGACCGCGCCCACCACGGCCTTGCCGCGCAATTCGCCGCCCACAGCGCCGAGCGGCACTATATCGCGATCTGCCACGGCGTGCCCGACCCGGCCGACCCCCGCCTTGCCGGCCTTTCCGGCGTGGCGTGGGAGGGGGGGGGCGTGCTGCGCATCGCCACCGGGATCGACCGCCACCGCCACGACCGCCAGCGCCAGGCGGTGGTGCACGGGGGCGGGCGACATGCCGTCACGCGGGCGCGCCCGGTCGAGGCGTTCGGCGCCCCCCCCGCCGCGGCGCTGCTCGACTGCCGGCTCGAGACCGGGCGCACCCACCAGATCCGGGTGCACATGGCCTATTGCGGCCACCCGCTGGTGGGCGATCCGGTCTATGGCGGCGCCCGCCGCGTGCCCGGGCGCGGCCTGCCCGAGGCCGCCCGCGCGGCCCTTGCCGCCTTCCCCCGCCAGGCGCTGCACGCCGCCAGCCTTGGCTTCACCCACCCCGAAACCGGCGCGCGGATGCATTTCGAGGCCCCGCTGCCCGCCGACATGGCCGCGCTGCTCGCCCGCTTGCGCGGATGAAGCCCCGCAAACGGGTGTGAGTTGTTGACATAATTTGTCGATTTCGACGGATTCTGCTTCAGGTTTCGTTTAGAATGGGGTGGTAGGCGGGGCCTTGACCGGCCGCGCGCCGAAACTTAGGTAATCGTCCCTTACCTGACAGGGGGAGTCCATGAGCAGCTACGCCAACCTTCCCGCCCCTAGCCCGGAACAGGGGCTGAACCGCTACCTGCAGGAAATCCGCCGCTTCCCGATGCTGGAACCGGAGGAGGAATACATGCTGGCCAAGCGCTGGGTGGACCATCAGGACACCGCCGCCGCGCACAAGCTCGTCACCTCGCACCTGCGCCTCGCGGCCAAGATCGCGATGGGCTATCGCGGCTACGGCCTGCCCCAGGCCGAGGTCATCAGCGAGGCGAACGTCGGCCTGATGCAGGCGGTCAAGCGCTTCGATCCGGAGCGGGGCTTCCGCCTTGCCACCTACGCGATGTGGTGGATCCGCGCCGCGATCCAGGAATACATCCTGCGCTCGTGGTCGATGGTCAAGCTGGGCACCACCAGCGCGCAGAAGAAGCTGTTCTTCAACCTGCGCAAGGCCAAGGCCCGGCTTGGCGCGCTGGAAGAGGGCGATCTGCGCCCCGAGAACGTCGCCCGCATCTCGCACGACCTTGGCGTGACCGAGCAAGAGGTGATCAGCATGAACCGCCGGATGTCGGGGGGCGACGCGTCGCTCAACGCCACCGTCGGCTCGGACGGCGAGGGCACGGCGCAATGGCAGGACTGGCTCGAGGATGAAGACGCCGACCAGGCCGGCCAATATGCCGAGCGCGACGAACTCGAGGCCCGGCGCGAACTGCTCGAACGCGCGATGGATGTGCTGAACGAGCGTGAGCGCGACATCCTCGTGCAGCGCCGGTTGCAGGAAACCCCGGTCACGCTTGAGGATCTGTCGTCGCAATACCATGTCAGCCGCGAGCGGATCCGCCAGATCGAGGTGCGCGCGTTCGAGAAACTGCAAAAGCGGATGCGCGAGCTTGCGCGCCAGAAGGGGATGTTCGCCAACGCCTGAGGCGGGTTTCCCCTGTCGCCCCTCCGGCCTATGGTGGCGCAAACACCTGCCGGAGGAGACATCATGGCCGCACCGATCCGCTGGGGCATCCTGGGAACCGCGAAGATCGCCGAAACCGCGCTGGCCCCGGCCATCCACGCCGCCGAGGGGGCGCAACTGGTGGCGCTGGCCACCAACACCCCCGCGCGCGCGGCCCCCTTCACCGCCCGCTATCCCGGCCTGCGGATCGTGCAGGGCTATGACGCGCTGCTGGCCGACCCGGACATCGACGCGGTCTACATCCCGCTGCCCAACCACCTGCACGTGGAATGGACCGAGAAGGCGCTGCGCGCCGGCAAGCATGTGCTGTGCGAAAAGCCGATCGCGCTGCGCGCGCCCGAGATCGACCGCCTGATCGCCGCGCGCAACGCCTCGGGCAAGCTGGCGGCCGAGGGCTTCATGGTCGTCCACCACCCGCAATGGCACCGCGCCAAGGAACTTGTCGCCGCCGGCGCGATCGGCACGCTGGTGCAGGTGGACGGCGCCTTCAGCTTCTTCAACGACGATCCCGCCAACATCCGCAACCGCCCCGAGACCGGCGGCGGCGGGCTGTACGACATCGGCGTCTATCCCTCCGTCACCACCCGCTTCGTCACCGGGCAGGAGCCGCGGCGCGTGCAATCGTGGCTGCGGCGCGAGAACGACGTCGATACCTTCGCCGAGGTCCGGGCCGAGTTCGCCGATTTCAACCTGTCGTTCTACGTCTCGACCCGCCTCGCCCCGCGCCAGGAGATGGTGTTCCACGGCACCGAGGGCTGGCTGCGGCTGGCGGCGCCGTTCAACACCCGCCTTTACGGCGACACCCGCCTCGACCTGCGCCGCGCCGACGGCACCGTGACCTCGGAACGCTTCAACGCCGTCGACCAGTATCAGGTGATGGTCGAGGCTTTCTGCCGCAGCGTGCGCACCGGGGCCCCCTTCGCCTGCCCGCTGGAATTCTCGCGCGGGAACCAGGTGATGATCGACGCCGCACTCGCCGGCGGCTGAGGGCGGGCGCGCCGTCCACGGCCATCACGCTTGCGTGAAACCGCGGGCGCCCGTAGGGTCGGGGCCCGATCTTTCCTGACCCGAGGTTGCCATGCCCGCCGAATACGGTTTCGACACGCTCCAGATCCACGCCGGCGCCCGCCCCGACCCGGCCACCGGCGCGCGCCAGACGCCGATCTACCAGACCACCGCCTATGTCTTCCGCGACGCCGACCATGCCGCCGCACTCTTCAACCTGCAGGAGGTGGGCTACATCTATTCGCGGCTGACCAACCCCACGGTGTCGGTGCTTCAGGAACGCATCGCCACGCTCGAGGGCGGGGCCGGGGCGGTGTGCTGCTCGTCGGGGCACGCGGCGCAGATCCTCGCGCTGTTCCCGCTGATGGCGCCGGGGCGCAACGTCGTCGTCTCGACCCGGCTTTACGGCGGCACCATCACCCAGTTCAGCCAGACCATCCGCCGCTTCGGCTGGTCGGCGAAATTCGTCGATTTCGACGACCCGGCGGCGATCCGCGCCGCGATCGACGACGACACCCGCGCGCTGTTCTGCGAGTCGATCGCCAACCCCGGCGGCGCGGTGACCGACCTGCCCGCCGTCGCCGCGGTGGCCGACGCCGCCGGCCTGCCGCTGATCGTCGACAACACCTCGGCCACGCCCTGGCTGTGCCGCCCGATCGAGCACGGCGCGACGCTGGTGGTGCATTCGATGACCAAGTATCTCACCGGCAACGGCACCGTCACCGGCGGTGCGGTGGTCGATTCGGGGCGGTTCGACTGGTCGGCATCGGGCAAGTTCCCCTCGCTCTCGGCGCCCGAGCCGGCCTACCACGGCCTCGCCTTCCACGAAACCTTCGGCGCGCTCGCCTTCACCTTCCACGGCATCGCCGTGGGCCTGCGCGACCTTGGCATGACGCTGAACCCGCAGGCGGCGCATTACACGCTGATGGGAATCGAGACGCTGAGCCTGCGCATGGCCCGCCACGTCGAGAACGCCGAGCGGATCGCCGCCTGGCTCGAACGCCACCCGGCGGTCGCCTCGGTCAGCTATGCCGGGCTGCCATCCTCGCCGTGGTATGAGACCGGGCGGCGGATCTGCCCGCGCGGCGCCGGCGGGCTGATGACCTTCGCGCTCAAGGGCGGCTATGAGGCCTGCCTGCGCTTCGTCGAATCGCTCGAACTGTTCAGCCATGTCGCCAACCTCGGCGACACCCGCTCGCTGGTGATCCATTCCGCCTCGACCACCCACCGCCAGCTCAGCGAGGCGCAGCAGATCGCCGCCGGCGCCGGGCCCGACGTGGTGCGCCTGTCGATCGGGATCGAGGACGCGGACGACCTCATCGCCGACCTCGCGCAGGCGCTCGACGCGGCGACGGCGGCGGGCTGAGCGGGCGCGCTACCCTATTGCGCGATCGCGTAGACCATCGACACCTGCGCCTGCACCGACACCTCGCCCCCGGCGACGGGCACGGCATCGGACGCCAGCGACGCCTCGCGCGCCATGTAGGGCACCGGGCCGCCGCGCCCGCCGAACTCGGAGAATTCCAGAAGCGGCCCGAGGCCGACGCCGGCCGCCTCGGCGAACAGCGCGGCGCGGGCGCGGGCGTCGGCCACCGCGCGCCGGCGCGCCTCGTTCTCGGCCTCCGAGGGGTCGGACAGCCCGAATTGCAGCCCGCCCAGCGTGTTCGCCCCGTCGCTCAGCGCGCGATCCAGCAGCGCGCCCAGCCCGGCAAGGTCGCGCACCCGCACGTTGACGCTGTTGGACGCGAGATAGCCGGTGATCCGGCTGCGCCGCCCGCCGCTGCCCACGACCTCGGCCCATTGCGGCGACAGCGACAGCCCGCCGGTCTGAAGGTCGCGCGGCGCGACCCCGGCCTCGGCGAGGCCGGCCAGAAGCGCCGCGACCCGCTCGGACACGATCGCCATGGCCGCGGCGGCGGTCTTGTCCTCGGCCGTCACCCCGACCGAAAAGCGCGCCATGTCGGGGGCGAGATCGACCTGCCCCTCGCCCGTCACCGTCAGCCGGCCGGGCCCGTCCGCGGCCGGCCCCGCGCCCTGCGCCGCCGCCTCGCCGGCCAGCAACGTCGCCATCACCACCGCCACCGCCGCAATCGCCCGTATCCGCATCGCCGCTCTCCCCTGCGCCGGCCCCGGTGGCCGCCCTCGCGCGATCATGCCCGGGCCGGGCGGCGGCGCAAACCCCCGCGCTTTGCCTCGGCGGTTTCCTGCTGTAGAAGGGGCACGGGGCGGCCGGAACCTCGCCGCGCCCGACATCCCCGTGCTAGAGCCTTGGCATGAAACCGACCTTTGCCCTTTCGCTGGACCATGACGGCATCGCCCTGCACCACCGCGCCGGCCGCGGCTGGCGCGAGGTCGGGGCAGTCACGCTGGACGATCCGGCCTTCACCGACACGCTTGCGCTGTTGCGCGACACCGCGCTGGGCCTCGACAAGAAGGGGCTGACGACCAAGCTGGTGCTGCCCGACAGCCAGGTGCTGTATACCACGATCACCGCTCCCGGCCCCGACGCGCGCAGCCGGCGGCGCCAGATCTCCGAGGCGCTGAAGGGGCGCACGCCCTACGACGTCGCCGATCTGGTGTTCGACTGGACCGGCGAGGGGCCGCAGGTGCAGGTCGCGGTCGTCGCGCGCGAGACGCTGGAAGAGGCCGAGGCCTTCGCCACCGAGCAACGCTTCTGCCCGGTCAGCTTCGTTGCCAGTCCGGCGGTGGAAGACTTCGCGGGCGAGCCGTTCTTCGGCACCACGAACTGCGTGGCCGAACATGTCGGCGCCGACGAGAAGGTCGAGCGCGACACGCGCCCGCTGCGCCCTCAACGCGCGAAACCGGCGGAAGAAAAGCCGGCGGCGGAGGCCGTGGAGGAATCCGAGGCGGTCGCGGACGTGGCCACCGATGCGCCGGGTGCGGCACAGCGCGGGGCACAGGGCGGGGCACCGGCCGAGGCGGCACGCGAATCGATCGCCGAGGGTGTCTGTGCCCCCGCCGCGCCGGACGACGGCGTTCCGCCGGCCGGGGAGGGCCCGGTGGCGCCCCCCCCGGCGCCTGCCATGCCCGACGCGGCCGCGACCGGCCCTGAAGCCATCGCCCCCCCAACGGAGCCAGCCGCGGAAGGGCCCGAAACTGTCCCGCCCTCCGCCGGGAACCCACCGCCGCCGGCCGATGCGCCGCCTCGGGTGGCGGACGACGAGCCCGCCGCCGCACCGGCCGCCGCCGCACTGGCCGATGCCGCATCGCCGACGCCCGAACCGGCATCGCCCGAACCGCCGGCGCCGGCCTTCGCGTCGCGCCGCAACGGCGGCGATTCCGCCCCCGCCTCGGTGCTCGACCCCGAGGTGCCGGGGGCAGGGGGCCGGCTCGCACCGCCCCCCGAACCCGAACCCGCGCCCCTGGCGGCCTCGCCCACGCCGCCCGCAGCCAAGGCCCCGCCGAGGGTGCGCGCCACCCCGCGCCGGGCGCCGCCGCCGCGCGCCACGCCGGGCGTCGTCGCGCCCGCGGCGCGCCGGGGTGATGTCGCGCCCGCGGCGCGCCGGGGTGATGTCGCGCCCGCGGCGCGCCGGGGCGACGGGCGCGACGTCACCCCGCCGCCGGCCCCCCCCACGCCCCCGGCTCCGGCCTCCGAAGCCGAGGCGCTGACGGTCTTCGGCGCCCGCCGGCAGGCGCAGATGCCGCCACGCCGGCGCGGGCTGGGGCTGATCCTGACGCTCGCGCTGCTGGTGGCGGTGGCCGCGATCGCGGTCTGGGCGGTGGCCTTCCGCGACGACGGGGCGCAGGAGTTCGCGCCGGATGCGGCCGGCGATGCCACCGCCCCGCCGACGACCGCCGATGGCACCGGCCAGAACGCGGGCCAGAACGCGGGCCAGGATGCGGGCCAGAACGCGGGCGCGGCGCCGGCCGCCCCCGATGTCGCCGACCCGGGCGCGCCCGCTCCGGCCACCGGGGCCGCCACCCCTGCCTCCGGCGCCGCCCCGGCCGGGGACACCCCTGCCTCCGGCGCCGCCCCGGCCGGGGACGAGGCCGCGCCGCTGCCCGCCCCCGCCGGCGAGGCCGCCTTCACCCGCCCGCCGCCACCGCTCGAACGCGACGGCGGCGCGCTCGAGCCCGCCGCCAGCCTCGCGCCCGAAGCGGCGCCCGAGGCGCAGTTGCCGCCCGCCCCGGCACTCGGGCTTGCCCCGGCGGCCCCGGGCGGCGGCGCCGGCCCCGAAACCGTGCCGCCCGGCGCGCCGGCCGAAACCCAACCCGCCCCCGCCCTTGCCGCCGGCGCGCCCGGCGCCGTCACCCTTTCGGCGCGCGACGAGGCCCCGCAGGTCGACGCGGCACTGCCGCCGGCGCCGCCGGATGCGGCCGACATCTCGCTCGAAGCCGATCCGCCGCTGGCCCCGCAGCCGCCGCGGCCCGGCGCGCTCGACCAGCTTTACCTCGCCTCGATCGACCCGGGCGTGCGCAGCGCCGGCCCGCCGGTGCCCAGGCTTGCGGCCGAAGGCGGCAGCCTGCCGTCGCTGCCGCGGGTGCTGCCGACGAACCTGCCCCCCGCCGCGATCGAGGTGATCGCCGGCCGCCCGCCGGTGGTGCCGCCGCCACGCCCCGGCACCCCGGAGCCCGCCGCCGACGCGCCCGCCGAGGCCGGCCCCGCGGCGGCCACCGACACGGCGCCACCGCCCGAGGCCGGCCCGGCGCTGCCGGCGATCCGCCCGCCGGCGCGGCCGGCGAACCTGATCCGCGGCGACGCCGCCCAAGCCCCCGACGCGGCCCCGGCCCTCGGCCCCGCCCCGGCCAACCTTGCCGCGCTGAGTGCGCTGCGCCCGGCCGCCCGCCCGGGCGAGCGGCCAAGCCCGCCGGCCGTCGTGGCGGTGCCTGCCGCCGCCTCGCCGCCGCCGCCCTCGCCCGGGGCGATCGCGCTGGCCGCCCCCGAGGTGATCGAGGACGACGGCGAGCCCGAGGCGGCCGCGGTGCGCTCAAGCCCGACGCCGGCCTCGGTGGCCGAACTCGCGACCGAGGAATCGGTGCTGCCGCGCCGCGAACTGGCGTTGATCGGGGTGTTCGGCACCTCGTCCAGCCGGCGGGCGCTGGTGCGCCTTGCCGGCGGGCGGATGGTGCAGGTGCAGGTGGGCGACCGGCTGGACGGCGGCCAGGTTGCCGCGATCGACACCACCCGGCTGATCTACGTCAAGAACGGCCGCAACCAGGTGCTCGACCTCGCTGGCGGCTAGAGCGGATCGCGTTCATCCGCATTCACGCGACCCACTCCAACCTTCTGATTTCGCATGTCCGAGATGCGCAAAACCGGTTCCCACTTCTGCGCGACATGCTCTAGCCGGCGGCCGCCACCGCCTCGCGGCCCGCGCGGGCGCCCGTCACCTCGTCCACCGCGCCCAGGATCGCCCCGGCGATGGCGTCGAGGTCGGCCCGCGTCAGCCGCGCCGGCAGCCGCGCGTCGCACGCGCGCATCAGCATCGCCCGCGTCCGCGGCAGGTCCGGCACCGCGCCCAGGAAACCCCAGTTCCAGAACGCGCGGGCGTTGTCGCGGCTCAGCCCGAACACCGACAGCGCCACCCCGCGCCGGGCGGCGGCGTCCAGCAGGGCGCGCACGTCGTCGTCACGCGCGAACCCGACCAGGTTGAACTGGATCGAATCCGGCGCGCGCTCTTCTCCCGGCAACGAGGCCGGCACCTCGATATGCGCCGATTCCATCAGCCGCGCGGCGAGGTAATCGTGGTTGCGGCGCCCGTCGCGCACCCTCCGCGGCACCTCGGCCAGTTGCGGGCGCAGGATCGCCGCGGCCAGGTTCGACAGGCGCAGGTTGTAGAGCGGCAGGCGGTTCTGCCAGTGCTCGAACGGCGCCTGCACGCCGGCGTGCTTCTTCCAGTTGTGCTCGTAGGCGCCCGACATGATCACCGCGCGCGCGATCAGCTCGGCGTCGTCGGTGACCAGCATCCCGCCCTCGCCGGCGTTCATCAGCTTGTAGGACTGGAACGAAAAGCACCCCACCCGGCCGATGGTGCCGATGTTGCGCCCGTTCCAGGTGGTGCCCAGCGAATGCGCGGCGTCCTCGATCACCGGCAGCCCGCGCGCCGCCGCCATCGCCATGATCGCGTCCATGTCCGAGGTGTGGCCGCGCATGTGGCTGATGATCACCGCCGAAACGCCGCTCAGCCGGGCCTCGAAATCGGCCAGGTCGACGCGGTAGTCGGCGCCGACCTCGGCCAGCACCGGCACGCAGCCGGCATGGACCACCGCCGAGGGCACGGCGGCGAAGGTGAAGCCCGGGATCAGCACCCGCGCCCCCTCGGGCAGGTCGAGCGCCTTGAGCGACAGGAACAGCGCCGCCGAGCACGACGACACCGCCAGCGCGAAGCGGGCGCCGATCATCGCCGCGAACTCGGCCTCGAGCAGGCTGACGGGCGCCTCGTCCGAGGTGTAGCGGAACAGGTCGCCCGAGGCGAGCAGCCGCGCGACCTCGTCGCGGGCGGCCTCGGGGATCGGCTCGGCGTCGTAGACGTTGGGCATGGGGGTGGCGGGGGCGTGGACGGCGTCGCGTGGCATGGTTCGCCTTTCCTGAAAGTCTGTTTCAGGATTTCTTTACGCGATCGCGATGCGCTTGCCCATGAAATTTCCATGACGGCGGCCGGCTTCCGCCCGCCGACAGGGTTGCCGCGGCGGGGCTGGGCCGCTAGCGTCGTGCCGCAATCGACAGGGGGGCGGCGATGGGTGCGGCCGATACCGGGGCGGCCGGGCTGTTGCACTGGCCCGACGATGCCGGCGCGATCGTGGCCGCGGTGGCGCGGCGGCCGGCGGTGCTGAAGATCGTGCTCAAGACCCGCAACGACCCGTGGCTGCTGGCCGGCTGGATCGCGCATCATGCCGCCATCGTCGGGCCCGAGAACCTGATCATCGCCGACAACCTGTCCGACGATCCCGGCGTGCTGGCAACCCTGCGCGCGGCCGCGCGCGACGGTTCGGTGGTGTTCCGCTTCGCGGGCTATCACAACATCCTGCACGACAGCGCCCGGTTCGGGCCGCTGCACGCGGCGCTGGCCGCGGGCGCCCGCTGGCGGCTGGTGACCGACACCGACGAGCGGCTGGTGTGGCTGGAAGAGGGCCGCTGGCTGGCGGATGCGCGCCTGCCCGAACGCCTGCCGCCCGCGCCCGGCGGCCGGTCGGGGGGCGGCGCGGCGGTTCCGGGGTTGCTGCTGCCGGGCCTGCCCGAGGACGCCGACCGCTTCGCCTTGCCCGATCCGGGGCCGCGGCTGGCCGGCGTCATGATCTGGGGCAAGCCCGCCGTCGCCGGGCCGGTGCTGCCGCCGGGGCTGCGTTGCCACAACATCCAGCACCCCGCGGCGCTGTTCGCCGACGCGATCGCGCCGCGCCTGGTGCTGCTGCACCTCAACCGCCTGCTGCCCGCGCGCACGCTGGTCGTGAACCACGACAAGCTGGTTGCCCGCGGCTTCTGCGCACCGAAAAGCCGCCCCGAAGAGGTCGCGATGCGCGATCCTGCCACCGTGGTCGACCCCGCCGTGCGCCGCACCCTGCGCGAGATGCGGCTGGTGCTGCACCCCCCGAAGGCGGAAGGCCCGCCGCCGGTGGCGCTGCGCATCGTCCCCGACGGCACGATAGAGGCAGGCCCCGAGGCCGCCGCGCGCCTTGCGATGCTGCTGCAAGACGGACCGGCGATGCTGGCCGCCGCCCGTCAGGCGACCTGAGAACCGCCCCCCGGACGGCTGCACGCAATGCAAGAGCCCGCCGTCGACGGACACGCGCCCTCCGGCAGGCCGCACCCGCGCGCACCGCGCGCGGCGTTCCACGAACGCAATTGCCGGCCCACGGCGACTGGCGCCGCAAGGGCGAGGGCGGCACGCGGAAGCGTGGTGCGCACGATCCTTGCGCCTGCGGGCGTGACCGGCCGGGGCGGCTACCACCGTGCGCGGGATCGCGGCCGGCCCACCCGTGATCTTGCGCCGGGCGGGCGCGGCGGCTCAGTGGCAATAGCTGCTGCCGCCGGGGCGCCCGAGGTCGAAGTGCAGGTGATCGTCGTGCTGCCCGTCCGAGCCGGGGCCAAGCGTGGTGGCGAACGGGCCGCAGGCACCGCGGTGGGCGGCGCGCAGCACCTCGGCGTTGCGGCCGCGGCGATAGTGTTCCGCCACGCTCAGCGTGGTGCCGTCGCGCAGGGTGAAGCCCGAGATGTCGATGGCGCGCCCCGCCGCGTGCTCCGACAGCCGCGCGCCGGGCACCGAGTTGCGGGTGCGGCAGGCGTAATGCGCGGCCACCTTCAGCTCCGCCAGCCCGCCGCCGCGCCGGCCCACCGCCGGGATCGCGACCGCGCGGGTCCATTCCGCCAGCGCCGCCGCGGCCTCGCGATCGAGCGTCGCGGGCGGGTTCAGCGCCACGCCGGCCACCGCGCGCACCCGCAGCGGCGCCGCGATGCCGCAGCCCCGGCGGCTGCCACGGATCGGCGCGATCGCCTCGCCCGTGACATCCGCCAGCCCGCCCGGCCGGCTGGCAGAGCGCCCCGGCATCTGGCCCCGCCCCGGCCGCGACGGGCCGGGCGCGAAGACGCGCTGCAACAGGCCGCCACCGCCCGCCGCTTGTGCCCGCGCCGGCGCCGCGGTGCGCGCCGAGACCGACGACAGCCGCCCCTCCGGGCGCGTCGCCGCCATCGCCAGGGCGCGGGCGCGGCGCTGTTCGGCCAGCGCGTCCAGGCTGCGTTCGGTCGAGGCGGCGGCGACGGCGGCCGCGACATCGCCGCCGCGCCGCGGAACCGCGGCCTCGGAGGCCGGGCGGCGCACCGGGCGCGGGCTGCCGAGCGGTGCCAGCAGCCGGCCGCTGCCCGCCACCGTGGCCCGGATCGGGGTCGGCGCGGCCGAGGCCGGCGGCCGCCCCTCGGGCCGGGGCGAGGCGCGCGGCCCCTCGGCCCCGCCGGCCTGCGGCACCAGCACCAGCAGCGCCACCAGAACCACCGCGCGCAGCCCGCTGCCAAGCCATGCGCAAGGCCATGCCCCCCATGCCCCCGGTGCCGGTTGTCGTGCGGTCATTCCCGCCCCTTGCCTGCCGCGACACGCCCGAAATCGGGCGCGTCGGTATCCTGCCCGGCCTCGATGATACCACGCCGAATCGCCCGTGTCCGGGTGAAATAGGCGTGCAGCAGGTCGCCGTCGCCGGTGCGGATCGCGCGTTGCAGCGCGAACAGCTCTTCCGTGAAGCGCCCGAGGATCTCGAGCGTCGCGTCGCGGTTGGCCAGGAACACGTCGCGCCACATCGTCGGGTCCGAGGCCGCGATGCGGGTGAAGTCGCGAAACCCGGCGGCGGAATACTTGATCACCTCGCTGTCGGTGACGCGGCCCAGGTCGTCGGCTACGCCCACCATGGTATAGGCGATCAGGTGCGGCGCGTGGCTTGTCACCGCCAGCACCAGGTCGTGGTGATCGGCGTCCATCTCGTCGACATGGGCGCCCATCCCGCGCCACAGCGCCGCCAGCCGCTCGACCGCGGCGCGGTCGGCCCCCGGCGGCGGCACCAGCAGGCACCAGCGGTTCTCGAACAGTTCGGCAAAGCCCGACCGGGGGCCGGAATGCTCGGTCCCGGCGAGCGGGTGGGCGGGCACGAAATGCACCCCCTCGGGGATGTGCGGCGCCACCGCCGCGATCACCGCCCCCTTGACCGAGCCGACATCGCTTACCGTCGCCCCGGGCGCGAGATGCGGCGCGATCTCGGCCGCGACGGCGGCCATCGCGCCCACCGGCACCGCCAGCACCACCAGATCGGCCCCCGCCACCGCCTCGGCGGCGCTGTCGCAGACCCGGTCGCACAGCCCGATCTCGCGCGCGATGGCGCGGGTCTCGGCGGTGCGGGCATGGCCCGTGACCTCGCCCGCCAGCCCCGCGCGGCGCATCGCCCGCGCCATCGAGCCCGCGATCAGCCCCAGCCCGATCAGCGCCACACGGCCGTAAAGCGCGCTCATCCCCGGCCCTCGCGGAAGCGGGCCAGCACATGCGCAACCCGCCGGCAGGCGGCCTCGTCGCCCACGGTGATGCGCAGCGCTTCCGGCAGGCCATAGCCCGCCACCCGGCGCACCAGGATGCCCGCCTCACGCAGGGCGGTGTCGGCGGCCAATGCCTCGGCCGCGTCGGCGAAGCGGGCCAGCACGAAGTTCGCCTCCGAGGGGTCGGCGGCGATGCCCGCGGCGGCCAGCGCCTCGCGCAGCCACACCCGCAGGCGCGCGTTCTCGGCCTGGCAGCGCTCGACATGGGCGCGGTCGCGCACCGCCGCCTCGGCCACCTGAAGCTGCACGTTCGACAGGTTGAACGGCCCGCGCACCCGGTCCAGCACCTCGATCACCGCGCGTGGCCCGTAGCCCCAGCCGATGCGCAGGCCCCCGAGGCCGTAGATCTTGGAAAACGTCCGCGCCATCACCACGTTGGCCCGCGCCCCGGCCAGATCGGCATGGCCGTCGAAGCCCTCGACATACTCGGCATAGGCACCGTCGAGCACCAGGATCGCGCGCGAGGGAATGCCGTCGGCCAGCCGCGCCACCTCGGCCGCGGACAGCAGCGTGCCGGTGGGGTTGTTGGGATTGGCCAGGAACACCAGCCTTGTGCGCGGGCCGCACGCGGCCAGGATCGCGTCGACATCGGCGCGCCGCACGGTCTCGGGCGCGACCACCGGCGTCGCCCCCGCCGCCAGCGCCGAGATGCGGTACATCAGGAAGCCATGCTCGCAATGCACCACCTCGTCGCCGGGCCCGGCATAGGCCTGGCACAGGAAGGTGATGATCTCGTCCGAGCCGGCGCCGCAGATCACGCGGTCGGGGTCGAGCCCGTGAACCTCGCCGATCGCGGCGCGCAGCGCGGCGTGGTCGGTGGGGGGATAGCGGTGCAACTCGTGCCCTGCCCGCAGATAGGCCGCGCGCGCCGCCTCGCCCGGGCCGAACGGGTTCTCGTTCGACGACAGCTTCAGCACCTCGGCGCGCCCCGGCAGCGCCGCCTCGCCGCCCTGATAGAGCGCGATGTCCAGGATCCCGGGCTGTGGCTGGGGGGTATCTTTCATGGCGGCCTCCGTTCGGTGCCCCCTGTTAGTCGATCCCCGCGATGGTGGGAAGAACCCCGCTTGCCCCTTCACCTTGGCGCAAATACTCACCTTGCGCCGGCCGGCCCCGGGCGGAACGCAAAAGGCCCCGGCCAGGCGGCCGGGGCCTTGCGGCACTTTCGCGCAGGCGTCAGTTCTTGGCGTAGAACTCGACCACCAGGTTCGGTTCCATCTGCACCGGGTAGGGCACGTCGCCCAGCCCCGGGGTGCGCACCAGCGTCGCGGTCATCTTGGAATGGTCGACCTCGATGTAATCGGGCACGTCGCGCTCGGCCAGGCCCACCGCCTCGAGCACGATGGCAAGCTGCTTGGACTTCTGGCGCACCTCGACCACGTCGCCCTCCTTGCAGCGGTAGGAGGCGATGTTGACGCGCTTGCCGTTCACGGTGACATGGCCGTGGTTGACGAACTGGCGCGCGGCGAAGATCGTCGGCACGAACTTGGCGCGGTAGACGATGGCGTCGAGACGGCGCTCGAGCAGGCCGACAAGCATCTCGCCGGTGTCGCCCTTGATGCGCTCGGCCTCGGCGTAGATGCGGCGGAACTGCTTTTCGGTCAGGTCGCCGTAATAGCCCTTGAGCTTCTGCTTGGCCTTGAGCTGGATGCCGAAGTCCGACAGCTTCTGCTTGCGGCGCTGGCCGTGCTGGCCGGGGCCGTATTCGCGCCGGTTGATGGGCGATTTCGGGCGGCCCCAGATGTTTTCGCCCATCCGGCGGTCGATCTTGTGCTTGGCAGCGGTGCGTTTGGTCACCCCTGATCTCCTTCGTTCACATGAAGGGCGTTGTCCTTTCCCGCCGGCCCGGATCGGCCGAGGGCGACAGGCATCCCCTTGCGGGGGCCGCCAACACCAATGCGCCCCGCCCACCCGAAAGGTGGCGGAACTGGCGCCGGGTATACGCCACACCCGCCGCTGTCAAGGCCGCGCGGCCCGAAACCGGGACTATCGCATTTGGCTGCCCTATCCCCAGGACCGCAGCGCAAGCTCTTTCCTCCGTCTTGCCCGGGGTGCCGCCGGTCAGGACAGGAGCGCGGGTTCGCGCCGCGGTGGCAGGGCAGGAACGCCGAATGCGATTACCCTTGATGCGGCCGTGACCGGCCGGTTGCGCGATCCGGTGGCCGCGCGCACCTTCTTGCAGGAGTTCAAGCTGGAGGCGGATGCGCCGGGCACGCTGCGGGCGCTGCGCGGCGGCAGACGGTCGCTCGGCTTTCGGGCCCGGCCGCGCGGCCGGAGCATGTCGCGCAAAGGCGCGAACCGGTCTCGCACTTTCCGGACATGCGAAATCGAGTGGCTGTAGCGGGGGGCGTGAAGGCGAATGAAGGCGATCCGCGCTGGCGTGTGCGAGAAGGTGAATTCGGCCAAAACCTATCCCGGATTGATCTGAATCATGGTCGGGGCCGGCCGGCTGCGCCATGGTTGACCCAGTCAATCACCGCCGGTAGGCGTGAAGAGGGAGGCTGCGATGATCAGCATGAAGAAGCTCGACCACCATTTCGGACTGATGGAGAACGTCGCCCGCAAGGTCGGCACCGATCTTGGCGACGCGCTGGCCGAGGGCCGCATCTCGCCCGAGACGCTGCGCGGCGCTGCGCTGCGCTGCAGTGGCTGCCAGCATCCCGACGAATGCGAGAAGTGGCTGGCCGAGCATCCCGAGGGCGCCGAGCATGCCCCCGGCTATTGCCGCAACGGCCTGCTGCTCGAGCGCCTGCGCGCCGAATAGGCCACGGCGCCGGCGCGCGCGCCGGCCACCGGGTGCCCGCCGGCCTTGCCGGGGGTTGAGAAGGGCGCCGGCGGCGCCCTTCGTCGTGTCGTGCGCTGCCTCGCGCGTTATTGGGCCCCGCGCGTTATTGGGCCCCGCGCGTTATTGGCCGATGGTGCGGATGCGTCCCTCGATCGTCGGGGCGACCGTGCCCTGGGCCTCGACATAGGCCATCACGTCGTTGGCCAGCAGGTTGCCGTTGCCGGCGTCGACGATCACCCTGCCGCCGCCCAGCGCGCCATAGCCGTCGCCGCCGCCCAGGATGAAGTCGTTGGTGGCGACGCGGTAAAGCTTGTCGGGATCGAGCGGCGCGCCGCCCACCGTGACCTCGACCACGCGCGAACCGGCCGGCGCCGAGGGGTCGTAGACCAGGCTCAGCCCCGAGACCTGCGGGAACCGACCGGCGCCGTTCTCGACCTGGCTGACCCCGTTCTCGAGCGCGGCAAGTATCTGGCTGCCGGGCAGTTCGGTTACCACGGTGACGTTGCCGAAGGGCAGTTCGGTCAGGATGTCGCGCCGGGTAAGCCGGGTGCCCGGTTCGTAGGTGCGGTCGGCCCGGATGCCGCCGCCGTTGGCGATGGCGATGTCGGCCCCGGTCGCGGCGCGCTGGGCGTCGGCGATCAGGTTGCCCATCGTCGATTCCCCGGTGCGCACCACGTTGCGGCGCGAATCGAGCTCGGTCTCGGTGGTGCCGATGACCACGTTCAACTCGGTGTCGAGCTTGGCGCGGAAGGCGTCGGCCATCGCCTGCGATTCCGGGTCGGGCGTGACCGTCGCGGTGTCGATGAAGCGGAAGGTCGGATACCAGTCGACGCTGCGCCGGCCGTCGTTCTCGGTCACTTCCACATGCAGGTCGACCGGCGACAGGAACTGCCCGTCGATCGAGGTTTCGACATAGGCCGTCACCCCGTCGTAGGCGGTGGCGTAGGAATGGTCGTCGCCCGACAGGATCAGGTCGAACGCGCGCGAGCGCATCAGGGCGCGGTCGTTCTCCTGGTTGGTCTGGACCACGCCGACCACCAGATCGGCGCCGTCGTCACGGGCCTGCCGTGCGGCGGCCACCGCGGTCTCGACCGTCGGCAGGAACACCAGATCGCCCGACGACGAAACCTCGGGCGTGGTGTCCTGCGCCACCGGGATGAGCGCGATGCGCACGCCCGCGACCTCCCGGGTCATCACCCCGCCGACCCCGGGCAGGGCCGAGCCGTCGGCCGCGGTCAGGTTGATCGCCGCCCACGGATAGGCCGAAGCCTCGACCTTCTCGAGGAAGTTCTCGGGCCCGAAGTCGAACTCGTGGTTGCCGGGCACGGCGAGGTCGAAGGGCACGAGGTTGGTCAGGTCGATGGTGTTCTGGCCCTTGTCGAAGCCCGACAGGATCGAGGGCGACAGCATGTCGCCGTCGAACAGGTAAAGCGTGTTGGGATTTGCCGCGCGCTCGGCCCGGGCCACCGCGTTGAGGCGGGCGAAGCCGCCGCGGCCGTCCTCTTCATCGAAGTTGTAGACGTCGCCGACCCCGAGGAAGGTGATCGTCACCCGCTCGGCGCTGGCGATGCCGGCGGTCAGGGCAAGCACGGCGCCGGCGGCAAGCAACGTGGTGCGGTAACGGGCTTTGGGCGTGGTCATCTTTGTCCCCCATGGCTGGATGCGCCATGCTTGCGCAACCCCGCCGGCAATGTCAAAGCCTCTCGTCCGGGGCCCGCCGCCAACGGGGCGCGGCGCGATGCGGGATTGACCGGGCGGCCGTCATGCGGCAGAGCGCGGCCATGCTGATCTACAAGATCTTCCGCCGCCCCGAGTGGGATGCGTTCCGCGCCGCGGGGCGAACCGGGGGCGCGCCGGTCGACCTGGCCGACGGCTTCATCCACTTCTCGACCGGGGCGCAGGTGGCCGGGACCGCCGCGCGCCACTTCGCCGGCGAAAGCGATCTGGTGCTGGTCGCGGTCGAGGCCGAGGCGCTGGGCCCGGCGCTGCGGTGGGAGCCGTCGCGCGGCGGGGCGCTGTTCCCGCATCTCTATCGGCCGCTGAACCTGGCCGAGGTGGTGTGGGACAAGTCGTTGCCGCTGGGCGCGGCCGGGCACATCTTTCCCGAAGGGGTGCCGTGAGCCTCGGGCGGGTTGTCGAGCGGGCGGGGCTGCTGGCGCTGCACCGCCTCGACCCGGAGCGCGCCCATCACCTTGCGCTGGCGGCGCTGCGCGCGGGGCTGGTGCCGCTGCCGGGGGGGGTGAGCACGCCGCGGCTGCGCACCCGGCTGGCCGGGCTCGACCTGCCGAACCCGGTGGGGCTGGCCGCGGGCTTCGACAAGAACGCGGTGGCGCTGGGCGCGCTGGCCCGCGCGGGCTTCGGTTTCGTCGAGGTCGGCGCCGCCACCCCGCGCCGGCAACCCGGCAACCCCCGCCCGCGGCTGTTCCGCCTGCGCGAGGACAGCGCCATCATCAACCGCTTCGGCTTCAACAACGACGGCGCCGCGGCGATCGCCGCGCGGCTTGCGGCGCGGCCGGCCGGCGCGGTGGTGGGGCTGAACCTGGGCGCCAACCGCGACAGCCCCGACCGCGCCGCCGATTTCGCCGAGGTGCTGCGGCTCTGCGGCGCCCATGTCGATTTCGCCACCGTCAACGTCTCGTCGCCCAACACCGAGCGGCTGCGCGAGTTGCAGGGCCGCGCCGCGCTCGACGCGCTGCTGGCCGGGGTGCTGGCGGCGCGCGACGCGCTGCCGCGCCGGGTGCCGGTGTTCCTCAAGATCGCGCCCGACCTCGATGCGCGCGCGCTCGAGGACATCGCCGCCAGCGCGCTGGCGGCGCCGGTCGACGGGCTGGTGGCAACCAACACCACGCTGGCCCGCGACGGGCTGCGGGGGGCCGCGCGCGGGCAGGCCGGCGGGCTTTCGGGCGCGCCGCTGGCCGGGCGCGCGACCCGCGTGCTGGCGCGGCTGTCGGCGCTGACAGGGGGAAAGGTTGCGCTGGTGGGCGTGGGCGGGATCGCCACGGCCGAGGATGCCTATGCCCGCATCCGCGCCGGCGCGGACGCGGTGCAGCTTTATACCGCGCTGGTCTACGACGGGCTTTCGCTGGGCGCGCGCATCGCCCGGGGCCTTGACGGCTTGCTGGCGCGCGACGGCTTCGCCTCGGTCGCCGAGGCGGTGGGGGTGGAGCGCGACCGCTGGCTGTGACGCAAGCGGCGGGCGGGCAAGTTGAGTATTTGGACCAAGATGAAGGGGCTGCGGGCGGTCTGCCTTCATGCCGGCGGTGCGGCCGGCGTGGCGGACGGGCCTGGAGCATGTCGCGCAAAAGTGGGAACCGGTTTTGCGCTTTTCGGACATGCGAAATCAGAAGGTTGGAGCGGGTCGCGTGAATGCGGATGAACGCGATCCGCTCTAGTACGCGACGTAATGGTCGCGGCGGTGGTTGATCGCGATCACGAGGTTCAGCACCAGCGCGCCCAGCGCCGACCACGCCACCTTCACCGGGTCGAGCAGCGCGAAGGCCAGCCCGAACACGGCGAGATCGACGCACAACTGCGTCCAGCCGGCACGAAAGCCGGTGCGGTCCTGCAGCCACACCGCCAGCACGCCGACGCCGCCAAGGCTGGCGCCGTGGCGAAACAGCGCCAGCAGGCCGGCGCCGCCGGTGGCCCCCACCAGCAGCGCGCCGGGCAGCGGCGCGAGGTCGGCCACGCGGAACACCTGCGGCAGCCACGCCGCAAGCAGCGACAGCAGGCTGACCGCCGCGAAGGTCTTGAGCGTGAAGCGCAGCCCCAGCCGCGCCAGCGCCAGCGCGTAGAACGGCAGGTTGAGCGCGAAGAACACCGCCCCGAAGCTCCACCCCGAAGCGTAGGAGATCACCAGCGCCAGCCCCGCGGTCTGGCCGGTGACGAAGCCGAGGTGCTGCATCAGCGTCACCGACAGCGCCACCATCAGCACCCCGAACAGCAGCCCCTGCGCGTCCTCGACGGGGGAATGGCGGATCGGGCGCGGGGGGGGCGTGTCGGTCACGGGCAGGGCGGGGGCATCGGTCATGCGCTCCGATACGGGGTTGCCGCGGCCCGGTCCAGCCGGGCCGCCGCGTGACAGGGTGTCGCGAGCCCGTTCAGCCGGCCAGCGCCTTGTTCAGGTATTCGTCGACCTTCTCGAGATAGCCCATCGTGGTCAGCCACTTCTGGTCGGGGCCGACGAGCAGCGCGAGATCCTTGGTCATGAACCCGTCCTCGACCGTCTGCACCGTCACCCGCTCCAGCGTCTCGGCGAAGGTCGCGAGTGCGGCGTTGTCGTCAAGCTTGGCGCGGTGCTTGAGCCCGCCGGTCCAGGCGTAGATCGAGGCGATGGAATTGGTCGAGGTTTCCTTGCCCTGCTGGTGCTGGCGGTAGTGGCGGGTGACGGTGCCGTGCGCCGCCTCGGCCTCCACCGTCTTGCCGTCGGGCGTCATCAGCACCGAGGTCATCAGCCCGAGCGAGCCGAAGCCCTGCGCCACGGTGTCGGACTGCACGTCGCCGTCGTAGTTCTTGCACGCCCAGACATAGCCGCCCGACCATTTCAGCGCCGAGGCCACCATGTCGTCGATCAGCCGGTGTTCGTAGGTGATGCCCGCGGCCTTGAACCTGTCGGCGAATTCCTCGTCGAAGACCTTCTGGAACAGATCCTTGAAGCGGCCGTCGTAGGCCTTCAGGATGGTGTTCTTGGTCGACAGGTAGAGCGGCCAGCCGAGGTTGAGCGAATAGTTCATCGAGGCGCGGGCGAAGTCGATGATCGAGGCGTCGAGGTTGTACATCGCCATCGTCACGCCGGCGCCGGGGGCGTCGAACACCTCGCGCTCGATCGTCGTGCCGTCCTCGCCCACGAATTTCAGCGTCAGCTTGCCCGGCCCGGGGAAGCGGAAGTCGGTTGCGCGATACTGGTCGCCGAAGGCGTGGCGGCCGACCACGATGGGCTGGGTCCAGCCCGGCACGAGGCGGGGCACGTTGCGGCAGAGGATCGGCTGGCGGAAGATCACGCCGCCGAGGATGTTGCGGATGGTACCGTTGGGGCTGCGCCACATCTGCTTGAGGCCGAATTCCTCGACCCGCGCCTCGTCGGGGGTGATGGTGGCGCATTTCACGCCGACGCCGTATTGCTTGATCGCGTTGGCCGCGTCGATGGTGATCTGGTCGTCGGTGCGGTCGCGCTCCTCGATCCCGAGGTCGTAGTATTTCAGGTCGATGTCGAGGTAGGGCAGGATCAGCTTCTTCTTGATGAAGTCCCAGATGATCCGGGTCATCTCGTCGCCGTCGAGTTCGACGACGGGGTTGGCTACCTTGATCTTCGACATGGATGCTCTCCGCTCGGGGTGACTCGTCGGCCGGGTCATAGCCCAAAAGGCGGGGCGGGGGAAGGTGGTATGCTTTGGTATACCGAAGTTGTCGCAGGCCGGCGCCCGGCGGCGCGCCGCGCTGCCGGGGTCAGGCGGTGCCGGTTTCCGCGCGGTGGCGGGACAGGCGGTTTTCGAGGAAGGTGCGCGCACGGGCCTCGGCGCGCTGGGCGCGGATGGCGGCCATGAACGCCTCCTGCAGGCCGGTCGACGACGCCTCGACGATCTTGTGAACCTCGGTCACCAGGCTTTCGTCGCCGGTTTCGGCCACCGCCTTCAGCACGTCCTCGGCCAGCCTTATGCCAAGCTCTTCGGTGGTCGCCATGGCGCTACCTCGTCTGTTCGCCCAGCCGGCGGGTGACATATTCCTTCACCGTGTCGATCAGGGTTTCCATGTGCGGATCCTCGAAGAAATGGCCGGCGTCGGGCACTTCGCGGTGGGTGATGGTGATGCCCTTCTGCTCGTGCAGCTTGGCCACCAGCGTCTGGGTGTCACGCGGCGGCGCCACCCGGTCGGCGGTGCCGTTGATCACCAGCCCCGAGGCCGGGCAGGGCGCGAGGAAGCTGAAATCGTACATGTTCGCCGGCGGCGAGACCGAGATGAAGCCGGTGATCTCGGGCCGGCGCATCAGCAACTGCATCCCGATCCACGCGCCGAAACTGAACCCGGCCACCCAGCAATGCTTGGCGTTGGGGTTGAGCGTCTGGAGATAGTCGAGCGCCGAGGCGGCGTCGCTGAGCTCGCCGATGCCCTGGTCGAACTCGCCCTGGCTGCGCCCGACGCCGCGGAAGTTGAAGCGCAGGACGTTGAAGCCGATCTCGTGGAAGGCATAATGCAGGTTGTAGACCACCCGGTTGTTCATCGACCCGCCGTATTGCGGGTGCGGGTGCAGGATGATCGCGATTGGCGCGTCGCGGCTTTTCTGGGCGTGATAGCGTCCTTCGAGCCGGCCATCCGGCCCCGGAAAGATCACTTCGGGCATCGTGCGCCTGTCCTTACGGTCGAACCTCGGTGCGGATTGCACGAGAAAACTTGACGAAATTCGTCGGGCAATCTAGAAACGTTCCAAACTCCGGTCGTGGCCGGAGGAGGGTGCATCGGAAGTAAGGAAGCTTGCCGGTGCCGTCAATCGTCTTGCCCGGGGAAAGACCATGAAACTCTCGACCAAGGGGCGTTATGCGGTGATCGCGCTGGCCGATCTGGCGCTGGCCGCGCCGGGGGCGCTGGTGCCGCTGTCCGAGATCGCGCGGCGCCAGGACATCTCGTTGCCCTATCTCGAGCAGTTGTTCGTCAAGCTGCGCCGGGCAGGGCTGGTCGAGTCGACCCGCGGGCCCGGCGGCGGCTACCGGCTGGCACGCTCGCCCGACGCGATCCGGGTGCTCGAGGTGATGGAGGCGGTCGACGAGACGCTGAGCGCGCTGCACACCGGCGCCGGGGCCTCGGGCGCGGTGTCGGGCAGCCGGGCGCAATCGCTCGCCAACCGGCTGTGGGAAAGCCTGTCGGCGCATGTCTACGTGTTCCTGCACCAGACCCGGCTTTCGGATGTCGTCGACAACGAGCTGGTGCCCTGCCGGGCGGTGCCGAACCTGCTGCACGTGGTGGATGAATGATCGCACCGCGCACCTATCTCGACTGGAACGCCACCGCGCCGTTGCGCGCCGAGGCGCGGGCGGCGATGGCGGCGGCGTTCGACGTGGTGGGCAACCCCTCGTCGGTCCATGCCGAGGGGCGGGCGGCGCGGGCGCTGGTCGAGCGGGCGCGCGCGCAGGTGGCGGCGGCGGTCGGCTGCCAGCCGGGCGAGGTGGTGTTCACCGCCGGCGCGACCGAGGCGGCAGGCTTTCTCGGCCGGCGGCCGCCGGGCCACGCGGTATGCGTGCAGGAAACCGCGCATGACGCGCTGTGGTCGCACCTCGACCTGTCGGGGCTGGAGGGCCGCCCCGACGGCCCGGGCCATACGCTGGCGATGGGGCTGGCCAATTCCGAGACCGGGGTGATCACCGAACCGCCCGAACGCGTGGACGGGCGGTGGCCCTACGGCGCCGCACGCTGCGACTGGCTGCTGCTGGACATCACCCAGGCGGTGGGGCGCATCCCGTTCTCGTTCGCGTGGAGCGGGGCGGATTTCGCCATCCTCTCGGCGCACAAGCTGGGCGGGCCCAAGGGCGTCGGCGCGCTGATCGTGCGCGAGGGCTGCGACATCACGCCGCTGGCCACCGGCGGCGGCCAGGAAAGCGGGCGGCGGGCGGGCACCGAAAACGTGGCCGGCATCGCCGGCTTCGGCGCCGCCGCCGAGGCCGCGCTGCGCGATCTTGCCGCCGGGCTGTGGGAGGAGGTCGCGGAAATTAGAAATATTCTAGACTCGGCTATTTCCTCCGCCGCTGACATGACTATTTTGGTCGGAAAGGAATCGCCGCGTCTGCCCAACACCTCCTGCCTGCTGACGCCGGGCTGGAAGGGCGAGACGCAGGTGATGGCGATGGACCTGGCCGGGTTCGCGGTTTCGGCCGGCTCGGCGTGTTCGTCGGGCAAGGTGCGCCCGAGCCGGGTGCTGCGGGCGATGGGCTTCGACGAGGGCGCGGCGGCCTCGGCGATCCGCGTCTCGATCGGGCCCGCAACCGGGCGCGTGGCGGTCGAGCGCTTTGCCGATGCCTGGCTGGGGGCGCTGCGGCGCCATCGTGCGCGGGCCGCGACAGTGGATGAGAAAGAGGGCGCAAGCCCCTGACGGGAAACGAAAGGATACAAGATGTCTGCACTCGACACCTGCGCGCCGAAAGCTCCGGCCCCGCGCGACGGGGTCGACCGCGAGACGGTCGAGACCGTGCAGGCCATGGCCGGCCGCTACAAGCACGGCTGGGAAACCGATATCGAGACGGATTTCGCCCCCAAGGGCCTGTCCGAGGATATCGTGCGCCTGATCTCGGAGAAGAACGGCGAACCCGAATGGATGACCGACTGGCGGCTGGCCGCGTTCCGCCGCTGGCAGGGCATGTCCGAGCCGACCTGGGCGATGCTGACCTACCCCGAGATCGACTATCAGGACCAGTATTACTACGCCAAGCCCAAGAGCATGGCGCAAAAGCCGAAATCGCTGGACGAGGTCGACCCAAAGCTGCTGGCGACCTATGAAAAGCTGGGTATCCCGCTCAAGGAACAGATGATCCTTGCTGGCGTCGAGGGCGCGGGCGAGGCGCCGGCCGACGGCCGCCGCGTCGCCGTCGACGCGGTGTTCGACAGCGTCTCGCTCGGCACCACGTTCAAGGCGGAACTGGCCAAGGCCGGGGTGATCTTCTGCTCGATCTCGGAGGCGATCCGCGAGCATCCCGAACTGGTGCGCAAGTATCTGGGCTCGGTCGTGCCGGCCACCGACAACTTCTTCGCCACGCTCAACTCGGCCGTGTTCTCGGACGGGTCGTTCGTCTACATCCCCGAGGGCGTGCGCTGCCCGATGGAGCTGAGCACCTATTTCCGCATCAACGCCGAAAACACCGGCCAGTTCGAGCGCACGCTGATCATCGCCGACAAGGGCAGCTATGTAAGCTACCTCGAAGGCTGCACCGCGCCCAAGCGCGACACCCACCAGTTGCACGCGGCGGTGGTCGAGATCGTGGTGCTCGACGATGCCGAGGTGAAGTATTCCACCGTCCAGAACTGGTATCCCGGCGACGAAGAGGGGCGCGGCGGCATCTACAACTTCGTCACCAAGCGCGCCGACTGCCGCGGCGCGCGCGCCAAGGTGATGTGGACGCAGGTGGAAACCGGCAGCGCGATCACCTGGAAATACCCCTCGTGCCTGCTGCGCGGCGACGACAGCCAGGGCGAGTTCTATTCGATCGCGATCACCAACAACGCCCAGCAGGCCGACACCGGCACCAAGATGGTGCATCTGGGCAAGCGCACCCGCTCGCGCATCGTCTCGAAGGGGATCAGCGCGGGCAGGGCGCAGAACACCTATCGCGGGTTGGTCTCGGTGCATCCGAAGGCGGTGGGCAGCCGCAACTACACCCAGTGCGACAGCCTGCTGATCGGCGACCGCTGCGGCGCCCACACGGTGCCCTACATCGAGGTCAGGAACACCTCGAGCCGGGTCGAGCACGAGGCGACCACCTCGAAGGTCGACGACGACCAGTTGTTCTACTGCCGCTCGCGCGGGATGGACGAGGAAGAGGCGGTGGCGCTGGTGGTCAACGGCTTCTGCAAGGAGGTGTTGCAGGCGCTGCCGATGGAGTTTGCCATGGAGGCGCAAAGCCTGGTGGCGATCAGCCTCGAAGGGTCGGTCGGGTGAGGCGGGCGCCGGTGCGCGACCGCGCCCCGGCCCTGGCCCCCCGCGCACGAAAGGAACGGGCATGATCGTCACGACGACACAATCGGTCGAGGGCCGCAGGATCACCGCCTATCACGGCATCGTCACGGGCGAGGCGATCCTGGGCGCCAACATCTTCCGCGACCTGTTCGCGGGCATCCGCGACATCGTCGGCGGCCGCTCGGCGGCGTATGAGCAGGAACTGGGCCGCGCCCGCCAGGTCGCGCTGGCCGAGATGGAGGCCGAGGCCGCCGCCCGCGGGGCGCACGCGGTGGTGGGCGTCGATCTCGACTACGAGGTGATCAACAACATGCTGATGGTGTCGGCCTCGGGCACCGCGGTGGCGCTGGACTGACGCCATGGCCACCCGCGACGACACAATCCCCCCGCCCGCGCGGCCGGTGCTGACCTTTCCCGACGAGGTCGGCGCCTTCGTGCGCGCGCACTACGAACGCGCGGCGACGATCCTCGAATACGGCTCGGGCGGCTCGACGGTGCTGGCCGCCGAGATCGGCGGCAAGCGGGTATTCTCGGTCGAAAGCGATGCCGGCTGGGCCGCGGAACTGGGCCGCTACCTCGACCACGCCGGTATCGCCGACGGGGTCACGCTGCACCACGCCGACATCGGGCCCACCGGCAAGTGGGGGCGGCCGAAGTCCGACCGCGGCTGGCGCGGCTATCATGCCTATCCGCTGTCGGTGTGGGACCGGCCCGATTTCGAGGCCCCCGACCTGATCCTGATCGACGGGCGGTTCCGGCCGGCGTGCCTGATGGTCGCGATGCTGCGCACCGAGCGGCCGGTGACGGTGCTGTTCGACGATTACGCCGGCCGCAAGCACTATGCCCGGGTCGAGCGCTTCGTGCGGCCGGCCGAGCTGTGCGGCCGCATGGCGCGCTTCGATCTGGCCCCGACCCCGCTTCCCCGCCGCGAGATGACGGCGATCGTGGAAATGTTCAACGAGCCCTTCTGAGCGCTCGCCACCCGACGAAACGGAGAGAAGAATGCTGGAAATTCGCAACCTGCACGTCAAGCTCGAGGAAGAGGACAAGGCGATCCTCAAGGGGGTCGACCTGTCGGTTCCGGCGGGCGCGGTTCATGCGATCATGGGGCCGAACGGTTCGGGCAAGTCGACGCTGTCCTACGTGCTTGCGGGCCGCGCGGGCTATGTCGTCACCGATGGCAGCGCGACGCTGGAAGGCGCCGACCTGCTGGCGATGGCGCCCGAGGATCGCGCCGCGGCGGGCCTGTTCCTGGCGTTCCAGTATCCCGTCGAGATCCCCGGCGTGGGCAACATGACCTTCCTGCGCACCGCGGTGAACGCCCAGCGCAAGGCCCGCGGCGAGGACGAGATGGGCGCGGCCGAGTTCCTCAAGGCGGTGCGCGCGAAGGCGGCCGATCTGAAGATCGACGCCGAGATGCTCAAGCGCCCCGTCAACGTCGGCTTTTCGGGCGGCGAGAAGAAGCGCAACGAGATCCTGCAGATGGCGATGCTGGCGCCGAAGATGTGCATCCTTGACGAGACCGACTCGGGGCTTGACGTCGACGCGATGAAGCTGGTCGCCGATGGCGTCAACGCGCTGCGCGACGCCGGGCGCGGGTTTCTCGTCATCACCCATTACCAGCGGCTGCTGGACCACATCCGCCCCGATGTCGTGCACATCATGTCGGACGGGCGGATCGTCAAAAGCGGCGGGCCCGACCTGGCGCTGGAGGTCGAGGAGAACGGCTACGTCGACCTGCTGGCGGAGGCGTCGTGATGGCGGCGTCCAGGGCACGAAAGCCGGCGGCGCCCGAACCGCGGATCGAGGGCCTGGTGCTGCCCTCGGGCGGGGCGTGGGCGCGGGCGGCGCGCACCGGGGCGCACGAGCGGCTGCGCGCCGCCGGCCTGCCGGTGCGCCGCGACGAATACTGGAAATGGACCGACCCGACGCCGCTGACGGCCGAGCAGGCGCCCCCCGCCGCGGCCTTCGATCCCGGCGACGAGGCGCCGGCCTTCGACGATATCCCGGCGGTGCGGCTGGTGTTCACCGACGGGGTGTTCGATGCCGCCGCCTCCGACGATCCGGCGCTTGCCGGGGTCGAGATCGCGCGGCTGGCCGACGCAGGGCAGGCCGACCTGCACTGGGCGCGCGAGGTTTACGGCGTGATCGAGGCCGCGGGGCAGGTGCCGGTGGCCCGCCCGCTGGCCGCGCTCAACACCGCGATGGCGCCCGATGGCGTGCTGATCCGGGTTGCCGGAAAGGCGGCGCGGCCGGTGTCGCTGGTCTACCGCCATGTCTCCGAGACCTCGGACGCGATGCTGCACCATTGCATCCGGCTGGAGCCGGGCGCCGAACTGACGCTGCTGGAAAGCGGGCCGGCGGCGGCGCGCTTCAACAACGTGATCGAGGTCGAGGTGGGCGCCGGCGCCGCGTTCCACCACGTCCGAACCCAGGGCCGCGACCACGACCGCCGCGCGGTGACGCATCTGTTCGCGCGGGTCGGCGCCGGGGCGCTGCTCAAGACCTTCACGCTGACCGCGAACGGCGTGCTGACCCGCAACGAGGCGGTGGTCGAGCTTGTGGGCGAGGGCGGCTCGGCCCATATCGCCGGGGCGGCGGTGGGCGACGGGGCGTTCCACCACGACGACACCGTGTTCGTCCGCCACGCCGCCCCCGGCTGCGAAAGCCGGCAGGTGTTCAAGAAGGTGCTCAAGAACGGCGCGCGCGGGGTGTTCCAGGGCAAGATCCTGGTCGAGCGCGCGGCGCAGAAGACCGACGGCTACCAGATCAGCCAGTCGCTGCTGCTGGACGAGGACAGCCAGTTCCTGGCCAAGCCCGAACTGGAGATCTACGCCGACGACGTGAAATGCAGCCACGGCTCGACGTCGGGCGACATCGACGAGACGGCGCTGTTCTACCTGCGTTCGCGCGGGTTGCCGCTGTCCGAGGCGCAGGCGCTGCTGGTGCTGGCGTTCGTGGCCGAGGCGATCGACGAGATCGCGAGCGAGCGTCTGGCCAGCGACATCCGCGGCCGCCTCGACGGCTGGCTGGCGCGGCACCGCGACCAGGACCGCGACCAGGACCGGGGCTGAGGGGGCGGCAATGTCGGTGGTGCGCGACATCGCACTTTCGTGGCGCGCGCCGGGGGCGGTGATGCGCCGCCACCTTGCCGGCGGGGTGCGCGAGGATCGCGCGCTGATCACGCTGATGGCGGCGTGCCTGCTGCTGTTCGTCGCGCAATGGCCGGGGCTGGCGCGGGCCGCGTTCGAAAACCCCGAGGTGCCGCTGGATGCGCGGCTGGCCGGGGCGCTGATGGCGATGCTGTTCGTGGCGCCGCCGGTGTTCTATGCGCTGGCCGCGCTGTCGCACCTGATCGCGCGGGCGATGTTCGCGCGCCGGGCGGGCGCGCCGGGCGGCTTCGGCGCCGCGCGGATGGCGCTGTTCTGGGCGCTGCTGGCGGTGACGCCGGGGGCGCTGTTGCAGGGGCTGGTCGCGGGCTTTGTCGGGCCCGGGCCGGTGGCCACGGGCACCGGGCTGGTGGTGCTGGCGGCGTTTCTGGCCATCTGGGGGGCCTGCCTGCGCGTGGCAGAGCTTGAGCCCCCCGCGGCAACCCCCTAGGAGGGTGGGCATGGAGCCAGAACCCGATCTTCCCCCGCTCGCCCGCATGATGCGCGAATCGTTCGCCGACCCGCGCCGCGGCATCCGCCGGGTGCTCGACCTCGGCCTGCCCGAGGCGGTGGCGTGGCAGGCGCTGGCGCTGGTGGCGGTGCTGAGCGCGATGCTCACGCTGGTTGCCAGCCTGCTGGTGCCGGCGGGCAGCGCGGCGATGATGGCGGGCGGCATCACGCTGCGGATGCAGATCATGCAGGCGGTGTTGCTGGTGGTGATGGCCGGCGGCGTGCATCTGGTCGGGCGCGCGATGGGCGGGCAGGGCACGCTGGCGGGCGCCGTTGTCACGGTGGCGTGGCTGCAGGCGGCGATGCTGGTGTTCCAGGCCGCGCAGCTTGTCGCGCAGGTGGTGCTGCCGCCGCTGGCGCCGATGGTGGCGCTGGCCAGCGTTGCCGCGTTCTTCTGGCTGCTGACCAACTTCGTGTGCGAACTGCACGGGTTCTCCAGCCGCGGGCGGGTGTTCGGCACGATCCTGCTGGCGTTCTTCGCGCTCGCCTTCGTGCTGGCGTTCGTGCTCGGGCTGGCCGGGATCGTGCCCGCGACGGAGGTGTAGGCCATGTACGACGTCGCGCGCATCCGCGCCGATTTCCCGATCCTCGCGCGCGAGGTGAACGGCAAGCCGCTGGTCTACCTCGACAACGGCGCCTCGGCGCAGAAGCCGCAGGCGGTGATCGACGCCGTGACCCGCGCCTATGCCCACGAATACGCCAACGTCCATCGCGGCCTGCACACGCTGTCCAACCTTGCCACCGAGGCCTACGAGGGCGCGCGCGGCACCATCGCGCGGTTCCTCGGCGTGGCCGACGAGGGCGAGATCGTGTTCACCACCGGCACCACGCTGGGGATCAACCTGGTGGCCCATGCCTGGGCGATGCCGCGGCTGGAGGCGGGCGACGAGATCGTGCTGAGCGTGATGGAGCATCACGCCAACATCGTGCCGTGGCATTTCCTGCGCGAGCGCCAGGGCGTGGTGCTGAAATGGGTCGAGGTGGACGCGGCCGGCGATCTCGACCCCGAGGCGGTGCTGGCGGCGATCGGGCCGCGCACCCGGCTGGTGGCCGTCACCCACATGTCGAACGTGCTGGGCACGGTGGTGGACGTGCACGCCATCGTCGCCGGCGCGCACGAGCGCGGCGTGCCGGTGCTGGTCGACGGCAGCCAGGCGGCGGTGCACATGCCGCTGGACCTCGACGCGCTGGGGGCGGATTTCTACGCCGTCACCGGGCACAAGCTTTACGGCCCCTCGGGCTCGGGGGCGATCCACATCCGCAAGCAGCGGATGGCCGAGATGCGCCCGTTCCTCGGCGGCGGCGACATGATCCGCGAGGTGCACCGCGACGCGATCACCTGGGCCGACCCGCCGATGAAGTTCGAGGCCGGCACGCCGGGCATCGTGCAGCAGATCGGCCTTGCGGCGGCGCTCGACTACCTGATGGGGCTGGGGATGGCGGCGGTGGCCGCGCATGAGCGCGACCTGCGCGATCATGCCCGTGCCCGGCTCGGCGCCCTCGACTGGCTGTCGGTGCAGGGCAATTCGGCCGGCAAGGGGGCGATCTTCTCGTTCACGATGGCCGGCGCGGCGCATCCCCACGACATCTCGACCATCCTCGACAAGCGCGGGGTGGCGGTGCGGGCGGGGCACCATTGCGCGGGGCCCTTGATGGACCACCTCGGGCTGACGGCGACCTGCCGCGCCTCGTTCGGGCTTTACAACACCCGCGCCGAGGTGGATGCGCTGGTCTCGGCGCTGGAACTGGCGCACGAGCTGTTCGCCTGATTGCCATTGCGCGCCTCGCCGCGCTCGCCTATAGAGGCGCGCGCCGGCACCCGTAGCTCAGCTGGATAGAGCGCTGCCCTCCGAAGGCAGAGGTCACAGGTTCGAATCCTGTCGGGTGCGCCACCCAAAAATCCCTGAATGACAACGGCTTATGCCGCGTCAGGGTGACTCCGAAAAACCCCTGAAAACCAGCCTGTCACGCTCTGGTCACAGCAACGGGGTTTTCGACATGGCCACCATCAGGAATCGGAACGGGAAATGGCAGGCGCAGGTGCGCCGCAACGGGCACACCCCCCGCACCAAATCCTTCCTGTCCAAGCGCGACGCGATGCAATGGGCGCGGCAGACGGAAGCGGAACTGGACGCAACCGTCTTCGCCGTCGATCTGCGCGTGCTGGACCGCACCACACTGCGCGACTTGCTCACCCGCTACCGCAGCGAGGTCACACCCGCGAAGCGCGGGCACGCATCGGAGAACAAGCGGATCGACGGCTTTCTGCGCGAGACATGGGCTGACAAGCCGCTGTCCAAGGCCACGCCGCAGGTGTTCAGCCGCTACCGGGACGAACGGCTGCGCAAGGTCAGCCCCGGAACCGTGATCCGTGATCTTGGCTTGCTGCGCGCCGTCTTCGAGGTCGCCCGGATAGAATGGGACGTGCCGTTGCCCGAGAACCCGGTGGCCAAGGTGCGCAAGCCCAAAGCCCCGGACGCACGGGAACGCCGCTTAGCGGCTGGCGAACTGGACGCGCTGCTTGCGGCCTGCGATGGCAACCGCAACGACTGGCTGCGGACGGGCATCCTGCTTGCAGTCGAGACCGGGATGCGACGCGGCGAACTGCTGAGCATCCGATGGGCCGATGTCTCGCCCGATGTGTCCACGCTGCTGATCCGCGAGACGAAGAACGGGCACGCCCGGCGCATTCCGCTCACGAACCGGGCTGCGCACCTGCTGCGCGAACGCAAGGCGCACCGCGACACGGGGAACAGTCTGGTCTTTCCGGTTTCCGCCAACGCCTTTCGGCTGTGCTGGGAACGGTGCAAGCGCATCGCCGCGAAGTCCCGCCCCGACATTGCGGACCTGCGGTTTCACGATCTGCGGCACGAAGCCGTCAGCCGGTTCTTCGAGATGGGCTTGTCCGTCCCGGAAGTGGCGCTGATTAGCGGGCATCGCGATCCCCGGATGTTGTTTCGCTACACTCACCTGCGCGCCGAAGATATCGTGGCGAAGTTCAATGGCATTGAAAGCGTAGCGGCATGATGGCGTTCAAGTGCGGAGCAATGTCACGTCCTTGCGCCCGAATTTATTGCGATATCGGGTTGCGCATTTTTTTGACTTCGCTTCTTCGCGTCACGTTGAAATGCGTTGTTCAAGTGAAGTGATGGAGTAGATCAAGAACGTCTTTGCAGTTCTTTGTTCGTTGATCGCTCGAATGCAAGCCCGGATGCGAAGGCAAGCGCGTCCGGGTTAACTACTTTCGGAAATTTGCAGGCCAGCATTGCGGGTAACGCCATCATTCGGGGCCGCTCGCGGTCAGCTTGGAAGGTCCAAGCAAAGCACTGCAAATAAATGGAAATCTCACCTACACACATATAGACAATGAGGCGCAGGCCCGAACGTCACGAGGCCGCGGCACGGCGATGCTGTGCGAGGCGAGACGGTCACGGTTCGTGTGACGCTTGATGCTGGACCATCCGGGAGCCACCCTCAGCGGGCCGCAATGCGGCTTTCCGCTAACTGTCTGGCAAGATTAAATTTTCCTGACTTCCTGCCATATAGACAGAGGCGATGGCTGTCAGTTCCAACCATATAGACAGAGGCGCGGCCCCTGTGACCCTCCCCGCCCTGTGTTCCGCCGACAGAACGGCGATGCTCGACACCCCCTGAGCGTTCAACCGGCGCATTTTCCTTTGGGATATCCCTAGAAAAATACGCCGATAAAATCCAGTCGATGAAGCACACATCCGCCGCAAGGCGGTTTTTTTGTTCGTGGAGAGACGAATGATGAATGACCACATTTTCCACCATGCTTGCGCGATACAGAACACAATCATGGAAAATACCGATCACTTCGGTATGCAATGCAACGCTGCGCTCTTTCAGGCCGCAAAGGCGGCATTCCGGGAAGTCGGCAGCAATGCCGGGACGGCGACGCCGCACTTGGTGAACTCTGGCACCGGCACCGGGAAGACCACTTTCTGTGTCGCCCTGATCGCCGCGAGCGTCGCCGCGCTCACCGACTATTCAGCCGCCTATGTCGTCGCGACAATCGACGAGGCGCAGAAGGTCTTCGACCAACTGGCGACACTGCTTCCGCGCGACGCTGTGACGATCCACACGTCAGCCCACGAAAGCGAGGATGCAGCGCGGCGGCACCATACGAAATGTGCTCCCGACGAATGCAGACTTCTTCGGCATGTCCAGACACTCGGAGGCAGTTCCCGTGCGGACCTTGCCCGGCATCGGGTCGTGGTCTGCACGCATGAACTCTGGATCATGGAAGGCGAGCACAAAGCCGACTTCGGCGTGCGGCTGTTCAACGGCGCACCGCGCAGTAACGTCTTTCTGGACGAGTTCCCCGACACCGTGGCGACGGTGGAAGCCGGGCCTGCGGACCTCGACGAACTGGCGGACGAACTGCACCGGGTTGTTGAGTATCGCGACCTCGCGACGCTGGTTCGGAACGCGGCTGCGGCATTCAGGGAGCGATGCGGCGAAGGCAACGCCCGGTTCAAGACCGCGACCCTGCTTTCCCCGGATGACCACGCCGCGCTGAAACGGATCGACCTGACCCGGCTCAGCGACGCCCGCGACATGGCCACGCTGCACAGGGCACTAGCGGTGTTGTCCGCGACCGGCGCCGGGCGGTGCTTTCTGTCCCGCAGCAAGGCGAAGACCGCCGGGCAGGCGGACGGGCACATGATGCTGGTCGCCTATGATGATCGCTTCCGCCCGCATCCGGGGCTTGTGATCCTCGACGCCACGGCGGACTTCGCGCCGCAGGTGCAGGCCGGGCATGACTTCCGCCGCTACAGCGGGCCGCAGGTCAGCTATCGCAACCTGAGCCTGACCCACATTCAGGAACCGGCGGGGTTCGACCGTATCGCCAGCCGGGGCGCGTCAGCCGAGACGATCCGGGCCTATGTCCAGTGGATCAAGGCGACGGTGAAGGCGAACACCGCCACGGACGAAACCGCCCTGATCGTCGTGCCCAAGAAGGTCGCGGCGGCGCTGCACACCAACAACTTCATACCGGGCCGCGATGTCATGGTGGCGACCTGGGGCATGGGCGTTGGATCGAACGCCTATCGCAAGTGCGGCGCGGTGTTCCTGTTCTCGGAGTTCCACAAGCCCCGCCACAGCTACCTCGCACAGAGCCTCGCCAGCCGGGGCAAGGTCGCGACGCATGACGACCTGCGGCAGGCGATGGGCGGGAACACCACCGGGCCTGTGGACGCAGTGGGCAGGGCGCACCGGCTGCGGCAATTCAAGCAGATGGCGTGCCGGGGGCGTATCCGCCAACTCGACGCGGCGGGCGTGGCCAAGCCCATGCGGCTGTTCACCAGCATGGACCGGGCGCTGTTCCTCGAAAGCTACCCGGCCCTGTTCCCCGATGCGCCGCCGCCCGCGTTCGTCGACGATGCGGATGCGCAGAACACCGGCCCGAAGAAACTGGCGTCCATGCTGGCGCTGGCCATGCAGCCCCGCGAACCGATCATGCTGACGGCGGACAGCATCGCGGCCAGCACCGGCATTGCGGGCAAGGCGCTCAAGCGGGCGTTTCAGTCCAAGCAGTGCAAGTCCCTTCACAGTCACGGCTGGCGGTTCGTTCCGGGCGAGGGCCGCAAGGCCAAACCCGCGCTGCGCTTCGACCCGGTGACGTTCCAGACCGAGAGGTTCGGATGCGTGACCCTGTGACAGAACCCTACCAGCCGATCACCCGAGACGAGGCCGCCCAGCGCGGCCTTTCTCGTTTCTGGACGGGGCGACCCTGCAAGGCCGGGCACTTGGCCGAACGCTTCGTCAGCAACCGCCAGTGCGTCGCCTGCAACGCCGAGAAGGCGCGTGAGCGGGAAAGGCGCAGGGCCGCGTCCGATCCGACCTTTCGCCTGTATCGCTCCGTCCAGCGGCGGGCGGGGCAGGCGCTGCGGGGGCGGGCCAGCCCGGTTGACGCCTTGGGCTGCGGCCCCGTCACGCTGAAACGGCACATCGCCGCCAAGTTCACCGAAGGCATGGCTTCGGAGAAATACGGGCAGTGGGAGGTGGACCACATCACCCCCCTGTCGGCGGGCTGCACGGTCGAAGACCTGACGCGGCTTTGCCACTACACGAACCTGCAACCTCTGTGGAAGCGGGACAACCGGATGAAGGGCGGGGCGTAAGCCTCGCCCGCATTCCCCGTGGCGGACGCGCGCGGCCCCGGTATCTGTCTGTTTTTCATCGGATGCGTTCGAGGAAGCACATGACGATCCGATAGGCGGGTTCGTAACTGGCCATCACCTGTTCGTCGGGATCGACTTCGCCGTGCAGCAAGGCGTTGCGCATGGCGTAGAGCGTTTCGACCAGCCCAGCCAACAGGTCTTCGGCTGTGCACTGAAACTGCATGGTCGAGATATCCAGCGCCGGGCCGCCGCCTTGAACAAGGTCCGTCATGGGGCGCGGGTTGCAGGCGTCATAGAACTGTCGAAGCGTCGTGCGTTGGGGTTCAGTCAGATTTCCAGCAAAGTCCGGGTGTGCATAGACTTCAGCCGGATCATAGCTTGCCTGAACATGTTGAAAGCGAACCTGTTGTGTCTGAATTGAGGTGACGGTGATTTGATATTGCCCGCCCTGTATCTTTGCCGCCGCGAAGCGATGTCGATGTCTGTCCAATTGATCGCCTTGCCAATTGTTTAGTGGTCGCAAACATACGGAACGAAGGGAAATTCTCTCTTGTCGTTGCTTCCGAGTGACCACGAAATGAATGGCGTCAAGTTTCTGCTGTAAGTCAAACACAGCCTGCTTTAGCCGTGTTTCTTCGGCAGTGACTTGATGTTCCTGCCCCGCAATTGGCTGCTCCAACACAGGTAGCAGGCGGCGGCGCAGTCGGCTGTTCGGGTCGCGGATCGTGAAATCAAGCATCGCTCGTTCTTGGGCCTGCCCGCTGGCATGACGATACCATGCGTTGAATGCGGCCCACGCCTTCACAAAGGGGCCGATGTAGTCGATTTCGGCCCGGTTCATCCATTCCTGTGCGTGCGGAGGAAGCGCCATCAGCTTGTCCCCTCTGCGGCGTCAAGGAAGGCCAGCGCGGCGGGTTCGCCGTCTTCAATGGCGATCTCGACGGCGCGCTTGGCGGCTTCGAGAAGCTGGGCGGCTTGAGCCTTGGCACGCCTCGCGTCGCGGATGTTGGCCACCACCTGCGTTTCCACCGCCGCGTCGATCTGCGGGAGCGGCAGGCCGAAGATATGCGCGTCCGTGATCGCGGGATACATGCTGGCGCTGGCGTAGAGGTCCAGCAGTTCGCAGATGACCGGAAGGCGCAGGAAGGTCAGCAGCAGTTCCGGGGCGACTTGACGCGGGTCGATCACCACGAAGCCGGAGGAAGCCACATAGCCGTCCTGTTCCGGGGCGATCTGGGCCGACAGGCGGCGGATGGGTCGCACGGTCGAGGTGATGATATCGCCGGGTCGCACATGCCATGTCGCGCGGCTGGGCGCTTCGTCGCAGGGAAGTGGCGTGCTGGTGGCCGCGCCTGCACCATCAATGTCGCCAATCTCGATGTAGTTGAAGTTCGCGCAATCCTGTGGGCGGAACTTCTGACGGCGGGGTCGCGCGAGGTCACCCAACTTGCGCCCGTCGCGCCCGAGGATATCGAGAAGCGCCCGTATGCGCGGGGCGTAGAAGCGAGCATCCAAGCGCCCGGCGGCGAAGGCGTCGCTGGCGCGGGCGGTGTAGCTGAGCGGTTCCGGCGGCGTCCAGTTCGCCAACCCCAGCGCAGCAAGCAGGGTGTCTTGGGCGCTTTCGTTCATCCGCGCTGCATCAGCATCATGGCCACGCGCCAGCTTCACGATCCTCTCAATTGCAAGCTGGAAGTTTTCGCTTAGAAGAACTATCGGCATGGTTCGCAGATTGACCAAGCTGATATAGGGGTTCATCTGCTCCGTCTTCTGACGATCCGCAAAGTCTTGCCCAACTCGCGAAGAAAGATATGCTGCAAGATACGCCGCGCCAATAAGCCCGTTCGGCTGAATAAGCGCCACATCTTGATTGATCGCAAGCGGCTCAATTGGCGCAGTGAGAAACGGATAGGCTTGGCAAATCCGCCGCTTGATTGTGCACAGCACACTCGAAGTAGATATCCTCTGCCTTCGGAATTCTCCGTCATATTGTTCGCGGGTAATGGACTTCAGCTTTTCAGGATGGAACCGCAGTGGAGAAACGCACTCCACGGTTACAAATCCAACATCGCCAGTCTTCACGTCATGCTTATATGGAGTGTGTCCTGATGAAATATGTCTCGCAATCGCATCAAGCGAGACAACATCTGAACGCGCGCTGATCACCTCCAAATACTCGCTTCGGGGATGAGCTGCATACTCTGCGTCTAAGCGTGAAGCGGCATAGACCGAGGAATAGGAAACGATCCGGGCTTCCAGCCCCTCCAACAGTGCGCTCAGGCGATCACTGTCGAAGGGGCGCGGCGAAAAAAACTGAAGTGCTCCTGCGCCGCGAACTCCTGAAAGGCTTCGGCTATCCCGTCCCCCGTCAGCCCTTCGTGGTTGTAGAGGTCATGGGCGACGATGAAGTGCCCGTGCGTGTCGCGCATCAGGGTTCCGTCGTCCCGGCGCACATAGACCTTTTCGCCCGAGTTGTTGACGCTCTCCACCTGCTGCGTGGCGAAGAAGATGTTGTAGTCCTCCACCTTGGGGCAGAGCGGCCCGGCGGAGGCATCGTCGTTCCACTTCTGCACGAACAGCACGCTGGTCTTGGTGCCGGTGTGCGGCTTGAAGGTGTTCGGGTGCAGCCCCACCACGGCGAGGATGCGGCAGCGTTCCATGATGAACTCGCGCACCCGCTGGTCGGACGAGTTGTTGAACCGCCCCTGCGGCAGCACCACGGCCATGCGCCCGCCGGGTTTCAGGAAGTCCAGATTGCGTTCGATGAACAGCAGGTCGCGGCCCACGGCGCGTTCCAGCTTGCCGTCCTTCTTGTGGGCCAGGTCATAGGGCGACAGCATGTCGGACTGCTTGATGTCGCCCGCGAAGGGCGGATTGGCCATCAGCACGTCGAAGCCGAACTGGCGATAGTCCGCGTTCTTGGTGCCTGCCCGCAGTCTGCGCAACCGTCGCCAGCCGTCGCCGTAGGTGTCGGCCCATTCGTCCTGCTTCACCGTCTCGTCCCACTTGGTCCAGTCGAGGGTGTTCAGGTGCAGCACGTTGGTTTCGCCGTCGCCCGCGATCAAGTTGAGGCAGCGGGACACGCGGACGGACTTTTCGTCGAAGTCCACGGCGAACACCTTGTCGCGCACATAGTCTTCGCAGCGCGGCGGCTTCTGGTCCATCGTGAACAGGTGGCTTTCCTGTAGCCCCATGTCCGCGATGATGCTGCGCCACACGTGGAACATGGTGTGCACGGTGAAGCCGGCTGACCCGCACGCGGTGTCGATCACCGTTTCATGCTCTTGCGGGTTGAGCATCTTCACGCACATGTCGATGACCCAACGCGGGGTGAAATACTGGCCTTTCTCGCCCTTCGACGACTTGTTGACGAGATATTCGAATGCGTCGTCGATCACGTCGAGATTGGAGTTGAACAGCTTCCATTCTTCCAGCGACCCGACGCATACTTGCAGGTGATCGGGCGACAGGCGGATGCGTTCGTCGTCTAGGAATACACCCGGCCACTTCTTTTTCGCCTCGTCGAACAAGTCCTGAATGGCGCGCTTGAGTTGCGCGGCGGTGTTGGTGTTGCGGAAACGCAGGAACGGATGCTGGCCCCGGTGCGTGGCCATCTCGTCATAGAGTTTGGTGAATATCAGCTTGAACACTTCTTCGAACACATCGACGCCAGCGTTGGCCAGCACCTCGTTTTCCATGTCCACGATCAACTCGCGCAGGGACCGGGCCTTGGACCCTTCGCGTTCCCGCTCGTTTTCTTTGTCGATAAGGGTCTGGATCGTCCACGGTTGATCTACGATATCCTCAATCGTCTGGTTCGCCCGTGGCAGGTGGTGAATGGGAACGAAGTAATTCGGGTTCTTGCGGTGCCAGACTTCGGCCAGAATGCCGTTGCTCCACACCGCCAAGGGCGCGCCCGTCGCGTGGGTGTAGGACCGCAGTTGTTCCTTGCCGTCCCGAAGTTTGCCCTGCTTCACCTCAATGATGATGTAGGGCACAGTCGGTCGGTCTGCATCGAACACAACAATATCGGCGCGCTTGGAACTGTCGCGCCCGAACGTGATCGGGTATTCAACCTGAATGCGCGAGGCCGGATAGCCGAACTGCTCTGTCAATCGCGCCAGCCAAAGTTGCCGGGTGCGTTCCTCGGGCTTTAGCTGCACTTCCTTGTTGCGGACAAGGCAGGTTGCATAGACGGCGGGCTTGCCTCTCACGTCCCGCTCGAAAGTCCGCTCGTCCAAAGCCCGGTTTTCGTCTTCGGAGAATAGAACGAATTGGCTGAATTCATTCGTGATCTTGTTCATGTCGCTCGCCCCGGTCCTTGGTCGCGCGCTCTATCGGGCTGCGCTGTCGATAACGTTTTGTTCTTCTTAGCGTTCGGGGCGCGGGACGCACAAGCGGGAAGGTCGGGAGCGGTCGAGCCGCTGCGCGGGGCCAAGGGGTCGGATCGGGGCAAGGTCGCCTCAGAAATTTCCGACGAAATTTTCCGCGCGGGCACCTATATCCGGGCTGCGCGGAAGTCCCCCCATACCCCCCCTTCCGGTCACACCACGGTCACACCGGCAGTGTGACAGGCGCGAACCGAAGCCGTTGACCGTGTGACCGCCAGCGGATACACAGGGACGGTAACAGGTTGATGGACGGACGTTTTTCGAAGTCGGGACGCACTTCCTAGCCAAGGTCGCAGCAGGGCGAAAAGCCGCTTTAGCTGCCCTCCGAAGGCAGAGGTCACAGGTTCGAATCCTGTCGGGTGCGCCAGTTTCACAACGCAAGATCAGCTTCTCGGGCAGTTTCGCTCGGCTTCGCAGTTGGGCGGAGGTGGGAACGGAACAATCTCGGCAAGCAGTCTCGAAGCCGCCGGACGGGAATCCGGGCACACTCCGCGGTGCCGGACTCGGCGATGTTCGCGTTGCGCCAAGGTCGGTCGTCAAGCGCACCGAGGTCGCTTCCAAGGGCCGGGGCGGGGGCGAACTGGACATCGGGGTGGTCGGGTTCTACGCTGTGGGCGAGGCGGCATCGGCGGGGTCCACCGCCGGCCGCTAGCGCTAACTTCGCGCGGTGTCCGTGACTCAGATCAACCCCCGCGGGCGGCGGGGGTGGTATGAGGGGCGGGTCAGACGAAGGGGATGCAGCGGCCCATGGATACCAGGCTCAAGGATTTCGCGCCCGCCGTCGATCCGTCGGGAACCCGGGGCACCGGGCCGGTGCGGCACCGGTTGCCCACCTATGTCACCCTGACGCCGCCGTGCAGCGGCGCGTGCCCGGCGGGCGAGGACGTGCGCGCCTGGCTCGACGCCGCGCAGGCCGGCCGCTGGCGCGAGGCGTGGGAGATCCTGACCGCCGAGAACCCGATGCCGGCGGTTCACGGCCGGGTGTGCTATCACCCCTGCGAAAGCGGCTGCAACCGCGGCGAGGTCGATGCCCCGGTGTCGATCCACGCGGTCGAGCGGTTCCTGGGCGACATGGCCAACGCCGAGGGCTGGGCGTTTCGCCCCGACCGGCCGCCCAGCGGCCGGCGGGTGCTGGTGGTGGGGGCGGGCCCCTCGGGGCTGTCGGCGGCCTATCACCTTGCGCGCATGGGCCACACGGTCGAGATCCGCGAGGCCGGGCCGGTCGCCGGCGGGATGATGCATTTCGGCATTCCCGCCTACCGCATGCCGCGCGCCGAACTGGCGCGCGAAGTGGCGCGGATCGAGGCGCTGGGCGTGCGCATCGTCACCGATCACAAGGTGGTCGACCTGATGGCCGAAAAGGCCGAAGGCGGGTTCGACGCGGCCTATCTGGCGATCGGCGCGGGGCTGGGCAAGCGCGTGGACATCCCCGCGCGCGACGCGGCGCGGGTGCTCGACGCGGTCAGCCTGCTGCACGAGACCAGCGCCGGCAACCCGCCGCTGCTGGGCCGGCGGGTGATCGTCTACGGCGGCGGCAACACCGCGATGGACGCCGCGCGCACCGCCAAGCGGCTGGGCGCGGCCGAGACGATGATCGTCTATCGCCGCGACCGCGAGCATATGCCCGCCCACGCCTTCGAGGCCGACGAGGCGATCGAGGAAGGCGTCAAGATCCGCTGGCTGACCACGATCACCGAGATCGCCGGCCCTGACCTGACGGTCGAGCGGATGGAGCTGGGCGCCGACGGCCGCCCCCGCCCGACCGGCGAATTCGAGACGCTTTCGGCCGACGCGGTGGTGCTGGCGCTGGGCCAGCAGACCGACAGCGAGTTTCTCGGCCGGGTTCCGGGGGTCGCGATCTCGGCCTCGGGCGCGGTCGAGATCGGGCCCGACATGATGACCGGCGCCGAGGGCGTCTTCGCCGGCGGCGACATGGTGCCGGGCGAACAATCGGTCACGCTGGCGGTGGGCGAGGGCAAGCTGGCGGCGCGCCACATCGACGCGTGGCTGGCCGGCCGACGCTACGCGCCCGCGCCGCCGCCGCCGCCGGTCAGCTTCGCGATGCTGCACCTGCCGGTCTATTCCGACGCCGAGCCGCGCCCGCAACCGCACCTCGCGCCCGAAAGCCGGCTGGGCGGCTTCGACGAGATCGTGGCCGGCCTCAGCACCGCCGAAGCCCGCTACGAGGCGCAGCGCTGCTATTCCTGCGGCGATTGCTACGAATGCGACAATTGCTTCGCCGCCTGCCCGGAACAGGCGATCACGAAACTCGGGGCCGGCCGGGGCTATGCCGTGGATACCCTCAAATGCACCGGCTGTGCAGCGTGCTACGAGCAATGCCCCTGCCACGCCATCGAGATGATCGCCGAGGATGCCGCCGATGCCTGATACCGAGCCCCGCACCGCGGTTATGGAGGGCAACACCGCCGTTGCCCATGTCGCCTACCGCGTCAACGAAGTGTGCGCGATCTACCCGATCACCCCGTCCTCGCCGATGGCGGAACTGGCCGACGAATGGGCGTCGCGCAAGATCCCCAACATCTGGGGCGACATTCCCGCGATCCAGCAGATGCAAAGCGAGGCCGGCGCCGCCGGCACCCTGCATGGCGCGTTGCAGGCCGGGGCGCTGAGCACGACCTTCACCGCCTCGCAGGGCCTGATGCTGATGCTGCCCAACATGTTCAAGATCGCGGGCGAGCTGACGCCGGCGGTGTTCCATGTCGCGGCAAGGGCGGTGGCGACGCAGGCGCTGTCGATCTTCGGCGATCATTCGGACGTCATGGCGGTGCGCATGACCGGGTTCGCGATGCTGGCCTCGAACTCGGTGCAGGAGGCGCACGACATGGCGCTGATCGCGCAGGCGGCGACGCTGCGTTCGCGGGTGCCGTTCGTGCATTTCTTCGACGGGTTCCGCACCTCGCACGAGGTCAATACCCTGTCGCTGATCCCCGACGCGCAGATCCGCGCGATGATCGACGACGATCTGGTGCGCGCCCATCGCGCCCGCGCGCTGCGCCCCGAGACGCCGGTGGTGCGCGGCACCGCGCAGAACCCCGACGTGTTCTTCCAGGCGCGCGAGGCCGCGAACCCGTTCCACGACGCGGTGCCCGGCATCGTCGCGGCCGAGATGGCGCGCTTCGCCGCGCTGACCGGGCGTGAATACCGGCTGTGCGACTACTTCGGCGCCGAGGATGCCGAGCGGGTGATCGTGATCATGGGCTCGGGCGCCGAGGTGGTGCGCGAAACCGTGGCCGACCTGACCGCGCGGGGCGAAAAGGTGGGCGTGATCGCGGTGCGCCTCTACCGGCCGTTCCCGGTGGCCGAGTTTGCCGCCGCGGTGCCCGCGACCTGCCGCGCGCTGGCCGTGCTCGACCGCACGAAGGAACCGGGTGCTCCGGGCGAGCCGCTCTATCTCGACGCGGTCGCGGCGCTGGCGCAGTCCGACCGGCTGGCCGGGCTGCGGGTGGTCGGCGGCCGCTACGGGCTGTCGTCGAAGGATTTCGACCCGGCGCAGGCCAGGGCGGTGTTCGACGCGCTGGCCACGCCGGCGCCGCGCAACGGCTTCACCGTGGGCATCAACGACGATGTCAGCCACACCAGCCTGCCGGTCGACACCAGCTACCGCACCGAGCCCGACAGCGTCGTGCGGGCGGTGTTCTACGGCCTCGGCGCCGACGGCACGGTGGGCGCCAACAAGAACAGCGTGAAGATCCTCGCCGAAGACGCCGGGCGCTATGCCCAGGGCTATTTTGTCTACGACAGCCACAAGTCGGGCGCGCAGACGGTTTCGCACCTGCGCTTCGGGCCCGATCCGATCCGCTCGCCCTACCTGATCGGGGCGGCCAATTTCGTCGCCTGCCACCAGTTCCATTTCCTGATGCGCCACGACGTGCTGCGGGTGGCCGCGCCGGGGGCGACGTTCCTGCTCAACAGTCCCTACGGGCCCGAGGCGGTGTGGGACCGGCTGCCGCGCATGGTGCAGGAGCAGATCATCGAGAAGCGGCTGCGCTTCTTCGTCGTCGACGCCAGCGCCGCGGCGCGCGCGGTGGGGCTGGCAAGCCGCACCAACACCATCCTTCAGACCTGCTTCTTCGCGATCTCGGGGGTGCTGCCGCGTGACGAGGCGATCGAGAAGATCAAGGCCAGCATCGCCAGGACCTATGGCCGCAAGGGCCGCCGCGTGGTCGAGCAGAACTATGCCGCCGTCGACGGCGCGCTGGAGGGGCTGCACGAGGTGGCGGTGCCGGCAACCGCCACCAGCAAGATCGAGCGGCCCCCCGCCGTGCCCGCCCACGCGCCCGAATTCGTGCGCCGCGTCACCGCGCGGATGCTTGAGGGCCTGGGCGACGATATCCCGGTCAGCGCGATGCCGGTCGACGGCACCTTCCCCTCGGGCACCGCCGCGTGGGAAAAGCGCAACATCGCCGACGAGGTGCCGGTCTGGCGCGAGGACATGTGCATCCAGTGCGGGCAATGCAGCTTCGTGTGCCCGCACGGCGTGATCCGTGCGAAATACTTCGACGAGGCGCGGCTTGCCGACGCGCCCGAGGGGTTCCGCGCCGCCCCGGTCAACGCCCGCGGCTATCCCGGTGCGTGCTTTTCGCTGCAATTCTACCTCGAGGATTGCACCGGCTGCGGGCTGTGCGTCGAGGCCTGCCCGGCGCTCAGCGCGACCGAGCCGGGGGTGCGGGCGATCAACCTTGCCGACAAGGCCGACCTGGTCGAGGCCGGGCGCGAGGGGATTGCGTTCTTCGAGCGGCTGCCGGTGAACGACCGCGCCCGCGTCGATTTCGCGAATGTCCGCGGGGTGCAGTTCCTCGAGCCGCTGTTCGAGTTCTCGGGCGCCTGCGCCGGCTGCGGCGAGACGCCCTACCTCAAGCTGCTGTCGCAGCTTTTCGGCGACCGCGCGATGATCGCCAACGCCACCGGCTGTTCGTCGATCTACGGCGGCAACCTGCCGGTGACGCCGTGGACCGCGAACGCCGAGGGCCGCGGCCCGGCCTGGGCCAATTCGCTGTTCGAGGACAACGCCGAATTCGGCCTCGGATTCCGGCTGGCGGCCGACAAGCACCTTGCCGTGGCGCGCGAGTTGTTGCGCGGGCTGGCCGAACGGGTGGGGCCCGACCTGGTGGCCGCGATCATCGAGGCGCCGCAGGTGCGCGAATCCGAGATCCGCGCGCAGCGCGAGCGGGTGGCGACGCTCAAGACCCGGCTGCTGTCGCTGGGGGACGATCCGAAGGCGAAACATCTGCTGTCGGTGGTCGACCACCTCGTGCGCCGCTCGATCTGGATTGTCGGCGGCGACGGCTGGGCCTACGACATCGGCTATGGCGGGCTTGACCACGTGCTGGCCTCGGGGCTCGACGTCAACATCCTGGTGATGGATACCGAGGTCTATTCCAACACCGGCGGGCAGGCGTCGAAGGCGACGCCGCTGGGCGCCATCGCCAAGTTCGCCGCCGCCGGCAAGCGCACCGCGCGCAAGGATCTGGCGTTGCAGGCGATCGCCTACGGCAACGTCTATGTCGCGCAGGTGGCGATGGGGGCCAACCCGCAACAGACCCTGCAGGCCTTCCGCGAGGCCGAGGCCTGGCCCGGCCCGTCGCTGATCCTGGCCTACAGCCATTGCATCGCCCACGGCTTCGACCTGCGCAACGGACTGGCGCAGCAGGACAAGGCGGTGGCCAGCGGCTACTGGCCGCTGGTGCGCTACCACCCGTCGCTGAGCGAGGGGGACGGGGCGCCGTTCCGCCTCGACTCGCCGCGCCCGACGCTGCCGTTCCGCGACTATGCCTATGGCGAGTTGCGCTACAGCGCGCTGGCCGCGATCCGCCCCGACGAGGCCGCGGCCCTGCTGGCCCAAGCCCAGGAGGCGATCCACCAGAAATATCGCAGCTACGAGGAATTCGCGCAGATGGATGCCGGGCCCGACCCGTCGCAGACCATGGGCGCGGCCCGGAAAAGATAAGGAGGCCGGCCATGGACCTGACGACCGACTATCTCGGCCTGCGCCTGCCGAGCCCGGTTGTGGCAAGCGCCAGCCCGCTCAACAACCGGCTCGACCATCTTCGACAGATGCAGGACATGGGCGCCGGCGCGGTGGTGCTGCCCTCGGTGTTCGAGGAACAGATCGTGCGCGAGGCCGAGATCATCGACGCGCTGGTCTACCGCGGCGCGGAAAGTTTCGGCGAGGCGCTGAGCTACTTCCCCTCGCAGACCGCCTATGCGCACGACACCTCGAACCACCTCGAACTGATCGAAAGCGCGGTGCGGGCGTTGCGGATCCCGGTGATCGCAAGCCTCAATGGCACCACCGATCGCGGCTGGCTGGATTATGCCCGCGACATCGAGGCCGCGGGCGCGCAGGCGCTGGAACTCAACATCTTCCTCGTCCCCTCGGACCTGAGCCAGAGCGGCGCCGACATCGAGGCGCGCTATTGCGAGATCGTCGAGACGGTGGCCGGATCGGTCGCGATCCCGGTGGCGGTGAAGATCGGGCCCTATTTCAGCGCGCCGGGCCACATGGCCGGCCGGCTGGTCGAGGCGGGCGCCAAGGGGGTGGTGCTGTTCAACCGCTTCTACGAACCCGACATCGACCCCGGCACGCTGTCGCTCAAGCCCAGCCTGGAACTGTCGCAGCCGTGGGAAATGCGGTTGCCGCTGTTGTGGATCGGGGTGCTTTCGGGGCGGCTGAAGGCATCGATCGCCGCCACCACCGGGGTCGAGACCGCCGAGGACGTGGTCAAGTATCTGCTGGCCGGTGCCGACGTGGTGATGACCACCTCGTCGCTGCTGCGCCACGGGCCGGAGCAGATGCGCCGGCTCGTGGAAGGGTTGAGCGACTGGCTGGACGCGCGCGGCGTTTCCAGCCCGGAAGCGATTCGCGGCAAACTGAGCCATTGTCGCGCGTCCGACCCCGAAGCCTACGAACGCGCGAACTACATCAAGGTGTTGCAAGGCTACGCGGGGGCGTGACGCCACCCCGTGCGGGCGCGCAGGCGCCCGGGTTCGATGGCTGTCACGAATTATTTATCTTGGATCACGTCTTTACGAGGTCCGGGGGGCGTGCCTATCTTTGGTTGTGCGATGCAGGCCAATGGATGGAAACGTGAAAAAGCGGATCATCGTTCTCGACGACGAGCCCGAGATCGTCCGCCTGATCGAATCCGGTCTTGAGGATGACGGTTATGACGTCGTGTCGGTGCAAACCATCGCCGCGTTTGAAAAGGCGGTGGCGGCGCAGACGTTCGACCTGCACATCGTCGACCTTGGCCTGCCCGACGGCAACGGGCTTCAGGTGATCCAGAACCTGCGCCGGGGTGGCGATTGCGGCATCATCATCCTCAGCGGCCGCGGCAGCGAGACCGACCGCGTGGTGGGCCTCGAGGTGGGCGCCGACGACTATATCACCAAGCCGTTCCGGGTGCGCGAACTGGTGGCGCGGGTGCACGCGGTGCTGCGGCGCACCGCCGCGCCGGGCACCGCCGTCGCGGAGGCTGCGGCAGCCGCCGCGCCCGAGCCCGCGGCGCAGGCCGCCCAGCACAGCTTCGACGGCTACCGCCTCGACCCCGCTGCGCGCCAGTTGTTCGGCCCCGACGGCGCCGAGATCGCGCTGACCACCTCCGAGTTCAACCTGCTGGCGGCGTTGCTGGAACGGCGCGGCCAGGTGCTCAACCGCGACCAGTTGATGAACGCCGTCAAGGGCCGCGACTGGGAGGTGTATGACCGCGCCGTCGACGGGCTGGTCAGCCGCCTGCGCCACAAGATCCCGCGCGCCGGCGGGCAAAGCCACTACATCCGCACCGTGCACGGGGTGGGCTACGCCTTTTCCGGCTGAGCACACTCGCCCATGGCGGGCATGAGGCAACGGCCAACAACCGAGCCGTGCACAATTTCTGCGAAAGTTTGCCCCGAATTTCTACAATTCCGCATCGCCGTCGCATGGCCCTGCGACAGCGATGGGCGAAGGTCTGTCCAAGGGCCGCGCGATGCTGCGTCTGCGTTGGCCCGCATCGAACACCTGGGGGACCGACATGACCAACATCACACAATCGCGCCGCGACACTGGCCTGCGCATGAGCATCGCCTGGCCCTTCTTCGTGCGTCTGCCGCGGTGCTTCCGCCCGAACGCCGAGCCCGCGCGCCCGCGCCTGCGCGACACGCCGGCGCACCTGCGCAGCAAGGTCGAGCGCGACATCGCGCTGTTCACCCGGACCTCGGCGCCGCTGACCCGCTACACGCGGCACTGAGCGCCTCCAATCCCCCGTGACGGCCGCGGCCGGGCGATGCCCGCCGCGGCCGTTCCGCGTTCGGCCGCCCCGTTCCGGGCGGGCCCCGGGAAGGGCGATTCGCGCCTGAACGAATGTGGCCCGGGTATGGCCATCGACAATTTCCTACAACTCCAGATTATCGCAACGCGACGCACACAACTGCAAGTTGGTCCCACATCTTCCGACCGCTTTGCACCCGTGCGGCAAACCCCTCCGACAGCCGGGGCGCAACTTGCCGGCGAACAGGGGACGGCCCGCACCGCGATCGCACGCCCCCGCCGCGACAAGGGGCTGCACCATGGCACAGACGATCCACATCGATACCGGCAGCGCGCAACGCCTGACCGACGCACCGATTTCCTCCGCCGCACTTGGCGCCGAATTCCTGGGATGGGAGGGCTACCAGGGCTTCGCCGCGCGCCAGGCCGAGGTTGGCTTCACCCACCTGCGCTGGCCCGGCGGACTTCCGGTCGAGGACGGGATCGACATCGACGGCGACGGCGCGCGCGATGTGGTCTTCGACCTCGGCTTCGACAACCTGATGGACTGGCGCCGCTGGGCCGGTGCCGCCGACCAGGCCGACGGCGTGCCCGAGGGCACCCAGCGCGAGGGCCTGCGCGAGATGCTGGCGCACGCCGTCGCCAACGACCAGAGCTTTGCCATGATCGTGCCGACCGCGCGCTATGTCGACGAGGCGCTGGCCTCGGGCGACCTCGACGCCGCGCTGGGGCATGCCCGCGCCGACATCCGCGGCTTCGTCGAGCGCCTCGCTGCGGGCGAATACGGGGCGGTGCCGGCGCAATTCACCCTCGAGATCGGGTCGGAATACTACGCCACCGAGGTCTGGCGGAACCACAACGCCGACCCCGACGACAACATGGACGGCACCACCGACACCTCCGACGCCAACCTGCCGCGCTTGTTCGGCGAAGTGTTCGCCGCGATGGCCGACGAGGTGCGCGACGCGCTTGCCGCCGTCAACGCCGCCGGCGCCAACCCGGCCGGGGTGGATCTTGACGTTGCGGTGCAGCTCGCGCGGTTTCAAAGCTCGCCCGAGGCCGCCCATACCGACGGGCAGGCCACCGACAACGCCGCCTTCATCACCGCCTTCGCCGAAGCCGGCGCGCTCGATGCCGTCGACGCGCTGATCTGGCACCGCTACGTGCCCGACTTCGACCAGATCGCGCGCGGCGTGTCGGAGCCTGCGGCCGGCACCACGCTGGGCGCGGTCGCGGGCGCATGGGAGGCGGCGGCGGGCCGGCCGCTCGACCTGCTGCTGGGCTGGGCCTCGCCGGCGTTGCAGCAGGACGCGGACGTCGAATTCGGCGCCCCCGGCCTGACCAACACCTTGCAGCATTTCTCCGAACTGGTGGCCGCCGGCATGGACACCGGCACGATCTTCGGGCTGGGCTTCGGGCAATCCGGCTCGCTCGGCAACGGCGGGACGGTCTATATCGGCGGGCAGCTTTACGGCCTGATGGCCGAAAGCCTGCCCGGCACCCACCTGCTTGACGGCTTTCGCGACAACACCGCGCCAGCGCCGGGCCACGTGCTGGTGCAAAGCGACAGCGTCAACAGCTACGCGTTCGAGGATGCCGACAGCGTGGTGGTGTTCCTGGTGGCCAAGGATTTCACCGACGGCGAGCTTTCGGTGACGCTGTCGGTGGAAGGCCAGTTCGAGGGCGTCGAGGCGGTGCACCTGTTCGACCCCGACGGGATCGACGCGATCACCGCGCAGAATATCGGCGTGGTGGGCGAGCGTGTCACCGACACCGGCCTCGAGATCGTGCACGCCGGTGGCAACGCCGCCGTCGGGCTGACCTTCACCAACGATTACGAGGTGATCCGCGTCACCCTCGACAAGGCCGAGGGGCTTCAGGCCAGCGCCGTCGCGGGCGACAGCGGGCCGGTGGCGGGCAACATCTCTGTCGGCGGCGCCGGCGCCGATCGCATCGGCTTCAACGATGGCGACCGGGCGATCTACGGGCTGGGCGGCAACGACACCATGGTGCTGATGCGCGGCGACGGGCGGCTGTTCGGGGGCGCGGGCCACGACACGCTCGAAGTGGGGCAGGGCGATGCCACGCTCTCGGGCGGCGCCGGCAACGACCGGCTGCTGCTGGTCGCGGGCGAGGGCCTGCTGGGCGGGGGCGCGGGCAACGACGTTCTGACCGGCGGCGCCGGCGCGGACGAGTTCGTGTTCACCGCCGGCCACGACACGATCACCGATTTCAACCCCGACGAGGACGTTCTGCGCCTCGATCCGGGCCTGTTCGGCGACGGGCCGGCCGACCGCGACGCGGCGCTGGCGCTGGCCGAGGCCGGGCCGGAGGGGCTGGTGTTCCACTTCGACGCCGGGGCCTCGCTGCGCCTCGACGGGGTGTTCGAGCCGGCCGATCTTCCCGACGCGGCGCTGCTGTTCGCGCCGGCGCCGGCGGTGCTGGACGATCTGTCATTCTAGGAGGCCGAAATGATTCACAGGCGCACTTCGTCGCAACGAATGGCGATTGACTCGGGCGCGCGTGGTTGCGCTACCCTTGCACCAGGGTTCGAGGTGGCCGGGGGGCCTGTGTGCATGGTCGATGACACGACACTGGCCGATGCGGCACGGGCGTTCTTCGACGCAAGCCCCGACCCGATGTTCGTCTTCGACGTCGAAACCTATCGCTTTCTCGACGTCAACGCCGCCGCCGTCGCGCTGTATGGCTATTCGCGGGACGAGTTCCTGTCCATGACGATCATGGACATCCGCCCGCCCGAGGACGTTCCCGAAACCGAGCGGCTGGTGGCGCAGCGGATGAGCGGGATCGACGATATCGGGGTCCGGCGCCACCGCGCGCGCTCGGGCGAGACGCTGCTGGTCGAGATCGCCACGCGGCGCATCCGCCATCACGACCGGCCGGCGAAACTGGCGCGGATGCGCGACGTCACCGCGCAGCGCGCCTTCGAGGCCGAGCGGGCGCGGCTGCGCGCCGATGCCGACGCCATCCGCCGCGCTGTCGAGAATTCGGCGCTTCACTTCCTCGCGCTGCTGGAGCCGGTGCCGGGGATGCACCTCGCGGTCGATGCGCACGACGGCATCGTGCACGCGGCCACCCTCGACTACCTCGCCGCGGTCGCGGCGCCGCGAAGCGCGGTGGTGGGCCGGCCGCTGGCCGAGGCGCTGGCCCCGCGCCCGGGCCCCGACCGCGACGCCGCCGCCGCGGCGCTGGTCGAGGTGTTCGGGCGGATCCGCCAGGCCGGCGGGCCCGAAACCCTGACCCTCGCGGCACCGCAGACGGTCGCGTCCGGGGCGCCGCAGGGCTGGCGGGTGACGCTGACGCCGCTGCGCGGCCCCGGCAACATTGCCGCCTTCATGGTGGTGACCATCGAGCCCGAGGCCGACGCTGCCGGATTGTCGCCGGAAAACCGCCAGCACCTGCGCGAGTTGCGCCACGCCCGCCGGCAACTGGCCGAACAGGCCACGACGCTGCGCACCGCCACCCGGCTTCTGTCGGTGGGGTTCTGGCAGATCGACCTCGCGACGCGGGAATTGTGGTGGTCGGACGAGGTGTTCGCGCTCCTTGGTTTGCCGCCCGCGTCCGGGGCGCCCGACTTCGAAGCCTATGCCGCGATGGTCCACCCCGACGACCGCGCCGCGATGATCGCCGGCTTCGAGGCGTTCGCGCGTGAGCGCCCGGGCCTGTTCGCCTTCGAGCACCGCGTCGTGACGCCCGGGGGGCGTGTCGTCCATGTCCGGGGCACCGCGGAACTGGTCGGGGACAACGGCAATTCGCGCCTTGTCGGGGTGGTGCAGGATCTGACCGCCATCCGCGAGGCCGAGGCCGAAACCCGCCGCGCCGAGGCGCTTCTGCGCATGGCCGGCAGCATGGCCCATTTCGGCGGCTGGCAGCTTGACCTTGCCAGCGGCCGGCTGGAATGGACCGAGGGCGCGGCCCTGATCCACGACGCCCCCGGCACCCGCCACGTCGACCTTGACGAGGCGGTGGGGTTCTATGCCGACGAACCCGCCCGCGCCCAGATGCGCGCCGCCATCGAGCGCTGCGCCGAAGATGGCGTGGCGTTCTGGGAAACCGCCGAGATCGTCAGCGCGCGCGGCAACCGCAAGCGGGTGCGCGCCTCGGGCGAGGCGGTGCGCGATGCCGCCGGGCACATCGTCGCGGTGCGGGGCGCGTTGCAGGACGTGACCGAGCTTTACGAGGCGCGCAGCCGCTACCAGAAGATGGCCGACTGGCTGATGCGCACCCTCGAACAGATGGGCGATGCGTTCTACACCGTCGACGACGACGGGCGCTTCACCTTCGTCAACTCGAAGGCCGAGGGGCTTCTGGGCCGCAAGCGCGGCGATCTGATCGGCCGGGTCATCTGGGACGAATTTCCCGGCGCCGCCGCCACCGGCCTGCGTGACACCCTCGAGCGTGCGGTGGAAAGCGGTGAATCGCAGTTGCTCGAAACCTATTCGCCGGGGTTGGGCCGGTGGCTGCGGGTGCGGGCGCATCCGGTCGATGGGGGCATCGCGGTGCACTTCAGCGACATTTCGCAGACCCGCGCCCGCGACGAACAGTTGCGCCTGCTCGACGCCGCCGTCGCCAGCCAGAACGACGCGCTGGTGATCGCGGATGCCGCCATCGAGGCGCCCGGCGGGCCGCGCATCGTCTATGTCAACGAGGCCTTCAGCCGGATCACCGGCTATACCCGCGAAGAGGCGGCCGGGGCCTCGATCGAGATCGAGAACGGCCCGCTGACCGACCGTGCCGAAATCGCGCGCATCCGGGCCGCGATGCACGCCGGCGTGCCGGTCAACGCCGAGATGATCATCCACCGCAAGGACGGCACCCCGATCTGGCAGGAAATCGAGGTCGCGCCGCTGCGCGACGACGACGGCACGATCACCCACTGGATCGCCGTCTACCGCGACATCACCGAGCGCAAGGAGGCCGAGAACGCCCTGCGCGAAAGCGAAGAGCGTTTCCGCCTGGTTGCGCGCACCACCTCCGACGTGATCTGGGACATGGACGTTGCCACCCGCAAGGTGTGGTGGAACGACGGGCTGAGCACCGTGTTCGGCTTCCGCCCCGAAGACGCCGACCACGGTATCGGCTTCTGGCGCGAGCATATCCACCCCGACGACCGCGAGCGCGTGCTCGAGGGCATCCGGGCGATGCTCAACGGCAGCGGCGACACCCGCGAGGACGAGTTTCGCGTGCTGTGCGGCGACGGGCGCGTGGCGCAGGTGGTCCAGAACGCCTTCGTGCTGCGCGACGACGAGGGGCGGGCGGTGCGGATGCTGGGCAGCATCTTCGACGTCTCGGCGCACCGCGAACTCGAGGACCGGCTGCGCCAGGCGCAGCGGCTCGAGGCGGTGGGCCAGTTGACCGGCGGCATCGCGCACGATTTCAACAACCTGCTGACCGTGATCATGGGCAACGCCGAGCTTCTGGTCGACCGCACCGTTGCCGATCCCGGGTTGCAGCGCATGGCCGGCGCCACCCTCGGCGCGGCCGAGCGCGCGGCGGAACTGACCCGCCGGCTTCTGGCCTTCGCGCGGCGCCAGGCGCTGTCGCCACGCCCGGTGGTGCTCAACCGGCTGCTGGCGGACATGAACGACATGCTTCACCGGGTTCTGGAAGGAGACGTCGAGATCGAGCTTGCCCAGAACGCCGGCCTTTGGACCGTCGAGGTCGACGCCGGCGAGTTCGAGAACGCGATCCTCAACCTCGCGATCAACGCCCGCGATGCGATGCCCGAGGGCGGGCGGCTGACGATCGAGACCGCCAACGCCTATCTCGACGAGGATTATGCCGCCGCCCATCAGGATGTGGTGCCCGGCCAGTATGCCCTCGTTTCGGTTTCCGACACCGGCACCGGCATGGACCCCGATATCGTCTCGCGGGTGTTCGACCCGTTCTTCACCACCAAGCCCTCCGGCAAGGGCAGCGGGCTGGGCCTGTCGATGGTCTACGGCTTCGTCAAGCAATCGGGCGGGCACGTGAAGGTCTATTCCGAGGTCGGCTGCGGCACCACCGTGAAGCTCTATTTCCCGCGGGTCTTCGCCGCGGGCGAGGCGGTGCCGGTCGGGCCGGTCAGCGCCCATGTGCCGGGGGGCAGCGAACATGTGCTGGTGGTCGAGGACGATCCCGCGGTGCTCGCGCATGTGACGCGGACGCTGGCCGATCTCGGCTACCGGGTGAGCAGCGCCAGCCGGGCGCGGCAGGCGCTCGATCTGCTGCGCGCGCATGACGACATCGCGCTGCTGTTCACCGACGTGGTGATGCCCGGCGGCATGGACGGGCGGGCGCTGAGCGAGGCGGCGCGTGCGATGCGCCCCGGCCTGCCGGTGCTGTTCACCTCGGGCTACACCCGCAACGCGATCGTGCACCACGGCCGCCTCGACCCGGGGGTGCAGTTGCTCGGCAAGCCCTACCGGCGCGAGGATCTGGCGCGCAAGGTGCGCGCGGCGCTCGATCGCGGCTAGCGTGTGTCGCGCAAGGGTGGGAACCGGTCGTGCGCGTCCTGGACATGCAAAATCGGAAGGTTGGCGCGGATCGGGTGAATGCGGATGAACGCGATCCGCTCTGGCAGGGGGACGAGGGCGCGCGGGGCGGCCGGGAAGAAGAAGATGAGTATTTGGGCCAAGGTGAAGGTGGGGGTCCGGGCCGGGGGGAGGGGGCGGCGTCAACCCGGTGTCAACACTTCGGGAGTATTACCGGCGGGAAGGGCCGATCCGCTGCCCGGCGCCGGGGGCGGG
>Ga0209346_1000059_pt1 | contig 186068 bp, 168 predicted proteins | sample AutmiccommunBRH9_FD_187381 | JGI IMG/M metagenome (GOLD analysis project Ga0209346, IMG submission 187381) | Deep subsurface microbial communities from Mt. Terri, Switzerland - Autotrophic microbial communities BRH/9 (SPAdes) (version 2) | ecosystem: Environmental > Aquatic > Deep subsurface >...
GCTCCAGATGACCGATCAGTTCGGGATGCGATTCGATCCATTCCAGCGTGTCCTTCCCAAGACGTTTTTGCTCTGTGTTTCGTGCCATTCCTACTGTAAATGAGACAATCGTCTCAAAGTACAGCCTGAATTACACTGTCTTGCGAGTTTCTGCTACCAATTGTGATTACACCCCCGGGCATACCGTATCAAGCTGGGTTCAAAAGCGTTCCTTTTCTGCCGCTTGCCCGGGTTTTCCCCGTGCAACAGCTTGCGGTCGGCAACAGTGCGACCGAGATTAGGGCGTCTACCATGGCCCCAGCGAATAAAACCGCCCGAATTTTGCGAGCAACCGGTTCCGATCGAGAGGAAGAACTTCTCGACGCGGTGGCGATCGAAGAGCCGCTGGAAATCCTTCTGCTTTATCCGGACGCGCGGGCAGGCCGAGTCGTTGAAGCACCGCTCAGCATAACCATGCGGACACCGGGTGCTGACGAAGCATTAGTCGCGGGATTGCTTTTCTGTGAAGGCCTGATCAGGGATGCGCACTGGATCAAGCGCTTTGACTGCGAAGGATCTCACATCACTGTCCATCTGAAACAAAAGCCGCTGGAACAGCCGGATCGACGGCAACGGCGATTTCTATCAGCGTCCAGTTGTGGTGTTTGCGGCAAGACAGAGCTGGCTGACTTGGCCCGAACGGCAATGCCAGATTTTTCACCCACCGCCCCCCTGCTCTCGGTCGGGATTTTACGGCAGCTCCCGGAGCATCTGCGGCAGTTGCAGGAAGCATTTGACTCGACAGGGGGCATGCATGCCGCAGCTCGCTTTACCCTCGGTGGTACATGCCGGGGAATCTTTGAAGATGTTGGCCGGCACAATGCGCTCGATAAACTGATCGGGGATGCGCTTATCCGCCATGAGCTTCCGGCGCAGGACGAAGTCCTGCTTGTCAGTGGCCGCGTGAGCTATGAGCTGGTGCAAAAATCCCTGGCCGCGGCGTTTCCAATCCTGGCGGCGATCGGCGCTCCTTCCAGTTTGGCGGTGGAATTGTGCAATGCCGCCCGCCAAACCTTGATTGGATTTCTGCGCAACGACCGTCACAATCTCTACAGTCACCCGCAGCGGATCGTATCCGCTTGATTCGACTTTATGGCTCTTCCGTCCGACTCGCCCAGCCCCACCCCACAACCTGTATCCAAACCGACCGGTCTCAAGCGTTCGGCAGCGCGCAGTTCGGCCGCAGGAATCGAAGCGGTTGCCCACTCTGCACGTTTCCTCATGCGTGAATCCGGTTTCTGGCGGGGGAATAAGCTTCTGCTACGGCTGAACCAGAAACACGGGCTGGACTGTCCCAGCTGCGCTTGGCCGGATCCCGATGACGAGCGTTCCCGCTTTGAATACTGTGAAAACGGAGCCAAAGCGATCGCCTGGGAAACAACCCTTCGCCGGGTGGAACCGGAGTTCTTCGCTCGTCATTCGGTTGGTGAATTGCTGAAGCAAAGTGATCATTGGCTCGAATCGCAGGGACGTTTGACCCATCCGATGGTGCTTCGAGCAGGGAGCGATCATTACGAACCGATCAACTGGGGCGATGCGTTTGCGATGATTGCGACTCAGCTCAAGGCCTTGGAACATCCTGATGCGGCGATTTTTTACACCTCCGGCCGTACGAGCAATGAAGCGGCGTTCCTCTACCAGCTGTTCGCACGTTCCCTCGGGACCAACAATCTCCCCGATTGTTCGAACATGTGTCACGAATCGAGTGGGCTCGCACTCAACGAAACAATCGGCGTCGGCAAAGGAACGGTAAGCCTCGACGATATCCATGAAGCACAGGCCATCTTTGTCATCGGACAAAACCCCGGGACCAATCATCCTCGCATGCTGAGTGCCCTGCAAAAAGCGGTGCGCAACGGGTGCGAAATCGTCGCGATCAACCCACTACGCGAGGCGGGCCTTTTGAGTTTTTCTCATCCCCAAGAGATCCGTGGCCTGTTGGGAGGAAAAACCGCCTTGGCCAAACAGTTTCTGCAGGTGCGCATCAATGGCGACCAAGCAGCGTTCCAAGGTTTGAACAAAGCCCTTTTTGAGGCGGAGGAACGCGATCCCGGGCATGTGCTCGATCATGCATTCATCGACAAGCATACGACCGGGATTGAGGCTCTTCGCGCGCACCTCGCCCGGATTTCATGGGAAACGATCGAAGCAGAAAGTGGGTTGCCGCGTGTGGCGTTGATCAGAGCGGCCAAAGTCGCCATGCGTTCCCGTCGAACAATCTGTTGCTGGGCAATGGGATTGACTCAGCACCGCAATGCGGTCGCGACCATTCAGGAAATCGTCAATTTTGCACTGCTGCGCGGCAATCTGGGTAAAATGGGGGCCGGACTCTGCCCGGTCCGCGGCCACAGTAATGTCCAAGGTGACCGGACAATGGGAATCTGGGAAAAAATGCCCGATTCATTTCTCGATGCCCTCGATGCAGAATTCAAGATCTCGGTCCCGCGTAATCCCGGTTTTGATACAGTGGAATCGATTCGTGCCATGCGCGACGGACGAGCGCAGGTCTTCTTCGCGATGGGGGGCAATTTTCTTTCCGCGACCCCGGATACCGAATGCACGGCAGAAGCGCTCCGGCGCTGCGATTTGACCGTTCAGGTTTCCACCAAACTGAACCGTTCGCACCTCGTCACCGGGCAAAGCGCCCTGATTCTCCCCTGCCTCGGGCGGACTGAACAAGACGAACAGGCGACGGGCCACCAGTTTGTGACCGTCGAAAATTCGATGGGGGTGGTTCATCGATCTCAAGGCACCCTCACGCCGGCATCGCCTGATCTACGCAGCGAACCCGCCATCGTCTGCGAGCTGGCGCGGGCCACTTTTGGAGAAAATCACCCCGTGCCCTGGCGGCGCATGATGGAAAACTACGACATCATCCGCGATGCCATCAGCCGGGTCGTTCCCGGGTGTGCCTACTACAATCCGAACGTGCGTCGCCCCGGAGGGTTCTACCTGCACAATTCGGCCCGCTCACTGGATTTTTCCAAGATCGGCGGGCGGGCGCGTTTCACGGTTCATCCACTCGAGCCACTCAAAGTGGAGCCGGGCCAACTGGTGTTGATGACGATTCGCAGCCATGATCAGTTCAACACCTCGATCTATGGCTTGGACGACCGTTACCGGGGAATTCGTAACGAACGACGGGTGATCTTTCTGCACCGGGAGGACATGCTGGAACGCAACATTGCCCCGGAACAACCAGTCGACATCACCAGCCATTTTCAAGGGGAGGAGCGAGTGGCACGGATGTTTTTGGCCATTCCCTATGACGTTCCGAAAGGGTGCGCCGCAGCTTACTTCCCCGAGGCAAACATTCTGGTCCCGCTGGAGAGCACTGCCGCTCGAAGTGGAACGCCCACCTCCAAATCAATTATCATTACAATCCGGGCAAGCCGGCCCTGAGTCCGCTGGGGAAGTAGGCAATGTTGCCAAGGCCTGTTCAAGCCGCTGGATGCTGATTGGCTTGATTAAATGATCGGAAAAGCCAGCAGCGCGGCTGCGGGCGATGTCTTCTTCGCGGCCAAATCCGCTGACTGCCAAGCCGGTCAGCTGAAAGCGTTCCCGCAGGTTTTTCATGAGCGCATAACCGTCGCCGTCGGGCAGACCAATGTCGGAAACGACGAGATCGAAACGCCCGTTTTCCGCAGAGTGAAGCGCTTCCGCCATGGTCGCAGCCGACACGACCTCAAAGCCCCGCATACTCAACAGATGCGTCAATACTGCCAGCGTTGGCGGATGATCCTCAACGAGAAGCACCCGCTTTCCAAAAGCCGTGTAGGGGTGCACAACAGGAGGCCCGTGAGGTTTGAGCGCAGATTTTGCGGATTCGGTTTTGACCGGAAGTGTGACGGTGACCGTGGATCCTTTTCCGGGGCCGCTACTAAAAACGTCGATCTGTCCCGAATGCAGTTCCACCAGACGCCGGGAAAGCGTCAATCCCAGGCCCAGGCCGCCCCCGCGGTGAATACCTCCGCGCCGCACATGATCGCCTTGGGAGAAGGGATCAAAAATCCGCGCCAATTCATCCGGGTTCATGCCTATTCCCTCGTCGGTTATCGTAATAACGATGCATGCACCGTCGTCTGAGTTGCGTGAACGCAGGTGAATCCGGCTCTTTCCGGGCGAAAACTTCATCGCGTTTTCCAGCAGATTCCAGAACACCTGCTGCAGCCGCACTGCCTCGCCTATCACGAGCCGGTTTTCCGCCCGCAATTCAAAATCAAGCGTCTGTCCCGTGCCATTCATTCCTGATTGAACTGTGGCCGCAGCATCGCTGAGAACAGCATGCAGGTCCACGGTCTTGGACGTTAGGGAAACGTCACCCTTATTCAGTCGGGTCAGATCCAGCAGGTCATCGATCAGCCGGGCCTCCAGCGCCACATTTTTGGCGATTACATCAAAATCACGCCGTATTTTCCAAGGCAGGCTTTCCCGTGCAGCCGCCTCAGTCGCCAGCAGAAGGACTGGATTAAGCGGGGTTCGCAGCTCATGGGAGAGGGCGGAAAGAAATTCATCCTTGGTCCGGGAGGCAGCCAAAGCCTCGTCACGCGAGAGTTTCATCGCATACTGGGCATCGCGTTTGTCAGTGACATCATGAAACACCAGTACCACCCCGATCAGCTCGCCGTTGGACGCCCGAATCGGCGCGGCACTGTCTTCGATTGGCACTTCCCCGCCGTTGCGCGAACGGAGAACAGTGTGGTTGGCCAACCCGACAATGACACCCTCACGCAGGACCCGTTCCACCGGATTTTCCGCAATTTCCCCGGTTTCCTCGCTGAAGATGGAAAACACTGTCGTCATTGGTTGCCCCAATGCAGCCGTAGTCTCCCACCCGGTCAGCGCCTCGGCCACCGCGTTCATAAAAATGACCCGACCTTCCGCATCCGTCGCGATAACCGCATCGCCAATACTGGAAAGCGTTACATGAAGCCATTCCCGCTGCCGCAGAACTTCCTCTTCGGACCTTCGGCGGGCATGAATTTCCCGACTTAACTCATCGACTTTCTGGGTCAAAATGCGAAACCGCTCGATCACCAGTTCATGCTGTTTTACCCGGACCATAAGCACGGGCTCAGCCCCCACTCCGTTTCGTTCGGCCAAAGCCCCCTCACAGCGCAGCTTCAGTTCGTCAATTTGCAGATTAATGCCGTAGGTCATTCTTCCGCTGCCCGACCATAATCGTAGCGCATCATGAACGTTTTCCTCTGGGACAGTGGCAAAGTCACACAGGTTGCAACCCACGAAATGTGCTTCTCCGCCCGAAGCAAGTTCAACGAATGCCGGATTGCAGGCGAGGATCTCTCCCTTCCCTGAAACCAGCAGGAGGCCTTCAGGGAAACGACTGGCCCATTCGAGAAAGCGTTTCCGAATCATTGCCTAGTAAGCTGTCTGAAAATACTCCCGCCCCGGTGCGTCGTTCGCTTCATCCGTTGGACAAAGATAAATAACCACTCGGCATCCGGGAGCACCGCGGGCAATTGTCTCCTCCAACGCCACTTTCGCATATCCCAAATTGTCCGCCGTGATCGAGCCAAACACGTTGGAAGTCATCATGCACATCGAAGGGCGGCCATGAACTTTATCCCCGAACGGGCACGCCCGGTTGCCGAGAACAATCTTTTCCTCAGTCTCTTCAATCACATAAAAATCACCGTGAATCCGGCGTTTGAGGTCGATCAGTACCGCGGTAACCTGAGAGCGGTTAAGGGAGTTTACCTGTAACGCCTCCTTATACATGCCCCCGATGTGGCTGCCCATATGCTGCCCAACCACACTCACGAAACCCGCCGCCTCATCCAAGCCAACGACATCCTGAAGAACGCCTGAAAGTTCACGAATAAGCGTGCGGGAGAAGGAATCCCGCTCCAGCGGGACGTTCAGTTTTTCCATTCCCTCTGAAGAGTGAGGATCAGTTTCAGAGTCGGGCATAGGTAAATGCATTGAAGTGAAAATGGATCATCTGGAATAAGCAGATCTAAAAGGCAGACCGATCACGGTGAGGAGCGATGACAGGGAATACCGCTTGTGTCTGCCGCGCAAGTCTCCTCCGATTCCTCTGGAGCGCAGCGGCATCGTACCGCAAATCGCTTCATTCATCTGGCGTGATACTCGCATCCTGCATTCGGAAATGCTTCCGAACGAAAACTAAGCCCACATCGGCTTCAAATCAAGGAACAGTCGTGAATCGGCACAACAAATGCGCTAATCTTTAAAGCGTAATTTTATACCCGATGCCGAGGGGAACTCTGAACCGCGACGCCATAAATTCACATTTAATTGTCACCACGACACCGACTCATGGATATACCGTTGACCATTAGCTACAATAATCTTGAGGGGACACCGCTGTTGGGGAGTCTGATCGAAGATCACGCCAATCGGCTCAAGCAGCGCTGCGACGATATTGTGGCGATTCACATCACGGTTGAACTTCAGCAAAAGAATTTGCGCAGCGGGAGTAACTACCGTGTGTGCGTGGAATTGATGGTCTCGCCGGCTGAAAATCGGGTGGCCGATTATGTTCCCGCTGAGACCGAACCTCCCGTTCCCTTGCAAGCAGCCGTTCAGCGAGCCTTTGCTCAGGCGGAGCAACTGGTCGACGAGCTGGTAACGCAGCGCCAAGGCACGGATGTCGCCAGCACAACCTGACTCCAGATCCCTCTTCCCCACTGACAACCTCAATAAAGGAAAGAAACATGCCTACATCCGCACCAGCACACGAATACATCGGGGCCACTGCCAAGATGAACAATCACGACCACGACCTCGTGCATGAGCTCAGCAAACGTTTGGATGCAGTTTGGCGCTACGATCAGTATATCGAAAACGCACGCGATCACCGGCAAGTTCGGGAGTTATTTGAGCGACTCAAGGAGCAGGATCTTAAAAATGTAGACGACCTGAAACGCTTGGTCGCTCACCATGCGCAACAAGACTGGTTTTGATCTCCCGCCACGTCACATTGCATTTCGTCCCCCAAAGGAATACCTACTTCTCGTTAGGCGTGCATTTTGCGTGTCTCAGAAGAAATACGCCCCAAGAGACAAATTCGCGGCCAGTTGAGCCACAAGGACTTACGAAATACGCGTAGCGATTGGCATCAGGAATGGGAAAGGAACTGCCGTATGAACAAGAAATCCAAATACCAGATCGCTCTCTTCATGCTTGCCTTGCCTTTGGCAGTCTTTTTCGGAGGCTGCCGCGACGATGATCCCGGCGACCATCTCGAAGATGCGGGAGAAAGCATGGGAGAGGCTGCGGAAGAGACAGGTGAGCGCATTGAAGACGCCGCGAACTAAGGCTCTTTGATCTGACCCATCCAGACTGCCAGTTCGGTGGTCGGCATTTTTCGGCGGGCCGTTCATCACGGCGCGCCTTTTTTTTTGCCTGCGGGAAATCTTTAATTGATTTCCAACGAATCCGTCGAGGCATAGTCCATCGCATCAGGCTGCCAACGGGTAAACTTTCCACATTGCCATTCAACCGCCATTGATTCCCTTCGAAAGCTACAGATGAAGATCAACAATTGGGGCCCTTTTTTATTCATTGCCGGTTACCACCTGCTGCTGGTGGCGACCCTGCCGTTGTATGTTGCGCATTTTTCGTGGCCATCGTTGGCCGGATTTTTCGTGGCTTATCTGCTCGGTGGCGTTTCCATTACCGCAGGTTATCACCGCCTCTTTTCGCATAAAGCCTACGAAGCGCACCCATGGCTGGAACGGATCGTTCTGTTTTTCTCCACCCTGGCTTTCCAAGCCTCGGCCTTGGTCTGGAGTCATGACCATCGCCTTCACCACAAGCACGTGGATACCGACGAGGACCCCTACTCGATTAAAAAGGGATTCTGGCATGCCCATATCGGGTGGATCTTTGAAGCCCGGCATGAATTCGACGCTGCAGTGGTCAAGGATTTGAAAAAGAATTCACGCGTCATGTTTCAACATCAGCACCTGTTGTTACTGACGGTGCTTTCCAATGGACTCGTCTTTGGGATCGCCTGCTTTTTCATGCACCCGTGGGCGGCATTTTATGCGGTGGTGCTGCTGCGGATATTTGCGATTCATCACTCAACTTGGTTTATCAATTCGCTCGCGCATACTTGGGGTGCGCGGACTTACGCCCGAGAACTGTCGGCGGTGGACAATGCTATTCTGGCGCTGCTGACCTTTGGTGAAGGCTATCACAATTACCACCACGCCTTCGCGAGCGATTATCGCAACGGGATCCGCTGGTATCACTATGACGTGACCAAATGGCTGATTTGGGCGGCCTCCAAGGTCGGTTGGGCAAAAGGCCTGCGTACGGTGAGTGATCTGCGTATCCGTCAACAGCTGATCCGCAAGGACAAGGAACTCATCCTGAGCGCAATTCCTGAAAATGCCCCTCATTTTGCGCAGCTGAGAAAACAGATCGAACAGGTCGCAGCATCTTTTGATGAACAAACCAAGGCGCTTTCTGCCAAACTTCGGGCCTTCAGCTCGGAGACAGCAGAACGCCGGCGGCAGATCCGGCATGAAATCCGGGAACTCCAGAAGCGCGTTCGCAATGACTGGAAAGAGTGGAAACACCTGACTCGGCAAGCCAGCCGGATGGTCCCGCTGCCCCACTAGGGGGCGATTTTAAACGATTTTTCCAACTGTTAAAGGTCCCCCGCCAAAGCCTGAGGGAAGCGACAAAGGCTTTTCATCCCGCAGGGAACCGTTAATAAACGGTCGGATGGATTCCTTGGCGGTGGGGCGTTGCGTGCGCTCGATGGTTTTACTCCTTCTGGTTCCAACGGTGTTCTGGAGCGGATTGGTATTCTGGTTTATGGCTTCAGGGAATGGTTGGATCCGGGGGCTGCTAATCGCCATTTGGCTGGTATTTGCTCTTGTTGGAGTGATCCAAGCGCGCAAACGGCTGCTCTGGATCATTCCGGCCACCGCTGGCTGGCTACTCGCCCTGATTCTCTGGAGCGGAGAAACGGCATTGGCCGAGCGCAACGATTGGTCACCTGAGGTTGAGCGGATTGTCCAATGGAATCAAAGCAACGAGACGCTCCAACTGAACAATGTGCGGGATTTTCACTACCACTCTGCCGATTCATTCGATCCACGCTGGATCGATGAAACCGTCACCCTCAGTGAACTGGAACGCCTGGATCTGGGCGTGGCCCAAATCAGCCGCAACGGATTGATTGGCCATGTCTTCCTGTCCTTCGGGTTTCGAGATGGAAGGCAGATTGTCGCCTCTGTGGAAATTCGCCGACAGGCTGGCGAATCCTATGATCCTTTGCGGGGCTGCTTCCGTGCTTACGAGCTGATCTATGTCATCGGCACTGAACGCGATATTCTCGGTCTCCGCCTGAACCATCGGAAGCACCCGATCCGCCTTTATCCGATTCAAGCCGAACCCTTGGCAATTCAACGATTGTTTCTGGAAATCCTCACTCGCGCAAAAACGCTACAAACCCAACCGGAGTTTTATCACACCTTGCGCAACAACTGCACCACCAACCTCATCGAGCATGTCGATGCGCTTCTGGAAAAACCATTATTGACCGGGTGGCGACGTAGTCTTCCGGAAACAGCCGCTGAACAGGTCTTCGACAGCGGTTATTTCGCGGTGAAAGCGGATAATTGGACACAAGCCCGTGAGGACGCATTGCTTTCTCCGCTGCCCTCCCAGTCGCTCACCGCCGTCGAATGGTCACGCCGTCTGCGGGATCAGGACCGCTGAGCACGGCGCTCGCTACTCCTTCCGATACCAACGGCCCGAAGTATCCTGCAGCCAGACTCCGGATGCGGAACGGCGACGCAAATCTTCTGCGCGTCCTTGCCCCACAACGGATTGAGTCAACCCGACTCGGCGGCCAATCGTCGTATAGAGCGAACGCCGATCGGCATTTTCCGCATTCATCAATTTGATCTCATCCGGCTCAAGCGCTGCCCGTTGTTCAAGCAGCCCAAGATTATTTTCGCCCACCTTGCCGGCAATTTTGAGGGCATCAATTTCATCGACCCGTTCCATCATCCGCTGAGTGATGGCGGCCTCGTCAGCACTTTGGGCCGGCAGTGCGCTGGTACCGCAGAAGAAGGCAAAAACCGTGGCCAGAAAGAAAAAGCAGTTCGATTTCATAAGCATGATTGCGAGGGAGGTTAACGGGAGCCGCCGACGGTGGAAGACGCGGCATCGATTGCATCAAAGACATTGGCCAGCTCTTCCTGCAGCTGAACCTTAAGGTTTACGTCGAGCGTCATGTAAATCGGATCGATGGTGCTATGGGTCCGCACGTTCAGGCAGCCCACGAACGACAGCAATGTCCCGGATAACAGAAAAAGGGCAAACGTTCTCAAAGTGGTGAAAAGCAGAAGTTTCAGCTAGGTGAGCAAGCGATTGCTCAGAAGGATGTTGACCCGAGAGAATTGAGACGGATCAGGAAATTGTAAAGCTCATCCAACGTGCCGTTGACATTGGTTTCGAGGTGCATCGGCACACGCGTCCCGCCGGATTCCGCCTCTCCGGCAAACTGGATGCGCACGGGCGTATTCGGCGTATCTGCCGGAAACAATTCGATCCGCAGCTGGGTGATCAGCAAATTCGCCAAGGCGTCTTCCACCACCTTCTCGGGTTCAAGTTTCAAAATCCGCAGCAAGCCTGTACTCATTCGATCTCTAAAATTCGGCGGCGACTCCGGCGACTGTTCACGCTCCGGCGTGGAAAAGAGCCCCCGCGAATTGTAGCGCAAGCGGGCCGTTTCTTCCTTCGGCAGCTGAAGCAAGCCTTCCTGCGGCGTCAATTGTCCATCGGAATAATGGAAGGGCATGAACCCGCTGACGGTGCCTTCCATCGTTCCGTCAAAAAAGCTCATTTGTGCCGTTAGCGCTTCCAGAGATAAACGCTCGAAGCGGACGGTGCCTTCAAATCCCAGCGGATCGAGCAGGATTTCAGTGGGATCGAGCAGGATTTTTCCTCCGAACATTTCGATGCCCCCCGAGCTGAGCCGAAGGGTATTGGCACCGTGGAGGGAGAACGTGAGACGGCCGTTGGTTGCGGTCAAGTCGCCGGCTTTGAGCCGGGCAATGTTCACCCATGAGCCATCGGGACGTCCGGTTTTTTCAATCACGGAGGTCAGTCCGACCACGGCAGACACCCCTTCCACCGCAACCTGCGATGCTGGAAAGTCAAAGGATCCTTGGCTAAATGCGGCCTCCACAGAGGCATCCGCCGCGCCATCCCGCAGCCAGAAAGATCCGTCTGCTGCCAAAGTTCCAGAAAATGAAAGGCTTTCGAGCTGCGGAAAATAGCGCCCGGCAATGTCTGAATAATCAAATACAAATGGTGTCAGATTGTAGTGTCCAGCGATGTCTGGATCCATAAAAGCACCACTCCATTGATGGGAAAACGAAACGTTTCCGGGGCTCCCGCCATACCAAAAATCGAAATTCCCAGCCCCCTTCAAAGCGGCCGCATTCCCTTCTGTCCGGACGGAAAGCTCGAGCTGCTGAAACGATTCTTCAAGCAGCTGCACTAACCCAGCACGGGCAGTCAGTTCCAAGTCAAAAGGCGCACCTGATACCGAGGTTGGTGGATTAAGTGTCATCTCGCCCGACAACCATTGAGCCGCCCCCCAATCCGAGTAGAGGCCGTTTGCCTGCCAATCAGCCTGCACGCTCAGCACATGCCCCAACGGATCCCCCCATACGGAAAAATCCTCCGAAGCGTCGGAGAGCTGCCCGGGATCCAATCCTGAAACCGCAACCTCGGTCGACAGCGCCCAACCCTCGCCATGCCAATCGTTTCCGGCGATAGTCGGACCCGATCCCTCCAGCGACAATTGACTGCTCCAGCGCCCATCGGCGGAATCCCTCCGTCCCTTGATCGCAAGCGCCACGTCGCCGGATGCCGCAAAGACATCAGGAAAACGCACGAGAACTTCTTCCCCTGTGGTCGTTGCCTGTAGTTCAAAATCAACGGCACCCTCGTTCGATCGAGCGTTCACGCCGAGCAGGATCGCCGAATGCGCTCCCTGCGGTAGCCATGGTGTCAAAGAGTCAGCTGCCACCCGACCTTTTGCATCCAGCGCGAACCGATCCTCATGTGCGGAAAGGTGCACCGTCCCACTTAGGTTCTCCAATCCTTCTTCCGGATGGGCGATCAACCGTAAGGGTGAGCATGCAAAGGCGAACACTTCGGGCGTACCGTTGATGGTCAATTGCCATGGCTGCAGCGCGTATTCCCCCACCTCAAACTGCCGCGACTCAAGAACGGTTGAAAACGCAAATCCCGTTTCAGGATGCGCTGTCTTCACTGAGACCGACGCGGCAATCGCACCGCGCGCCAGCACATCCTCATAGGCCCAATTGAGCGGCTGGTGCCAATCCACTTTCCACTGTACCAAATCGTCAGAAGCCACGCTCAGCTGGAGAGGGTTGGCTGATAGCGAAAGAGCGTTCCATTCTACGGATACGGAATCCGCGGCTAAATTCACTATTACGCGGTCATGAGAATCCAGCGCGAGATCGAGTTGAAGATTCTCCGTGTGCAAAGCGGCTGTTTCAAAAGTTCCGTTCACCAAAGCAACGTTCAGCTGCCCGTTGATCGCGAAAGATTGATCCGTTTCCAGGATAAACGTAGTGTCCAAGCGGGTTTCAGTCACGGCGAGCTGCACTTCCGGGGCGATTGCCCACCGCTGCCGCCAATCGGGGATGATCCCAGCAATCACGCCCAGAAGATCGGGCGCGGTGAGGTTCAGCCTCAGCTGCGAGGGTTCCTGATGCTGTAAGTTTCCAGAGAGCCGCGCATGCAGATCTGCGAGTGCCAGTTGCAGGTCAATGGTCAATGAGTCATTGTCGTGAACCGCTGCGGTTCCGTTTACCTGCACGGTGCCCGTGTAGTCATCATGGGAGACAGCTATGGTCGCGTCCCGCACTTCGATCCGCTCCGAAGGCCATTGTTTAATCCAAGAGAGATCAAAGGGATCGGTATCCGCTTCATCAGATTCCCCCAGAAAAGAAAGCCCTTCCTCCGCCGCAAGCGGCATTTCGACCGCCAGGTTAAGCCTTTCAACGACAACCAAATCTGCTTTCTGTCGGCGCATCAGACCCATCAATGAATACTCTGCCCGGACGGCCCCCACCCTTAACTCCCAGCCGGGACCCGCTGCGACCGCAAATAATTCAAGCGAACGCAATCCAGCGCTACGCACCTCGACCCGTACCTCCTCCAGCCCCCCGGTCGGGAGATATTTTCTGGCAACGATGTTCAGTAAATCCGGGAGGCGCCACAGTGTGACGGTGCCTCCAATTAACAGCACTGCCAGAACCCATCCGAGTCCGATCAACAAGCGCCTGTAAGTGAATCCTCGCATCTCCGGAAGCGCGTGACCAAAAGCACTCGCCAACCATGGTTATTTCACTGACAGGGTGATGATCAAGGTTGGATTGAAAAACGCGGCTGGCAGGATGCGCACCCTGATATTTCATCCAGCGGCACACGTGAGATCATCGGGACCGTCCGCCGCACGCACCTTTTGCCATGCGAGCCACCCGCCCCAAGCAGTGATTTCTTCAGCGGACTGCAACGCGCTCGGTTCGCAGAGAAATCCTTTGGCCGAGGAACCATCTGCCAACCGGATTGTACCCATGGCAAGCGGTGGCGGAATAGCCGCAACGAGATCGCCAAACGCATGGATCGACAGCCTCCAGACCTCAACCTTGATGCCTGGACCCTCAAAACCAGGGGCATGGACCAAGCCCGGTTTGGGCGGACTCGTGCCGGCGAGCGCATACAACCGGTATTCGGCCGCGGTGTGGGTAGCAGCGATCCGGACGGCCCCGCGGTCTGTTAGCTGATGATTGAGCGGTTGTCCCGTGAGGTGTGCTCCGACCACTGCCACCAAAACGTCCGCTTGCGGCGAAGTTTCCAGCTGAACGGGAACGGATATATCCTTTTCGAGCGCTGTCGATGTTCCCCCGAGACAACCGCCAAGGGCGGCATGCGCCCGTTCGGCCAAAGACAAAATGGCGGCATCCTGAAATGCAGGTGCCAGCAAGCTCACACCGAACGGAAGTCCGTTGGAACGGAAGCCAGCGGGGACCGCCACCCCGCACAGATCGAACAGGTTTACAAAATTGGTGTAGTAGCCGAGATTCGTGTTCAACTGGATGGGATCGGCTTCCAGCTCTGCGTGGGTATAGATCGTGCCGGTGGTCGGCAGAAGGAGGACATCCATGCGCGCCCATTCCTCTGCTGCCTGGCGGCGTAAGGCCTTCAGCCGGTAGAAGGCCTGAAATGTTTCGACCGCACTGAAACGCGCACCGCTACGGATAATGCGCTCCGTAATCGGGTGGAGCGCCTCGGGATGTTCATCAATGAAAGGCGTTATTCCAGCCAGACGCTCAGCCACCCATGGGCCGGAGTAAAGCAGCTCAGCCGCTTCGCGGAATGGCGTGTAATCCAGCTCGACCTGCACGCCGCCCAAAGCTTTGAGCCGGGCAATGGCCGCTCGGTAAAGCTCCCGGGCTTCCCGATCACCAAAAAATTTCCAGTCCTCTTCCGCAGGCACGCCAAAGCGAAACGCTTCAGGAAAGCGGAGGGGAGATTTTTTCATCATCCGGCTGTAGGGGTCGCTGGCATTATACTGGCTGGTAATGGCCATCACTTCGCGCACATCCCCACAGGTCAGGGCAAAGACACTGATGCAGTCGAGGGATTGGCAGGCAGGAACAAGACCTTGCGTGCTTATCCGTCCGCGAGTCGGTTTCCAGCCAATGATATTATTAAAGGCCGCCGGGACGCGCCCAGAGCCGGCAGTGTCCGTGCCGAGGGCAAAGCTGACCAGTCCAGCCGCGACGGCAACCGCCGAGCCGGAGCTGGAACCTCCCGAAATGTAGTTGGGATCGAATACACTCGAAGGAGCGCCATAAGGTGAACGTGTCCCGACCAGCCCGGTAGCGAACTGGTCCAGATTGGTCTTTCCGATCAAAATGGCACCGGCTTCGATGAGACGCTGAACCACAAAAGCACTCTTTTCCGGTGTATAAGCAAACTCAGGACAAGCGGCCGTTGTCGGCAATCCTGCCACGTCGATATTGTCTTTTACGGCGAAAGGGATTCCAAAAAGCGGCAGGTCTTCCCCCGCTTCCCAGCGGGTCACCATCTGCGCGGCCACCGCCAACGCCTCTACCCGCGGTATCTGATGAATCCACACTGAATCCTCTCCACGTGCCGCAATACGATCATAGATCCGATTGATGATATCCTCCGGGGTAAACCCCTCTACATAGGCCGCACGCACGCTTTGAAAATCGAGACTGAGTAAGTCATTGTCCGAGTCCATCACGAGAGATTCCAAGCAGGATTTACGCCACCGGACCTCCGAGGATGAGCCGCGGGTAGCGCAATGTGATCAAATTCGCGCAGCACGGGCTTCCACCTGAAGATCTTGTTGAAAGCGGCTTTTGTAAAAATTGCGTTATTGCTTAATATCCAATACGTTTCGCTTTTCAGTTCATCAGGATTTCCAGTCGGCTTCAATCCTGAAGATGATCAGAACCATCAGCGCCATGTGCCGTGAAAGCCATTCCAAGCGGATTTTTTGCAGATGCTTTCGTCAGCCGGACCTAAGTGTCCGATGTTTCTGATCTTCTGTGACTTGTGATTTCATTCCGCGTGGGTTTCGCCCGATTGACCAGAGGCACGGCCGGGGTTCTTGGTGAAAATCGGCACCGCCCATGCTGATGGCGAGTTGCTCCCATCCCCTCTCAGATCGGGAGCACACATCTACGAAATCAACTTATTCACACAACATGACGGACCTTCTCAATCGCCTCTCGAAGAGAATTACCCAGACCTGCGCAGTATCTGCCTTGGCTCTTGGAGCACTCAGCCTTTCCGCGGAAGACACAGTGAAAGTCGGCGTGCTGCACTCTTTGAGTGGCACTATGGCCATTTCGGAAACTTCACTGCGGGACATCCTGCTGTTTGCCTTTGATGAAATTAACGCTCAGGGCGGTGTGCTCGGGAAAAAGATCGAGCCGGTTGTCGTTGACGGCGCCTCGGACTGGCCGCTCTTTGCCGAAAAGGCGGAACAATTGTTAGCTCAGGACAACGTTGCCGTGACCTTTGGCTGCTGGACTTCGGTCAGCCGCAAATCGGTGCTTCCGGTCTTCGAAAAGTACAACGGTCTACTCTTCTATCCGGTTCAATACGAAGGGGAGGAAATGTCGAAAAACATTTTCTACACTGCCGAAGCCGTCAACCAGCAGGCAATCCCGGCGGTCGACTACCTTCTCGATGAAGGCTACGAAAAGTTTTACCTCATTGGGACGGATTACGTGTATCCACAAACCACCAACCTCGTGCTCCTCGAGTACCTCCTCTCCAAGGGAATTCCGCTCGAGAACATCGGTGGCGGCCTTCGCAAGGATGCTTCCGGCGAGGTGATTTCCGCCGGGAAATACACGCCCTTCAGCCACACCGACTACCAACAGATCGTTTCGGAAATCAAGGACTTTGCCGCCGGCGGCAAAGCGGCGGTGATCAACACCATCAACGGCGACTCCAACGTTTCCTTCTTCAAGGAAATCGCATCCTCCGGTCTGACTGCTGACGACTGTCCGATCGTTTCCTACAGTCTTTCCGAAGATGAATTCCGCAGTCTGCCCACCAAGGACCTCGTCGGCCACCTTGGCGCCTGGACCTATTTCATGTCGCTCGACACGCCCGCCAACAAGAAGTTCATCAAGAACTTCCAGGCTTGGCTCAAAAAGACAAACGTTCCCGGCATTGCTAAGGACAACCGCGTAACTTGTTCGCCAATGGTACTGTCCTATGATGGCGTCTATCTCTGGAAAGCCGCCGTCGAAAAGGCTGGCACCTTCGACGTTCCTGAGGTCATCGCCGCGCTCGAATCCGGCATCTCGTTTGATGGTCCCGGAGGCACGGTTACCACTCAAAAGAACCACCACTTGACCAAGAATGTCTACATCGGAGAAATCCTCGAGGACGGGCAATTTGAAGTGCTTGAGTCATTCGAGGAAGTCTACGGCGAACCGTTCCTCAAGGGCACCTTCAAGTAAGGTACGTTCTTTCCGTCTCTCAGCGCCACCTATTCCAGCGCCCGGCGGAGTGATCGCCGGGCGCTCTTTTGAGCGCTCTATAAACCATTGCGGCCCTGTTGCCCGTCTCTCTAATGAAGCAATTCCTCGCTTGGCTGATCTGCATCTGCATCGGCCTCTCTACGTCACAATTATGGGGCGACGATGAAGGTGAATCCCGCCCGACCCGCGCAATCCTCTACGACATCACGGTCCATCCGGACCCGGAAAATTCGGAGCTGCTCAACGAACTGAGCGACAAAGGCGACCAATTCATTACCCAATTTTATGATTCATGGCGGGCAGGTGATGTCTATTCCCTGACTGTCGAAGGCGACGATGCGGTGCAAATCTTTCAACGCACGGGTGGGCAATACTATGCGTTGAGAAGCGGTGATTCCGTCCGCCTGACTGAGGCGCAGGAAGATCGTTTGGAAAAAGCCCGCCCCTCCCGCTCATTGCGGCGCGCCCTCAAACCGATCCTCGATTCGGTCGATCTTGCGTCACCGCATGTCAATACCCGACAGGACGCCGCCTACAAACTCGGACTTTCTCAGGAAGCCGATTACCTTCCCATCCTCAAACGACGCCTGGAGGGTGAACCCAGCAAGCGTGTTCGGCAGGCGATTGAGGAGGCCATCCACTTGATCATGCTCAAACATGCGGCGGATGACGGTGAATTGATCACTGCGATCAACGGTCTCGGAGACCTGCATTCCCGTCGTGCCCGCGACCTGATCATCGGCATCGGGAGGGCGGCGGAAACGAACCAACAACAGGCCGTGGCAGAGGCTTCTGCCGCCGCCATCAGGCGCATCGACAACCATCAGGAGCTGGTGGATATGTTCAGCAACCTGTTTCGCGGCTTCAGCACCGGTTCCGTCCTGCTCATCGTTTCTTTCGGCCTGGCCATCACCTTCGGATTGATGGGCATCATCAACATGGCGCACGGTGAATTTGTCGCGATCGGTGGATACACCTGCTTTATCGTTCAAAACCTTTTTTCGGAATGGTTTGGGGTCCAATCCGGAGCGTATCAGTATTTCTTTTACGCATCACTCCCCGTCAGCTTTTTAGTCGCGGGGTTCGTTGGCTTGATCTTTGAAAAGTCTTTCATCCGATTCCTTTATCGGCGGCCTCTGGAGTCCCTTTTGGCGACATGGGGATTATCCATGGTCATGCAGCAGGTTTTTCGCCTCATCTTCGGGGCGGCTAACGTTCAAGTCGGCACGCCGGACGCGCTGATGGGCAATTACGAAGTAATGGGCGTTTCCATGAGTTTCGCGCGGATATTCGTTATCGGATTTGCTGGGTTCACGGTTCTCTGCACCTGGGCCTTACTGACCAAGACCAATCTGGGCCTTTATATCCGAGCGGTCATGCAAAACCGCAATATGGCTTCGAGCATCGGTATCCCGGTCGATCGGGTCAACAGCCTCACCTTTGCCTTCGGTTGTGGTCTGGCCGCACTGGCCGGTGCCGCCCTCTCGCAGATCGGTAACGTGGGGCCCTCGATGGGCCAAGCCTACATCGTCGACAGTTTCATGGTCGTGGTGGTGGGCAGTGTCGGCAACCTTCTCGGAGCCGGCATTTCCGCGATGGGCATTGGTGTTGTCGACCAATTCCTGCAGCCGGCCCTCGGTCCGGTGCTCGGAAAGATAACCGTTTTCGCCGTCATTATCCTGTTTCTTCAATGGAAACCAGGCGGCCTTTTTCCCACCAAGTCACGGAGCCTTGAAGACTAGGATGAACAAAGTTTTTGATAATCGTGTGGAAGTCGCCGGCTTTTTTGCGGCCGCGGCCATCCTCCTGTTGCTCTTGCCCGGGCTCAATGCCTGGACGGAGCCGGGAAGCGCCTTTCACTTCTCGTCATTCCAACTGTCGTTGTGGGGCAAATACGTTACCTATGCGGTTCTGGCGATGAGCCTGAACCTCCTCTGGGGTTACACGGGATTACTCTGCCTCTGTCAGAGTCTTTTTTTCGCGCTCGGGGGTTATGCATTTGGCATGTACCTGATGCTGATGATTGGTGAACGCGGTGCCTATCAGAGCGCCCTCCCCGATTTCATGGTCTTTCTCGGCTATCAGGAACTTCCCGCGCATTGGGTTCCATTTCGCAGTTTTCTCTTCGCTTCCGGCGCGGTCCTCTGGGTTCCGGGGCTGGTCGCCCTGATTTTCGGATTCCTGGCATTTCGCTCCCGAATCAAAGGCGTCTATTTTTCCATCCTCACTCAAGCCCTGACCTACGCCGCCTGTTTAATGTTCTTCCGAAACGACTTCACCTTCGGAGGGAATAACGGTTTTACCGACTTCAAGGAGATTCTCGGAGCGGACATCAACGACTTATCCACGCAACGTTGGCTCTTCGCCTCCAGCGCGATCCTGATGTTGCTCGTTTACGTGCTGATCGCCTGGATGCTGAAAACCAAGTTCGGCAAGGTTCAACAAGCGATCCGCGACAGTGAACAGCGTGTGCGCTTTTCCGGGTATTCAACGACCCAATACAAACTGCTGATCTTCGTGCTTTCGGCCATGATCGCAGGCGCAGCCGGTGCGCTCTATGTCCCTCAGGTCGGCATCATCAATCCTAATGTGATGACTCCGGCCGCCTCGCTCGATGTCGTGGTCTGGGTGGCACTCGGCGGGCGCGGCAGCAAGATCGGCCCGATCATCGGTGCGGTGCTCGTCAATCTGCTCAAGAGCTACGCCACCCGCGCCTATCCCGATTCCTGGCTCATCATTCTCGGCATGATTTTTATCTTGGTGGTTGTGTTCATGCCCAACGGACTGGTCGGACTCCCCGATCAAATTAGAGCCTGGCTTCGCAACCGCCGCGCGGCGGCTGAAAAGCGCCGCATCGACGCAGAACCCGCCCTCCAGTCATGACACAGGACCCTCTCCACCGCGGCACTGACCTGGTGCTTTCCGTCGAAGGCGTCGATAAATCCTTCGATGGATTCAAGGCGATCAACGACCTCAATTTCTATCTGCGCGAAGGTGAGCTACACACCGTTATTGGCCCCAATGGTGCCGGCAAGAGCACTTTCATGGACCTGATTACCGGGCGCACCCGGCCCGACAAGGGAACGATCGTCTACCACCAAGCTGACGGTCACGACGTCGACCTCACGCGTCTGCGCGAATACGAAGTCAGCCGATTGGGCATCGCCCGCAAGTTTCAGAATCCGGCGGTCTACCGTTCGCACACCGTTTATGACAACCTGCTGTTGTCCTTGAACGAAAAGCGCAATCCGCTGAGCACGCTGTTCTTCCGGACCGAGAGCAAACACCGTGAGCGCATTCACCACGTGTTGGAAACGGTGCGGTTGGAAAACTTCAAAGACACCTGCGCCGGCCTGCTCTCTCACGGTCAGAAGCAATGGCTCGAAATCGGTATGCTCCTCGCGCAAGAACCGCAGATCATGCTGGTGGACGAACCCGCCGCGGGCATGAGCGATGAAGAGACTGAGCGCACCGGCGAACTGCTCATCAGCCTGGCAGGCAAACACAGCCTCATTGTGATCGAGCATGACATGGAATTTGTCCGCCAAATTGCCCGGCGTGTCACCGTGCTCCACCAAGGACACGTCTTGAAAGAAGGCACATTCGAGGCCGTGAAATCCGACCCCAAGGTGATCGAAGTCTACCTCGGTCGCCAAACCCGAACCCATTGATGTCCAGACAGATGGTTATTGAAACGCAACCTGTTGCTCGACTGGATCCGTCGGCGGCACCTGAATCCCTGCTCAAGCTGAATGCAGTGTCCTCCGGCTACGATGAATCCCTCATCCTGCGTTCGGTGGGCATGGAGGTGGCACCCAACCAGGTGGTGGCTTTGCTCGGTCGCAATGGTGTCGGAAAAACAACCCTCCTGCGCACCATTATGGGAATCGTCCCCACCCTCGGTGGCGCAATTCACTTTGATGGGAAATCGATTCACAAGCTTTCCAGCGATCGGCGGGCACGGCTCGGCATTGGTTATGTGCCTCAGGGCCGCGACATTTTTCCATCCCTAACCGTGTGGGAAAACCTCAAGGTCAGTCTGGCGGTAAGTGGCTCGCGCGACCCCAGCCAACTGGAAGAAGTCTACGAACTGTTCCCCGTGATCAAGGAGATGCTTCACCGTCGGGGCGGCGTGCTCAGTGGAGGTCAACAACAACAGTTGGCGATTGCTCGGGCGCTGCTACTCAAACCCAAGCTGCTGATTCTCGACGAGCCGACCGAAGGCATTCAGCCCTCGATTATCGACCAGATCGAGGATGCGATCCAGATCATCAAGAAAAAGTACCGCATGAGCATTATTCTGGTGGAGCAGTATCTGGATTTTGCCAAAGCAGTGAGCGATCGATTCTACATTATCGACCGCGGACTGGTGGTCCAAAATGGCCCCACCGATCAGCTAACGGACGAACTCATTGCGCAATACCTGACTGTTTGATTTATGCACCTGACCCCAAGAGAACGTGAAAAACTCATGGTGGTGGTTGCGGCCGACCTCGCCCGCCGCCGCCAGCAACGAGGCCTCAAACTCAACTATCCGGAAGCCATCGCCATTATCACATACGAGATCGTCGAAGGTGCCCGCGATGGAAAATCCGTGGCCGAAATGATGGATTACGGAACCCGGCTTCTGACTCGCGATGAGGTGATGGAAGGCGTTCCGGAAATGATTCAGGAAGTGCAGGTCGAAGCGACGTTTCGCGATGGCACCAAACTGGTAACCGTTCACCACCCGATTCAATGATCCCCGGAGAAATCATTCCCTGTCCGGATCAGACACCACTGGTCGCCAACAAAGGGCTGGCCACCTGCGAAATGGTCGTGCGCAACACCGGCGATCGACCGGTGCAAGTCGGAAGCCACTACCACTTTTTCGAGGTCAATGAGGCGCTGGTCTTTGACCGTTTGGCCGCTCGTGGCATGCGCTTGAACATTCCGGCCGGAACCGCCGTACGCTTCGAGCCGGGTGATGAGAAGGAAGTCACCTTGGTCGCCTTGACGGGGCAACGTGAAGTTTACGGCTTGAACTGCAAAATCAATGGAAAGCTGGACTCATGAGTTTCTCGTTTTCACGCCGTCAATACATTGATCTTTATGGCCCGACGACTGGCGATCAGGTTCGCTTGGGCGACACGGAATTGTTTATTGAGGTCGAACGCGATCTCATCGCAGAAGCAGCCGGCTACGGCAATGAAGTGACATTCGGCGGAGGCAAGGTCATCCGGGACGGCATGGGGCAATCGCCCACCGCGACCTCGGCCGAAGCGCTCGACTTGGTCATCACCAACGCGCTGATCCTTGACGCGGAAGTGGGTATCCTCAAAGCCGACATCGGGATTCGCGCCGGCCGGATCGTGGGGATTGGCCACGCAGGCAATCCGGGAATTCAAAGTGGAATTGGCTCCTTTTTGTCGGATCCGGAAACAGGTCATAAAGATCCCATGATCATCGGAGCGTCGACCGAAGTGATCGCAGGGGAAGGCAACATCGTCACCACCGGCGGGATCGACGCCCACATTCATTTTATTTGCCCGCAGCAGATCGACGAGGCGCTCGCGAGTGGCATCACCACCATGCTCGGCGGTGGAACCGGACCTGCAGCCGGAACCAATGCCACCACCTGCACACCCGGCCCTTGGAATATTCGCCGGATGCTCGAAGCGGCCGAAGAGTATCCAATGAATCTTGGTTTTTTCGGTAAGGGTAATTGCTCGACCGAAGCTCCTCTGGTCGAACAAGTCGAAGCCGGGGCGATCGGGCTCAAACTGCACGAAGATTGGGGAACGCATCCGGGAGCGATCGACACCTGTCTGCGGGTAGCGGACCGGATGGATGTCCAAGTGGCGATTCATACCGATACGCTCAACGAGAGTGGCTTTGTCGAGAGCACCTTGAAGGCTATCGATGGCCGCACGATTCATACTTTCCACTCCGAAGGTGCGGGCGGCGGGCATGCGCCCGACATCATCAAGGTCTGCCAACACCCCAATATCCTCCCTTCGTCGACCAATCCGACGCGTCCTTTCACCGTTAACACGATCGATGAACACCTCGATATGTTGATGGTTTGCCACCACCTCGACTCGCGAATTCCGGAGGACGTGGCATTTGCAGAATCCCGGATTCGTCCGCAAACAATCGCAGCTGAGGACATGCTTCACGACCTCGGAGCAATGTCGATGATCTCGAGCGACAGCCAGGCAATGGGCCGCGTGGGCGAGGTTATCTGCCGGACTTGGCAGACCGCGCACAAGATGAAGATCCAGTTCGGCAAACTGGCCTCCGAACGACCGGCCGATAATTTCCGCGCCCTGCGTTATGTCGCCAAATACACGATCAATCCGGCGATTTCCCACGGTATTGCTCATGAAGTCGGTTCGCTCGGGATCGGAAAGTTTGCGGATGTCGTGTTATGGAAACCGGCATTTTTTGGAATCAAGCCGGAGGTGGTTCTGAAAGGCGGACTCATCGCACTGGCCAACATGGGCGATCCGAATGCCTCGATTCCCACTCCGCAACCGATGTTTTACCGGCCGCAGTTTGCGGCGCACGGCCGGGCAAAACTCCGCACCTGCCTCACTTTTGTCAGCCGCGCAGCTTATGAAAACGGCTCGCTCGAGAATCTCGGCTTGGGCAAAACGCTTTCGTTTGTGCGCAATTGCAGGAATATCGGGAAGAAGGATCTGCTTTTCAACGACGCCACTCCCGAGATCGAGGTCGATCCCGAAACCTATGTGGTGAAAGCGGATGGGCGGACGCTGACATGCGAACCGGTAAGTGAGCTCCCACTGGCCCAGCGTTATATGCTCTTTTAGGTCATGTATCTGGTAACCTCTATCCTTACGGAAGCTCCTTCAAACCTGGCCCGGGTCGTGGTACCCGTCGACCGACATACGCTTTCGAAACGGCGTTGGCGCGTATCGGCGGAAGACGGTGCCGACCTCGCAATTGCCTTGGAGGCACCCTGCTCTCATGGAGACCTGCTTTGGGCAACTGCCGACAAAGTCTATCAGGTCGAGCAAGTCCCGGAATCTGTCTTTGAAATTCCGATACCGGAGCATGCGGTAGAAGCGGCCAAGCTCGGATGGTTTCTGGGAAACCAGCATTTACCAGTGGAGGTTGGGGCCGACTTCTTGCGTCTGGAAGCCAATCCGCACCTCGGTGCTTTGCTCCAGCGTAATAAAATCGCCTTTTCCGAATCTGTGGCGGTCTTCAATCCCCCACCTCATTCCGGAGGACATAGTCACACTCACGCCCATTCGCATAACTACGTTCACCTTCCTCCAAACCCCTGATGACGGAGCAAGACAGTTTCGAATGGGTGCCTCGGCTCCATCAGCTGTTTGACACCGCCTTGCCCAATGGCGGCTACGCGCACTCGCAAGGCCTCGAAGGGCTCGTCCAAACGGGCGAGATCGTAGACGAGGAGACACTCACCGCATTCGTCCGCGCTGAGTTTGCGGATTCTTTGATTCATGTGGAATTGCCCCTGTTTCGGCTCGCCCACAGCGCAGTTCGTGAACGTCGGTTCGAAGAGCTTCGAACGCTCGATCAGCTTTCACGGGCCTTGCGTCCAACGCGGGAGTTACGCGCATCCGCATCCGCCATTGGGCGGCAAACCTACCTGCTCTTCGAACGGATCACCCGGTCCAGCGACCGTGAGCATCAACATCTGGTCCGGGCGTGCGAATTTCTGGAACATTTTCAAGCGCCAGTGGTCCTCGCCGTGCTTGCCGCCTTGATCCGGATTCCCCTCGCTCCCGCTCTCTCCGCCTATGCGCAGATGCTGCTCGCAGGATTCGTTGCTCCCGGAATCAAGCTCCTTCGCTTTGGCCCCGGCCAAGTTCAGACAATTCTCTTTTCTTTCGGGGGTGACATCCCGCAATGGGTCGAATGCTCGCTCACCGTGCCGATTGAGGATCTTGGCACCACGGCACCGCGGTGGGATATCGCCTCGGCGCATCATGAACATGCGGACCGCCGACTTTTTATTTCCTGAAAACGTATGCACACATTACTCCGAAAACCTGTGATTGTCGGCATCGGCGGCCCTGTCGGCTCCGGCAAATCAACCTTGGCGCTGACGCTCTGCCGCTTGTTTCGCGATGCGTGCGAGTTGGCGGTCATCACCAACGATATCTACACCAAGGAAGACGCCAAAATGCTGGTCCGCCACGGCGCATTGGCGGAAGAACGTATCCTCGGCGTGGAGACAGGTGGCTGTCCGCACACCGCCATTCGCGATGATATTTCGATGAACCTCCACGCCATTTCAGAAATCACCACACGATTTCCGAATCTAGATGTGATTCTTCTGGAAAGTGGCGGCGACAATCTCACAGCGACTTTTTCTCCGGAACTCGTCGATTTGTTTATTTACGTGATCGATGTGACCGAGGGGGACGACATCCCGCGCAAGGGTGGCCCGGCAATCGAACATTCCGACCTTCTGCTGATCAACAAAGTAACGCTCGCGCCCTATGTGGAGGCCGATGTCGACCTGATGCGCGCGGACACGCTGGCCAAACGTCCGTCCAAACCTTTCATCTTCACGGACCTGAAAAAAGAGGTCGGCATCCCAGAGCTGCGCGATTGGTTCCGCCATTTTGTGCTCTTTGAGGATGTGAACGTCTGATTTTCTGGTGATGCAAGCGGCGCTGTCAGACAAGGTGGAACATGCTTCGGACCGTGCGGCCGGGTTCCGGGGATCACTACGCCTCGGCTTCGCCTGTGATGGCACCGGTCGAACCATTATAACCGACCGCTTTCGCCATGGGCTCTTCCACCTCGGCAAAGCGTATCGCGAAGATCCGTATCTGGTACTTCAGGTGGTGAATCCCACCGCCGGCGTGTTTGAAAATGACCATCTCACCGCAAGCATTTCCGTCGCCGCCGGGGCCCATGCCTGCGTTTTCGCGCCCACCTCCACCCAAATTTATACAGCAACCGGAAGTGGCTTTGCTCATTCCAGTGTCGATATCTCCATCGATTCCGGCGCCTCCCTCCTCTATTTACCCCGCTGGACAGTCCTGCATCGCGGCGCTCGTTTCCGTCAAATGACAACAATTCGCGCGGCAGGAAATGCTTCGGCATTTTTCCTCGAACCGATTTCCGCCGGCCGCATTGCCCATGGCGAATTTCTCGAATTCGACCGTCTGGAATCCCGACTGGAGATTTTTTTTGATGGTCATCTGGCACTTCGGGAGCGACTGGATTCCGGGGAAAACAAGCGCCCGTGGATATGGAAGCGGGGCGAGGAATCGTTTGCGTATCTGTGTACCGCCTACGTGATCGGACCCAACGCAGGAGTATCCTTGGCCAAGCGCATCATGGATCTTCAACCCTTCTCGAGTGATGGCATCTCTATGGGAGCCTCCGCGCCCGAGGAAAATCTGACGGTGATCCGGATTTTCGGAAAACGCTCCTCCCTCATCCGTAGGGCGCTGTTCCATCTTCACGCGACACTACCTCTGACCGCACCCTCCGTTTTCGAACGTATCAACCAACTATGAAACACATCCACTATTACATCATCGCTCTGTTAGGAATTGCCGCAAATACCGCTTCGGCCCATGTGGGCCCCCACCACACGATCGACGCCACGGATCTCGCGATTCATTTTGTGCTCGATCACTGGTATGTGGCTGTGCCTTTAGCCGCACTCGCTATCGTCGCCGTTTTTCAAATACGGAGACGTCGAAACACGTAAAATTGGTGTATTCAAATCCAGTACTGTCTGCGGTCTTCAGTCAATAAACGCCAAAAATAGACATGCTTGGGGGTTGTTTTAGCCTATTTTTCCTGAATCAGCCTTCTTGGTACGGTTCCCGCTAAAAGTAGGCCGTTCCACTCAGATCTTCAAGGGAACAGACCAAACAACAAACAAGCATTATACATGGCTAAATATCTCAAAGCACTGTTCGCGACCAGCGCCGTAGCTGCCACGGCATTGAACGCAGAAATCGTTCTTGCTGAGAACCTGTCCCTCTCCGGGTACATCGACATGGGAGCGACGGATTACGATTCGCCCAGTGGAACTGATTCCTTTTCGGCCGATATCTATCAGGTCGAAATGGCCTTCAATTTCACCACCGACACCTACTCGGCGGTGGCTGAATTCGCCTATGATGGCTCTCACGTTGAATATGAAACCATCACGATCACTTACGCGGCAACCGAGGAATTAAGCTTCACCGCCGGTAACATTCTTAGTTACCTCGGCTGGGAAACCTACGATGCCACGGGTCTCTACCAGTTCAGTTATGCTTACCGTGACTTCACACCGCTTTATCCTGCGTATGCGGTGGGCGCTTCGATCGATTACGTGACCGACGCCTACTCCGTGGGTGTGTGGGTCGGTGAAGGCTCCAGCGAGAAGGTAAGTGTCGAAGTAGCTGCCAAATACACTGGCGTCGAAAACCTTACCCTCTTCGCCGGCTATGCCAATGACCCCGGCTACGAAACGATCAACTTCTGGGGCAGCTATGAAATGGGCGACTTTACCTTCGCTCTTGAGTGGATCAATGTAGACCACGAAGATTACTTCCTGACAGAGTCCACCGGCTATCTCGCAATGATCAACTACGCGATGGGCGACTTTGGAGTAACCTTCCGTTATTCCATCGAGAATGACGATCTAGACGCGCTCTTCGCAGCAGCCGCCCCGGACGAAGCTGCTTACTACGAAGAAAATTGGGAGCTCTTCACGATCGCTCCGAGCTATGCGTTTTCCGATAACCTTCTGGGCTTGGTGGAATTCAGCTACATCCTCGACGGTGGTTTTGATGGCGATTCTGAATCCGATTTCGCTTGGGCAGTCGAGCTGCTCTACACCTTCTAATCAGAGAATTGTTTCTCAGTCTCACCTTGTCTGCTATTGAGGTTTGGGCTCTTCTCGACACCGGGGAGAGCCCTTTCCGTTCTTACTCCCACAGGCTACACCATCCTTTCCGCCATGAAATTGACTTTCGTTCACCGCATCCTTTTCGGAGCTCTTGTTTTGGGAACGCCGCTGTTCAACGCTGCCGCTCAAGATAAAAGCGATCTGATCCTCGAAGAACTGAAACAGCTGCGCGCCAGCATCGAACGCTTGGAAACGCGCATCGCAGCTTTGGAAACGCAAGACAGCCGGCTCCTGGCTCTGGTCGACGCTGAGACTGAAGAAACCAGCCAGAGTGCCACAGAAGGATCAGGGCTGATCGGTCGCGTGGTCGACGCGATCACTATCCGCGACGAAGGAGTCCGCTACCCTTGGTTGGAATCCGCTCTTTGGGATCAACTCGAGGAAGGGATGAGCGCCGAGGCGGTAAAAGCGATCTTGGGCGAACCCACGCTCGAAGACCCTTCCCTGCACCCGCGACGGGACCTCGTCTATACTTATCGGGGAACGCGCTTGTCCACAGGCAAACGCGTTAGCGGGAAAGTGAAGTTTTGGCGCGATAAAGTAGTCGTGATCGAGCGCCCGGATTTCTCCGAATAAAAACCCGCTCAACTCATGGCGGAACACTTTTAGTGACCGCAGATACAGGCATATTCCTGCAGATCACAACCGCTGCAGACGTGCGTCTCGTAAACAATGCGGAAGTTGCGCGGTCGTGCCTCCGGATCTGCATAGACCTGAACCACGATGGTGTACCCCTCGCCTTCAGGAAGTGGCTCGGCAGATACAAGCGCATTGTCCCCGACACTGAGTTCAAGCGGGTGCCGACCGCCGTCAGTCATGACAAATACCCGCGCGAAACGACCGCTTGGTGCCTCGGGCTGAAGGGCTTCATCGAGAAACGTGATGACAGCTTTGCCGTCCGCATTGACTGAAAATTCGACAGGATCTTCACCTGCAAGCACGCGCCCGCCATGCGGCCCTGCCTGTGTAGTGGCCGCGGTTAGGGTCGAAGAGGCAATGAGCAGTGACGACAAGAGGAAGCAGATTAATTGGATGTATTTCATAAAGCGTTTTTGATCATGTGGTGATATCCTGAGCCCTTCTGACCGAGCTTTCCACCCGGCAATAAAGCCCCGGAAGGACGACGAGCGTGAGGAGGGTTGATGAAATGATTCCGCCAATCACAACCGTCGCTATCGGGCGTTGGACTTCCGCACCCAGCGTGGTGGCAAACGCCATCGGGATGAATCCCAATCCGGCGACCAAGGAGGTCATCAGCACCGGCCGCAGTCGGATCATTGCTCCGGAAACAACCGCTTCGCGCACGCTGCTTCCCCGCTCTCTCAGGTCGTTAAAACAATTTACCAGAACGAGCGCATCCATTACCGCGATTCCACTGAGGGCAATAAAGCCAACGCTTGCCGATATGCTGAAAGGCATCTCTCGTAACCATAATGCGAATACGCCTCCGGTCACAGCCAGAGGAATTGCAGTGAATACCATGAGTGACTGCCGCAGACTTCCGATTGAGCTATAAATCAGAAAAAAGATAAGCCCAAGAGCGACCGGAACCACTACTGCGAGACGCGCCCGGGCGCGTTGAAGATTTTCAAATTGCCCACCGATTTCAAGGTTGTAACCATCCGGCAAGACAAGCTCCTCCCGCAGGCGAGCCGAACTTTCCCTGACAAAGCTTTGCGTGTCCCGCCCACGCAGATTGACGAGAATCGCCACCCGACGGCTGGCGGTTTCACGGGTGATATTGCCGATGCGATCAACCACCTCTATGTCGGCGACCTGCCCGAGTGGCACGAGTCCGCCGCGCTCCACGCGGACGGGCAGGCTTCGCAAAGCGTCGAAATCGTGTCGTTTTTCTTCAGAGACACGAACGACCACGGGAAACCGCTGATTGCCTTCAACAAACATACCCACTTCCTCACCAGCGAGGGCGGTATGGATCGTCTCATTAATCGATGCCGCCCCCAGATTCAGTCGTCGCATCGCCGCGCGGTCGGGAACGACTTCGATCATCGGGACCCGGCCCATTGCTTCAAACTCCACATCTCCGCCGCCGGGAACTGCTCGCAGAATGTCGCGCGCGGCAAATGCAAGATTTTCCAACGTTTCAAAGTCCTCGCCAAAAATCTTCACAGCGATGTCTGCCCGGGCTCCTGCCATTATCTCGTTGAAGCGCAACTGGATCGGTTGACTGAAAAGGACAAATTGCCCCGGCACATTTCGTTCCAGGGTGGTTTGCATCGCCTCCACCAAGTCGTCCTTTGTTGCACGAATGCCATTAATTTCCCGCCACGTTTCCGGGGGATTCAAGAGTACATAAGTATCGGCAACGTTCGGGCCCATCGGATCTGTGGCGATTTCTGCAGTGCCAATGCGCGAAAAGACGTGCCGAATCTCCGGAAACTCCTCCAGCAGGATTCGCTCAGCCCGCTTTTGCACTTCAAGAGACGTTTCAATCCCAACACTGTTGCTGCGCACCATTTGAATCGAGATGGCTCCTTCATCCAATTGGGGAATAAATTCTGTTCCCATTCGCAAGAAGGCTACGATTGCCAAGGCAAGCAATACGCCCGCACCCGCCAAGGTCACAAACGACCAGCGCAAAACACTATTAAGAACAGGTTGATAGCCACTCCGGAGAAGGCGCATCAGCATGCTGTCGCCTTTGCCTGATGCAGGCGGAACCAACCAGGAGGCGGCAGCAGGCGCAAATGTCAGGGCCAGCGCAAGCGAACCACCCAGAGCAAACATGACTGTCCAAGCCATTGGGCGAAACATTTTGCCCTCAATACCTGTCAGCGCCAGTATCGGAACATACACCAGCGTGATGATGCCAACGCCAAAGAACATCGGGCGGGCCACTTCACGGGCGGCAGCGAGTACTTCACGTTTCCGTTCCTGCGCATTGGGTTGGCGACCGAGCTGATCCTGCAACAAGCCAAGCCTGCGTATTATGTTTTCCACCACAATTACCGCGCCACTTACGATCAGTCCGAAATCGATCGCCCCAAGACTCATCAGGTTTCCCGAAACACCCGTAAGGGTCATCCCAATGAAAGCCACCAGCATCGAAAGGGGAATAACCGCCGCGACGATGATTGCTGCACGCGCGCTCCCCAGCATCAAAATCAAAACCAGGCTGACCAGGATCGCACCGTGCAACAGGTTGCTCCGCACGGTCGAAATCGTGGAATCAATCAGCTCGCTGCGGTCGTAGAGCGGGGTAATAAGCACTCCTGCAGGGAGTCGATGCTGAATCTCCGCCAGACGTTCTCCGACCGAGGCCGCCACAACCCGGCTGTTTTCCCCAGCCATCATGATCGCCGCGCCCACGACGGCCTCTTCCCCATTCATGGTGGAGGCACCGCTTCGAGTGCGTGACCCGCTTCGAACGGTGGCTACGTCTCTGACTAAAATGGGCTCGGCGTCAGCTCCGAACTTCAGCGGCAGGTCGGCGATTGCTGCCACTGTAACCAAGCGCGCATTGGATCGCACCACAACCTGCTCACCGCCCATCTCAAGCAAACCGCCGCCAACATTCTCCCAGTTCCCTTTGAGCAGATCGGCAAAATCGCCCACTGTCATGCCGAGCTCGGTCAACTGCCGGGGATCTGGTTCGATGAAAATCTCTGTTTCATATCCGCCAGAAGTGTTGACTTCTGCCAGTCCCGGAGTGGCGCGCAATAGAGGTTTGATCGTGTATTCCTGAATCAATGACAATTCTGCCAGACGTGCGTACTCGGTCGCGGGCAGATTCGGAGCATCTGGAGCATATTCGACCGCGTAATAATAAACGTCGCTCAGCCCGGTACTAATAGGTGCCAGTGTCGGCTGAAGCCCTTCCGGCAGCTCGTTGGCGGCCTCCAGTAACCGCTCTGCCACCAGTTGCCGTAATTGGTAAATGTCCGCTCCGTCCGTGAATGTCATTGTGACCTGTGACAGTCCCGGGCGTGAAAGGGAACGCAGCTCCGTCATTTCCGGCATGCCAGCCATCCGACTCTCGATGGGAAAGGTGACCAACTGCTCAATCTCTTCCGGTGCCAGTGCAGGCACTGCCGTATTGATCTGCACTTGCGTGCTGGTGATATCGGGAACCGCGTCGACATGAAGCCGCAGCGCGGCCCAAGTCCCAGCGATAACCAACCCCACAAGCAGCAAAATCACGTAAGTGCGCTGGCGGAGCGAAAAGCCAATAATCGCGTTTAGCATATCCGCGGCCTCAGTGGGAATGGGTGCAGGCGGCACCGCCATTGATGGATTGCAATTCGGTCAGCCAAAGCATCTGTGCGCCCTTCGAAGCGATGACGTCTCCATCAAACAAGCCGTCGGTAATGGTTACCCGATGGCTGCTTTTCTGTCCCACCTGCACAGGTGAGCGAAAATAATAATCACCGTTTTGCACATAAACAAACGTCCCACGCACCGTTTGCAGCAAGGATGAGAGCGGCACTTCAAGGGCATCTTCTTCCGAAAAAGTAACCTCCGCTAGTTCAATGCCGATAACCGTCTCACCCTGTTCGTCGAGTCCCACACCGCGTCCCTCGGTGAAATGCCAGTGTGCTGCGGAGGTTTCGGCATGAGAGTCACCGTCGGTGACATCGGTCCGCGCGCAACCGATTCCGACGACTCCGACAAGCGTGAAGCACAAGCAAACGGCCGTGCGCGAGACCAGTTTCATTCGTTTCATTGATTCATCTCCGATTCGGTGAAGGAACCTGTCAGCAGCTCGAGACCCAGTCGGCTTTGGAGCGCATCGCGCCGGATCGCCATCAACGATTCCAGTGCGTCGAGATAGGCTGTTTGCAGTTCCAGATAAGTGCCTACGGGTAATGCTCCCAGACGGAAATGCCGCTCCGCCAAATCAGCGGCTTCCGCCAGCTTTTCCAACGATTCCGGCTGCAACGCATTGAGTGCTTCACGAGCCGCCTGATACGCCAGCGCCTGTTCGACCACTTGCCGCTCCAGATCGCGTCGCAGGACGAGCAACGTTGCCTGCGCCTGCCGTTCCCGCGCTCGGGCGGCATGAATGTTGTCGGTATTTCGGTCCCACAGTGGAAGCGGAAACGATACCCCTACTCCCACCACCGTTTCACGTTCACCCGCGTTATCCTGAGATACATACGGAGCAATCGAGATCGAGGGATAGCGCTCATTTTCAGCCAGTTGGACCCGGAACCCCTGCTGCGCCAATTCCATCTGTCGCGCCACCGCATCAAAAGACTCGGTCCACGCACGGGTCACCAATTCAGGAATCGGCGGCAATCGAGGATAACTCGTAATGGGTTCTTCAATACGAACCGGTGTCTCCGCCGGTAGATTGCGCAACTGATTCAGCTCAATCAGCACACGTTGATAACGTTGCCACGCCTGCATGCGCCGGTGTTGCAAGCTGATGCGACTGCTCTCCAGCACCCGACTTTCCAGCAGTGGTGTAATGCCTCCGGTCTCGCGTTGCAGGACCGCTTCGGTCAGTTCCATTGCCCGGACAGCAACCTGTTCAGCGGCTTCAGCTTCTGTCCGGGCTGCATGAAGTTCCGCCGCAAGTTCACGGACCCGATAGGCCAGCCGCCGGCGAAAATGCGCAAGGCCGAGTTCCGCAAGTTCCTGATTGGCATTCGCTATTGCCTTGCGCAGGGCCAGTCTCCCGGGGAACTCGATTGATTGCTCAATGGAAGCCGCCCAAGTCAGACCTTCGACTGTACCTGCTCCACCATCTTCGCGCACTTGCAAATGCCCACCCTCCAATGAAAACACCGGATTTTTGCGACGACCGGCCTGTCGTTTTTCCGCATGAGCCGCCTCGATTTCTGCTTCATAGATGGCAAGCTCCGGATTGGTTTCCAGAACTTGGGTAATCAGGTCACCAACACTTAGTGCGGGCACATCGTTCGCATGGGCCACACCTATGGCCAGCAATGCGGCACCCCAGGCCAGCGGACGGAATCTGTAGTAAAAATTTTTGACGGTAGACATGCGTATTCCTGATTCGAAAGGATCGGTACCTCGGGTACCTCTTCACCAACAGGCACTCGAAAGTGCCCGCACTGCACGAATCAGGAAATCAAACCCGCAAGACCATCATCTCGCGTATTTGCACTGCCAGCGGCTTGAGTCGCAGTAAATCCGGAGGCGCATTTGCCCTGTTTAAAGGATGCCCCTGCCGATGATTGTTGACTTCGGCGGCTTCAAAAATCGGGGTGGCCACGTTAAACGGCATCTCTCCGTTTCCTCTGCATCCGTGGAGATAAGCCCATTCCGGTCCCTCGAGCAGCACGTCAACGCAGGGCGCTGCATCCTGATCACTTTCCGCGCAATGGCGGGCTGATTCTTCCGCATGCGCTGTCTCTGTCTGGCATGCATTCGCCAGAATGTGCCACATTCCCTCATCATGCAGGCACAGCGTGAGCCCTCTCTAGGCTCCGGTGGACAGAAGAGCCGTAAGAAAGATCAGGAACGTGATGAGCCCGGATCGAAGCATCTGCGGAACAGGCTTCATGCGGAGATCCATCCTGTCAACCCACAGGTCACACTCCTCATAGTCTAGCCGCTCAAAGCTCATGCGAGTGCATCGAGCCAGTCGCTGACAACTTTTCGCGCAATTTCCGGAAGCCGTGAAACATCAGGGTGGCACGCTTGAGCACGCAATACCCGAGGGTCGACTCTGGCAGCCGCCAATTCGCTCGCGTGTCCGACCAGCCATTGCTCGATGCTGCGAGGGTCCGCCTCCAAGTGAAACTGCAGCCCGAGAACCGTGTTTCCCACCGCGAAAGCTTGATTCACTCCCACCTTGGTTTGGGCCAAATGAACCGCGCCTGCAGGGATATCAAATTGGTCGCCATGCCAGTGCAGCACGGGAACGCCGGCCAATGCACGCAGCGGCGACTGATGACCAGCGTCGGACAAGCTCAGCGGGCTGAAACCAATTTCTTTCACTCCCAGTGGATACACGCGCGCGCCCAGCGCCCGGGCGATCAATTGCGCGCCCAGACAGATACCCAAGAGCGGGCGGCCCGCGGCCAAACGGCGGCGAATCACCGCCAACTCATCCGCCAAAAACGGGTAAAGCGGTTCATCGAACGCGCCCACCGGTCCTCCCAGAACCACCACAAGGTCGGGTGTCAACGCGTCGAAGGAAGCGAGATCGTCCCGCGGCGCGTCGAGATAGCGGATTTCAAAATCCCGCTCGCGCAGCACCGACTCGAGAGTACCCAAATCCTCGAAATGAAGATGACGAAGAGCGACTGCGGATTTCATGATGAACTTTCTTTTTCAGCGGATTGCCCGGATGGCCAATAGTGACTGTCAGGCAAAGACCGCGCGCCGAAGATCGCTTGGCCCACCCGCACTACGGTGGCGCCTTCTTCGATCGCCAGTTCAAAATCGCCGGACATCCCCATCGACAATTCATCGAGAGAAACCCCCTCGGGCGCATCCTGTCGGAGCCTGTCCCGGAGATTTCGCAACCGCACAAAACACGCACGCACCCGTTCGGCTTCTGTCGAAAAAATCGCCAAGGTCATCAAGCCGCGGACTCGCAAGGACTGGAAAGCGGGCAACTCACGCACAAACGCCGGCGTCTCGTCGGGGGGCAGTCCGTATTTACTGGCTTCGCCCGAAGTGTTGACTTGCACGAACACATCCAGAGAGCGTCCCTCCGCTTGGAGCCTCCGGTCCAGCGCTTCCGCCACCCGCAGGCTATCCAAGGCTTGAAACTCGGCCGCAAAGCGAGCCACTTGCTTCGCTTTGTTGGTTTGCAGATGACCAATAACCGACCAACGCAGGTCTGACAGATCCGCCATTCCTTCCCATTTGCGGCTGGCCTCTTGCACTTTATTTTCCCCGAAAAATCGGCATCCAGCCGCATAACACAGCCGGAGGCGGGCCTCCTCCACCGTTTTGCTGACCGGTAAAAGACGCACGCTCGCGGGATCGCGCCCCACCCGCCCGCAGGCTGAGGTGATGCGTTGGCGAACCGCCTCCAACCGACCCTCGAAATCTTCCACCCGTTCAGGAACCGCTCTCATGCGAAATGGCGCTAACCGATGGAGCTCGCACGATCAAGTCTTTGCGCCAATGCCCGGCGGCAGGCCTGCAAAACCTAAAAACATTCGTTTCCGGCTTGCACTAGACAACCAGTCAACTATCAGTCTTTCGCATGGGCCGACAATCCGACGCCAAAGAACGCTTGATGGAAGCGGTGCTCGAACTAACCGTGAACGGTAGCTTTGGTGCGCTTCGGATCGACGACATCTGCAAAAAGGCCGAGGTCAAAAAAGGCAGCTTCTACTATTTTTTCCCCTCGAAGGAAGACCTGCTGATCGCCGCGCTGGAAGACCTTTGGCTGACGGAATGGAAGCCCTACCTCGAGCGTCATTTTTCATCGGGAGAGCCCCCTCTGGAATGCCTGCGTAGCTACCTCGCCAAAGGCGTGGAATGCCAGGAACGTGCGGCTCGGGAAAATGGGCGAGTTTGCGGGTGCGGCATCCTTTCCCTCGCGTCGGAAGTCACTTTGCTCGACGAGCGGGTCGCGGCGATCACCCGCGACATCTTCGCCCGTAAACGCCGTTACTTCGAGACCTGCATCAAAGATGCCGTCGCTCAGGGTGAAATTCCTCCCGGAGGCTGTGAAGCACGCGCCGCCGGACTCTGGGCGTTGATCGAAGGCGCGCTGGTTCAAGCACGGGTCCTTAACGACCTGACCCCCCTCCGTTATTTGCCCGACCTCGCCGTCGCTTTGCTCAAATCGCCCCTCGCCTGTGCAGCATGCCCAGTGACCGACGCCAAAGAGGTCGGGCAAACCTTATAGAATTTTCTTTCATAAAAATGCTTTCGGCGCGTCCCCGACGCGCTTCTTTTTTCGTCATTTACTATACAACCAGTCAACTATCTAACGGTTTAACACGCGAAGTCATGATCTCCACTCACACAGACACTTCTTCTCATACTCCCGCCCCACCATCCAATGCCGGCGGCCCCCATCCGCGTCGCCGGCGTCTGCGCCATACCGCCGTGGTTGCCGCGGCCGTATTCATCATTGTCGTGGCCGGGCTCTGGTTCGATCAAACGCCAGCCAGCGCCGGGGCCGAGTCCGCCGCACCGCCACCACCGGAAGTCACCGTGGCACCGGTAACCCAGCGGCTGATTGTCGATCATGCGGAGCGCATTGGCCGCGTGGTCGCGACGGAAACAGTCGAACTCCGACCGGAAGTATCGGGGCGCATCACTCATGTGGGTTTCGCCGCCGGCGAACCGGTTCGTGCGGGTCAAGTGCTCTTCACGATCGATCCGCAATCCTATGCGGCGGCAGTCGATGTGGCCCGTGCGGAAGTGGCCCGCGCCGAAGCCCGGGCGGCGAGCGCGTTGCGGGAAGCAGACCGCGCCTCGGCGTTGCGGGAACAGCAGGCCATCTCAAATGAGGAGTCCGAATTGCGGCGTTCCCGGGCGGCGGAAACCCAAGCGGAACTCCTTGCCGCCCGTGCCGCTTTGGCCAGCGCCGAGATCGATCTGGCCCGGACGGAAGTGCGATCACCGATCGATGGGCGGGTTAGCCGGGCTTATGTGACCGAAGGAAATGTTGTTTCGGGGGGCGCCGCCGGGGCGACCCTCCTCACCACCATCGTTTCGACCGGTGAAGTTCACGTGTATGTCAATGTCGACGAGGCCACGATTCACCGCTTCCGCCGGGCTTTGGCCGAAGGTATTTTGCTGACTGATGCCGATGGACGGATTCCGGTGGAACTGCGGCTCGACCAGTCCGAGACCTACACCCACCACGGCTACGTCGAATCTCTCGACAACCGGATCGATCCACAGACCGGCAGTCTCACCGTCCGGCTGCATTTCGACGACCCACAAGATCAGCTCCTGCCGGGCTCATTTGCCCGGGTGCGTGTTCCCGTCAGTGCGGCGGAGCCCCGCCTGCTGATCAGCGAACGGGCGATCGGTACCGACCAGAGCCAAAAGTTCGTGCTCGTGGTCGGCGAAGACGAGACCGTCGCCTACCGGCCGGTAACCCTCGGACCGCTGCTGGGCGCGGAACGCATCATCGTCTCGGGCCTTTCCGCCGGAGAACGTGTCGTCGTCAACGGGCTACAGTGGGTCCGGCCCGGCATGGCCGTCTCTGCTCGTGAGCAAACAACCTCTCCTGCTTCCTCGACGACCGGTCTCGCCGCCCGCTAACGCCACCAAGCGCATTCTCCTCATCCTGCGCCCGGCGGTCATTCCGCCGGGCTCCGCCACTGCCTTGTCTTGAAATAGCCACTACAGCCGCTCCCGGGCGGTTCCAATGTCATGAACTTCTCAGACTTCTTTATCAAACGTCCCATCTTCGCGGGCGTCCTCTCCATCATCGTGTTTCTGGTTGGCGCGATTGCTCTCTTTCGCCTGCCGATCTCGGAATATCCTGAAGTCGTTCCGCCCACCGTCGTGGTGCGGGCGGTCTTTCCGGGAGCCAATCCCACCACCATTTCCGAAACCGTCGCCGCCCCGCTCGAACAAGCAATCAACGGCGTGGAAAACTCGCTCTACCTGTTTTCCCAAGCCACCAGCGACGGAGTGATGACCCTCACCATCACCTTTGCCTTGGGCACTGATCTCGATACCGCGCAGGTGCAGGTGCAAAATCGGGTTTCCCAGGTTTTGCCCAAACTACCGGAGGAAGTAAGGCGGCTCGGAGTCACCACCACCAAATCCTCACCCGACCTGCTCATGGTCGTTCACCTCATCAGTCCGGACGGCCGTTACGATGATATCTATGTGCGCAATTACGGTGCGCTCCAGGTCCGCGATGTGCTTTCACGGCTGCGGGGAGTCGGCGACGTCGGCCTCTTCGGATCCGGTGACTACGCAATGCGCGTTTGGCTCGATCCTGACCGGATGGCATCGCGCGGCCTGATTCCCGGCGACATCGTTTCGGCAATTCGGGCCCAGAACATTCAAGTGGCGGCCGGCGCAGTGGGCCAACAGCCTTCAGGAGACATTGCCAGCACCCATGAACTGCTGATCAACACCCGGGGCCGTCTCACCTCCGCGGAAGAGTTCGAACAGATTATCGTCAAAACCGGAGGCGAAGGCGAAACCGTGCGATTGGGAGAAATCGCGCGCATTGAACTCGGTGCCTCCGAGTATTCGCTGCGTTCCTTGCTCAACAATCAGGCGGCAGTGGCCATTCCCATTTTCCAACTTCCCGGTTCCAATGCCATCGCTGTCTCCGATTCGGTCCGGGAAACGATGGAAACGCTGTCGGGGATTTCCCCGAAGGGCTCGACTACGAAATCGTTTATGACACCACAATGTTCGTCCGGAGTTCGATCAAGGCGGTCGTGAGCACCCTCTTTGAGGCGATCGTGCTGGTGGTGATCGTCGTGGTTCTATTCCTACAAACCTGGCGCGCCTCGATCATTCCGCTCGCCGCCGTTCCGGTTTCTCTGGTCGGCACCTTTGCGGTGATGCTCTGGCTGGGGTTTTCAATCAATGCCCTATCGCTCTTCGGCTTGGTGCTCGCGATCGGGATCGTGGTCGACGACGCGATCGTGGTGGTGGAAAACGTGGAACGAAACATCGCCCTCGGATTTAATCCGATCGAGGCCACCCGGCGCGCGATGCGCGAGGTCACCGGCCCGGTCGTGGCGACGTCTCTGGTGCTGGCGGCGGTGTTTATTCCGGCCGCTTTCATTCCCGGCCTCAGTGGACAATTCTTCAAACAATTCGCCATCACCGTCACGATTTCGACCTTCATCTCGACTTTCAACTCCCTGACGCTTTCGCCCGCCCTGAGCGCGCTGCTACTCAAGGCACACGGCGCGCCCAAGGACCGTTTCTCCCGTTTGATCGACTTTTTGTTCGGCTGGATTTTCCGACCATTCAACCGCTTCTTTGCGTGGTCGTCCGGTCACTACGCCACCGGGGTTTCCCGCCTGATCCGCTTTAGTGCGATCACCTTGGTGCTCTACGCCGGACTCATCGGGGTGACGGGTTGGGGATTCAAAACGACACCCACCGGATTCATTCCCTCACAGGACAAAGGTTATCTGATCGCATTTGCCCAGCTCCCCGACGCCTCCTCATTGGAACGCACTGATGCGGTAATTCGGAGAATGGGCGACATCGCACTCAAACATCCCGGCGTGGCCAGCGCGATCGCTTTTCCCGGATTGTCGATCAACGGTTTCACCAATTCGCCCAACAGCGGAATCATCTTCGTCAGCTTGAAAGACTTCGAGGAACGGCAGGAAGCCAGCATGACCGGCGAAGCCATCGCCGGAGCGCTGCAGGGACAGTTTGCGCAGATTCAGGATGCTTTCGTGGCAATCTTTCCGCCGCCTCCGGTCCTTGGTCTCGGCACCACCGGCGGCTTTAAGCTCTACGTGGAAGATCGGGCCGACCTTGGGCTTGATGCCCTCTACGCAGCCACCCAACAACTAATCGGCGCCGGTTATGGCAGCGGCCAGCTCACGGGGCTCTATTCAAGTTTCACCATCAACACACCGCAGCTCGAAGCCGCCGTCGATCGGGAGAAGGCACTGCAACAAGGGGTGGCCTTGGGAGATCTTTATGAAACGCTCCAGACCTACCTTGGATCGCTCTATGTCAATGATTTCAATCGCTTCGGGCGCACCTACCAAGTCCTTGCCCAAGCCGATGCGGAATTTCGCAACAGCCCCGACGACATCACCCGTCTCCAAACGCGCAACCGTGAGGGAGAGATGGTGCCGCTCGGCGCACTTGTTCAGGTGAGCGAGAGTTATGGTCCGGATCGGGTCATGCGCTATAACGGTTATCCCGCCGCCGAGATCAATGGGGCGCCGGCGCCCGGTGTTAGCTCCGGGCAAGCGGAAGACGTGGTCGCCGCACTCGCCGCACAGCTTCCGCCCGGCATGGCCTTTGAATGGACCGAACTGACCTACCAACAGGTGCTCGTGGGTAACGCCGGATTATGGATTTATCCGATCGCGCTGCTCCTCGTTTTTCTCGTGCTCGCCGCGCAGTATGAGAGTTTCCGCCTGCCGTTCGCGATTGTCCTGATCGTTCCGATGGCGCTGCTTGCGGCGCTCGTCGGCGTCTGGATTACCGGAGGCGACAACAATATTTTCACCCAGATCGGGCTGATCGTTCTCATCGGTCTGGCGGCGAAAAACGCCATTCTCATCGTCGAGTTTGCCGCCCAACGTCGCTCGGAAGGACTCGGTGTGGTCGAGGCCGCACTGGAAGCCGCCAAGCTACGCCTTCGCCCGATTCTCATGACGAGTATCGCCTTCATCGCGGGTGTTTCACCCTTGGTGTTTTCGAGCGGTGCCGGAGCCGAAATGCGCCAGGCAATGGGCGTTGCGGTCTTCGCCGGAATGATCGGCGTAACGGTTTTCGGTCTGCTTCTCACCCCGGTCTTTTACGTGGTGCTCGAACGCTTTGGAAAACAGGCGAAAGCGCCCATTTCCACGACACCCAATCCGGAGCCCGCTCCGCAAATTTCCTGATCCATGAGCCGCTTCTCCCATCGAAAGACAAACGTCATGAAAAACTGGATTCATTATCCCCCACGGCTCGTTCCACTGCTTAGCTTGGCCGCTTTTACCGGCTGCTCCTCGGGCCTGCTCGACGTGGGACCCGAATATCAAAGCCCATCCATTGAGGCCCCCGCTTCATTTCAGAACAGCGATGAACTTGCGGGCGCGCAGGAGCTCTCCCCGCGCTGGTGGGATTTATTTGGCGACCCTTCCCTCAGCTACCTGATTGAGACCGCCCTCGCCCATAACCAGGATCTGGCCGCCGCCGCCCACCGGGTCGAACAAGCGCGCGCATTGGCCGGGCAAGCCCGCGCCGATCTGTTTCCGCAGCTCGCGATCGAAGCCCAGGCTGGACGGCAACAATCGCTCCAGACCGGGTATCAGGCGGGCGAATACGTCCGCATTCCCGGCATGCTCAGCTATGAAATCGACCTGTGGGGAGGCGTGCGACGGGGTGCCAGCGCGGCCAATGCGACGGCAGATTCCGCCCAACGCAACTACGAAGCTGCCCGCCTCTCGCTCTCGGCACAAGTCGCCGAAACCGTATATCTGCTCCGCGCGGCGCGGATTGAGGAAGGCATCGTCTCCGCCACGGTGGATACCCGGCGCGAGGCACGCGATGTGATCGCGGCCCAGCATCAATTGGGTTCCGCCGCCGAGCTGGATCTGGTTCGCGCCGAGACCGAGCTGGCGATCGCGGAAGCTGAGCGCGCGGCAGTTGCGCGCCAGCGCTCGCAGCTGACCAACGCCTTGGCGATTCTCGTCGGTGAAGCAGCTCCAACGTTTTCCCTCGAGATACTGGGAAGCACCCTGCCTACTCCGCCAGCTGTGCCCGGCGGTATGCCGGCGGAAGTCCTTCAGCAGCGACCGGACCTTGCGGCGGCAGAACGCGCTTTGGCCGCCGCCGCGGACCGGATCGGAGTGGCGCGGGCAGCCTTTTATCCCGGGATTCGCCTGACGGCGAGTGGTGGTTGGGAAAGCGATGATCTCGACGCGGTTTTTTCGGGCAGCCGTCAAATCTGGGCGATTGGCCCGCAGGTTTACCTCCCACTCTTCCAAGGCGGGCGCAACCGAGCGCGCCTGGCCGGGGCCAATGCGGCTTTTGAGGAACAACAGGCACTCTTTCGGCAAACCGTTTTAATCGCACTGGCGGAAGTGCAGGACGCATTGACCGCCGGCCGCCTGTTGAGCGATCAAGCCGCCGCCAATGATCGCGCCACTGTGGCGGCACGCCGTGCCGCCGCGCTCAGTCGCACCCGCTATGACGCCGGTTACGTCGGGTATCTGGAAGTTGTCGACAGCGAACGCATCGCCCTTGCCGCCGAACGGACGCAAGCCCAGCTCCAAGCCCAACGCCTCGCTGCCAGCATCCAATTAATCAAAGCACTTGGAGGCGGTTGGCGTCCGACCAAGGCGGACCCGACGCTGGCACGGCATTAAAGATCTACTCGCAACCTTTCGCGCCGCGATGTTCCTTCTGAATTTTTTGGTTCTATTCTCCCGGAATCCAGAAGGTGGTCTGCGGTGCGAAAGGTTCCGGCTGGCCTTCGACTTCCAGCACGATCACCGAGGCAATAGAGTCCGGCAGCGAACTCGGAAGCCCGCGCAGAAAGAGCCGGTCCTCACGTTGCTCAAAAGAAATCGCCGCGCCGCCGCCGAGCCAGCGAGCGGAAAGAACCTTGTTCTTCAACTCAGCCCAACACAGCTCGGAACCCGTAGCGTGCCGGAGATGAAGATAGATTCGATTCTCTTTGACGGTCACCTTGCCCCAGTTGTTCCAAGTGAACGGCGAGCGTTCGGAATCGCGGATCGAAGCCTCATTGCGACGCAGCCAAGAACCGGCCTCACGAAGGATCGCGGCCGATTCTTCTGGAATAGTGCCATCCGGCTTGGGTCCCACATTGAGGAGCAGATTACCCGCACCAGCCGCGGTTTCGGTGAGCATCTTCACCACTTCGTAAGCGTTCTTCCAACGGCTGTCTCCAGCATGCCAACCCCAGTTGTCGTTAAGCGTCATGCAGGCTTCCCACAACGTTTCTTCCTGCGGAGCCCGGATCGCCTGTTCGCTTACTTTCACATGGGAAGGTGGTCCATTGCGTTCGGTGATCAGGAGATTGGGCTGCAGGCGGAGCAATTCCTCGTTGATCTCCGGACGCTGAAGATCTTCCGGCAGGCAACCATCGAACCACAGGTAATCGATCGTGCCGTAATCCGACATCAGCTCGATCAATTGCGCGCGATAGTAGGCGATGAAACGTTCGCGGGCGGCGGGGCTCGACCAATCATTCACGCCGTGCCAGTCGCGGGCGTATCCCCTCGGATAATCGGGATGATGCCAAGCGGCGGGCGAATAATAGAGACCGACTTTAATACCCGCCGCGCGCATCGCCTCGACAAACGGTCCGACCAGATCCCGCTGAGGCCCGAGCCGACCGGCATGAAAGTCATCGGTTCGCGTCGGCCAAAGTGCAAAGCCGTCGTGGTGTCGGGCGGTGAGAACGGCATAGCGCATGCCCGCATCCTTGGCCAGTTGAGCCCACGCGCCGGGATCATAATGCTCCGCACGAAAGTTCGTCGCATAGAGCGTCTTGTATTCTTCGGCTGGAATCCGTTCGCGATTCCGGACCCATTCTCCGCGCCCGGCCACGGAATAGGGACCCCAGTGAATGAACAACCCATAACGGGCCTCATTGAACCAACGGTGCGATGCATGCATGCACGACACAACAAAACCCTATCGGATGAATCAACGAAGATTGATCCTTGAAGCCAAGCCATAGAGCAATCGTTCGGCTTGACGAAGCTTCGAGAATGCCCCCTCAATTTGATGAACCTTTGGACAGATGCGTTTGTTATTCCATTTTTCGCGTACGATTACCTTCCTCGGCAGCATGGCTGTTTTCGGGTGGGCAGCAGCCTGTGCTACTGCAACAGAGAACCGGCTTGGCAACATGCCTCTGGATCATGAATGGGTGCTACAGGCAGGCGGAATCCATATCGCCGACGAAGACGAAGAAGAGCTGTTCGGCAGTCTTGAGCTGCGCCTGCGACAAAACTGGAATGGCATCCGTCCGTGGGCCGGAATCTTTCTTGTGGATGCAACCGACACTTGGGCGGCAGGCGGCGGCTTGATGTATGAAGCAACGATCTGGAAACACTTCCGGGTAGCGGTGGGAAGCGGGCCGTTTTACTACCACCACGGTAACGGGCCGGATCTGGGCAAAAGCCTGGAGTTCTATTCGTTTATTGAAGGTGCCTATGCTTTTTCGAACGGCGGGCGCATCGGTTTGCGGCTGGGTCACTTTTCCAACGCCGGCTTGAGTGATCGCAATCCCGGCACAGAAACCCTGGGGGTGCTGGTTTCGTTTCCCTTGTAAGGTTGACAGGCCTAACGGACCAGCGAGATGCCAAATCGAAGCGAATTGGTCCGCACATCATAATCGAGTAAATTTTCACCGTATCCATTAAAATACTGCACCAGAAAATAGGTGCCGAAATCGAGGAAGGCGATTTTCACGGGTAGGGTTAAATCGAGTTGCGTCGTGACATTGTCAAAGTCCCGGCCGATTCCGCCCGTGTAAGCGAGCGCGGGTCCACCGGCTTTCCCAAACACCGCCCGGAGCTGCCCGTAGCCACGGTAGTCCCGGATTGCCTCGTTGTCGGATAGACCGCCCACGTAGATCCAGGCTTCGGGCATGATCAAGAGATGCCAGCTGTCGAGTGAGCCGATGGACCAGGCAGATCGGATGAACAGGGTGTTTAGACTGCGGGAGTCGTTTCCGGATTGCCCATTCGATTCGTGCCGTACACCGCTTTGCAAACCCAGCCAGCGAAACGACCCCTTTGATTTCTCCAGCGGCCGGATCCATTCATAAAACGCGGCGGGCATGTAGCTGGTGTCATAAAACGGACTCGAGGCACCGTCAAAGTCCCAGAGTGATCGCTGGGTGTAGGCCAGCTGCAGGGAGCGCGCAATCGGCCCCTCTTTATTTCCGTCAAAACGCAGAACCCGATACTTGAAGCTAATTTGAAATTTCGCCGCGAGGTCTTCGTTCCCATAGACGACATAGATCGGCTCGTGAAGGCTGAATCGATCGACGAAACTCTGCAGGACGTCAACGGATTCGTCATCTCGCCGCCCACCGCCCAGCGCACCCAGCGGGACCGGAGGGCCAACTGTCGCAGGGACTTGAGGACGTGCGACCCTGATCACGGCACTCACATTTTCACCGGACGGGGCTTGGGTTTCCAGGAATGCATGGTCAGAACGAGTGGCGGGTAATTGGAGTCGGTAAATCCGGCTGACGGATTCGCCTGGAGCAATTATTTGAGGAGCTCCTTCTTCTCCCCACAGCCTCACCGGGAGCTGATTTCCACCGGTGTAGAGGGTGGCGGGTAAGTCCTGTTGAGAAACAAAAGGCAAGTCCTGGTCTGTCGGATTGAAGGCAATCAACTCGAATGTCATGAGCGATTCCTGCGCGGCCATTTCGGAAGGAACCAGTCCCCATTTCAGCTGCGCCGGCGCCAGCACAGGCAGGAGCGTCGAAAGGCAGGCAATCAGAAGATACTTCATATGAATTTGGGTGCAGCAGATAGGTAGTAAATATCAACTACACATTGCAGCGCTGGAGCACTTCCTGAAGTTGGACGTGGGTAAAGGGCTTGCGCAGGTAATCCGTGAATCCGCTGCGCAGGAGCCGTTCACGATCTTCAGGAAAAGCCAGTGCTGTAAACGCAATGATCGGAGTCTCCGCATGGCGTGGATCAGCGCGTAATTCCTTCATCAATTCAACGCCCGATTCAGCACCGTTGAGATTGATATCGAGTAAAATGGTTTCGATGTCGGAGGTCTCTGCAAAACGTCGCGCATCTTCGATATTATCAACCGAGATGATCTCGTGTTCACTCCCGATCATCGTGTGGACAAGCTGGATGATGTTTTCATTATCATCCACGACCAAAACGCGCCGCCGATCGGCGGGATTGCTCGATTTCAGTGCATTTTTCACACCGGGGGCTTTCGGGTTCAGGCCGGCGGCCTTCGTGAGGGGATCTGACAAGGGAATCGTAACAAAGAAGGTAGTTCCCCGTTCGGGATTGCTTTCCACCTCGATATGCCCACCGACCAAACTGACAAGCTCCCGTGTTATACTCAGCCCCAGACCAAATCCTTCCCGCCGTTTGCCTCCCGGGCTTTCTGCCCGTTGAAAAGGTTCGAACAGCCGGGACACAAAATCGGCGGGGATACCGATTCCAGTATCCTCAACTGAAAACCGGGCCGCACCCGCCAACAATTCAAGACGCAGTTTCACCGATCCGGAATCGGTAAATTTGAAGGCGTTGCTCAAAAGATTGGTCAGGATGCGCAGGATTGCGGATCGGTCGACCCATGCAATAACCGGCTGATCGGGCACCGTGTGCTCAAAGACAACTCCGCCGGGCACCTGTGTTTTCATTTGGCGGGCCAACGAAATAGACAGCTCCGCCAAGTCAACCGCCTCAGAATTGTATTCGACATTCCGACCTTCAAGCCGGGCCAGATCGAGCACCGAATTGAGCGTCGCGAGAAGATCCATGGCCGAAGAATGAATGAGCGCCGCCGCTTGATCGACGTGCTCTTTCGGTGCCCCCGCGAGGGTTTCCGCAAATCCGATGATGGTCGTGAGGGGCGTTCGAATCTCGTGACTCATGTTGGAAAGAAATGCGGACTTGGTGCGATTGGCGGCTTCCGCTTCTTCCTTGGCTCGTTGGTGCGCAATGGTCGCCCGCTTTTGCAGCTCAATCTCTGTCGCGGTAAAAAACCACTGCGCCTCGGTCGATCCGTAACGGTCATCGGGAACCGCCCGGGTGAGAAACCATGTATAAAGGCCTGCCTGCGCATCCCATAGGCGCTGTTCGATCTCGAGTGAATGACCCGTGGTGCGGACAGCTTCCCAAGCTTTTTCTGCGGCCGCCCGGTCCTCCGGGTGAACCACATTCAGCCACTTTGAGAATGAACCCGCTGTCACGCCCGTACGTGTGACCCAGCGCTCGTTCGCATAGGCAAAATCTCCATTCGAATCCAGAATCCAGACCAGTTGGGGAATGGCATGAGCCAAGTGCCGGAATCGCTTTTCGCGCTCGCGAACAGCGGCTTCCGCCCGTCGTTCTTCGGTAACATCGGCGAGAATACACACTGCCGCCCGCGAATCCCCCTCCACCGTGAACGGATCAATGGTCATGCGCCACGACCGCCCCTCGATCTTGTGTTCACTCGTTTCGCGCTGACCGCTCTCAAGAGCACGAAAGAGGGTGATCGCATCAATCCCCTTCCGTCCAATCAACTGCGCGAAAAGCGGGCCTTCCTCAGCCTCCGGATCCACCGCCATGATACGCGCAAAAGCAGCATTTGTCATTTCGATGCGACCGCGCTCGTCGATCAGGCAGATCCCATCGCGAATTGCCGTGAGCGTCGACTTCAAGTGATCCGATAAACGAGCCGCGGCCCGCTCTGCACGATTCATGCGCAGCAGGCTTTTGACCGAAGCGACCAGTTCTCCGGGTTCGAGAGGCATCCGCAGGTAGCCATCGGCACCGCTGTCTGCCCCCGTCACCCGGTCGTGAGAACGTGTGAAAGCGGCCGAAGTTTGGAGCACTGGTGTCGCTTGCGTCCGAGGATCGGCTTTCAACCGCCGACAGACCTCAAACCCTAGAATATCAGGAAGTTTGACATCGAGCAGGATCAGATCCGGCCGGTCCCTGAGAGCCGCGGCCAAACCTTCTGCACCGGAACCCGCTTCCGAAACGGTGTACCCCTCGTTTTCGAGGTAACGCCGCAAGGTGTAACGATTGGACTCGGTGTCGTCGACGACGAGAATGCGCGCGGTCATAAAGGCTCGATAGTGGGTATGTTCAAGGACTGTAGAAACGCCCGCCAGTGCTGTTGTGGAGTGGTGTCCTCGCTCAAGGACTTGGAGAGGATGTGCAGACTCAGTTCCCGGGCTTGCGCATGCTCCGCATGGTTCAGTGTCTTTGAAGTGTGCAGTACGAAGGTGGCGGACTGTACCACCTCCAGCTTGTTGAGGCAACGGGCAAGGTAAAATCCATCAGTGTTTGGCATGAGCAGGTCGAGGACGAGAAGGTCGGGCACCACTTCCTGCGCAAGTCTCTGCGCAGTCGCGCCATCAGAGGCGGCAAATGCTTCCAGTCCCATTCCCTCGAACAGACGGGAAAGACTGTAGCGGGTGGCCTCATCATCGTCCACAATGAGAACCCGCTTCAGGATAGTTCGTGCGGGCCTTAAAACCTGCGAGGCTACCGGCTCTTCTGCCGGAGGGGCTGGCAGAAGAGCCTGAGACTGCACTTCGCCGTATGAATCCGCCGGCAGGGAAAAATAGAATCGCGTCCCCTCGCCTAGCTGACTGCTGACTTTCAGGTCTCCTCCCAGTACCGCGACCAGCCGCCGGGCCAGCGACAGGCCCAGTCCACTGCCATGCACGCCCCGCTGATGCTCGCCCTGGATCTGAACAAATTCTTCAAAAATCACCTCCAGGTTTTCCGAGGCGATGCCAATCCCGGTATCCACCACTTCGAATTGAAAGAATCCCTCCCGATCGAGCGTAACACTTAAACAAACATGACCATTTTCTGTAAACTTGAGCGCATTGGAAAGTAGATTGCGCAGCACCTGAGTTAATTTGGACTCATCACTGCGAATCGGGGGCAGGTCTTCCGGCACATCAAAAATAAGCTCGATCGGTTCCTTTTGCAGCGGCCGCATCACACCTTTCAATGCCCTCAACATCTCGGGAAGGGAAAATTCGGTGAAGTTGAGTACCACTTTTCCCGATTCCACCTTGGCAACATCGAGCAGTTCATTGACAAGCTCCGACAGGCTTTCCGCACTCCTCTGAATCAGGCAAACCTGCCGCTTCTGCTCTTCGCCCAAGGTGCCATCCAAACCGGACAGGAGGATCCGGGAGAGGTTGAGGATCGAATTTAAAGGGGTCCGGAATTCATGAGTCGCATGGGAAAGAAACCGGTTTTTAATTTCGGACGTCCGCCGCAAAGACTCCGCCCGTTCATCCAGCTCAGCGTAGAGGGCAACCACACCGCGATTGGTTTCCTCCAGCTCACGGTTGAGCTCTTTGACTTCTTCGTGCCGCTGTTCAAGGGCATCGAGTGCGTTGGCCAATTCCTCGTTCTGTTGACGAAGCTCGTTGAATGGATCCCCTATTTCGTCTTGCGACAAGGCCGCCGCAAGTTGTCTCCGGATCTCCAGTCCAAGACTTTGAGCGGAATGCGGCGTTGAGCGGCGGAGCCGTTTACGGCACCGGACCGTGGTGCCTTGGTCGGGCGCGGTGTCGATGGTCAGCTCATCCATCATCCGCCGCGCACTGGCCAGACCCGAGATTCGGCCGATGGCACGTGGTGTCGCCGGCGGGACATTTACCAACATCCCCGGCCCGCGGTCTTTTACGATTACGACGAACGAAGGGATGGTCGCCTCCACTTCCACGGCAAACTGAACTTTGCCGCTTCCCGCGTGCTGCAACACATTCCGCACCAGCTCGGAAACTGCGGTGACAATGCGGGCCTGCTCCTGCTTCTCAAAACCGAGCAGCTCCGCAATTTGCCGTGAACGCTGCCGGGCCGTCACCATGTCCGCATCGGTGCGGATCAGGACCACCAAGAGCGCGTGTTTCATCGCGCCCCCTCCTCAGGGCAGCGGACAACGACAACCGCAGCATCATCGCGCTCCCTTCTGAAATCACGATAAATGACCGCGGCCACCACTGCGGGATCGCGCCGCAGCAAGCCGGGATATTTGCTGAGATCCCACCGGCTGCGGATACCGTCAGTAGTGCAAACCAACAGGTTACCCGCCGTCCACGGGTAATCATTGACCGCACATTTCCGCAGCTGATGGCCCACAATGCCGTTGTGGATCAATGCCGGACGACTCCGCTCATTAGCGATCAGTGCCGCGGCCACATTGCCAACGCCGCTGATTTCGCAGGTGCCACTGCCTTGTCCCCAACGGCACACCGTGACCGCCGCACCACGTGATCCATGAAGGGCCACATCCAAGTCTTTAAAAAGATCCTGCAGTGTGCTTCCAGACACGCGCGGGGCCACTTCGCATGCCAATTTCGAGGCGTGAGAAGCTCCCGCCCCGTGCCCGAGCCCATCGGCAACCAGAAGTGACCAGCGATTATCCTCCCGCCACAACACCCACGAGTCGCCACAAACGGATTCTCCACGAACCGGATCACAAACAACACCCCAGACCGGATCCCGCCCATTTTTCGCCACCGCATCACTTTTTCGGGCGGCAATTCTGGAAAGAATCACCGTTCCCTGTTCCGGTGCCGAATAGAAATCAAAGGCATCTGATAAACGCTGCATGCTGCCCAAGCCCTCACCGGCGCTGCCACCGGTTGAAAATCCATCCCGCATACATTGAAAGGGATCGACCATCCCTGGTCCCAGGTCGACGAAAAGGGCCTCAAAGATGGGTCTTTCCCCATAGGCTGCCATGCGGCCAATAAAGGTGCCGTAACCCGCGAATTTCACCATATTGCGCAGTCCCTCCTGCACGATCACTTCAGCACGCCCGACCTCCGATTCACCAAAGCCAGCCGTCCGGCAATGATTGGCGACCCACCGCCGAACGTGTCCGACGTCGCTGCGATCGCGGATCTTGAATGTAGTTGAACTGCCGGTATCCATGCTTATTTCCATCGGGTCACCGTAACGCGGGTTCCCTTTCCCGGCGTGCTCTCGATACTGAACTCATTACAGAGTCGTCGGGCACCACCCAGTCCCAAACCCATTCCCGACCCGCTGGTATAGCCATCCGATAGCGCGCGCTCCACATCGGGAATTCCCGGGCCTTCATCCTCAAAGGTTAAACGGATGCCCGGTTTTCCGCGGTTGCTAACCTGCTCAACCCGCATGATGCCGCCCAGACCATAAACCACTGTATTGCGAGCCAGCTCACTCGCTGCCGTGACCAGTTTGGTTTGATCTACCAAGGAAAACTTGAGATCGGTCGCGAGCCGTCGGACGACTTGCCGGGCTGCTACAATATCCCTTTCGCCTTGCAAGGGATAGTCGGTTGAAGGAGGCGGATTCACAGTCGAAATCACGATCGATGGCGCTGTGCGAGAAAGCGCATGCCTTTTTCGACATTTAACGCAGTCTGGACGCTGCCGAGCGAGAGGCCCAATTCTACCAAGGTGATAGCGACGGCCGGTTGCATGCCGACCACCACTGTTTCCGCATCTTGAATGCGCGCCATCGAAGAAATATCCGAAAGCATGCGCCCAATGAACGAATCGACCATTTCCAACGACGAAATATCAATCAAGACGCCGCGGGCCTCGGTCGACTCGATCATGGCGGTCAGATCGTGCTGAAGGGTCATCGCCATCCGGTCGTGCATCTCCACTTGGATCGTGACCAATAGAAGATCACCCATTCTCAAAATCGGTATCCTGTCCATTCCGAGGATCCCTCCTACTCCTGGACCACTTTCAACTGACGGCGGCGGAGCGCGTGTCCAAAGGCTGAAGCCAAGGTCGATTTGGTCACGATCGAGTCGCCGAGATCCACCCCCAAATGAACAATGGTTTGAGCGATCTGCGGGCGAATGCCGCTGATGATGCACTCCGCGCCCATCAACCGTGCCGCAGTTACCGTCTTGATCAGGTGTTGGGCCACCAGCGTATCAACGGCGGCGACGCCGGTGATATCGATAATGGCAATTTCGGACTCGGTCTCGACGATTCGTCGGAGAAGCGATTCCATCATGACTTGGGTGCGCTCGCTGTCCAATGTTCCGATAATGGGCAGCGCCAGAATCCCATCCCAGAGCGAGACGACGGGGGTCGATATCTCGAGCAAATCATCCTGCTGCCGTTCAATCACCTCCTCCCGCGCCTGGATATGGATCTCGATCGTGTAAAGCCCCAGCTGGTCGATTAACAAATTGACGCGCCATACATCATCCAGGGATTCATCGCCCTCTTCCGCCACAGTGCGCAGGTATTTGAATAATGCGTCCTTCACGCTAAAGATAAATCCTGCCGTTTCCGAGGGAGTGAATCCCTGTGCGGTCCACTCGCGGGAGGTCTCGGCGAGGAAGCGTTTCAGGCTTTCCCAACTTTCGGAATCATCCTCTTCGATACTATCGGCAACCGCTGCTCCCAAAAGCCGGAGGAATCGGCGGCATTCATCCGACAGTTTTTCAGCGGTCAACAGTGACGCCTGCCGCCCTCCCCGCGCCCGGAGCGCGACCTTCCAGTCCTCCAGGATCGCGTCCTCATGTTGGTTCAAAAGCTTTGCGGTCCGCGTACTCGGTTTTTTCATGCTTGGGCACCTTTATGCAAAGAGTCAGGAAAAGCCAACGCCTTCGTACAAAAAAGAACCCATTTATTCCCGATATTCCTTCATAAGAGCCACCTGAAATTACAGGTCATGCAGTCGGAAGGATCTTCGGATCGGCCAGAATGCGCAGTGGGAACACACCCCAATTTCGTTAATCGCGGTGTGGAGCGAAAAAATGATCCCCGTCCCGAACCTGAGTGGGTACTTTTTTCCCGAAAGTGACTACCTGAGGCTGAATCGTCGTTTTCCGCGTCATTTCCTGCTCGTGAGGCTCGTTTCTTGAAACGTCCTCCTCCTCGGCGTCGGAGTCGAAGTCGTCTACCACGGCCCGCGTACCATTGCTCCCGTTGGCGATCCGCTCGAGCTCGTGAAGCATTTCGCTCAATTGCTCCGATTCGCTCGCTAGAGTCTGCGCGGCATCTGCCGTTTCCTGTGCGGTTGACGCATGCGTCTGCACAATCTTGTCGATCCTCATGATGGCGGCATTTACCTGCTCAATCCCTTCCGACTGCTGATGCGAGGCCACCGTGATTTCTTCGACGCTCTCCTGTGCTTTTGCCACGGACCGTTGAATTTCATCCAGATTGCGCGAGGTATCCCCGTTGGCTTCAACCGACAGGGTGACATTTGTCTGCATTTTATCCAGCAGGTCCGAGGTGTTGCGCGCGGCCTCGGCACAACGCAACGCGAGCGCACGCACTTCTTCCGCAACGACCGCAAATCCTGCGCCGGCCTCTCCGGCGCGGGCGGCTTCGACTGCTGCATTCAGCGCGAGAATGTTAGTTTGAAAGGCAATTTCATCGATCGTCTTGATGATCTTCATCGATTCCTTGGAGGCCTTTTCGATATCCGTAACCACCCGAGTGACCTTCCTCATTGAGTCGACACCGGCTTTCACCTTGGAAGCACTCTCCCGCATGTGCTGCTCGCACTCCGCGGCACGGCTGGCATTGCCGCGCGCCTGCCCGGAGATTTCTTCGATTGAGGCCGCCGTCTCTTCCAGGCTCGCGGCCTGATCACTGGAATCGTCGGCGAGCTGACCGCTGGCTTCCCGCACCGTGACCACCGCTCCGCGCATCTGGTCCGTCCCGCTATTCAGTTTCGCCAGGATACGGTTGATCGGGCGGACAATCGTCCAGCGCACCACGACAAAAACAAAGGAACACCCCAGCACCGTCGCCGCGAGAAAGATGGCTGCGTTGATCGCCTGCTGCTGCCTGGTGGCTTCACCAAAAGCGTCCAGCTCGCTTTGAACCCTTCCGGCCAAACGCTCGGAAAACGCTGTCAGTTCAGCATGTGCGGCGGCGGTCTCCGCGCTTTTTATCCGCGCTTGTTCCGTCAGCGCTTCGTCAAAATTCCCGCTGGCCAGCTCTCCGTAAAGGGCTGCCAACGCAGGCTGCAGCGTTCGGAGGCGACCCGTAAATGCGCGCAACTCCGCCTCATCCCGCTCTTCCAGAATGGTATCGAGCCCTTCTAACGTGCGGTCATAAAAGACTTCAGCCTGCGCGAGGACAGCCGTATCTCCCAAGAGCACCGCATTTTCGTACGCTGCCAGCGATTGACCAAAGTCGACCATTGCCTGCTGCCCGCGGAGGGCATTGGGGAAGTCAGCACTCGATAGAGCTGTCAGTGTTCCGCGCTGAGCCGTACTCGTGACCCAAGCATAGGTCATTGAGATGATGAATCCTGTGATGAGGATGCCGAGGCCGGCGTAAATTTTAAAGGCGATGCTGGCTGCTTTCATGAAAAGGAAAGAGAAGATAATTACAAAGGGCAGAAGAGGCGTGGCGGGAGGATCCTTGCCCCCGGCCACGCCGTTAACTGCTGCCGTCGTTTAACGGCGTTTCAACACACTCTAAGGAGAAACGGTGATCACTTTGACCGACGCATCGACCGCTTCAGCATCGACGTAGCCGATGGCATTTGGCGTTGCCGCTACGTAACTGAGCATGGCGGAGGCGTTCGGAAATTCCTTGGGCATGGTTCCGCGCCCACTGAAGACCTGATTGCGCCAAAACGTCTTGAATTGGGACGGGGTGCGCTTGGCGTAGGTTTTGCAGAACGCATTATGGGCAGCCCCATCTTTGAGCGTCGCAATTTCAATCACCTGACCGGTTCCCCACTGGGTCTTTTTTCCCAACAAAATATCCTCCAGCTCGCTCGGATTCAGGCTTTCAAGCGGAGCGTCAGGATGCACGATCACAGCAACCTGGGCCGACGCAAACGAAACAGCGGCACCGAGCAGCGCCAGACAAAAGAATAGCTTTTTCATCGTTGGCTCCTCGTTAGAACGTGAAGGTGGTCCGCAGCACAAAGTAGGACCATTTCGCCGTCCACTGATCGGTCGGCAGGTTTGGAACCCCCATGGCAGCAGTCCCGATCCGGGAGGTCCCGTCGATTAAATGCACCTCGGCCTTGATCAACCAATGCTGGGTGATGTCGAAACGGGCAGCGAAGGCCAGTTCCTTGGTCCATGCCTGGTGCGCTGGGCCTGCTTCTCGTCCGAGCACGGGATCCGGTGAGCCGAAACGGGCACCACCGTGGTCATCCTTGTCGGAATACTCGACATTGTAGTAAGTTCCCAACTCCAACCAATCGTTCACACGATAAGCCGCCTGGATGTAGTAGCCGTCCACTGTTTCCTTCCGTCGGACGACTCCCAATGGGGTAACCACTGAGGCTTCGATCGGATTCCGCTGATATTCTGCCGTGAAACGCCAGCTGTTCCAGGAATACTCCAACGAAACGGTGTGATAGATAAAATCCTTATCCATTTCCGCATCGTTCTGGTAAGTTATCTCCACCGGGCCATTGAGGCCATATGAATACGCGGCACGCAATCCATCCATCGGCGTGTTCCAGATTAGCCCGGCCCCGTGGAGCTCATTCTGTGTAATGCTCTTGGCTCCCACGGATTCTGCGAGGCCGCCATCTTTCATTTTCGTCCCGTAGGAGACTTCGTAGTCCAGACTTCCAAACGTTCCGGCTGCGAGGTTCCCGTAGAGCATGACACCGTCAATCGAGCTGACGTATGGACGACGGTGCTTGGGATAGATCGAATTCGGGAGGACTGCAAAGGTGTGGGCGGCATCGACATCGCGCACATTATTATAGAGGCCAAGCTGATACTTCAGGCGCCCGGCGCGCACCCCGATGTACTGATTGAACGAATAATCTGCCACCGCCCAATCGAGGGTGAGCCCATCCATCTCGCCCAGCTCGTACCCGTAAAGCTGCAGACCGACACGAAGGCCGTTCTTGAAACGATATTGGCCGTTCAGTGTGAGCTCCGTATTGTTGAAGTCCCACTCTTTCCGGGTCTCGCCGAGGTAATTATACTCGTCCGAATAGGAGAGGGTCGTCAGCACCGAGCCATGGATGTCGATGCCGTCCGCATCAAATCCGAACAGAGGCATCGTCGCCAGCGCCGGGAGGCAAAGAAGAGATCCGCACAGTGTGCGGTAAGTTTTTGTAGTCATTTTGGTTTGGTTCAGCCGTCACATCCACCGCCGCCGGAGCGGCGGTGATGCTTCGAAGGTTGCCGTGCGAGAAACACGTCCCCTCCTTTACGGACCGAACCGAACCCACCTTTAGAACTAAATGGTTATCCTCAGTCAGAGCGGGGCATCTGCGCGCTTAAGAAGGTCTGCTTCATGCGCCCATAAAGTTCCTTTACGACACAGAGATACAGAATTGGCCGCGTCCTGCAGGGGGGGGGCCAGTACCCCAGCCTCGCCAACCATTCCTCTCCTGAGAACGGTGGTTCAATCCGGAAAACATATAACGCTTTTGTTAACGGGTATACCGCGTCGTGCTGGTGCTGCCCACTCGTTTCGGAAAGGATTGCGCTCGGTCCCCCGGACGTGGGGATTCTCATACCGGAAATCCCGGATTTACCTACAATGAACATTCATCAACTCCAATCCGCCAGCGGGAAGCCCTATGAAATCGGAGTGCTCACCCGAGGCGAATATCAATATCCAGACCGCCCCTACTGCTTCGACTATGTCCCAGCAGAGCTGGACGGGCACCTTCATATCAAAACCCATGGTAACGACAAATTGACCCCCGAGGACCAAGAGTGCTTCGCCTTTCACGCCGATGTCTCTGTTGAGGCTTACGTGCTATTCGCCGATAAATTTGAAAACCTTCCACGCTGGCTTGAAACCTATGAGCGCCGGAGAATGAATGTCACCCGTACCGATTCCCGCTCCGACAATCTCAAGGGATACTTCAGCCTCTACAAAAAGGTTTTTCCAGCCGGGCGCGTCGTTTGCTACGGATGCTCTCCCCGACGCATGCTGGAGCAAGAGTGGTATGGCGCTTCACTGGGGGCAAATTACTGCATGTACACCGTCTGCGTGAAGCCGCACTGAAAGCGGCCCCATGAAGGGCTTGGGGAGCCAGTCTTCACCCCTCCCTCAAAGCGGGGCTGCTGGTACAAACGTTCGGGGCGAAGCGCACACACGCTTCGCCCCGACAATGGTTTACGGACTCACCGCCCGGCGCTCCTCACACCTCTACTTGGCGCAGGCCGGGCATTCGTTGATCTTGCGGAAGAAGTCGTTGCCCTTGTCATCGACCAGAATGAAGGCGGGAAAATCCTCCACTTCGATCTTCCACACCGCTTCCATTCCCAGCTCGGGATATTCGAGCAGCTCCACCTTCTTGATGTTTTCCTGTGCGAGCAATGCGGCGGGACCGCCAATCGAACCGAGATAAAAGCCGCCATGCTTTTTGCAGGCATCTGTCACGGCTTGGCTCCGGTTGCCCTTGGCCAACATCACCAGCGAACCGCCGTGGGATTGAAAAAGGTCGACATAACTATCCATGCGGCCGGCCGTGGTCGGACCAAAAGATCCCGAGGGCATGCCTTCCGGCGTCTTGGCGGGGCCGGCGTAATAGACGGGATGGTTACGGAAGTAGTCAGGAAGACCATCGCCGGCGTCCAGACGTTCCTTGAGTTTGGCGTGGGCAATGTCACGGGCCACCACAATCGTCCCGGTCAACGAGACTTGAGTCGTAATGGGGTATTTGCTCAGTTGAGCACGAATGGCCTCCATCGGCTGGTTAAGGTCGATCTTCACCACCCCGGTGCGTGTGCGCTGCCGGAAGCGCTCGGGGATGAATCGGCCCGGATTGGTTTCGAGCTTTTCCATGAAGATGCCATCACGGGTGATCTTTGCCCGGCCATTACGATCGGCAGAACAGGACACTCCAATGCCCACCGGGCAGGAGGCTCCGTGACGCGGGAGACGAATTACCCGCACATCGAGTGCAAAGTATTTGCCTCCAAATTGCGCGCCGATCCCCAACTGCTGCGCAATCTCCAGAAAACGGGCTTCCAGCGCACGGTCGCGAAAGGCTCGCCCGTCTTCATTGCCCGACGTCGGCAATCCATCCAGATAGCGCGTCGAGGCCAGCTTAACCGTCTTCAGCGTGGTCTCCGCCGAAGTGCCGCCAATGACGATTGCGAGGTGATAAGGCGGGCAAGCCGCAGTCCCCAATGCGCGCATCTTCTCCGTAACAAATTGCTCCAAACTCGCCGGATTGAGCAGGGCTTTGGTTTCCTGATACAAGAACGTCTTGTTGGCAGAGCCCCCTCCTTTTGCCACAAAGAGAAAATCGTATTCCATCCCGTCGGCCGCGATCAGGTCGATCTGTGCCGGCAGGTTGGTTCCGCTGTTTACCTCCTTGAACATATCAAGGGGCACCGTTTGCGAATAGCGCAGATTCTCCTCCCGGTAGGTTCGGTAAATTCCGCGGCTCAAATGTTCTTCATCGTGCCCCCCGGTCCAGACTTGTTGCCCTTTCTTGGCATAAATCGTTGCCGTTCCGGTGTCCTGGCAAAACGGGAGAATGCCTCGCGACGCCACCTCGGCATTGCGCAACATCGTCAGGGCCACATAACGATCGTTTTCACTCGCATCCGGGTCATCGAGAATCGCAGCCACTTGCGCGAGGTGCGCCGGACGCAGCATAAAGGAAATATCCTTGGAGGCCTCGTGCGCCAGCAGTTCGAGCCCTTCGGGATCCACCACCAATACCTCCTTTCCGAGAAATGATTCCACGCGCACGTGGTCGCGCGTGATCAGGCGATACTCGGTACCATCTTCCGCCAGCGGAAACGGCTTCTGATATACAAACTCCTTGGTCGGCATGTCGGGCAAATGCTTATTAGCATCACTCACGCAAAGGCAATTAGATATTAGTTTTTCTTTCAGCCCAAGAACCTCACCTTGCCGAACATCGCTTTCCTCCGCGCTACTTCGGAAAGAAACTACTTGCCCATCACATAGTCGATCGCCCGACACAAGTCGGCAGGCCGAAGCGGCTTGGAGAGGTAGTGATCCACCCCAGCCGCAAGAAACAACCGTCGGTCTTCCTCCATTGCATCTGCGGTCAGTGCGATCAGCTTGGGCCGTGCGACCGGATCCGGATGCCGTTTCAAAATCTCCTCTGCGGTGGCAATCCCATCCATCACCGGCATTTGCCGATCGAGGAGGACGACATCATAACGGGTCCGCTCCATCGCTTCGAGGGCTTCCTGACCATTCTCCGCAATAGCGGATTCATGTCCCAGTTTGGTCACGATGATGCGCGTCACCTTTTGGTTTACCTTGTTGTCCTCGACGATGAGGACCTTGAGCGAACGTCCGGTTTCGGGGGACGGAGAAATGTCCGCCGGGGGCGTTTCAAGACAGCTACCGGTCGTCCCGAGTTTGACGAGCATCGCGTGGAGGTTCTGTGGTCGAATGGGAACCACCAACGCTCCCGCATAGCCTTCCTCTTCCAGGAATTTCGGTGTTGCCGGCGCATTACCCAGCAGAAGAACCGGAAGGTCTTTACGCTGCGCCATGTCGTGGAGTTTGCCTGCCGTCAGGCCATCTGAACTGGTGCTCAGCCGTTGATTGCAGATGACGACATCGGCCGCGCGCAGGATCCGCAGATTGGCAGCGACCTCTCCGGCGTTTGCAAAGGTATGCGCTTGCATGTCCCACGCCTGGGCTGCCGCCGTAAGCATCAGGCGGTTATTGGGATTCCCATCGATGATAACAATACGTTTACCGGCAAGCCCTCCGGGCGCTTCTGCCGTATAAATGCGTCCGGCAGTGGGATCTGCCTGCGCGCGAATGAAAAAGTTGAAGGTTGCCCCCTCTCCTTCGCGACTGAACACAGTGATAATCCCGCCCATGTCCTCAACCAGCTTCTGACTGATCGCGAGTCCCAGACCGGAACCTCCGTATTGGCGGGTGGCATAAGCATGCGCCTGGAGAAATGGCTCAAATAGACGCGATTGAAAAGCCTCAGGAACCCCAATGCCGGTATCGGATACGGAAAAATGAATACACCACTCGTCGCCCTCCTGATGGACGGCTTCCACTGCAAGGGAAATCTCTCCGTGATCAGTGAATTTGACCGCGTTGGAAAGGAGGTTGAGCAAAATCTGACGCAAACGCGGATTGTCTCCAATCAGGACAGCCGGGGCCTGCGGATCGACGATATACGAGAGCTCAACTCCTTTGGCGGCAGCCTGAGGGGCGATGATTTCGAGTGGATCGGTGATCGCGGCCGCCAGTGGAAAAGGAGCCTGCAAAATTTCCAATTTCCCCGCTTCGATTTTCGAATAGTCGAGAATGTCCGTTATCAGCGAAAGCAAAGCTTCGCCACTGGTCGCAATGGTCTGAGCCATCTCGCGTTGCGCTTCCGGCAGGTCGCTCAGCACCAACTGCGAGGACATCCCGATGACTGCATGGAGCGGAGTCCGAATCTCGTGACTCATCGTCGCAAGAAACGTGCCTTTGGCTTTGTTCGAAGATTCCGCCAGCTCCTTGGCGTAGATCAGGGCTTCTTCGGCCCGTTTCCGCTCCGTCAAGTCGACATCGAGGTGGTAGATTTCGGGATCCCGATTGGGCAGCTGAACCAGCAGGCAGGTGCTGAACACAGAGACCCGTGAGCCATTTTTGCGCATGAAGACCGCCTCGTGCGGGGGCAGCGCTTTGCGCGTCCGCAAGATGTTGCCAAAAGCAGTTTCTGCTTCCATGCGCCCCACCGGAGGCACGATCATATCGAGGAAACTATGCCCCATCGCTTCTTCGGCGGAATAGCCATAAAGCGTTTCACTGGCGCGATTCCAGTAGCGGACAGTGCCATCGGCTCGATACCCGTAAACAGCAAGCGTAGGGACGTTCTGCAACAAGGTACGAAAACGCTCTTCGCTCTCCATCAGAGCCCGCTCAGCCTGTTTCCGATGGGAAATGTCCCGAACCGCCGCCACCGTAACCGGTTCGCCGTACCTCACCCCCCGCCCCATCGAGACTTCTTGGGGAAAAGAACTACCGTCTTCCCGCAACCCCCAAAATTCGACCGTTCCACGCCCACTCACTGCGACCCGATCCAGGAGATCCGTAAAAATGGCTTCGTTAAAACGCTCCGGGTCTGCCAAGTCACGCGGATGCAAACCAATCAACGCTTCGCGCGGAAGCTGATACATGCGCTGGGCCGATTCATTAACATCGAGAATGCCTCCTTTGTCGTCGAGGATGAATACCGCATCACCAAAACCATCGAGCAAACGATGGCGCACGGCCGCGGGTGAGCTGATGGTCCCAAAAGCACTGCAAAAATCCGAAACATCGTGAATGAATTCGGAAACACCGGCGGGATGGTTGTCCCCGTCCACCAAGGGCTGAGCCCGAAGCCGCAAACGCCGCCCGTCTTCCAACCTCAAGAGCCGATGCTGAACTTCCCCCGTGGACCGGACCTGCTCCCGCGCCCGTGCAGCTTCCGGTAAACGCCGGGCTTGTTCAGCAGGGTCCAGGGATTCCCCCTGCATCGACACCGCCCCGCTGCGAAATACCGGACGCAAATCAAGGTCATAGTAGGTCACCAACTCCGAAAATCGATGCCCCAGCACGCTGTCACCGAGCACGGAACGTGTTTCCCGTGAAGGATCGAAAGCTGCTGTGTCCTGCTGTCCCCGCATAGTTCCTCACTAATCACCCGTAGCCGGCGGTGTATTACCGTTTACAGGATCCACCCGGAAACAGCCCGGATGACAGGATGGAGGTAGGCAGGATGAACAAGTTCGGTCAAGCCTACTGCACACCTCTGCCTAAGGTTTTTCCCACAGAGTCGCTCCAGGAAAGGACCTGCTAATCGCGTTTTAAAGCATAGGTAATCCCAGCCCGGACCGGGAAAATCCATTGGGAACGTCCTCCAAAACGTACCTGCCGCTTCCAGATGGCTTACGGAAGCGGCTTTACGACAGGTTCGCCACCGCCTCTCGTGCCCGCCACAAACCGCAGGTAATGCGCGTAGGCACTCTGCCCATACTTCCGGGCCAATCTGAGAAGCTGGTCATGGTCAATAAAGCCGGATCGGAAGGCGACTTCTTCGATGCAGCCAATCTTAAGCCCCTGACGTTCCTCGACCACCCGGACAAAGGCAGCCGCTTCATGGAGTGCGGCGAAAGTACCGGTGTCGAGCCAGGTGATGCCGCGGTTGAAAACCCGGACCCGCAATCGACCCTGCCGGAGATAGGCGCGGTTAATACAGGTAATTTCAAGTTCACCCCTGGCGGAGGGTTGAAGATCCTTGGCCATCGAGACGACGGTATTGTCGTAGAAATAGAGTCCGGGAACAGCGTAGTGAGATTTCGGAGACTCCGGTTTTTCTTCGAGCGCAATCGCATTGCCCGAAGCGTCAAATGTGATGACGCCATATGCCTCCGGGTTGCGCACCTGAGCCGCAAATATCACAGCTCCGTCGGGATTCATCTGGTCGCGCAGTAACTGAACGAGTCCAGAACCATAGAGAAAGTTGTCTCCAAGGATCAGCGCCACCTTGTGCCGGCCAATGAACGATTCCCCGATGTGAAAGGCTTGGGCCAAGCCTTGGGGTTCGGGTTGCACGGCGTATTGAAAGTGACAACCCACTTCCGAGCCATCGCCCAGCAGAGCGGCAAAACGATCGCCATCCCGCGGGGTGGTGATGATCAAGATATCCCGGATTCCCGCCAGCATCAGGACCGAAAGCGGGTAGTAAATCATCGGTTTGTCGTAAACCGGAATCAGCTGCTTGCTCATAACGAGAGTCAATGGTTGCAGCCGGGTTCCCCTTCCCCCCGCCAGAATGATCCCTTTCATCCCCTCCCGACCGGTTGAGGTAATTGCACCGCAAGAAGATCCATCGCCCTTGGTCATACCTGCGGTTCCCTTTTGCTGCGCCCCGACCGTTTCAATGATCCCGGGTTTTGTTCCAGTAACGGTTCCCACCAGTCGCGATTTTCCAAGTACCAAGTGACTGTCCGGCGCAAGCCCTCCTCCATTGCGTGCCGGGGCTCCCAGCCAAGCTCCGTTCGCACCTTCCGGGCCTCCAGTCCATAGCGAAAGTCATGCCCCGGGCGATCCGCCACAAAGCGGATCAATGAAGCGTGCTCCCGCACTGCCGGATCGGCCACTTGTCCATCGAGGATGCCGCAAATCGCCCGGACCAGATCGCTATTGCGCCATTCGGCGTTGCCCCCGATCAGGTAGGTTTCGCCGCTACGCCCTCGTTCCAGCACCGTCACGAGGGCGCGTACATGATCTTCGACAAACAACCAGTCGCGGATGTTTTCTCCCCGCCCATACACCGGGATCGTTTCCCCCCGAACCGCCCGGAGGATCACTGTCGGGATTAGTTTTTCCGGAAACTGATACGGCCCGTAATTATTGGAACAGTGCGTAATGATGACCGGCAACCCATAGGTTTGTCCCCATGCACGCACCAGATGATCCGACGAGGCTTTACTCGCGGCATAGGGCGAACGCGGAGCATAAGGACTGCTCTCCACCCACCGCGAGTCCAGCGGCCCCAGTGACCCAAACACCTCGTCCGTACTCACATGCAAAAAACGAAACCGTCCCCGCAGGTCCGCCGAGGCAGCCTGCCAATAAGCGCGAGCCGTTTCCAATAATGTGCAGGTCCCGACCACGTTGGTCTGGATAAAAAGATTCGGCCCATCAATCGAGCGATCGACATGCGACTCTGCCGCTAGATGTAGGACGGCCTCGGGCTCAAACTCCTCAAAGGCAGCCGCCACCATCGCTTGGTCGCAGATGTCCCCTTGGCGAAAATGATATCGCGAATCGCTTTCGAGGTCGCGCAGGGAAGCCCGATTCCCCGCATAAGTCAGCTTATCAAAGTTAAGCACCTCATGCGCTGTCTCATTCAGTAGATGCCGAACAAGGTTACCGCCGATAAAGCCACACCCACCTGTCACCAGAATCCTCACTCCGCCATCGTACATGCGAAAATCCCTGCCACATCAACCGCCGAATCGCCCCACACCGCCACGTTCGGAATCTCACCCGCCCGCGTTATCCTCACGACAGCCCCCCACGATGACGAGGAGCCCGAAATCGAAACCTCTGAGCTCTAATCAGAGTCGCAGCCAGCCGCCTGAGCTTACCCACCTGTCCTGTAACCCATCCCATGCACCCACGGGAGCGGGGAGCCAAGAACCCGCCGCATCCTGTGAGGACATGAGGTTTTCAAACGCGGTGCAAACCCCTCCACGTTGTTCCTTCCGCTCGCGCCGATCGCAAGCAACAGGATCACCCTCATTGCGAAATCCTATTTCCCATGCCGGTCTTCAGCCCATTTCCCAATGGCACGGGCGGCGGGATTTGAACCCACGACCTGCGGTTTAGAAGACCGCTGCTCTATCCAACTGAGCTACGCCCGCGTGATGGGAGCCAATGGGTTTTCAGCTCATTCGCCGAAGCTAAAAGATTGTCCGAAAACCAATTTTGCACCCGCATAACCGATTGCGCCTCGGTAAAAAGAAACGGAAAACAAATTTGGAAATCGCTGAAGACTCAAGATCGAAAGATCACCGGACGACGGCTCTCGCACGTTCCGAGAAAGGCCGGACTGTTCATGCCTGCTCCAAAACGAATTTCACGCCAGCCACTGGCGTGACAGCCTGATGGGGACTTCCTTCTCGAATTAGGCCACTGCAGACAAACGAGAGAGCCCTAAAGAAAAGCAGGAGATGCCCCTAATGAAGAGGCGTCTCCTGCGCGAAAAAACCTTTTCAGAAAACTTTAAAGGTCAAAGGTTCCATTAAAATAGCGCCAACTTGTATTGGTATAACTCCAATACAAAGGAAAGACTTCCGCGGAAGTCCAAAACCAGTTATGGGTGTCCTCACATCGAATCTGCATTCCACCCGTAGTGTAATCATAATTATCGTAAAAATAGTACCTCGTACCGGAATCGAGCCAGAAATATTGAAAATCTATATCATAGGTCACCCAGCCCATGTATGAAAGCTGATAGGTCGGGTCAACAGCACCAGGCAACCCCCAAAAGTAGAAATCCACTCCTACCGCTTTCCAAGCCGCAGCAACACTGACAACCCCTTCATACCCCAAATTATCGTAAGCTGCCAACATTTGAGCGTAAGAGGCGTTCTGAAAACTCTCATATGGCACATAATAGTTTATCAGAGCGTCGTATAGTATATCGGTGGCATCGGCAATCCCTATTGGTTGAACATCCACCGTATTTGCCCGAGGATGCTCCCCGCCTTCCGCCATCAGATAAAATGCAAGCGATGAAACTCCGCTATCATGATGAGCTTGCCCATTCGTTGAAAAGAAATTATCCGCTCCCCCATGCAGGTAGGGATCATCTAAATAACGAGGATAAGGTGAATCCTCTCCCATAATCCAAACATCCCCCATATAAGAAGAATCCTTGGCTGCTGACATACAGTCCGCAAAGCTTTCATGCAACGCTCCACTTTCCCCCGAATACTCCAGCCCTTCATCTCGAGCGACGCCATGAGAGAATTCATGAGTCAGTACATCATAGGCCAATTCAAATCCAGCCCCCAGCGTAATACTGTTATCAATCGTACTCCACCAAGCGTTCGTTAATAGCGATCCATCCCAATAATTTGTGTAAACTTTAACGTCAGCACCTGCATCATCCCATGAAGTCCGGCCCAGTATATTAGAATAAAACCAATACGTTTCACCGGCGGACGTATACGCATTATCCACTCCGGAAATGCCAACGGCCGGATCGCTTTCCTTTCGGGCCGGAACCGTAGGAGTAGTTGAGCCAAATTGGTAATCATAAATCTTACGATAAAGCATAGGAATAAGCAGAGGCGACTCCTCCAGAATATCGCCCGTTTTGGCATTTGTGATCAATTTGAAAGAGTCTTGAGTTGCCCGAAACAACGCGTTCACATGAAAGACATAGGCTGGATAAACCTCCCCGCTATGCGCACTATAATAATAGCACGAAGATTGATATTGAACTTGATAATCTGGAACCCCAATCGCACGGCTTAAAGAACCAACATAAGCAGTGGAAGGATCGTTAAAATCAACAGGATCAAAACCTTTCATATCCGGCCCTCGCATAAGAAATAAACCGCCCTCTGTATCGGTCTTTATCAACACGTCCCCATGAATCAAAGACAGTCCACGTACTTCACTTTTAAACTTGTAAACCCCCTCTCCACGCTTGGTCATATTAGCTGAACGAAGCACAAGCTTGGCCTTTCCGTCGGGGTAAACAGTCTGGGAAACCGCCGAAGCCACATTTAATCCGTAAGCTTTTTTATCCTCAACAAAGAGGGATTTGTCCAGTCCATTAACTGCATGAGAAATAACTTTATATTCAGACCCCCCCCCTCTCTATCATAAACTGATTGCGAGGATCCATATCCATACCCGTTCGGCATAAAACACAATCCTGCTAGAGAGATATATAGATTTAATTGTTTGTTCATATCAGGTTATTTAGGTTTCGCCTTTTTAGGCGACACTACATCTTGCAGCATCAACAAAGGCCTCGATTAAGGCATAAAAAGACGCCAACATAGATCAACCCTTAAATCGTAAAATTCAGGTAAACATTCTACTCATAGCCATATACCTACTGCAACAAGTGATCTCAGGCGATGTGGCCGCTCTTTAAAAGATGAAGATCCTTACTAGGCGGCGTGGACAAATTCAAATTTGATCAAATCGATTATGGCAGCGAGAGTTACAAAACTGATGCAGGCTTTGGGAATTTGGTCATAGCGGGTAGCAACGCGGCGGTATGATTTGAGTCTGCAGAAGAGATTTTCGATCTTTTGCGGAGCTTTCCTATTTCGAAATCATAGCTCACGAAGATCTTTCGATTGGATCGGGGGGGATGTTTGGAATACCACCGCAGCTGCGGATTTCGTGGCGAAGTGCGTCCCGAATCCGAGGCCATGCGCGGACACTGGAGCGCGGAGAATCAGGACCACTGGATGCTCGACGTCTACTTCGGTGAAGATGCTTCCCGCATCCGCGAAGGACACGGGGCCAAGAACCTCGCAACGCTCCGACGCCTGTGTCTCAACCTCGCCCGCCACGCCCAAAAGTCCCTGATCAAACCCCGCAGCGTCCGACGCAGGGTGTAACCAAAAGTGCTGGGACTCAGGCGGCGACTGGTGATGAATTTTGCCAATAGGCCTGCCATTGGCCGGAAGCACGGATGCATCGGCCTGCAGGTAGGATGGATTTTTAGGGATTTTTAGGACACCCATATTTTAGCTGCCGGTCCAGCGCGAATTCAGCTTTCCGAAGGCGGTACCACGCCGATTTACGGTGTCTGCAAGCTCCGCCCCTCTCTTCACGCGATCCGAGAGACGTTCCGTCCCCGCTTGCCTGGGAGCTGCAGGTGCCTCCGCGAGGTATCAGCGCGCAAGGGGCGGGCTCCCGAGGGCAGCCTCTGATGCAGGCCGTGTTGACCTTGGCTGGCGGCGGCGCGGACTACGCGGCTTTACCGGCACTGCGCCGGTAAACTCCCCCGCTGGATCGCAGGCCATGGAACCAGCGTTGCCCGCAGGCCAGCGCCGCTCGACGCAGACAGTCGATCCGTCCAGCGATCCGATAATACAGGCCGCCGTAACGCTCCACCGTACCCACCCAGTTTTCCACCTCCAGGTCCAATCGCTCCAACACCGGCAACAGCTCCTCCGGGATACTGCCCGCCTTGTCCTCGCGAATCTGCCGGCCAGTCCAGTCGACCAAGGCCAGATACGCGCTCAGATCCACCGATGGCAGGTTCTCCTCCGATCGCTCTTCACCCAGCGGGCAAAGCCAGGCGTCACGCACCGCACCCGCCTCAAGGCGTTGCCTCTCCCACCCCTGCGCCTCGCTGCCGGGCTCCGCTGGTGACTTCGAGACCTCCGCCAAGGCACGCCGCGCAGCTTCCGCCCGGTGACGATCCTGTACGCTGGTGAAATCGCTCTGTTCCGGAGTCTCCGCCACTTGCGCTCGCACCGGATTGAGGTCCACATAGGTCATGCACGCCAGCACCGCCCCCGCATCCTCCAGGCGCTGGCATTTAAAACGACCCTCCCAGAAGCGGCCGGTGCAGCCATCCTCGCGGTTGGCTCGCCGGGCAATCGGCTCACTCAGGCAGCGCATCAGCCAACTGAGGCTTCCCAGCCGCTCACGGCACTGCGCCTCCCGCCCCTCCCCGCTCAGAAAAGTCTCCATCGCCTCGGCCGAAGGCGCCACCGGGTGCCCCTCAGCGTCACGATAGAGCGGATACAGCCGGCACCAACGCCGCCCAACTTCCTCCGACGACCAAGCCTGCGCCGCCACGGGATCCATCCGCGCCACCAGGTGCAGATGATTGGACATCACCGCATAAGCCAGAATTTCCACGGCAAAAACCTCCGAGAGTTCCTTGAGCCGGGTCGCGATCCAGCCTCGCCGGTGCTCAAAGTCCTGGTCCGTCAGCGGATCGCGTCCACACAAGAACGCGCGCCGCACACAGCGGCTGACGCAATGATATACCCCTGCCTCCCCCGCTCTCACCACTGTCGACCGCGCCATCGTCATGATGAACAAATGAACACTTCCCCGCCCTCAGCTCAAGCCAATATTATGGATGTCCTAGATTTTCTCTGCTCAAGCCAATATTATGGATGTCCTAGATTTTCTCTTCGCACAAGACGACATTATGTGGAACTGGCCCGCGCTCCGAACTATCTCCGATAGTGGCAGGTGCGCATGCAGGGGGCGTGACAGCACGCAGCCGGCCCGGCGCCCCGGACCTCGCCCGAAAACCTTCCCGGCGAAGCGCTGGCGCAATCCCCTGCAAGGCCAATTGCGCATAATGTCCTCTTGTGCGTTTGAGACCGGCCACCCAAAAACTCCAAGGGGCTTGGGCGGGGGCGACGGGGGGTTGTGGGGCGGCAGGCCGCGCCGGGGCCGTTGACTTTGCCGGCAGGTCGGGCGCGATGCCTCAGTTGTCCAAGTCCGAGATCATACTCAGCATGTCGTCGAACCATCTCCAGTACCCGTCAGCAAGCTTCTTACGCTCTTGATTCCCTCTTGCATCATGTATCCACTCCACCACTATTGATTGTTTTCTATCTGAGGAATTTAAATCGATACAGTCGTAGTTTCCAAAACCATCGCCCCGAATCGGCACTAGATTCTCCGGAAAAGCAGCATGGCTCGATGGCTTACGCAGATGCTTCGCAGTAGTTAGGATATTCAGGTGGTCAGGCCCTCCCAAGCCCATGAACTCTTCGGATGAAACAAATCCACTTCCGAGAGCCAGCAAATACTCTCGAAAGTCCTCTGGAAAAACGGTTTGAAAATAGGACTCTGCGTGTGTCACAGCCTCTTCAGTCATGCCTCCGGCGAACTCATGCTCTCCAGTCGATTCCAACCGCTTAATTATATCTGTTCGAGTCATAGCTGTCATTGGCCCTGGCCTTGGCCGAAAAGCTCTCTTATTCGGTCGACCCAGTAACGCCGGCGCTCACCAGCAAACTGGTTACGATCTATTTCAGACGGACTGTTCGGATGGTCAACAGTGCGATGCGTTTCCGCACTCATTTCGTCTAGCGGTCCAGCGGAACTTTGATCGCGATGATGTAGCTGGACCGGCTGGCCATCAGCACCAAGTGGAGGCTGCCCTCTTTCCATTCTCGCGACGTTTTCCGGTGTCATTTCCCACGCACCCGCCTCGCGCGATCCAGCGGGAGGGTCTGTAGCTCGGGCTCCTTCACGCGCTCCGGCGGCCGGGCGGCCTTCGGGATAGGTGGAAGCTACCTGTCCCGGCTGCACCTCTGGAGCAGGGCCAGTCTCAATGTCTGCGCCGTCCAAAGAGCGGGTTGCGCTTGCGGTTCCATCCGCGGCGTTGCTTGCACGCTCGCGTGCCATCGGCGGCGGCTTCAATATTGTCCACCTGTTTAAATGCCCGAGCAAAGCCTCGCCTAATGGCGCCAGCATTGGGAAGAATCCCGCCAAACAGCGTATCGGCTGCCAAGCTCAGTCCCCCGACGACTCGTGTAAACGTGCTAGAGCTCGGATTCACGACATCATAGGCATCCAGGATTAAAAAGGGGGTCGATTAAAAAGGGGGTCGAACGTAGAATTTAAACATTTCGGATTTCCCGGATGAGATTGCTCACCCGCGAGGGATGACCCATGTTCAGCCGTTTCGCGATCCAGGGATTCCCAGCGGTGGTCTCGCGACGAAGGCGCCACGCGATCTCAGCTTTGTAGTGGGCGCCTTTGGCGTCCTTGCCCACGTCTTCCTCCGATTTACCCCGCCGCTTGAGTTCCTCCTCGACCATCCATTCCCAGCGAGCCTCCTTGAGTTCGGCGTAATCGGTCAATTCCCAATCGACATCGGGATGGGCTTGAGCCAGTTCCTTCGCCAGTTCCCGCTTCTGATCCTCCGGTCCGATGAACCAACCACGGCAGAACGCTTTCCACAATCGATCCCGGGCCGCCGGATCCGCCGCCTCGCTGGCCTCCAAGCGCAGGGCATACCGGCGCATGCCCTCCACCGAGTCGGGCTGATCGCACAACCCCAACACGCCCTTCCTTTCCAGTCCGTCGCGAACCCTCTTGCGCCAATACTTCGGATAGCTCGATAGGCGAAAGCGTCTCAGGCCCGCCACCTCACAGATCCCCGCTCGCACCGGGTTGAGGTGGATGTAGTCGATCAGACCCAAGAGCGGTCGATCCGCTCCGATCAGGATCGCCTTGTAGCGGCCTTGGAACACATGCCCGCGCTCGTTGCGGTAGCGATTGAACCGCGTGGCAAAGGTGCTCTGCAACCACTGCATTCCCGCCACCAGATTCGGTTCCGGCGTCCGCACCGCCAAGTGGTAGTGATTACTCATGATCACATACGCGTATACCTTCCACCCGCATCTATCCACCGTCTCCAGCAACGTCTCCTCGAACCGCTCCCCAGCGCCACGCTGCGTGAAAAGATCCTTCCGGTAATTCCCACGGCTGATCACGTGATAGACCGCATCTTCGAATTCCAAACGACGTTTTCGAGGCACGAAACCCCTTCTGACATCGACGCCCTCCCCTCGCAATATTTAAATTCTACGTTCGACCCCATTCGCTCCGCCCGCATTGGGGAAGCCAAACGCCGGGGAGCCATCAAATTCAGCCAGTCAGTTCTCGTTATCAATATGAATTATGAGTATCGACCCTGTTTTGGTCCACAGAGGCTTATTATGGGTTAATCAATTGAATACTAACGGCTTGTGTGTTTTTGAGGGCCGACGACATAACCGACCTTCGCTAGCATCTTGACCCCGTTTCGACATAGCCGGATCAGCCGCGTGGCTTACCGTTTAACTGGGAACGGAACAGCGGATGGAAGTGGAGCGGTCTTTTCGTTGCCACGTTCGGAGGAATAGTCGTTCAAGACCAAGAAGCTGGTTCGTGCGTTAATTTTCCGAATAGCCGGCATGTGCTTTGCTATTGGCTGGGGATTTTTATCCCGTGCAAATTCAAAAACGGATATATGAATCGGACTTCCACCACTTTTCCTTTCTTTGTTTCATCCAGATTCAAATTCACTTTAAACATAACACTAAAATCATCCGACGCCGGGACGTAGATTGTCCAGAAATTTAAATCCAACGCATGATGACTTGCAAACCATGGGACGCGATTATTCAAATCACGGCTGATATATGTGACCATCGTAGAGCTCTGTTCTCCATCAAAAGCGTTCCAGCCTGAAGGTATTTGTAAAGCCCCAACATCATCAAAATAATTCGATCGTTTTATCAACCAGTCACCAGCAATCTCGAGAGCAATATATAGCTGCTCAGGAGGTTTCGGACTTAAATCCTCCGCAATGGATAATTGCCCGCCCCACCCAAATAAGATAAAAATAAAAAACGCTGATTTATTCATAAAAATCACATGCCGCCCCTCGAACAATCCCATCCTCCGTATTCTATCGATCCAGAATTCAACTGCTTCATAACATTACCACTACCTCCATGCCCATCATCGGAAGTTTTTTGGCCTGCCCCCCTCGTCTGGGCCCGACCTTTCGAGCCCGCTTTCAAAATCCGTCACGTAAACAAGAAGGTAATTCAGCAAACTCAGGAAGCCCCACGAACGTCCATGGAAAACTATGCAGCTTCCATTCGCCCTCGGCGTCGACCTGCAAGAAGATAACGCCAATAGAATGAAAATCCCTTGAATTGAACGTCCCCCTCGTCTCAATTACCGCATATGCCGTCTTTCCGAAGATTCTTGAAGAACGAACAGAAGCTTGCTCTATGGTGAACTTAGGTCCAGAAAGCGCTCCAACAAAAACTCGCGATGGAACCCCCCCCCGATAGCTTTCAGTTAATATGCTATAGAATTCGTCATAACCCCTAGAAGCAGATAGATCCTGAACCCGCTTTATTAGTTCCAAAACGGGATCCCTTCCAAGGAGTGCATCAACGTCTCCCGTCGACAAGGGAACTGCCCCTCCTAGGCATACAACCAAGGAGAGATCCAACAATAATGCGATGACTAAAAATCTGAGCCTCTTCATGATAAAAATGCATCACTCGACGGGCACCCAATGATACCTCACTTCTTCTTTGTAAACAGACAGTATATTGACATCTGACACACCAAGTCCAACATCCGTCAAGTAACTCCTCAACTGAGGTCGTATTTCGAATGTCAAACCTTGTGGAACCCTATCGACATAATGATGAAAACCTATTCCTACATTTAACGACCACAGGTTTTGTCCCTCACCGTTTTTCAGGCTGATTTTCGATGTGTTCAAATGATATGATTCGACGACTCGAGAACTGATATAATCCATATCCCCAAGCACATATTCTCTAGGAACCTCGCCGTACTCAACGGTGTTGCCTTCGTAGATCGCAAAGGGCTTCCACCGTCCTGTGTAGAGATCATGCCCCACCGAATACAAATCCATGGTCAACGCATCCAGCAAACTGGACGACGGTGTCCGGTGCACCACGACACGGACCTGTTCTGTAGACTTCATGACCGTCTTGGTCTGTCCCCCTTGGGCCTGCGCGGCGGTTTGGGGGGTGAGGCCCCAGGGGTCGAACCAGCGCAGGGGATTGTTGTTGGCGTAGGTGTAGAGGTTGATGCCGCCGGCCACGCCGAGGGGGTCGGGTTGGAGGAAGCGACCGAGACCGGGGCTGTAGTGGCGGGCGCGCAGCCAGTAGAAACCGGTGGCCCTTTCATGGACCCGGCCGTGGTAGAGCCAAGGGGAAAGCGGCGGGCGGTCATCTATCATCTCCCCGGTGGCGTCGAGCACGGAAAGTACACCAAAGGCGCTGTAGTGGTAGCGTTCACGAACCGACCCGTCAGAGCCCGTCGCCGCCAAGATACTGCCTTCGAGGCCAGCATGGAGGTAAACCGCTCCTTCCCCGGTTTCCGCCGCCAGTCGCAGGCTCCCAACCGTTAGCCACGATTGGAAGACGCTGCCTTGCCGCTCGCCCACTTCTTCCCATCCATCGAACAGAGTCAAGGTCTCGAGCCCATTGACAGTGACTGCGTAGCGGCGGCCCAACGGATCGTAACGGTAGCCCACCTCTTGACCGGGCGTCCCCACTCTTTCCAGTCGTCCGAGCGCGTCATAGGTGAAGGTTGCGTTTTCGTCCGCTCCGCTCACCCCGGTGAGGTTTCCGTCGGGGTCATAACTAAAGTCGGCCATGCTGTCGGTCAGCAATCGATTGGCCAAGTCGTGGTCGCGTCCGTCCACCAGCCAGTTTCCGAGGCTGTCATAGTTCAAGGCCTCGTCGATCCATCCCCCCGAAGCGACGCTGAGCAACTGATCCAGATCATCGTAGGCAAAGGATCGCCCGGACAGGTCCAGCCGCGCATCTTCCACGGTATTGCCAACCGCATCAAGGATCCGCGTGTGGTGCTCCAACGGGATGCCATGCCGCTGGTAGGCCATCGCGTTGACCCGACCTTTCCCATTTCTCTGCATCGCCAGTTCCACCGCGTTCGGATAGACCACCCGGTTCATCCGGGATGCCCCATCGTAGCCGAAAGAAAAGGTGCCAAAGGCAGTGGTCGCAAGGTGATTCAGGCGCCCGGCAGCGTCGTAGCCGTAGCTCTCTGAGCCGCCCGAGTGGCTGCGCGCGATCAAGTCGCCGGCCATGTTGAAGGTAGCGTTCAACTGCCCCGCCGGCTGCTGGGAGGCGGTCAGACGCCCGGCCGAATCGTAGCTCCGGACGATAGCCGCATGTGCGTTTTGCGCGCCAATCAATCGCCCGGCGGCATCATAGGTGTAGGTGTTGACGTCCCCGCCCTCCAGCGCGAGACGAACAAGGCGTCCGGCCGGATCGTAGTCATAATCCACCTTTTGGCCTCGGCGGTTGGTCTGCTGAACCATGCGACCGGCGGCGTCGTATGCGTAGTGAAGGGTTTCACCGATGGCATTGGTTTCGGTGAGCCGGCGTCCGAGCATATCGTGGGACCAGGTCATCCCGCCTCCGCGCGGGTCGAGCAGACGGACGAGGTTGCCGCGGACGTCGTATTCCATCTCCACCGCCTCACCATCGGGTCGAATCAGTGTGACGAGCTGGCCGAGTGCATCGTAAATACGTTCGGTGGTGCGCCCATTGGCATCGGTCACGCTCAGGGGACGGCCGAGGCCATCGTAACTTATCTCCGCAGGGGGCGAGTCGCCATCGAGGACGGAAATGAGCTTATTGTTGCCATCGTAAACGTAACGCGTGACTTCGCCGGCCGGATTGGTGACGGAAAGCAGGTTATCAGCGGCGTCATAGGTGTAAACGGTATCGCCGCCGCTCGAATCGGTTGCTTTGGCGAGCCGCCCTTTCGCATCGTAGGTAAACGCCTCCACGCGCCCAAGCGGATCGGTAACTGAGGCGAGCAGCCCCCGTGGGGTGTAAGTCCGCGTCCACACCCCACCGCCTGGCTGAGTGGTGGAAAGGAGCCGCCCCATCAGGTCGTAGGTATGGTTGGTTGCTCTCCCGGTGGGATCGGTAACCGTGGTGACATTACCGCTGAGATCGTAAGCGAAAGCCGTGACACCTCCGGCAGGATCGGTAGTTGCGGTGAGATTGCCCACGGCGTCGTAGCGATGAGTCCAAGTCTCACCGGCGGGGTTGGTTACCGAGAGAAGCTGTCCTCGCGTATTATAGCTTAAGACCGTTGCGCGGCCCAGCGGATCGACGATCCGAACTGGATTACCCTTTGAATCGTAGGTGATGCTGGTGCGCTCGCCTCCGTAGCCGGTGATTTCGGTGGGCAGGTTGTGCGGGTCGGAATACTCGACAACGAGTGATCGGCCATCCTCGCGGGTGCGGCCGGTCATGTTGCCATTTAGATCATAGACAAAAAAGCGCTGATAACCATGGGGATCGGTGATCCGGACGGGCCGTCCAAAAAAATCGCGCTTGAATTCGATTTCGTGTCCCTCTGCGTCCAGCAAACGGGTAAAGCGCCCCGCGGCATCTGTCTGATAGGAAAAACCCTGTTCCAGCTGGTTAACAATGGTATCCCGCGCATTGGCGGAGACGGCAGCAGGAAGTCCGGCAGCCGATGCGAGCGGAATGGAGGGCAGCTCCGGGCGTAGGCCCGACGCGCGGGTGCGCGCCCCGGCCAATTCAATCACCCCTCCATCGGGGAAATGGATTTCACGGTAAAACCCTTCCTCGGTTATCTGGAAACTCGTGTAGAAACCTTCTTCGTCCGTGAAGTGGGTCATCCGATTGCGCTCATCGTAATCAAACACCCGTTCGGCACCATCCGGAAACCGAACGCGAGCAAGCTGCCCCCACGCATTATGAAAGAAGTGTGTCGTCCGACCGGCGGCGTCAGTAACCGTATTGATAAGGCCGCTACCATCGTAGGTGAAACGGGTTTCCCGACCGAGCGGATTCACTTTGGACAAGAGGTGCCCAGCCTGATCGTAGGCAAAGGTGGTGGTATTCCCCTTGGAATCCCTGTCCGCCGTCAAGTGACCCTCAGCGTTGAAGAGCTTTTCATTCCCGTGGGTATCATTCCATTTCCAGCCATCAGCTGTATGGTCGAGAAACTCAGGCTTCTCGCCTTCGAATACGTACTGGCCCGAAGTGGGAAGAAAAAGGCGCAAAAGCTCATTAGTGTCTCGCTGCACGTAAAGATTCCCAGAAATATCTGAGACCAACTTAGAGCTTGCTGAAAGGAAGCCGATCTCGAAATGGGCTGCGAGCGCACCTGAGGGGCGCAATCGCGTTAGCCACGTGGAGGCATAATACGAAGACTTGGATCGCGTCAACAAGCTGATGGTCCCATCGGGTGCCAACGCCAAGGAGGCCGGAAGGATCTGGTTGTCTGGCTGATCGGAGCCAGCCATGGAAAAAAGCAGCTCCGGGTCGCTGAATTGCTCATCCACCCCAACGGGAACCCCGTACACCGATTCCTCTGAAGCAAAAATGAGGCGTGACCGGTTATGATCGATCGCGAATGCAATCACGTTCTCAAACTCAGGGCATACCACGACATGACGCCCGTCCTCTGAGGTGTAACCAAGCTGACCGTCCTTCAAGAAGAAGATCCGACTCCCATTGTGGTCATAATCCAATGGAATCCCCCTCCAAGACCAATCCTCCCACCCGAGGATCTCCGCGGTTTCCCCATCGTATAAAGATTGCCGAAACATCCCCCGCGTCATTCGTCCTTCCAGGTCGATCCCCTCTCCACTCGGCCAGTAGCCTGAAATATAGACTTCACCCGTCTGGTTCACGGCAATGCCCTTGATGTCGAGCATCGCCCGATAGGATCCTCCGTAGCCATCAGAAACGAGCCGTTCAATCCCTTCGGAGATGAGCACGGGCTCAGAGCCGGGCAACCAGCGGAAGAGTTCGCCGTCTGACGAGATGATAAACCCGCCTTCGGGCGACGCTTGAATCACATCTATACTTCGGTAACGGTTTGCCGGAGAGGACCAGACGCTCACCGGCTGCGATTCGAACGCCCGCGGCTCGAAAACCGCATGCCCCCCGTCGCCACGGACCAGAACCACATTCTCCGCCTGAACCGGGGCGACAATTTTATCAAGACCCGGCAAGGTCCAGCCCGCTCCAAACGGACTTTCGGCCTCATTTCTCCAGAAGGTCCAGGATTCCATCCGAGAGGAGCGGGCAACGAGTTCCCGAGCCCGAACGTTGGAGAGGAACTCAGCCCGACTTCCCCACCTCCGCCCAAGGCGCGAAAACGTTCCGAAAGGCACATCGACCTCATTCGCTATGCTGCGAAAATAGGGATACAAGCCAGTCTCAAGCGCCTCCCGCTCAACCAGAACGGAAGAAATCCGGCCCCCCGGAAACGAACCACCTGCCGCGACGACCTCATCCACGGCACCTCCGATTCCAATGGAAAACCGGGTAACGTAGGACCCTGTGGATCTTGTTTGATAAGTCAGGTCGAACAACTTCGACGAACTCGCGTGGTCGCTTCGATAGACAAAAGAGACGGCATCCCCCACTCCCATCGATTGGACTGCGGGAAGCGAGAATGAGACGGTTCCGACTCCCCTGCCGATGGTGACGTAGGGGTCGATCTCCTCGGCCTGCGGATCCACCACCGGAACATCTCCACTATTATCCACTGGCACTGGCACATCGGGCACCGGAAGGTTGATATCCCAGACGGAAAAGTGGGTGACCTCGAACTCGACCCACTGTCCATCGTCCGAGACAAAAGCCATCGATTCGTGCTGCCAACGCACCGCTTCGGGATTGAAATAGCCGACCGGGATGGCGGTTCCGGGGGCAAAGCCCAGATCGTTACGCATACGCACGGAGACGGGCTCGGGGAAGGTAAGCCCTTCCGGAATCAGCTCGAGTGCAAAGGTGAAGCCAACGGTGTTGGGGAGAGGAAACGCGAGCTCATGGCCGGCTTCATAGTTGGTCGCTTGGACCGGTTGGAAAGAGGCAAGGACACCGGCGGGGAATTCGACCACAATGCTTCCATCCGAATTGGAAATGGTGCCCCCCTGAGGCCCGACCATCGTGATTTTGCTATCGCGCTCTTTCAGGTAAACCGGAGGGAACGTATTAACGGTTCCGGGGTAGAACTTCACCCGCCGGTAAGACGTGATGTAGCCTGGAGCCGAAAACTCGAGAATCTCCATACGCACCTCGAGATCGTCAAAATGAGATGCGGCGACCATGCAGGATCCATCTTCTCCGGTACGAAAGCCACCTTCCTGCCCGCGCACGCGCACTTGCGCACCAGCGATTCGCTTTCCATCGGTTCCCCGCACTTCCCCGCCGGCATAAGCGGGAAGCCCCTCCACTTCAGGGGCCGCGGCCGGATCGTCGATGCCAAACGAAACGGAACAGGTTGTCGCATTTCCCGCGAAGTCGACCGCCGTGAGCGCGGCGGCATAGCGGCCGGAAACCAGCGGGGAAGTGGGAGTCCAGGTAAACGTTCCCTCCCCGAGATGCGCAACGGTGGCGGGCTGGCCACCGATTGTCACTCCCACCGTTGTTGGATCGATACCCGCCAGATCGTCGCTCCCCGTGAATGAAAAAGTGGGCTGAGCCTCGGCAACCACGATCTCCACCATCAACAAATCCGTCATGATAAGGGGAGGCGTCGCATCGACCGTAAATGACACCGATTCGGATGCCACATTTCCGCGCAGATCGACGGCTCGAAACTCGAGCGCATAGGGACCATCGGAAAGATCTTGGCTCCAACTCGGGCGATAGGTGGAATCCACCCGCACGGTTGCGACGGGCGCACCGTTGAGAAAGAAGGAAGTAAGCTCCGGATCCAATTCCGCGGAACCGGGAGTCACTTGCGCCACAACGTCCGGTCGGCGGTTGTTGGTGAACGGCTGGGGTTTCTCAATAAATGCGATGCTTGGCGGAATGATAGCCCAGACGGAAAAGCGAATCACCGCTGGTTCGCTGGTTCCTCCTGCATTTTCGGCCGTGAAAGTAAGCTGATCTTCTCCTGCCTCGGAAGCGACGAACTGCAGCGGCATCGCTTCCGCGGGTATCTTTGCCCCGGTGACAATCGGTGATCCATCCTGGGTGGTGAGTTCGCCCTGTTGCGGCATTTCAATAACCGAAAACGAAAGGACATCGTCGGGACCTGCGTCGGCCTCGAGCGTCAGGGTCATGCTGTCTCCCGCCCACAACGAATAACTTGCGGAGTGAGCGACGGGCGGATCAGGGGGTTGAACAGGATCGCTAATGGTATCGCCGTAGCGCAGGGTTCCGTTCCCATTCACGATTATGCGCCGGGCGAGGCCGTGCCCGACCATCAGCGCTCCTCCGTTGAGCGTCAGTTGTCCGGATGGCGCGACCGCTCGGCCGTAGAACCGAGCATTGCCATTGAGCGTCAAGCCCCCTTGGTGGATTTCGAGGTGACTCCATTCGGGATGGGCAGTGCTCCCAAAACGACTGTTGCCGTTGAGGGTCATTTGAGAACCGAGCCTGACGAGTACACCGCTCTCCACATCGACGCTGCCGTTGTTCAGGATGATTGCCCGGAACTCGTAGAGCGAGCGATCATCCTGATCAGAAACCCCGAGGCGGACACGTGCGCCCCCATTGCAGATCAATTGATCGTAACGACCGGGCGGAATGAATACCTCGCCAACGTTACGATTGATCACAATCGAGCGAAACCCGGATAAATCCGCAGGAATATCACCGGGGCGATTGATCACCAGCGTGGCATGACCCGCGGGGGAATGGGGTGCCACAGTTACGGGAATCTCAATCGCATCCGACCGGACGACAATACGCCCCAGACGCGCATTGCCATTCAGCGTCACCCGATATCCTTGGGGCTCAAGCCCTCCGTCGGCTTCAACGATCGGCGGGCGCACGACCTTCCCGTTATAGGTAAAGCGGGGAGATCCCGGCAGGAGCAGATCGTTTTCAATGAGGGCTTTCCCGTTGAGCGCAAACGCCCCCGCGGTGTTCACCTTCAACGATCCCTCGATGCGCCCGTTGATACTGGGCGGATCAATTGATACTCCCGCCAAAAAATCATCCTCCATGGCGTGAAGACAGAAGGGATTGACAGATGCCAAAACAGAACAGAGCAAGGACAAGCGTTTCATTATAAGACAATCTAAGGTACAAGCGATGAGACAGGCAGGGGGATTAGATTCAACATTTTCAAAGTCAATTCGATCCATATCTTAAAATATGCTATGAAGAGTTTTTACACTTCATTAACACCCCTAATTGGCTTTTAATAGCGCTGAGCAAATACGCTAATACACAAAAAATTTTATTAATCATAACAAGAAATGGACCTCCTAACCTCAGGTTGTTTTGTGCTGGCTTTTTTGTTGGGGGGCTTTGGCTGGGGCATTGTCGCACAAAAGTTATTAAATCTCCCGCTTCCGAAGGGCACGTTGCCCGCAGTGGGGCTCGCGCCGATCCTCAGTATCGGAAGTATTCTTATTTTGTTTGAGCAGGTCTCAAAAATCACCTTGGCCGCGACGATTGGGTTTGGCATCGTCATAACGGCGTGGGACCTAGTGCAATCGAGCGTATCCGGGGCGAACGGAAAGAGACGATTTTGGTCCGTCGAATGGCGTAAAATCTTACCTTACAGCGGGGTCCTTGCAATGGGCCTCCTAACGCTCACATTGAACAGCCGCCCAACGGCCTATCATCTCGAGGACGATCTCGAGAAATACCTAAAGTATCCCATCCGCCTAATTCAAACCGGAGGATTGAACACGGGACTTTTCGACGCCTTGGGAACAGAGACTCTGGGAGGCATGAGTTTTCTGCACGCCTTTGCCCTTCTCTTTGGCTCTCTTGAGCTTGTGAATGCGGTTGACGCCGTAGCGGGATTGATTTTCGCGATGAGCTGTGCGGTTGCCGTTCTCAGGCAGATGAAAAAACCGTGGTGGTGGTGTGTATTGAGCAGTGTCTCAATCGCCATCGTCGATCCTCTCTATGTCAACAGCTCCGCCGCTTACATCGGTGTCGCCCTATTGATCTTGGCGTTCGCGTTACCTTGCTTCTGCGGGTCGAGTTCGCTTCTGAAGAACTGGAGGGGCTCCATCTTTCTCGGTCTCATTTATTCCGCGTTAGTGGCATTGAAAACCACCTTTGCTTTACTGATTCCCGTTCATTTCACATTCCTGCTACTTACGTCAGTTGGGTACACAGGCAGACCGAGTACCCTTTTGCGCGCCAGTTGCATAGTCTCCCTGAGTGCGGCGTTGGGAGCGCTCCCCTGGTTTCTAGTCCACTGGGAAAAATTCACCAACTTCTCTGCGAACACTGACTACCCTGCTCTGTCAGGAGCCGCAGAAGTGAGTGAACGAAGCATCCACCGCGGCTGGCAACCCTTCGCCCTCGACGCACCAGCCGTCGGATTTCTCTCCAGCAACGCCTTGTTCTCCATTTTGGCATTGGGGATCGCCGTGGCCACAGTGCGCGAGCTTCGTCGCCCTCGCCAGGATGCCCAAGCAGGACCACACGTTGCCGTGCTCTCCGCTGGATTGACCGTATCGTTTGTCTATTGGATCGGTCTCCATTGGATGACCTACCGGATGAGCGGGCCCGACTCCGCCATACGCTATACCATGCCGCTGTTGATCGCAGGTTGTTTGGTTGTCGCGATGACCGGCCCCGACCGTTCCTGGGCAGACGCAGGTGCCATGAAAAAACGCCGCGAATGGCTCTGGAGCCTGCTTTCATTGACATTGATTGCCCTCCCTTTTTTCCCCTCATTTCTATCGCGGGTACGGCAAAGTGCGGAGCTGGGACACGCCATTGGCGTCGCTCCGTTCGCCACCCCTCATTACGTCCACCAGTTTCAACGGCTAGCTGGCGATAAAAGCGGGCGTCAGGTCGCATTGATACAAGATGCGATTCCGCCAGGGGTGCCGGTCCTCGCATGGATTACAGCTCCCATTCACCTCAACTACGCGAGGAATCCGATCCACGATGTGGACTTGGCGGGCCTGACTTCGCCTTGGTTGACTTTTCCCTTCTTCGGCACCCCCGAGGAACAGGTGACCTCCCTCAAGGAATTGGGAGTGGCGTACGTCATCTGGCAGCACCAAGGATTCGGAGTTCGCTCCGTCCACTACCTGCGACATCGGGAAGGCCAACCTTACAAACGACGCCACACCTCCGGACGCAACGGATTGGCGTTTGTCGAATTCATGCGAACCCTATCCGCGTCTCCTCACCTCTCCGACACCCTCTACGACGACGGAGAAATCCGCCTCTTCCGCTTGAAATGAATATCACTTCTCGGCCGCCACGCCAGATGGCGAGGCCGAAAGGAACGGACGGTTACTTGCCCGCGCGAGCCGCTCTTGTCGGAGACGGCCCCGCCGAAGCCGCTGCCGAATGATGACTCGCCAAAGGCGGAATGTATCGAAGACAGGATGAAATTTGCTTAGGCACCCCTCCGGGCGCGAACGGTAGTCGATCGGAAGCTCAGCGACGATATGGCCCCGATTGAGGGCAGCCAGGGTCGCGGTCGAGGTACAAGAAAACCCGTTGGGCAATTCGTCGAGAATCTCCATCAGAGAACCTCTCCGGAAGAGCCGCAACCCGCTGTTCAGGTCCGGAATCCGTCGACCCCAGAGCACACTGACGCAACAACAGTTGAATCGTTTCACCAAGCTTCTCATCAGGCGAAACCGTCCATAATCCACCGCACGTACTCCCACGACTTGGTCGGAATCGCCAGCATGACGAAGCATCCGAAAAAGGTCGGATGCCTTGTAGGTGCCATCGCCGTCGATCCACGCGATCCACTCACCCACCGCCTCTCGCGACCCAATGTCACGGGCGCGTCCGCTTCCCATACGTTTCGGATTTCGGATCGCTCGGATAGGACCAGGCAGTGCCGCCACCGCTTCCGGTGTCCCATCGGTGCTCCCATCATCGACCACAATCAGCTCGACCGAGACTGCAGCCACCTCCGCAGCGGACAGCAATTCGTCCACAACCTTCCCAATGGTATGCCCCTCGTTATACACCGGGACAACAATCGATAACACCAGCGGGGCTTCTTTAGCGGCCGCGCTGATGCCACTTGTCCCACCTTTCCCACAGGGCAGCGACCTGACGTTCATTATTTAAAAAGAGACTACGACACAAATGAGATTCCGCGACGATGGGTGTGAAAGGGGAAAGGGCAATTCCCAAAATCCCGATAGCATCCGCCGTCTTGAAGGGATTAAAACCAGTGCTCGAACCGCCCCTGGATCGAAACGACACTATTCTTTTGTTCCGACTCAAGCTGGCTTTGAGATGTCTAACAGCGGTCAAGCCCTCTGCTCCGCTCCCAAGGTTGCTGAAACATGGACGGCACCTTCTGCCCCACCTTCAGCCCATGAGGAGCGATTGGGCACCGTCGATAAAGATGTTGGTGCCGGTGATATGCGAGGCGTGATCGGAGGCGAGGAAGGCAACGAGATCCGCGACTTGTTCGGGTTTTCCCGGCTTGCCACGGGTGAGTGGGATCCGCCCGTCGGGATATTTTACCGGTTCTTGTTCCCGGGAGAGGTTTCGTTGGGTGGTGTTCTCGGAGATGTTGGTGTCGATCGCTCCGGGGCTGACGCAGTTCACACGGATACGGTGTTTTGCAAGTTCGAGGGAGATCATTTTCATGAATCCGACAATGCCAGCCTTTGACGTGGCATAGGCGCTGGCTCCGGTATTCGAGAACATCCGCGTTCCATTGACAGAAGCTGTGATGATGATCGAACCTCCCTGCCTTTCCAACAGCGGAAGCGCCCGGCGGACGGTAAAAAATGTTCCGGTAAGATTGATCCGAATGGTTTTCTCCCATTCCTCTGGCTTGAGCTCACGCAGGGGTGCCCACACTCCGTTGATTCCCGCGTGGGCAAACAATACGTCCAACCGGCCCCAGTGGGACTCAATCCGATTATAGGCACGGCAGAGATCCGCATCGCTGGCGATGTCTGCCTGAATGGCAATGGCGTCGCCTCCTCCCTCACGAATCTTCGCCGCGACGCGCTCGATATTTTCTGCCGTCCGTCCCAATACAGCGACGGCATAACCCTCTTCGTAAAGCCGCAGGCATGTCGCCCGGCCGATTCCTTCTCCGCCCCCGGTCACCAGCGCGACCTTCAACTGTTTCTCCTGCTCGTTCATATAGGTCGAGCTACCGCATCGAAGATGCCAGCAGAGAAGCCATTGCGCTAAGCAGCTTATATGGATCGACTTCGAAAATGCGAAGGCCGCATCTATCGGTTTTCTCGTGCGATTTGCCCAGCCGCCACCGGCTCCGGCGTCCATCCTGCCTCTAGAACCCTCGAACGGCCTCAGTTGGAAAAGTGAGCAACTGCCGCGTCGCGGTCGCGGCCGATCTGGGCTTTTAAAGCATCGAGGGTTTCGAATTTGCGCTCGGGTCGCAGAAAACGTTCCCAATAAACGCGCAATTGATCACCCACACTCCATGGCTTTTCCGCCAGAAGATGTACTTCGAGCAGCGGAGTGGTCGCAGATTGTTCGACCGTGGGACGGAGCCCATAGTTGGCCACGGCGGGAACCGCCGATTTGTCAGGCCCCGTAACCGAAACCGCATACACGCCAAGGCGCGGCATGAGCTCGGGTTCCCATTGAAGATTGAGGGTTGGAAAGCCGATTGTGCGCCCCAGCTTGCGCCCTTCGACCACCGGACCTTCCGCATAATAGTCGTAGCCGAGCATCGCGTTGACTGCCTCAATTTTCCCCTCGCTCAACGCGGCGCGGAGCCTGGAACTGCTGACGGGCTCACCATTAAACCGAAATCGATCCACACTGAACACGTCGATTCCCAGCGGCCGCGCATCGACCACCATACGTGCCACGTCGCCCAGTCGACCGCGACCATAACGGAAATTTTCACCGACATGGATACTGCCCAGTGTCGGAATGACTTCCTTCAAATAAGAAAGAAACGATTCCCCCGGCAGCTGTGCAAATGCGGCGTCAAAGGTGCGCGTCACCAGCAGATCGACTCCCAGTTTAAATATCTCCCGCTGTTTCAAGACCGGCGGCATCAGCAAACGGGTCGGATTTTCAGGGCGAAAGATCCGGCTGGGATGTGGAGCAAAGGTAAGCACGGCGGCGATCCCGCCTTCATGACGCGCCGTGGCGACTGCCGACTCGATGACGCTCTGATGGCCAAGATGAACGCCATCGAACATGCCAACTGCCAACGCAACGGGTTTTCGCCGGCCGTTTTCCCGGGCGTTATTCCAAACCAACCGGGCTCCGGGAATCCGGAACCCCTCGGGGCCTTTGTCAGGCTGCGCTGGCAGCGATGGGTTCAACCTGGAAGAACGGTGCTTGGCACCGCCTGATACGGAGGGATGATCCAACGGCGGATCTCGGCCACATCCAGCTCTTCGAATTCCGCCAGTTCGAGCGAGTTTTCGATTTCGAATTCACCGATCTCCGTCCGACGGAGGGCCTTGAGGTGTGCTCCACAACCGAGCTTTTCGCCCAGATCGTGAATGAGGGTTCGAATGTAAGTTCCTTTGCTGCAGGCGACGGTGAACTCGAGGTCCGGTTCGTTATAGGCATCAAGAACGAGGGATTTGATACGCACCACGCGGGCTTCGCGTTCCACTTCCTGTCCTTTTCGCGCCAGTTTATAGAGCGGAACCCCATTGATCTTTTTCGCGGAAAACATCGGTGGGGTCTGGTATTGATCGCCTTCGAATTCCTTGAAAGCCGCGTTCAAGTCAGACGTGTTCAGTGCTGGAACCGGACGCTCTTCCACAACCTCACCGTCGCTGTCTTGGGTGTCGGTAATGACTCCCAAATGCGCTACACCTTCGTAGACTTTGTCCAGGCCCATCAAATACTGGGAGAGCTTGGTTGCCTTGCCGACGAGGATGATCAGCAGACCCGTCGCATTGGGATCGAGGGTTCCGGCATGCCCGACGCGTTTCATGCGCAATTTGCGGCGGACCCGGTCCACCACGTCGTGCGAGGTGATTCCCGCAGGTTTGTCGATCAGGAGGACTCCTACGAAATCTCCGCTATTCTGTGCCATGAGATGCCTTGTTAAACTGTGCCTGAAGCGATTGCACGAGGACTGGAAGAAATGCCTCCAGAGCCCCGTCGGGATTAAAACCAGCCGCGCACGCGTGCCCGCCGCCATTGAACTGTTTGGCCAGCTGATCCACCCGCATTGCAGGATCCTTGGCGCGGAAACTGCCTTTCAAGGCTCCCTCCCGCTCTTCAAGTAATACACCAATATCGACGCCATCGATCGCGCGGGCGTAATCCACCAACCCTTCGGTATCTTCCTTGCGGGCACCCGTCTCTTTGAAATCGGAGTCGCGCAAGATGCCGATAACGGCCCGCCCGCCGCACTGGTATTGGAAGCTGGCGAGGAACCGTTGCAGCAGTGCCAGCTTGGCCGGGCTTTCCTTTTCGTAAAGTTCCAGCGCAGCCGCAGCGGGATCCGCACCAAAGTCCATCAAGGCACGGCACAGATCAAACGTCCGCTTGGTAGTGGCACTGAAACGAAACTGTCCCGTGTCGGTGGCAATCCCAATGTAAAGGGCCTGCGCCGTCACCGGATCGATGGCATATCCATTGTCGATGAAGATGCCTGCCAGCAACTCTCCGGCGGCCGCACTCGCGCCATCCACGAGATTGCAATCGCCATACAGGGCGTTGGAAATGTGGTGGTCGACATTCAATGCCACCGTTGGAAATGCCTCCTGCAAGACGGGGCCGAGGCGTTTCCGATCCGCACAGTCGACCGTCACCGCCACGCGGCCGGTGAGGTCAGCCTCGTGATCCCGAAAGAAAGGCGTGTCGGCGACAAATGCGGCGCACATCGGCGGAACCTCGTGATGATTCACGGCGATCGCGTCGATCCCGCGCTGGCGCAGGATCCGGGTAATCGCCACCTGTGAACCGATGCAGTCCCCGTCCGGACGAAGATGGCCGAGCACAGCAACGCGTTGCCCCTCGAGTTCGGTGACCGCCTGTTCAAAGGCGGGCGAATGGTCGGGATAATAGCTCATGAAATCAATCTTTGGGCGGGCTGCCGGGAAAGCCCTCTTCGGGCAAGGGATCCTGAATATCGAGTTCGTCGAGCAATGCATTCAGGCGAGCGCCCCGCTCCACCGAAGGATCGTAAATGAACTCCAGCTGCGGGAGGTATTTGAGCACGATCACGCTGCCGACCGCCTGTTGAATCTCCACCCGGCGGCGGCGAAGCAGTGATTCCGCGCGCATCCGCGTCTGCTCGTCGCCCACCGTCGAATAAAACACTTTCGCCTGGCGAAGGTTGGCGGCCGTCTCCACTTCGAGGATGGTGATGGCTACCGCTTCCGACTGATAGCGGGAATGCAGCACACGGCTGATTTCCCGTTTCAGAAGTTCATTTACTCGAACGACACGTTGTCCCATGGCACAAGCGGTTGTGACGAAAGTCGGAAGGCTGAAAACAGAGTCGGTGTGCGCCTAAAGCGACGATTTGACCTTCTGGATCTCGAAGACCTCGATGGTATCGCCTTCCTTGTAGTCGTTCACGCCCCGCAGACCGATACCACATTCGTAGCCGGCCCGCACTTCGCTGACGTCGTCCTTGAAGCGACGGAGCGTGCTGACTGGAGCCTCAAGGCGCATTTCGTCGCCACGATAGAGCCGGGCCAAGCCATTGCGGATAATCTTGCCTTCGGTGATCATACAGCCGGCGACAAATCCCTTGGCCAGCGGGAAGACTGCACGCACTTCGGCGGCGCCAACCTTGTGTTCGACCAGCTCCGGCTCGAGCTCGTCAGCCATCGCATCTTTCACGATATCGATCAAACGGTAGATGATCTTGTCCGAATAGATCGTGATGTCGTGGTGTTTGGCCAAGGCCTGAACGCCGTTCTCCAAGCCGACATTGAAGGCGATGACCGCAGCGTTGGCCGCGTCGGCCATCGTGATATCGTTCTTGGTGATTGCCCCCACGCCCATGTCGATGACGTTGAGGTTGATCTTGTCGCTCTTGATCCCCAGCAGGCTGGTAGCAAGTGCTTCGGCCGTGCCATAAACGTCGGCTTTGACGATGACCGCAAAGCTCTTTTTCTGCGTCTTGGCAATGGCTGCAAACAGATCTTCGATTGTCGCGCCGCCGCTCTCCTGGCGCTGAGCTGCCTCAAGCTTCTTGCGCTCGAGCTCGTTTTCTTCGGCTTCGCGCTTGGCCATGCGCTCGTTTTTAACCGCCCGGAAATGATCTCCCGCACTGGGAGGTCCGGACCATCCAACGACGCGGGCCGGAGTTCCGGGAGTGGCCAATTTCATCGGCTTTCCGTAGTCGTCGAGCAATTGGCGCACCCGGCAATAGTTTTCGCCAGAGACCAAGGCATCACCCGGACGCAGGGTTCCCCTCCGCACGATGACGGACGCCGTCGATCCGCGACCGACCTCTTTTTGTGCTTCGAGGATAACTCCTTCCGCGTCTGCCTTGGGATTGGCTACCAGCGTCTCCATGATTTCCGCCTGAAGGAGAATTGATTCAAGCAAGGCGTCGATGCCTTCGCCCTTCAAGGCGGAGATCTGTGCTGAAAGGGTTTCCCCACCCCAAGCTTCAGGCGACAGGTTGCGTTCCTGCATCTGCCGGTAAACCTTGTCGATGTTGGCACCGGCGGCGTCCATTTTATTGATCGCCACCACCACCGGGAGGTTCGCATTCCGGATGTGCTTCAGGGCTTCATCCGTCTGCGGCATGAATCCGTCGTCAGCGGCCACCACCAGCACAGCGATGTCCGTAACGTTGGCTCCGCGCGCGCGCATGTTCGAAAACGCGGCGTGCCCGGGCGTATCGATAAAGGAAATTTTCTTGTCGTTGTGCGTGATCTGGTAGGCACCGATATGCTGCGTGATGCCACCGGCTTCGCCCCCGACAACATTGGCTTTGCGGATTGCGTCGAGCAGCGTCGTTTTGCCGTGGTCGACGTGGCCGAGGATACACACAACGGGCGGGCGTGGCTCGAGCAATTCACTTTCATCCACTTCCGGAGCTTCTTCTTTCGCCGCCGGAACAGCACCTTCGCCCCGGTGCCGAATTTCGAGTTCGAAACCGGATTTTCGAGCCAGGCGCGTGGCGATTTCTTCGTCGATCCCAGTGTTCATCGACGCGAAAATGCCCAGCTCCATCAGTTCGGAAATCAGCTGGAATGGCTTCCGCCCGATTTGGACTGCAAAATCGCGGACCACGATCGGCGTTTTGACCTGCAAGCGCCGCAATTCCACCGGTGCCGCTTCTTCCACGTCCTCACTCTCTGCGGCAGGAGCCGCCGAGCCGGGCCGTGGAGGAAGCACCGGTGGCGGGGCCACCGGGCGCGGTGCAGAAACAGCGGGAGGTGCCGCTGGAGCCGGGCGCTTTCCAGGAATGGGCGGCGGAGCACCCGGTGATTTGACGGCCGGAGCTTCAGGAGGAGCGGCCGGTGGCGGGGCTTCTTCCTTGACGTCCGTTCGCAAAACCGGGCCACGGGAAAGAGTCGGTGCCGAAGGTGGCACTTTTACGGGCTGTGCGGAAGGTACCACCGGTTTGCGGATGGTAACTGCGGGCCCCGAGGGAAGGGGCGGTGGCCCCCCGGCACGGGCGGCAGCGGGGCGTGGGGGGGCAACGGGTGGTGGGGCACTCCGTTGGGATTGGGACTCGGCTTCAGCTTCCTGTCGGGCGCGCTCACGCTCGACATCTTCCTTCGATCGTACGAGGGCTCCTTCCGGACGGCGTAGGGCCGGAGCATCTGCGGACTTCTCCGCTTCCTTGGCTGCCGGTGCTTCTGCAGCATTCTCTTCCGTTGCCGGCTTGCCGAATTCCTCGCGCAGGCTTTCGGCTGAGATGTTGTCGACAGTACTGGATGCGCTTTTCACCTGATATCCACGCTCTTTAAGAATGGAAATCAGTTCGGCATTCTCCATGCCAAGATCTTTGGAAAGCTCGTAAATACGGACACTCATATAAATTATCTTCGGGTCGAACGAATGATGGGTTGGGACAGGACAGAGAAAGCTTAGGACTGCGCGCCCCGGAAGTCCGCAACCATGCGGACCAGTTGAGCGGAATCGTCGGTAGTGAAGCCAAGCGCTTCGAGATCCTTGGCCTCGACATCCTCAAATGTCTCCGGCGAGGTAAAGCCATTGGAAACAAGAAAGGCGGCGACGTCGTAAGAAATTCCGGGAACGGCCTGCCATTTGACAATGCCTTCCTGCATCATCGTGTCAAAGCCGACCTCGTGGACTTGTTCTTTGGAGATGTCCAATTTCCAGCCCATCAGCTTGCTGGTCAGGCGGGCGTTCTGGCCTCGGCGACCGATGGCAATGGCCAGATCTTCTTCGTTCACTTCGAAGTAGATGCGGCGCTGAGCCTCATCGAGCTGGATGTTCCGAGGAACGGCGGGCTTGATTGCTTCGCGCAGAAAATCGACCACATCCTCGCACCACGGGATAATATCAATCTTCTCACCCCCCAGTTCGCGCACGATACTTTTGACCCGCGCACCGCGTGATCCCACGCAGGCACCGACCGGATCCACTTTGGCATCGTTGCTACGCACTGCAATTTTAGTGCGGTAGCCGGGTTCGCGGGCGATGGAATCCAACACCACGGTGCCGTCAGCAATTTCCGCCACTTCGAGTTCGAAAAGCCGCCGGACAAAGCGAACACTGGAACGGGAAAGAATCAGTTCGGGGCCACGGTTGGTTGGTTCGATATTCACCAACAGGCAGCGAATCCGTTCTCCCGGAGCATAATCTTCACCGGGAACCCGCTCGCGCGGCGGGAGGATGGCTTCGGCCTTGCCGAGATCGACGATGAGATTTCCCCGCTCCCGGCGGCGGACAATGCCGGAAACGATGTCACCAACCTGATCCTTGTAGTCGTCGTAAATCCGCTCTTTCTCAAATTGCCGCAGGCGCTGCATAATTGCCTGGCGCGCCGTCTGCGCGGCGATACGACCGAGGGCCTCGGGATCCATCTCCCGTTCGATAAAGAGACCAACCTCCGCCTCTGGATTGAGTTGCCGGGCTTTCTCAATGTGAATTTCCCGTTTTGGATCGCTCACGGAATCAACCACTTCCAAGAGCGACCAAGCTTTGAGCGCACCGGTTCGGGGATTGATTTCAATACGTAGTTCAGTCCCGGCGTTGACGCCTCGTTGGGCGGCTCCGCGAATGGCGTTGGCGATCGCCGAGATCATCTCCTCGCGGGCGATCCCCTTCTCCTTTTCCATATACTCCAGGACGGAAAGAATTTCTTGGCTCATCGGTGCTGTGCTTGGCTTTGAAGACAAAAAAAAGCGGGCGGATGGCCCACTCTCTGGTCTGTCAGAGGTTGAAAAAGATGAATACACCGGCGGGCTCGTTCCTTGTCAAGACCTTGACCGTGAGACAACGGGCAATTCCAACCATGCTCCGTTTCTGAGCGCTGCGTTTCCGCTGCAGGATTCAGCCAGTTTCACGGGCGCGGCCCCGAGGGTGAAACCGGGTATGCGCATCCAGCAGGCGCTCGGGCTCCACTTTGGTATAAATTTCAGTCGTGGTGATGTCGGCGTGTCCCAGCATTTCCTGGATCGAACGCAGATCGGCCCCATTGCTCAGCAGATGGGTGGCAAAACTATGCCGCAGCAAATGGGGCTTCACGGGTTTTTCAATGCCTGCTTGTTCCGCGTACACTTTGATCCAATGCCAAACGGTTTTACGACTGATGGGTGTGCCCCGGTTACTGAGGAAGAGGGCACTGCCCGTTTTTGCCCGGACAAAATGCGGGCGGCCGTGGGCCAGATAGCGCTGAATTGCCGCCACTGCCGCTCGGCCGACTGGAACGATGCGGTCCTTGTTGCGCTTACCCGCATCGATTCGCAGAAAGCCTTCATCGAGATCCAGAGCGTGGAGCGGCAATCCGCACAGTTCTGAAACCCGCAGTCCACTGCTGTAGAAGAGCTCCAGAAATGCCCGATCGCGCAGCCCTTGTGGTGACAGGCGGCTGGGTGTTTCCAGAAGCCGCTCGACCTCTTCCGGCGAAAGGGTGCCCGGCAGTTTTCGGATGAGCTTGGGGGCTGAGAGCAATTCCGTAAAATCATCGGCGCGGCGGCGCTCCTTGACCAGAAAACGGGCCAGCGCCCGAAGGGCACTTAATTTGCGGGCGAGCGAAGAGGGTGCATAGTCATCACCACTCAAGGAGCGCAGCCAAGCCCCGGCGTCTTCTCCCGACACCGTTTCCCATGAAGGAACTCCCTGCCGCTGGAGAAAACGGGCGCATTGGACCAAGTCGCTCTCATAACTGGAAATCGTATGGAGCGCCCTCCCCTTTTCCAGCTCGATAAAAATGGCCAACGCATCAATCGGCTCGGCCCAATGGGCCGGAAGCATTTCAGTACTGCACGCGGTCATCAGGTGGGGAGCAGAGCAGCCCGCGGCTTCTTTCACAAGCAGGGATCAATGCACTTCCACCCATGAGTTGAACATTGCGCCGCAGCGGGAAGCAGCTGAAATAACGCGCTATGCAGATCGATGATCGGGAACACACCCGGGAACTGACACCCACGGATCTTCGCGGAATCCTCAAATACGTCCCGCAATGGCGTAATCACACCTTTGTTGTCGCGCTCGATGGCTCTGTGATTGAGGACGACAATTTCAACAACGTCATGCTCGAACTCGCGGTGCTGCGCAATCTGAGCATCCGGATTGTCGTGGTTTACGGGATCGGTGCCCAGCTTGCGCGGCTTGGAGCCGATCGCGGTGTCGCAGTGACCGATATCCGCGGTTATGGACCAACCGATGCCGCTACACTCGAATTGGCAATCGAAGCGAGTGGACGTGTCGGCCACAGCATCTACCGCGGCCTGACCCAGATGGGGCTTCAGGTTGCGGCCCCCAATGCGATTCGTGCAACCGAACGCGGCGTGATCAAAGGAGTGGACCAACTCTTTACCGGAAAGGTTGAGCGCATTGACGAAGAATTCCTCAACCACCTGATCATCAAGGAAATTGTTCCCGTTATCGGGCCGATTGCCTTTACGAGGGACGGGGCTCCGCTCCGTCTCAACAGCGATTTGCTGGCCTCCCGCGTCGCCATTGAATTGCACGCGTCGAAGTTGATGTTCCTGTTGCCGGCTCCCGGCTTGAGTTACCGTGGCAAGTTCTGCCTCAATTCGCCCGTCGACCAGGTTCGAAAAATCCTCGAAACGGATCCAGAAGCAATTGATGAGGTCGTGCGGAGCAAAGCCAAATATGCGGTCGAAACGATCGAGGCAGGAGTGCCCCGAGCTCACTTGATTGACTGTCGCATCTACGATGGCCTTCTGACCGAGGTTTTTTCAAAAGTAGGGATCGGCTCGATGATTCACAGCAATCCGTACACGCAGATCCGGCGCGCGCGAAAGAAGGATGTCACTCCCATTTTCAACATTACGAAAAATGCCGTGCGCGATGAATCGCTGCGGGCGCGGACCCGCGAAAGCATCGAAAAGGCGATTGACCAATATTATGTCTATGAAATCGACGAAAGCGTGATCGCTTGTTTTCGCCTGACCGAAATCGGCGCGGATTCCGTGGAGCTGGGATCTGTTCTGGTTCAGGCTGCCTACCAGGGGCGCAACATTGGAAAGACGCTGGTCGACTTTGCCATTACAGAAGCGGGTCAGCGCGGCAAAAAACGGCTTTTCGCGCTGTCAACCCAGGCAGTTCCCTTTTTCAAGCGGGTATGTCATTTCACGGAAGGATCCGAGGACGACCTTCCTCGGGAACTGCGCGAGCTCGCCGGTTCGAGCGGCCGCAACTCCCGCATCTTTTACCGCGATATTGAAAAGCCGCACGAGGACACCCGCTGAAGCATGACGCCGCCGGCCACGGCAGAAGTGATCGAGCTATCAGGCGGCGCACGTCTCGGGTACGCGCGGTATGGAGACCCGCGGGGCCGTCCACTGCTGTTCTTTCACGGATGGCCCGGTTCACGCTTGCAGGGAGCCATCGCCCATGAAGCCGCCCACAAACTGGGGTGGTGCTTGGTCGCCCCGGATCGCCCGGGGATCGGGCTGACGACGTGCCCGGAACCCCATACATTGACCAGCTGGCCTTCGCGCGTGGTTCAGCTGATGGAGCGGTTGGGTTGGGATGATTGCCACCTATTGGCAATTTCCGGAGGTGCCCCCAGTACGCTCGCGTGTGCCACGGCCTTTCCCCAGCATTTCCGAGGCGTGGGTATCGTCTGCGGGGCGGTCAGCCTCTCCGAAGCCCCCTCGCGGGAAGGCCTGTTCCCGCTCTTCCGCCTGCTCCTGAGCCTGGACCGAAACCTGCCGGTGCTCTCGCCGTGGGTTCTGCGCGCGATGAGCGTCTACTTGCGCTTGCTTCCTCCCTCCCAGGCATTGGCTCCACAGCAATTTCTCATGCGGGGGGCGGACCGTCAGGTTTTTGCGCAAACCCGCCATCGCCGCAGATTGGCAGACGCTTTGCGTGAGGCTTATCGTCAGGGACCCGAAGGGGTGCTCTGTGATGGACGCACGATTGCAAAGCCGTGGAATTTTAACTGGCGGCAAGCTCCACAGAAGGTTCCGACGCGGTTTTGGCACGGCGATGCCGACGGTACCATTCCCCTGTCTTTGGCACGCTGGGCGGTGGAAGAAATGGATTGCAGCGAACAGCTCCGGATATGGCCAGACGAGGGTCACTTCTCCCTGCCGATCAACCACAGTGAGCGAATCCTTTACGAACTGGGCCAATTGAATCCTTAGGAGATTCCCCTCTCCAAGAAACGAACCAATTCCGCATTCGCCTTTTTGCAGGCAATAAGACTGAATGCTCTTTCCCGTGATTGACGGGTATTTTTCGTATGCATCTCTCAGCTCATGGCAGCAGTCATCCCGGACACCAACGCCCTGAAAATGAAGACGCATGGGGATGCGATGTTGGAAGAGGGTTCTTTGCCGTCGCCGACGGGCTTGGAGGATTGCCGGATGGAGCATTGGCAAGCCGTATTGCGATTGATGTCGTCGAGAATGCGCTGAGCAGTGCAGCCGAGCCATTCGAGCTGAGAGGATTGGCCCAACTGATCCGGACCGCGCATGCCCATGTGCTCAATGAAGGCCGGCAGCTGCATCCGGAAACAGGAATTGGGACCACGCTGACACTCGCCCTGATCCAAGAGAACGAGCTTTTGATTGGCCATGCGGGAGATTCGGCGGCGTTTTTGTGGAACCGAGATGCGGGCTTGGTACAACTTACGCAAGAACACACCTTGGCCGCTCTCTATCGGGAACGCGTTCCGCCGGGGGAAGTCCTCCCCGCTTATTTTGAGCATACCTTGACCCAGTGTCTGGGAATGACCGAAACGTTTGAACCAAGCTTTACCTCACATGTTCTGAAGGGAAAGGACCGCCTGCTCCTGTGCACCGATGGCGTGACCAAAGTGCTCTCCCTGCGGAAAATCAGCGCGCTGCTTTCCCGTGCCCGCTCACCGGAATCGGCCGTGAAACGCCTCGAGGAGGCGGTGTTCAAAGCGGGTGCACCCGACAACCTGACTCAAGTCGTTGTTTTTTGCGATTGATCAACTCCCGGTGGTGGGACCGCGGGCGCTTTGACGGCGCGCCAAGGCGATCAGCTCAAGAAACTCCCGACGTGCACCTTCGGGATCTTGCCCAATTGCCGAACGAGCCAACCCTTCGACCAGATCCCAGTCCGTACCGCCCCGGAATTCGCTCCCACGCAACATCATCCCAAAACCAACCACAGCGGCGGACCAACGAAAATCGTCGGAAGCCTGCCGCCAGGAAGGGATTGTCGGCGCAGCTGCCAGCCGATGCTCAACCAAGCGGCTGGCAGTCGAATCGGGCAGCTTGTAACGCAGCTTCACGGTCAACAATTCGCGATCGATAGGCTCTTTTTCGTCAGCGGAAGCCGTCACTTTTTGGTAGCGCAATTGATCGGCATCCGGTTGATTCCAAACGATCCCCGCCGGCACGATTTCATAAAGTGCGGTCACGTGATGCCCCGCACCAATCTCGCCCGCGTCCTTGCGGTCATCATTGAAATCCCGAGCAGCGAGGCCGCGGTTCTCATAGCCGATCAGGCGATAGGCTTGAACGTGCCTCGGATTGAACTCCACTTGAACTTTCACGTCCTTGGCAATCGTCACCAGCGTTCCGGCCGCGCGGGAACCAAATGCCCGCTCCGCCTCTTGCTCCCTGTCGATATAGGCAAAAGTGCCGTTCCCGCGGTTGGTGATGGCTTCAAGCATGGCGTCATTCAAGTTATCCGTTCCAAACCCGAAAACACTGAGAAACACCCCGCTGGCCGCTTCAGAGGCAACCATCTCCACCAGCTCGGCCCGATCGGTCATTCCCACATTAAAATCGCCGTCCGTGCAAAGGATCACCCGATTATTGCCTTCCGGCACCATGTGAGCGCGCGCCAGTTCATAGGCCCGCTGGATGCCGGCACCACCGGCGGTCGATCCTCCCGCTTTCAAACGGTCGATCGTGTGGAGAATGGTTTCACGATTATTCGCGGTAGTGGAGGGCAAGGCGACCGCTTCGGCTCCTGCGTAGGTGACGATTGCCACGTGATCCCGCCCGTCCAGTTTTTCAACCAGCTTGCGCAGGGATTTTTGCACCAGCGGAAGGCGCTCAGGCGCATCCATGGAGCCGCTGACATCAATCAAAAATACAAGATTGCTCGGTGCCCGCTCGCTCCACGCGATTTCGTAGCCTTTCAAGCCGACGCGGACAAGACGGTGACGAGGCTCCCAAGGTGCTTCTGCAATCTCCAGATCGACACTGAACGGAGGGTCCCGCGTTTCCGGAGCGGCATGATCATAACTGAAGTAATTGAGCAGCTCCTCGATGCGAACGGCACCGGCAGGAGGATTCCGCCCCTCCGTCAGCAGACGACGCACATTGGCATAACTGGCCGTATCGACATCGATTGAAAAGGTTGAAAGCGGTTCCGCCCGCGGTGACACAAATCCACGCTCCTGCAGGCGATCATAGCTTTCGTGGGAAATCCGTTCGGCAATGGGCGCTTCATAACGGCCGATGACACCCCCGAGCTCAACAGCGCTGATATCTTGTGCAAGATCGGCCCCAAAACGATTTCCGGCCAGGGTGCTACTGCCAACATAGCCGGAACCATCTGCCGCAATTTCGACTTCAAACGGTGTCAATGTAAACCGCTCCATCGCTTCCTCCGCGGCCGGTTTTTCCGGTTTCTTCGGTGCAACACGAGCAACGGCAATTCCCGCTGGCAGGTCGTATTGGATGCCAGCGTCAGGAAGGTTTGCGGCCACTGAGCCTTCGGAAATATCCCGGCCGATCGGCGGGGGTTCCGGTGCGAGCATCAGGCGGTCCAGCGCGGCAAGCGGATCAACTGATGCCTCTTGAGGTCCTCCCGCAAGATCGAGGGAAGCCAGCTCACTCATAATCGCTTCTTCGCGGGCGGCGTCTTCCGCTTCTTCCGCCTGAATCCGCGCCGCCAATGCTTCCGCCGCGGGCGAGCGGAATTTAAGATCTTCGGGATTCAGCGGCTCCACTTCAACCAGATCGGAGCGGATCTCCGGTTCCTCAAAGCGGTCTGCAACATTCTTGAACACCGTCAGACCGACCAAGGCGAGGCAGGCAGCCAGTGCCGCGCCGTAAGCCCCATAATGAGCCCGGCTCCCGCGGTCCCGTCCGATGCCGCGGAGCCCCGGTGCTTCGCGTTCGAAGCGGGCAATCCGACCGGCGCGCGCCGAGGCGGAAAGGTGCTCCCCGGGCCGTTTCGCTGGAGTTTTAAGCGTCCCCGGGTTGGCGGGTGCGGGTTCATCAGCCAGTGCTGCATTCAGCTTGGCTGCCGTCGACTGAATCTCCGCAACCACGGATTGCAGCTGGGGATCGGCAGCCACTGCGGCCTTCACCCGCGCGTGGGCTTCCGGATCATGTAGCTCGCCCAGAGCATAGGTCGTTAAAATGGGATCGTCGGTCTTCATGCGGTTTTTCCTTCTCCTGTTCCCATCTCCGCATCGTTGGAAAGCGTATGGCGCAGGGATGTCATCGCGGTGTGCAGTAATACGCCAACGGTGTTGACCGTCTTGTGTGTTACTTCAGCGATTTCCTGATAACTTAAATGACTTTGAAATTTCAGCCGGACCACCTCCCGCTGTGCGGGCGGCAATCGGTCTATGCACTGAAGGACACGGTCGTGCGTGTCCCGCTGCTCGGCAGCATGCGCCGGATCCGGAGCCGCCTCGTCCGGTGTTACAGCCGATAATGCGGCCTCCAGCGGGCTCATCCGGCCATCTTTTCGCAGTCCGTCGATGAGGCGGGTTCGGCATACCCGAAAAAGCCATGGGACGAGTCGATCTTCCAATTTCTCACGCGACTCTTTGCAAAGCCGTAAAAAGGTTTCCTGAACAGCGTCTTCAGCCCGCGCGTAATCGCGACAAATGCTGAAAGCATAGCGCAACAATGCCGGGCGGTGTTCGTTGTCCACGGAGCGGACCCACGCGGGAAATTCGGCAACAGGCTCATCGCTCATCCGAGGGCTGGAAGGTTTATGATCAGGTCCATTCATGAGCGATACGACAAAGGGGTGACTATTCTTAGCAAAATTTGTTCAGCGAGTGCACATCGTTGGCGCACCCTTACAAATCCAATCGCAGTTGCCGATGATCCTCTTCATCTGGTTCAGGAAACCGAACCCCTACCCCGATCAGGCGCACGGCGTGCGGACTGCGCCCAAATGCTTCCGCCAACAAGGCCTCGAAATGGGTGCGATCGAGCTGGCCGGAAATGCCTTCTTTGGTGGTCGATTGAAAATTGGCGAACTTCAGCTTCAGGAAGATCTTTCGAAAGGCACTTTCCGACGCCCGCTTGCGGAGATCTTCCGCCAGCTCGGCCAGCAGCGGATCCAGTGCATGTCGACAAGCTTCCAGCGTCGTGAGGTCTTCCAGAAAAGTCCGCTCGCAACTCAACGACTTGCGAATACGCGTACTCTCGACCGGACGGTCGTCTTCTCCTCTACAACGCACGTAGAGTTCTTCACCCCAAGCTTGCCCGAGCAGACCCAAAACCTCGTGGCGGGAAAGTTTTTGAAGATCGCCGCACGTTTTCAATCCGGCAGCAGTAAGCCGAGCCTCTCCTTTCGGACCCACTCCCGGGATCTTGCGGAGCGGCAAGCTTTGCATGAAAGCACTGACATCCTGCGGTTGAATCGCGAACTGGCCGTTGGGTTTACGCCAGTCGCTGGCAATCTTGGCCAGCATTTTGTTTGCTGCGATACCCGCGCTGGCAGTGAGGCCGGTTTCGCGGCGGATAGTCTGTCGAATTTCCCGCGCGATATCCCATGCAAATCGTTGGTGATGCGAAACGTCCAAATAAGCCTCATCCAGAGAAAGAGGCTCTATAAGCTCGGTGTATTTTCGGAAAATCGCCCGAATCCGCCGCGATTCAGCCCGATAAACATCGGACCTCAATGGTTTTAGAACAAGCTGAGGACATAGCTGACGGGCTCGAAAGAGTGGCATGGCCGAGCGGCATCCGTATTGCCGGGCCACGTAGTTACAGGTTGTCAGTACGCCCCGGCCCGAATCGCCCCCTACTCCCACAGGAAGATGGGCTACCGAAGGATCATCACGGCATTCAATCGCCGCGTAAAAACAGTCCATGTCGACATGGATGATCTTTCGGCAGTTACCCATGCGAACAGGTGAACATAACAACACCTTTTGTTCCGGTGGGGAAAGATGGCAAGCGGGAAAAGCAGCCACCGCATCGCAAGAAGCAGGCTAAAACAGCCCGTTCAGCTCAGGGTAAAGGAATCACCGGCAACGTTGAAAGACCGCTGTGCTGCGTCTAGATCACCGTTCCAGAGCGTACCACACCGTATTTCCCAACAATGAGGACTCCGTCGCGGATCAAGACATCGCCCTGCTCAAAACCATCCGGTTTGCCTGCAGGATCGAGACGCACATTGTCACCGATCCGGGCGTTTTTATCAATGATTGCGTTGGTGATCACACAGTTGCGCCCCACGCCCAACCGTGGGCGATCCAGCTCGGAGTCTGCTTCCATTTCTTCCTCCGGCTCAAAAGTATCCGCGCCCATCATGACCACCTTTTCAAGATGACTGCCGTTTCGAACCACGGAACGCACCCCAATAACGCATTTGCTCAGGTGGCAGTCCGTCAAGATCGCCCCGCCCGCGATGATTGCCTCGTCGATTTTCGCACCATTGATCTTGGCCGCGGGCAAATAGCGTGCCCGGGTGTATACGGGATTCTCCTGGTCAAAGAAGTTGAATGGCGGAACGGGATCCGTCAGCTGGAGGTTGGCATCGAAAAACGCCTTTACGGTTCCGATGTCCTCCCAGTAGCTCTCGAAAATAAAACTCTTCAATGAAACCCGGTTCAACAGGTGAGGAATCACTTCCTTGCCAAAATCCGTGAAATCATTGTTCAGGCTCTCGCGGAGTTTCTTCGCGCTGAAAAGGTAGATGCCCATGTTGGCCAGTGCGTAGCGCGCACCGGCCTCCGACCCCGCCATCGATGCCATCACCTGATCGCTCACCGCCAGGCTTTCAATAATCTTGGGATCGGTAGGCTTTTCGACGAATTCACTGATTGAAAGGTCGTCCTCCACCCGCATCAGGCCTAAACCATGCACCTCGCTTGTTTTTAACGCTTTCGCCACGATGGTTACATCCGCGCCTGTCTCTTCATGCTGGACGACCAACTGCCGGAAATCCATTTGGTAGAGCTGGTCGCCAGACAAGATCAGGACGAAATCGTCGTCCGAACAATTGATGTGATGTAGATTTTGGCGGACAGCATCCGCAGTCCCCTGATACCAAGTGTCACCTTCCATCGTCTGCTCCGCCGAGAGGATATCAACAAAGCCTCCGCCAAACGGGTCAAACTTGTAGGACTCCTGAATATGCCGGTGCAGCGAGGCCGTATTGAACTGGGTAAGCACAAAAATCTGGTTTAACCCGGAGTTGAGGCAGTTGGAGATGGGGATGTCCACCAAACGGTATTTTCCGGCGAGCGGAACCGCCGGTTTGCTACGCTCCCTGGTGAGGGGATAGAGCCGCGTGCCACGGCCGCCACCCATAATAAGACAGATGATTTTGGACTTCATTGAAGGGTCAAAAGGGGGATAGAGGGGATAGGCTTGAACGATGCTGGAAGATCTGTTGCCATGCAACCAATATGTGTGGAATCGTTGGATACGTTGGTGCGCAGAACGCCAGTGCCATTCTTATAGAAGGCCTCAAGCGCCTCGAGTATAGGGGGTATGATTCAGCAGGCATCGCGGTGCTGAATGAAGGAGCATTCGAAGTCGTCAAACGGTCGGGCCGGGTGGATGTTGTTGCCCGCGCGGTGGCCGCATGCGCTCCCCGTGGGCGTCTGGGCATCAGCCACACCCGTTGGGCCACACACGGAGCCGTGACCGATGCCAATGCGCACCCACACGTCAGTTGGGACGGCAAGATCAGCCTGGTCCATAACGGCGTTATCGAAAACTATCTCACGCTCCGTAAAGAATTGACTTCCAAGGGTGTTACTTTCGTGAGCGAAACGGATACCGAAGTCTTGGTTAATTTGATCGCCTACATGTATGCCGCGGAGCTTGCCAGCGGACCGGACAACCCCGAGGCCGCCTTGACTGCCGCGGTACGCCTCAGCCTGCTTCAGGTCGAGGGCACCTATGGAATTGCCCTGATCTGCACCGACCTTCCCAAAACCTTGATCGGCGCGCGCAAGGGCAGTCCCTTGGTAGTGGGCGTGGGCCGTGGCGAGAATTTCCTCGCAAGCGACGTCTCCGCCTTCAGCGGTCGCACCGGAAATGTGGTCTACCTCGACGATAACCAGATCGTCACGCTGACTCCCGGGAACTTTATCATCAACACGATCGATGCTGTCTCGGTCAAACCACGGATCGACACCATTAGCTTGGAGCGTGACGAGGTGGAGCTCGGCGACTATCCGCACTACATGCTCAAGGAGATCTATGAGCAACCAGCCGCGCTGGAGAACGCGATGCGCGGACGCTTTTCAGCGGATGGCAGCACGTCGCAGTTTGGGGGCCTCAACCTGACCGCGCGGGATTTTCGTCAAATCGATCGCATCCTCTTCATGGGCTGCGGCACCGCTTGGCACTCCTGCCTCGTGGCCGAGTATCTACTCGAAAAATACGCCCGCATCCCGGTTGAAGTCGAATATGCGAGCGAGTTTCGCTACCGCAACGCACCGATCGGAAAAGACACCCTTGTCTGGGCGATCAGCCAGAGCGGAGAAACGATCGACACCCTTGAAGCCCAGCGGGAAGCCCAACGCAAGGGGCTCCGGGTGCTCGGCATTACCAATGCTGTCGGCTCGACTATCGCCCGGGACAACGACGGAGGTATTTTCCAGCACAGCGGGACGGAGATCGGCGTCGCCTCGACCAAGGCCTTCACCTCGCAGATTCACTTGGCCGCGATGATCGCCCTGCATATTGGCCGCTTGCGTGACATGAGTTTTGAACAGGGCAAGGAAATCGTGGCGGCACTGAAAGATGCGCCGCACCTCGTTTCACTTGTTCTCGAACAGGCCGACCGCATCAAAGCGATTGCTGGGCGCTATGCGCATTTTAATGATTTCCTGTTCTTGGGGCGCCAACTCATGTTTCCACTGGCCCTAGAGGGAGCGCTCAAACTCAAGGAGATCTCCTACATCCATGCCGAAGGTTATCCGGCGGCCGAGATGAAACACGGTCCGATCGCCCTCGTCTGTCCGGAGTGTCCCACCGTTGCGATCGCCCCGAAGGGCGAGATGTTGCGAAAATCCATTTCCAACATTCAGGAAATCAAAGCCCGGCAGGGGCCGGTCATCGCGATCACCAATGCCGGAGAAGAGTTCCCTCAGGACCTCGCGGACGAGGTCATTCACCTGCCCGCCTGCCACGAGGTCAACTTGCCCGTGGTCGCAGCGATTCCGTTACAATTGCTCGCCTACTACATCGCCCTTGCACGCGGCAAGGACGTTGATAAACCCCGCAACCTCGCCAAAAGCGTTACTGTCGAATGAGCTCGCCTTCCGCTACTTCTACAACTCCTCGCCTGCTCGTAATGACGGTGCTCGGTGCCGATCATCCAGGCATCGTTGATCGGCTGGCACGCCTCATTCGCCAGCATGATGGCAATTGGCTGGAGAGCCGGATGGCCCGTTTGGGAGGCCAATTTGCGGGGATCGTGGAAGCGCGGGTTCCCGCCTCATCGATGGCTGCGCTCCAATGCGATCTCGATGCACTTTCCGCAGAAGGCCTCACAGTGGTGGTCCAACCCGGTGCGGTCAGTGAAGCAGCCACGCCTCACGACCCTTCTCCCCTGCGGTTGCAGGTTGAGATTCTGAGTCCCGATCGTCCGGGAATACTGCGGGAGCTCACCTCACTGCTCGCCACACACTTGGCCAACGTGGAAGAACTTTCGACCCGGATCGTCCCGGCTCAATTCAGCGGCGAACCGCTTTTTAAAGCGCACCTGCGTCTGTCAATTCCTTCAGCCGACGGCCGGGATCCCTTGCGCCAGGCAATTGAGGAACTGGCCACTGATATGGCGCTCGATCTTTCGTTGGACAATTTCTGATGCGAGTCCGGTTGCCACTCCCCTCGCAGTGGGATTTTACCTGCACGTTTACCATCCGCGTCTCCGACCTCAACTATGGGGCCCATCTCGCCAATGACCGGATCCTCACCCTCGCCCACGAAATGCGAGTCCGCTGGCTGCGTTCACTGGGGTGGAACGAGATGGACATAGACGGCGTGGGCTTGATTCAGGTCGATGCCGCCCTTCAATACAAAGCACAAGCCTTTCTCGGAGACGCGTTAACCGGACGTCTTTCGGTGGTCGAAGTCAGCTCCCGCGGCTTCCAGCTGTGCTATCAACTGGAACGTGAATCGGACCAAGTGGAAATCGCCCGCATCTCCACTCATTTGCTGTTCTTCAATTATGCCAATCAGACTCTCGGTGGCACACCGGCCGCCTTCAAAAAACGGTTTGAGCGGTAACAGGATTGAGGCAATCCATTCTACGCGCCGACAAAGCGCCGGAGCCTGCGCAAAACCCGTTCCCGGCCCATGATGGATAGCATGGGGATGAAGTCGGGCCCCGAGCCGACACCGCTCACGGCATAGCGCAGGCTGGGCCACCAAGCGAAGGGTTTTTCCTCCCCATGTGCAGCGGCTAGCGCGCTGAATGATGCTTCGATCTGCACGTTATCCCAACTCTCCGCAGGAATTTTCTCGAGGTACTCCAGCGCTTCCGCCACGCGCACCTTTGGATCTGCCTTCTTCGCGATTTTTGCGCCCACGCTTTCATCAAAGCTGAAGGACTCCTGGAAAAAGTACCCCGTGAACGAAGGGAGGTTTTCCAGCGCATCGACCTTTGCCTGGCAGAGATCGAGCACCCGCTGGAAGTAATCTTCATCCGCATCCTCCGCCATTACACCCGCTTGGGTCAGCACAGGACGCGCCTGCCACGCATACGTCTCTACGGGTAGCGCCTTGAGGTGCTCAAAGTTGAAATGAGCCATCTTCTTTTCATCGAAACGTGCGGCACCTTTCTGTACATCGCCGAGTTCGAAAGCCTCAATGATTTCGCCGATCTCCATCACTTCCCGGTCTCCCTTCGGCGACCAGCCCAGCAAAGCGAGATAATTGCGGACGGCCGCCGGTAAAAAGTGACGCTGCTGATACTCTTCAATCAGGGCACCCCGATCACGTTTACTCATCTTGCCCTTCCCTTGGGCAGGATCTTTCAAAATCAGTGGCAAATGCGCAAATTTTGGCACCGGCGCACCCAATGCCTGAAAGATCTCAACATGCTTGGAAGTATTGCTCAGGTGATCTTCACCGCGGATTACATGAGTGATAGCCATCGTAATGTCATCAACCACATTCACGAAATGGAAGGTCGGACTTCCGTCTGCACGCACGATGACAAAATCACGTTCCTCCGCGCGCTCAACCCGACCGCGAATCAAATCATCAATGACAACCGGGGCGGCTTTCACCTTTTCAACCTCGGCATTCAGATAGCTGTCAAACTCACTGTAGCGCTCTCCCTCCAGCCGAAACCAAACGGCACCATCTTTTTCATAAGTCCGCCCGGCGGTCCGCAGTTTCTCCAGATATTCGGCATAGACCCCGCCCCGCTCACTCTGGCGATAAGGACCGTAGTCACCGCCCACCTGAGGGCCTTCATCCCAGTCCATGCCCAACCAGCGAAGGCTGGAGTAAATGAGATCCAGATACTCCTCTTGGTTACGTTCAGCGTCCGTATCTTCAATTCGGAGGATAAACACGCCGTTATGATGACGCGCGAAGAGCCAGTTAAACAATGCTGTTCGAGCACTGCCAATGTGAAAGAATCCCGTCGGGCTGGGAGCAAATCGGACCCGGACTTGTGTCATGCCCCGCACGCTTGAACGCCGCCGGATGCTTGGCAAGTGGTTTGTCGGTCATTCCTACTGAGCGAAGCGCAATTGCAGCTTCCGCCAAGTCCGCAGCGAAACGCCGCCCGGGGAGGGAAGCCGGCAAGAGCTTTGGTTACGGATAAAGGACTTCGGCCAACGGCAGTGGTCAGGATCCACCCACCAATCCGACTTGCCATGAGTTGAGTGGGTGCAAGGCTAAGTGGATGCGGGTTAAGGTTCTGCAGGAACGATTGATTGCGGCCGCACAGCGCGCGGGTTTTCAGGTCCAGATCTATGGACAGGTGGGGGCGTTTGAGCTTCCGGTTTTTATCCGCGCTGCCGCGCCCGAAGCACCCAAGGTATATGTCTCTGCGGGCGTTCACGGCGATGAGCCAGCAGGGCCCATGGCTGTGCTCGAATTATTAAGGAATCGTCTGTTTCCAGAGACACTCAACCTGACGATTCTTCCCTTGCTCAATCCCATAGGCCTGGAGCGCGGAACCCGTGAGAATGGTGAGGGAATCGACCTCAATCGCGATTATGGCAGTGCTCCCCGGGCGACAGAATCAGGGATTCACAAGAAATGGCTGGAGGGGCGGATGTTTGATAGCGCCCTCTGCTTGCATGAAGATTTTGAAGCCACAGGGGGCTATATTTATGAGCTTTCGCCTCTCGACCAACCCTCTGAGGCACAGCCGCTCCTCAAAGCGATGGAACCTTTTGTCGGTATCGATCCCGCAGAAGAGATTGATGGAATGCCGGCAGCCCAAGGCCTGATGGCACCTCCCCGAGATCAATTGGTTCCCGACCGCGAAGATCTGCCAGAGGCGCTTTTGCTGTTTTTCCGCCATGGCTGCCGCCGCGTCTACACGATAGAGACGCCCTCTTCACAAAACATTGTCCACCGCATTGCGGCCCAGCGAGCCGCCGTTCTGGCAGCGCTCTCCCGGCTGAGCCTGCCTGCTACTTCAGCGACTTGAACGCGGCAACGTGTTACCGCCATTTCAGCCATCCAATCGTCATGCAACATGAATGAGGGCGGTGCGCATGCCATTCCACTTTTCAAATCGGGGAAAAAATGCGCTCCAGCACGTTCTTCTTCGCCCATTTGTTGTTTATGCAGGTGCGTAAAATGGCCACCCACCTGCTGGATCTCTACCATGTGATGAAGTATGTGGCCGCAGCTCCGCCGACAATGGGTGCAGACTCAGAAACGCCGACTGCTCAAAGGCCAAAACGGTAAGGTCATCGCCGAACTGGGCTCCGAACCCGAGCCGCAGGATCAGGGCGATGAAACCCCCATCGGAAGCGGCATGATCGAAAGAGGCCACCGCCACGGGATTCAGAAGCGACTCAAATATCCGGGGCATGGGGACCCGCACCCATATCAACAATAGCCCGCCAAGAGTTGCCGTGCCAACCATAACGGGGACCCGTACGGGTGAAACGCTGCTTAGCTGCTACCCAACCTTGATTGCACCCGGGCCGTGCGCTGAAGGAGAATCAGGTGTGACATTAGTCGAAAATCTCCTACGCTGCTCACCTCATGCTCAGTCAGGAACAAGTGCAGGAAGTTTTGACCTCGACCGAGGCCGATCGCATAGAACGCACGCGTTCGACTACGAACACGACCAAGTTTCGGGAGGCGATTTGTGCATTTTCCAACGACATGCCAGAGCACGGCAAGCCGGGTTATCTGCTTATCGGGGTCGAGGACGACGGATCCCGATCCCCCGGTGTCGCGATTACGGACGACCTGCAGAAGCAGTTCGCCGCGTACCGGGATGATGGGCACATCCTGCCGCAGCCAGCGATGGCAGTCTTCAAACAACCGCATCCCAACGGCGGCGAATTCTTAGTTGTCCAGGTTCAGCCGTCGGAAATACCGCCCGTGCGCTTCGATGGGAGGGTACATATACGGGTGGGCCCGCGCCGTGCAACAGCCTCCGAATCCGAAGAGCGTCGCCTCAGCGAACGACGCAGTGTGCATTTCCGGACTTTCGACGCGGCACCCTGCCTTGGTGCCACGCTCGATGACCTCGACCTTGATGCATTTCAGAACACTTACCGCCGGGAGGCTGTCGACCCAGAGATTATCCGCGAGAATGGCCGGACGGTCGAGGAGCAGCTCGCTGCGCTACGTTTCTACAATCCCGTCAAAGGATGCCCGACCAACGCTGGCGTGCTCCTTTTCGGAAAGGATCCCCTTAATTTCTGCTCCGGAGCTTACGTGCAGTTCACTCGCTTCGACGGACGACAGATGGAGGATGGCCCGGCCGAAGAGAAACAGTTTACAGGTGCGCTGATGGTGGTGTTGCGCGAGCTCGACATGTTCATCGGCTCCCGCTTTACCCAACGGCCGGTGGAAAAAACGGCGCTGCGTGAACAGCTTGTCTGGGACTATCCCGAAAAAGCAGTTCGCGAAATTCTGATGAACGCGGTGTTGCACCGCGACTACGAGTTCAATCGACCAACGACGCTCTACTTCTTTGACGACCGCATTGAAATTCAGAATCCCGGCGGTCTCTATGGACTCGCCGCGGAGGGATTTCCGGGACTCAACGACTATCGCAATCCTACTCTTGCGGAAGCGATGAAACCGTTGGGCTACGTCAATCGATACGGCTATGGAATTCGGCTTGCCCAAAGCGTGATGCAAGCAAACGGGAGCCCATCAATTGAGTTTACGCCCGAGCGCAATCACTTCCTGGCAGTGATCCGAAAGCACCCCCAACGATGAAAACCATCGCCTTCTTCAACAATAAAGGTGGCGTAGGCAAAACCACCTTGGTCTACCACCTCGGCTGGATGTTTTCCCGTCTGGGCCAGCGCGTGGTGATTGCCGATCTCGACCCGCAGGCGAACCTAACTTCGATGTTTCTTCCCGAGAATACTCTGGAGGAAATTTGGAGCGACGAAGGGCCGCCCCAGAGCATCATGGCATCGCTCGCACCCATCATCCGCGGAATCGGAGATATCGCGCCAGCCCCCACTCAAAAGATCGATCGCCACCTCTGGCTCATTCCGGGGGATTTGGCTTTGGCCCGATTCGAAGGGGAGCTTTCCGAAGCCTGGGGCAAGTGTCTAGATGGCAAGGAACCTGCCTTTCGGACCACGAGCGCATTCTACCGGGCTATTTCAGGTGTCGCCGAACAGGGTGAGGCTGATATTGTCCTGATCGACGTCGGACCAAACCTCGGCGCAATCAATCGAGCGGCCCTGATTTGCGCGGACTGGATCGTGTTCCCGCTCGCCCCCGACCTCTTCTCGCTGCAGGGGTTGCGCAATCTCGGTCCAACCCTCAAGGATTGGCGAAAAGAGTGGCGGCTTCGACTACAGCAAAATCCGGCACCCGACCTCTCGCTGCCGGAAGGAAAACTCGGTGCACTAGGTTACATCGTGATGCAATTCGGCCTTCGCGATTCGAAGATCGTGAAGGCCTACGAACGATGGCAGAAGAAAATCCCTTCCACCTACACCGAGAATATTCAGGGTCTCGAGCAAGAAGGCGATTCATTGAGGAATCATCAACTCGCGACGTTGAAACACTACCGTTCACTCGCGCCGATGGCAATGGAAGCCCGAAAGCCGATTTTCGATCTCAAAGCAGCAGACGGGGCGTTGGGCGCACATGCTTACGCCGTGAAGAGCTGCCATGATGATTTCCAAGCCTTGGCAAATGCCATCCTCAAACGAATTGAAATCATGGAGACCTGCCAAGAGCTGCTTTTTTAAAAAGAACGCTCTACAGAAAAAGGCCGCTCCCTAGGGAGCGGCCGAGTGTTTCTATTGGATCGGAAGTCGCCTTAGTGAGCGCTTCAGGATTGTAAAACCGGAAACCGATCAGTGTTCCCGGCGCACACCTTTGAAAGGCGTGCCATCGGATTTGCCATCCATGAAGCGCCCGCTCCCCGCATCGCGTTTCGTCCAAAGACCCGTTTTCGGGTTTTGAACCTGCGAGCGTTGGCGAACAGCTCCGTTACGGTGACCGTCTCCGGAAGGTGGATTCGTAGCCATATATGGTCGAACCTCCTTTCTAAAATCACAAGTGACGCCTCGTGAGCTGATTTACTTGACGCGTTCGCCGGATTACAATGCCTTCGCGTTGACCTACAAAGACTTGGCGACCGCGCCTCCCGATCCGGAGGCAGATCTGTCGAGATCTGAAAAACGGGAGTTTTCGACACTCCCGTTTTTCATGAGTTCGATGTTTACAAAGCTTCGATAAATGTCAACAGTGTTTCCATTGTCATCCTACCTTTAACTCCAGCTGAACCCGGCAGCGCTGTGACGGCTTTTTTTGTTCGTCCGCTCGAAGCGGTGCCCTGTTCGCGGAAGGAACCATGAAGCACTACCACGTAACACGTCGCCCGGATGGCACCTGGGCGGTTGTGGGGCAGTCCTCCAAGCGCGCCTCCTCCCTCCATCATACTCAAGCCGAGGCCGTCTCAGCCGCGCAATCACTTGCCCGGCGGTCGGGAGGCGAACTGCACATCCATGACCGCGAAGGGCGCATTCGCTCCTCACCGGCAATCCACCAAGGCGTTTCCACATGGAAAGCAGCCGCCGCTCCGAAACCGGCCGTCAATACGCTCGCCGCTCGTATCGGCCCGCGCCTCCAACGTGCCCGGCACATGCGCGGCTTTTCGCTCCGGTCATTGGCCGAGGCGAGCGATGGCCTCGTATCTCACACCATGATCCAGAAGTTTGAGAATAGCCAAGCAACCCCTAATACGCAGGTTCTTGCCCGCTTGGCGCGCGTCCTAGAGCTAAGTCCCGACTATTTTCTCAAGACGGACCGCTTCAAACTCGAAGCGGTGGAATACCGGAAGTTCACGAGACTGGGAAAAAAGGCTCAGCAGCAACTCGAGGAATGCGCTTTCGAATTTTTTGAGCGTTATCTCGATATCGAGGCCATCCTCCAGTTAAAGACTTCGAATTTCGTGCGCCTCGATCTGCGCGAGACGCCCACGGACGGGCTGATCGAGGCGATCGAAAAGTCGGCCGAACAGCTTCGGGAGGCGCAGTCTTTAGGGCTGAATCCGATTCCGAATGTGCACGCCATGCTCGAGCTCAGCGGAGTCAAAGTCGCCCTGTTGCCTGCGAGTGACGGCTTCGACGGTTTTTCGGCTCTCGCCCGAGACGACGAAGGAACGGAAATACCGGTGGTCGCGCTTTCGAAGGAGTTGCTGAAGGACTTGCCGCGCTTTCGCTTCACCGCAATTCACGAATTGGCGCATTTGATCCTCCGCCTTCCCGAGTCTCTGGAAACGCGGGATGTGGAACGATACTGCCACCGATTCGCCGGTGCGTTTCTCATGCCGAAAAGTATTTTCGTGAAAACGTTCGGACACAGCCGCGTGCGTATTTCCCTCCCGGAGCTTAAGGCGATAAAAGCGGAATGGGGGGTCTCTTTTGCTGCGATCATGAAGCGGGCGCACGACTTGGGGCTCATTACCGACGGCCGCTATAAGCAGTACTGTATGGACGCGAGCCGGCGAAAATGGCGTCAACTGGCCGGCGAGCCGGAAGCTTGGAAAGGCAGTGAAGAGTCCGATCGCTTCAAACAACTCGTCTTCCGTGCGCTGGCGGAAGGACTGATCACAATCTCAAAAGCCAGCGGCCTGCTCCGTGTGAGCCATGATGAACTGGCTGAGCAATTCGAATTGATCGGATAGGCGGGCTTCGCGATGAAAGTTGTGATCAAGGACACGAACGTGCTCATCGATGTGGAGGCGATGGGGCTTCTTGACCTCTGGTTTCAGCTCGGAGTGGAAACCCTCACGAGTGCTTTCATCATTGAAGAGCTTGAAAACGGAAAGCACCGCTCGGCTTTGGCATATTATTCGTCCGGACAGATCCGAGTGCCTTCGATTGAGACCGAAGCCATTCTACCACTCTATATGGAAATGGAATCGAGCGGCACCAGCCTTGCCGACATTTCCGTACTCTATTTGGCATTGAAGAACGATGCCATATTGCTCACCGGAGACAGTTCCCTTCGCACCCAAGCGGAAGCGCGGGAGGTGGAATGCCATGGTACGCTGTGGATTCTTGAAAAACTGATCGCCTCCGACCTTCTGAGGCCAAAAGTTGCCGCTCAGAAACTGGAAGACCTGATCGGGCAAACTGGCCAACGAAGGCGATTCTTGCCCATAAAGACCGTTCGCCAGCATATCCTGCGGTGGAGCAGGCTGAATTGAGCTAAGATCAAGGTTTACCCTCCCTTTTCTCCGTTCGAGGTCGCCCTCGCCTTTTACCGCGCAATCGCGGGCTTGCCAACGGGGGGGATCTTCTTCTACTTCGACTGGCGTCATGTCTTTAGCTGTCGTATCCGGAGTGGGAGCTCCGTTGTGTGCGAAGGGAAACCTCGCGGGAATGGATCGGGCGGATCGCGTTGGGTGGACGAGTGCCGACTGTTTTGATGAAGGCAGCCGCATGCGCCGCCGGTTGAAAACGATCTCCGGCAAGAGGCAGCGGCGAGCAGGCAACTCTAGCGCGCTCGTGCGGACGGAAGACCGACACCGCGGGAAACGCCCCCTTACGCCCCTGCGGATGGACAGCGACATGCGTGACAATGGATCGCGACGTCCGGGGGCGGCCCGTCTCATGCCCGGAGACGCACACCGACATGCTTGGACATGGACACCTACATGCGCGGGAAGTGGCACCGACATGCTTGGAGAAGGACATCCACATGGCCGGGGAGAGACGTCACATGCCCGGAAAGGGATGATTCCATGCGTCGAGAAAGTGTCCCCTTTTCCAGACAGAGGCACCGACATACCGGGGAAAGCCAACCACATGCTTGGAAGAGGAACCGACAGGCTCGGGAAAAGACACCCACATGCCTGGACACGGCACTCACGGTGCCGGCGGCGAGCCGCGGATTTCGATTTTACAACGATCGTCACAACGGAACCGAACGGCAGGACACGGTGTCCTCTCCTGAACGGTCCGCTGATACGGAAAACAAAAATCAGAACCTCAAAACGAAAGACATCATGAATCCCCCTCGCTACTCCACCGGCCTGATCCTCACCGCTGCGCGCACCACGCACGACAACGCCCTGCCCCGGGCTGCTCAGCTCAGCCGCTTCGGGGTCACTGCCGCCTACCTCCAGAGCTTTCGGGAGGACATCGAAGCGGCCGAAGCCATGCCCAACATCGGTGCAACCCGCATTGCCCTGCGCGAAAAAACGATCGAAAAGGACGAGCTGCTCGAGGCGGCCGCCGACTGGGGAGTGGACCTCCGGATGCGGCTCGCCTTTGTCTATGGTGCGCGTTCACAGCAGGCGGCGCTCTTCCCATCGGCCGCCTTCAACGTGGCGCGACGGAGCGAAGGGATGATGTCCCAGATATTCGAATCGCTCCTCCAGCTCGCGACGGATCGTCAGGAAGCGCTCGCGGAGGCGGGACAAGACGAGGCGGTGCTCGCTGATGGCGCAACCCTGCTGGCAGCCCTGCGTCAAGCCAATGCGGCCCAAGAGAGTGAAAAGGAAACGGGCATGAGTCAGACCCGGGAACGCTGGGAGGCGCTCAACAACCTCGTCGGCAAAATCAACCGGATCAACCAGGCCGGCCGTCGGGTCTTCCGCGATGATGCCCCCAATGCCGTGCTCTTCGCCAGTAAATGGCCCAGTCAAAGTCACACTCCGGAGGAGGAACCTGAAGAGATAACTGCCGTCGCCTCCGATTTCGGAGCGGGAGCCCAGACGGTCGCCTAGGCGCTCACAGGATCTTGGGGCCTGGATGCGCCCCTGATTTGGCCGACCTTGAAATCGGGTGCCGTCTACTACGCATGCCCTGGCAACCCGTTGAGCCCATAGCCTGAATTCCCGGATCACCCCGCCCCACGACCCCGCTGGCGGCAGCTTTTGACGGTGCCCTTCGCGCTCGCGTTCGGGAGGATCCGGGATAGGCTGTGTTCTATGGCGAAAAGATGGAGTCGTTGGTGCAGCGCAGTTTGGATCGCTCTCCTCCTCAGCCCGATGCCGGGCCATGCCGGGCGGTATGATTACCGGGAGAGCCGGACGGAGTGGCGAATCGGCGTGGGGGTGGGTTCGCACCACGGCTGGCACCACCCCGCCTATCACGGTTGGCCCGACCGACGTTACGCCCGTTACAACACATCCCACCGTTACCGCAGTCATTGGCATTACGATCCGTGGTATTGGCGCGATCCCTTCTACGGACCGCACCGGGTTTCCGTCGGTTGGACGGTTCCACTGGTGCGTCATTCCGATACCTGGACTCAGCGGGCAGTGCCCCGGCAGGTTGCCCCGCCGCCACCGACCGCCGGCGACCGGGCCCGGGCTTCGTTTGCGGAACAGGGCAACACGGGAAGCCCTTCGCAGCCGGTGAACGCGATCACGGACGATGAGGAGCAACGTGCGCAGGATGGTGCGGTGCTCGCCGGACAGGGCTTGGCCGCCCTTCAGCGCCAGCAGACAGCTGAAGCGGTCGCGCTCCTCCGGCAGGCTTTTGCGCAAGATCCGCACAACGCGCGTTTGGCCGCTCAAGATCCAGCGCTTCGATCGACCTGTGCGGCATTGAGGGAATCGTTGCTTCACCGTTTTCCCTACGAATTGACGAGCGCCGACCGGCAATTCCTCCACGCGGTGCTCCATTTTTATGCCGGCGACCTGCCCTCGGCGTCTTATGCCGCCCAGATGCTGCGCGATGAGCTTCCAAGCACCGTCCAGCTCCGCCGGGCTGTGGGTGCCAGTTAAAACGCGTGTCGGGGCCAAAAAAAGGCGGCCGAAGCCGCCTTGCTCAGAAACTCAGAAGTCAATCCCGGGAGAATTAATGGGCCGCCTTCTTGCCTTTGGGCTGGCCGATTTCATCGAGCAGATCCTCGAACCACGGGGTGTCGATATCGAAGGGTTTGCCGCCCTTGATCCGCTCGAATTCGATCGCCCGCAAAACGTTGTCGCGATCTTCATCGTGCCCGATCACACCGCTGTTCCCACTGAGCGCGCACTGCACCGCAAGGTCGACACAGCTCTTGATCAGGCGGAGGTCTTCGGCATTCGGTGCGGCTGCGCGGGAAAAATAGCCGCTTTTTTGTACCATCACCTTCTCCGCACCGATCTTCCGGGCGATCTCTTCGGCGAAGTACTTGCCGGGATTAACCGCATCGAGCTTCACGTGACCAAAAGCATCGCGTGGGACGGCTTGGCCGGCAGCCTCCATCTCGCGCACGATGTCGTCGACGCCGGCACCTTCGGAGATGAACACGTTGACGTTGTCCAGCTCGTCCATCAGCTCGCGCAAGCGGCTGGCCTCGGCGTCGAGGTCAATGGCCATTTCCGGGATATAGATGCCATGAATCGCCAACCGTTCGTGGGTGAGCCCGATCTCCGGAAGAAAATCGTCGTGATCGAGCAGGTTCATGTATTCCTGGGCAGTGGCGGCGGTCAACCAACCGCAATGACGTCCCATCACCTCGTGCACGATGAGCATGCGGGGGTTGGCATTGTGCTCACCCACCACGTTTTCGAAGAACAAGGCCCCCTGCTCTGCGGCCGTCCATGCACCCAGCGATTGGCGGATCGGATACACGTCGTTATCAATTGTCTTGGGCAGCCCGATCACGGTCAGGCCATAATCGTTTTTGGCGAGGAATTTGGCCAGATCTGCCGCCGCCGTATTGGTGTCGTCTCCGCCGATCGTGTGCAGCACTTGGACGCCGTCGGCCACCAACTGGTCAGCAGCCTTTTTCTGAGGATCTTCGCCCTCTGCCACCAGCCCACGCTTCACGCAGTCCTTGACGTTGGTCAGCTTGACCCGGCTGTTGCCGATTGCACTGCCCCCGTAGCGGGTGAGCACGGCGGCATCCTCACGGATCTCGGGAGTGACTTCGATCGAGTCGCCCAGCAACAGCCCTTTGTAGCCGCTGCGGTAACACACGATTTCGATCGAAGGATCGATCTCGGTGTAACGCTCGATGAGCATGCCAATGGCGCTGTTGAGGCAGGGAGCAAGTCCCCCGGCGGTAAGGATGCCAACTTTCTTTGGTTTCATGAGAGGAATGGATTGGGAGTGAACAATTTCCCTGCAGGCTGCAGCCCTACGACAATATTTCAACGGCGATCCGCCAAATAGGAGATTCTTGCTGGTGCGTTTAGCCGTCCTTATCTAGACCGTGCTCTACCCATGGTGCGCATCCTAATCCTCGTTTCCTTCCTGCTTTCCACAACAGCATCGGCAGTGTCACCCGCTACCCTCGCGGGTATGCGCGCCCGCGACGTGGGCATACCCTTCCAAGGACAACCCGGCCCACTCAATGCCATTACGGATGTTGCCGGCGTGAGGGTCGGTCACCGAACGCTGGTGCGCGGCGAGGGACCCTTGGTCGTCGGTGAGGGTCCGGTCCGCACCGGCGTGACCGCGATCCTGCCCACGGGCCGCGATTACCGTCCGGTGTTTGCCGCTTGGTCCACCTTGAACGGCAATGGCGAGATGACCGGCACCACCTGGATTGAAGAATCCGGTTTTCTGGAGGAACCGATTCTCCTGACGAGTACCCACAGCGTCGGAGCCGTCGCCGATGCGTCGATCGCTTGGCGGCGCGAGCGCCGCTTTCATGACGCCACTGACGACCTCGGCTGGGCCTCGCTTCCCGTTGTCGCAGAAACTTGGGACGGACGGCTGCATGATATCCACGGATCCCACATCCAGCGGGACGATGTCTTTGCGGCTCTGGACAGTGCAGCCTCGGGGCCGGTCGACGAAGGGAATGTCGGCGGCGGCACAGGGATGGTGTGTCATCAGTTCAAAGGGGGAATTGGCACTGCTTCACGCCTGACCGCCGAAGGCTACACGATCGGAGTCCTCGTCCAGGCCAACTATGGTCGGCGGGAAGATCTGAGCATTGCCGGGGTGCCGGTCGGGAGGGCCATCCCTGACCTGATGCCGGAGATCGCACCGTCCGGGCACGAGGGGAACTCGATCATTGTCATCCTGGCGACCGATGCTCCGCTGCTACCCCACCAGCTTAAACGGCTGAGTAAACGGGCGTCGATCGGACTGGCCCGAGTCGGCGGATTTGGCGCCAACTCCTCGGGTGATCTCTTCCTCGCGTTCTCCGTTGCCCGCCGGGCGGCGCATCGCGAGGACGATGTTCAACTGGTTCCGATGCTTCCCAACGATCAAATCGACCCCCTTTTTATCGGAGCGGCGCAGGCGACTGAGGAAGCCATCATCAATGCCTTGGTGGCTGCGGAAACCATGACCGGCATCAACGGCAACCGGGTGTATGCGCTTCCGCTCGATCGGGTGAAGGAGATTCTTCGGGCGCACAACCGCCTGAACGGCGCGGCGGGACTGTTTTCCGAATGATTTGCGAATGAAACCACAGGTCCAGTCTCCTCCTCTTTGGGTCGCGCTCATCCCGGTCGTCGCGCTGATAGGCTCGATGGCCGTCACGATTCTGGTGTTCAAGCAGGAGCCGCACATTGCCCTGATCTTTTCCGCAGTCGTCGCCGCGTTGGTGGCGCGCAGCCAAGGCCATACCTGGAGCAGCCTTGAGGCAGGAATGGTCGAAACCCTCACTGTCGGGCTCAAGGCCATCCTCATTCTCATGGTGATCGGGATACTGATCGCCCTTTGGATCGCTGGCGGAGTGGTGCCGTATCTGATCTACCTCGGGCTGGAGCTTCTCCATCCACGTATCTTCCTTCCCGCTGCCTGCCTGATCTGCGCCATCGTCTCTCTCGCTACCGGCAGTTCGTGGACAACCGCGGGCACGGTCGGCGTCGCATTGATGGGCGTCGGAGGCGGTCTCGGAATTGCGCTCCCCATGGTGGCGGGGGCGGTGGTTTCAGGGGCGTATTTTGGCGATAAGATGTCGCCCCTTTCCGATTCCACCAACCTCGCGGCGGCGGTCACCGGAGTGGAACTTTTCACCCACATCCGCCACATGCTGATCACGACGGCTCCAGCTTTTGCGGCGGCCTTGGTTCTGTACGGAGCGCTCGGCCTGTTCATCAGCCCGGCAATTGTGACCGCCGAGGCCGTTCATCTAATTCAGACAACACTTCGGGAGAACTTTTTCCTGCATCCCTTACTCCTCTTGGCTCCGCTGCTCGTCGTGATCCTGAGCGTGCGCAAAGTCTCTGCCCTGCCCGCATTGATCGCTGCCGCCGGGATCGGAGCGGTATTGGCGCTAGGACTACAGTCCCTGTCAGTCGGCGCAATCATGTCGCTCGCCTACGAAGGTTTTCAATCGGCCACGGGGAACGCCGAGGTCGACAAGCTGCTCACCCGCGGTGGGCTGGAATCGATGATGTATGCAGTCTCCCTCATTCTGTGTGCCCTGGCCTTTGGCGGGATCATGGAGCGATCGCGCATGATCGAATCGTTGGCTGGAGCCGTGCTCGCGCGGGTCCGTTCGACCGGCGGGCTGGTCACGGCAACGGCGGGAACCTGCGTGGGCATGAACCTCACGGCCCCGGATCAATACCTCTCGATCATCATTCCGGGCCGGATGTATCAGCACGCCTACCGCCAACAACGCCTGCATCCAAAGAACCTTTCCCGCACGCTGGAAGATGCCGGAACCCTCACCTCGGCGCTCGTTCCATGGAATACCTGCGGGGCCGCCATGATGCTGGCGTTATCGGTTTCGCCGTTCGTTTACCTGCCCTACGCCTTCTTCAACATCCTTACCCCGCTTGTTGCCATTGCCTGGGCCTATTTGGGGATCGGCCAAGCGCGGCTCGACGCGGAAAAATCAGGAATGAGCCCAAAAGCCTGACGACGTGCAGAAGATCCTGTCGCGGCTTTCAAGCCGTGCAGCCTGCGACAGCAATCGCGGAAAGAGGACGCGGCCCGCAGCAAACCTGCAGAATCGTCACCTCCCCCCGCCGGATGGCATGGCGCTTGCGATGGCTTTGACCACAAGCGCGCCAACAGGAGGTAGTCATTACGTACGATTGCGATACCGATACAGTGGATCCGCCAGCCGCCACCGTGTGGGCCCGGAGCCTGCAAAGCTTGCCCGCTCCAGCAATGACTGACGGCGGGCATGCGGACGTGATTATTGTCGGCGCCGGCATCACTGGGCTAACGGCTGGCATCAAGCTCTTGGAAGCCGGCTGTTCCGTGACGATTCTCGATCAAAGCCAACCCGGATCGGGCACCACCGGACGTTCCAGCGCCCATTTGACGACCTTGATCGACACCGATCTTTCGGCCTGCGAAAAGCAATTTTCGGCTGATGCCAATCGGCAGCTCGTTGAGGCGATGCGGGGCGCAATCAGCCAGATCGAGCAATGGAGTCGGGCGTTTGAGATCGACTGCGGCTTCGCGCGGGTACCCGCCTACTATTTTGCTGAAGATGCAGAAGGAGCCGCCTTTCTTTCATCCGAATCCGAAGCGGCCGGGCGGGCTTGTTTGGCAATGCACAAGGCAGAAAATCCTCCCCTCGGCTTCGCCGTTACGGCCGCCTTTCGCATCGAGGACCAAGCCGTGTTTGATCCGCTGACCTACGTCGGGGGCTTGGCGAAACGCTTCGAAGAGAAAGGCGGCCGGTTGATCCCCGGAACACCCGTTTTCAAGGTGGAGGACGGCCGGCCCTGCAGCGTGGAAATCCCCGGGGGCGTGCTGACTGCTGAGCAGGTGATTTTGGCTACACACACCCCGATCGGTCGCAGCATGCTGCACGGAGAGCTGATTCCCCAACGGTCGTATCTGCTGGCAGCGGAACTGACCGGCCCCTGCGAAAACGCGCTCTACTGGGATTGCGCGGAGCCGTATCACTACGTTCGCCGCATCGAGCGCCCGGATGGGCCGCCCCTGATCCTCATCGGTGGAGCCGATCACAAAACTGGGGAAGGGCCTTTGGACGATCCTTATACAAAGCTGGAGCGCTGGCTTCGAAAACGTTTTTCGGCGGGTGCGATTGTCCGCCGGTGGTCGGCGCAATTCTATACGTCGATCGACGGTTATCCTTTTGTGGGACGCCCGCTGACGGATTCCCATGTGTTTGTGGCCACTGGCTATGCCGGCGATGGTCTCACGTTGGGAACAGCAGCCGGCGGACTCTTGGCGGATCTGGTGCTGGATCGCACAAACCCCTTGGCGGCACTGTTTCAGCCCTCCCGCATCCCGATCAAGGCAGCCAGTCGCGCGGTGCAATTCAACCTCGCCACCGTCAAGCACCTGATGACCGGTGCCAGTGGCTCCATCACGCCCCGCCCCGGCGAAGGAAGTGTGCATCGCTCGGATCACGCGTTGTGGGCGGACTATCGGGAAGCAGACGGCACCCTTCACCGTTTCTCGGCTCGATGCCCGCACATGGGCTGCATTCTACAATGGAATGCGCTTGAACAGACGTGGGACTGCCCCTGCCACGGGGGACGTTTCACCGCCATGGGCAAGCGACTGGAAGGTCCGCCGGGAGGAAACATGGAGCGTAAAGCGGCACCCTGACCGTGGAAGTCGGACAAACAAAAGGCGCGCCCAGTTGCTCGAACCGGCGCGCCTGAAAACGGAAAGGGATGGGCCTCAGTCGACCGAAGTTACACTGATTTTCTCAGCGCCACCCAGCCGGGCGTAGTCGACCACCTGAACCATCAGACCGGAGAGCGCATTCCGCTGAACCTGAAGAATAACGGGAACGTCGGTGCGGCTGAGGGTTTCCTCGACGGTCGACTGGACTTGGGAGGTCGACATCTGGCTGCCGCGGAAAAGGATCTGACCGTTTGCCTGAATCCGGAAAATGATGGGTTCATCCCGTTCCTGCTCCTCGCGATCCGGGGGGGCCGGCTGCGGTTTATCGATTCCAATCCCCACTTCATCCACAAAAACGGTAGTGACGATAAAGAAAATCAGGAGGATGAACACCATATCAATCATCGGGGAGATGTTGATGTCCGTGTTTTCCTCTTTCTGCTTGAGATTACGGTGACGACTCATGTTGGGGGGAATTTCGGAAAGTAAACGACGAACGATGCGTTTCGCACCTCCTACGGGCAAGGATAATTACTGGCCGTTGGGAACTCTGCTAACTACAGACGCTGCGAGGCTTAAAATGTTAAAAGAAAAGTCGGAACGCCCGCCAGCTCGCTGGCTTTTCGCGCGGCAAAGTCACCTCAGGCTGAGGGTACCGCAAGCACAAGTTGCGGTTGCCAGCAGGCCGAGCCTCTGCGAGTGATTCGAACGTGCCATTTTCTCCCGCCATTCCATCCATCCTGGGAATGCCTCCGGAGGCGCTCGAAGAGCAGCTTGCCGGTTGGAGCCAACCACGTTTTCGCGTCAAACAAGTCCTCGACTGGCTTTACACCCGGCGGGTCAATTCGTTTGAGGAAATGACCAATTTACCGGCAGCGCTACGCGCCCGGTTGGCCGAGCATTTTCAGATCGTTCCGTCCAAACAGATCATCATCAAAGCGGCCGGCGATATTACGGAAAAGCTCCTGTTGGAGCTCGAAGACAGGAGTCTGGTCGAAACGGTGCTGATCCGCTATCCCCAGAGCGGCGTGGGCAGTGAAGAATCCCGGCGCACGATCTGCGTTTCGAGTCAGGTGGGCTGCGCCTATGGGTGCAAATTCTGTGCGTCAGGATTGGCGGGATGGAAACGAAACCTGACGACTGCCGAAATTGTCGGTCAGTTTCTTCACGTTTGTGCGCTGGAAGAAAGTCGGGAACGCGGACGTTCCGATGGCCGGGTGCCCTTTGATAACATCGTTTACATGGGGATGGGAGAACCGCTGGCAAATTACGACGCGGTGGTGGGATCGATCCGGACCCTGAATGCGGACTGGGGTTTTGGATTTGGGGCGCGCCGCATCACGGTGTCCACCTCGGGCCTCGTTCCCCAGATTCTCAAGCTGGCGGACGAGCCGATTCAGTTTCGCCTCGCACTCAGCCTGCACGGAGCAACCAACGCCGTGCGCGAGCGGATCATGCCGATCAACCGCAAGTATCCTCTGGAGCAGCTTCTCCCCGCCGTGGCGGCTTTCAGTGAAAAACACGGCCGGATGCTGACGCTCGAATACATCCTGATCGAAGATGTGAACGATGGTTTTGACCAGGCTCATGAGCTGGCACGCATTGCTCACGACCTCCACGCTCACGTTAATCTCATTCCCTACAATCTGGTCGAAGGACTGCCTTGGATCCGCCCAAGCCTTGGCCGGCAAAAGGCGTTTGGCGATATCCTGAAGGAAGCCAACGTTTCCCACACCATCCGTAAAGAAAAGGGACATGACATTAATGCCGCCTGCGGGCAGCTCCGCTTACAGACGGAACGAGAACGCGCCTGAGCCGACGTTCGGAAGCGATAAAAAGCGAACAGCCGACACTTCACACTTTACGCATCAACATATCATTATACATTGATTCGAATGCTGCAAAACCGCCCCATCACAGATCATTTGGCCCGCAACAAACCTGTTTTGTCTGTAGAGTTTTTTCCGGCGAAGGATGAAATCGGTGGCGAAGTGATCGTGGAAACGGCGCTCGCGCTCAAGGAGCACGTCCAACCGGATTTTGTCTCGATTACCTACGGCGCAGGCGGCACCACCCGGGACCGGACCTTTCGTTATGCCCGGATGCTGAAAGATGAGTATGGGTTCAATGTGATGCCCCACCTCACCTGTGTCGGGTCCTCAAATGAAGAGATCGTTGGAACGGTGCAGGATTACGTCGACGCGGGCTTTTGCAATCTGATGGCGCTCCGCGGCGACCCGCCCAAAGGAGCAGACAGCTTTCAGCCGCATCCCGACGGCCCGCGTTTTGCCTCGGATTTGGTGCGATTGTTGCGCGAACATTTTGCAGGACTTTGCCTCGGAGTGGCCGGTTATCCCGAGACGCACCCGGAGGCACCCTCTCCCGAAGACGACCTCGCCCATTTGAAGTTCAAGGTGGATCAAGGCGCTTCTTTCGTAACCACGCAGCTGTTTTACAACAACGCGCGGTTCATTGATTTCGTGAAACGGTGCCAGAATATTGGTATTACCGTCCCGATTGTGCCGGGCTTGATGCCGATCTTCTCCGCCCAAGCGGCGCGACGATTTTCGGACGATATCCCGGCTGAGCTCAATCGCCAATTAGACGCCGCCGGCGAAGACCGAGAAGCGCTTGAAGCGGTCGGAATCGACTGGGCCTACCAACAAATTGTGGAATTGCTCCAATCGGGCGCGCCGGGTGTGCATCTCTATATCATGAACCGGAGTCGTATGGTCGTCCCGTTGGTCGAGCGCCTACGTGGTGCGGGCGTTCTTTAATTCGCGAGGTGCCCGGCAATGCAGCTTTACCCGGTCGGCTGCGGCGCTAGCGTGCTCTCCAGGAATGGAGATTGGACAGCGAACGGATTCATGGCAGCAGCGCGCGCTGAGCTTTCCGGTCTTTGCCGTCTGGTGGCTGGGATTTATCCACACCCTGTTTTACGAATGGTGGATCAACGAACAGTATAGCTTTGGGTTTCTCGTTCCGTTTCTCACCGCTTACCTTTTAATTCTTCGGTGGGCCGACCGTCCGCAGCCGCTCCGGAATGATCCTGAATGGCTTTGGTGGCTTCTTCCGATCGCTGCCGCTGTGTGCTGGATACCGCTGCGTGTAATTCTGGAAGCCAATCCTGAGTGGCGCGCCCTCTTCTGGACCCAAACACTTCTGGCATTCGGGTCAACATTGTCCATCATCGGAGCCGTTGGCGGCTGGGTGTGGGTTCGTCATTTTGCTCCTGCGCTCGCATTGATCCTGTTTGCGGTTCCCTGGCCGATGCCGATTGAGCAACCCATCGTCCACTACCTGATGCGCGGGGTGGCCGCCGTCACAGTTGAGGCACTCAACCTCCTCGGTCATTTCGCGCTACAAGAGGGGAACCTGATCCGCTTGGGGCGCGGATTGATTGGGGTGGAAGAAGCCTGCAGCGGTGTGCGCTCATTTCAATCCACCTTGATGGCAGCTTATTTTCTTGGAGAGCTGTTTCGCTGGTCGACACGGCATCGCCTCGCGCTGATGATCGCGGGCTGCACGGTTTCACTTGTTCTCAATCTCGCAAGAACGTTGATGCTGACCCTCGTTGCGATCGAACGGGGAACGGACGCGATGAGCGCCCTGCACAACCCGATCGGGCATTTCATCTCGCTCACCTCTTTTGGCATTTTGTTCGTGTTGACTTGGGTGCTCCATCGGCGACATCGGGACCGGTTGATTCATGATCTCCCTTCAGCTCCTGTCATTCGTCGCAAAGGCGACCCGTTGGCCGCGGCCCCGGTTGTCGGGATCTGCATCCTCTTTGTACTTCAGTACGCCATTGCTCATTTCTGGTATCAAAGGGGAGCAGAGGATTCCGCCGAGCGAACTGTTCTCGCAGTGAATTGGAACGCAGTAGCAGCGTCCGAAGAGCGCCCATTGCCTCCCGTGGTCCGGTCTGTCCTTCGCTACTCGGAAGCCGAACAACGCCTTTTTCGCTGGCGCAACCAAATCTGGACAGGCTTCCTCTTTCGTTGGGACTCAGGACGAATTTCTTCACATGTTACTGTTCATCGTCCGGAAGTCTGTCTGCCGGCGGCAGGTTTTTCACTGATCAAACGCGGCCGGCCGTTGGTCTGGTCTGTCGAAGATGTCGAACTGCAGTTCTCCTCTCACGTCTATCGATCTCACGGTCAGGATTACTACGTATTTTTCGCAACATGGGACAGCTCACCGGAACAGCGGGTTCCCATTGTTCACAACTGGCAGGGACGCCTGAAAAACGCTTGGAACGCGCTGAAAATCAAGGAGCGGCAATCGCTCGAAATCGTAATCGTAGGTCCGGGAAGTCTCGCCGGAGCGGAGCATAGCATGCGTCAGTTTCTGACCGCGGCCCTTACGATTCATCGTCCAGACTAACCACATCTCCCCGGTCGATCAGCAACTTGACATATGCCCGCCAAGGTCGCGCCGCCTCGTGGGGCCTTCCAAGCTCTGCGAGCGCCCGAGCATGCCAATAATGCATGGATGATGGATAACGGGCTCGGTCCCGAGGCCGGAATTCCGCAGTTACTTCAAGGACGCGCTCCCAAGTTTGTGCCTCGACCTGTGAACGCAGAAAAGCGAGCGCCAATGCCACATCCTGCGGACTGCGCCGGTAGCCGACTTCCAGTTGGCTCGCGGAATAATCCCTACCATACGCCGTAAATTGCGGCACCGGGAGGAGCGCTTGCAAACGCGCTCCACCGCTTTCCCAGCCAGTCGACTCTTCGGCCGCCACGGCAGCGATCAAGGGAGATTGGCGTGCATTATCTGGAAAACGGTGAAAATGCTCGGCCACACGAACCCAACCGAGCACACGGGCCAGGTGCCACCAAAGCCTGTCCCGCTCCACTGCCGGCCAACGGGCTAGAGTCGGATAATGCCGCAGCTCGTTTTCCATTTCCTGCCGGAGGAGGGGTTCGGAGGCCACCTCGAAAAAAATCGCGCGCAGCCCCACATCTTCGCGAGATATACGCGCCAGACCCGCATGGAGCGCCGGCTGCGTACGCGTGCGGTTGAGGGCACTTTTGAACTGGGCCTGCCGGTCAAAGAAATCGCGCTTCAGAAAGGTAGCTCGGTAGGCATCGAGCGCAGGACCGACAGCCCGGGATTCCCACAGGCGGGCTTCCACCAAGGTAACGACTCCTTGATCGGCCTGTGCTGCCCGAGCCCGGCGGAAAGCGTCACGGGCATCGCCCCCTTTCCCAGCTTCCAACAAATCCCGCGCTTGGTTGGTGTGGAGCGACCAGACAAAGGGAAAACGGGAAACAGCCTCATTCAACCATGCTGAATGAGCGTCGGGACTTTGAAATTCCGCCTGACCCTCGTGTTGCAATAGTGCGATACCAGTGGCGGTTACCGTGGTTTTCGACCATGGACGGCCCGTCATTTCTCCGAACAGCTGAAATCCCGCGACGGCAATCAATAGCCCGCCGACCACACGCCAGCCAAGGGGGGGCAGCCAGAGCGCGCACGAAAAATCCTTTTCCGGCGGAGGTAGGGCCAGCCCCAGTAATCCGGCTAAAAACAGGAACACGCTCGGGTTGTGCAGTGGTACATCGACCACCCCGTGAATCGCAGCCAAACAAAGGCACAGTACCGCAATGCGCCGCGCGCGCTCCATCCGTTGTCCCGTTGCGAGGATTGCCCCGACCAACCCGACAACAGCCACAAGCACCGCCAGCAGCGCCATAATACCACCTTCTGCCAGCAACCATAACCAGTCACTCTCCGGGTGGAGGATCGCCAGCGAATTGAGGGATTCCTCCCGAAAAAAAGGAAAGACAGTTTCGAAACTGCCCCACCCGCTCCCGCTGATCCAAACGGTGGGCATCATGTGGAAGGTGTCGGCGTAAATTCCCAAGCGACCTTCGGCATCGCGGGCGAGTTCGGCTTCGCCCAAAAAGGTAAAAATGCGGGATGCAGTAACCTGTCCCACCGCAAAAAGGACCGCCAGCAGCAGGAAAACAAAGGGAATGAGAATCTTGAATCGCTGACGGGTATAATCCTGACGAGCAGAGAACAGCATCCACATGCCCATGCCCAGAAGGAGGAGAAATAAAGCAGCCCGGGAGGTAAGGCTGAGCACACCCAAAAAGCACGAGACCGTGCCGAGCAGAAACAGCGCAGTTCGCCAAGGGTGCCGTGCCATGCCTTCGCACCCGAGGGCAAAGCAGGCCACCCCGCCCAGTGAACAGAGCAACGCGGTGTGATTTCGGTTGGGAAGCAGCGAGAATACGTGCGAATCGCGGACCAGTGGATTATCATACCCCCCAGCATTCATCGCAAAGCAGACGAATCCGGCCGCCGCCATCATAACCGCAAACACTTTCAACGAATCCCGGCGCGGCGTTCGTCCGAGCTGGGACATATGTTCGATCGCGGTGAAGATCCATCCGATCGCCGCCATCAGCCAGACGAGAGCCATCCATTGCCCCCAAGCAGAAATGGCCGGGCGCGTGGGTTGCTCCAGCAAGCCGACCACCGCAAGATTCTCCCGCCAAAACGAATCCTGGGCCAAGCCCGGCAACAGCTGTAGAAGGGTCCATGTCAGCAGGGCGATGCACCCGATGTTCAAGAACCGGTGCGGCGTCGATTGGGGCGGGCGAAAGATTAACCAGAATCCTCCCACTGCCACAAAAGCGATTTGGCCCCAGACATGAGCGGCCCCCGCTCCCAGCATGAACAAGAGCGCCCCGCTCCAATAACAAGCAGAAGCCCAGCCGGTCGATTGTAACAACTGAGGCCGATGCCGCATCAGCACCTATTCCGCCGAAGCGGCGTAATAGTCGTTGTATTTTTTGTAGTAATAATAGTCGGAACCCCGCACATCGACGCAGTTGAGCACAAAACCACTGATGTTGACTCCGCGTAATTTCAGACGATCGACCGCGGTTTTTACCTGTCTTGATTGGGTGTAGCCGGAACGGGTCACGAAAATCACGGCATCCGATTTGACGGCAAAACCCGTGGTGTCATCCGTAGCCAGAATCGGGGCCGTATCGATAATCACGTAGTCGTAAAGCTGACGCATCTCGCGCAATACCTCGTCCATCCGACGGCTGAGCAACAGTTCGCCCGGCCGATCCGGGTATTCTCCCGAAGGCACAAAATCGAGGTTTTCGACCGTGGTCTTTTGCACCACGGCATCAAGGCGACGTCCCTTTTGCAAAACCTCGCTCAATCCCGGAACCGAAGGTGACCCAAAGCTACTGGCCAACTGCCCGCGCCGGAGGTCAGCATCCACTAACAACACACGAGCCGAGGTAAACGAAAGTGCCGCAGCCAGGTTGGCCGCAATGGTCGACTTGCCCTCTTCGGGAATCGAACTGGTGATGAGGATCAGGTTTGGCCGATCGGTATCACTGCCCATGAAGAGCAATGAAGAACGCAAAGTCCGGCAGGCCTCGGCAAAGAGGTGCCGCCGATCCTTCGCTTCAAGGAGCTCTACACGGCCATCGTCATCGCGTGATTCCAGAGGAATGACCGCAAATACGGGCGATTCAAAACGCTTCTTGAGGTCATCGCCACTGAGGATGCGGTTGTCGATAAATCCAATGAGTGCAATCAAACCAAATCCCATGAGGCCACCGAAAACGCCGCCTTGAACCAGCATGTCTGTCATGGATACGCGATCGGGCCATGCCGGCGTGGCGCGCTGAAAAATGCTGACCACTTCCGTGGCAACTTCCTGGCCGGTCTCGATGCTCTGCATTTGCCGCAACAGGTTTTCATAAAGGTTCCGCGAACGGGCGAGGTTTGCTTGAATGCGTTCAAACTCCGCATCCAGCCGGCTGTTATCGAGAGCCACAATCTCATGCTCGGAAATGACAATATCGAGATTTTCCATTTCCGCCTCGAGCAGCCGTTTGCGCTCTTCAATCTGCTCCAGAGCCTGCTCGCGGTAGATCCGCATCAGATTTTCAATCCGCTCAATCTCCTGATTGAAGGAAATCATTTTGGGATGTTCTGGTCGGATGTAGGCAGAGAACTCGGCCCGTTCCGCCCTCACCCGGTTGAGCTGGCGCTCAGCCTCCCGATAGTTGTTGGCACCTTCGGTCGAAAGAAGTTCCTGCTGTCCGAGTAGTCCCTGAGACTGGATCTTGTAATCCACACCCAAGGTATCGAGAAGGCGGATTTGGGTCCGAATATCCGCTTGGCGCGCACGTAGCCGGGCCAGTGCGGACCCGGCTTGGTCGCCCTGTTCGCGGATGGAGATCAGGTTATTCTTCCGGCGAAATTCGACCACCGCGTCTTCCTTGGCGCGAATCTCGTCTTCCAGCGCAAGCAGCCGTTCGGTCAAAGCAGTCAGCGCCACCTCAGAAGTTTCCCCTTTCATCTGCCGCCGACGGTTCATGTACTCGTCGAGCACCGCATTGAGGTATTCACGCGTGTATTCGGCATTATCGCCTTTGGCGACGACACGAATGGCAGTGGTCTCCGGCAACTGCGAAGGGCTGATCGACACGGGAACCGGCGTCAGATCCGGACGAAAGGCCCCGACTCGTTCTCGAGCGGCAGTCCGCACTTCATCGCTGCGCAAGATCAGTGCCTGATTGCCGAACCAGTTCGAATACTGTTCCCGAAGCGAATCTGTGCCCAGATTGGCCGAGAACTGGTTGTGCATGATCACCGCGTTTGACGAATAGGTCGGCTGGATCTGAAAGGCGCGCCAGCTCTGATAAAACAGGCCTATCGCAATGGTCAGCGCCGGAATCCACCAATAGCGTTTGAGCAGTCGCTTTCCGATGAAGTAGTAGGCGTGCAACTTCTCTGACCAGTCGAATGCCTGGGTTTCCTTTTCCTCAAAATCGAAGTCGTCGGTCGCCATGATTTACCAGCTGAAGAATACCTCGCGTACGTGAATGATGTCACCCGGCCGCACTGCGACGTCCGTCTCCACTTCCCTTCCCCGCAGGATCGCCTCTACATTGACCCGCAGTTTGCGCTCCGAATCCGGTAATTCCGGATCCGACCGAACGACTTGAACCGCGTCCTTGGAGGCATATTGACGGAATCCCCCGGCATTGAGAATGGCTTCGCTCACGGTCAGTTTTTCGCCGTTCGCGGGCAAGCTGTAAACCCCCTCGCGATTGACCATGCCTGTGACATAAAAGCGCCCGCCGGCGGATAGGGACTCTGGAACGATGATGATGTCATTGGGGCGCACGATGACATCAGCCGCAAGATTGCCAAATTCAAGCACATCGCGGACATCAACAATGATGCGTTCTTCTTCCTCGGCATTTTCCGCATTATCCCGAACCAGTTCGACCCGGGAAAGATCGGCACCGGGCAGGATGCTTCCGGCCCGGGTAATGGCCGCACTCACCGTAAGGATTTCGTCAGCGGGGATGTTAACCGGCCCCGGGCGTGCCACCCGTCCCACCAAATTAATCCGACCCCGCGAGTTCTGCCCGTGCTGAAATTGCACCAGAACGGTTGCCCGATGGAAAAAGGTTTGTTCAAGCTCTTCTTTGATCAGGTAAGCGAGCTGACGGGGCGTTTTGCCGGCAGCGTCCATCTCATCAATCAACGGCAAATCCACGCGCCCTCGGTCATTGACGAACACGACCTGCGGCGGTTCCCGTTCTTCCAAGACTTGATAGATCAGGTAATCCCCCACCCGCATCATGCGACGGTCATCCAGCAGGTCCATCTGCGAAGGCGCTTTGCCTTGCGCAGTGAGGCTTAGGCAGGTTGCCACGGCGACAATAAGGCATCGCCAGAAGCGGTCCAAGGGTTTCATGCAGGAAGTGTTAGCGGCTGGGGAAATGGTAGACAAGGCCGATGTAAAGGCTGTACTGCTCATAACTCCGGCCCGCCACTCTGGACATTTTATCGGTCCATCGCGCCCGGACTGAATACTCAAAATCATTCCAGAAAGGCTGAGTATAACCCACGGCGACAAACCAGCGTTCCCAGTAGTCCGGCGCAACCCCACCGGAATCGTCACCCCATTCGTAAGAAACGGAGAGATAAGCCTGCCCCGTCCGCGTCGCCTGCCATGCCACCACCGCACTGGCCAGATCGAGCTCCCGGTAATTTGAGATATAGCCGTAGTCGCTCGCCTTGCGGTATTCCAACGTATAGGACATGCGAGGGTTGAACGCATGCGTCAGCTTCAGCCCCCATTCAACAGCCTGATAATCAAAATCATCGGCGATTTCAGGTTGCGCGGTAGAGCGGTCGAAACCGGTCCGTACAAACTGCATATCAGCCGCAAAAGTCATGTTCTCGGTAATACCCCATTCAACAAAAGGACCCCAGGACCGCCCGTCGCTATCGTTATTAAAATCGGTTTTATAGCGGGTTTCATAGAGTGAGCCGCTGACACCACCGCGCAGCGATTCACCCAAACTACGCGTCCAACGACCGTTCACCCCATACTGGATTCGCCGAAAATCATCGAAGCGGGAAGAAAGCGGAATGACATCCGTCCGCCATACCCCCACTCCCAGCTGGTTGCGCTGATTAACCGACCAGACGCCATCGACGGAGGCGCGGTTACGCACCCGCTCAAAACTGAAAAGATTGGTCTCAACCTCCCCGGTCTCACGATTGACGACCGCGATGTCCGATGCGTTTTCCATGAAGTTGACGGAATCCGCTACGGTAAACATCAATTGATCGCTCACCCGGACATCAAAACTGAACATCGTATCCGGCACGAGGCGGACCGCGGCGCTGTCGAGCTGAAACCCGCTGTCTCCGAGATAACGTCGATAGCCAATGCCCATCCCATAAGTCAGGACCAGATTCTCCGTCATCTCCCAGGAACCATCGACCGCAAACCGGGCCTGAAAAATGATGTCATCAATGGGATCCTCCTCCGCCGTCGTGATGTTCGAATTGTACTCGAGCGACGCAGTGATGGTTTCATCCCATTTGAAAGCCCCCACCTTGGCAGCGTGTGCATACGGGCCGCAAATCAGACACGACAAGAATGCAACCGGCGCAGCCCGGCGGAGCGAGGCAAACAAATAGTGTCCCCTCACCACGCCCCACAGATCGGTATAGTCATTGTCGTACATGCACCCAGTGTTACCCCCGAATTACGTTCCCTCACGCAACCCTCAAAAAAAAGTTCTCGATACCCTTCCCGCACCTTTCAAACCGTTCGATGATAACCTCCCAGCTCAGGGCTGGAACCAGCATCAGCACACGATTCTCCTTGCGCAGAAAACAAATTTCCCCCAGATCATCAATGCGGAAACACCTTATTCGCAATCCTAATATGAAAGCCCGTTACATTTTTTCGCTCGTCTTGCTGGCTCTGATCAACACAAGCGCTGGAGCTCAAGAGGGGGCTCTCAAGCTTGAACGGGTTCCCGAAATCGGGCGCGGGGAAGCCGATCGCATCCGCGCCAATCTGGCCACCTCAAAAATCGGAACAAGCGTTTCGGAAACGGCCCCTACTCAAACTCCTCCCGGCGCGCCCCAAGCACTGGGCCAGGACAAATCCGCGCGCTTGAAGCTCCCCGCGGGCGTTTCTCTCGTGCCACTGACGATGGCGGATTTTTATGGAGTCAACCGGGCGTTCTTTCGCAGCTTTTCCGCCGCAGGCAAAGTCCGCGTGATCGGCTCAGATCGCGAACTGCCTCCAGACTCACCGGAATGGGAAGAATTGGTTCCTGAAACCGATTTCAGCCCCCGACAGTTTCTTGACGAAAATTTCGCTGATCAGACCCTCAAATTTGTCGTCTTTGTCTTTGATATTTCCGTGCCAGGCGAGGTCAGTCCTCTCGGTTTGATGGGCGAAGAGTTTATCGATCAAGCGTCCGCCCTTCCCCCGACTGCCGAGCAGCTCGATGAGATACCCGAAAGCGAAAAAGCGAGCCTGGTCCCTTATGACTTTGCCTCAATCATCAACGGATCGGCGATCACCCTGATCAGTTCAGGTCCTGTCGTCGGGGCCAACTCGATGATCGATGATGACAGCACCTCGTTCTACGAATTCGAGCCAGAGGATCCCAGTGCCACCATCCTGCTCGACATGCGCTCCACCTACCGGGTGAACCGCGTCACACTTACGATGGATGCACCGCCGGGATCCCTCCATATCTATGCGTTCAACATCCTTCCGGCAGCGTTACAAGATCAGCTCAACGCAGAAACGGAGGGATCATCCGCCCCGGTCTTGCTCGATCCGGCTTTTTTCGAGTCCATTTTTCCAGTCGGCTCAAAGGAATTCGCGGAGGAAGTCGATGTTGTGGAACTGAACTTTGACGACATTGATGCGCGTTTTGCCCTGTTGCGCTGGGTGCCTTCCGAAAACAACACCAGCGACAATCCAATACGGGTTTACGAATTAAGTTTTATTGGCCTGATCCCAGACGAAATGGCGGCGATTCGTCTCGTGCCCAGCGCCGAGTTTGCCCCCGATTCGGGAATTCCAATTCCGTCACCCCAGCCAATTCCTGTCGATCCCCCGCCCGCAGCGAGCGCACGATAGCCACTAAAGCCCGGCCGCTTCCAGAAGCTCACGTTCCTCCGGCATCAGGCGCTCTTCATCGATCCCCCGAAGCGCGGTGTCCGCCTCACTCCGCCGGCCGTTTTCCGCCAGCACCGCACCGAGCAAAGCACGCCAGCGGGAACTGGAAACCTGAGTCCAATCCGCAACGGGAAGCGATTCGACAAGCAACAATGCCTGCCGCGGATTACCGACACGCAGGTATCCAAGAACCCGCGTCATGCGGTGCGAGAGCAACTCGGGGTTCAGCTCGATCAACCGTTCAGTCAGGGCAACGGCTTCAACCATATTACTGCCACACAGCAGACTGTAGTACGCCCAGTCATTCAGAACCGCATAGTCGTAAGGATAATCCATACGCATCCGCTCAAGCACCGTTAGCACTTTCCTCGATTCTTTCCTGCCGTCATGGATCGCCAACAAGTTCTCATAGGCTGAGCGCTTCATACCCGGTTGCTCGACCATCTGCCATAAGGCTTCAATCGTTAGCTCAGTCAGTCCAAGGGCCGCCGTGTAACGAGCGAGAAAACGCAACTGCAATGCCTCGCGACGCGCAGCCTGCAACGAACGTTCCCACGCCAACCGTGCGCGGCCAGTGTCTCCAGTCTGATAGAAGGATCGCATCCGAAAAAGCTCCTCCAGATAAATCTGCAACGGCGCTCGGCTCTGCCCAAGCAACGCTTGAACCGCGGACCACCGGTCGAGCAGCGCCAGAGCGTCCAGCCGAATCAAATACAAATCCCGGCGAGTCAGCGCAATGGACTCAGGGACGACTGAAAGCGTCGCCTCATACAACTGGTGGCGATTAAACCAGCGTCCCAGAATGACACGTTCTAAAGGGTCTTCCAGCTGAAACAGGTCCTTCGCTTCCCACACGGTGGAATCATGAGACACATCCGGCTGCTCCAACCGCAGCTGCAATGCCAGCAGTTTGTCCTCACGGCTGTCAGCCAATGTTTGCCAACGAACAATCGCAAATGCCAGCTCCTCTGCGGAAAGCTCATCCAAGGCGGAAAAGCGGCGCAAAGCTTCACGTGCAAAAGCAGGATCCGCCGTTTGCACCAAGTGCTGCAGATGCTGCCGGGCCTCCAGGTTGTCTGCTTGGCGGGGCGACATCAGAGCAGCTCGAACAAATGCCCAATGATGTTCTTCCCGAGCATGTTCATGAATAAGCAGGTGCCTCGCAACCTCGACAGCTGCCACCATTTCCCCCCTGCCTTGAGACAATTGAACCTGCCCGAGGATATATGTCACCGTCTCCCCTGCCGCTCGCCGCAAATCCTCAAGGTAACGATCCGCCGCCGCCCAATTCTGCAGAGCCAGCGAAACCCGGACTTGTCCTTGAATATCTTCCACATTGCCGCCGGAAAGCTCCCGCGCCTCTTCCCACCATGCGGTGGCCAATGACAGATCCACCTGTTCGGCAATCCGGGCTGCGGTTCGCAAAATGGCGAGGTCATTCGGAGCGATTTGCCGTGCGGCCCGGACGCGCTCCCACCCATCGGATAGTTGTCCGGACTCAACCAAAAATACTGCCCGAGAAGCTAACTGCTCAGCGCGCCATTGCCTCACAAAAAAAAATCCCGGCACAAGAAATAGTACCGTTCCCAACCCGATTAGGCCCGCAATAACAACACGGCGTCTAACGCTGCGCCGCTCCGCAATGGCTCCCTCTGGCAAATCTATCCGCGCCATGGCCGATCCTTCAGGAAACGGGCAGGGTTACCTGCGACGATGGTCCAAGAATCGACATTGCGGGTAACCACCGCCTGCGCAGCAACCACCGCACCCTCTCCGATCGAAATGCCAGGAAGAATAAACGCGCGCGCCGCGATCCATACGCGCGACCCCACCGAGATCGGTTGCACAATCAATTCGAAAGCCCCCGTCTCCACCTCGTGCGTTCCCGTCGCCAGATAGGCTCCTTGGCTCACAATCACCCGGTCTCCGAGTTTAATACCAGTCATGCTGAGGAATTCCGATCTTTCCCCCAAAATGCAGAACGCGCCACACTCGAAGTTCCACGGTGCCCAAAAGCGCGCATCCGGATAAACCCGAGTTCCCCGGCCGATTCGCGCGCCGAATACCCGCAACCAAAACCGCCGCCAGCCGTGGGCCCGTCGCGGGGAAGGTCGGAAGAACACCAGCCACACCCAGCCCCAGAGCCAACGCGCCAGCCAGTTCTTTTTCGAGAAACACGGTTTGAAGTGACCTTCCATATCTCAGGGTCTCAAATCTCAGATTTCAAATCTGGCGGGTCCTCAGAGGATGGCGAAGCAAAAGCATGGGCAACGTGCCGTAGCCTATGCTTAGGGATTGTCTCGCTGGATGAATCACAGAAACTGGGACGTGTTGAGTGGTCCCTCCGCTATGATCTTCACTTGGTTGGCCCAAGGCCGATCGCGCCATCGTACCCGCCTCGCGACCGCCAAACAGGCGCTTTACGATGCGGTTGAACCCGAACGCATCAGTGAATGGCAGCTCCAGCGCCTGAATCAGACATGGGTGGCAATCGTCGAGCGAATCCCCGCTTATCAAAAAAGGCACAGCGAGGGAACATTGCCCAACGCTTTTGAAAGTTGGGAGGCATTCACCAATGCCGTTCCACCGCAATCCCGTGGCACCCTCGCGGCAGATGTGGATCGCTTTTCCTTTCCCGCCCCCGCTCCAGATTTCTGGCGAATCACCGGTGGATCCACGGGCACGCCGCTTCGTTTGCCCGCATGGCGCTCGGAGCTGGAAGAAACGGAGGCCAACGAATGGTTCGCGCGCTCGTGGGTGGGCATTGCCCCGCACGATCCGTCCATGCGTCTATGGGGCCACAGTCATGGTCTCCGCTCCGGATGGCGCGGCGTATGGAACCGTTATTCTCGTCGAAAAAAGGACGCCGCACTCGGCATTTTCCGCGTCTCCGCCTACGATCTGAGTGAGGAACGCCTGCACGCCGCGTTCCAAGAGCTCAATCGTCGGCCCTATGTGTATTTGCTCGGCTACTCCCGCGCACTCGTCCGCTTTGCGAACCTTGTTCAGGAACGGAACTGGTGTATCCAGAATGCCACGCTCCAACGCATCATCGCGACGGCCGAATCTTTTCTCGACCCGGAGAACGACATCCGATTCCTCGAGCGGGTGTTTCACTGCCCGTTGGAGATGGAATACGGAAGCGTCGAAACGCATACGCTCGCTCATACGCGGGGGGATCGCCGGTATCATGTTTTCTGGGACAGCTATTGGGTGGAAACAGTGCCGACCGAGCAACCCGGACGTCACCGAGTTTTGGTGACCAGTCTTTATCCCCGCGCCTGCCCGCTCCTCCGTTACGAACTGGGCGACCTGCTGGTTGATCCGGACCTTGAGCGCGGAACCCGCTCATTCGCGGCAGTGGTGGGACGCTGCAACGATTGGATTACCCTGCCAAGCGGCACCGTGATTCACTCCGAAGCGATCGCCCATGCGGTCACGGCGCACCCCAAGGTTCAGGCTTATCAACTGTTGATCGAAGACTCCGCGCTGACTTTGCGACTGGTGGTGCGCGAGCCGCTGCACAGAGACGACCACCTCATGATCCACCAGCGCCTCGACCGCATGCATTCCGAGCTCGCATCGGTCGCGATTCAAACGGTCCGCGATCTCGAAACCAGTCCGGCCGGAAAAAGACCACAGGTGATCGACCGGCGAACCCCAAACACTCGCTGACGTGCGGCAGGACACTCCAGAAGTCATTCGGGTCATCATTGTCGGCAACTATCCCGATCTGCTCCAGAGCATGCGGCGCTACGCGGAGCTGCTGGAGTCCACGCTGCTCGAAGCGAAGATGTCCGTCCATCGCATCGCGCCAAAGCCTGTTTTTGGCCGTTTGGCTCGCCATTGGGATCGCGGAATGGGCAAGTGGTTGGGCTATCTCGACAAATACCTCGTCTTCCCGATCCAGCTGCGTCGAGTGGTGGGCAAGGAGAAACGGCAACACCGACGCTTGCTGGTTCACATCGCCGACCACGGCAATGCGATGTATGCACTTCACCTACAAAACTTGCCGGTAGTGGTGACCTGTCACGACTGCATGAATCTGCAACGCGCTTTAGGAAAAACATCCGGCGAGCAGCTTTCATTTACAGGTCGTCTTCTCCAGCGGTGGATCCTCCATGGATTGCGGAAGGCGACGCGAGTGATCGCCGTCTCCGGTCAGACCGCTTCCGATTTGGGCGAGCTCACCGGCCAGCCAGCGAAGATCTTTCCCGTGATCTATCCGGCGCTCAACCGGACGTTTCAGAACCTGAGCCCGAGCGCGGCGATCACCGCGATCGCGGATTTTTCGCCCGAATTGATTCCCGCGGTTGAAGAACGCCGACTGTTGACTCATATCGGCAGCAACGCGTGGTACAAAAACCGATACGGTCTGCTTTATTTATTTCGGGCGCTGCGAGACAAAATGCCTGAGCGAAACTGGCACCTTGCGCTGGCGGGGGCCGAGCCAACGCCCGAACTCACCGACTTGGCCGCAATGCTGGGACTGAGCGAATATTTGACGGTGCTTATCAAGCCGTCCGATCCGCAGGTGGAGGCGCTCTACCATGCCACCACGCTCTTTCTTTTTCCTTCCCGGAAGGAGGGATTTGGCTGGCCCATTATCGAGGCACAAACCTGTGGCTGCCTCGTCGCGGCGAGTGATGTTGAGCCGATGCGCGAAGTCATGAGCGGCGCGGGGATCCAGCTGCCGCCTCCGGACGCCTTTCCCAGCGTCGAACAATGGGCATCGGCCGCGGCCGAAGTGGTCTCCACTCGCTTCCGGGCGGGAGATGCCGCATTGGAACAACTGCGCGAGGCGGGCCGTTTAAACCCCCAACGGTTCACCGCATCCGAAATGGGCGTGCGCCTGCGGGCGGTTTATGAAGCGGTGCTGGAAGATGTTTCAGCCAATACGTAGCTGCTCTTCTACTACACTTATCCAGCGATCGACGCTCCTACCCAAATCGTATTTCTCCACGAAACAGGTCCGGGCGGCGGAGCACATTTTCCATTTTTCGTCGGATGACAATGCCTGCCAACCGCTTAGCATCCGGCTAATTCCCTCGACCGTTGGTTCCTCGCACATTCCCGCGCCGGCGGACGTCACCTCGCGTCCGATGTTGACACCGGTGGTGGTCAGAACCGGTGTGCCCACTGCCAGCGCTTCCGCCACCACCAAACCGAAGTTCTCCTGAAAGGACGGCAAAACCAGAGCGCCCGCCTGCGCAAGGGCACGGTATTTTTCCGCACCCCAGACCGGGCCACCCCACCGAACATCGGGGACCGCCGCAACGCGAGCTCGCAGCTCGGCTTCATATCCCGGGTCCCCCACCCCATAAATGATCAGTTGCGAAGGGCGCACCTCCGCTGAAAGCCGCCGCCACGCCTCCAATAAGAGCTCTATTCCCTTTTTCGGATGCAGCCGTCCCAGATAAATCACGGGAGGCGGCCTTGTCCGATCGAGAGTTTCCGCCAGCGCCGCCCGGATCTCGTCGTTTTCAACGATCCCATAGGGCACAACCAGAGGCCGGTCGCGAAAAAGGCAAAAGGACCGCCGTGCCAAGCGCATTTCTTCCGCCGACGTGTAGAGGACGGCCCGGGCGTCGCGGAGTATCCGATACTCGGCCCACGGCCAGTAAAGCCACTTTTTGAGACGTTTTAACGGATAGCGTCGGTGAAACCACGGATCGAGCATCCCGTGGGGGTAAACAAAATACGGCGTTTGGCTTTTTTTCGTCAATGTTTGCCAAGCCGCCCACCCCGGATACTGCCAGCAGCCGTGCACAAAAACCGCGTCAAATGCGTGATGATGTTGGCGCAGCCAATCCCTCATTTTCGGCGCGTAGCCAAAAACCCCATACTTCGAGGGTCCGCAGACAATGATTTCGGCACCTTCAATCGCCGGTAAATTTGTCCGAGGGTCATCATTGGTCAGGATGGTCGTCGCAATGCCTCTTTCCGCTAAAAGTGGGGTAAAACTGCGAATTCCAGCCACCGGTCCACCCTCGCGAGGATCCATCAGCGGGATTAGCCGAAGAATGCGTTTCATGGCCGATCCTCCTTGCGCAGGCGCAATTTCATTCGCCGAGCCCATTGATTGAAAAACGCGGCGGGTTCAATCCAGCGCTCGAACACCTCACGCAGCCGAACCTGTCGCTCCAGGAATTGTTCGGGTCCCAAGTCCTGATGAAAAGCCGCCACCCGTTCACCAATCGTATGTTCACCCCCGGCTGGAATCCACACGACGAGCGAGCGCCAATCGATTTCATCCTCGAACGGAAGGACCAGATCGGTGTCGAGCACGACGGGAATTCGGCCCATCGCCAGTGTTTCAAACAGGCGCAAAGAATAGTTTCCCTGGCCTCGGGCGCAGAGCACGTAATCCGAATCGTCGAGGTCTTCCAAATACGCTTGCCGCAGTTGGGACGGATCACGGGAAGAATCGATGACACCGTCCACCATGTAGCCGCAACGCCACTGCACCGGACTTGCCCCGAGCAGAGTATTCCGGAAGCGGACGGTTCGGCTGCGGCGCAGCGCCTGGATTGCGGCGACGCGAGGCGCATAACCAACGGTCGGAGAACTTACCTTCAACAGACCCAATCGATAAAGAAGCACGCGAAGGATTTCCTTCCGACGGCGCGGCCCGGATGGCGTTTGCAGAGGTGGCGCAACTCCTCGAAAACTCACCACCGGAACGGCGGAAAAGGTGCGCGGCCGCCAAGGCTTTCCCCATTCGCCCAAGGGATCGGCGATAAGCGGCGGAACCACCTCCGCCCCGGTGGGCAGCCGCGATCGATAGAGACAGTGATGAAACGAATACTGAATGCCGGCCGGGATGGCCCGGTTCAGGTCACCGTGCTCAAACAGCGCCACCGGAGGTCCGTTCGGCCCCACTTCGGCAAGAAAACGGCGCATGGCTTCCTGACCTTCCGCCCGCTGACAGGTCTCCCAACCGTAAGGAAATACCGCTACGTCCGCTGTTTCACGGGAAGCCAAAGTAAAAAGCAAGGGAGCCACCGCATGATAACGATCGAGCCGCCCGGAGAATGGCGATTTCTGCGTTCGCTCCGCTTCCGTCATCCCCCAGAAGGGTGTGAACAATGGCAACCAAGATTCCCCCGGCACCGAACCGTCAAAGAATGAAAAGATTTTCAGCATCGTTCTCTTACGGCTGAACCACCGATGTAGAACCGGCCGGGGACGTCTGTTCCAAAGCTGGCAAACGTCCCGTTTTACGCGAAACCCGTTTACGCCGTGCCTCGCGATGCGCCTGCCCCAACGCGAGGGTGAGACCCGTGCCCGCCACCGCAAAGCCCAAGGTCGTCGGCTGGCCCCATTGGCCAATCAGCACCACGGGTGCCGTCGCCGCGAAAAAGAGCAAACCGTAAGCATTTCCCTCGCGCGCCGACCGAAAAGAGAACTTCAAAAGCGACAACGTGAGGAGGACGCGCCAAGCGATCTGCCCAAATCCCAAAATAGGCCCGGTTTCCATGATCAGGCGCTGCCATTCGTTTTCTCCCAGATAAAAGGTGCCGCCGCCGGAGAGATTAGCCCCCACGTTGGTCCCCAATCCGACCCCATGTCCAAAAAGCGGAGCCTTGGCCACTGCCGTAAACGCACCCGTCATCGGTCCGAGCACTCGGGAGGAGAAGGTTCCTTGCACGCCCCCTTCCGAAATCACCGTGCTCGCCACCCAGCGTTCATTGAACGTTTCAACCGCCTCGTCAAAGACCGGAATGAACGAAAGGACCACCATCGCGAGGGAGATCATGCCCAAAGCGACCGCGAGTCCGCGCGAGGCGCGCTGTGTCGTCAGTGTCGCCACAATCGCGGCAACCAATACTAAAACCGAGGAAATGAGCGTGAGGCGACTGATCGAAATGGGCAGCGCCAGGATGAGAAAACCGCCAATAATGAGCAGTGGTATTCCATTCTTAATCAGCTTCTTGTGAAAGAAAATCGACAGATAGAACGCCGAGCAGATGGCAAAAAATTGAGCCACGCCAGTGACAAAACTGAAGGTCCCCGGAGGCCGAAAGCGCCCTTTCGCCCCCATAATACCCACGTCTTCGAGGCCTCCCGGCGCGAGGTTGATCCATGAGTCGGACGGCATGAAAAACTGCGCCACCATCACGACGGTCATCGGTGGCACAATCCAGAGCAGACATTTTCCGACCCGATAGCAGTCCCCGGCGGTAAGCACCCGAGGAATGATCCAGGCCAAGGGCAAATGCAAGCAGACCGTGCGAATCCCGAACACCACCGTCTTCCAGCCAGCGTCGCCGAAAACGAATCCGGTCAGACCGGAAAGCGCTCCGAGGAAGAGCACACTAACCACCCATGGATTGAGCGGAAAGCGGCCTTTGGACAAGGCCAGAACATAGATCCAGATAACGATTGGATCGCGAATCAGGAGAAATAAGTCGGAAAGCCCCGGGAAAAACCATTTCCGCAGGGCTCCTTCGAAAACGAGGAAGAAAAAGTAGGCGTAGATCAGCCGCTTCATCGTCAAAAAGCTCAGCGAGTCCTGAGCACCGTCCAGGAATCTTGCGGCCGGCTGAACAGAAACGAAAGGCCACCAAAGTCCCGCGCTCCCTGATCAAGCCAACGATCGACATCCGCCGGAGTCACCTCCCGAAGTCCGCCCTCCACCGACCAGGAGCGGTAACCGGCTTTCCAAAAGAGTTCGAAGACCTCACGAAAATGCGGATTCATCTCCGGAAAATTTTCGGTCAAACCGTGCTCGAGCAGCCAGGTCGTCGGAGCGGTGCGCGTCAAAAGAGCCCGCGCCCCGAGCAGAACTGCCCATTCATGCCCTTCCACGTCGACCTTGAGCAACAGCCGGTCGGAAGTCTCGGCCAAGGGCACGCAACGGTCGAGTGTCTCCACCCGCACCCGCTCCGAGTAAGTTGCTTCCTGATGATTCCAGCCCTGGGTCAGCGATGCCATCTCGCCACCGCCTCGGAGTTCGGCCATTCCGGGATGTTCGCCCAAAGCAAAGCACTGCGCGTTCACCGTTGAAAAACCATTCTCTGCCAAGTTACGCCGCAGAAAGGCAAAGTTCTCCGACGACGGCTCAAACGCCCAAACCCGCTTCCCGGCTTGAGCGGCCAACAACGAGAACAATCCGATGTTTGCGCCGACATCGGCCACCGCATCGACCTCGCCAAGGATGTCGCGAAAAACCTTCAGTTCGGGAGAATGCGCGCGATTTTCATCGGCCTTTCCACAACCCCACGCGCGACTCATGTCACCATGGAGCGTAAATCCAAAAACGCTTTCATAAGGCAAAATCCGCCCGCGCACCCGCCGGTCGCGCCAGCGGCGATAACCCTTCGCCAGCCATGGAAGCCGCCTCTCGACCCACCGTCGTAGCATTGCACGCATCATTCAGTTCTCCTCCTTTGATAGAATCGCCTCAAGCACCAAGCCGCGATAGTGGCTCCAAGTCACCGCGCGGGCCTTTTCCCGGCAGGCGGTCCGCATCGCAAGGGTCGCCGGCAAGTCGCCTGCCATCGATTCCAGTCGAGCGGCCAGAGCCGCCGGATCACGAATGGGCAAAAGGTGCCCGGTTTCACCTTCATCGATCAGATCTTCGCCACCCGCGTTTCGCGTCACCAGCAAGGGCAATCCTTGAGCCAACGCTTCGAGCTGCACCAGCGCCCTACCCTCGACGATCGATGGTAAGACCAGCACGTGACACGACGCCATCAGTTGCAGCACCTCCGCCCGCGGACAGGCTTTGTGAAAGTGAAAAGGCACGCCCAAACTGCGATAGAATGAGGCGGGCGCTTCCAACGAGCCCAAGAGATGCAGCTCAAAACGCCGCGGATCATTGAGTAAACGCAGTGCGGCGAAGACATCGGCCAAGCCTTTGCGCTGGGTCAGACGGCCAACAAAAAGGATTTTGAGCGGACCATCGGCGGGAGGAGCGCCATTCTCCGAAGCTTCTTCCAAGTCGCAGCCAAAGGGCGCGACGCGGCAATCCTTTGTCATGCGCACCTCGGGAGGCAGGGAATCAAGCACAAAACCGCTCGCACACATCACGACGTCAGCCAAAGCCAACTCCGCCCGTTTGCGTTCGAGCTTCTCTGGTGGGTCTCGCTGAAATCCAAGCGTCGGAGCCCAATCCGGATAACGCTTGGCCTCCTCCGACATGAGTTTGTATCCGGTTTCAAAATACGCGATGGGCAGGTCATAGATCCGCCGGATACCTCGCTGAGCGGCGGCATGAAAACATTCCCGAGCACCATCTTCATAAGCGTAAACAAAAGCGGGTGCTTTCGTCGCACCAAGGATCCACTGGGCTGCCCGCCGATCGACGGAGCGATAAACAGCATCAACCGAGCAGGGATGCGACCGGCGGCGCGGTGCCCACCCTGCTTTCACCATAGCAAGACGCGTCAGCTCGCGCCATGGAGCGGTATGAACCTGCTTGGAATTCAGCAGCGAACAATCCCGGCGCTTGAACTCCCGGCTGAACGTATCCGGCAGCCAGCGCAACCGCGTTGCCATGCGACTGCCGTCGATCGCGGTGAAAAACGCTTCGATTTGTTCGGCCTCGACGCAGGCCCGCAAGACCTCACGCACATTCCGATTGCCGGTTGGATGAACCACAATGCCTCGTTTCATGCGCGGTTAGGAGTTGGCACTGTTCCGTTATTCACGATCTGACGATAAGCCTCGGCATAAATACCGCGTGGCTTGAGATAGGTCGGCAAAGAAGCCGTAGCCAAGGTGCTTCGCCGCTGATACTCCGCTTCAGACATGGCCGCCGCGTGTTCCAGTTGAGCACGCAGCGAAATCACGTCGCCGGGAATCGCAAGCAACGCCGCCGCACCCGCCGCCTCGGGCAAGCCGCCGTCCATCGTGACAATCGACGGCACCCCCAACGAGCGCGCCTCGATCGGCGTGAGTCCCATGTCCTCGCGGGTATGGGCCGGCGCGACCAGCCATTTTGAGCCGGCGATCGCGGCAAACTTCGCGGCATCGGAAACAAAGCCGAGGACCTCGAGGCCGTCGCCCTCGTCCCGGGCCCGATACGTGTCGACCAGATCCCGCAGCGGTCCATCGCCAATCAGACGAAGCGGCCACTTGGACCGGTCGATCGCGGCCTGCGCATAGGCTTCGAGTAAGAGATCCAAACCTTTGTTCGGCACCCAGCGTCCCACAAAAATAAAGCCGCGGCGGGCCTCCGGGTCGAGTGGCCTTTGGTCAGGCAAACGGGAAACGGTCGGAATCATGCTGCTGGCCGCTGGTGCGTGATCGCTCCAAGTGCTTCGGACAAAGGAGGAATTATAAGTGCGCCAAGTGACATTCCCCAAGAGAAGCGCAGCCAAACGGTGACGCCATGAGGATCGTTTCCAGTTATGAATCGTCACGACGGTGGGTTTTCCCAGCATCAACGCGAGCACCAGCAGATCCACCATCGGGTTGTGAAGATGAATCACGTCGGCCGAATGCAACAACCGGAGAAGGGTCGCATTCACCCCCGCTGTATGCACCGCGTGGATACCGGATTCCGCGATAATCGCCTTCAGGCCGTGCTGAATCGAATACCCCTTGACCAGCTTAAAGGCGAGCGTGACGTCCATGTCCGATTGTGCAGCAAGATACTCCGCTTGCGCCACCGCCGTCACCTCGATGCCTCCATAGACCCCCTGGGTGGAAGCCAAAATTGCCACACGGATCTTCGGACTCATCCGCGCGCCTTTGCCCCGTCCGCAAGTCCTTCGCGCCATCCGCAACACGCGGCCCGCCAACGTTTATTCGCGGTGGGATCGCGGCGGATCCAACGTAACCGAAGGTATTGCAAAAGTCCGGGAACGATGATCGATCCGACGCAGCTTAAATAAAGTTTGCGGGTGAAACCCGACCATCCGCTCATCCGGCTCGCGGTGACAAAGCCCCGATTGTAGGCAAGCTCCTCAATGCCGTCCGCGTCAAAGCCGCCCCGGTGGTTCTGATCGTTTCCGAATCGAGGGGCCACATGGTGCAGCACCCGAATCGAAGGATCGTAGCCAATCCGAAAGCCCGCGCGTTTCACATCGAGGCAAAGCGCGTGTTCCCACTCATGCTGGGTTCCCTTTCCTCGCAAACGGGTTTCAAAACCCACTTTACGAATCACTTCACCGCGAAACGCGCAGTTACAGCCTTTCACCACGTCGACGTAGCGAAAACCGCCTTGTCCGCAGTGATGATTGCCAATGGGTTTCCCATACCACGTGCCGACTCCGACCCTAGCTTCGAGGTGCTGATCCCGGTCTTCCGGCGGAATGTAGGCGAGCAGATCGCGTCCCCCCAATCCCCCCAAGGATGCGTCCTGTTCAAATCGCGTAATGAGCAGCGCCAGCCAGTTCGGCTCCGGGGCGGCGTCGTCATCCAACAGGCAAACAAGGTCGCCACTGGTTTGTTCCAGTGCGGCCTGCATACTGGCGACTGTTCCGGGACGGGTGAGCCGGGCAATCTTCACCTGAAAGGCCTGAGGATTGGCCGCCAGCCAAGCCAAAGTGCTGGCGTCGTCCTCTCGACAACCCACGACCACTTCGTCGGCGGGGCGGTTCTGCGCAGCAAGGCCTGCAAACGCCAAGGTCAGGTACTCAACCCGGCGCCAAGTGGGAATGATTACGGAAACTTTCATCACGATCACTTCTCTTCAGGAACGGATGCGGGCGAGCTCACGCCGATACATCGCGAGGGTATCCGCAGCGATCGCCGTCCAATCAAACCGGCGGCTGGCCGCCACTGCGTGTTGACTGTTTTCCGGCGTTCCCGCGTTTCGGAGCAAACTCACGAGTTGCGCGGCCATGCCTTGGACATCTCCCGCCGGACGCAACCACTCCGCTGGCAGAATATCGCACGGGCCCGGAGTGTCATAGGCGACCACCGGCAAACCCGCCGCCAGCATCTCGACCACCGCGATGCCAAAACCTTCCCAGTAGGATGGGAACATTCCCGCCTGACATTCGGCCAGCAGCCCCGGGAGTTCCTGCGGATCAAATGTCGGATAAATATCGAGCGATCCGCGAAGCCGGCGCGGGAACCGGGCCAAGACCTTTTCCCGCGTCTGAAACATGCCTTTGGTTCCCAACAAACGGAAACGGGTGTCGGGAAACGCCGTCAAAACCCGTTCCACGATTTCCGGAAAATCGAGACAGCCTTTGCGAAAATCAAATGTGCCCACGAAAGCGATAATCCGTTCGCGCTTCACTCCAACGGCCTCGCGCACCGCGTCAAAGCGCTGAAATCCCTCACGCGTGAGTCCGTAGGGAAGAACCGCAATCTTGTCCTCCGGGTAACCCAATTCGCCCAAGCGAGACCGGTCCATGGTGTTTCCGACCGTGATGACGTCCGCCTCTGAGAGATTGCGGCGCATATGCGCTTCCATTTCCGCCGTGTGCAGAGGCGGAGGCGTCCGTCCCAGCAACTTCCGAAGAACCGCTTTTCCTGAGGAAACCAGTGTGACCGGCGCGTGCGGAATCGGAATCGCTCCACGTTGCTGCGCCAGCAGGGTGATTCGGGTAACCTTGAGAAGTCGTTCCGCGCCCGGCGTCTCCTTCACCCAGGAATGAACATGGTAGGGATAGTCGATCACGTCGTAGCGGGAGGCATTCTCCCGCAGATATTCTGCCAGCCCCGACGCATAATTGGGCCGTGAAAAGTTGTTGTTCACGGGCGGATAATAGTCGGGATTTACTCCGTTCTCCCGCAACCCTTCGGCAAGATCGAGCGTGACGCGCGTCGCGCCAAACTTGGGGTCCACCCACGGCAGATCACAACACAGGAGGATTTTCATGATTGGTGAAAAAAGGACTGTTCGGTGCGTGATGAATCGGCAACGCGCGGCAGGCCACGTTCCCCGCGAAACTTATAACGACGCCAGAAGGCGGCCCAAGTCTGGCGACGAAGCAACATTCCGGGATCCTTCACGATTTGCCTGCCTACCACCAACCAAGGATCCTTTTGCGCCACTTCGGCCGAGCGCAAATGACGTAGTTCCGTGAGGTAGTGGTTTTGTTCCTCGGCTGGCAACAAAGCGGCGGCGGAAGAAAACACCGCATCATATTCCGCCCGGATTGCCGCTCTCGCGGCGGGAGTTCCTTCAATCGATTTGTTGGCTCCGTGAAACCGGAAGTAAACCCAGCGGGACTTAAGCCAAGCGGCTTTGGGCTCCTGGGCAAGGACACGCAGAAAATACTGATAGTCCATGATGTAATGAATATGCTCCGACAGCGGAAACGCCTTTTTGCCCAGTTCACGGGCAATAAACACCGCAGGCTGCGGCGGACATGGTTGCCGCCAATAATGCAGCAATCCTCGAAAATCCACCGGATGAGACACGCCCCAGTCCTGATACTTCGGCAAGTGGTGCCCGACGTCGTCCATCGGCGTCCATTCTCCGGCGATCCAGCGGAAGCCCGCCTCGTACTGAGCGGCCACTTCGCTCAACACCGTAGGCGAAGCGTAGGCATCATCGGCATTGAGCCAGACAAAAATTTCGCCGGTGGAACGGGCGAATCCTTCGTTGATTGCGGCAGTTTGCCCGCCGTCGGGCGCACTCCGCCAGTAGTCAAGGTGCTCGGCGTATTTTTCGAGGATCGTCCGTGATCCATCCTGACTCCCGCCATCAAGCACAATCACCTCCCGGTGCGGATAATCCTGCGAAAGAACCGAGCGCAAACAGTCCTCCAGATAGCGGGCGTAGTTGAAACTTGGAACAACTACTGTGATCCGCGGTCGATCGCTCGTTGAACAGCGGGGCGTCAATGGGCGGTCCAGCCACCACTTGTCCACCAGAGGAAAATCGGACGGCGCGTTCATACTTTCTGCCTCCCCGTCGCCAGTCTTCCAAACGCTTCCCGCACACGGTCGGGAAACCCCTGCCAAACGTCCCGGTGATGCTGTTCGGATACACTGTTTTGAAGCAGCATGTCAACGGCCTGATCCAGCGGCAGCTCAAACAAACGTTCGGGTGTCAGAAACCGTTCCGCATCCAGGCCCATTCCCTCGATCTGCTCGACACACTTCTTTGCATACAAAAATGGATGCAAACGCGTACCGGACATCGCACCCAGCAGCAGCGCGTGCAAACGCGTCGTAAAAAAGTCACCACACCGCCCGAGCTCGGTCATCATCCGCAAGGGATTTGGATCGTAAGGCCGAAAAACAACTTCGTTGTTCTTAAACACTTGGCGCGCGTAGGTGTCGTCCCACGGAGAGAAGGGAAAATGATGAATCTCCACGCCCTTGGCACGAAAACCCCGCACTACTTCGCGAAAGACATCTCGATGAGCTTCAGCCAATTTAGCGCCGGCTGACCTCATGGCCCCTTCGCCCTCGGGGAACTCTGTCTTATCCACGATCATTCCTTGGTGCAAAGTGGCGCTGAAGGGGGATAAATTGATGCCCACTTCGTATTGAGCATCGGCTTTCCGGTTCAAACGCGCGGGTTCATAATGGATCCAGCTGAGATCCGGCGTAGCCAAAACATCCGGGCGCTCCAGCATCCGCCCGAGCCACTCGGCGTGAGGCCGCGAACGACAGGAGATGAAAGGCACCCGGCGGAGAAACGTGATGACCTCTGGAGTCAGCCCGTTCGGCGCAAAATCCACGCCGAGAAAGGCGACTTTTTCCGGAGTTTCCCGATACCACGATTCCAGAATGTGCAAAACATCGGGTAACCCCAGCGCGCCTCCGCCCAAAGTCAGCCGCTGGGGCGGACGATACCATTTCAGGCCACTGGAAAGCAGCGGAGTTGGCCGCGCAAGCCCCGCCTCGCGATAAAGCCTCAGCACGGCGTCCCGCAGGGCCGTATCTCCCAGGTTCAAGCCGTGATAGCAGCCGACGATGGCGCTCCGGAGGGGAAAACAACGGGCACGTAAACGGTCGTAACGCATGCGGGTGACGAGCGGGCTCATAAGCGTTGAGTCTGGTTTAACAAGATCTGGATGACGGTGCTCCGCGATAGATGGCCAAGTGCTGGGCGGCAATTACCTCGGGCGCGATTGTGGTTTCCACCCAACGGCGCGCGCTAAGACCAAGTCGCGTCCGCTCTTCGCGATTCGTCAGCGCCGCACGTAATGCGTTTCGTAGTGACAAAACGCTGACATCGTCCGCGAGCCAACCGGTTTCTCCCGGACGGACGTATTCGGGCACGCCTCCGACCGGAGTGGCGACCACCGGTGTGCCGCAGGCAAACGCTTCGATGATTGTGTTGGGCGCGTTGTCGAGGCGCGACGGAAGCACAAACAGGTCCGCCGCACGATAGGCATCGGGTAATTCCGCTTCGGTCAGCGAGCCCAAATGATGATGACGCGGGTCCTCCGGACGCGGATTGTCTCCTCGCCCCACCGACGCGCTGATCCACGAAATGTGCGCCATCTCCAAGCCGTTCAGCGCCTCCGCCAACAGATCGAACCCTTTGCGCCGCTGGCCCGCCAAATCGGCGACAAAGAGGATGACCAGCGCGTCAGGAGGAAGCCCCCATCGCGCCCGGGCGTTGGACCAGTCTCCGGGCGAGAAGTGCTTCAAATCCAGCGTGTTTGGAATCATCACCGTGGAGAAACCTGCGAATACCCGACTCCGCGCCGCGAGATAGCGCAGCCATTCGCTCGGTGCCACAACGGTCAAGTCGAGGGAAGCGCGTTCCAAATGGGCGCGTTTCCGAGCCAAAGAACGCAGCTCTCGTTTGGCGCCCGACCGAGAAAGCGATGTCTCTTCGACGCGATCGACGTAAGGCAACGACCAACGTTCCGGATCTTCATAATGAAGGCCGGTGGTGAAAGGATTCATGTCGTGCAAGGTCCACATCACCTTCACGCCCGGGCGCAGTCGCCGCCAAAAGCGTTTCCATTCAAAAAAGCCCGCAACCCAATGAAGATGCACCACATCGTAAGCCGACAAAGTATCAGCCAGCGCGTCGCCGTAATCGGATTCTGAATCGGAAAACAATTCTTCGTATTCGGAGCGATCCGCGCGCAATCGGCGTTCGCTCCCAGCTCTCAGCCGACGATGCCAAGCATGTCCCAAACGATGAAAACATGAGGATCGCGGGCGGATCACCCTTTCCCCCACTCCCGCGCTTTCCGCAAGCAGCAGGTCGACCGCCACACCCGATTCCCGCAAGGCACGAAAGAGCCGCAGCGCCGCCAATCCGGCACCGCCTTTGATCGAGACACTGACGATCGCCACTTTCATCGGACGATTTTTGCCTTCAGGCGGGACAAACCGGTGCGCATCCTTTTCCAGTTGAATGGAGGACGACTCAGCTTCCAGCCTGTGAGAAGGTTGACCGGATAATCGGGAATCGGCCAGAAGCCTCGGGGCGAGACCACACAGCCTTCTTTGGCGAGAAATGTGGATGAACCCCGCAGCGGCATGGCTCGCTTCTGAAAATGCAGATAGGCGAATCGCTGGCGGACGGCACCTGTCCAGCGATTGATCTTCATCGCTTCTCCCGGTTTCCAGAGAAAGGCTTGATCGGACTCGTTTGGGTGCCGCGTCAGCCGCAGTTGATGAACGTTGGGATCGAAGTCGGCGATAATCTCCGGGAGGTATTGTTTGGCCCCCATCGCCGCCAGTTTACGGTGGATTCCGTTCCATTCATCGAACACGCATGCTTCCGGCGTGCGCAGAACCGCTTCAAATGCAGGCGAATCTTTAGTCTGGATGCGATAGGCGTGGTTGATCGCGACGGTGTTGCGGTAAACGCTGAAATGCCCGCGAGCCATCACCCGATCATTCGCCACAAAGACCTCTGGGGGGAGGAACGCAGCGAGATTCCCGAAGAGCATATCCAGATCGCAATGGCCCCAGTGGGTATAACCTTGGAAGTAGTCGGCAAGGATTTCGCCGAAGAGCGGCCGCAAATCACAGACCTTGTAGGCGCGTATCATGGCCGGAGTTACGCCGGTGGCCGCTTGGGTGCGGCGGGCAAATTCTTCCATCGTGAACGGCACTGCCACCACCCCGGGTGCGAACTCCGTTGAGGCTTTCACCTGATCGGTGAGCAAGCGCCATGTGTAGGTCGGATTGGCCGCACAAGACGCGGCCCAGAGCGGCAGGTAGCTGGGCAGCGGACCAAACCAAGCCGCCACGATGATGGGTCGAAACACTTCTGGCGCGGGCGTTTTCATTTGTCCCATAACTTCCGCCAACGCCGTTTGAGGCCCGGACCTAGCCGACGCAGGCGCCGATCCCAGCGAAAAGCTTTTCGCATCTCCGCGCCGCCAAAATGAGTGTCGAACACACGTCCGTCGGCCTCGCGTTGACGCACCACCATCGCCGGATGGCGCAAGGGGAGAATTGATTGCGTCTCCAGATTTGCGAACCAAGCGTCTCCCCGCGTGTGGGTGGCGTTTTCTCCGAAGCCGATGTTACGCACGAGGTTCACCGTGGGCACGATCGCCAAGCCATGATGAAGCAGACAAGAGTAGCCCCAGATGTAGGCCCATGAACTCACCCGGCCGGTCGCAACCCGTCGAACGCAGTCCATAAAATAGTCTTCTTCAAAACGATCATTCGAGTAGTCGGCCATTCCACGCGCCGCCTCAAACGCCTCCCAATGCCGCAAGTCCGCGTCATTGAGCCGCCACGCCCGTCGCCAGGTCGCCCACCCCCAGCAATGGGTATGTCGGGAAAAGTAGTAACTATCCTTCGACGCTTTCCAACCCTGAAGGAAGTTGTTTCCCCCGATGTGCATGATGCGTTCGTCGTCGGCATGACGCTCGAGCAGCTCTTCGCAGTAGGGAAAAAACTCCGGATGCGGCACGCAGTCGTCTTCCAGAATGATTGCACGCTCCTCTTGGCTGAAAACCCAATCGATCCCGCTGCGCACTCGACGACGCACGCCCAGATTCTCCTCCGCCAAGTCGAAATGGATTTCCGCGTTCCATGGCAGCTGTTGAAAAAGTGCCAGCGTCTCGGCGCGCAGTGCGGCCTCCTCTTCATTACGGGGTCCGTCGGCGATCACGTAAAGGCGTTGGGGCGCGTAGATGGCCAACGCCTCCAAAACTTGGCGCGTTTCCGCCGGTCGCTTGAAGACACAGAGCGCCACCGCCGTTGTTCGGCGGCTGTTGAGCGTATTTGAATTCATCGCACCGTCTCTATTCCCGTCGTCCCTGGCATCACCGAATCGAAGGTAAACCCGAACAGTTCGATGTCTTCCCGGAACGCTTCCGCCACCAGTGCGGCGGTCTCGTCCGAATAATAAGAGCGGTAATCCCGCGGCTTGGTCGGATTGGCGAAACCCAGAGGACGAAAAACACCAATCCGCGCGCAGATCGTTTTCCAGTCTTCCGCGAGCCGTTCATAGCGCGCGACAAAATCGATGATCACTTTCCCGCTCCCATCACAGACAAATTCCTTTTGCAAACGCACTTCATGCGCACACCGCCAGCGAATGTAATTGTCGAAAGATCCCAGTGATACCGCCAAGGCATGCTGCCGGTGCGATGGGCTCGCGAGCATGTATTCGTAAAGCGAGGTCTGCCAGTCCCATGAGTTCCGAACGACGGCAAACTTGAACAGGGCGTCCCACTGATTGGCCGGGATCAAATCGCGCAATTCATGCCCCCGAAGGTGGCGCTCGAAAGGACTCGCCGCGTAACGACTGCGCCGACCCAAACGGTGGCAAATTCGGTTCACCCAACGCTCCCGCGTCGACAACGCGATCGGTTCAAGCGCTTCAGTGATGCTCGTCCCCGCATTCTTGTAGATGTGAATGAAGAGGAACTTTCGAGAATGGGAAAGGAGCATGCCTAGCGTGGTGAAGGGTTTGCTTGAGGCGTAGAGCAGCCCATTTCAATTCCCCGGAGATTGTCGTCACCCATTTCCTGATACACCGGATGAAAGACGGAGGCTTGATTATCGCGCGCCTTTTGTATCACAAGCTCCACTGGAATCTCCCGCCGGTCGCAGTTGTAGCTTTCGCTCTGTCGAAAGTTGGTTTCGCCGACGGAAAAACCCCACGCCGCCGCCAGGATGCCCAGGCGGAGCTCGTCGTTCCCTCCACGCGGTGGATTTACCCGTGCATAGGCTTCGAGCAAATCTCGCCGGACTAGAGCTCCCGGGAGCAGCCCGGCATTTCCCCGACCATCCCACCCGAGTTTTTTGCGCGCCCATGCCTCAAATGCCTCCCGCTCGGGAGCGACATAAGGCTCGGTCAACCAGGTCCAGTTTTCCGCCCTTCGTTGTTCCAGCGACTTCACATCCGTCATCAACAGCGCGTGTTGATCCGGCTGGTACAGCTCCATCAACGGCCGAGTGAAGACCAGATCCCATTCAGCCAGACACAGAAAATCAAAGTTTAGCCGATGCCCGGAACTTCGAAACCATTTGCGCAGGTGCATGTCGCCATACTGCCACTTCCACAGGTCGATCTTATCTTTGAGCACGTAACAATCGTCCCATTCCAGCGCGAGCGCGGCTTTCCGGTTGATCGACGGCCCGCCATAAAAGCCGACAATTTGAGCGCCCGGGTTGAGAACCCGCAACCACCGCAACCGATCCGCCACCACCTCAAAACGATGGTGAAAACGAAAGATGATCAGGATACGCGGCGCGGTCATCGGGATGGCGGGTCAAACGGCTCTTATCCGGTCTAAGACAATTGGTAGCCAAGGATCTTGAGGCTTTCGGAAAAATGGCGGGTGGTCTGTTCTCGTTCTTCGGGCGTCATTTCCCGCCGCCAACGTTCCACCGCTCCCGTATTATAATTCCAAGACGTTGAGCGGACACGCTCTTGTTCCGCCAGGACTTGAGACCGCTGTTCCGCTGAAAGGGGCCAGCGAAGGTGATTAAGCATGTCCGAGATGACAGCATCCGGATCGGCCATCAGCGTTTCATAACAAATGAAATGCACCCCAGGAACCTGCCGCCAGCGCATGAGCTCCGCCACCTTGCGGTCGACAAAAGGGATTACCTGAAGAACGTTCTCACAGCGGACAAAGGCATTGCGCGGATCCTTTCCCGCTCGCGAGCGCTTGCCGTGATCGATCATCGACAAAATCATGTCCCGAGGATCCCGGTAGCTGAGGGTAATCTTGGCCACATTCAATCGCTTCAGCACACGCAACCGGTGCATCGCCGGCCAATGGCATTTCACCACCACGGAGCCATGGAGGGCATTCAGCGCAAGGAGCCGCAGTATTACCCGCGGCGTGGGCCATGACAGGTATCGGCCTCCAAATGTGTTCCGAAGTGCCTCTTGTCCTGAAGCAATGCCCGAGACTTTCAGCAGATCCTCTTGAAGGCTGACAATGTAGGTGCTGCCCGTTTTCGGGAGCGCGTTGCTCAAGATAATCATGCGCGGGTCGGCATTCGCGCCCAGCGGTCGGGGCAATTACGGTCAAAAGAGTCGGGGGCGATAACTACTTGCTCCGGGTGTTCCGCGAGCCACGCGCCCCACCAGGAAAAACTGCTGTTCGCGATGATGTGGTGACGGCACAGGCTCATCAATTGCAGGTCGCGAAAGCTTTGGATCCCCTTGCTCCCTTCAACGAAAACTGGGTCCAACGCTAAATCGCTGAGGTGTTGGCGACACCAATCGGGTTCATCCGAGAAAAAGTTGAATCGGGGCGCGGCAAATCTGAGATTCATCTCCGCGATGGCCCGGCGGTAATAGTCTACCCCGACAAATTGCCCGCGCTCCACGAAATCGCCCCGGCGCACGTGGACGGCGACCGAATCGCCGCCAGCCATTTCATCGGCCAATCGTCGATGAGCGTCCGTCTCGAGCGGGGGAAACGTGAAGTCCGCCCGGACCCGCTCACTCGCCCCGCTCTCGAGCATGTAGGCTTCGCTCATCCAGTAACCGTCGAGAAACAGAAAACGCGCGCGGGATTCGAGCAACCACGGGATGTAATAAATGACCTTCTCCGGATGGAGGTGATCAAAACAATCGGGGGCTCCCCAGCCCCGCCGCGCGAGTCGAACCCGGAATTTGCGCCAATTTTGATGCGCGCGAATACGCCGGCGGGCAATCCAACCATCAGGATAACCTTCGTAACGCAGCCCAAAAATCCGCTCCAGTTCAAAGCCGTTATGCTTGCCCTCTCCGAAGCGATCGTAAGTAACGCAGACGCGACATCCCTTTGCTTCGAGCGAACGAATCAAAGCATGCTGAAACATCTGGTTTCCCAGACCGTTGGACAGCGCCACCACCCGGAGTCTTTGCGTCATAGAACCTTTCGATGTCCAATGAATTTCCGCGCCAGTTGTCCGACGTATGCGACCGGCATGGAGAGCAATTTTCCCAAGCGATAACGGCGGCCCCGCATGACATCCGAGCGCCCCTGCTCCCATCCCTTGACCCGAAACATCCAGCGCACTTCCGGCGCGGTGCTTTCGCCCAACAGTTCACCCGCCACCGCATTCACTTCAAAGTACTCGGACTTCCCGAGATGGATGCGACTGGGTGCCGCTATCCGATATCCCAGTCTGACATTCATTTCGAGCGGCCTGAAATGATCGGAGAAATGAACCTCTGGATCGCGGCACTGCTTAGTGGACAAAAGAAAGGCTGTGGTAATCTCCTCCGGCAGTTTGGAACCAAAAAAGTCCACGGTGACTTCGTCCGAAACATATCCGAATTGCTCCAACGACAAGGTTTCGGGAAGAGGCTCAAACCATGCGTCGTAGCGGGCGGGAGAGTCCTCCGGTGATGGCAGGCGATAGGTGCGTTGAAAAAGCTCCAGCGGCACCTCGAGGCTTCGCTCCGCCTCCGCATAGTGAATGCCCGGATCCCCATGATTGGTGCTGAGCGAGACGTATGGAACCACCACCCATTTACGGGAAGCCACCACATATTCAAAGTATCCACGTTTCCACGACTCGTTTTTCCAGAGTCGCGCTTTGAGAGGAATGCCGCGCTCATGAGATCCGGGGGGATTTGACCGCTGAAAAGTACGGAAATCCATCCATTGTGTCCGCGTCCACATTTGCCCCCAAGAAGAAGGCACTCGGCTAAACCAAACATCGGCTTCACTTTGAACCGGGGTGAAAGGCAGGCCGGTGAATTCATTTAATTGAAACCCGTAGAGGGAAAATTGGGCGATCGACGCGTCCTCCCCGTAACGCGCAAACACACTCGCGGCGTAGTGAAGCATCCACGGTGAAACGCTGAGATCGTCTTCCAGCACAATCACCGCGTCGTAATCCTTGACGCGATCGGCGGCCGTCTCCACATGCTGTTTGAGTTTCAAACGCTCGGACTGCACCACGACTTCCACCTTGCCATGCGCCCACTCGATCGCGTCACGGGCAACCCGCGCGCACTCGGGATCGCCGCCTCCATCAATGCTGACGACAAGGTCCGCACCGACCGCTGCCGGTGCCACCCGCCCGAGTGAGTCCAGCAACCGCCGCAGCGCAAGAGGCCGATTATAGGCCAAGACCACGACCAGAAAATGGTTCACGGGAGGTGCTCCTTTCGGTCCGCGATCACGTTTTCAATCACTTCCGCCAAACGTGAAATGGTCTGCGGTTTCGAAAAATGAGTCTCGATTCGGCGGCGGGCCGCCCGGCTCATCACGGCCATATTTTCCGGCGGCAAATCAATCGCCTCTCGCAGCTGTGCCGCCATCGTCGCGACATCGCCCTCCGCGCAAAGCCATCCGGTCTCGCCGTGGGCAACCACTTCAGCGATGCCGGTATGCGCGCTGCCAACCACCGGGAGTCCCGCACATTGCGCCTCCAGCACGGCCACCGGCGTGCCTTCGCAATCGCCATTCGCCGCGCACACGGAATGTTGCGCAAAAACACGCGCCCGTGCCATCGCCGCGAAAACCTCCTCCCGGCTCTGTTTTCCTCGAAAAATTACCTGATCGCTGATTCCAAGCGAGGTGGCCAACCAGCGGCAGGATCCCAGCAAAGGCCCCTCCCCAATCATCTCCAACCGGACTTCCGGTCGATCGCCAAAGGCTTTGGCAAAGGCGAGAATCGTCAGCATCGGTCCCTTTTTTTCCACGAAACGACCAACGGACAGAATCGTGGGCGGGGCGGATTGCGGGTTCGCCCAAGCGATCTGTGCGGGGTCGACCATGCACGGCGCGTAGTGGATCCGCTCCGACGGCGCTCCGAGTTCAGCCAAGCGCGCGGCCATCGCTTGAGAAACCGCGATAAACGCCTCCGCTTGGCGAAACATCACCGCGTAACGTTCGCGGTGCGGCTGGAGCGCATCTTCATTGTAAGCGTCGTAGCCGTGAAAATGAACAATAAGCGGAACGCGGGCGCGGGCACAGGTCGACACCAGACGCATTCCGGTAAATCCGTATTCGGCCAAGACCGCTTGGACGCCCGACGCCTTCAGCCAAGCGATACGCCGCGCCTCCAAGTCATCCTCGGGCTCCGCGCCCGAGAGGCGGTCCCACAAACGTTGAATTCGCGAGCGATGGCTGAAATCCAGCTCGCCCGTTCGTTCCAATTTCCCCCCGTGGAGGACGCGCACATCGAAGGGCAAATGCGCCACATGGTCCCTCAGAAAGGTTTCCGAGTAGCCCTCAAACGACGGATTCGCTATGCAAACAACGTCAGACCGGGCCATCTGTGAGTTTAAAGGCGGTTGAGGTGGAAGCGATTTGGCATTTCCTCCGACAGTTCATGAATGGCACCGTCGGTTACGGATTCGGTTGAAGATCGACTTCAGCAGCCACTTCCCGGGCTGATCCTTCATTTCTTCAATCCGGTGTAAGAGCCGCTCGATTCGTTGAGCGTTGGCTGCTCGTTCTTTCCGGACCAGGAAACGCAACTGCGCAATTTCTGCGTCCTTTTCGGAGAGTCCTATAGTTTTGGAACTTTGTTCACGCTCGGGCTGCGGCAACTCAATGTCGCCTCCCGATTGGAGCTCCTCAATAAATGAGTCCAAGCGGGCGGTGGCGCTTCCCTGAAGAGCGATTTGATCGGCCAATTCTGTGTCTTGGAAAAGTACCCGCTGCGACGGCAGCGTATTGGCCAGCAATAGCGCTTCTTCAATCTGGTCTTTCGCCCGGATATTCCACGCCGTCCGCACATACTGAGGTGAGCTGGTGTAGTCCAATCCCACGACAGGTTTCCGTTTGAGCATTGCCTCGAGCATCAACGTCGAGGGGCCGGTTACCACCGCATCGACGCGCTCCAGAACATCGCCGAGATTACCCGCGCCCGAATCGAGCTCGCTTTGATTCAAATCCAGTTCCAATGCCAACTCGTCCGCGACTCTCCAAAGGGCAGTTATGGGGCCGAAAGGACCTGAAGGTCCAGATCGAATGAAGTCCCGGAGGTCAAGAAAGGCGCGGATCATCGCCTCTTTGTCCGACGCACCAATTCCAAACTTTCGTGCGCTCGCGATCAGCACACAAAAATGCTCAACCGGCTCTCGGTGCCACGTTCGTCGGTGATAATCCGTCACCTGTTGCTCGAGACGGGGTGAACCGATGGCCACGCACTTTCCTCCATTTCCCAACGATTCCACGATCCGTTTTTGAGCATCCCCCAGCGCGAGGAAATAGTCGGAGAGAACAGGGTTCCACAAGGCGGCACCACACCCTTCTACGTCTTTTGGCGGGTGCTCAAAACTGTTCCGCCATTCGAGGATGCCATCGGCCACCTGCACGGTGATCGCGCCGGCCCTTTTCGCCGAAAAAATGACCTCGGAACTCTCCGGAGAGAATTCACTGGAAGTGATCACAATGTCGCCCCGGGAAAGACACGGCATCTTTCCATTCCCGCACAGCGGCGTGGCGGAATTTGCGACACGTCCTTCACCAAGGTGTCGTTTCTGTCCGTAGTAATAAAGCATGCCGGACTTTGTCTTCAGGTTAAAACAGGCGCCGCACAAACTGCTTGAGCCGCGCTTTTCGTCCCTTCACCGGCTCTTCTTTCCCTGAAAACGGGAGAAATGAGCGGTCGCGGATGAACGCGGTGATCCGATCGATTCGTGCCCGATCCGGAAGGTGGTAGAGGCTTTTGCGGGGCTCCTTTGTCTTTTTGACAAGAAGCGTCATCGCCCAAGGGTCCGCCGGATGCAGACCGCTGAAAATAGCTGTCACTTCGAGTCCGACAGACTCGACCAAGCCGACCAAGGTCTCGGGGTAAAACTGATTGATATGGCCGATGTGGAACATGAATTTTCCTTTCCAGCACGGCGATAGGATGTTGGGCACCTCAATGAGAAGATGCCCGCCGTCTGTGAGCAATTCTACGATGGAGGCGATCTTCTGGGCAGGATCGCACAGGTGTTCCAGCACGTGTGAAACCACTACCACATCAAACCGTTTGGATCCGACCGCGGCTTGAGAAAGCGCTTGGTTGATGTCGCCGACAAATACATCTGCTCCAGAGGCCTCAATGGCACAATCCGCGTAACGGGGATCGGGTTCGACGCCCACGAGTTTTTTGATGTTCGGACGGGCTTTTTTCAGCGCCGCAAGAAAGAGACCATCGGCACATCCAACATCGAGCACCCGCAGCTCCTCGTCTTTGATATGTCGCGACAAAAATTCAACCAACCATGCGGCGCGGCGCTGCCCCACCCTGAAGTTTTTGGACGCTCGATATTCCGGCGAATGAGGATCAGGAAACGAAAAATAATAATCCCGATAGTGGTCCCGGTAGAAGGCATTGAGCGCCTCCTCGGTTGGCCGGGGATTGGTGGCGATAAAACCGCTATCGACGTGAATCATCGTCTGGATCCCCATCTCATAACGGTCACCCTCCACCAGAGGTTCCCACGCATCGGTCCCCAAAATGGGACAACGGATCCGTGTCTTCGGCAGGGCCGCATAATAGCTTTGGGCATCCATTCCTGATTCCTTCCTTACTTGCTTGGGTGGATATACCGACTCAACGGTAACCAAACGCGGTGTTCAGTTCCTGAAAGCCGAGACGGACAAATATCGCTTCCAGCAGGTCATTCCAGACCGGTGCATTTTTGGCACCCTCCGACTTTGTCAAAGTCTCACTCGCCAAAGCTTGGGTCACCGCTGTTTTTATATCCGTATTGGCTTCGCTCATCCCGACAAACCGGGCAATGCGAGAGGCACACTGATACTGAAGGTCATCACCTCGATCACCGCGAAGATCATGGAATGAAACGTCGAGAACATCGCCTCGTCCAATCCAGTCCGTCAGCCGTGAAAAATCATTTCGGATGCGGGCTCCATGGAGATCGAGAAATTTGATGATCTGAGTGGTCGGGTCTGCCTCCGACCGCCATCCGTTTTCGTCCGTCCACTTTGCCCGTTCCGTGCGGGCATTCCAACGGACGTAAGAGACAACCGCTTCCCTTAAATTTCGGTGCAAGAAGATGACTTTGAGGCGATCGGCCGCTCCCTCGAATGCAAAGTCCCTCGGCCCTAGATGGGAAACAGCAAAAGCGCCCGGTGGAATTCGCCTCACCGTTGAAGCTGCGGGTTCACGATGTGTAAAGAGTTCCGGCTTTCGCCGGGCATCGCTCAGGCTGGAGCCACTGTAATCCTGCCACGCCTTTGGCCCGATATGCCAGTTCGTCTTGCTCAAACCCAATACGGCCAGGAACTCCGCCAACATATAGGTTCCCGACTTGGGAACACTGCAAATCAAGATGGGATTTTTCATTTTCCGCTTTCTACATTTGGCGAGCCAACGCCCCAAGCGCCCGATGCTCAGAGGATCTTCCACTCCGGTGTCCAATAGAAACAGCCCCAATCACGCGGGAGTTCCTTTTCAGCATTCAGAGGATCGCTGTCCGTGATCGATACAACGGCACACTTCGAGAAGGAGGTAAGATTTCCACGTTCACCCCCAAAGTATATTTTCAGAAAATAGGTGCCGGGCATGAGCGGGACATCTCTCAAGTCACACTCGAAATGCCACTTTTTCTTTTTTCCAGAAGTGGTCACGCGTTGCATCCGCGTGCTCATCCCCATAACCCCGCGCTCGGTATTGTCGGAAAAAACGATTCCCGTGGAGGGATGTTCCGTCTCGGCATCCGCCTCGATCGTATAGCTGAGGACGATCCGCTCTCCCGTCCGATAGGTAAACCGGGTGGGTGTTTCAAACGTAAGCGTGTATGCATCGCGGTCCGAAGGAATCGCTTTTCCTACCTCCCCGGTTTCGGGAGAGGACTGGATGTAACGATCAATGATGCGGCGGGTGTCTCCGACATCGGCTAACTGGCCGTCGCTCAGCAAGACACAGCGGGTGCAGAGTCCTGCCACCGCGCCCATGTTATGGGAGACAAAAATAACGGTCCGTCCAGACTCGGAGACCTTTTGCATCCGCCCGAGGCAACGCTGCTGAAAAGAGAAATCCCCCACCGCGAGAACTTCGTCAACGATCAGGATTTCCGGCTCCAGAAAGGCGGCGACGGCGAAGCCGAGGCGCACGCGCATCCCGCTGCTGTAGCGTTTGACCGGTGTATCCAAAAACTTCTCCACCCCGGAAAAATCAACGATCTCGTCAAACTTGCGGAGCACTTCGGCGCGGGTCATGCCGAGGACCGCACCGTTGAGAAATATATTCTCGCGGCCGCTGAGCTCGGGATGAAAACCGGTGCCCACTTCAAGGAGACTGGCGACCCGGCCGCGAAGGATAGCCCTTCCCGTCGTAGGTTCGGTGATACGGCTGAGAAGTTTGAGGAGCGTGCTCTTGCCCGCGCCGTTGCGTCCAATCACGCCAAGAACTTCGCCTTCATTGACGGTGAAAGAGACGTCGCGCAGCGCCCAAAAATCGCGTTCGTCCTCGGGAGGCATTTCACCCCGCAAACGACGCCAGGTATTTTCCAGTTCGTCACGTAGACTGCCCGCTCCGATCCGCCCCAAGCGGTAGCGTTTGCCTAGGCTTTCGACTTCAATAATGGGCTTCATTGCAAGGTGAGATGCTGAAATATGCAAACATGGATGAGGCGACGCCTCCCGGTAGGGTTTCAACTACACCGTATCGACGAAGGTCCGTTCCGTGCGTTGGAAGGTGAGAAAGCCGATGACCAGCGCAAAAAGTGTGATCGCAACTGAAACGGCGTAGTGACTCCACGAGAACGATCCAGTGCCGAGAAACGCGAGGCGGAACCACTCGATGATGGGCGCGGCGGGATTGATGGTCGCCAACCACAACCAGTGTTCCGGCACTTTGGACAGCGGATAGATGACCGGCGAGGCGTACATCCAGATCTGCGCGAGAAAAGGAACGAGGTGGCTGAGATCCCGATACTTTGCAGTGAGGGCCGAAAAGAGAAGGCCGAGGCCAAGGCCGATCGCCATCAAGTGGATCAGGATCACCGGCAGCATCCACGCATAGGCGGTCACCGTCAGCTGCGCGCCCGCTTCCGTATAAAAACGAAAATAGATCCAAAAGCCGAAGAGGCTGAGTGCCTGCAACGCGAAGGGCACAAGCTGGATCGACGTGGTCGCGAGCGGCGGAATCAGGCGCGGGAAGTAAACTTTCCCATACAGCCCGGCGTTGGCCGTAAAGCTGGTCGCAGTGCCCGTGAAGATGTGGGAGACAAAAGTAAAACCCAGCAATCCGCATTGATAGAAGAGGAACTGCGGAAGGCCGTCGGTGGAGATCCCGGCGAAGCGTCCAAAGATCACCGTAAACACCACCACCGTGATCAGTGGTTGAATGATGTACCAAACGGGGCCGAGCACCGTCTGCCGGTATTTCGAGAGAAAATCCCGTCGGACCATCAGCATGCCGAGGTCACGGAAAGCCCACAACTCCCCCACCCGCGGCTTCCACCACGGACGGTTGGATTCGATCACTATTTCGCCAGTAAAATGCACGTTCTTTAAAAAACTGAAACGCTGAAAAACTGAAACGCTGAAAGGGGACTCCTTAAAACGCTGACGAAACGTCAGCGGAGATGTCGCAGCTCGAAGAGCGGTAACCTCGGAGGGGACGCTGGAACGCTTAAATATTGCGGAGCGCTGGCTAAGCGAAGGCGGGCGGCGGTGGGTTTACCGTTCCCGGATGTTTCGACGCACCTTGGAGACGATGGTGGTAAAGATCGCGAGGAGTTCGCTACCCTCGGCGTGAATCTCTGGAAGGGCAGGATCTTCCAGGCCGCAATCTTCCTGGAGAAGCTCGATCCAGAGCTGTGTTTCGTCGGCTTCCTGGAGAAGGCAATCCAGCTTTGAGCAAAATTCAGCGTCAGATCGGGAACGCGAGGCCTCTCGAGTGTGGGCCGCCACGGCGGTGCCAGAACGCAGCATCTGCGAAGCGAGCACCCGCACCTCTTCCCGCTCGCGGGGTAAAGCGACAAATAACCGCACGGTTCGGGAAGCAAATACCTTCGTGCGGTCCCTCAGTTCATCTGAAATTCTCATATCTTCGGTTGTAGCAATTGCAGCGGTCCGGTGAACCTACGAGGATCAAAGTCGCGGGGATACTAGCAAGCCACCGCGAGAACCCTCTGTAGTCAGCCTTTGCTTCGCCATCTTTACTCCGCTCCATCACCCTTTTAGATTTTGCGAAGCTTCGCTCTGCCCCCGACTCCCGTTAGTCATTCCCCTTCGGCGGGACTGTAAGCATCTCCGCTCAGCTCCGTCAGCCGTTTACTCCGCTCCATCATCTTTCAGCTTTTTAGGAGGCTGCCGCCCTCGGTCGTTCGCTCGTTTGTGGGGGCGAAACCGTGCTGGCAGTGGGTTGGACTGGAGGATGGGTCCACGTGGGAACCGGTGGAGATGAATGCCCGTTGGGCGGGCTACGCCTTGAGGGCGCGCTGGTGAGGAGTTTCCTGGCCGTCCATGTAGAGGGCGTGCGCAGGAAGCTCGACGCTGAGTTGTTGACCTAAAAGTTCGAGCAGGACCTTGACCCGATTGCGGGCGGGAACGACGCCGGTGATGATCCCGTGCCAGTTGATGAAGGGGCCGTCGATGACGGTGACCTCCTTACCGGCCTGAAGCGCGGGATCTTGGTCTTCCACGGGATCACCCGCTTCAACCGCGAGCCGGTTCTTGATCTCGGCAATAAATCCGTCGGGGATGCGCGGGACGATGTTTCCGTAGGAGACCACTCCGCGGACGCCGTGCATGGACATGACGTGACGGTAGGAGTCTTTCAAGGCAGTGCGGGCAAAAACGTAGCCGGGAAACAGGGCTTCAACAAAGCGCACTCTGCCCCGGGCGGTTTTTTTCGTATAGCGGATACGTGGCGCAAAGGCTTCGATGTCCGCCTCGCGAATCAGCATGGTAGCTGCGAGGTGTTCTTTTTTGGGAAGCGCTTTCAGACAGTACCAAGCTTCGGTGCAGGCGTAGAGATCAGGCATGACAGGCGACGGTTAACGATTAGTAAGACGGGTGAGCGGACGCAGCCAGCGACGGGCGGTCTGGTGCCACTGATACATTTTTTCAAAGCGACCACGGTAGTGCTCGCGGTGTTCGGGCAGCCCCTCCAGCACTGGACGGAGGGTGTCCAGACGATGCTGGGATTCCTCGACTTGCGGCAGGAGAATTTCCCGAAAAAACGCGCTGACGAAACGGCGCAACTCTGTCTCAGCCGCAAAATAGTCCTTTCGCTCGCCCGTCACATAGACGACGCGCACTGCCTTGAGCGCCCGAAGCTGGCGAAGACCTTGGCTGACGGATCCGAGGCTCACGCCGAGGCGATCACGAATCTGATCCATCGACTGCGGCTCCACCGAAACATAGAGAAAGCCATAAATCTCCCCAAGCGAGCGCGGAAGCCCCAATGTCTGCACCAGATTCCGGACGGTCTCGATCAGTTCCCGCTGAAGGAGCGACTCGTCGGACGTGGCTGGCGGCAGCGGTGCGATTTGGGCCATAACCCCCACACTATCGGCACAAATTTTTTATATTTCAATCAAAAATGAAACGAATGAAATTCAATTCACCCGATAAGCGCAGAATACGGTCTTACCCAAATCAGGTAGCCGCTAAGGCATTTTTCGAATGTCAAAAAAGCCACCGCTTTCTTCCTGAAGGAGGGCGGGAAACACTTCCGAACAGCGGCGGCCAGCGGTAAGTGGGTCTGGCATGGTGGCGGTGCCTTTCGCCTTTTTCAAGCGATCCACTGTCTCGAACCGGCCATCCTCGGGAAGACTTGCGATGTAATCCTGCATCGCAGAATCGACCAGTCCGGGAGCGAGCGCCGAAAAATGGATGTCGGCGCGTTCGGTGGCATAGAGCCGGATTAGCATATTAAGGGCGGCCTTTGAGACGCTGTATCCATTCCAGCCACGGTTACCCGAGACAGACGCACCGGAGGAGATGGCAACGACCTGCCTTACCTTTGGAACCGTTTGGAGCACGGTATCAATCAGCCATTTATTGGCCCAGACATTGACTTCCATCACTTCGCGGAGGGACTCCAACGGCGTATCGCGCAGATCCCGAACCGGCGGCAGGATTCCGGCATTGAGCACCACACAATCCAAGGACTCAACTCCCTTCAACAGCTCGACCACCGCTCGCGGTCCGGATTCGGCATTGGCCAAATCCACCCGGCTGAAGTGAAATCGTGGGGAAAACTCAGAGCTCAGGTCGACAGCTTCCCGGCGGCTGCAACCCCAGACTTCTCCGGCGGCCTCGAGCACCGCGCGGGCGATTCCATTTCCCAATCCCGAGCTCACGCCCGTTATGAATACGTTCATTGCCTGCATGATTAAAAATTAGCATCAGTCGGCGGCATGCGCGAGGAGTGGCCTCAGAGGGAACAGTGCTGCAAAGCATTTCTCACGCGCGTCGGGTAATCAGTAGTTATGGCCCGCACTCCCATCGCGCGGAGTTTGCACGCCCATTCCGGCTCATTAACCGTCCAGACGTCAAAGGCGTAACCTGCATGCGTCACGCGGCTGACAAATTCCCGGCTGAGCGCGCCGTGAGCCGCCGCCCCGACCGCATCGGCTCCACAACCCTTCAGAGTGGCTAGGATTTGTCCGGGATCGGGGATGAGGCGGCCCTCTACGAAATGAAGTTCGGTCAGCCAGGAAGCGCTGATGGCAGGATACCGCTCCTTGAAGCCGGCAATTACCTGCTCATCGAAGGAAATGATGGTGATGCATTCCGGCGGCACCGATGAAGCCGCCAGCACCTCGCTGAACCGGGGCAAGATCTCGGGCCCGCTCTTGATTTCAAGAAATACGCGTTTGCTCCTCGGCACCAGTGCGAGCACCTCCGCCAACGTCAATATACGTTGCCCCACCCCCTCGGAGCATTTCCATGAACCAATCTCGAGCGCCCGCAGCTGTTCGAGCGTTGCCTCTTTCACGACCAGCGGCGATCCGGCCACACGGCACATGTCTGCATCATGCACGCAGACAATCTCTCCATCGGCCGTGAGCTGAAAGTCGCCTTCGATCCCGTCCGCATGCTGCCGCCAGGCTTCATCAAATGAGATCCGAGTATTTTCAGGAAGTGCACCGGATGCGCCGCGGTGCGCGATAATCCAGGGATGAGGCAAGGCCATGGATCTAAATATTTGGCAGTCTTTCTTCACCTCGCAATGCCTCAAATCCCGGCACCCCGGGTTTCCCGGCTCCCGAGGAAAGATCGGAGAAGAGATTCACGTCCGTCCTTTCCGCTTGGCATCGGTTCACCGGCTCACTCATCGTGCCGGGTATGCAAGCTGGAATCGTAGGCCTGCCGAATGTCGGCAAGAGCACCCTCTTCAACGCCGTCACCCGGACCCGCAAGGCCGAGGCGGCCAATTATCCGTTCTGCACGATCGAGCCCAATGTGGGGATCGTGCAGGTGCCGGATGAGCGGCTCGACAAGCTGGCAAAACTGGTCAAAACGCCGACCATCATTCCGGCGGCGATCGAGTTCGTCGATATTGCCGGCTTGGTGGCGGGTGCCAGCAAAGGGGAAGGCCTCGGAAACAAGTTTCTCGCCAACATTCGGGAGGTGGATGCCATCATTCAGGTGGTGCGCTGTTTCGAGAATGACGACATCATCCACAGCATGGGCTCGGTCGATCCGGTCCGTGATATTGAGATCATTCTGACCGAACTGGTGCTGGCCGATCTTCAGAGCGTGGAAAACCAGCTCGAGCGCCAGGTCAAGAAAGCGCGCGGTCAGGACAAAGAAGCCCAGGCCAATGTCGCGCTTCTGGAGCGCCTGCGTCCCTTGCTCGACGAAGGCCGTCCGGCCACCGACCTGCCAATCGAAGACGACGAACGCGCGCGGCTGAAGTCCTTTTGTCTCCTGACGAACAAGCCGGTCATTTTCGCCTGCAATGTGGCCGAAGACGAACTCGCTGATCCGTCTCAGAACCCACACGTCCAAGCAGTCCGCGAATATGTAAAAACCGCTCACGCCACCGCCACCTCGGTTGTGATCTGCTCACGGCTGGAAGAAGAGCTGAGCGAGATGGATCCCGAGGAAGCCGCTGTATTTCTGGCGGACATGGGCGTGAATGACAGCGGCGTCAGCCAGCTGATCCGCTCGACCTACAGTTTGCTTGGCCTCGCCAGTTATTTCACGGCCGGTGAAAAGGAAGCCCGCGCCTGGACCTTCAAAAAAGGCATGAAGGCCCCGGAATGTGCCGGGGTGATCCATACCGACTTTGAAAAGGGATTCATCAAGGCCGAGGTGGTTTCTTATGAGGACCTGATCGCAGCGGGCTCCCGGGCTGCAGCGCGAGAGGCGGGCAAAGTGCGTTTGGAAGGGAAGGAATATATTTTCCAAGAAGGCGACGTGGCGGAATTCCGGTTCAGTCGTTAAGGAAAGTTCCCTCCGCCGGGAATAATCAGCCGCATCAGATCCTCGGAACCGGTTTCCCGACAGATCTAAACCCCTTGCCAGCAAACCGGAAGTATTCAACGAGTAGCCTCATGTATTGGAAAACCGCCAGTGTCGTGTTCTGCGCAACCATCCTGTTGACCGCCTGCCGGGACGACACCTCCGCCCGCGTCTATAAGATTCCGAAAGAAGAACCAGCTGCGCGGCCCGCCATGCAGATGCCTCCACCGCAGGGAAATCAGCCGGGTGGATCGATGGCGACCCAGACGTTGCCGTCAGAGCTTCTCAACCAAAGTGCGATCCTGCCGGCGTGGGATGTTCCCGCTTCATGGCAGGAAGTCGCTCCGTCCTCAATGCGGATGGCATCGTTTGAAGTGCGCGAGGGAGACGAACTTCTGGACATTTCGGTAACGTCCTTCCCGGGTGACGTCGGTGGATTGACAGCCAATGTCAATCGCTGGCGTGGGCAGCTCAACCTTCCCCCAAGCACTCCGGAAGCGATCGAAGAAAGCGCTCAAACCGTGCGCACCCTGTCGGGCGACGCCACTGTTCTTGAATTCTCCAACGGCAGCACCAGTACGCTAGTCGCAACGCTGCGCCACGATGGAGCCTCCTGGTTTATCAAAATGACCGGTCCGGCAGCGCTGGCCGAACGCGAAGCCCAAAATTTCCGCGCTTTTGTCCGCTCGATTGATTTCGCGGCAACGCACAACCACTAAGTCATGGCTTCGTCGAAATCGAATCGCCGCATCCCACTGTTGAGCGCGTTTGCCTGGAGTTTTTCGGTGAGCGGACTCCTCACGCTGCTGGGCAATCTGGTGGGACTGGCCGGCCACACTTGGATTTTTCCCACGGTCGATCACCTTCCCGGGCTTCTGATTACCAGCGTGCTCCTCTTCCTCGTCGGGCTGATCCCCTACATTCTCCACAGCATCAGGCGCACCGACGCCTCCTGAAATCATGCGCCTCCTGTGGCAATTCTGCACCTCGCTGCGGTTGACGATCTTCCTGCTCGCTGCCAGCACGCTTCTCATCTTTTTCGGCACCCTCGATCAGGTGCACGACGGGATTTACCTGACTCAGCAGCGTTACTTCGAGCACGCATTTGTCGTCTGGGCTTATCCAGAACAGTGGCTTGGATCCGCCTACCTCTCGTGGTTGCGCCTTCCGCTGCCCGCAGGTTACCTGCTGGGGCCGTTGCTCGTGATCAACCTCACCTGCGCACACTTCAAATACTACCGCGCCCGCTGGCGAAAGATTGGCATTGCCATGATTCACGGCGGCTTGGTGTTGCTGTTGATCGGACAACTCGTGGCCCAGCTTGGACAGGAAGATTACTTTCTCTGGCTGAGTGAAGGAGAGCAGAACAATTACATCGAGTCGTTCCATGACAATGAGCTCGTGGTGATCGACAAAACGAATCCGGACTTTGATCAGGTGATCAGCTGGTCGGATACGGCCTTCAACCGTCGCCAGACCACGCTGCGTCATCCGTCGCTGCCCTTTACGATCGATGTGGTCGGCTATGTGCCCAACGCCGCGATCGTTCCGCGGGACCAGGCTCCGGCGGAGGCTCCGGACCTTGGTTTTACTCAAGGAATCGCCGCAGAACGCAACTTTGCGGTGATGCAGATGGCCCCGACCTATGCCGACGGCGAACGCAACCGGACGACAGCCATTGTCGATCTGAAGTCGGCCGACGGTACCATCGGCCGTTGGCTGGTCTCAAACGTCTTCCGGGAAAAGATGCCAACGCAAGTCCCCACCCCCCCGCAAACCTTCGAGTTTCAGGGGCGAACCTATGAGATCGCGCTTCGCTTCAAACGCGAATACCTGCCCGCGCACATCAAGTTGTTACACTTCACCCACGACCGTTATCCGGGAACGGAGATTCCACACAATTTCTCCAGCGACATTGAAATCATTGATTCAGAAACCGGAACCTCGCGGACCAACCTCATTTACATGAACAACCCGCTGCGCTTCGCCGGCTTCACCTTCTACCAAGCCTCTTTTGCGAACAACGACACCGCATCCATGTTTCAGGTCGTCCGCAATCCCGGGCGCTGGTTGCCCTACATCGCCTGCGTGGTGATCACGCTCGGGCTGGTCATGCAGTTTGGCATCAGCCTTTTCCGTTTTTCCGGGAGTAGCCGGCGCGAGCGGGAGTCCACTCAAACCCGGAGTGCCACGGCATGAAGAACCGCATCGGTCCCCTGCTCCTCACCGGCTTTTTTGTCGGTTTCGCACTTCTCTACCTCGTGCATTCGCTACGGCCGGGCCAACTACATCCCGAGCTGGATCTGAATCATTTCAATGAGCTTCCCGTTCAGGAGGGCGGTCGTCTCAAACCACTGGATACAATCGCACGGAACACCTTGATGGTGATCGCCGGCCGCCAGTCCTACCGGAACACAAACGACGAACGCATCCCGGCCGGTGCCTGGCTCGCTGAGCTGATGCTGGACGCACAAGCGGCAGCCGACCGTCGGGTCTTCCGGATTGATCATCCCGATATCGTCGGGCTTCTGGGTGAACATTTTGACGAGCGCCAGTATTTTTCGTTACGGGAGCTGGCACCACACCTCAACACGCTTCACCAGCAGTTCAACCTGGTAAATCCGGAAGCGGCTCGTCGCTCGCCCTATGAAAAGGCACTGGTCAAACTCCGCGACGCCATTCACCTCTACGACAACACCGCCTACGCCTTGATGCCGCCACCCGCCTTCGGTTCGGTCGAGACGGATTACCGCACCATCGCACGCTTGGCCGCTGATCGTGAAACCGCCGAAGCCGGTTCCCAAACGGCAGAGACAGTGCAGCTCGCGCAACGGCTTCTCGCCGACCAGTACCGGCCGCTGACCACCCTTTCCGTTAGCTCGATTCCGCCGGTCGATCCGACCATCACCGATGCCTGGTCACCGATCGGAGACACCTTGTTGGCTGGACTGGAGAGCGGAGAAATTGATCCGGTTGCGGAGAACTACGCCCGCTTGGCCAGCGCCTACCAAGCTGGAGATGCGGCGGCATTTGCCCGCGTGCTCGATGCCCAATTTGCAACCTTGGCCCCCCGCCTTCCCGAAGGCTATGGTGAGACGCTCGCTTTCGAGACGTTCTTTAACCGATTTGACCCGTTCAGCTATGCGATGGCCGTCTATGTCCTCGTGTTTTTGGCGGCAGCGCTCGGCTGGCTGGTCTGGCCGCGCTGGCTATTACCCACGGCGTTGGGCCTGTTGTTACTGGCGTTTGTGGTTCACAGCTTTGGCATGTGGGCGCGGATGGACATTCAGGGCCGCCCGCCGGTGACCAATCTTTATTCCTCCGCGATTTTTGTCGGCTGGGGAGCGGTTTTTCTTTGTGCAATCATTGAAGCAATCTTCCGCAATGGCATCGCTGCGGCTTCGGCGGCATTGATCGGTTTCCCGACCCTCGTCATCGCCTTTCACCTCAGTAAAACGGGGGACACGCTGGAAATGATGCGTGCCGTGCTCGACGATAACTTCTGGTTGGCAACTCACGTTCCCACCGTGACGATCGGCTATTCGGCCACCTTCCTCGCCGGAGCCCTTGCCATCATTTACCTCCTGCGGGAACGGCTGCTTGGGGGGATGTCAACAAACACCGGCCGCTCAATCGAGCGCATGGTTTATGGAGCAGTCTGCTTTGCCACCCTTTTCAGTTTCGTCGGGACTGTTCTCGGAGGCATTTGGGCGGATCAGTCCTGGGGACGCTTCTGGGGCTGGGATCCCAAGGAAAACGGAGCATTGATGATCGTTCTCTGGAATGCCCTCATTCTTCATGCGCGTTGGGGAAAGGTGGTGTCCATGACCGGCCTGATGCAGTTCGCCATCGCCGGCAACATCATCACCGCCTGGTCATGGTTCGGGACCAACATGCTGGGGGTGGGCCTGCACAGCTACGGGTTCATGGACAGCGCATTTTTCTGGCTGCTCGCCTTCATTGCGTCCCAAGTGCTGATCATCATGCTTGGTTGGATTCCGGCGCTCAATCCTGGAAGGAGCGCATCCGACCGGCTCCCGGAGTCAGGGAAAGATTCCGCGTAACTGCTTGGCACGGGCCACCCGGCGGATCCCCAAGGTCAGTGCGGCCTCGCGGCGGGTAATGCCGAGGCGCTCCTTTTCGTTTTCCACGTGATAGCGGGCTTTGTCCAGAATTGCGAAAAGCTTCTTGAGCACCTCGTCGCGTTCCCAGAAGAGGCTTTGCAGATCCTGAACCCATTCAAAATAGGAGCAAATCACCCCACCGCTGTTACAGAGAATGTCCGGGATCAACACGATGTCGCCCCGCTCTTCAATAATCGTGTCGGCGGTCGTGGTGGTGGGTCCGTTGGCCGCTTCCGCCAGAAAACGGCATCGAAGACGCGACGCATTTTCACCCGTAATCACCCGTTCGAGGGCCGCCGGGATCAAAACGGTGCATTCCAGTTCCAGCAACTCCTCGTTGGAGACGCGATCACCGCCGGCATAGCCCGCGAGGCTTCCCTGCTTGCGTGTGTAAGCCAGTGCCTCGTGCACATCAATGCCGCCGGGATTATAGATACCTCCAGAAACATCGCTGATTCCAATGGTCCGGCAGCCATATTCCAACAAAGCCAGCGCGGCAAAGGAACCGACATTGCCAAATCCCTGGATCACGACCGTCGCTTGGCCCGGCCTCACCGCGTGGCTTTCCAGGTAGCGCTTCACGAGAAAGGCTACGCCTCGCCCGGTCGATTCGAGGCGACCTTCCGAACCGCCGACCTCAATCGGTTTTCCCGTGACAATGGCCGGGGTGGAAGAACCAACGATGTTTGAGTAAGTGTCCATCATCCATGCCATCGTCTGCGGATCGGTGCCCATGTCCGGAGCCATGACGTCAATATTAGGTCCGACAAAGGGAATCATTTCCTGCATGTAACGACGTGCCACCCGTTCCTTTTCAGAGAGCGAAAGCTGCGTCGGATCCACCGCCACCCCGCCTTTGGCCCCACCGTAAGGAAGCCCCACCAAACCGCATTTCCAGCTCATCCACATGGCAAGCGCAGCCACTTCGCCCACCGTGACCGCCGGATGAAAACGGACACCCCCTTTGGTCGGTCCCATCGAGAGGTGGTGCTGCACCCGGTAGCCTTCGAGAACCCTCACACTTCCGTTGTCCAGTCTCAACGGCATCGTTACGGCCAGGCAGCGTTTTGGGTATTTGGTGCGCTCGCGATCGTCTTCCGGAATTTCAATCAAATCCGCGGCGCGATCAAACTGGCGGCACGCCATGGCGAACACATCCGAGGTATAAAGGTTGGCCTGCATGGGTTGCATGGGCCCACGCTAAACCGTTTCAGCCAAAACGAAAGCCGATTGCCGACATCATTCCCGGACAGAAAAGGGCTTACCACGGACGCGCCAGAGCCCGAACCTTCATCAAACTGACGGTGCCCGTCATCGGATTGCGGATCTTTGCGGTCCGGATCACCCGTTCAGAAGTGATGCCCCTCCATTTTCCGTAGACTCGCCATTGTTCGGCGTCGTCGTAGATATCGAGCACTTCGTACCCTTCCATTCGCAAGCTCTCCAAGTCCATCACCGATTGGGCAGCCAAACGGGTTTCCTCGGGCGCAGGATGTTCCGACACCGAACTGGAAGACCGGACAATGAAATAAACCGTTAGCAATAAGACCACACCGCACGAGGCGAAACAAATCGCCAGAGCTTCAAGATGGGTTAGCCAGTTCAACTCCATTGGGGTGTCTGTAGCATGACTCGCAAAATCCGTTGGCGCAAGTGACAGACCCACTGGAATCACTGAATAGTGGCACATTTTTAGGATCCACTCCACCCCGCGGCAGAGCATTCCTTGAGTTTTGACCAAACGTTTACCCCATTTCCTAACGTTTCTTTACGTTAGCATCCAAAACGGACAAAATTTCCCCTGATCAGGCTGGGCTCGCGGCGATCACGCGTGAGCCAGGGCAGCATCAAGGCGGGCGATCAAATCCGCTGCCGATTCGTCTCCAATCGACAAGCGAATCAACGAAGGATCCAACCCACAAGCCGCCAGCTGCGCACGGCCCGCTGCCGTTTTCACCAACTCGTAATGCGCGAGGTAAATGAAAGGAGCCATCAAGCTGAAGCGCGTTCCAAAGCTGGGGCCTTTGGCCACTTCCATCGCGTCATAAAACGCCTCCATCGAACCATTGATCGAAAAGCTGAGCACCCCACCCCATCGCGGCTGCTTATCGTTGGCGATGCGTCGATAACCATCGCGAGCCAGCGCTTGGCCTGCCCACCAAACCCGCTCGATTTTAGGATGATTTTCGAGAAAGATGGCGACCTCCGCACAGACTTGGCTGGTGTGAGTTGCAAAAGCTTCCCACCCGACCAGCTCTGCATTCAGCCGTTCCAGATCGCGTTGGTAGGGCGGCACCCGCACGGAACGAATTCCATTCATCAGGGCCTCTGACCAGCGCCGATCCGGATGGACTGCGGCTGCGCCCAGCATGACATCTCCCGAGCGCGCCGTGTATTTGGTCAAACTTGCCACCACAACATCCGCCCAGCGGGAAACATCCACATTGGCCACGCTTGCGACCGAAGGATCCAGCACCAGCGGGCATCCCAGTTCGTCCGCCAAGGCGCGCAATGCAACGACATCTGGAGTCTGAATCAGCGGGTTGGTGGGAACCTCGGTAACAATGCCGGCAATCTCGTGGCGGATCGGACGCAGCTTTGCGGCCAAGCCTTTCAGGTTAAAAACATCGCTCCAGACGATGGGTTCGCCCCCGGCAAGACACATCGTTTTGAGCATTTTGATCGTGTCCACATAAAGCCATCCGAGCTGTACCCAGCGGTAACGGCCTTCCGGTCGCAGCAGCCGGTTGATGGTGGCAAATGTCGCGTATATCGCGTTCATACCTCCCTGAGCCAAAATCAAGTGCGACTCCGGCACGCGAAAAGCAGGTGCCAGGGCAGCAACTACATCCGCCTCTGATCCCGGTCGGGTGGTTTCTTCGGTAACCTGCTCCCGCCACCCTTCAGCGACAAGGATGTCCTCGATCTGCCGGGAAGTGGGCCCGGTTCCTGTGTGTTGGAGAAAGGCACGAGCCCGGCAACACGCCGGTTCATTTTGATCGGGATACACCAGCCATCCGAGGCCGCGATGAGCTCCGCGGGCCAAAGGTGTCTCTCCGACGTAGGCGACCACTGCTTCGATTGTCTCGGCCCGGGCGGTGAGAACAGGACAACCCGACGGCAGAAGGCCCGACTCATGCCAGCGTCGCTTCAACTCCGAAAGGAACGCATGTTCAAAAAACCGCGGATAACCAGACCCCATCGCGGCGAGGATGCGCGGGTCTTTTTCTTCGTAGCCAATAACATCAGCCATCGTGGGCAAGCTGACCACGACTGAATGCAGGCTCCCGTTGACCGAGTGCCCGAGTGGGTAATGCTGCGAGTCGCTCACACCTCGTTTTCCCAGATCGCTTCAACCCGCTGCCGTTTGCGGATCAGACGGAAGGCCCCATCGACCTCCCGAAGGACTTCGGGTGCTTCGGGGAAGGAATTGTAGTTTTTCGCCGGCATGGCGGCACAGTAAGCACCGGCACCCGTAATAAGCAGGTAATCTCCCACCTCGGCGACCGAAAGTTCCCGCGGCGCCAGCACCTCTGGCTCCCCGGGGGCAGGAGTGAGAATGTCTCCCGATTCGCAACAATGCCCCACCACCAGCACCGGTTGGGTCGTTGTCGCGGGCTGCGCGGAAAGCACTTCCATCGTGTGTTGGGCACCGTAGAGTGACGGCCGGAGGATTTCGGTCATGCCGCTGTCGAGCTTGTAGAAGGTGTGCCCGTCCGGCCCGGTGGTGACAATGTCCTGAATGGTGGAAACGATCGCCCCGGCCCGAGCCACGAGGAAAGTTCCCGGCTCGATTTCCAGATGGAGCTCCCGACCGGTTTCGCGGGCGAAGGTTTGAAACAACTCCTTCACCGGTGTACCGATTGCCTGCAAGTCGGTCGTCTTTTCGGACGGCACCCGACCCACTTTGTAGCCGCCGCCAAAATTGACGGTAGTGACATCGGGGAGCTTGCGGACCAAGTCGAGGTTCAGGTGCGCGACCCGTTGCCAGACGGCCGGATCGCTGCCGGATCCGATGTGCGAATGAAAACGGGTGGCCTTGAGTTGATAACGCTCGAGCAGTGCCAGCACTTCGGGAAGTGATTCGTGCCAGATACCAAAGCTCGAACCGGGGCCACCCACATTCGTCCGTTGAGTTCCACCCGAGCCGAGTCCTGGATTGAAGCGCACACCGACGCTCGTGCCGGGAAACCGCTTGCCGTAAGCCTCGAGTTGACGCAGCGAACAGGCATTCAACTTCAAGCCGCGCTCGATCAGATCGGCAAAGTTCTCCGGCAATTCCTGGGTGGAGAGGGAAATTCGCTCGAGGGCAATGCCGGCCGCGGCCAAACGGGTCACCTCATGGCCGCTGCTGGCGTCAAAGTTGAGGCCCAGCTCGTTGAATAAACGGAGAATGTGCCGGTTGGGACTCGCTTTGATTGCATAACGCACCGTCAGCCCAAAGGCATTGGGAAATGCCAGAGCCTCGGCCGCTGCCGTGCGTAGCAGCCTTTCGTCGTAGAGGTATAAAGGCGTGCCAAAGCGCTCATGCAGGTCATGCGCTTCATCATAAGTCAGAGTCACCAAAGAATTCATAGACGCTGATAGGTTGAAGGTCCCCTCCCGAAGCGCAATTGCTTTGTGGACCCTTTGATAAAGGGGCTTGGGCATCGCCCGCGCCGTTGACCGCCGTCCTGCATCCTGCAGAGTGGCCGGGTGGATCTTACGGAATTGCGACAGGAATATACCCGGGCGGGCCTGACCCGCGAAATGTTGGCAGACAACCCGTTGGCTCAGTTCGAGCTCTGGATTGGCCAAGCCCAGAATGCGGAATTACTTGAACCCAACGCGATGACCCTCGCCACGGTCGACAGCAGCGGACAACCGTTCACCCGCACGGTATTACTCAAACGCAGTGACGAGCGCGGGCTGGTGTTCTTCACCAACTTCGAAAGCCGAAAAGCGCTACACATTGCAGAAAACGCACGGGTATCATTGCTCTTCCCGTGGCTGCCTCTACAGCGTCAGGTCAGCATAAATGGCATTGCCGAGCGCATTTCCACTGCCGAGTCCCTCGCCTACTTTGTCTCCCGGCCGTTTTCCAGCCGCCTGGGTGCGTGGGCCAGCCAACAGAGCAAAGTAATTTCCTCCCGCTCGTTGCTTGAAGGCAAACTTCACGAGATGAAGGAAAAGTTCCGGGACGGCGAAGTGCCTCTCCCCTCCTTTTGGGGCGGTTATCGGGTTAAACCCACGTTGTGGGAATTCTGGCAAGGGCGCCCCAGCCGCCTGCACGACCGCTTCCTTTATACTCCAGGAGACGCCCCGGGGAGCTGGCAAATCGAACGCCTCTCACCGTGAGCTATCCGGGGCGGCCTGCTCGCCATCTCCCGGTTGAGTAACCGCCCGAAGGGCACCCTCGATCATCGGATCGTCCTGCTTGAGGTAAATCGTCTGAGTGGGAAATGCGAACTCGATCCCTTCTTCGAGGAAGAACTCATGGATCGCCAAGTTGATCGCTTGTTGCCGGTCCATGTAGCGGTTGAAATCAGGACCATCCACATAATAGACGATCTCAAAATCGAGTGAATGCGCGCCATGCGCTTGGAAGTGGGCCCGATCGAATCGGGTGTCTGGTAACGATTCGATGATTTCTTTGATTTTAGGCGGTATCTTCCGGATCTTTTCCAGCGGTGTATCAAAGGTGATGCCAATTTTAAAGGGTACCCGACGCTGATACATGCGCTTGAAATTGCGGATGCGGCTGCTGAGCAAATCGTTGTTGGAAAAAACCAGTTGTTCCCCCGATAAGCTGCGAATGCGGGTGGTTTTCAGTCCGATATTTTCCACCGCTCCCATCATGTCGCCGACGATGATGAAGTCGCCCAGCACGAAGGGCTTGTCCAAGGTGATGGTGAGGGACGCAAAGATGTCGGAAAGAATGTTCTGAATCGCCAGAGCCACCGCGATTCCACCGATGCCCAAACTGGCAACCAAGGCGGTGATCTCGATGCCGGGCAGCGAATCGACGATCACGAGGAAACAGATAACGAAAAAGAACAAGCGCCCGAAAAAGAGGAACATCTTTATCGAAGTATAGCGCGCACCCATATCGGCCGCCTGCTCCGGCTCGTAGCGATCGCCCCAAGCCATCAGCGCCCGATTGCCCCAGTAAATTACCTGAACGATAAACAAGGTGACAAATATCGACCGCAGCCACGGGTAAACACTCAGCGGCAACGACAGGTTCACCGATGTCAGAATCAGTGCGAGCGGAAAGATCAACCACCATTTGGTGCTCTGCAGCGCATGCCAGAGCAGGTAAAAAGGCAGCCGTCCCTTTTGCCCGGTTTTTTGCATGCGCCAGCTATAGACGCGCACCACCATTACGATCAGCAGCGTTACCAGCGTGGCCATGCCCAAAGTATAGGCATACGCTGCCAGCGTATTTCCCCAAAGGATTGTGTCCCAGTTTAATGCCATAATGTCTCGTCTGTTATCAAAAGGAGGTCCCGACGAAGCGGAGACTATGCCACTATAGATCCTGTTATCCGTTCTGCAAAGAGCCAATCGGCTTCCCAACATGCGATGTCGGTGTTGAGTAATGGCTCAACAATCCGTGATCGGCGCCGCGCAGATTATGGATTCAGGCTGCGGTGCTGACCGCGGTCCCTGCGACAATTTCAGCCGCCCGCCGCTCAAAAAAGCGCTCCGTCTGCCGCTCGCCAGCGTGACGTTGTTTCCAATCGCTCCAACCGTTTTCCACGTAAGAAGCCGAAACCGCGGGGTGAATGTAATACTTGCGGCAGGTCGCGGGTCGGTTGCCCAACTGGCTCGCCACCTCCTTGACCATTTCCACCGTTTGACGGTGCCGTTCAGTTTTCAATTCGGAGTCGGGCTGCTGCCAGAGAAAACGCGTGGCGAGGACCGTACCACCCCAAGTCCGGAAATATTTGGCGGTTAATCCTTCTTCAGGAATCACCGACGCGAGGTAGGCATTCACATCTTCCGAATGCACCGGATGCACCGCGCCGTTTGTATCGCGGTACTGAAACAACTGCTGCCCCGGCAAGTCTTGCAGCCGCCGCACCATCCGGGCCAGTCGTTGATCCGCCAACTCCCGGTGGTGTTCACGCCCGGATTTGCCGATGAAGGAAAACGCCATCGTGTCGGCCCGCACCGCGACATGCTCTTCGCGCAAAGTCGTCAGGCCATACGATTCATTTTCTTCCGCATAGCGCTCATTTCCCACCCGAAAATAGCTCGCCTCCATCAGCCGAACAATCATCGCAAGGACCTTCTCCCGGGGCATTCCCGAGCGTCGGAGGTCTGCCGTTACCCGGCGGCGAATACGAGGTAACGCTTCGGCAAAGAGGGCCAATCGATCATACTTGTGCGCATCTCGCCAAGTCCGCCAATCCGGATGATAACGGTATTGTTTGCGTCCACGGGCATCCCGTCCGGTGGCTTGGAGATGTCCTTCTGGGCGCACACAGATCCAGACATCGCGGTAAGCTGGCGGAATGACCAAGGATCGAATCCGGTCAAGATCTGCGCCACGGCAAACCTTGGTGCCGTCCGGGTAGCGATAGCAGAATCCACGGCCCGCGCCCACTCGGCGAATACCTGGTTCGGCATCGGTCACGTACACTAGGTTGGAAGGCACCTCCGGCATATCTCAGGCGGATCATAACCGTTGATCACATATTCCGCAATGGCAGTTGAGTCCCCCAGCGCCCCACCTCATGATTACCACCACTCAGAACCGCGGTTTCAGACGAGAGCCGACAAGCACTAGTTACCGGTTAATCGCGCTCGATTTCCTGAATCCGCAGCCCAATTTGTTTCCTCTGTTGTCTTTCAAAACCAGCCCAACAGGTTTGTCTCTACCTGCCCGCAGCCCACGCCTTTTAAACGTTCATAGAGAACCATGCATGCCTTTTACCACAGCGTTCCGCGCATTCTACTCCTTGCCGCGGGTTTTCTTTCCACCACCAGCGGCCTCTCCGCCAAAACAGCCGTCACCACCCGGGAAAGTTTTGCGGTCGAGCCCGGAAGCCGACTGAGCGTCGACGTCGGGATTGGAGACATTCGGGTGACCACCCATGCCAATCCTTCTGTGACGATCGAGGTTGTCCGCGAGGTATCCGGCCGCTCGGAATCCCGTGAACAGAAGCTACTCGAATCGGATGAACTGGTCCTCGTGCAACGGGCGGATCTCGTCAGTGTGCGGACCCGAGAAGTCTCCCGACGCGATACCTTGCTCTGGGTCTTTCCCGGAACCAAAGTCCGCCGATCCTACAACTATCACCTAACCGTTCCGGAAGCCCTTCAGCTCGATCTTAAAACCCACGCCGGCACCATCGTGATAACGGGAGTTACCGGAACCCATACTGCCTTTGCCACGGCCGGCGACCTCTTGATCGAAGGCACAACCGGCGAGCTACGCGGAGCAGTGGTCGGTACTGGCAAAATCGAGCTGATACACTGTGAGGGAACCGTTTCTCTCCATGCAGACCGCGGCACCATCTCCAGCAACAACGGCAAAGGGAGTTTCGACCTCGAAACCGCCCAAGGGGAAATCACAATCGGCGGACATCAGGGAACGCTCTCACTGAAGACCGGCAGTGGAAGCATCGCCGCCAGCGGAATTGCCGGAGCAATCCAGGCACATACCACGGAGGGAACGGTGCAAGTGGCGCTGATCGCTTCACCCACCGCCGAAAGCCGGCTGGCGACCCATAAGGGCGGTGTGGCCGTAAGCCTGCCTCTCGATGCGACAGTGGAGATCGACGCCGCCAGCGAGGGCGGATCAGTGCGCAGTGATATTCCAGTAAAGTCCAGCATCGAAGGCAGCAGTGAACAGCTCAACGGTTCGATAAACGGAGGGGGCCCACTCCTCCATCTGCGGGCTACCGGTGGCAATGTCAGGGTGCGGGCTCGCTAAGGATCCCGGAAACAAAATCATTGGAAGAGGCACCAAATCCATCAGCTGCGCTACTTCCATGTTTACAGGGTAGCAGTTTCATTTATGAATTCGTGTCACCCTAGGCCTTTCCGCCTGTCAACATTCCAACTCGATCCGATGCGCAACTACTTCAAGACCTATCCCGACCCCAAAGGCTTTTTTCAGGAATATGGCGGCAGCTTTATCCCGCCGAACCTGCAGGCGGAAATGGAGAAAATCACTACCGCCTACTACGCAATCAGCAAGTCTCACGAGTTTATCTCCGAACTGCGCAGTATCCGGAAACACTTTCAGGGACGTCCCACACCGGTCTATTTCTGCAAGCACCTCAGTGCGCAATATGGGGGCCGCATCTACCTCAAGCGTGAGGACCTCAACCACACCGGTGCCCATAAGCTCAACCATTGCATGGGCGAAGCGCTGCTCGCCAAGCACCTCGGCAAGAAACGGCTGATCGCGGAAACCGGTGCCGGCCAGCACGGCGTTGCCCTCGCCACCGCAGCCGCTTATTTCGGACTCGAATGCGAAGTTCACATGGGCGAGGTCGATATTGCCAAAGAGCATCCGAACGTGACCCGAATGAAGATTCTCGGTGCCGAGGTCGTGCCGGTGACCCACGGACTGAAGACCCTCAAGGAAGCGGTCGACTCCGCCTTCCAGTCCTACCTCAAAGATCCCGAAAACACGATCTACTGCATCGGCTCAGTTGTCGGCCCACACCCTTTTCCCATGATGGTCCGTGACTTTCAGCGCGTGATCGGAATTGAGGCGCGTGAACAGTTTTTCGAAATGACCGGCGAACTACCGGATAATATTGTAGCCTGTGTGGGCGGCGGAAGTAACGCCATGGGCATTTTCTCTGCCTTCCTCGAAGACGACGAATGTAAAATATTCGGGGTCGAACCCGCCGGCCGCTCCCTCAATCACGGCGAGCATGCCGCCACCCTCACCCTCGGACAGCCGGGAACGATTCATGGCTTCAAATGTTATGTGCTTCAGGAAAACGACGGAACTCCATCACCGGTTTATTCTGTGGCGAGCGGCCTCGATTATCCCGGGGTTGGCCCCGAGCATTCGATGCTCCACGATTTGGGGCGTGTCCACTACGACAACATCTCCGATCAGGAAGCCATTCACTCATTCTTCGAACTCAGTCGCAGCGAAGGCATCATTCCTGCCCTCGAAAGCGCCCATGCCGTCGCCTACGCCTGCAAACTCGCCCATTCGCATCCCCAGGAGTCGATCCTCGTCAACCTCAGCGGCCGAGGGGACAAGGATATCGACTTCGTCATCGAGCAATACGGTTTACCGGAAGAGAACTGTCCGCAGTAAGAGCGGCACCAGAACCCTAGAGGAAGGATCGCATTGACTCCAACCGAGGCAATCGCTGCCTCACTTTCATAAAATAGGGGGCCGATTGAACTTCCCGCTGGCAGCGGCCAAAAGCCCGCAATTCAAAACCACTCCCAGCGCCGCTGCGTGTTAAGAATGAGTCTCAATTCCATTTGACATCCTTTTTGGAGGCAGTGTCTTGAGGAAGTGATGGCCCGTTCCCGGAGAGCATTCTGGACCAAACAATTTTACGCTTGGCATTGGATCAGCAGCGCAATCTGCCTGTTTTCGATGCTGCTGTTTGCGGTTACCGGCATCACGCTGAACCACGCGGGTTCCATTCAAGGAACTACCTCCATCACCGAACAGGAAGCGGTGCTGCCTCCGGAATTTTTGGCGGTATTAAACGCTGCTCAACCATCGGACCCCAGTGCGCCACTCCCTCGAGAACTCCGTGAGTGGATTGAAATGCATCTGGGTGTGTCTGTCGGCGGACGGCAGGCGGAATGGTCGGCGCAGGATATCTACGTCAGCCTGCCACGGCCCGGCGGCGATGCTTGGCTGAGCATCGACCGCACCACCGGAGACATCTTCCACGAAAACACCCGCCGGGGGGCCATTGCCTACCTCAATGACCTGCATAAAGGCCGTAACACCGGCGTCGTCTGGAGCTGGTTTCTCGATATTTTTTCGGTCGCCGCTGTCATTTTCTGTCTTACGGGCTTGGCCTTGCTCTTCGTCCACGCCCGGCGGCGCCCCATGACCTGGCCCGTCGTTCTCGCAGGAATCGCCCTCCCGGTGTTCATCGCCGCCCTTTTCATCGCCCATTAATCGAATCGTGAAAAAACTGAGTTCCCTTCTTCTGACCAGTGTCCTCGCCCAAACCGGTGCAGCCAGCGAGCTACGGCTGACGGTAGAAATTCCGCGCCTCAATGTCGCCGAATACCACCGTCCCTACCTTGCCGCTTGGGTTGAACGTCCCGACCAGACCTTTGTCGCCAATCTCGCGATCTGGTACGACATCGCCCTGAAAAACAACGAAGGAGAAACCTGGCTCAAAGACCTGCGGCAATGGTGGCGGCGTAGCGGGCGCAACGTTTCCATGCCGATCGATGGTGTCAGCGGCCCCACCCGTCCTCCCGGAAATCACACGGTACAGTTGGCAGCAAGCGATGCAGCCCTCAGCACCCTGCAAGCCGGCGACTACAATCTGGTGGTCGAGGCAGCTCGGGAAGTGGGTGGACGCGAATTGATACGCATTCCTTTTTCCTGGGGAGCAGGAGTCCAAGAAACGCTCGCAAACGGAACTGCCGAACTGGGGGCCATTCAACTGACGATCCAATAATTATGCAATCACACCGACTCATCCGTCACCTCGCCACCGTTGGCGCGTTTCTTCTCGTCCTGCCCGGGGTCCTTTCCGCCCACCGCGCATGGATCGTGCCTTCGAGCACCATCCTGTCGGGCGTCGATCAATGGATCACCGTGGACGCCGCGATCTCCAACGATCTGTTTTTTGCCAACCACCACGCCATGCGCCTCGACGGGATTTCCGCCATCGGCCCGGATGGTGCGGAGGTGCCCAAGCACAACGGCAATGAAGGCAAGATTCGCTCCACCTTTGACCTTCAACTGACAGCCGAAGGCACTTACAAGATCCAACAGGTTCGCGACATGTTGTTCGCCAGCTGGACTGAAGACGGTGAGCCCCGGCGCTGGCGCGGCAGCCGGGAAGAGCTGAAACAACTCGACCCGGCCGGCAAAGAAGGGTTTCGCGCCCAGCAACGCACCGGACGCGTCGAAACCATCGTCACCGCCGGCCGACCGACGACAGACGTTTTCACCCCCACAGGAAAAGGCATCGAGCTGCTCCCCATCACGCATCCCAACGATCTCTTCTCCGGTGAAACCGCCCGGTTCACGCTGCTGCTCAATGGCACCCCCTACGCAGGAGCCACCGTCACCATTATTCCAGGACAAGATCGCTACCGCGACAGTGTCGACGCCATCGAAGTCACCACCGACGAAGAAGGTGTGTTCGCAGTCGAATGGCCTGCGCCCGGACTTTACTGGCTGGAAGCCGAAGGCGAAACCGATGCCCCTGCCGAGGAATTCCCTTTCCCTCTGACGGCCTCGGCGAGCTACGCGGCAATCCTTGAAGTACTTCCTCAGTAAAACCCGCCGACACCGCAAATGATGCCCCCGGCCCCGGCCGAGCGCAGGGTAATCCTGCCACGACAGATCTCACCGCAAACATTGGCCGGAGCCGGGCGGCCCCACCACGTACATCACCTTGGCGGCGAAACCATGGGCACGGAGTGGACCGCAGCCGTCGCTCTGCCAGCCGCACTCCGACCCAGCGCCGCCGAGGAAGCCCTGCTCAGGGTGTTCGACCAAATCATCGACCAGATGAGCCCGTGGAATCCGCTCTCCGCGATCAGCCAGTTCAATCGGGCACCAGCCGGAGAATGGCAGACGCTGCCGGCTGAGTTCTTCGCGGTCTTGCAACAAGCACTCCAAGTCGCGATGGAAACCCGCGGTGCCTATAATCCAATGCTCGGCAAGGCCATGGATCTGCTCGGCTTTGGTCCCGGCAGCGCGGGATCAGATACCCGCGCTGCCGACACGCTCCAGGCCGCGTTGGACACCAGCGCCGGATTACAACTTGAACTGGAAACCACCACGAATCGTGCCCGGCAGCCGGGCAACGTTCACCTCGACCTCTCCTCCATCGCCAAAGGTTACGCGGTCGACCTGGGGGCGAAAGCACTGCTCGCGCTTGGCTGCGCAAACTTCCTCATCGAGATCGGTGGGGAAGTTCGTGCGCAAGGTTGCAAACCCGACGGGCAGCCATGGTGGTGTCGTCTCCAATATCCGGATACCGGCTGCTCCAAAGAAGTGCCTGAAACAATGCTCGCCCTCTGTGACCGATCCTTGGCCTCGTCCGGAAATACCCTTCGCCAGCGCCAGATCGCCGGTCAATGGTACGGCCACATCCTCCACGGAATCCGGGGCCCGCTGCAGCCCTCATCGCTCGAAACCGTTTTTGTTCTCCACCCCGAGTGCGTTACTGCCGACGCCTACGCCACCGCACTCTTCGCCCTCGGAGGCGACGAAGGAGCCGATTTCGCCCGTAATCATCACCTCGCAGCCCTCTTCGTTCATCGCACCGAAACCGGCTTTTCAGAAACCCCCACCCCCGCGTGGGAAGCCTTGATGGACTAATTGCCGCGAAGGATCCAGCTTCGGGAATAGCCGAATAGACGCCTAAAGTGGGCCCTCGGGGACTTGAACCCCGAACCAAAGGATTATGAGTCCTCTGCTCTAACCATTGAGCTAAGGGCCCGGATTTTTCCTGCTGTGAAATCCGCCATTCAATTGCCCTTTGGCAACGAATTGCCGGAAAACGCTTTTGGCAGCTTATGGGTGGAAAAACAGCGGGAAAGAACGCGTTCAAAGGACGTCGAAAGCCTTCGATCAGGTCAAGTCTACATCTCACAACGCGATCCGCTCACCAAGGTGGCCGAAGCCCGGCCGGCACCCAACGAGTTGGCCACCGACGCACGCTGAAGAAAATAGTCCCCCGCCTGCCCCTGCGGCGCGGCTCCGTTAACGGTGAGATCCGCACCGCTTCGAACCCTCTTAATCACAGCCCAACATCAATAGGACACCTTTTTCTGGCCCCCGAGGAGGTCATTTCCTACCTATGAGGCTATCGCCACGCGTCCCGGCGACGCTGACCCCTGCCACGCCTTGGTCACCAGCCCTTACGTGCAACGCGACAACGACTGCCCACTCGCTTTTCACCAGCACACGCCCGTTCCCAACGATTAGACGCACCCTTACCAAACAGGCCGCCCGCCGGGAAATGCCCGCCCACACGGATGGAAAGGGACAGCGACATGCCTGGAGAGAGATCCCCACATCACGGAAACGGATACCTCGTGCCAGGAGAGGGACACCGACATGCTCGGAAACAGGCACCGACAAGCGTGGAGATCAACGCCGACATGCCAAGAAAGGGGTGCCTGCATGCCCGACAGAAGACACCTACATGCTTGGAGAAGGACACCGACATGGTCGCGAAAGCACATCGCACCCCCGGAAACGGACAACCACATGCATCGAGAAGGCTCCCATTATCCGGGAGGCGGGAACCGACATGGTAAGCGTCCGATAGAGGGCCCCCTTGACGCAGGGTTGGTAGCGATTTCTACCTCGAGATCGTTACGATTTGGATCATGCCGATGGTTACGATCTGTAGGGGCTACGCGCTTACGGGCTTCCAGCGTGAGGGACAGAGAGCGGTTAGGCTGTCCTGATTGGTCATCGTGGGGAGCCGCGAGAGGACGTCTCGCAGGTAAGCCAAGGGATCGATCTGGTGGCGCTGGCAACTCACGACGATCGAGTAGATGATGGCCGAACGTTCGCCGGCGGCGGGATGGCCGATGAA